>JAABUN010000063.1_pt1 | contig 236459 bp, 220 predicted proteins | sample 5559311 | NCBI WGS metagenome assembly JAABUN01 (sample SAMN10711877, study PRJNA513370) | rock metagenome | isolation source: Antarctica rocks | place: Antarctica: Victoria Land, Siegfried Peak sud | reverse complement strand
CGCCGATTTATCAGGAAATCCCGAACCTCTCGGCGGCAAAATCCGCTTACGGCAACATCGTCTATCGCAAAGCCCCGTCGTTTCTGCGCCAAGCCGAGTTCTATCTGGGCGAAGATAAATTTCAAACGGCAGTCCGCGCATTTTTGAAGAAACACGAATTCGCCAACGCCGAATGGACAGACTTGGTGAAGGAATTTGAAACTGCGCTCGGCGGAAAAGATTTGAAAGATTGGGCGAATGTTTGGGTTAAAGAAAAGGGAATCTTTACGACGAGATTTGTAACACCGACTTCAAGTGATGGCAATATGTTTAACATAATCCCAACTTTTGTGCATAGTTTTAGTGTCTATGTAACTCCTGTCACCAAATTTAAGGTGCTGGTTTTACTGAAAAGCGGACAGAAAATTATTCGGGAAGTATCATTGGGAGATAAATCCAAACGTTCATACATAACAGGATTTATGCGGAAAGACACGTTGGATAACAAACTAGATGTGGCGTATGTATTCCCAAACTACCAAGATTACGGCTACGGCATCTTTCTGCTTGACGAGCGAAGCCGCGCTTACGTTCTCGAAAATATCCAGACGGAAAAAGACGATTTTCTCCGCACGATGATGTGGGGCGCGTTGTGGGATTCGGTCAGGGAAACCGAACTCGCGCCCGAAATTTACGTCCGCCTCGTCATCAAAAACATCAATGTCGAATCGGACGAAAGCACGATTCAAACTCTTTTAGGTCGCGTCTCGACCGCGATGAATTATTATCTGTCCGACGCGCAATCAAAAGAACTCGTCGCGCAGCTCGAAACGCTTTTAATCGAAAAAATGCAAAACGCGCCGACGCTCGGACAGCGAATCACATTTTATCGAGCGTTTTTGAACGTCGCTTCAACCGACAAAGCGAAACAAAATTTGAAAGACGTTTTGAGCGGCAAATTACAAATCAAAGATTTAAAATTAAAAACCAAAGACAAATTCGACATCGCAACCAAACTTTTAATTTTAAGCGACAAAGACGCGCCGAATCTTTTAACCGAACTTGAAAAAACCGAAACTTCCGACGAAGCGAAACGCTACGCTTACGCCGCCAAAGCCGGAGTTGCAACGGCGGAAAATAAACAAAAGTTTTTCAGTGATTTCATAAATAACAAAGATATTTCCGAAAGTTATATAGAAACCGCATTCGTGCCGTTTAATTCGACAAAGCACGCCGATTTAACTTTGCCGTTTTTAGAAAATGCGTTGAAAGAATTGCCGAATCTGAAAAAGAACCGCAAAATCTTTTTCATCAACGGCTGGCTCGGCGCTTTTATCGGCGGGCAGAAAAGCGAACAGGCATTGGCAATCGTCAATAAATTTCTGGCGGATAATCCAAACCTCGATAAAGATTTGCGATTAAAAGTTTTGGAAGTTGCAGACGGACTTGAAAGAGCAGTGAAAATTCGCGGTAGATACAAAGGTTAAAGATTTTCCAGCCACGAACAAACACGAACAGCCACAAAATTTTAAATTGATTTTATTTTGTGTCCTTTCGTGTTTGTTCGTGGCTAAATATTTTTATCCGGCGAGCGCCTGCAATTGTTCGGCTTGCGGCGGCTCGAAACCGAAATGTCTGTAACCTGCATCAGTTACGATTCGTCCGCGCGGCGTGCGATTCAGAAAACCGATTTGAATCAAATACGGCTCAATCATTTCTTCAATTGATTCGCGGTCTTCGCTGATTGACGCGGAAATCGTGCCGACGCCGACCGGACCGCCTTCAAATTTTTCGATGATGCTCAAAAGCAATTTGCGGTCTACTTCGTCCAAACCAAAACGGTCGACTTCCATCTCGTCAAGCCCGCGCTGCGTGATTTTTCCGGTAATTCGACCATCGCCCAAAACTTCCGCGTAATCGCGCACGCGGCGCAGCAGACGATTGGCAATGCGCGGTGTTCCGCGTGAACGACGGGCGAGTTCGTCCGCGCCGGTTGCTTCGATTTCAACGCCCAAAATTTCCGCAGAGCGATGAATAATAATTTCCAAATCTTTTTTCGGATAAAAATCCAGATGATTGACAATCCCGAAACGTCCTCGAAGCGGCGCGGAAATCATCCCGGCGCGCGTCGTTGCACCGACCATAGTAAATTTCGGCAAATCGATTTTTATCGAACGCGCCGCCGTGCCTTGTCCAATCATCAAATCAAGCTGAAAATCTTCCATCGCCGGATAAAGAACTTCTTCAATCTGCGGCTTCAGACGGTGAATCTCGTCGATAAAAAGCACGTCGCCTTCTTCTAGATTCGTCAAAACTCCCGCTAAATCGCCGGACTTTTCGATTGACGGAGCGTGCAGCGTTTTCAAACCCGCGCCGAGTTCGTTTGCCAAAATTATCGCCAGACTCGTTTTACCAAGTCCCGGAGGACCGAAAAGCAAAACGTGGTCAAGCGCTTCGCCGCGTCGCAGTGCCGCTTTCAAAAAGATTTTTAGATTGTTGACGATTTTCGTTTGACCGATATATTCGTCTAACCTTTTCGGGCGCAAGCTCTGTTCCGCCTGCACGTCTTCGAGCGTCGCCTGACCGACGATTAAACCGTTTTGCCTGACCGGACTTTCCACTAATTCCAATGCCATTCTGATAACCTCTTTTTAATTTTATTGAAACACTATTTTACTACGCGCAACATTTTGTTTCAACTGTGAAACAAGAGAAACAAAAAATATATTCCGTAAATTAAGCGGCGAGTTTTAGTTCAACTCGTTCCGCCATTTCAATAGTTTCAACCTTTTCGTTTCTCGCTTCCATCGGTTTCGCGTTATTAACCAACGGTGTGTTGAGTTTTCCGACGAGCCAGCGGCGATAAATTTCCGCTTCTTCTAATTTGCCTGTCCAGCGCGCGCGGTCGAGCATCGTCAGAGCCATCTCTAATGCATGATGCTGTCCGGCGCGGTCTTGATTGTTGGCAAAATAGCAATACGATTCTTCCAAATTTCTGACGCTTCTTTGCGCCGTGAAAACATCGCGGAAACCGAGCTTGCCGCGAAAATGCTTGGAATAAATATTCATCGGGTGCGAGGTCGACGTATAAAGGTCGAAATAATTATCAATCAAACCTTCGCGCTGAAGAACCGAACCGACATAACTCGGCTTTGCGCCGGAAATCGCCGCAATCGATTCAATCTCGATTGTGCCGGAATTAAAGAGCGACAAAATCATATCCTTTTTGCTCTTAATCGTTTCCTTTTCTTCCATCTCAAACAAAGTTTGTGTATTTTCTCGTTTCATTTTTAACGCTCCTTTTAGTATTGTATAAGATGTTTCATCCGTGAAACAAGTTGCTTTTTAAGATAAATTATTCAGAGAAATTTGCTGTCATAAACTCTTTATTTACAGCAATTTATAAACTTATGAATTTTATTTTATTTGAGTTTGACGGCTGAAAATTATATCTTTAAAGCAGGACGAAAAAGGGCGGAAATTATGACGGAAAAGAAACCAATTTTTGATGTAAAAGCGGCGCGTGAAAGAGTTGAAAGCGGAAAACAAGCCAATTGGTGGCAAAGAAAAGGTACGAAATCGAAAGGCTTTAAGTATTTTGACCGAGAAGGGAAGCAAATAATCGATGACACGCATCTCGACCGTATCAAATCTCTCGTAATTCCTCCGGCGTGGACAACCGTGCGAATTTCGCCGTTTGCGAGCGGCAAATTGCAGACTGTAGGAATTGACACGAACGGGCGCATTCAATATCTTTATCATCAAAAGTTCAGAGAAAAACAAGACAAAAAGAAGTTCCAAAAAATCGAAAAATTCGCCGAGCATCTGCCGAATTTAAGAAAAATCACGAACGAACATATTAACCTTGAAGGCTTGCCGCGCGAAAAAGTGTTGGCTTTGATGACGCGCCTGATAAACTCGCTTTACATTCGTATCGGTTCTGAAAAAAGCGTTAAGCAATACCGCACTTTCGGCATTACGACTCTGCAAAATCGGCATCTCGAAATTGGCGCGGGCGGCAAGCTCGTTTTTAATTTCGTCGGCAAACATCACATCAAACATCGTAAGGTTCTGGTTGACGAAGAATTGGCGACGATAATGAAGGATTTGAAAGCAGTCGGCGGCGCGCGAAAACTCTTTAATTATTTGGACGAAAACGGCAAGACGCACCCGATTAAACCGAAGGACGTTAACGATTATTTAAAGGCTGTCACCGCGCCGGAATTTTCCGCCAAGGATTTTCGCACCTGGGGCGGAACGATTCTCGCCGCGCTGGAACTTGCCGACCTCGGAAAGGCGGAAGAAGAAAAAACTCTAAAGAAAAATATTTTGAACGCGGTCAAAAAAGTCGCCGAACATCTCGGCAACACGCCGGCTGTCTGCCGCAGTTCGTATATTCACCCGACGGTTTTAAAGTCCTACGAATCGGGCATTACGCTGGACGAATTTAACGAAAAAAAGAACCGTAAACTCAAGCGAACTCAGGAGGAGTACGAACCCGAAGAAATCGCTTTGATAAAACTTTTCCGGGGAATAAGTTAAATTCGATTAAAACATTTAACTGCAGATTTACGTAGACAAACGCAGATTAAAAAATATTTTAATCTGCGTTTGCCAATGCAAAATCCCTATTTAAACTTGCAAATTTGGGCTTGATTTTTTAGAGAATCAACTCGAATTATTTGACCACGCCGCGCCCTGAAGTTTCGATAAAATCAACGAGTAAATCAACTTCCGCACAATCTTTGATTTCAGTTTTAATTTTTTCGACGGCTTGCGTCGTGTTTAATTTCGCGCTCAGTAAAAGATGAAAAGCGTGGTGAAGTTTTTCGATAATTTCTTTTGAGTAGCCGCGCCGCTTCATTCCCAGGCGGTTTAAGCCGTAGCATTTCGCGTGATTTCCCTGACTGACGGCAAACGGCAGAGCGTCTTTGACAATCACCGAATAGCCGCCGACAAATCCTTCGAGTCCGATACGACAAAATTGGTGAACGCCCGAATACGCGCCGATGTTCGCGCGGTCGGCAATCGTAACGTGACCGGCGAGAGTCGCCGCGTTCGCCATTATCACTTCGTTTCCGATGCGGCAATCGTGCGCAACGTGAGCCTGCGCCATCAAAAGACAATCGTCGCCGATTTGCGTCAGTCCGCCGCCTCCGAGAGTTCCGCGATGAACGGTAACAAATTCGCGGATGTGATTGCGTTTGCCGATTTCGGTTGCAGTCGCTTCGCCGCCGTATTTTAAATCCTGCGGCGCGAGTCCGATTGAGACAAAAGGGAAGATGCGCGTTTCATCGCCGACCGAAGTTTTCCCATCGATAACGACGTGCGATTCGAGATGAACTTTGTCGCCTAAAACAACTGCATCGCCGATAGTGGAATATGCTCCGATGTAACAGTCTTCACCGATTTTTGCATTCGGGTTGACGATTGCGGTTTCGTGGATGAATGAAGGCATAACGGACTTTTAGCGGGTTTCGTTGTTTTCAATTGTAGTTTCCACAGGCTTTTTATCGATCGGTTTTTTCAAAATCAACCAGACAAAAACGACGACAATAATAAGGGACAGAACGCTTGAAATCGCCCCACCGCCGATAATCGAAGCGACAAAACCGTAAATGCCGAGATTTCGTCTGCCTTTCACGAAACCCAAAATCAACGGAATCAAACCCAAAACAACGCCGACGCCGACTCCGATTAAAACCAAATCCCAAAAAGTTACTCTGATAAAAAGCATATTATTTTTCTTCCGTTTTATGTTCGCCGATAATGCACATAATTTCTGCTTCGGCGGTAACATTGCCGTCAACTTTGGCAAACCCGCGCATTTTCAGCACTCGACTGCCAATCCGGATTGCTTCGACTTCCAGAACGAGCGTGTCGCCCGGCACGACCGGACGACGAAACTTGGCTTTGTCGATTCCGCTGAAAAAGGGAATTTTACGGCTTCGGTCTTCAAACTCGCGCAACGCGAGAATCGCGCCGCATTGAGCCAGGGCTTCAATCTGCAAAACGCCCGGCATAACGGGCGCGCCAGGAAAATGTCCCTGAAAAAAATACTCGTTAAAGGTTACCTGTTTGATGCCGACGATTTTTTGACGCGGCACGACTTCGATAATTTTATCGACTAGCAGAAACGGGTAACGATGCGGAAGAATTTCCTGGATGGCGAGTGAATCGAGAGTAATCATATTTTTGAAAACACAAGACAGAAGTCAGAAGAAGACGAATATTCTCCGCCGGCTTCTGACTTCTGGTTTCTAAATTCACGAATTACTACGGTTTTGCGGTCGATGCCGTTCCGGCAGGACGCGTGTTGTAAAAGGCGATAAACTCCTTTGTCACGTCGTATTTATTATTAAAAGCCATCAGGATTTGCGCTTCTTCGAGTTTCGCTCCGTCGAGGATAACGGCATAACCGTTTTTGACGGCGAAATCCTGCAAAGCCTTCATAACGTCCTGATAAATCGGACCGACGACGACTTGGCGACGACGCTCGACGCTTGCTTTGAGGTCTTCTTGTTTGACCTTAAAGTTGCGTCCCATTTTTTCGTACTCGTCGGCTTTTGCCTGCCCCGAGGCTTGAATTTTTGTTCTGTCACCCGGAAATTTGGGGTCATCCAGCGTTTTTTGTATATCGGTAATTTCCTTCTGCAAAGCCTGAATTCGGGTGTACATTGTTTGCAGTTCAGCGGCAGGCTGCTTAAATTCCGAATCGAGACTGTTGGTAGCGGTGACCAGCTTTGTGATTCCGCCCTTCGGGTCTTCAAACGCAAAAGCGTTGACTAAACCGACTTTTCCAATGTCCTGTGTTTGTGCGAAAGCCGAAACCGCAAAGACGGCGGCGAATATAAAATTAGCGGCTATTAAACGAAATGTTCTCATTTTTGGTTACTCCTTAACTAATAAAAAGAAATGTATCAATAATTTTAATTTTGATTATTTCTTTGAAACTATTTTTCTTAAATTTGTTGCTTGCGATTTTTCACTGACGACAATAAAAAGAAACTCATTAACAATCTTTTACCAACTAGGTTTTAAGCTGTGAATAATTGACATTTATTGTTGCCGGTTTGTTTAAATTTTAGAATGTTCGACCGACCGTGAAGCGGAAACCACTTCTTTTCCCCGGCAGAAAAATGCCCGGCAGTTCTTTCGTTATACCGATTTTAGCGTTCGGATTGTAATAATAAATCAGTCGAAACGGCACATTGACAACCGGAACCTGAACGCGCACTTCCATCCCGACACTCGAACGAATATCACTGAATTTATCAAAAGCGCTTTCGTTGAGTCTCAAAACCTGATTGGTCTGCGCATCGCCGCGCAGGAAAATCTGCTGGATATTTTGCGGCGGACTGACCGGACAGCCGAAACCTGTTTGGCAAAAATTGCGCCTGAATTCATCGGTCGTCAGTAAGCTGTCGTTGAACAGTAGCAAGCTGCCGAATCTGCTTTCGAGCTGTGTATTATTGCGCAGAGCGAGCGATGTTAAAGTTCCGGCTCCGACAAACGTATCGTCAGCCAAAAAAGTGCTGTTGATTATTTGCGAATCTTTGTTGTGCAGATTAAAAATCGAACCGACATCGGCAAACGCAGCTAAGGTTAGCGGTCCGAATATCGGAATCCGGTATTCAAAATTTCCGAGAATTTGCGTGTCGCCGCCGATAGTCGGCTGATAGCTTCTGGAAATGAAAGCCGAATTCGTACCGCTCGCGCCGGTAAAAGCTCCGAGACCGGCTAACTCGCCGTTCAAACCGACGACCGGAACCGGCGTTCCGCTCACATTAGTAGCGGCGACGACGTTTCGAGTAGTCACGTAACTATCTAACGGCACCACCGGTCCAAAGCGGAAATCATAGCCGCGAACATCGGCGTCACCCGTGTAAAAGTACCTTTCGTAACGCGGAACACCGGCGATATAATTTAAAGAATTGGAGTTTCTGACTTTCTCGGCGGTAGCGAAACTTCCGATTGTTCCCGCCAGCAGGCGAAACGCGAAAACTTCCGGGTCTTTCGATTTTTTGCGTCTGACCGGAGTAAACTGCGAATAGGAAAGGCTCGGCTGATAAGTTCGGACATCGCCGCCTAAACCCGAAAGGGCAAATGAAGCCGTCAATTGTCTTCCTTTCAAAGTATCGATGCCGTTTGCCGAAGGCTGCCGCGTATCGTAAACAAATGTCGGCGTGACGCGGCTAGTGATGATATTCGGCTGCGAAAAGATAACCGGAACTCCTAACAGCGGATTGTTCGATTGATTGACTTTTGGTTCGACAATTGTCGTCGCTTGCAATTGATAGCTCAAACCGACACGCGAAAACCTGGAGAAAGGTCGCTTCGGCAAAAATTCGGAAAGCGGCGCGGTAGCGAAAATCGTCGCGCCGTAAGTATTTTGCGTAAAAAGGTTTTTTGAATCCGTAATCAGCGAACCTTGCGGATTCAGCGCGTCATTAATAATGTCCTGATTCGACGACAAAAGCGTTCCTTCGCCGAAGAATTTGTAACGGCTGGCGAAAAGCGAAAAACCGACTGAAATCGGACGGTCGCGGAAATAAGGATTCTGGTAGGTAAACTGGAGATTCTGCTGCCGATTTCCGAAACCGACGTTAAACGAAAGAATCTCGCCGCGTCCGAGCAAGTTGTTGGTCGAGTATTCCAAACCGAAAAACGAACCGCCGATGCCGGCGACGCCGCCGTTAAATTGAATCTGCTGTCTGCCTTTTTCCTTGACCTTGACGATTAAATCGACATCGCCCTGGTCCGCATCCGTCCTGATTTCCAAATCCTGGTCTTTATCAATCGGGTCGAAATAACCGGTTTGGTTGAGTCTGGCGACGGATATTTCAACGAAATTTTGATTGTAAATATCGCCTTCGTTGACCAGCACTTCGCGCCGCAAAACTTTATCGCGGGTAAAAGTGTTGCCGGTAAATTCGAGGCGGCGCAGGCGAAACTGTCTGCCTTCATCAATCGTAATCGTGATGTCGACAATGCCTTCTTTCGGATTGCTCGGATTCTCTTTGAATTCGGGAGTAAATTCGGCATTGTATTCGACGAAACCCTGCGCGCCGTATGCCTTTTTTAGTTCTTCGTAAACGCCGTCACGCAAGCGTTTAGCGTCGGCAATCTCGCCTTTTTTCAAACCGACACCGGCTAAAATTCTTTCTTCCGAGAAAATGGAATTTCCTTCGACCTTTAAATCGCCGACGCGGAAAACTTTTCCTTCGGTGACGGGAACGATTATTTTTAACGTGTCGTCTTTTGAAGAAATAAGCGGCAGCGGCAAAACGCCCAAAACCGGAACGCCCGTCCGTTTATAACCCAAACCGATGACTTGCGGCTCGCCGATGCGGGCTTGGAAATAACCTTTCGAGAACATATAGGAGCGGACGTTTTTCTGAAGGTCGTATTCGAGTTTTTTGAGATCGAGAATGTCCTGTCCCTTAAAGCGCGAAATAAGTCCGGTTTCTTTGACGAGCAGCAATTGATTGCGAAGCTCGCCGTTTTTGAAAACCTGATTGCCTTCGAATTGAATGTCGACGATGCGCGACCGGTAGCCTTGTTCGACCTTAAAAGTTACCGCCGTCGAAGTTTTCGAAACTTCCGCGGTATCGACCGTCACTTTTGCATTCGGGAAACCTTTTGAGGCGAGCAGTTCGCGGATAACGCGAATTCCTTTCTGCGCGTTGACCGGATTAAAATATGCTTCTTTCGAGATGCCGACGCGCTGTTCGCGGAAAGCCTTCAGAACGTCAGATTCGGGAACGGCTTTCAAGCCTTCAAACTGCAAGTCGCGGATAATCGGCAATTCTTCGACCTCGAAAATAACGTTGACACCGCCGCGCACTCCTTCTTCGATCAAAACTTTGGATTTGATTTTATTAAAGAAGTTGAGCTGCAAAAGCTGCTGCAAATCGTTTTCGACCTGTTTCGGGTCATACACATCTCCCTGATGAGTTTTGACGTAATAAAGCAAATCGTCGTCTCGCAGACGACGATTGCCCTGAATATCGACCGATTCGACTAATTGCTGCTGTTTGACCGCTTCGGTCTTCGGAGCGTCATTTGTTTTATCGTCCGTTCGAGCGGCGACCGTCGCTGCCAGAAACATAAAACTTAATAAAACAAGCCCGAAAGCGCGAAGAATTTGCATAAAACCGTTTTCCTTATAATTGCGGATTTTTTGGCTTCCGGTGAGCCTCAAAAAAGATTTTCGCCCTTTTACTTTCAATAAAACATTGCTACTAGAAAGTTTTTGACAAGGGCTTTTGCGTTAGGTTAATACGCGAACTTTGATTCTCCTGTTCAAGTCTTGGTTGCCTCAAGCGCGGCAAACCTATCAGCAAACTTCCGAATTATACAGATAAAACGGCAAAAGCAAAAAGCGCGAAAACCGTTTATTGAAATGGCGAACGCGGAATAAAAGATAATTTCTTTTATTCCGCGTCCATTATTCCGCGTTCGTTATTCTAAAACTTTTTTTCAGACGCGCTCAATAAGCAAATCTTCCAATGCTTCCAACCGAATCGGGCGAAACGCTAATTTGTCGTTTTCCGCAAATACTTCCACCAAACTCTCCTCGCTCAGTTTTCCCTGAATCAAGGCTTCGGAAAGCTCGTCTTCGACATATTTCTGCAAAGCCCGTTTGAGCGGACGCGCGCCGTAACTGCGGTCGACGCAAGTCTTTTTTATCAGCCACTGTTTGGCTTCGTCGGTTAAGCGAATTTGCAGGGCGTGTCTGGTTAAAATTTCGTTGAGCTTGCCGATTTGCAAATCTATAATCTGCGTCAAATCCTTGTCGAGCAATTCATCGAAAATAATGATTTCGTCGAGACGATTGACGAATTCGGGCGCAAAAGTTTTCTTGACTTCGCTCAAAACCTGCTCTTCCATTTTTTGCCGCGAAGCGTCCGCGCCCGTCTGGAAACCCAAGGACGCGCGTTTTTGAATAAATCTCGCGCCGATATTCGAGGTCATAATAAAAATCGCGTTTTTGCAGTCGACCGTGTTGCCCTGCGCGTCGGTCAGCGTGCCGTCTTCAAAAACCTGGAGCAAAACATTAAAAAGGTCGGGATGCGCCTTTTCGATTTCGTCGAATAAAACCAACGAATACGGCGCGCGGCGCAGCTTTTCCGTCAATTGTCCGCCTTCTTCGTGTCCGACGTATCCGGGCGGCGAGCCGATGAATTTGGCGACCGTGTGCCTTTCCATAAATTCCGACATATCAAAACGGACGAGCGCGCGTTCCGAGCCGAAAAGAAATTCCGCGAGACTGCGGGCGACTTCGGTTTTGCCGACGCCGGTCGGACCTAAAAATAAAAATGAGCCGACGGGTTTATTCGGATTTTTCAAACCGGCGCGCGAACGACGAATCGCGCGGGCGAGCGCGGAGATTGCCGGACGCTGCGAAATTATCCGGCGGTGCAGTTCGGTTTCGATATTTAAAAGTTTTTTCGCCTCTTCCTGTTTGATTGATGAAATCGGAATTCCCGTCCAGCGCGCAATCACTTCTTCCACGTCGTCTTTTGAAACTTCGACCGCGAAAAATGAGTCGTCCATCGTTTTCAATTCAAACGCCAAAAGCTGGTCGTCGCTGGCGGCGGCGCGTTTCCAGTTGTCGACCGTTTCGCGCCACGAAGGTTCGGAGACGGCTTCCTGCCGGTAGCGAAGTTTGGCGCGCGAACCGGCTTCGTCTAAAACGTCAATCGCTTTGTCGGGCAGAAAGCGGTCTGGAATATAACGATTCGTTTGATAAACAGCGGCTTCGAGCGCTTCTTTCGAGTAACGAATTTGGTGAAACGCTTCGTATCTTTCGGCAAGACCCTGAACGATTTCGAGCGCTTCCGCTTCGGTCGGCGGCACGACTTTGATCGATTGAAAACGCCGTTCGAGCGCGCGGTCTTTCTCGATTGACTTACGAAATTCCGCCGGGGTCGTCGCGCCGATACATTGAATTTCGCCGCGCGAAAGCGCCGGTTTCAAAATATTTGCCGCGTCCAGAGTTCCTTCCGCCGAACCGGCGCCGACCAATGTGTGCAGCTCGTCGATAAAAACGATGTATTCGTCGTGTTCCTTGAGTTCGCCGATAATTTTCTTGAGCCGTTCCTCAAACTGCCCGCGATATTTCGTCCCCGCCACAATCAACGATAAATCGAGCGACAAAATGCGTTTGTTTTCAAGAAACGACGGCACGTTTTTGTCGTAAATTCGCTGCGCCAAGCCTTCGATAATCGCCGTTTTCCCGACTCCGGCTTCGCCGATTAACACCGGATTGTTCTTCGTTCGCCGACAGAGAATTTCGATTATCCGCTCGACTTCCTTTTCTCGCCCGATGAGCGGGTCGAATTTTCCGGTCGCCGCCTCCGCCGTCAAATCCCTGGTAAATTCCTGCAAATGAGGCACGTCCGTTTTTTCGGTGCCGGCGGCGTAAAGATTCGGAAAGCCGTTTTGTCTGGCAATCTCGTCGCGCACGTCCTGCAAACGAAGTCCGTATTGATAAAGAATCTCCGCTCCGACCGAGCGTTCTTCGCGGATTAAACCCAGAAATAAATGTTCGGGTCCGATATGCCGACTCTTCAAACGCTGACTTTCTTCGGCGGCAAACGCTAGAATCCGCTTTGTCTCGAGCGCCAGATGCAGTTCAGCGGACTGTGCGATGCGGTCGCGCAGAACAATGCGTTCTTCGACCTCGCGCCGAATCGCCTCGACCGTTAAAGCGTTGCGAAACGGAAAGTACCGCGCCGAGATGGTTTTATCCTCGCGCATCAAACCGAGCAGAATATGTTCGGGCGAAATCAGTTGCGAGCCGTATTGCAGAGCTTCGTAACGGGCGAAAAAAATCACGCGCCGCGCTCTTTCCGTGTAGCGTTCAAACATATATAAACTGTTTCGACTTTTTCTATTTTTCTAAAAAGCAAGAATCTTTGATAGTAGAAGTCTGAACCGTGTTGCCAAATTTTTCAAGTATTAAATTTTCGAGGCTTGTCTCAATATAGTCGGAAAGCAATCGGTAATCCACATTTTTCTTGACAGATAACGCAAAAAGGAAATAAATTCGTTACACCGAAAACGAAAAACCGTCCCCGGTTTGAAATTGCAAATCTCGAAATTCGATTCATCTCCGACCGAGCTTTTGCATCTGTAATTTCGGCAAACAAATTTAGAGTCTGAGGCACGTCCTTTTTATGAAAACGCTTTGCATTGTATTTCTTTTAAGTTTATTGCTCACAATCGACGGTTTTTCTCAAATCAAAAGAGAAGAATCAAAGATAGCGCTGGAAGCGGCGACGATTAAAATTACTTTGCTTGATTTGCCTGGAATAAACGACGAAAAAAGCAAATGGGAAGTTAGTTACGAATTGAGAATTGCTAACCAAAAAGAATTGGATGATGCTACGGTAAACAATAGACTCTTTCTCGATAGTAACCATAAATTAGGCGAATTTATCGCCAAAAGCAGTTTCATTAAAAGCGGTTTGTCAAAAAAGGAAAATCGGGAAGTAATTCTAACCGTTCCGCTCGACGAAAAGATTCAAAAGAAGTTAGCTGATGAACTTGAAAGCCTCAATAAACCCAACATCGCCGCACTGAATAAAAATACGCCCGAATCATTGTCGGAACGCCGAATGAAAACACAGGTTTTCGTAATGTATGCCAACGCATTGATTTACGATGCGAAACTCAAGAAAAATATCATCGTTCCGTTTGATTGGGTGCTTCCCTTTACGCGCTTTACTCGCCTGCCGGATGCGAGTTTTGAAATGACGCTCCAAATTAAAGAAAATGGCGAATTTGCTAGAAATTGGGTGTTGCCGTAAAAATCAAAGAATTCGATTACGATAACTACCAGACAACGGGGTGAAAAATATGAAAAAACTCGCTTTTCTCGTCATTGTATTAACATCTTCGCTCTCGATTTTTTCACAAAAAACCGCACCGAAACCAACGCCGACCAAAGTTTTAACCGAAAAAGAACAGAAAATTCAATTGCAAAAGTTGCAAGCCGTTTCGATGGTGACGAAAACCGCCGGAGAAGCAACTTTTTGGGAAGATAAACGGGCGGCGGTCGAAGCGGTCGCGGATGCGGCAGATTTGTTGTGGGATGAAAACGTAAATCAATCGGCAAAATGGTTGACGAAGGCTTGGACGATGATTGACGAAGTTTCCGAAACAAAAAAGGACGAAAAATTGCGCGAGTATTTTAGTAGTTCGGACAAATCGAGGTTGCAGGCTGTAATTCTAAAAATTGCATACAAACACGACACGCAACTCGCCGAAAAATTCCTAAGGCAACTGAGTGAAAAAGAACCGGACGAGAAGAAAGATAAAGGCGCGTTTGACGACAAAACCGCGCGAAGCGAACAGCTTTTAGGATTGGCTTTGCAGGCGGTTGAAACAAATCCGGGTCTTGCCTTCAGTTTGGCAGAAAGAAGTCTGGCGGACGGAATTTCCTTTAATTTTCAACCTGTGTTGACGAGTCTGCGGCAAAAAGACGTAAATTTAGCAAATCGTTTGTTTGACGAGGCTGTGGCGCATCTCAGCACGCCTGACGAAGCGCAGGTTTTAATCGGTTATCTTTTCAAATCCGGCTTTACTTTTGCAGCCGATTCAAGCGGGCAAATGATAATCGCCGTCAATTCCGTTCAGCAAGATTTGCCCGCCGTCGCGCAAAGCGAGCCGAATCGCGCCAAAAACTTTTTGGGCGCGGTGTATCAAGTGTTCTTTACTCGTCCGATTACGCTAGATGCGTCCGAAAGCAAGCGAAAAGCCGTGGACGTTTTAGTTTTGGGCGACCGTGTGGCAGACCAATACAATTTATACGCTCCTGAATTAGCGCAGCCGACAAAAGCGTTTTTGCTGCAACTGCAAGCTCAGCTTTACCCGAACCGGCAAAATGAGACTTCCAAATCCGACAGCCGTTTAAGCAAATTGCCGAAAGACGCGACCAAAGAAGAAACTTACGAAGCCTTAATCGCCGATTTGGAAGAAAAAGCCGACAACGAAACCGACCCGATTGCTAAAAAACTGGCTTATATCAGAGCGGCGCTGAACACGAAACCCGAAGATTACAAGCGCGGAAAAGGCATTGCGGGGAAAATCGAAGACGAAAATTTGCAGCAAGATGTCGTTTCATTTCTTCTGTATCGCGCGGCTTTGCATTTTGTCGAAAAAAAGGAAATCGAAACCGCCGAAGAACTCGCGCCGCAAATAAAAGAATCGCTGCGTCGTTCGGTCGCCAAAATTGCCGTCGCGCAAGCGCTTCTGCAACCGAAAACCGGCGAAAAAGTCGAGCAGTCAAAAATTGATTTTGAAAAACAACGCGCTTTCAGCCTGCTTAATGACGTTCAGCGCGATTTGCGAAACGAAGACGCTTCGCTGAATTTAGTCAAAACTTTGCTCGGCGCGACGGCGGTTTCGTCGAAATTCGATAAAGCGCAGGGACTTTCGACGCTCGAACAAACCGTCCAAATGATAAATAAGATCGATAAATTCAATTTGAAAGACGCTTCCGCGCCGAAGCTCGGCATTGACTTGTCGGCAGCTTCGAGCGCGACGGTCGCCGCGCCGCGAATCGGTTTCGGTTTCGCAAACGCCATCGAGCCGCTCGTCGAAACCGATTTTGAATCGGTCGCTGCAGTCGTCGAAAGACTGTCGGCAAAAGAAGTTCGCGGCGTCGGGCGCATCGAGGCGGCGAAATTGTTTTTTCAAAAAAATAAAAAGTTTTTGAGCGGCAAATAAATTACCGCGTTCGCAGATTTTCCAGAGGTTTAATTTTACTCGCCCTCAATGCCGGATAAACCGTCGCCGCCAGACACAGCAAAAAAGCGATTAAAATTATCAGTAAAACATTCGATAAATGCGGGCGAAACGGAACGAACGAGAGCGAATAAACCTCCGCCGAAAGATTGATAACCTTAAAATAGTTTCCGGCAAAACAAGCCAAAAGACCGAAAACGACGCCGGAAAAAATTCCCGAAAATCCTAAAAACAAACCTTCGAGCAGAAAAATAAAAATCAAATTTTTCGTCCGCGCGCCGCAAATTCTCAAAACGGCGATGTCGAGCCGCCGTTCATTAACGAGCAGCGCGAGCGTCGTCGTAATGTTCAAAGCCGCGACGAAAATTATCAGCGAAATTATCGCCAGCGCGACTTTTCTTTCAAGGCTGAGCGCGGCAAAAAGCGGACGGTTCGCTTCCTGCCAGTCAAGAACGCGAAAACCTTCGCCGAGATTTCGCTCGATTTCCCGCGCCGTTTCATCGGCTTTGTAAATATCTTTGACCGAAACGCTCAAAACAGTCGGCGTAAAATTCGGCATTTGGCGAAGTCTGGCGTAATCTTCGGGCGAAATATAAATCCAGGCGGCGTCATATTCGTAAAGTCCCGTTCGGAAAGTTTCCGCGACGCGGACATCGGAAGTCTGCGGCGCGATTTCGTTTTCAAACGTAATGATTTGCGCCATGTCGCCTTTTTTTAAATTGATTTTTTCGGCGAGCGTCGCTCCGAGTGAAATAAAAATTTGTTTGTCACTAGTTGCTCGTCGTTCACCGTCTCGCTCGCTTAATTCATCATTCGCCACTCGCAATTCGCTGCCTACTACTCGCAAAATCGCGTAATTTGTCGCCTCCGTTCCGACGATTATCGAGTTTTCGTGAGCAGTCGAAGAAATGGATTTGACATTTTCATATTGCTCTAAATCTTTCTTTATTTTTTGCCAGTCGGAAATTTTCGCGCCGTTTTTTAAAAAAACGGAAATGTGCGGCGTGTTTACCAAAATCTTGTCGCGCATTTCGTCGCTGAATCCGCGAGCCAGAGATTGAGCGATTATCAAGCTCGCCACGCCCGCCGCGATGCCGACAATCGCAACGAACGAAGTAAAACGCGCCAGACTTTTTCGCCGCGCGCGAAAATATCGCCAGGCGAGTTTAAGTTCAAAAGACATCGAATTGATGGTAAACGCTAAATGTTAAATGGCAAATGCGGCAATTGAATGAAAACTAATAAAAACTAAACCGAATAACGCCAGACAATCAAAGGGCAATCGAAATGCGGATGTTTGATGACGCTGACGCTGACGCCGAAAGTTTCTCGAATCTTTTCAGGCGTGAAAACCGCTTCGGGAAAGCCGACAGCGGAAATTTTCCCGTTTTTGAGCATTAAGATTCGGTCGGCGTATTGCGCCGCCAAATTTAAATCGTGCAGAATAACAAAAACCGCCGCGCCTTCATCGGCAATTTGCCGGGCAATTTTCAGCGTCGCGTGCTGATGCGTTAAATCCAAATTCGATGTCGGCTCATCGAGCAGTAAATATTGTGGATTGCCCTTTTTCTCCCAAATCTGCGCCAGAACTCTCGCCAGATGTACGCGCTGCCGTTCGCCGCCCGATAAAGTCAGTTAGATTCTCGCTTCCAAATCAAGCGCGTCAACCTGGCGAAGCGCCGCCCGCGCAATTTCGTAATCGCGCGGGCTTTCCGCCGCTGCGACGTGCGGCGCGCGTCCCATCAAAACGACTTCTAAAACCGTGAACGGAAAATTCAGCGAAGAATCCTGCGGTAAAACGGCGCGCGATTTGGCGCGTTCACTCAAAGTCCATTCTTCGAGCCGCTTGCCGTTCATCGAAACTTTTCCGCTCGATGCTTGTAAATCACCGCACAAAACTTTTCTCAAAGTTGATTTGCCCGCGCCGTTTTGTCCGACGACGACGAAGACTTCACGCGCTCGGACGGCGAAGGAAACGTCGTCGAGCAATTTTTTTGAATTGATTTCGACAGAAATGTTTTCGGCTTCAATCAATGAATGATTCTCCATTTGCGGTCGCGCAGAAGCAGCCACAGAAAAAACGGCGCGCCCGTTATCGCCGTCAAAACGCCAATCGGCATCTCGGCGGGCGCGACCAGAGTTCGCGCCGTCAAATCGGCAACGAGAAGGAGAATCGCTCCTAAAAGCGCCGAGCCGGGAAGAAGATAACGATGGTCGGGTCCGATTATAAGCCGCAGCAAATGCGGCACGACCAGCCCGACAAAACTGATTAAGCCCGTAAAAGCGACGCCCGCGCCGACTGCCGAAGCGACGAGAACAATCGTTAATTTTTTAACTTTTTCAATGTCAAATCCGAGATGTCCGGCTTCTGATTCGCCTAAAAGCAGAGCGTTGAGCGGGCGCGCCAGACGCGAAAAAAGCAGAATCGGAATCAAAATAAACGGCGCGCCGACAAAAACGGTCGACCAATTTCCGCCGCCGAGACTGCCGAGCTTCCAGAAAGTCAAAGAGCGAATCTGCGTGTCGGTGGCGTAAAAAGTCAGAAAACCGGAAAACGCCTGCGCCAGCGCGTTTATTGCAATTCCTGCCAGCAGCAGAGTGGCGACGGCGGTTTGTCCGGCGATAGTCGATAATTTGTAAATGATTAAAGTCGTGAGAAGCGCGCCGGCGAATGCGGCGACTGGAAAGGCAAAGAGCTGGAAAATCGGCGTCAACGAAAAAGAAACGACATCGCCGACGATAACGACCGTCGTTGCGGCGAGGGCGGCACCGCTCGAAATTCCGATCAGCGTCGGGTCGGCGAGCGGGTTGCGAAATAAACCCTGCATCGCCGCGCCGGAAATTCCGAGCGCCGCGCCGACCAGCGTTCCGAGCGCAATGCGCGGCAGTCGAATATCGAGCAAAGTCGATTCCTGGAGCGATGAAAAACCGACAGTCGGATGAATGCCGAAAACTTTTAGAATGATGGCGAAAATCTGTCGCGGATTGATTTCGACCGCGCCTTTATCGGCGGACGTGACGACGAACGCTAAAATCAAACACAGAACGAACAAAACGACGCGACTGCGCCGGCCTTTTAATTTCGTTTGCAAGCCGGGAAAAAGACGTGCCGCGAGATTGCCTTTTGCTTCTACCATTTAACGATTTACATTAAATTTGCCGACGCTTTTTGCAAACGCCGCAGACAATCAAATTATTATACCGACCGCAGATAAACACAGAAGGACACAGACATCTAAAACGTTTAATAAAGAATTAAAATGACGTTTCATCCGACATTTACTTCAAAATCGAGCAGCTAACTCTTGGCATTAAATATCTGCGTCCGTCTGTATTTACGTGCTTTCAAAATTTATTCTATACTACGGAGCCAGTTCTGGATGAAATTTGACGGCGAGTTCGCGCACGGCTTTGCCGACGCCGGGACCGAAGCCTTGAAAATACACGTCGCTGACGGTGACGACGCGCCGATTTTCCCCCGCCGGAGTTAATACCACGCCGGGAAACTTCAATACGCCGTCCGTGCCGCCGCTGCGCTCGAAACTTTTTTCGGTCATCAGAATTATGTCGGGCTGCGCCGCGCCAACGGCTTCGTCGGTCATTTCACGAAAACCCGTAAAATCGTTCATCGTATTGGCGCCGTCGGCGAGCTTTATCATTTCGTCAATCGTCGTTCCCGCGCCGCTCATCGTCGCGTTCGGCATATTCGGACCGCGCCCGACGAACAAAACTTTCGGCGTCGTTCGCTTTTTTTCTAAAAGTTCGGCGACTTCGCTCATTTCGCCGTCAATCGAGCGTCTTACTTCCACGCCTTTCGCTTCTAAACCGAGAGCTTTGGCAATCATCAAAATTTTTGACTTAATGGCGTCAATCGTGTAATCGGGCGTCAAAGTCAAAACGCCGATTCCGGCATTTTTTAATTGTTCGGCAACCTGCGGCGGACCCGAATCGGCGTTCATAATCAAGAGCGTCGGCTTGAGAGACAAAATTCCCTCGGCGTTTAAAACCGTTCGCGCGCCGACGGTCGGAATGTTTTTCGATTCCGGGAAATATTCGCGGCTCGAATTATCGACCCCGACGAGCCGTTCGCCCGCGCCGAGCGCGTAAATCGTTTCGGTCGTTGCGGTTCCGACGGACACGATGCGCGAACTGTCGGCGATTTTCGAAGTTTTTCCTTCAGCGTCGGTTACGCTCGCGCCGGAATTTGTCGAACTATTATTCGCCGCCGGTCGGCAGCCGTTCAAAATCAGAAAACATAGCACGCCGATTAAAGAGGCGTTGAAAAATTTGTGTTTCATTCGCTATTCTCCGAATCTAAAAGCGAACGGTTGCTTTCCGCTCAAAAGATTATTTCGATTAATCAAACAAAAAATTAAAAACGAAATCTGACTTGAAACTGCAATTCGCGGCTCGGGTCGACATTGGCGATTCCGCCGAGAGCGCCGCCGAAATTGAAAGTCGTCGGCGTGCCGACGATTCCGTTATTTCCGTAAACGTTCCCGCGGCGAGCGGCGAAGAAATCACCGTCGAGCGTCGTTGACGATTGCTTTCCGCGCCGATTAAAAAATGCGCTTTGTCGGCGACAATCGGACCCGATACGACGCCGCTCAATTGAAACAGTTCGTCGCGTGTGCGGCTGGAAGCAAACGGCTGGCTCGCCTGAAGTCCGTTCGGACGCACGAGAAAAAGCGCGTCGGTATGAAAATCGTTCGTGCCGGATTTGGTGACGATATTGACGACGTTTCCGGCAGTGCGCCCGAATTCCGCCGAAATCGGATTTGTGATAATGGTGAATTACTGAATCGTCGCCAGCGGAATGTTGGTAAAAATCGTTTGTCTGCCCCACGAATCGTTGCCCGTGCTGCCGTCCAGACTGAAAGTCGTCTGGCGGCGACCTGCGCCGTTGACGACGAACAAAAAATTATTCAAAAACAAATCGCCGGTTCCGCGAGCCGAGCGCACCGCCGAATTTAACTGCACGAGATTCGTCAGTTTGCGTCCCAAAAACGGCGTGTTATCAATCTTTTGCAAATCGAGCCGCGTTGCGAGTTCAGCCGAATCCGACTGCACGCCTTCAGTTGTTCCGAGAACGGTCACTTCCGACGGAGCGATGCCCGGAACCGATAAATTTAATTCAATCGTCGCCGTTTCGTTGGCACGAAGCTGAACGCCGCTTTTTATTTCGTCGGCAAAACCCGAACTCGAAGCGGTTATTTTATATGTGCCGGTCAAAGGCAAATTGGCAATCGTGCAGTTTCCGTCGCTGTCGGTTGCGGCATCGCGGCGCAAGCCGGTCGATTCGTTAATCGCTTCGATTTTCGCGCCGACAATCACCGCTTTATTCGGGTCTGAAACTCGCCCGCGAATCGTCGCCGTATCAATCGTCTGCGCGAAAACGCCGATTGACGAGACGATTAAAATTATCAGCGACAGACACGAATTAAAAAGTTTATTTGAAGGCGAAAATTTATGCGGACAATGCGAAACAGACGTACTCCAAGAATTTGTATTAGGCATAAAACTTCATTTGATTACGGGATTTTTCAAGATTTTAGATTAAAAAAAATGAGCTTATCCGCAATCGCCGACTACTACCAGCACTTGTATTTAAATTTGCCGAGAGGAGAGATTTTTTGAGAGAAAAATAAAATTTCGACTTATTGAAGAATACCGACCACTGCTTCTAAAGCAAAGTGAATTTTGTGAAGAATCATATTATTCGCCGTCAGCAGCAAAGCAAAAACGAAAAATCCGCCTGCATAAAGCCATAAAACATTTTTTGTTTTAAGACACGGACTTTTTGCGGCAACGACTTTGATTTCGGAAAGTTTTACAAGATGATGCACGCGCTCTGTAATGTCGACGGTCGGCGCTTCGATTAAAAATGCGCCGGCGGGCATCGCGGGCTTGGTGTTCGGCGGAACGATTCGCGCAATTTTTACCAGCGCGGACGCCAGATTGAGCGCCGCTGATTTGCCGCCGGTGTGGGCGGCATATTCGTCGGCGGCGGACTCGACCTTTTCCGCCCAAGCGCAATCGAGACTACACCCGAAAGGAATTACCAGCAAATCGCGCGCGATGCGCATCAAGCTTCGTTTGAGATTGTCGCGGGCGGCGAGATGTCCGTATTCGTGACGGATTGCGGCTCCGACTTCTTTGTCGTCGAGCGCGGCGAAAACCTGGCGGGCGACAAACATTCGCGGGCGAAACGCGCCGACGACCGAAATTACCGGAAACGGATGATGAATAAGATAAAACGGAATTTTTACATCGTCGATAAAAATCCGTTCGGCGTGAGCCAGCCAGTCGGCAAGCAATCGCCGTGTTCGCCACCAGGTTCCGAAAACGCTGTAAGCTGCAATTCCGACGCCAATCGTCGAGATGAAGGCAAGGAAAGCCAATTTGACGCTGACGGTTTCTTTCGACGAATGCGGCTCAAATAAAAAGTAAGCTGGCAGCACAAGCGCGACGATGAAAAGCAGCGCGGCGATTAGCGGAAAAATTCGGAAGATAAAAATTACTTGCGCCTGTCTTTGCGCCGTCCAATTCTTTGCAGTCGGCGCAAGAACGCGCCACAACATCGCCGCCGCCGCCGAAACCAGCAGGTTTAAGACGAGCAGCAGAGACAGCATCAAAGAAATTCCGAGCAAAAGATACATTTTCGGCTTATTCCTCGCTTTCAAGAGCGCGACGTTTTTCCCGCACCAGCCGTTCGAGTTCGTCGAGCAGCTCGCGGTCGCGGTCGCTGACCGCATCGACAATGCAGGCTAAAACAGGTTCGAGATGTTCAAATTTGGCGTCGAGCAAACTTCCCAATACATCTTCGGTCAATCCGCGTTCGAGTTCTTCGGGCGTAAATCGCGGCGAGTACAAAAAAGCGCGTCCTTCTTTGCGCCGATTGAGAAATCCTTTTTTGTAAAGCCGGTCGAGCGTCGTCATCACGGTCGTGTAAGCAGCGCGTTCGCCGAAAGCCTTTTCGACTTGGCGGACGCTAACTTCCTTTTGCTTCCAAACCTCATCCATCGTTTGACGTTCGAGGCTGCCGAGCAAAGCGATGACGGATTCGCGCGGGCGAGTGAAACCGCGCAGCATAAATTTCGGCATTTCCATAAATTAAGAGTATAGCGGAAACTGTATTAAAAATTCAAAATTAAAATTTCAAAGCTGAAACCCGACTGTTATACATCGAGGTTAAAATTTTGTTATATATCGAGTTTAAAATTTATTGCGATTTCCATTCGCATTTCCGCCTCTCTAAATTCGTAATTCGTAAATTCGTAATTCGTAATTCAACTTTTTGTTCGCAAAAATGTTTGGTTTCAGTTAAAGTTTACATTTTTGACAGAATTGTAATAATCCAAAATCTAAAGTTGAACCGATGCCGCTAACCACTATTGAAGCCGCCGCCGCTGATATTCGAGCCGGCAAAATGATTATCATCGTCGATGACGAAGACCGTGAAAACGAAGGCGACCTCGTGTGCGCGGCGGAAAAAGTTACGCCCGAAATCGTCAATTTTATGGTCACGCACGCGCGGGGTTTGATTTGCCTGCCGCTGACCGAAGAGCGTTGCGACGAACTGAATCTGCCGCCGCAAACTGCTGAAAATACTTCGAGTATGGGAACGGCTTTTACGATTTCAATCGAAGCACGCGAAGGCGTCACGACAGGAATTTCCGCCGCCGACCGCGCTCATACGATTTTAACGGCGGTTAATCCCGACTCGAAACCGAGCGATTTGGCGCGTCCCGGACATATTTTTCCTTTGAGAGCGAAACGCGGTGGCGTGCTGGTGCGCGTCGGGCAAACCGAAGCGAGCGTTGACATTGCCAGAATCGCGGGCTTGTTTCCGGCGGGCGTGATTTGCGAGATTATGAACGACGACGGCACGATGTCGCGCCTGCCCGAACTCGAAAAATTTGCCGCCAAACACGATTTAAAAATAATTTCCGTCGCCGACCTCGTGCGCTACCGAATTCACAAGGAAACACTCGTGCGCCGCGTCGTAGAAACGGATTTGCCGACCGAACACGGAACTTTTCGCGCTTACGTTTTTGAAAATATAATGAACGGCGAAACGCACGTCGCGCTGACGATGGGCGATTTTTCGCAAGCAACCGAACCGGCGCTGGTGCGCGTCCAAACCGAGAACATCACGTTTGCCATGTTCGGCTCAAAATTAGGCGATGCTGCGCACGCGATTCGGACATCGCTAAAAAAAATCTCCCAAAACGGTCAAGGTGTGATACTTTACTTGCGTCAGAGCGAGCATAACCTCGATTTGATACATCAACTCCAAACCTACGCCGTGATGCAGGAAAAAAATCTGGATTTTCAAGCGGCGCGGCGCGAAACAAACTACGGCAGCTTCCGCGATTACGGCATCGGAGCGCAGATTTTAAATGATTTAGGCGTGAAAAAAATTCGACTTTTGACCAATCATCCGCCGAAAGTCAATGCCATCGAAGCGTTTGATTTGGAAATTGTCGAAACCGTTCCGTTATAACGTGATAGAATGACAAGCCCGATTTTGGTCGCATTAAGTTTTTAGAAATGCCCGAAGAAAACGATAACCAAACCGAAAAAATTCAGGAAAACGGCGAAAGCGAAACACCGAACGGAAGTGAAGAAACTCCGGCGGAAGTTCATCGCAGGCAGTTTTTCTCGCGCCGCAATGCGGTCATCGCATTCGGGCTAATCGCCATTCTCGGTGTTTTGCTGGTTGCGCTGATTTTCGTTTCTTACCGCAACGGTTACGCCGACAATTATGTCAAACGGCAATTCGTCGCAAAAATGGCGGATATCGGCGTTGTTTTCGAGGCGAATGTTTTTCGCCTGACGGTTAATCCGCTGCAACTTGAATTAAAAAACGCGACTTTTAACGACAAACTAACGGGCGAAAAACTTTTTCGCGTCGGCGAAGCGCACCTGACATTGAAGGTTCAAGACCTTTACGCCTGGCAGTTGAGCCGCGATATTTCGATTGACACGACCGATTTGACCGATGTCGAAGCGTGGGTGAAATTTGACGAAGACGGTAATTCTAATTTTTCAAATCTGCATCTGGTCGAAGACGAGGCTGGCTCGCGCGTAAATTTCAATTATTCTTCGGTCAAAGTATCAATCAAAAACGGCTTGATTCACTTCGGCGACGTGCAGCGAAAACTCGATGCCGACGCTAAAAACGTCCAGCTTTTTCTCGAACCGACCGATTACACAGTTCCCGACGACCAAAAGCGTTATAAATTCGATTTCACTTCGACCGATTCAAACGTCGTCTATGACGAACATCCGATTGAGCCGATTGACATTCGCGCCGTCGGAATCGCCGACAACAACGGCGCGGAAATTTCTTCTCTAAAGCTGACATCACCAATCGGCGAATCGAGTTTGAGCGGAACACTGATTGATTGGGCATCGCTGAAATACAATTTGAACATAGATTCAAACATTGATTTGACCCAGACTTCAAATCTTTTGCCGATTGGCACGCCGTTGCGCGGTGTCGGAAATTTCAGCGGAACGGTGACGGGCGAAGGCGAAAAATACCACATCGAAGGCGAAATAAAATCCGACGCGCTTGCCGCATCGAATATTCGCTTGAAAGCCCTGAATCTCAACGCGACGGTTGACGCGGACGGCACAACTTATAACGCCAATGGCAAAGCGGTTGCCGAGATGCTGACGTTTGAAGACTTTAAAATTGATTTTCCGCAAATCGTCGGCAACGTGCGCGGCACGGGAACGGATTTTCGCTGGTTCGGCGAATTGCAAGCGGCGGCGGCAAAATCGCCTCTGGGAACAATTGCCGGACTTTTTATTTCCGACGCGGTTGCCGAATATAAAGACAATCAGCTTTCCGCGACTCTCGGAAACGTGCGAGCCGGAACTTTTAGTTCAGCCGATGCCGCCATCCAAGGTTTGCAGGCGAACGGTGTAAAAATTAATTCTGCCGGTGACACGACGAATGTTTCCGTTCCCAATCTCCGCGCCGGTGTGGTCAAAGCGCAGGGCGCGACGATTAGAGGTGTTGACGCAGGCAATTTGAAACTTACCAATCGCGGCAACGGAACCGATGTAAGCGCGGGAAATTTGCGGGCGAGCTCTGTCGAAACCGCAGCTGGAAAACTAAAAGGCGTTAACGCAAGCAATATAAAAGTTAAAAACAGAGGAAGTCGAACCGACGTTGACGCGGGAAATCTGCGTGCGGCAAGCGCGGAAACGAAAGACGCGCGCGTGCGAAACTTAAATGCGAGCGGCGTTACGATGGAAAATCAAAACGGCTCGACAAACATTACCGCCAAAAATGTGCAGGCTGACGGACTAAATGCGAGCGGAGCGAATGTCGGCGGCTTAAACGCTTCGGGCGTTAATGTGCGGATTGCCGGAAACGAAACGCAGGTTTATTCAAACAATCTGCGAGTTGCAAAAGTCGAAACCGACGCGGCAATTCTGGGAACTTTAAATGTCGCGGGCGTTCGTCTGACGATTCGGCAGGGCAGAATCGAAGCCAAATCCGGCGATATAGACGCGGGAAATGTCGCGCTGACAAAATCCGTTTTGCCCGGCGGCGGAAACGTCGAAAACGTCAAAATTTATAAACCCGTTTTCGTTCTCGAACCGTCGGGACGCTATCGCGCCAGCGCGGATATGAGTTTAGGCGGCGGCGTTTTGGGCAGTGTCAGACTCGGCGCGGCGCGCGCTTCGGTCATTGCGGAAAACAATCAAATCGCGCTGAATAATTTGACTGCCGATGTGATGGACGGAAATATCAACGGCAATGCGGTGATTGCTTTGAATAAAAAAAATCGCTCGCATGTTGACGCTGATTTTGCGAATCTAGATTTGTCGAAACTGCTCGCTTTGCAGGGCGGACAAGTCGTGCCGATTGAAGGCAAAACGACGGGCAAGGCAAATTTAACTTTTGCGGGAACAGACTTTAAAACGGCGAGCGGAACTTTGACCGCCGATTTTGCGGCAAACGCCGGAACTGCCGAACGCGGGCTTGTTCCCGTCAACGGAAGACTCGGACTAACCGCGACCAACGGACTTTTCAATGTTGATTACGCAAATCTGAACACGGAAAAAAGCGCGGTTAACGCAACCGGACGTTTCGATTTGAGCGGCGAAAACTCGAACTTAAATCTCTCTTTAAATTCAACCGACGCGAGTGAAATTGAACGCATCGTCAGAGTTTTGAACGTCGCGCCCGAAATCGTCGCGCAGCTCGATTCTTATAGAGCGCAATTTGCGGGAAATCTTAAACTTGATGGAAATCTGACAGGCAATCTTACAAACCCGACATTCAACGGACGCGCTTCGATTGATTCTTTGATTTTGCGCGAAAGAAATCTCGGCTCGGTTGCGACCAACATTTTAGTTTCGCCCGACGGTTTTGCGCTGCGCGACGGAGTTTTGCAGGAACAAGGCGGCGGAAATCTCGCCTTTAACGTCAACATTCCGCGAACCGGAACGAACAATATCTCCGTTAATGCAAAATTAAATAACGTCAATACCGGAAATTTGCTCGCGGCTTTGCCGGTTGACGTTTTGCCCGCGCAGATTAAGGATTTTCAGGCGCAGACTTCCGGCACGATAAATGTGACCGGAATTCCTAAAGATTTACAGGGCGAAGCGAACATTTCTTCCGGCAAATGCACGATTAACGGTCAGCCGTTTGACGGATTTGATGCAAAGGCGACTTTTCAGGGCAGTCTCGTCAATCTCGAAAATTTTGAAGCGCGTTTCGGCGCGGGTTCTTTGCGGGCAAACGGAACTTACAATACCGATTCGACGGCGTTTAATTTTGTGGCGACCGGCAAAGATATTCAGGTAGCGCGGATTCGCCCGTTTTTACCGGCGGGAACTGATATTTCGGGCATCAACGGAACAATTGATTTGCAGGCAAAAGCTCTGGGCATCGGTTCGGATGCAAAAACCTATGACATTAATTTCAACGGCGCGGCGCACAATGTCGTCGTCAACGAAAACGCGCTCGGCGAAGTAACATTCGTCGGCAAAACGGAAAATCAACAATTGATGGCGAACTTGACCGCGAATTTCCAAGGTCAGCCGCAGGCGATTACGGCAAGCGTCAATTTCGCCGACGAGAATTTGCCGTTCAAAGCCGAAACTACTTTTAACAACACACAGCTCGCGCCGCTTTTCGAGCTTTATCCGCCGCCGGGAGATGTCACGGTCGCCGGACAAGCGACGGGCAGAATATTTTTGGCGGGAAATCTGTCAGGCGTCGACGCGAGCGGAAAACGCGGATTTACCACCGACAATTTGAGCGGTGCGGCTGAATTCACTAAACTGGATTTGCAAATCGGCGATACGCCGCTCGTCGCCGTCGAGCCGGTTTCGGTGCGTTTTAATATGAAAGAAGTCGTCGTAGGCAACGCGAAGTTTTCCGGCGGCGGCTCGAATATCGTCGTCAGCGGCACGAAGGCTTTGACCGAAGACGGAATGAATAATTTAGCGATTGACGGAAAAATCAATTTGCAAATCTTTAACGCGCTTTCCAAAAACACGTTTCTCGCGGGACTGGCAAGTGTTTCCGTGCGGTTAACCGGAATTAATAAAACCGCTCGTTTGAACGGCGCGGCGGAATTGCAAAACGCGACGGCGGCGACATTCGTCGGCGCCGAGCGCCTGTCGTTCGACCGCATTAAAGGACGCATTTTATTTAATTCAAATCAGGCGCAAATCGAAAGTCTGAGCGGATTTTTGGGCGGCGGTAAAATTACCGCTTCCGGCGGCGCGTCGCTCGAAGGTTTGGAATTGCAGGGTTTTCGCTTAAACGTCGACGGAACCAATTTTACCGCGCCTCTGCCGCCCGATTTTATTACGACCGGCGATGCCGAAATCGAAATCAGCGGCAGACGAATTAACGGTGAAATGAATTCGTTGATTGCCGGCAGAATCAATGCGCGCCGCACTATTTATAACAAAGACATCGATTTGGCGGACATTATCAGCCGAAGACGCGAAGGCTCGCTCTCGGCAGGTTCTTCGGATTCTTCGTCGTCATCATCATTTTTGGGTGTGCCGAAACTCGACATCAGCATCGAAGGACGCGACGCGCTGGTCGTGCGTAATAATTTGGCGGATTTGACTGCTTCAGCCAGTCTGCGAGTCATCGGCGATGTCGAATTTCCGCAAATTTCCGGCAGAGTGACGGCGAACAGCGGCACGATTTTCTTTCGCAAAGACCGCTACGAAGTGCAGCGCGGGGTTTTGGAGTTTCCGCCGAATACGAGCATCGAGCCGTTTATCAATTTGCAGGCGACGACGGAAATTAAAGGTTATCAAATTATCGTCAGTCTGGTCGGCGAATTGACCAACACCGAATCCTTAAATGCGACCGTCAGGTCGAGTCCGGCGCTGCCGCAAGGCGATGTCATTTCGCTGATCACGACCGGAAATCTGGCGAACAGCGACACGGGAATTCCGACGCTGGCGCAATCGGGCATTAATACGGCGGCGGAAATTCTGACCGACACTTTAATCAATAACCCGTTGAGCAAAGCGACCGATAAACTTTTTGGTTTGAACCGCTTCGAGATTGACCCGATTATTTCCGGTCAACGCCTGAATCCTTCGGCGCGTCTAACCGTTGGCAGACAAATCAACCGCAATCTTTTGATTACTTATTCGACCAATCTTTCGGGTGACCAGAATCAGGTTTTAGCTCTCGAATATCGCGTCACAAATCGTCTGTCGTTCGTCGCCCAATATCAACAGCGTTCGTTGAGCAATGTCACGCGCCGGAATAATGATTTTAACTTTGAAATTCGTCTGCGAAAAAGATTTTAAGAGAATGGAAAATGGAAAGAGAATGGAAAACGGAAAACGGAAAACGGAAAATTCAGGAAGCGGTTTTCTCCGTTTTCTATTGCGTCTAATTTACGGCGTGTCTTTTTTTCATTCTTCATTTTCCGTTTTCCGTTTTCCATTCTCCATTTTCTTCGTTTTACTGCTCGCCGCCTACTATTCGCCGCTTGCCGTTTTTGCCCAAAACAAATATGAAAACCGCACGATTTCAACTGTCAGCATTGTTTTTGAAGGCAAAGACCGCGACGATTCAGCTGCCCAGCAGTTTGAATTAATTGCGCGCAACGCGCTCGGCGCAACGTATTCCACCGTTAAGGTGCGCGACGCAATACAAGCCCTCTATAATTCGGAAAAGATTGCTTCGGCGACGGTTGACGCGACCGAAGTCGGGCAAAACAGCTTAAATTTACGCATTTCAATAAAACGCAAAGTGCGCGCCGAGAAAATCAACGTCGTCATCAACGATGACGGCGGCAAATCGGTGACCGAACAGCAATTGCTTTTGAGATTAAATCTCTTGAATCCGGGAACCGCCATTACCGACCAGGCGCTTCGCAATAACGCCGATTTGATACTGGAATATTTGCGCCAGCGCGGATTTTACAAGGCGGAAGTCACTTACACGCAGCAGCCTCTGCGCAGTGAAACGCAGGTCGTCGTGACATTTCAAGTAAAACCGAACGCGCAGGCTAAAGTCGAAAACTTTAAAGTCGACATCGCTGGTTTTGACGCGACAAAAGTTCGCCAAAAATTAGACCTCAAGCCGGGCGAGTTTTTTGCGCGCCGATTCTTAACACAGGATTTGGAAAAAATTCGCGCCGCGCTGCGTGAAGAAAAATTTATCGCGCCCGAACTCGACGAACCGCGCGTCGTCTATGACGGCGATAAAAACGTCGTCAATATCGAATTGACCGGCAAAGTCGGCGCGACCGTCAACGTCACGGTCGAGGCGGGAAAAACCAAAAAACTCGGCGATAAAACACAGAACAAACTTTTAACTATCAAACGCGAAGGAACGCTCGATTACGCGGCAATCGTTGAAGGCTCGCGCAAACTCAGAAATTATTATCAGGAACAAGGCTACTTTTTTGCCGATGTCAAGGCGATTTGCTCGGTGACGCCGCAATTCAAAGAAGAAGAGGCGAGCGTCACGACGAATGAAACCGACGTTTTGTGTTCGGCTCTGAGTGGCGCGGAACTGAGCAACCGCGTGGTCGACGTAAAATACCAGGCAGACCTCAGCCGCCGCCTGAAACTCGTCGATATTCGCGTCGAGGGAACCGACCAATTTACCGCTGCAGACATTCAGAGCGTCTTAAAATCACAGAAAAAAAACGCGCTCGGCTTCATTCCTTTTCTAGGTTACGGGCGCGGCTACACGAGCGCGGAAATTTTAGAAGAAGACCGACTGACGATAAGGTCGTTGCTCCGCGAACTCGGCTACCGCAAAAATGAAGTGACTTTCCGGCAAGGCGTTTCGCCGAACGGCGAAGATTTAATCATCACTTTTGTCGTCACCGAAGGCATCCCGACACGTATCGCCGGTGCCGAGATTACAGGCAATAAAGCCTTTAGCAACACGGATTTAGAAGCGAAATTGCCGATTCTGAGCGGAAAAAATTTTTCGCGGGCGCGGGCGCAAAACGGCGTTAAGGAATTATCGCAATTCTATTCACGACAAGGTTATTACGACGCGAAAGTGACTTATTCGCTCGTCGAGTTGCCGAAAACGGAAAATGCCGCCGAAGATGCGGTGAAAATCGTCTACAATATCGAAAAGGAAGGCAAAAAGGTTTTTATCAACCGTATTTTGATTAACGGTAACGACCGAACCGACCGCGACGCGGTTTTGAGAGCTGTCAATCTGCGCGCGGGCGACGTTTTGCGCTCGACGGACATTTTTGCCAGCGAGCAGAATCTTTACGCGACCGACGCTTTTAACCTAGTCGAAATAAAGCCCGAACCGGCTGGCGAAAAAGCCGACGGCAGCGGTCGCCTGACCGACATTATCATCAACGTCGAAGAGAAAAAGCCGCGACTTCTGCAATACGGCGGCGGTTTTTCAACCGACATCGGCGCCAACGGATTTGTTAGTATTCAGCACTTTAATTTGTTCGGCAAATTGCAGCAGGGCGCGGCACGCATTCGGATGAGTCGCCTCCAGCAAATCGTGCAGCTCGATTTTATCAATCCGCGCTTTATGCCCGATGGAAAAAATCGCTTCGCGCCTTTGACCGTCTCGGCAGCCTACCAGAGAGATTCGACCGTCACGAGATTTTTCCGCACGTCTTTCGATAAAGGAACTTTCGGCATCGTCCAGAGAATCGACGAAAAGGGCAATCCGATTGACGAATTCGGGCGCAAAACCGGTAGCCCGACCATTAACCGGCTGACCGTTTCGGCGGAATCGAGCCGGACGCTCAGCACGAAAAATCGGAGCATCGTGTTTTTCCGCTATCGATTTGAAGACGTGCGCATTTTCAAAATCGAAAGTCTTTTGATTCGTGATTTGCTGCGACCCGACGCGCGCGTCCGAACAAGCGGTTTGGGCGCGAATTTCGTGTACGACACCAGAGAGAACTGCAACGTTAAATATACGATTCTCGACGTTATCGCCAAAGGCGACGCGGGCGACCCATGCCGTTATAATCCGGGCGACCCGACGCGCGGCACTTATATCACGGCTGATTATAATGTCTCGGTGCCGTTTTTGGGCGCGAATATCGGTTTTCAAAAATTTCAAGGCTCCTACAATACTTTTTATACTTTTCCGCGCCTGAAAAATACAATACTCGCCGGACGCGCGATTCTCGGTTTGGCAACCGTATTTTCGAGAGGAGAGAGATTTTCGACGACGCAGTTTCCCGATTTGGACGGCATTCTGCCAATCAGCGAAAGATTTTTCGCGGGCGGTTCGACGACTTTAAGAGGCTTTGAATTTGAAGCAGCCGGACCGCGCGTTGCTATTTCTCCGCAGGGAGTTTTCCGGGATCAAAAAGGCAAAATCGTGACCATTAATCCGTTTACTATTCCGTTCGGCGGCAACGCGCTGGTGATTACCAATTTAGAAGCGCGAATTCCGGTGAATAATTTCGTGCGCGTCGTGCCGTTTTACGACGGCGGCAACGTCTTTCGTCGCGTCGGCGATATTTTTCGTCCGCCGACGGTTGACCCGAACGACGTTTTTCGCAGTAATCTACGCGCCGTCTGGACGCATACGGTCGGTCTCGGTCTGCGCCTGAAAGCTCCGGTCGGCGGCGAGTTTGCCATCGATTACGGCTATCTGCTCAATCCGCCGCGAATTTTAATTCCGCAGGTAAATGCGCCGAACACCGTTTTCACACCACATCAGGGACAATTTCACTTCCGCTTTTCGCAGGCATTTTAGACAATTTATTTTTAATTGATGGCGGACGAAACGATGTGACTTTCATCCAATTCTACGATTAAGCTATGTTCGATAGATTCTTGACGCGGCACGATTGCCGGTTTGGTTTCTACAGGTAACTGAATCTCTCGGGTGTTTTGTTTCATTTTTTCTTTGCGCGCGCCTTTGACTGCATACATCGCTTTGTCGGCGGCGATAATGATATGGTCGAGCGTTTCGCCCTGCGCCGGATAACTAGCCGCGCCGAGGCTGACGCCGACGGACGCGCGTCTCCCGTCTTCCATCGGAAGCGAAAATGCGGAAACGGCTTTTTGCATTCTTTGACATAATTCCCGAATATCTTCGTCGGTCGTCTCCGGCGCGATGACGACGAATTCATCGCCCGCGTAACGCGCCAGAAAATCATAATCGCGCAGTTCGCGGCGCATCACTTTGGAGACTTCTTTCAGCATCAGGTCGCCGACTTTGTGTCCGAATGTATCGTTGACCGCTTTGAATCCGTCGAGGTCGAGCATTAAAAGCTGGAAACCGCTTCCGTTACGGTTGGCGCGTCCGGCTTCTTTTTCAAACTGCGCCTGCAAACTTCTAGCGTTCGGCAGCCCGGTCATCGGGTCGGTCAGCGCGCGCGATTCGGATTCGGCGTGCTGCAAGGAGACGGAAATTGCGTCCGAAGCGATGCGCGTGACCGTTTCGAGCAGGCGCATATGTTCTTCTTCGTAATTTTCCATTTCGCACGAATAAAGCGAAACCGCGCCGAGCAATTTTTCTTCGACAAACAGCGGAAGCGACGCCATTGCCGAATATTCTTCAATCAATTCAATCTGGTGAAAGGAAAAATCAAGCCCCGGCTCGATTTGATAAATCGGCTGGCGTTTTTTCAACACGTATCCGGTCGCGCCTTCGCCTGCGGTAATCCGCTTGTTTTTGAGTATCGAACTGTTTTTTCCTTTGGCATAAGCGGTTTTTGCCTGCTCGCCGGTTTCGTTCGCCAAATAGACGACGCAGGTATCGAAAGGAACGAGTTCGCCGATTTTGTTGACAAACAACGAAAGCGTTTCGTCCAAATTCAAAGACGCGCTGAAGACTCGCGCCAATTCATAAAGCGTATAAACCTCACGATTGGCGCGTTTGATTTGCTCGACATAACTTCGGTCGCCGCTTCTCTCGGTCGTCGAAATGTGAACGTCTCCAGCGGCTTCATTAGTAAATGTGTAGGAAAGTTCCTGTTCCTCGATTTCAACCTCGAATTTGCGTAGATTACGCAAAAGCACATCGACGATTTTCGGGTCGAACTGCGTTCCCGAACCGTTTAGCAGAAAACGTCTGGCTTCGTCGCGCGGAACCGCTCCGCGATACGGACGCGCCCCGCGCAGCGTGTCGTAAGCATCGGCGATTGCTAAAATACGCGCCGTCAGCGGGATATGTTCGCCGCTCAAACCTTCGGGATAACCGCTGCCGTCCCACATTTCATGATGATGACGGACAGTCGGAACAACCGGATACGAAAAATTCACCCGTTCGAGAATCGACGCGCCGACGGTTGCGTGAATTTTAACTCGCTCCATTTCGGCGGGCGTCAGTTTTCCGGGTTTGTTCAAAATATGGTCCGGAACGGCTAACTTTCCGATGTCGTGAAGTAGCGCGCCGGTATTCAGAGCTTTTAATTCGTCGTCGGGCAAGCCTAAAGTTTTGCCGACTCCGACGGCGTAAATCTGTGTCCGGCGAACGTGACCGATGCCGACCTGGTCGCGCGCGTCAATCGCCGTCGCCAGAGCTTCGACCGTCGCCAGATGAATGCGGCTGGCTTCGGTCAACTCTTTGGTTTTCGCGGCTAATTTGGCGACATAGATTTTGTGTGTCAAATGCCCGATAACAGTCAGCAGAAGAATGACCAGACCGAAATACAAACCGAACTTTATAAATACGAAATGGAGAGCGAACGCGGCGATTAAACCGAACAAATGGCTGAAGGGCAGTCGGGCGTAGTTTTCTATTAAAATTTTCGAGAATTGAGATTCATCGGGAGAAAAATCGCCTTCAAATTTGAAGAAAACCGAAGACAGCAGCGACGACAAAACATAATGCGTCAGAGCCATCAAAGCAATCGCTGCAGTTAGCCATCCGAGAGGAATCGACTTGTCGGCTGCCGCAAAATCGGCAAAACCCGTAAAATACTTTAAAGTCAGGTAAAATACACTGCCCGCCGCAAATGCCGAAAAAATATTGTTAAAAGCAGCAAATAATCGGCGTCTTTTGTCTTTCGAAGCGGTTTTATAATCGGTTAGCGATACGGCGGCAAGCAAAACGCCGCCCGGTATGCCGAGCCAGATTGTCGTCCAGAAAACAGTCAATTCTTTGGCAGTGAATTTAATCTGGGTTTGCGGAATCGTAAATTGATGCTGGTTAAGTAATGCGGATATAACAAATGCGACTAGAAGAACCGCCGCCTGGCGCGCCGAGAAAGAAAAAATACCAATGCCGGCGATGCCGAGAGCCGTGAGGCTCAAGCACATCATCAAATACCAAAAAATTCTGGTCGGCAGTTTGTATTCAGACAAATTAAACATCTCTATCTTATTTTTCTTTACAATTTCCGACGATTAAAATCCTTTACCATCCGTCCGCTTGGAAATTGTATTCAAGAGGATTTGCAAACTCGACAGCCTGCGAATCAGTCACGAAGGTTAAAACAAATTTTGTGCCAAACTTAAATAAATAAACAGGTTACATATACATTGATTTAAAGTTAGGTAGCTGCTGGAACTACAGAAATATCGTTCAATTTGACCGTTCATAATGAACGAGTTTTGCCGAAATGAATGAATTTTGAGTTATAATCAAATTTTAAGACAACAGACGAGTGTTAATGTGTTTCATAAGGTGATCGGAAAGTTTGGTATCGAAAAATCAGAAAATGTACCGAATGGCAATCGGCAGAAACTAATTAGAGCAATTTTATTAAAGCCATAAATAAAATTTGTATTCGGTGAGACAAAAGCCGTTTAATTTTAATAAAACTTTCGATTTGCAGTTCGACGAAGTTGCCGACTGAAACCGTTAATTGTTAATTTTAAACTAAATAGAAACGAAAAAGCAATAGATTTTTTAGGAGCAATATGAAGGCAGGCGAGGAAGCAGCGAGAGGCGGAAATCGAAAGTTGCGGACACGCTTTTTTTTAGTTCTGAGTTTGCCGTTTACTTTTTTACGCTTCTGCGGATTAATTTTACTTTTGAATTTTACCTTTTTCGCACAGGAGTCGAGTGACGTGATTCGCGTTAATACGGAACTTGTTTCGTTTGAAGTCGCTGTCACAGACAAAAACGGAAAACCGGTGCGCGGACTTGATGCCAAGAATTTCAAGATTTTTGAAGACGGCGTCGAGCGTCCGGTCGAATTTTTCGAGCCGATAAAAAAAGCCGACGACGGTCGTCCGCTCTCGATTGTCATCGCGCTCGACGTTTCGGGAAGCGTTACGTCCGACGAACTATTTGAGCTTCGAGACGCGCTGCGAAGTTTCGTCCGGCAGCTAGCCGATTACAATTCGTATTTCGCCGTAATGACGTTCGGAATGCAGGTTAAAACTTTGCAATCTTTAACTAATCGTCCAGACAAGCTCGAAAAAACTTTCGATAAACTTCTTCGTGAACAGGAAGGTCTTTCGACGCACGCTTACGACGCGGTTGACGATGCTGTGCGGCTGCTAAAGAAAAAGTCGCCCGCTTCAGTGAATCGAAAGCCTCCGAAACGCGCCGTGGTTTTAATCACGGACGGCTTTCCCGTCGGCGATACAGTCGCGCCGCACACCGTTATCGAACGCGCCAACGACGCCGAAACGACGGTTTATTCGATACTTTTGCCTTCTTTTTCGCGTGTGCAAAAAGATAAAAAGCCGCTTCTTACACCGCTCGAAGCCAGCGGTCTGCTCGACAGGACTGGCGGGCAGGCGTTTTATGCAACTGAGAAAAGTTTCGAGCCGCTCTTTAAATCTTTAGCCGAAGAAATTACCGCGTCCTATGTCATCGCATTTTACCCGAAAACCGAATTTCGTCAGGACGGAAAATTTCACCGCGTTCGGATTGAATCTCCGAAAGATTTTCAGATTAAACAAAATCGCGCTGGATACGAAATTAAGTGATAACGGATAATTGATAATGATTAATGAAAAACAATGAATAAATTTTGAATTATCCATTATCAATTATCCGTTATTACTTCTCATTTTTAATACTCGAATTCGTCGCCTTCATCCTTATCGAAATCATCGCCGTCGGTGTCGGCGTGAACGTCGAGTTCAATCGGGTCGAGTCCGACGATTTCCAAATCCGTCCCGCATTCGTCGCAGGAAACAATGTCGCCCTGTTCGGAATCGGCATCTACAAAAACATCTTCGCTGCATTCGGGGCAAGCTGTCGTTGGCATTCTATTTTCTCCAGATAACTTTTATAAATTTTAATAAAACTCACTTAAAAAATAAGTGAAAATATGTATATTATTGTCAATCTAACTTTTTGAGAACTGTTTGGCAAGAGTGTTTTGCAAAAAAAACGGCGGTCGAAAAGCTGCTTTTTATTAAAATTAAAAACTTTGCGAACATTGATTACTCTTTATGAAATGTCCTTTTACTTTAGTTGAAAACAGAGAATTCGATGTGGTCGGTTTCGGCACTAATGCAGTTGATTTTTTGATTCAAGTCCCCGAATACCCGCCGTTTAACTCGAAAATCGAGCTTTCCGATTATGTTCAGCTTGCCGGCGGCGAGGTGGCGACGACGATGGCGGGAATCGCGCGCCTCGGATTAAAGACCGCTTACATCGGGCGTTTCGGTGCCGACCGCGAAGGCGATTTCGGTTGGCAGACGCTGGTTGATGAAAAAGTCAACGTGACATTCGCCGAAAAGGTTTCAGGCGCGAAAACCCAAATCGCTTTTATCCTGATTGACGAGCGAAGCGGCGAGCGGACGGTAATCTGGCAGCGCGACAAACTGCTCGCTTACGATGAAAAGGACGCTCCCGTCGAAGCCGCCGCACTCGGTAAAATTTTGCATTTGACGCCGCACGACACGCAGGCTTGTCTCGCCATGGCGCGCCGCGCAAAAGCCGCGAAGACAATTGTTTCCATTGATGTCGACAATGTTTTCAAAGGCATCGACGAGCTTTTGCCGCACGTCGACGTTTTGCTTTCTTCGGCTGAGTTTCCAGAAAAACTTGTCGGGATTAAAGACGAAAAGGAATCTCTGCGCCGAATAAAGAGGCGCTTCGGCTGCGCGATTGTCGGAATGACGCTCGGCGCAAGCGGTTCTCTGGTTTTATGCGAAAACGAATTTATCGAAACAAGCGGTTTCGGAGTTCCGAACGGATGTAAAGACACGACGGGCGCGGGCGATGCGTTTCGCGTCGGATTTTTGTACGGCTTGCTGATGGGCGAAACAATGGAAACCGCCACACGTATGGCAAACGCCGTCGCCGCTCTTAAATGCCGCGCTTTGGGCGCGAGAACGAGTTTGCCGACAAAGACGGAACTTTCGGATTTTATTAGAAGTAATTAAAGTAAAAAATCCGATTGAGCTGTTTATTAAACTTCGCTTAAAACAATTATTTCGGCGCGGCTTTTCGCGTCGTCGAGAAATTTTTCGATGTCGCTCGCTACTTTTTCTTCGGTCAGGAAATTTTTAATTTCCGCTCGCTTTTCGTCGAGCGGCGGTGTCAGCAGTCCCGGATTTTTGCGGCGAAACTCAGGCACGTAAATTTCGCGGTAATATTTTGCTTCGTCTTCGGGCGTGATGACGGCAAAGGAACGGAAACGAAAGTCGAGATATTTTTCTATGGCGACGCGCTGCGCCATCATCCGCTCGAAATTGTCGTCTTTGACCGACTCGAATCCAACTGTTTGCAGACGCCTCTCGAAATCGGCGGTCGACGGAAACAAAGCCAGAACCCGTTTTATTTCCTTATTTATATCATCTTCACTCGGCGCGGCGCGCGGAACCCTTTCGGCTTCGAGCGCGAATAGACGCTGATTGATAAGAAGCTGCAAAGCGCGGTTGAGGTCAGGCGAAGTCGGCGGGCTAAGCGGCACGTTCGGCTGCAAAGCGAGCTGCCACAGCAAATCCGAATAAGTAATCAGTTCGGGAACTCCGCTGCCGTCGCCGATTGTCGCCACCGTTTTGTCAACAACCGTTTGTGCCGGAACTGCGGCGCAGGAAAAAATAAAAATTATCGCAACCAAATAAACATTTAGCAGCGATTTCCGTAATCTGAACTCTTTTTTACTCATACAAAGTTTTGAATTTTACCCGAAATCGAAAAGCCGTCAAGCAAATTATTATTATAAGTTGTTAAAACTTGTTGACAAAACACTAAAAATCTTTTTTAATTAAATAGGAAATGCAAAGCCTGCTCGTTTCAAAATTCCAGCCGTCCTTTCAGATGATAAAAATCTAGAAAAGTTTGTCAAATCATCGGATAAAATCAAAATGTTAGCTTCAAAACGGTCAAAAAGCGAAACCGAATCTTTGTCTTTTAACAGAAACAATGCAAATTCTTCGCGCGAACTGAAGTTTATCACCGAACTCGGTCGAAGTTTGCTTTTTACCGTGCATCCGAAAAAGGTCGCTTCGCGCGTCTCCGAGGAGATTCAGAGAGAAACACTAGCGCCGATTTGCGCCGTTGTCGCCGAACTCAAACACATCGGAATTGTCAGTTCCGCTTTTGCTCGCCAGTCAATTGAAACACAACCTGATTTTCTGCAAAAACACCGCTTCGATAAATGGCTCGAATTTCTGCCGTCGCAAATTTCTTTTTTGAAAGAAGAAAAGGACGACTTTTTTCTCAGAGGCGATTTTCATAATTTTGAATACGTCTCGCCCCTGCATATCGACGGCGAAGTAAAAGGCGCGACCATCGTCGGTTTTAAAAAAAGGGAAGAATGCACCGAAACGATAATGCGTCTGATTGACGCGGCGACGCAGATGACGGCGATGTCGCTGAATCTTTCGGCGCATTACGAAGCCGCGATTAACACTTCGATAAATCGAGCCAAAGAAGAACACCGGCGATTTACCGAAGCGGTTCTTGACGCGCTGCCCGTTTCGATTTACGTAATAGACCGCGATTACCGGATTGTCACTTGGAATCGCCACCGGGAAATCGGGATTCAGGGCATTCCGCGCGATTCGGTCATCGGGCGCGACGTTTTCGAGGTTTTAGCCAAACAGCCGCAGGGCAAACTGCGTCACGAATTTGAACGCGCGTTTCAAACAGGACGCATCGAGCGCATCGAGCAGCGAACTATCAAGGAAGACGGCACGACCGCGCATTGGCTGGTCAGCAAGATACCGATGCCCGATAAAGAAACAAAAGAAATCACGCACGTCATAACGGTCGGCGAAGACGTGACCGTGCGCGTCGAAGCGATTCACGCGGTCGGACGCGCCGAAAAGCTCGCCGCCATCGGTCGTCTCGCCGCAGGCGTCGTTCACGAGATAAACAATCCGCTGGCGACGATTTCCGCCTGCGCCGAATCCCTGGAATCGCGCGTCGAAGAAGGAAGTTTCGGCTCGTCGCCCGATGTCGAAGATTTGCACGAATATCTCGGCTTGATACGGAGCGAAGCGTTTCGCTGTAAATCAATCACCAACGGTCTGCTCGATTTTAGCCGGATGCGGGCGGGCGAGCGTTTTCCGATTGATGTCGCGCAGGTTCTAAAATCTTCCGCCCGGCTCGTCTCGCATCAGAAGCGCGGCGAGAACATTAAAATCGAATTTGAAATCGACGAAAATTTGCCGCCCGTCAATGCCGACGAAGGTCAGATTCAACAGGCGATAATCGCGCTCGCCACCAACGCCATTGACGCGATGAGCGGCGGCGGAACGCTCGTTTTTCGCGCTTTCCCGCAGCAAAGCCGCGTCGTCATCGAAATTCAGGACGACGGACACGGCATCGCGCCGGAAAATGTCTCGAAAATTTTCGAGCCGTTCTATACCACCAAAGAAGTCGGCAAAGGCACGGGACTCGGTTTAGCGGTCTGCTACGGCATTATCACCGAACATAACGGTCGTCTGAGCGTGCGTTCAAACCCCGACACCGGAACGACATTTTCGATTTTTCTACCGAGTAAGTCTTGAAAATCTGAAGAATTTTGCAGGAGAAATCCTATTCTTCCGACTTTTACGATTTTCTCGACTCCCGAACTAAAAAAATATGGCAAAACTACTTGTAGTCGACGACGAAAACAATCTGCGCCTGGTTGTCCAGAAGGAAATGACGCGCCAGGGACACGAAGTCGAAACGGCGGCGGACGGCGAAGCGGCTTGGAGCGCGCTCGAAGCGCAGGATTTCGACGTTCTGCTGTGCGATATAAATATGCCGCGTCTGGACGGCATCGCGCTTCTCCGGCGACTGCGCGAGAAAAGCCAGAATCCGCCGGAAGTCATTATGCTGACCGGACAGGCGACGGTCGAATCGGCAATCGAAGCGATGAAGCTCGGCGCCTATGATTACCTGACGAAACCCTACCGCATCAACGAGCTTTCCGTACTGGTGGCGCAAGCCGCCGACAAGCAAAAACTCAAAATCGACAACCAGCGTCTTCGCGCCCAGATTGAACGAACGCACCAGAAAATGCCGGGAATCGTCGCCCAATCGCCGCAGATGAAAGAAGTTTTGCGTCTCGTTCAGCGCGTCGCGCCGTCTGACACCTCCGTTTTAATCACGGGCGAATCGGGGACGGGCAAGGAACTTATCGCTCAAGCAGTCCATCGACTTTCGCGGCGCAGCGACAAAACTTTTATCGATTTGAACTGCGCGGCGTTGCAGGACAGCCTGCTCGAATCAGAGCTTTTCGGACACGAAGCCGGCGCTTTTTCCGGCGCGCACGCCCGCAAGCTCGGACTTTTTGAAATCGCCGACGGCGGCACGATTTTTCTCGACGAAGTGATGGAAATGCCCGCGCAGCTTCAATCGAAACTGCTTCGCGCGCTCGAAACCCGCTCGTTTTTCCGCGTCGGCGGCGTAAAAAAAGTCGAAGTCGACGTGCGGCTTGTCGCCGCGACGAATCGCAACGCCGCGCAATCGGTTTCTAACGGCGTTTTCCGTTCGGATTTACTTTACCGGATAAACAGCTTCGAGATTCACATTCCGCCGCTCCGCGAACGGCGCGAAGACATCGAACCGCTGGCGCATTATCTGTTGCAGAAAATCGCCGGAGCAAACGCGCCCGAACTCGCGCCGCAAGCCGTCGACGCGCTTTTCTCTTACAGTTGGACGGGAAACGTCCGCCAGCTTCGCAACTGTCTGGAACGCGCGATTCTGCTTGCCGATAACGGCAGAATTACAACTAAAGAATTACCGCCCGAAGTCGTGTATCGAACAAACGAACCGAGCGTTTCGGTCAGCTACAACACGCCGAAAGAGAACGGCAACGGAACGAATTCCTTTCAAAATTCCGCGCCGACAGCTTTGCACGAAGTCGAAAAGCAGCAAATTCTGCGCGCTCTGGAACAAACCGGCTGGCATCGCGGCAAAACAGCGGAACTTTTAGGTATTTCATCTTCGACGCTTTATCGTCGCCTGCGCGAATACGATTTGGAAGTATAGTTTATAAAATGACTGGAAAGTTTTAGAAAACAAGTTTACAAAAAAAGAGTCGTCTTTTTGTTTGATTACAAAAAGCGACTCTTTTTTTGTAACAATTGAAGAATGCCCTCGATAGGATTTGAACCTATAACCAACAGATTATGCTTACCAACTACGACTTTCGTCGCCCGTTTCCGGTTTGTGGTCTGGACTTTCTCTTCTCTTTACGAGTCTGCTGTCAAGTCTCTACACCTTCCGATTAAATCGGCTTGGCTCGGGATTACCGTGTGTCTCGTCGACATTTAGGCTTCCCCGAATTTAACAGATTCTACTAAGATGCTATCTTTGGATAACAATTTAGCAACCCATTTTTTCCTAAAACCATTATGGAAATCAAATGTTTAGTATGTATTACAACGCTCACAGGTCGTCAGACAAAATTTTGTTCGACGAAATGCAAATTTGCTCACATAAATACCAAACATCAGAACTATGTTGCTCAGCAACGGCGAGGGTATGAACGCAAGGCTAAATTGGTCGAAATGAAGGGTGGATGTTGTGAAACTTGCGGTTACAGCAAAAATCAAGCTGCTCTGTGCTTTCATCACGTCAATCCAAAAATCAAGTCTTTTCCAATAGATATTAGGCGATGCTCCAACTGTTCCTGGGACAAATTACTCACCGAAGCTGATAAATGTCAACTTCTCTGTCTTAATTGTCATTCCGAACTTCATAACCCTAACTTTTCCATTCAGGTTTCAGCCACTTGAGTCTGCTGCTCTAACCGTTGAGCTACAAGGGCAAAACTCTATTAGTTTAATGGAAAGTTTTTTTCCAGGCAAACAACGAAATCAAAAGCCACCAAATCTCTTATCAGCACGACAAATCAAACCTTTGATAACTTATATTGCAGAGCAAAAACAGACGCCGAACTTCAGTTTTGAAGTTCGGCGTTTGTAAATTGATTTAATTGTCAGGCGGATTAATCAAAAAAGAAATAATTCGACTGATTTCGCTAGTCGTTTATTTGAATCGAGCGAAGCATATTTCGAAAGGCGTAATTGTAATTTGAAGCCTCGTTCTGCGGCGCGACGGTCGTGACATAAAACAAAGTTCCGTTGCGAAGCTGCGTCGTGTAGACGGTAACTACTTCGTTTTGATTGGTCAGCGGCGAGCGTCCGGTTAAAGTCGTCGCATACGCGTTTCTGCCGCCGATGGTCGTTCGCGCGAAATCCGTATTTTGCTGCAGGTAATTGTTGCCTTCGGCTTGGAGCAGACCGCTGACGTAATCCTGCGACGCCTGCTGCAAATTGTTGCTTCTCGCCTGCGCCGTTCCGACGAGTGCGCCGCGCGTGATGCCCTGGTCGCCGTACGCGCCCTGCGGAGCGAACCAGACCGAATCCTGCGTGGGGAATTGCTGCCAGTTTTCCGGCACGTTCATTTGAATTCCGCCGCTCGAAAAAGTTCTCATCCGCGATGACGGCAACTCGACGCGGCTCGAATATCTGCCGCCCGCTATCGGATTCTGACCTTGCTCTCGTCCTTGCCCCTGTCCTTGTCCGTTTTGCTGGTTGCGGGCGATTTCTTCAGTCGAAGGAGCGCGCTGCATCCGTGAAAGTTTGCTTTGGATGCGCTGAAATTCTCTGGTGTCCTGCGTGGCGTTGCCCGACACGCGCAGCATCTGCGCTTCACGGTTAATGTTTTCATAACGATTTTCGGGATTCGGGTGACTGCTCAAAAATTCGGGCGAGCGACTTCCGCCGCTTGTCCGTTCAATCGTTCTGAACATATTCGCTAAATCACGTGGGTCGTATCCGGCGCTCGCCATAATCTGCGCGCCCAATGTGTCGGCTTGCGTTTCGTATTCGCGGCTGAATTTCAGCAGGTAACCGCTGTAAAGCGTCTGCCCGATTGCCGCGCCCTGTTGTCCGCCGACGACCGCGCCGCCTAAAATCGCGCCGATTCCTAAGATTTGATTCAGCGGATTGCTTTGTTTGGTTGCTTGCGCCGTGCCGTGCCGAAGCGCGACGTGCGACAACTCGTGCGCCATTACGCCCGCCATTTCGCCTTCGTTGCGCGCCGCTTCAATCATTCCGCGATTGACATACATCGGTCCGCCGGGAAGCGCGAAAGCATTGATGTCGGCAGCATTAACAACTTTAAAAGAATACTGAAATTCAGGATGCTGAAATTGCGAAGGAATCGCGTTGACCAGACGGCGACCGACGGTTTGAACATAGCGCGTCGCTTCCGCGTCGTTCAAAATCGGCATTTGCTGTTCGACCTGCTGCGAGGCGTCGCGTCCGATTTTAATGTCGTCCTGAACCTTGTATTTGTTTTTCGGCGCGACGATGCGCGTCTGACCGAAAGCCGCCAGCGGCATTATCAGCATTGCGCACGCCAGCATCGCCGCCGTTATGTTTTTGCCCAAATTATATTTTTTCATTATCATCTCCCGAAGTTAGTTTTCCTCTCTAAAGCAAATTAAGTTTATCAAAATCGCACCCGCATCGCTGTCGGGCGCGCAAGTGGTATTCAGATGAAAACACGCAAACGAAAGTTTGCCGTTTAATAATCGCCGGAAATCGGCGCGATTTGCTGATGTTACAGACTTGTTACACAAAAGAACATTTCGTATGGACAAGCCTTTTTCGCATTGCTATATTTGGACTCTTCTATCGAAAATAAATGTTTACGGAGATTTGAAAACAATGGCTTTCAGTTTATTGCCGCGCGAAGACGAGTATTTCGTGCTTCTTTCGCAGATGACCGAGAAAATTCAAGACGGCTCGAACGCGCTCGTCGAAATGATGCAGGGCGGGCGCGAAAATTTCGCCGCTCACACCAAACGCATCAAAGACATCGAACACGAATGCGACGAATTATCACATAAAGTCACGATTAAACTGAATAAATCCTTTATCACGCCGTTTGACCGCGAAGATATTTTTACGCTCTCCGTCGCGCTCGACGACGTGATGGATTACATCGACGCGGGCGCGCGCGCCATTATAATGTATGACATCCGCGAAATCAGCGACCACGCCAAACATCTCGCCAAAGTGATTCAGAGTCTGGCAATCGAAGTCAACGCCGCCGTTTCGATGCTCAAGCAGCCCGACGGAATGAACCAGAATATCGTCGAAATTCACCGGCTCGAAAACGAAGCCGACGACGTTTATTTTCGCGCCATTGGCGAGCTTTTTCATAACGAAACCGACCCTTTGACATTGATAAAATGGAAGGAACTCTACGAAATTCTGGAAAACGCCACCGACCGGTGCGAATCGGTCGCCAATATCGTCGAAAGCATTATTTTGAAACACACTTAAGCGATTTTGGATTTTAGATTTTAGATTTTGGGTTGGCGATTCGACGAGAGTTTTTATCTTTAACTTTATCGAATTGAAAGGCGTCAACCAGAAATCAAATTCAAAAGTCCGAAATCCAAAATCTAAAATCCAAAATAAAACTTATGGAAGCAACGACCGCGCTGGTTATCTTTATTATCTTTATCGCGCTTCTTTTCGATTACACGAACGGTTTTCACGATGCGGCGAATTCGATTGCCACGATTGTTTCGACGCGCGTTCTCTCGCCGGGCGTGGCGGTAGCGATGGCGGCGTTTTTCAACTTCATCGCGTTTATCGTTTTTGGGACGGCGGTTGCGAAAACCATCGGCGGCGATTTGGTAAACATCTCCAAAATCCCGCCGGACGACCAGCTTTACGTTCTGCTCGCCAGTCTTATCGGAGCGATTATTTGGAATTTGGCAACTTGGTATCTCGGACTTCCGTCGTCGAGTTCGCACGCTCTGTTCGGCGCATACGCGGGCGCGGCAATCTCTTCTTACGTCGCGCATTTCGGCTTCAACGGTTCTTCGACCGTTTTAATCGCCACCGGCTGGATAAAAGTGCTTTCCTTTATCGTGCTTTCGCCGCTTATCGGAGCGACGCTCGGCTATTTTTTGATGATCGCGGTTTTTTGGATTTTTCGCCGCACTTCGGTCGCCAAAATTGACAGAGGCTTTCGCATCGGACAACTTTTCTCCGCCGCCGCTTTCTCGCTCGGACACGGCGGCAACGACGCGCAAAAGACAATGGGAATCATCACCGTCGTTTTGGTTTCGGGCGGATTTTTAGCCAGTAAAGCGGACGGCAAACTGCCCGACATTCCGCTCTGGGTCGTGCTGGCGGCGCACGCGGCAATTGGTTTGGGAACGCTTTCCGGCGGCTGGCGAATCGTCAAAACGATGGGTTCAAAAATTTCAAAACTCCAGCCAGTCGGCGGTTTTTGCGCCGAAACCGCCGGTGCTTTAACGCTTGCCGCGAATACATTTTTCGGCATTCCGGTTTCGACGACGCACACGATAACCGGCGCCATCGTCGGGGTCGGTTCGGCAAAACGTCTCTCGGCGGTCAAATGGGGCGTGGCTGGCAGAATCGTCTGGGCTTGGCTTTTGACGATTCCGATGGCTGGTGTGATTGCTGCAATCGCTTACGGAATTATTACATTAATTGAAAAATTGGCTGGAAAATAATAATCGAAATCAAAAAACAAATGATTAAAGAAAAATTTCTTTTAGCTTTTTAATTTCCTTACTCAACTTTAGCCAAATCCTTCAGATACTTTTTCAATTTGTTTCCTGTAGCGGAACTTCTTCGGCGTTGTCCTTTGGCGCGAGTAATCCCGAAAGACCTCCCATTTCGCTGCTGTGTTCCAGAATATGTTTGTAGAGAACGGTTAGAAGCGCGACGACCGGAATCGAAATAAAGACTCCGGCAATGCCCGCAATCTGTTCGCCCATCAAAACCGACAAAATAATCGCCAGCGGATGCAGATGAATTCCTTCGCGGATAATGCGCGGGTAAATAACATAATCCTGTGCCATCCGCAGAACGAGCAAAAATATTCCCGCGTAGAGCGCAGTCCACGGATTCTCGGAAAAACTCGCCGTCAAAATCACGATAATGGCGACCGTAACCGGTCCGATAAGCGGAACAAACTCGAAAATCGCCGCTAAAATTCCGAGCAGAATCGCGTAATTCAAACCAATCAGATAAAACCCGATAGTGCAAATTACTCCTATCAAAACGCAGGAAATCAACTGGGCGCGGGCGTAAGCGGCGAGCGTCTTATTAAAATCTTCGAGAATCGCTTCGATGCGCCTCCGCCAATCGCCGTGCGGCATAACCCGCAGCAGCGAGATGCGAAACATATTGCTGTCCTTGAGAAAGAAAAAAGCCAGAACCGGAATTAAAATCAGCCACGGCAGATAAGTTACCATCCCGAGCAAAAATTCGCCGACCGTGCTGGTTACCCGTTCGCCCACATTTCCGGCAAATTCCGTTACTTTAGCGGTCAGACTGTCCTGCAAATCCTTTGGAATACGATAACGGTAACGACCGTTCACCGAACTGATGCGTTCCTGGAGAGTCGTCGCGTAACTCGGCAATTTAGCGGCGAATTCCTTGCCCTGTTCAGCTGCCAGCGGCGCAATCAGCGCGATGCCGACGCCCAAAACCGAAAAGAGAATCAGGTAAGCCAGCGCGATTGAAACCGACCGGGACAGATACGCGCCTTTGTTGACGCTTTCAAACGGGCGGCGCACGAGCTTTATCAGCGGCTCCATCAGGTAGGCGAACAAAATCGACAGCACCAGCAGGAAAATCAGATGGATGAGCGACGAAAGCAGGCTCGTTACCAAACCGGCGACATACAAAATTAGCAGCGTGATTAAAACTATCCGAACGACCGCGCCCGACGGCAGCAGTGCCGGATTGATGACGGCGGCTGAGTTAACTTCGCCCGGCTCGACGACGGGTTCTTTGACCGCTAAATTCTCTTCTTTGGAAACTTCGATTTTAGCGTCTTTGGACACTTCGATTTCAGCCATAAATTAACTCCTCAGCTTAACGATTGACGTTGATGTTTTGCAGCGCGGTCGGTTCCGGCGGCTTTGAAAAATCTTCGACCAGAAAACGATTCCGCAGCGCTGCGAGATTTTCCGGTGAAAATACATAACGCGAACCGGCGATAACGGCTTTGTCGCTGTCGGACAAGATGAATCGGTTCGTTCCGCCCGGCGAATTGGATTTGACGTATTTTTTGTCATCGCTGTCCAATACATTGCCGTCTTTGCGGCGAAAAACGAAGATGTAATCGAAATTGGCGGTTTTCATCGTCTGCAAATCTCTCTCGTAAGCCGAAAGGTTATTTTCCTCGACAACCGCCGCGACATTTTTATTTCCTTTTAATAACGACTGGTTTACGCAGGCAAAACTCGGCAAAATCAAAAGAATCAAGCTAAGATAGAAAATTTGAGAAAGCCTCCGACGCAGACTGCCAAATTCTTTCGCGGCAGACTTTGAACTTTGAACTTTGAACTTTGAAATCCCTACCTTAAACTGTGAACTTTCGTCTTTAATTTTCTTCATCATTGTCGTTATCGTCTTTGCTATTCTGCTTGACATTGGCGTGAGCAGCGGCATCTTTGCGCTCTTCTTCGTCGAGTTGCTTCATTTCTTCGGGCGTCGGCGGCGTGTCATCGACCGCGTCTTTCGGCGGCGCGCCTTTTTGGTCGCGAATTTTCAAAAACGTCGCTTCGTCGTCTTCATACGCTGTTTCGCACCAGCCGCTTTCCAGACATTTGGCGACAAAATCGGCGTTTTCCTTGGCGTCGTTAAAAATAAATCTCGCGCCGAATTTTTCACGGATAATCGGCGCGGGGTCGTCTTTTTTGCCGGAATTTATCTCGTCGATGAGTTTATAGATTTCGGGATTTTTTGAATACAGATAATTCGGGTCGAGTCCGTAGACGTAATTGTGTTTCGTGTCGTAAAAGAACAGTTTCGGAAAATCATCCCAGTTGCAGTTGTAAATCCGCTCGCCAGCCGGAATATTTTCGTTTGCCCACGTCATCGCGCGACTGTATTTATCGTTTGGTTCGTTGCCTCTGATTTCCGACAAAAGCCCGCCTTCCTTGATATTGAAAAGTGAGCGCAGACCGACCGTATTCTTTCGCTCTTCGGAAACCCAGTTCGTCGTGTCGAGTCCGGTCAGATTATAAAGCATCCAAACGCTCAAAATAACGCCCAGACTCCAAACGCCCACTTGCTTGGCGGTTTCGTAAGTTTGCTGTTTTCCGGTCTTTTTGTCGCGGTCGAGATACGGTTCGATGTCGCGTTTGAAATCTTCGGGAAGCTGCGGCACGTGCGGCACGAGAAATTCCTTCCAGCTAAAAGCGGCAAACAGAATCGCGAACGGCGGAAAATATTCGGCAAAGCGTTTCGAGCGAAACTGCGCCGCCAGCAAAATCGTCACGAACATCAGAAAAAACGTCGATTTTTCGGGAAGTTTTCCGCTCTTCGGCGCGAAAAGAATATAACCGACGAGCATTGCGAGCAGCGCGACCGGCAGGTTCATCATCAACTCCATTCCGTTAAACGGATACCATTCGCCGCCAACCGAAACGGCGAAATCGCTGCCGACCTTGAATTTTTCGACGAAATGCTCGTAAAAAAGCCAGAAATTTTGCGGAAAATACGGATTGATGACGTTGCCCAAAATCATTCCGCCGAAAGTGTAAGCGAGCGGCTGCCACTCGAATCTTTTTTCGTTCCAGCCGATGATAATCGCCCAGATAAGCGCCGCGATAAAAAGCAGCGGAAACAGACTGTAAGTCCAGACAAATAAAAACATTAACGGCAAAAGCCAGACATATTTGCGCTCGAAGAGCAGATAAATTCCGGCAATTGTATAAATAATCGTCAGCGGCGGCGCTTTCGCCATATTTATCCGAAAGAAAAAGGAGCTGGCGCAGGTCAGAAGCGCGAGCAGCCACAAAATCAAGTAATCGATTTTGTAGCGAAACATCATCCAGTAAACCGAAAAGACGGCTAAACTGCCGAAGACAATCGCCGCGACTTTCGCCGCCGTAACCGGTTCAAAAAACCAGAGAAACGGAATCTGCAAAAGATGAAAAAGAAAATGATGATCGGCGTAGTCCTGCGGACCCAAAACGGTCAGCGGAAGCCAGACGAATTCGGGCAGCCAGCGACCGTGCCGAAAATTTTCCCAAATCAGCGAACTCCATTTGATATGGTAATAACCGTCCCAATCGCCGCAGCAAATCGCCTGCGTCGAAAACTGCAAAAGCGCCATCAGTAAAACGATGGCGAATAAACCGAAAATCAGATAAACCCAGCGAATCGCTTCGTCGGTCGCCAGCCAAGCCTGCCAGCTAATTTTCGGTTCAACGTGCAAAACCGCTTCACTTTCCGCCGCTTTTTCGGGTTTGTTGCTAAAAATCTCTTCCATTATTAATTTCTTTAAAAATGCGTTTCGCGCTGCCGATTAAAAGATAAATTCTTACAAAAAATATCACGAAAGCCGGGTAAATATCTATGCACAAAGTTCGGTAAAAAATAAAAACAAGTTTTTATCGGTAATTTGCGAAAACCTTTCGTTTGGAAATCGGGAAATCAATTTAACGCAATATAAACTTTTGATACCGCTTTAGCTCGGTTTATTTGTCGGCAGTTCCAAAAACAAAAAGGCGAAACAGTTTCGATGTCTCGCCTTTGATGATTTTTCAATTGAAATTTTTTATACTTTAGCGATTGCCACGATTCTGTCCGGTTTGGAAACGACGACGCCGCCCGCTTTTTCCTTTGTCACGGCAAACTGCTTCGGTTTGATGATTCTCAGCTGCGCGTTAATCGGAATTATAATTTCGCCCGCGCTCATATTAAAAATTCCGCCGCTGACCGGAGTTTTTTCGTTTCGCTCGTCATCAAAAATCCAAAGCTGATAAGTTTCCCGGCTGGCGTCGAGCGCCGGCAAATCTCGCAATCGAACATAACCTTTTTGCTGCGAGTTGCTCCAGACGACATCGCCCAAAATTCTTTTGTCGCCTTTGGCAGCCGTCCAACTCGTTTGTATTACGTCCGGCGACGAAGCGATTAATTGCTCGCGCTTTTGTGCCGCCGTCAATTCAGGCGCGGGCGTTTTGGCAGTTTGCGGAGTTTTCGTCGTTTTGGGAATCTCGACAACTTCGGGCGTGATGACAATTTTCGGAATCTTTGCCGTTTCCGCAGTCTTTTCCGGCGCGGGAGTTTTGGCAATTTCGGGACTGCGCGCCGGTTCAGGCGTTTTTACTGATTCGGGAATCTGCGCGATTTCCGGTGTTTTTACCGCGTCCGGCGTTTGGACAGGCTTCGTCGCCTCATCCGCGACTTCAGGCTGCGGCTTGGAACGATTCAGCCATAAACTTACCGCCAAGACAATGCAAACCGCCGCTGCGACCGCCCAGCCGAGCCATTGCCAAATCGGGCGCTTCGGCGCGAATTCTTCGATACTGTGCGCAAAAGCATCCTGCGGCAACTCGGCGGGTTGATTCATTTCAAAGCTCGCAAATTCGCGCGTTTTGGTCGGTATCCCGAGAAATTCCGCCGCCTGCGATTCAAGTTTCGCCAGCAGAGAAGGCGGCACGGAATCGTCGATTTGCAAATTTATCAAATTTATCGCCGCCGCCGTCATTTCAAAAGAATTATCGTTTTCAAAAAAGGGGAAAATGTCTTTTAACCGTTCGAGTTCAATGCTCTCTGCGGGAGTCAAACCGAACAAAGTGTAATCGGCAAGAAGTTCAAACATTCTTTCTTTTTCTTTTTCCATTATGCCGATACCTCCTTTCCGTGGTTTGAGTCGTCCGAATTTTTCGATAAAGTTTCTCTGACTTCAATTAGTCCGCGCCGCGCGTGAGTTTTGACCGTTCCAATCGGCATTCCTGTAAAGTCGGCGATTTCCTGGTGCGATAAGCCCTGACAGATTGAAAGGAAGAGAACCTGCTGCTGTTCGGGACGCAAATCTCTGACTGCTTCGGCAGCTTCTTTGGCTTCGATAGTGGTATGAATGTCTAAATCAGTACGCTTTGAAGGCTCGAATGTCACATCTTCGAGCGAATCGAAATTCGGCTGGCGATTAGATTTTCTTAGTCGGTCAATTAATCGACGGCGGGCGAGCATCGCTACGAATGTCGTTTCCGAAGATTGATTTTCGTCAAAACGTTCGGCATTTTTCCAAACGTCGATAAAAATATCCTGAACCGCGTCTTCGGCGTCGTTCTGGTCGGGCAGCATTCGCTTTGCCAACGACCAAACCAGTCCGCTGTATTGTTTCAAACAGTCTTTCACGGCTGTTTTATCTCCCGAAGCAATGCGATTTAGAATTGAATTTGGCACGTTTTATAATTTTTTCAGACAAATACCGAATAAACTATAACTTACTTCACTTAAGAGCGTTTTGCCAAACTCTTTCGTCCATCAAACTTTTTGCCGCGCTCGAAAATGCGCCGAAAGTTTTTATTATTGCCGTCAATGAGTTCGCAAAGTTGCCCAAAACAGTTTCAAGAAGATGTAAAAGTATTATTTAGAACGCCCGAATTTTGAGATTAAAGCGATAAAGAAAAGGGTGAGAGTCGTCGCGGCGGAAAGCAGACAAAACTGACAAAACGCGCCGATGACCGAGGCTTGCAGATAGAAAAGCCAACCGGTGAAAATCGTCATTAAAACGACTTGAACGCTAAATAGCGTCCACATCAAACGATTGCCGAAAGCCGCCGTAATTGCTAGAGAAAACGCAGTAAAATAAGCAATCGCGCCGAGCGCGGCAAGCGGAATTCCGGCGACTTCGGCGTAAGAACTCGTTAAAACCTGCTCGCAGCCTTCGAGAATACTGCACGGAACCGCGCCGCCCGTATAATGTTTAATTGTCAGGAAAATCGAATCAACCAGACCGATTAGAGCGACGAACGCCGCCAGCAGCGGAAGTTTGGCGACTGAGTTATTCGTTTCACGGGCGACGATTGCGGAATTATTCATTTATTTTGTTTGAAATTACCAAACTTTATTTTTTGTTACCAAACTTTATTTTTTCACGTCGCCGTCGGCGTTTGCTCCACCGGTGGTGTCATTCGATTGATTTGCAGTTGAACCGACTGATTTTTGCAGTTCGGCGTCAATCGCCTGGCGCATCGCCGGAACTTCAAACTGCTCGAAAGGCAGTTGTTTTCCGTTGATATAAATAGACGGAGTGCCGTTGACGCCAATCGCGCGCCCGCGCTGGAGGTCGGCGTCGACCCGCGCTTTCGCCGCCAGACCCAAAACGTCGTTTTGATATTTCGTCATATCGAGACCGATTTTTTGAGCGTAGCCTTCAAACATTTTTACGGCGTCCGGCGCGTTCTGCCAATCCTTCTGATTGGGGAAAATCTGATTCTGCATTTCCCAAAACTTGCCCTGCAATCCGGCTGCTTCCGCCGCCACCGCTGAATCATATGCGTGCGGATGAATCTGCGTCAGCGGAAAGCTGCGGTAAATAAATTTTATGCGGCTGCCGTAAATTTTGGCTATCTCCTGCATTTTCGGATGCGTCACGGCGCAGGTCGGACATTGGTAATCGGCAAATTCTTCGACCGTCACCGCCGCGTTCGGCGAGCCGAGCATATTCACCGGCTGCGCTCCCGGCGGCGCGTTTTTGTAAAGCTCAGTCATATCAGGCGTCGGTGATTTGGACGGCGTTTTACCAGCGACTACAGGTTTGTTCGGGGTTGACGACGAAGAATAAAACCACCAGCCGCCGCCGATTGCAGCGAGCAAAACCGCGCCGATAATTAACAGGGGAAGATTACTTTTGCCGTTATTATTTTTTACGTTATTCATTATTTTAATGGTAAATGATTTTTGTGGTAAGCGGTAAACGGTAAGTGGTAACTGTCAGAACATCCTTTTGATTTATCACTTACCACATACCGTTTACCGCTATGAAACTATTTTAAGCCGCTTTTTACCGGCGCGGCGTTCTTCTAAAATCTCGATTGTCTTTCGCACGCGCGTGTAAATTCCGTCGGCATCAAGACCGTATTTGGCAAGCAGAAGTTTCGGGTCGCCGTGCGTGATAATTCTATCGGGAACACCCATTCGGACGACTTTTACACGGTCGAGCAGATTGTTTTCTTCCAGCAATTCCATTACCGCCGAGCCGAAACCGCCCGCCAGATATGCCTCTTCGACCGTGACGATAATTCGTTTCGTTTCAGCCAGAGCGAGAATCAATTCGCTGTCGAGCGGTTTGACGAAGCGCGCGTTTATCAAGGTTGCGTCGATACCGTCTTTTTCAAGATTTTTCGCCGCTTCGATCGCCGGGTAAACCATCGAACCGTAAGCTAGAATCGCAACGTCGCCGTCGCCGTCACGCAAAATTTCGGCTTTGCCGATTTCCAAAACTTTCGGTGCTTCGGAAATATCAACGCCGAAACCGTTGCCGCGCGGATAACGAATCGCGGCGGGCGCATCGTGTTCGATTGCCGTAAGGAGCATATCGCGCAGCTCGCCTTCGTCCTTCGGAGCCATCAAAGCGATATTCGGATAACCGCGCAAATATGCAATGTCAAGCAGTCCGTGATGTGTCGGACCGTCCGCGCCGACGATTCCGGCTCTGTCCATCGCAAATGTAACATTTAGATTTTGCAAACAAACGTCGTGAATAATCTGGTCAAGACCGCGCTGCAAAAACGTCGAGTAAATCGCCGCGACCGGTTTCAAACCTTCACAAGCCATTCCCGCGCAAAAAGTTACGGCGTGTTCTTCGGCAATGCCGACATCGAAAGCGCGTTCCGGGAATTTTTCTAAAATTTTGTCAACGCCTGTTCCATCAGGCATCGCGGCGGTCAGCGCGACAATCTTTTCGTCGCGTCCCATCAACTCGCACATCGTTTCGCCGAAAATCTGCGTGTAAGTTTTCGGCGAAACTTTGTTTGATTTATGCGGTAAACCCGTTTTGATATCGTAAGGTCCGGTTGCGTGATAAGCGTAATAATTTTTTTCGGGATTCGGAAAGCCTTTGCCTTTGGTTGTCAAAGCGTGGACGATAACGGGACCGTCGTCGATTTTTTTCGCTTCTTCGAGCGCGCGGACGAGCATCGGAACATTGTGTCCGTCGACATAACCGATGTATCGAAAACCCAATTCATTAACGAGCGCGCCCGGCAAAACCGCCGCCGCAATCGCGTCTTTAACGGTTTTGGCGGCTTTGCGCAGCTGCCCGCCGAAACCCGGAACGCTTTCCAGAGTATCGCCGACTTCTTCTTTCAAGCGATGATAACTTTGCGCTCCTTTGATTCGATTCAAATATCTGGTCAATGCGCCGACTGCCGGAGCGATTGACATATCGTTGTCGTTTAATAAAACAATCAACGGCGATTTCAAATGTCCGGCTTGATTCAACGCTTCCATCGCCATTCCGCCCGCTAAGCTTGAATCTCCGATAAGAGCGCAGACGTGAAAATCTTCTTTCTTTTGGTCGCGGGCGATTGCCATTCCTAAAGCCGCCGACAGCGATGTCGAAGCGTGTCCCGCGCCGAACGTGTCGTACTCGGATTCTTCGCGCCGCAAAAATCCCGAAAGTCCGCCGTATTGTTTGATAGTGTGAAGAAGGTCGCGTCTGCCCGTCAAAATTTTGTGCGCGTAAGCCTGATGTCCGACATCCCAGACCAATTTGTCGTGCGGCGTGTCGAAAACATAATGCATCGCCACTGCCAGTTCTACCGCGCCGAGGCTGGCGCCCGTGTGTCCGCCGACGCGCGAAGTCGTCTCAAGGATAAATTGCCGAACTTCGTCGGCGACTTCCTGTAAATCTTCCACGCGAAGCTGGCGTAAATCTTTCGGTGAATTTATTTCCGTTAAAAATCTCATTTAAATTTCCCGCTTACTTTTACAACTCAAACTTCGCATTTTATCTTGCCCGAACGCAAATGTTAAATGTTAAAACGATAAAATCGCTTCAAAGTTCAAAGATAAAGGTTCAAAGTTCACATTTAAGCCGAACATATTTTCAGAGTTCTAAAACATTGAACTTTAAACCCTTGAACTTTGACTTAGCTTTGTCTTTACATTTCTTTACACGGAGAGGCGAAAATACTTTCAACTTTATTGTATTTACCAGCGTCAAATGAAGCGAACGGCGAAAGCTAATCTAAAAATTTTAAGAGGTAAAAACAAATGTCATTCAAACATAAATTTATTTCGACTGTCACTTTGGCTCTGGCGGTCGGCACTTTTTCTACTTTTGTCGCGGCGCAGAACAGCACCACGAATAATCAAACCGATTCGACGAGAAAGGAAAGAAAATTCGAGCGTCGGGGCGACGGCGAAGGAATGCGCGGCGGTAAAGGAAGACACGGCGCAGGACACGGCGGCGACCGAATGATGATGGGCGCGCTTCGTCGGCTTAACTTAACCGACGCGCAAAAAGCTCAAATCAAAACGATTTTTGAAAACAACAAACCGAACCAGACGCAATTTGAAGAAATGCGCGGCTTGATGCAGAAGAAACGCGACGGTTCGATTACCGAACAGGAACAAGCGAGACTGCAGGAAATCAGAACTCAAGGCAAAGCAAACGCCGAGCAAATTCATACTGCGGTGTTGGCAGTTTTAACTGCCGAACAGCGCACGCAGCTCGAACAGATGAAACAGGAAATGCGTCAGCGACACGAAGAACACAAGGAAATGAAAAAAGAAGGTCAGGCATCGAAAAAACCCGATAATAATTAATTTTCATTTAATAAATAAAAAAAGGCACAGGAGTTACCATGTGCCTTTTTTAAGTTTAAATTCCGCGTCAAAATCAGCCGATAAACATTTCGTCGTCCGTGTAAGCGCGGTCGATGCGCTTCGGCGAAGGCGCGAACAAAACTTCCAAGCCCTTTCGCACGCCAGCCATCACCGCCGCGATTTCCCGCGCTGGGACGACGACTTTTTCCTGAATGAAATCAGTCGTGTCGGCAACCTGCGCGTGCGTCCGGTCAATCGTGTCGCTGACCATCTCGATTTTATTCTTCGCCGTGCGCGCCGTCATCCCGACGAGTTGTTTGATGTCGGCAACTTCGTCTTTTATCAATCCGGCGGAATCGGAAAAGTATTTCGTCGCCGTCGAGAAATGCTCGGAAATTTCAGTGAATTGAACCGAAATTTGTTTTCCCTGCTCGCCGATGTCATTGACTTTCGCCAGCAGCGGCTCGACCTTTTCTTCGACGCGGCTGACCGTTCCGACTATTTTGTTGACGATAAAGGCGATCGCAATCAAAGCAATCGCCATCACGATAAAACAAATCGCAATAACGATTGACGCAACCATCATCCAAAATTGATAATCATTCGTGTTCATAAGCTATTCGCCCTGTTTTTTCGCCGGTGTTTCTTCTTTTTTCGCCGCCGTTTCCTTCGGCGCGTTCAGACCTTTATTTTCAGCCGGATGCGGCGCCCGATTCGGCGGAAGCGTTTTATCGTCGGTGCGCTGTTTTTCATCGGAGTAAGCTCGTCTTCCGGCTTCGATTGCCGCCGATAAAGGATTTGAACCGGAAACCGCGTCTCTGGCTTTTTCCGTCAATTCTCCGGCTCTGCCCGCCAAATCGCCCGCTTTATCCTGCGCCGTTTGATAAAGTTCGCCGGCTTTGTCGCGCGTCACTTCATAATAATCGCCGGCTTTTTCGCCGACCAAAGTCGCCGTTTCCTTACCTTTTTCTAAACCTTTGCGCGTTACGTCGGCAATATCGCCACGCAGCTCTTCGCCCGCTTTCGGCGCAAACAGCAAACCCAAAACCGCACCGATGCCGCCGCCAATCAGTAAATAAGTCAACTTCGTCGTTGCACTCGCTTCTTCTTTTTCGTATTCGTGTTTCATATTTAATCTCCTTTTTGCAAAAATGCAGTTCAAACTATTTTGAATTTTTGATTGAATGAATATAACAGAAAGCGCGGAAATTAAAAATTAAAAATGTGAAATCGGAAAACCAACCGTCGCCGCTAAAATTTTTGAAATCGGAATCGAGTTTCTTCACTTTTAGTTTCTACTTCTTATTTTTTAATTTTTCAGCTTTAACCGTTCGCGGAATTCCCTGCAAATCAGGCAATATTTCGACCGCTCGCCAGATTTCGACAGAAAACATTTCACGCACCTTGTCCGCTTGAGCAAATCCGATTTCGAGCAGTAAAAAACCGTTTTCATTTAACAATTGCGGCGCTTCGACGATAATTTTTTCGATGATTGAAAGCCCGTCTTTGCCGTCGGTCAAAGCAATAACAGGCTCAAAATCGCGCACTTCCGCTTGCAGGTTTCCTACGTCTTTGTTCGGAATATACGGCGGATTGGACACGATTAAATCGAATTTTTCGTCTTTCAAAACTTCAAAAACGTCAGAGATTTTCAGTTCGAGACGATTTAAGAGTTCGTGTGTCGCGGCGTTTCCGGCAGCGACTTTCAAAGCTTCCGGCGAGATGTCCAAACCGATTGCCCGCGCCGTTTTTACGATGTGCAAAATCGAAACGGCGATGCAGCCCGATCCGATTCCGACTTCGCAAAATTTCGAGCCGTTTTTCGCTCGCAGAATTTCGATTGCCGTCTCGACCATCAATTCGGTTTCGGGACGCGGAATTAAAACATTCCGATTGACTTCAAAATCAAGCCCGTAAAATTCCTGCCGTCCGACAATGTATTGAAAAGGCTCGCGGCTGGCACGTCTTTGTAAGAAATTTTGAAGGTGTTTTTCTTCTTCGTTTGAAAGTTCGTATTCGGGATGCGCGACGAGAAAAGTTTTATCTTTTTGCAGTGCCGAGGCGAGCAGGGAATTAGCTTCGCGGCGCGGTTCGGCGATTCCGCCGGACTGCAAAATTTCGCTCGCTTCTTGAAGTTTTTCGGCAATATTCGACACCTTTAAAAATTGAAATCATTTAACCGAAAAACACGCGAAAATAACAATTAAACTTTAAAGTTTTTTTTCCAGTGTCTTTTGCATATTTCGCGGTTAATTTTCCTGCTTTATTTCGCGTGCATCCAATTGTCGCCCGCGCCGATTTCGATTAGCAGCGGAACATCGATTTTGACTGCCGATTCCATTTCGCGCCTGACGATTTCCATTGCTTTTTCGACTTCGGCGTCAGGCGCTTCGAGCAGCAGTTCGTCGTGAACCTGCATTATCATTCGCGTTTTTAGATTTTCGCGGCGCAGAGCGTCGTCGACTTTGAGCATCGCCATTTTGACAATATCGCTTGCCGTCCCCTGAATCGGCATATTGATCGCTTCGCGCTCGGCGCGGTGGCGAACATTGAAATTTCGGTCTTTTATCGAAGGAATCGATCGCCGCCTGCCGTAAATCGAGGAAACATAACCTTGTTCACGCGCGACGAGCGGCGTTTCTTCCATAAACTTTTTGACGCCTTTGTAAGTTTCGTAATAATCTTCGATGACTTTTTGCGCCTCCTTACGCGAGATACCGACACGTTGCGAAAGTCCGTAGGCTTCGACGGCGTAAGCAATCGCAAAATTCGTGATTTTGGCGTTGCGACGAGCGATTTTCAATTCGGCAGGAGTTTTCGCGCCGAAAACTAATTTCGCCGTCTGCGCGTGTATATCTTCCCCGTTTTGAAATGCTTCGAGCATTCGTTCGTCGCGCGTGATATGCGCTAGAAGCCGCAGTTCGAGCTGCGAATAATCAGCGGAAATCAATTTGCAACCCGCTTCGGGAACAAAGGCGCGGCGAATCTGCTGACCGAGTTCGGTGCGAATCGGAATGTTTTGCAAATTTGGCTCGCTCGACGAAAGCCGCCCGGTCGTCGTGACGGTTTGATTTAAATTGCCGTGAATGCGTCCGTCCGAATCAATCAGCGTCGGCAAAACGTCCGAATAAGTCGCCTTGAGTTTATCGAGTTCGCGGTGTTCGACGATTAAGCGCGGCAGCTCGTAAGTTTCGGCGAGTTCGAGCATCACGTCTTTGCTCGTCGACATTTGTCCGGTCGCGGTTTTTTTAGACGAGCCGATATTCAGTTCCTGCAAAACTTCGCCGACCTGTTTCGGCGAGCCGACGTTAAACTCGCGTCCCGCAAGCTCGAAAATTTTCGCGCTCAGAGTTTCGAGTTCGGTCGAGATGAAATCGGAAATGCCGCCGAGAACTTTCGTGTCGACCTTTAAACCGGCAATTTCCATCCGGTAAAGCAGCGGAATAAGCGGAAGCTCCATTTCCTTATAAATTTCCGCAAGTCCGTCTTCTTCGATTTTCTTGCGAAGCAGCGGCGCCAGTTGAAACGCGAAATCGGCGCGCTCCAAGGTTCGATACTGCGTTTCGGTGTAGCCTTCGGGAATCTCTTCGGCTATCTCGGTTCCTAAATTCTGCTGCGCGAGCAGCGACAGCGCGTAGCTCGAACGGCTCGAATCAATCAAATACGCGGCAATCATCGTGTCGTCTTCGACGGCTTCGGGTTCGATGCCGATTTTTTGCAAAACCGCCAGATTTCGTTTGTAATCGTGAACGCATTTCGACAAAAATCCGTTCGATAAAATATCGCCGAGCGGCGTAATTGCTTGTTCTTGTCCGCCCTCGAAATTCTTTAAATCAACGTAATACGACGCGCCCGCGCCAATCGCAATCGCCACTCCGAGCGGCGGTTTTTTCGCGTATGAATCGGCTTTTGCGCCGGAGTTTGAATCGTCAACTTCAAAGCTCCAGAAATCCAATTCCCACAGTTTGCGAATCAATTTATCCAAATCTTCACGCGTTTTTATGATTTGATAACGCCTTTCTGTTTCGACGATTCGCCCGCTGTCCCCATCAAAAAGCGGCGCGGAATCGGCAAATTCTCTGGTCAGAGACGTAAATTCGAGTTCGCGGAAAAGCGCGTAAGCCAGCGGGCGATTCGGCGCGTCGTAGCGGAACGCGTCTAAATCCACTTCGACCGGAACGCCGATGTGAATCGTGGCGAGTTCGACCGATTGGCGAATAATGTCTTGATTGTTCAGTAAACTTTCTCGATAAGTTTTGTGCGTTACCTCTTCGGCGCGTTTCATCGCTTCCTCGGCTGAACCGAATTGCTGAATGATTTTCATCGCGCCTTTTTCGCCGATGCCGGGTGCGCCGGGAATGCTGTCAATCGCATCACCCATCAAACCGAGCAGGTCAATGATTTGCAGCGGCGTGACGCCGAATTTGTTTTTCACCCAGGCTTCGTCGCACCATTCAATCGGCGGGACGGGCGTTTTTCTTTTGACATTTTGCGAATTCTGCCGCATACAGACAATCAGCGGGTCGCGCACGAGCTGGCACATATCTTTATCGTTCGAGACGATGACGGCTTGCATATTTTGCGCCGCGATTTTATGCGCTAAAGTCCCAATTAAATCGTCGGCTTCAAAACCGTCGGTTTTCAGCATCGGAATATTGAACGCTTCGCAAACCTTTTTGATATAAGGCATTTGCGACTTCAGATCGTCCGGCATATCGGCGCGGTTCGCTTTGTAACCGGCGAAATTATCGTGGCGAAAAGTCGGCGTTGACGAATCGAAAATGGCGGCGATGTAATCGGGTTTCTCGTCGTTGAGAAGTTTTCGCAGCATATTTGTAAACACAAACACGGCTTGCGTAACTTGCCCGCGCGAGTTTCGCAAAGGCTCGGTTCGGCTGCCCATCGGCGCGAAAAACGCCCGAAAAATGTGCGACATCGTATCAATCAAAAATACTCGTTTCGGATTTTCTGGCTGCATAATTTTTTGTGAAGAAAATTTTACCACAGACACACAAAGAACACAGAAAGAGAGAAATAGCCGCGAACAAACACGCGCAAGACACGAAAGTATTTTTATCTAAATTTTCGTATTCTTTCTTGTTTGTTTGCGACTAAAAATTTCTATGTTCATTATTATATAGCGCAGCGATGCGAAACGAGTTGGTTTGTGAATAATTTCTCTCGGATGTTTGACAGTAAAAGCGCGAGTAAGATAAGCTAACCATTCGTTTTCGTTCGAGAAATCGTGATGTTTGTCAGTGCGAAAGTTTTATTTTCTATTATTTTTCGCCCCAATCCGCTTTTACGGTCTGTTCGTCTAGGGGTCTAGGACACCGCCCTTTCACGGCGGCGACACGGGTTCAAATCCCGTACAGACTACCATTTATCTTTCAACAATTGACATTGTATTTTCGATTGGTTATTAAAGAATTCTTCTCAAATCCGGCAGCCCGTTAATCTAACGCCTTTTGAGAGGAAAAATTTGACTGAATTACTTGCCAGTCTCGAAAGCGTAAACGCAAAATCGAACATTCTGTTTTGACAGAAAATATCCGCCCTAAATTTCAACACCATAAAAATCAGGAAAAATCTAAAATGAAAGTTGTTAAAAGTTTAATTTTAATTTCCGTGCTTGCTCTTTCGGCAGTAGCACAGACGAATGTCACTAAAGCAACGGATGATACTCGAAAAGAACTCGAAGCCGTTTACGCTAAGATTGACAAAGCCAGTGTAGAAAAGGATCTAAAAACGCTTGAGTCGCTGCTCGATGAGGATTATGAAAAGCAGGTAGACGGTAAAACAATTAAACGTGCCGAAGCCGTCGCTCGAATGAAAAAAAGTTTTGAAGCGGTCAAAGAAATAGTGTCGGCGAAAACGGTTATCAACAAAATCGAACAAGTTGAAGGCAATCAAATCGTCGATTACACGACAACCGGAAAAGCAACGGTGACCGGCGAGGATGGGAAAGACCAGACAGTTGTCGTTACATCTAAAGGGCGTGATTGGTGGGTTAAAGATGATGACGGCAAATGGTTGTGTGTTTCTTCGGAAAGAGTGGACTAGAATTCGTTAAAAGCCTTTGCCAAACGGAAAGCCAATCAGGGTCAATACTCTCGATTGGCTTTTGTTCGTATCATCCCCAAGTTTGAGTTTTTTGTAATGGCGGAAAGTTTCTAAAAATAACACTTTTGTTCCGTTTGTCTAAAGGGTTAAGATACTGCTTGATGACAGCGGCGCGACGGCTTCCGCTTCGGCACAAATTACCATCTTTTCTCGATTAATCTGCATCAGACTTCTTGAAATTCAACTATAAAAGTCGCGAACAGCTTGTTTTTCCGCTGTTTTATTTCGTGATAATCTGTAGTTTGAAAAATTTCTCGAGGTTAATTATGCTGCGAAAATCTGTATTTTTAAGTTTTCTATTTCTGGTCGCCTTTTTGTCAGGCAATGCGCAAACCGTTCAAAAAAGTGTTGATACGGTGATGATTTTGCCGTTTGAAAATACTTCCAACAAAGCCGAATTTAATTGGGTCGGCGAAAGTTTCGCCAATTCGCTGTCGGATTTATTAAAGGTTCCAACTCTGAACGTCATTACCAACGACGAACGCAAAACTATTCAGCAGCGGCTGCGCGTTCCGCTCACGGTTTTGCCGAGTCTGGCGACTTCTCTGAAAATCGCGCGCGAAAGTAATGCGTCTTTGCTTATCGCGGGAAAATACAATATCGTGCCGGCACAGGGCGACGTGGCGGCAACCGTCAGCGTGACGGCGAAAATTATCCGCGTCAACGAAGGCAGATTTTTGAGCGAAGAGCTGCCCGACGGCAGGCGCATCACGCGCGATATAAATTTGAGCGACGCGCTCGGAAATCTGCAAACCGTCGAAGGTCAGATTGCTTACCAAATTCTTTACCAGCGCGATAAAGCTTTACCGTTTTCGCAAAATCAATTCATCACTTCGGCAAACAAAGTTCCCGCTCGCGCTTTTGAAGCATATATCAAAGGCTTGCTTTCGCCGGAAACCGACGCGCAGCAGACACGCGAAAATTATTTCAAAAACGCGCTCCGAATCTACAGCGAGGACGAAAAAACGAAAGGCGGAATTTATGCCGATGTCGCGCTCGAACTCGGACATTTTTATTTGAGTCAGCGCAAAATTCAGGAAGCGATTGATTATTTTTCGCGCGTCCCGCCGGAAAGTCCGCAATACGCCGAAGCCGCTTTTTACACGGGTTTGACGCAGTGGCAACAAAAAAATTACGAACAGGCGCTCGCCGTTTTGCGTCCGCTTGCCGAAGATTTGAAATTAACGAGCGTCTATAACACTCTGGGCGCGATTGTGATTGAGGCTTCACGCGGAGATAAGAAAAATAAAGGAAAATCCGACGCGCTTTTGGCGGAAGGTTTGGAGCTTTTGAAAAAAGCGTCGGAATCCGCGCCAGACGAGCCAAACGCCAGATTTAACTACGGAATGGCTTTGTTTTTAACGGCGAATTATGCCGAAGCCGTCTCGCAATTGAAACCCGTTTTAGTGAATAATCCGCGCGACGGCGAATCTTATTACGTGCTGGCGAAAACTCTGGAATCGCTCAAAGACGCAACCGCTGCCGATTTCGACAATCAAGCCCGGCGCTTTTTAATGTTGAATAATAAATACGCCAATCTCGAAAAAGAATGGCAAAGCTCACATTCCATCGGCGACATCAATCTGCGCGTTCAGCAATTGCCGCGCAAAGATTTCGTCAGCGTTATCTTGATAAAAAAACAGGCGACGCCCGTCCAGACGCCGCAAAGCGAAACCGAAACTTTGCTCGAACAAGCCCGCACATTTTATAAAAACGGAAACGACGACGAAGCGATGGTTGTGCTGCGAAAAGTGCAGGTCAGCGAACCGATGAGCGCGGAAATGTATTTGCTTTTGGGCAATATCCATCTGCGGCGCGGCGATTTGGAACAAGCCGCAAGCAGCTTTAAAACCGCGCTGTTTTGGGATAATCGACTTGTCACGGCGCACGTCGGACTCGGCAAAATATATTTGCAAAAAGGCGATTGTCTGCAGGCGAAAAACTACGCGGCTTCGGCTTTGGTTATCGATGCCGAAAATCAAGATGCCGCCGGTTTGCAACGTCAAGTCGAACGATGTAGCAAATAGTGTAACTTCACGAATTCAAAGTTCGAGTTTTAAGGTTCAAAGTCGGGTTAAAAGCAGTCTCGAACTTTGAGCCTTAAATTTATTTTAACCGTATGTTTATTGGTTTTTTTATTCATCGCTTATTATTCGTCATTCATCATTCAAACTGTGGCACGGGATATGCACTAAGGAAAACCGGCTAGCTTATTAAATTTAATAAGACCCCGCCGCCAACCCTTCTCCGAGCGCAGTATGCTATTGTGCTTGACCACCTTCCGAGCGTTCCTTCAGTTGTCCTTCCTATTATGAGCCTGGTCGAAACCGACCGGGCTCTCCTGCTTTTAAACCCTTTTTAGTCAGCGGTTATACGAAATATTGAATATTCGTTCATTTTGCCCTGATAATCTCTGCTTTCGCCGGACAAACCTTCGCATTTTGACAAAAAAAATCCGTGTTTTGTCCGAATGACAAAATTCGTCATCCGGCGGGTGACAATTTTTGATGGTTCCGTCATTTTGATAAATCAAATTGAGAGAGTTTCGTTCAAGTTGACGACAAAGAAATTCAGACCGCTAGATTGACAATAAATTCATTTGTTCACGGTACACTGATTTGTTTGCTAAAATGGTCGTAATGAAGTTTTCCGCCGCCAAAGCAAAATTGCCTTCGCTCTCGAATTCACTTTTAGCAGTGCTTTCGGCAATTCTGCTGACGCTCGCTTTTCCGAATTTCGATTGGTGGTTTCTCGCCTGGCTTGCGCTCGTTCCGTTATTTTATGCGATTGAGCGCGAAAAACAATCGTTTGTAAAATCATTTGTCTTAGGCTGGATTTTCGGAATTTCTTTCTTTTTCGCAACGTGCTGGTGGCTGACTTTCGCGCCGATAACTTACGGCGGCGTTCCGGCGATTGTCGCTTATCTTTTATTCTTCGGCGTAACTTTAGTGGCGGGATTTTTCCCCGCGATATTCGGCGCGATTTTATCCGTTTTGTTAAAACGCTTCGGCAGTTACGCGATTTTAGCCGCGCCTTTTTTGTGGACGGCAACGGAGTTTTTGCGATTTTGGATTACAGGCAATAATTGGAACGCGACTGGTTATTCGCAGGCATTTCGCCCGCAGCTTATTCAAACGGCAAACCTCGGCGGAGTCTATTCGACAGGATTTTTAATCGTTCTTTTTAACGCTTTCATATCATTCAATTTTATAAATCTTCTTTTTGAATCGGCTCAAAAGCAAAAAAGCCGAATTGTCTCGGCATCTATTTTCGTGTCCGTTACTTTGATGTTTTCCATTTATGAGCTTTTGGATTCTAACCGGATTCCGACTTCGACGGAAACTGCGAAAATAGTTGCCGTTCAACCGAACGTGCCGATGGGCAGTTTGAAATTCGGCGAATTGGAAAATCTGCGTCAGCGTCACGTCGAACTGGCGGAAAATGCTTTGCAAAAGCAAAACGACCAGAAAAAGAGCGACGAAAGACAAAACACGATTGTCATTTTCCCCGAATCGCCGATGGATTTTGAGTATGAAAGCGACCGCGAACTAAAAAAGTTTTTCAGCGATTTTGCGAAGAGAAACAACGCTTCGATTTTGTTCAATTCCGCACAGCCGAACACGCGCGGGACAAATTTTTACAATTCAGCAGTGATGGTCGACGCGCAGGGCAGAAAAATCGCGCAGTATGATAAAATCCATCTCGTTCCGTTTGGCGAATACGTTCCGATGCCCGCGCCTCTAGCGCAATTTGTGCCGACGATGGTCGGCAATTTTGAAATCGGCGAAAACTACAATTTGTTTCCGTTCGGCGACGCTAAAGGCGGCGTGATGATTTGTTTCGAGTCGCATTTCCCGTCGCTCGCCCGTGAATTCGTTCGAGGCGGAGCAGACGTTTTAATCGAAATGACGAACGACGGATATTTGGGCGACACGCCGATTTTGCGCCAGCATCTGGCAAACGCGGTTTTTCGCGCCGTCGAAACAAACCGTCCGGTTTTGCGCGTAACAAATGTCGGAATCATGGCTTACATCAACGAGCGCGGTGAAGTTCTCGATGCGGTGCAACCTTACACTCAAGACACGCGAGTCTGGACGATTGCAAAATCGGACGGCGCGCAGACTTTTTATGTCAAATACGGCGACTGGTTCGCGTGGCTTTGTTCGATTGTGAGTTTGGCGTTATTATTCTGGAGTTTTGGAAGGAAGAATTTGCCACAGAGAACAAAGAGGACACAGAGAGAGAAAATTTAACCGCAGACGCAAACAGACACACGCAGAAAAGAATTAAATTTCATTATAAAATCTCTGTGAACTCTGTGTTCTCTGTGACAAAAAAAATAAAAAATGGAAATCACTGATTTACAAACGAAATACGAAGAAATAAAAGCAAAAGTTACACAACTCGGGAGGTTTCTTTGACGCGCCTGCCAAACGTATCGAGCTTGAAAAATTAGAAGCGCAAATCACTGAACCGGATTTTTGGAACGATTCGGCAAAAGCGCAGACAATCGTCCAAAAAAGGAGCCGTATCGAAAAACTGCTTTCCGCGCAGGAGAATTTTGAAACCGCTGTTTCCGATGCCGAAGTGCTGTTTGAATTCGCGGAAACCGACGAAAATTCGGTTCAGGAATTGAACGATTTAATTGTCGGACTCGAAAAGGAAGTCGGCGACGCGCAGACCGAAGCGTTGCTTTCCGGTCAAACCGACGCAAACAACGCGATTTGTTCGATTCAGTCGGGCGCGGGCGGAACCGACGCGCAGGATTGGGCGCAGATGCTTCTGAGAATGTATCTGCGCTGGGCGGAGCGCAAAGGTTTTCGGGTTGAAATCTTGGACGAGCAATCGGGCAGCGAAGCCGGACTAAAAAGCGCGACTTTTCGCGTAGAAGGCGAATACGCTTACGGGTTAATGTCGTGCGAAGCAGGCGTTCATCGCCTCGTGCGAATCTCGCCGTTTAATTCGGGCGGAAGCCGTGAAACTTCTTTTGCTTCGATGTTCGTGTCGCCGGAAATCGACGAAAATATCGAAGTCGAGATAAACGACAAGGATTTGCGAATCGACACGTATCGCTCGACGGGCGCTGGCGGTCAGCACGTCAACACGACCGATTCAGCCGTTAGAATTACGCATCTCCCGTCGGGAATTGTGGTAACGTGCCAGAACCAGCGTTCGCAGCTTCAAAATCGCTTGACGGCGATGAAGGTTTTGCGCTCGAAACTCTACGAACTCGAACTTGAAAAACGCCGAGCCGAAAGCGCGGAACGCGAAGCCGACAAACAGGATATTTCCTTCGGTTCGCAAATCAGAAACTACGTTTTGCATCCGTATCGGCTGGCGAAGGACACGCGAACGAAATTCGAGAGAAGCGATGTCGAAACGGTTCTCGACGGCGACATCGACGGGTTTATTAAAGAATTTTTATTGTTAAAGAAAAGCGGTACGGTTGAAATTCAACATTAAAAATATAACCCGCAATGTGCAATAATCAATCTTGAATTTTGAATTTTGAATTGAAAGAATGGCAACCGAAGTAAAAGAAAAAAGAATCGTCACGAAAGTTCATTCGAGAAGCAATGAAATTGCCGCTGTTGTTTTATCGGCGATGGCGATTTTGGTTTTTCTGTGTCTCGTGACTTTTAACCCGAACGATTGGTCTCTAAATTCGACCGGCTCGCCGAAAACTCAAAATTGGATTGGCGTCGTCGGTTCGGTCTTTGCCGACCTTTTATTCCAAATCATCGGTTTGACCGCGTACTTTTTGCCGATTTTGCTGGGTTTAATCGCGTGGCGGTTCTTCCGCTCCGAAAAATTCGCCGCGTCTTTCGGACGCATTCTCGGCTACATTTTTTTCGTGCTGTCGGTTTCCTCGCTGGCGAGTCTGCTTGGTTTTCGCGGCGGAATTTTGGGGGTGTTTTTTGCGCAAAATTTTACCTGGCTGTTGAGCCGAGTCGGCGCGGGCATTTTGCTGCTCGCTGTTTTAGCCGCCGCGATTTTGCTGATTACAAATTTATCTTTCGCCTGGTTTTTTGAAAATCTTTCGATGGCTGGGGAAAATTTTCGCGTTCATTTTGACGAATGGCTGAAAAAATATCGCCTGCGCCGCGATGAAAAAAATAAAAATTCTCTTGCGGAAAAAGAAAAATTCAACAATGCGCGAACCGAAAAACCAGCCAAAGCGTCTCCGACGATTTCTTTGGGTGAAACCCTTTCCGCTAATTTAAAAGATACAAAGCAGGCGGTACAGGAAAAAGTCTCCGCCGTTTTTAATGGTCTCGGTAAAACTGCCGAAGACGAAAAGCCCGAACAGGAAAAAATCGAAGAAATCAGTTTGCCGACCGAAGAAACCGATGAAGTCTTTCCGACTATTTCCGCTTTCGAGAAAAAACCGGAAGAACGCGAACGGACTGTGCCGGATTCGATTACCGAAAACGGGAAAAGCCCGGTTTTGCCTGTTCAAAGAAAAGGCGAATTGGATGCAGAAATTTTAGAAGAATCTGAAACTGAAGAAAAACAACCCGATTCGCCGAAAAAGCCGCAAAATTTTGACGACTACATTTTGCCGCTGCCGGAATTTCTGACGCCGCCGCCGCCGCACATCGAACAAAAGAAAGAGGAATTGCTGGCAATCGCGCAGGAGTTGACCGGCAAAACTAAAGAATTTAACGTAACCGGGCGCGTGATGCATATCTGTCAAGGTCCGGTCGTGACGACTTATGAATTCAAACCCGACCCGGGCGTTAAGTATTCGCGCGTGACGAGCCTTTCCGACGATTTGTGTCTCGCGCTGAAAGCCGAATCAATCCGCATCGACCGAATTCCCGGAAAAGCCTTTGTCGGCATCGAAGTTCCGAACCGCGAACGCGAAACGATTTTTCTGCGCGAAGTCATCGAATCACCAAAGTTTAAGCAGTCAAAATCACTTTTGACCATCGCTCTCGGCAAAACCATCGACGGCGCGAATTACATCACAGACCTCGCTAAAATGCCGCATTTGTTGATTGCGGGCGCGACCGGCGCTGGAAAATCCGTCGGCGTCAACACGCTGGTCGTTTCGATTTTATACAAGGCGAAACCGGACGAAGTAAAATTCATTATGGTCGACCCGAAGCGTCTCGAACTCGGACTTTACGCCGACATTCCGCATCTCGCCACACCGATTATTACCGACCCGAAACGCGCCGCGATTTCCCTGAAATGGGCGGTGTCGGAAATGGAAAAACGCTATAAAGACCTTGCCGGCTGGGGCGTTCGCAACATCGACGGTTTTAACGCGGAAGTCGAAAAGCGCAACGCCGGCGAACATTTCGACGACAACGGCGAGGCTTGGAAAAAACTTCCTTTCATCGTGATTATCATTGATGAACTCGCCGATTTGATGATGGTTTCCGGCAAAGAAGTTGAAGAATCAATCACGCGTCTGGCGCAGATGGCTCGCGCCGTCGGCATTCATCTCGTTTTAGCAACCCAGCGTCCGTCGGTCGACGTGATTACGGGCTTGATAAAAGCGAATTTTCCGGCGCGAATTTCCTTCCGCGTCTCTTCAAAAGTCGACTCGCGCACGATTATCGATTCCAATGGCTCGGAAAGTCTTTTGGGCAAAGGCGATATGCTGTTTCTGCCGCCCGCCACATCGCAAATCGTCCGCGTTCACGGCACATTCGTCGATGAAAAGGAAATCAATCAAATCGTCGCGCACATCAAAGCACAGGGAAGTCCCGAATACGATACGACAATTACCAAAACCGAAGATGAACTGACCGATACAAGCGAATTGCCGGGCAGAAAAGATGTGTTGTTTCTCGATGCATTGCGAACCGTCGCCCAATCGAAACGCGCTTCGACTTCGCTTCTGCAAAGACATCTGCGCATCGGCTACGGACGCGCCGCCGCCATTTTAGATGCGATGGTTCACGAAGGCTACATCGGCGAGATGGACGGCAGCTCGCGCGCGCGTCCGATTTTACAAAAAGCCTATGACGATTTGCAGGAAGCCGAAGAAGGCAGAGAATTGTAAGTGAAAAATGGAAAACGAAAAATGGATAATTAGAAAAGTTCCTGTGCTTTTAACTTTAAATTTTTCTTTGCAAATTTCGCGCCTTTAGTAAAATTTTCTCAAAAGCTCTAGACAAAAGTTTTCCACAGAGCCTGTGCAAAAAGTTGTGGAAAAACCGCTTTTTCCACAACTTAAATGTTGGATTTTTTTAACTTCTGGCATTTTGCATCTTTTGGTAGCATCGAATGTGCAAAACCAAGTCATAAAACGATGAAATCTCATAAACCCTTATATTTCAATGTTTGCAAATTCTCTATTAAACTTCTTCTTTTGATAATTTTATGTTTTTTGCCCGGTTGCACCGCACAAAAAGAAGCAAAACAAGTTTTGTTAAGTCAAAATCAAATTGCAGCCCCCGAATCGGCAATTAATATCAATACCGCTTCGGCGGTCGAACTTGAACAGCTTCCGCACATCGGCGCTAAACTCGCTCAGAAAATCATCGAACACCGCGAAAGATTCGGGAAATTTCAAAAAATCGAACATCTTTTGCTGGTAGACGGAATCAGCGATGGGCGCTTTCGTGAAATAAGAAGTTTGGTTAAAGTCGAGTAATTCAATAAATTTTTCAAACTGTTCGCCGATAATTTTTTGGAAAACTCACCCAAAAACTTTACGCTTTACCCCTTATTGTGGCTGGCTGGCTGTTTTGCGTTCGGGATTTTGTCGGCAAATTTTTTCGGCGGCAGCTGGCAAGTTTATTTAGCAATATGCTTCGCTTTCACTATCCTCGCCGCTGTTTTTATCAAACAGAAAATCGTTCTAGTTTTTCTTTTTGTCGCTTTTGCCGTTGCCGGCGGATTGTGTTTTCAAATCGAAAATCAAATCGTGTCGCCGATTCGCGTAAAGAAAATTTATGACGAAAAACGCATAAAATCCGGCGATCCGATTGAAGTCGAAGGCATTTTACAAACTAAACCGGAGCTTGCAGTCGGCGGGGTTTTTTTAATTCTCAAAACAGAAAAAGCGATTTATAAAGAGTCTGAAATAAAGATTTCGGGCAACGTCAGACTTTTCGCCTCGGCGCAGCACGAGCAGACAAAAGGCGAATACGACCAATTAGACTTGAACTACGGTTCGCGCGTGCGCGTCGCCTGCAATCTGCGGCGCGAAGATAATTTTTTAAATGCGGGCGTCGTTTCGCAAACGAAACTGCTCGACCAAAAAGACATAGACGCGACGGCGATTATAAAAAGTCCGCTGCTCGTCGAAAAAATCGGAGATACAAACAGTTTCGCCACGCTCGCCTGGCTTTATGAACGCCGCGAGAATTTGATAATTGATTTTCGGGACAATTTTAACGTCTCGACGGCGGGCGTTTTAATCGCTTCGCTTTTGGGCAATAAATATTTTCTGGACAAACCGACGGCGGAAGTTTTCCGCGAGGGCGGCACGTTTCACGTTCTCGTGATTTCCGGTTTGCACATCACGTTTATCGGCGGCTTAATGCTGTTATTCGTTCGCTTTTTTACCGACAAAAGATTGTGGCAGTTTATGATTGCCGCCGCATTTTTGTGGGCTTATTCTTTGGCGGTCGGCGCGGATGTTCCAGTCATTCGGGCGACGATAATGTTTACGATTCTGCTTTTTTCGCAAGTCGTTTATCGAAGCGGAACGCTATTAAATGCCTTCGGCGCGTGCGCTCTGATTTTGCTCGTCTGGCACCCGAACGATATTTTTACGTCGTCTTTCCAGCTCACGTTTGCCAGCGTCGGCGCTATTGTAGCGATGGCGTTTCCGTTAATTGAAAATCTGCGCGCCGTCGGAAGTTGGTCGCCTTCAGCCGAAACTCCTTTTCCGCCGGATGTTTCCGTCGGGTTAAAAAAACTTTGCGAAACGATTTACTGGCGCGAAGCGATTTGGGAAGCAGAAATTAAACGCCACGTCTGGACGGTGAATATTTTCAAATCGCCTTATTTAAAATGGCGCAAAGAAAGAAATTGGCAAGGCGTTATTCGATATTTGTTTGAAGCTGTTTTAGTTTCTGCAATTGCGCAGGCGTGGCTTTTGCCACTGACGGTAATTTATTTTCACCGCATTTCGATTTTCGGCGTTTTGCTCAATCTGTGGGTTGAAATCACGATTGCGCTTGAAAGTTTTGCAGCAATTTTCGCCGTTTTTCTTGCAAAAATTAGCAGTTCGATGGCTCTGCCGTTCGTCAAATTGACGGAAGTTTTGAATTGGATTTTGATTTCCGTCCCGAACCTTTTGACCGAAAACAGTTGGGCTTCCGTGCGACTGCCGGTTTATTCGGGCGCGATGAAGGCGATCTATTTGTTGTATTTTCTGCCGCTGATTGTCTCGACGATTTTTTTGAATCGTTGGAAACCGTTTTCTTTTGGTTCAACCTTCAAGATTCAAAATTCAAAGTTGAAAATTTTCGCTGCTTTATCAATTATCCGCATCTCGACAATTCTTTTTTTGGTTTTTTTCACGCTCATTGTTTTTCATCCGTTTAGCGCGCCGCGAGCGGACGGCAGATTGCGCTTGGATTTTCTCGATGTCGGACAAGGCGATTCGGCTTTGGTGACGTTTCCGAACGGCGAAACTCTGCTGGTAGACGGCGGCGGAAAAATGAATTTCAATCAAATTTCCGTCTCAAAAGATGCGGAAGAAGAGCCGGAAATTTTCGCGCCCGACACGCAAACCATCGGCGAAACGGTCGTATCAAATTTCTTGTGGGCAAAAGGTTATTCGCAGATTGATTATATTCTGGCGACGCACGCCGATGCCGACCATATTCAAGGACTTACGGACGTGGCGAAAAACTTTCGCGTGCGTGCGGCGATTTTCGGCAGAACGCCTTTGAAAAATTCCGAATTTGCCGGACTTTTTGCGATTCTGCAAAAGCGCGGAACCGAAGCGGTAAAACTCGCGCGCGGCGACGTTTTGACGTTCGGCGACGTAAAAGTTGAGATTCTTTATCCTGAAAAAGATGAAAACGCTGATGCCGTTTCGGACAATAATCATTCTTTGGTTTTACGCGTGAATTACGGCGCGCGAAAATTTTTATTGACGGGCGACATCGAAAAGGAAACCGAAATTGAGCTTTTGAAAACGCCCGAATTTGTGCAAGCTGACGTTATCAAAGTCGCGCATCACGGAAGCGCGACTTCTTCGACGCAAAAATTTATCGACGCCTCCGAAGCGAAGTTGGCAATCATTTCGGTCGGCAGGGAATCGCCTTTCGGACATCCGAAACCCGAAGTCGTCGAGAGATGGAAGAACGCGGGCGCGAAGATTTTGACGACCGGCGAAAACGGGACAATTTCCGTCTCGACCAACGGGCGCGATTTGCAGTTGACGACTTTTAGCAAAGAAAAAAACTTTCGCTGAACACACAAAACGGACAGAATCCTTTTTCAAAGAAAACCGTCCGAGCGTTCCGACATAAATCTTAATAATTTATTTTTACTTGAATTACAGCGGAAAGTCAAATAATTTTCTAATTCATAAACTTATTCGTGTGCGCGTTTGATATAAAAAATTGATTAACCGCGAAACTCAGTGTTTGAAATGTCGCGCCCCCGTGAAAACCATTGCCAAGCCGTTTTCGTTTGCGGCTTGAATTACTTCTTCATCCTTGACTGAGCCGCCCGGTTGGACGATTGCTGAAATTCCGAATTTCGCGGCTTCGTCGACATTATCTCGAAACGGGAAAAAAGCGTCGGACGCGAGAACCGTGTTTTTTAATTTGAGCTTTGATTTCTCGGCGCGCATCGCGGCGATTCTGACCGAATCGACACGATTCATTTGTCCGGCGCCGACGCCGACGGTTTGCGTTTCGTTGGCGAAAACAATCGCGTTCGATTTAACGTGCTTGCAGACTTTCCAGGCGAAAAGCAGCGTGCGAATTTCCGCGTCGGTCGGCTGTTTTAACGAAACGACTTTCAAATCCTTTGCCGTAATAATCAAATCGTCGCGGTTTTGGACTAAAAATCCCCCGGAGATTTGTTTGTACTCGAGGGAATTTCGGGCTTCGTTTTTCTCGACGCGCAAAACCCGCAGATTTTTCTTCTTCTTAAAAATTTCCAGCGCTTCGGCATCGAATTCGGGCGCCAGAACGACTTCGGTAAAAATTACGTTGACCGATTCGGCGACTTTTGCATCAACCGTTTGATTAAACGCGACGATTCCGCCGAAAGCCGAAATCGGGTCGGTCGCTAGAGCGCGGCGGTAAGCGATTTCGACGCTTTCGCCGATGCCGACGCCCGACGGATTAGTGTGTTTGATAATCGCGCAGGCGAGTTCGTCGAATTCACAAACCAAGTTCCAAGCGGCTTCGGCGTCGACGTAATTATTAAACGACATTTCCTTGCCGTGAAGCTGCTTGGCGCGGGCGATTCCGCCGCGCATTCCGGTTTCATAAAGCGCAGCTTGCTGGTGCGGGTTTTCGCCGTAACGCAAATCGGAGACTTTGGCGAGTTCGATTGAAACAAATTCTTCGAGTTGCGAATCGTTCGGCGTCTCATCCGCATCCGTTTCGATAAACATTAAATTACTCAGAGGATTAAAAGGTTCGAGAAAATCCAAATCTTCGCCGGAAAGCTGTTTCGCCAGATAGCTCGAAATCGACAAATCGTAGCTCGCCGTGCGCGTGTAAGCCAGAGTTGCCAGTCTTTGACGCGTTTCGAGCGACAGCGCGCCGCCGTTTTTCTTTAGTTCATCTAAAATATATTCGTAAAGTTTTGCGTCGGTCACGACAGCGACATCGCGCCAATTTTTCGATGCGGAACGAATCATTGCCGGACCGCCGATGTCGATTTGCTCGACTGCTTCGGAAAGCGAAACATCTTCGCTTGCAACGGTTTGCTCGAACGGATAAAGATTGACGACGACCAAATCAATCGGCTCGATGTTATGCGTTTTCATCTGCGCCAGATGTTCTTCGTTATCTCTCAAAGCCAGCAACGCGCCGTGAATTTTCGGGTGCAGAGTTTTTACGCGCCCATCCATCATTTCGGGAAATTCGGTGATTTCGGAAACTTCCGTCACTTCTAAACCCGCGTCACGCAGCGTTTTAGCCGTCCCGCCGGTCGAGATAATTTTCACGCCGAATTTTGCCAGCGATTTTGCGAATTCGGCGATTCCCGTTTTATCCGAAACGCTGATTAAAGCGCGTTGGATTCTTTTGAGTTCACTCATAAAATTTAGTTTAAAAATAAAACAGCGGTCTGCATTGACCGCTTCGCGTAAAAAATATTGTAAATGTAGCAGAGAAAGTTTTCCAGTTTCTCTGGCTGAAGTAACATTAAAAACTGTTTTTGCCGGGTCATCGAATTAGAAAAAGAAGCGTCCGAGAAACAAAAGACTCAGCAAAAATGCTAATGTATAAATAATGATTTTGATAAGACTCATAAAATTTTCTATTCTAAGAGCGAGAGCCTAAAACGATGATAAATAAACAATCATTTTAGTTCCGCATTCGTATCGATGTCAACACCGAAAAAAAAGTTTTCGTTCCTTTCGGCAATCTTTTTAGAGATTTTGTTGCTCGTTTTTGCTTCTTGGGCGCAGACAATCGAAGCGAATATAACAATCGAATCCTCGACGGCAATCGTCGGTGTCGAAGGTAAATTCTTGCAGGAAAATCTCGCGCAGTCCGATAAACACTGGTCTTTTGTTAATTCTTTAGCAGGCGCGGAAAACCTCGGCGCACGCGTCTCAGACTTGAAGTTGAGCGATAAGAACGGCGGCGCGATTACTTTCAAGAAATTCATCGACGGCGAATATTTAGCCGTAAATCCGGCGAATGCCTGGAGTTATCAAATTAACTTAAAGCCTTTGCCGAACGTCGCGGCAATGGCGCACGTCTCCTGGATTTCGGACGAGCAGGGAGTTTTGATGCTCGGCGATTTGCTGCCGCAGTTGAGAAGCGAAAACAATCAGCCGATTTCGGCAAAAGTTAAATTCAGTTTGCCGAAAGATTGGAAGGTAATCGGCGGCGAAAAAAAATTGGGCGAAAACGCTTTTTATGCGGCGAACGTCGAAAACGCGGTTTTTTTGATTGGTAGAAATTGGCGGGAAAGGGAAATTCAGGTCGGTAAAACTTCACTCGATTTCGCCGTCGCGGGCGAATGGAATTTCTCGGACGAAGAAGCGCACCGGATGGCAAGCGGCATTTTTGAAGAATACCGCAAACTGTTTGGCGGAGTGCCGACCGAAAAGGCTCAAATTTCATTTATCCGCTTTCCGAAAAACGTCAAATTCGGACGTTGGGAAGCGGAAACGCGCGGCTCGAATTTAACAATTCTTTCGAGCGATATGCCTTTTAAAATGCTTTCCCTGCAGCGTTTGCACGAACAGCTACGCCACGAAATGTTTCATCTCTGGATTCCGAATAATCTGGCTCTGACCGGAAATTACGATTGGTTTTACGAAGGCTTTACCGTTTACCAGGCTCTGAAAACAGGGCTGCAAACCAATCAGATTCGCTTTGAAGATTTTCTCAATACGCTTTTTCAAGCCTACAATATCGACAATTTCCAAACGCAGAAAATTTCGTTAATCGAAGCGTCGAAAAACCGCTGGAGCGGCGCGAACGGGCAGGTTTATTCGCGCGGAATGTTAGCAGCTTTTTTATGCGATGCGGCGATGCTTCGAGAAAGCAGAGGGAAGCGCGATATTTCAAGTATTTTCCGGGAAATATATGATAATCATCGCGTTCCGAAAGAACCACAGGACGGCAGCGCAGCAATTTTGAGGATTTTAGGAAATTATAAAGAGATTCGTTCGGTTGTCGAAAAATATATAAAAGGAACGGAGAAAATCGAATGGCAAGCTGATTTGGAAACAATCGGCGTCGAAACGGCGGAGGTTAATTCTTTTCCGACACTCAGGGTAAAAGAAAAACTAGACCACCGCCAAAGGGATTTATTGGACAAATTGGGTTATAATAACTGGCGCAAATTTGCGCCTTAGTCAAAATGATAATGAAAAAACCACTCAATTTTATCGCCGTTTTACTTGTTGCCTGCACGCTCGCAGGCTGCGGGGTCGTGAGCAGCGCGGTTGAAAATATATCGGGCATCGCCGGATTAAATGAAACCGGAACGGTGATTGCTAAAGTCGCCGAGATTCGCAGCTCCTACGCGGTCGTCGCCGCCGATCTTTTAGAAGTCAAACGCGGCGAGACTTTGGACGTTTTGGAAGAAGTCGAGTTTGAAAAAGTGCATTGGTACCGGGTTCGCGCCCGCGACGAAGACAAAACGGAAGGTTGGGTCGAGGCGCAAAATTTGATTACCGCCGACGTGCTTGAGAAATCAAAAAAAATTGCCGCCGAAAATAAAGATTTGCCGCCGCAGGCAATCGGACAACTTCGCGCCGCCTCGAATCTGCGGCTTTCGCCCGAACAGAAAGACAACAATATTATATTCAAGCTCGATAACGGCTCGACTTTTGAAATCGTCGCCTGGCAATTCGTCCCGAAAGTGCAGGACGCGTCCGATGTCGACGATACTTCAAAAGGCGAGCAGAAACGCTCGGGCGGCAAAACGAAAAATGCCGAAATAGAAGCGGCGAAAGTAGCGAACGAGCCGGACAAAATAGATGAAACCTACGACGTTTGGTATAAAATCCGGCTCGACCCGTCGATTTCGCCCGCGCCCGCCGGCTGGCTTTTCGGCAGACAAGTCGAACTGCAAGTGCCGAGCGATATAGTTTTTTACCAAAACAACGCCAAAAAGTTCGTCGCCTGGCAACGGCTCGACAATGCCGAAGCGAGCGATAAAAATTCCGGCAGAGACAATCTTCTGAAAGTATCGAAACCGGGAAGCTGGGTGATACTTTCGCGCAGTAATTTCGTTAAGGCGAAAGGCGGAGTCGAGCCTGATTTTGACGGCATAATCGTGCTTGGCTACGATAAATATCACGAGGAACATTATACGAGCTACCGGAGCGGAAACGTCTGGGGCATTTTGCCGCTCAGAACCGAAGGCGCAGGCGACAATAAAATTTTTACCGTTCAGCTGCGCAATACTGCCGGACAAATGGAAGACAAGCGCTTCGTCACCTCAAAAGATTCAGCGGGTCATTTGAAAGTTATCGAACCGACGGGAATAGCTAAAGACAAAGACGATAAGTAAAACATTTGTTCGGGATTTATGATTTAAGAATTATCGGTTTTAACAATTCTGAATTCCAAATTACCGTGTCTTAAATTTGAAATATGAGCGAAGCTGAAAATCTCGATTTATTTAATCCGTTTCCCGAACCGTTTGAATTGGAGATAACCGATTCGCTGGATTTGCACGCCTTCGCGCCGCGCGATGTAAAAAATGTCGTCGAGACTTATCTTCTGGAAGCGTATAAAAAAGGTTTTTCGGTCGTGAAGATTATTCACGGTAAAGGAATCGGAGTGCAGCGGGAAATGGTCAAGAAGGTTTTAGAGAATACGGATTTTGTGAAATCTTTCAAAAATGCGCCGGAATTTTTAGGAAATTGGGGCGCGACCATCGTCGAATTCAACAACTAGCAAGGTTTATTTGCCAATTATTTCACCTGTCTTCGATTACGTCCGCCCAAACTTCCTCTTCATCTTCAAATTCATCAAAGAAATTTTCGAGCAGGTTGTTTTGTTCAGTGACTTTATTTTCCGCATCGTGTAGCTTGCCGGAGAGATACTTGGTATGCCGTTCGAGTTCGCGGATGCGCTTTTTGTGTTCGCGGTCGACGCGTTCGAGATACGCCATATAAAAAAACTGCAAACCGGCGACGCCAGCCAGCGACAACGAAAGACCGATTAAGACATATATCATCATACCTGTATTTTTAAGTTGGAAACGGTAAATGAAATCTATTGACTTCTTCATCGTTCGGCAGTAATCATTATTTCAGAATTATACTCTTGACCGCCGGTAAATTAAAAGCCAATATTTAATATCAAACAAAACGGAGAACAAAAATGCACGAAGATATTATTAGTATAAACCCGTCCGCGCCGCTTTTCGACCGGCGCGAATTTTTTGTAACTTCAATCTTAGCCGGAACTTTCGCGTTTGCCGTGCAGCCGATTCAAGCGCAGACACAAATTAAGACCGACGCGAACGGCTTGATCGCCGGCGAAGTGAAAATTCCCGTCGCGGACGGCGAAATTCCGGCTTATCGCGCGATGCCGGACAAGAAAAACAAAAAGTTTCCGGTCGTCTTGGTCGTCCACGAAATTTTCGGCGTTCACGAATGGATTCAAGACATTTGCCGCCGCTTCGCTAAATTGGGTTATCTGGCAATCGCGCCGTCGCTTTATGCGCGCCAGGGCGATGTTTCGCAAATTCAGGATTTTCGTGAAATCGTTGCGAAAGTCGTTTCAAAAGTTCCCGACGCGCAAGTGATGGCTGACCTCGATGCGACGGTTAATTATGCCCGGAAAAACGGCGGCAACGCGAAAAAACTTTCGATTACGGGTTTTTGCTGGGGCGGAAGAATCGTCTGGCTTTACTCAGCGCATAACTCGCAGGTCGACGCGGGCGCGGCTTGGTACGGACAGCTTGTCAGGCGCGCTGATACGCCGACGAATCCGCTTCAGCCGACGTTTCCGATTGATATTGCAAAAACATTAAAAGTTCCGGTCATCGGATTTTACGGCGGTTTGGACACGGGAATTCCGCAAGATACGGTTCAAAGAATGAAAGACGAACTTAAAAAGGGAAAATCCAGGTCGGAAATAAATGTTTACCCGAACGCCGAACACGGTTTTCACGCCGATTATCGAAAGAGCTACAACAAGGAAGCCAGCGACGATGCGTGGAAAAAATTGCAGGATTGGTTTAAGAAAAACGGCGCGGCGTAGGAAGGTTTCGGGTTTCCGGTTCAAAATTTTAAGACAAGTTGCTTGCCGGACATTTTACCGGAAACCCGAAATTTGGAGTTATTTATGAATATGGCAAATGAAAATTTACAACTGATTTACACGCTTTTGTGCGACGACGTGCGCCTTGAGATGGGCAATAAAATCTCGATGATGGGCGTTTTTCAAAATATAATGGTCGAGAAATTGCCGATTTCTCTGATAAAGTTCGCCGTCGTCAATCATTGGCGCGGCGCGGGCGTTCATCAAACCGAAGTGCGAATCATTTCCCCCGACAAAAGCAATACAATCGTCACTTCGCAACCGACGCATATCGAACTCGCCGAGGGCGGTTTCAGCGATAACGTCAGCTTTTTCGTCAACGTCGTTTTTCAGACGGCGGGAACTTACTGGATACAAACTCTGGCAAATACGGTTTTGCTCGAAGAATTGCCGCTGATTGTAACGGATGCAGGAACGGTCGAGAGAATGCAGACCGAAGAGTTTTCCGAAACGGTTAATTGACGAGTAAGGAATTTGAAAAGTTATTAATTATTTTCGTAAAGTTATTGGTTTTTTATTTTAGTTTTTTACTTCTAAAGTTATCGCCAGCCGATAAATCGCCGCGCCGCTGACTTCGATTTCCTTGATTGCCGACGCGCCTTTTGCCGTCGCCGTCACTCGAAATTTTGCCGCGCCTTCGGGTTGCCGAAAAGTAAATTCGCCGCTTTCGCTCGAATAAATGCTGGCGATTTTTTTCGTCGAACCGCTCTCGGTGAGACGTTCGATTTTTACTTCGGCGCCCGGAAGACTTCTGCCGTCTTGATTAAAAACGCTTCCCTTGATAATAACCTGCGTGCCTTGGTCGACGGTTAAAATAAGGCGATCCCCCAAATCACCGATTTTGCCTTTTTTAACTTCGACATTATATTTCAAACCGGAACTGTAACCGTTTTTGGTAAAAACGACGTTGTAAGTTCCGGCTTTAAGATTTTCTAAAACAAACTTGCCGCTGCCGTCGGACGCAGTGGTTTTTACGTCTTCACCGTTTTGTCTAGCGGTGACCGTGACGCCGGTGATGGCATCGCCGCGCGTCGTGCGAACTTTGCCTTTGATGCCGCCCGTGTCTTGTGCAAAAGCGGCAACGCTTGAGAAAGCTGCAATCAAAATAAAAAACACTGAAATTTTCACAAACTTCATAAATTTTATCGGTGAAATATTAATGCTGAACAATGAATTTAAGATAAGTTTTTAATTCATCATTCAGCGTTCATACTTCATCGTTCTTCAAGCCTTGGCGGTTTCAGATTTTAACTCGTCACGAAATTGTTCCGCTACGTCATTGATGATAATTTCGAGCGTTCGGGTTGGCTGGTAGCCGATCAGCCGCTTGGCTTTCTCGAGGCTCGGAACGCGCCGCTGCATATCTTCAAATCCTTCGCCGTATGCTTCTTCATACGGAATGTAGCGGATTTCGCTCGCGCTTCCGGTCATTTCGATAGCTTTTTCCGCCAAGCCTTTAATTGTCACTTCTTCGGCGTTTCCGAGATTGACGACTTGACCGAAACAAGTCGGATTTTCGATTATTTTCGTTAGTCCTTCGACGACATCGAAAACGTGACCGAAACAGCGCGACTGCGAACCGTCGCCGTGAACGACGAGCGGCTCGTTTTTAATCGCGGATTTTATAAAATTCGGCACGACCATTCCGTATTGTCCGGTTTGGCGCGGTCCGACCGTGTTGAAAAGACGAACGACGACAACCGGCAGGCGCGTTTCCTTCCAATGCGCGAGCGCGAGAAATTCGTCCAAAGTTTTGGCGCAGGCATATGCCCAGCGATGTTTGTCGGTCGAGCCGGTCAAAAGGTCGTCTTCTTCTCTGAAAGGAATTTTCGCGCCTTTGCCGTAGACTTCCGATGTCGAAGGAATAAGGACGCGCTTGCGGTAACGCGAGCAAAACGCCAGTACGACATCGGTTCCGCGAAAAATCGTCTCAATCGTTTTGACCGGATGCTCCATAATCAGCTTGACGCCGACGGCGCTCGCCATATGAAAAACCCGGTCCGTTTCGCGAATTAGTTCTTCCATTAACTTTTCATTGAGAACCGTGTCGATAATCAAGCGAAAGTTTTGCTTGCCTTCCAAGTGCGCGACGTTTTGATAACGACCCGTCGAAAGATCGTCGATAACCGTAATTTCGTTTCCTTCGTTAAAAAGTTTGTCGGCGAGATGACTTCCAACGAAGCCGGCGCCGCCCGTGATTAAAATTTTCATTAAAACTCCAAGATAAATTTTGATTAAGCTGTTTTAGTTTCTACTTTTTCGATTCTCTCTGCAAAATAAGCGACCGTTTTCTGCAAACCTTCGGCAAGCGAAACGGTCGGCGACCAATCGAAAAGTTTGCGGGCGCGTTCGATATTCGGCTGCCGCTGCTGTGGGTCGTCCTGCGGCAAGGGCAGATATTTGATTTTTATTTCCCTGCCGATTGCGACGGAGACTTGCCTCGCCAATTCATTCATCGTAAATTCGCCGGGATTGCCGATATTGACCGGTGAGTGAATCGTTTCTTCGACGGTATTCATCAATCGAATCAAGCCTTCGACCAAATCGTCAACGTAACAAAAGGAGCGCGTCTGCTTGCCCGTGCCGTAGATGGTCAATTCTTCGCCCCTCAATGCCTGAACGATAAAATTTGAAACGACGCGCCCGTCGTGTTCCATCATCTTCGGACCATAAGTGTTGAAGATACGAACGATGCGCGTGTCGACTTTGTTTTGACGATGATAATCCATAAACAAAGTTTCCGCCACGCGCTTGCCTTCGTCATAACACGAGCGCGTTCCGATGCAGTTGACGTTGCCCCAATAATCTTCGGTCTGTGGATGAACGAGCGGGTCGCCGTAAACTTCGCTCGTCGAAGCCTGAAGAATCCGCGCTCCGACGCGCTTTGACAGCCCGAGCATATTTATCGCGCCCATCACGCTGGTTTTGACGGTTTTGACCGGATTAAACTGGTAATGAACCGGAGACGCCGGACACGCCAAATTATAAATCTGGTCGACTTCAAGCAAAATCGGCTCGGTCACATCGTGCCGGACGAGTTCAAAGCGATGATTATCGAGTAGATGCAGAACATTTCGGCGCGTGCCGGTGAAAAAGTTGTCAAGACAAATAACGTCGTTGCCTTGGCTCAAAAGTCTTTCGCAAAGATGCGAGCCGATAAAGCCCGCTCCGCCCGTGACAAGTATTCGCATAATTTATGGACAATTTTCTTGATTAAAAATTTTGCAAAGCGGCGGCGCGAATTTTTCTCTTTTCCGCATCGGAAACACGCCCGTAATTATAAATCGCTGTTTCCCAATCGCCATACATCGCATTCGGCAAAACGATAAATTTCCTGCCGAACATTTCTCGCGTTTTATCAACTTCGGCAAATCTGTCAGCGACGGATTTTCGCTCGAATTGGCTTGCCAAATCGTTTAGGTTATCGCCCATTAATAAGACGATGCGGTATTTTTGCATAATCGAAAGACGACGGGGTTCCTTGCTCGATTCGCCCGCCGCGCGAACAAGCACGGTTTCATTGGATACGTCGGGGAAACCCGTCTGTTTGAGATTGTCAATCGTCGCTTGCCGGTGAATCTCGTCGCGGTTGGTCACGTAAAAAACCTTGACGCCTTTTCCGCTCGCATAAGTTAAAAATTCAGCCGCGCCCGGAATCGCCTTCGCCTTTCGTTGATTGACCCACTGCGTCCAAACATCCGATGTAAAGGGCAAACGGTTGGTAACCAGAAACGCCTGATGCGGCGAATTGTCCAAAACGGTTTCGTCGACATCGACGACGACCGCCCGCGCCCGCTTTCGCTCGGCTTTCGGCAGTTTCTTCAAATTCTTCTTCTCAACATCAGCGTCGAGCTGCATCCGCGCCAAATTAAACGCCTGATAAGCCAGCGCGCGGTATTCAGCCGCTTTTTGCATATACAAAACCGCGCCTGCTTGATATTCGTTATCGGCGGTGATTTGTTTTACCTGCTCGGCGGTCGCCTGCTGCGCGGTGGTGGAAGCCGTCACGAAATACGTCGAAACAATCGAAGACGCAATTAATCCAATGGTTAAAAGATAATTTTTTGTGTTCATTGTTTTCCTCAAATGATTTGCCTGAAACGGCTTCAAGCGATTATAAATGAATTATGCCCGAAAAGACGAAACCACACAAAGATTTTGAAAAGGCTGTGGAAAAGGACGACGCGGAATTGCCGGACGAGCCGAGCCGGGCAATCGTCAAAGACACCTGGGAAGAAGACCAAAAACAAAAAACTTATTATTACGACGACGATTATGGTTACGAAGTTTATAATCCTGACGAGGACGACAGCGAAAATTAACGGCAAAACATTATTTTAGATTCGCCTTTTTTACTACTTTGTCTCCTGCTTCCTGCTGCTTACTTTTTGTTGCTTACTTCTTACTTGAGTTTTTCGCTTGTCAACCTTGTTTCGCCGCGTCTATACTGAAAAAGGCATTTTTGCCCGTTCGAGGAGAAAATTTTGCAACCAAAAGTTCATCAAGGATTACTGACCGCCGCCGGATTTCGCTTTGCGATTGTTGTCGCGCGTTGGAATGATTTTTTGACATCAAAATTAACCGAAGGCGCGCTCGACGCGCTCGAAAGACTCGGCGCGGATGAAAATCTAATCGAGGTTTTCAAAGTTCCGGGTTCGCTCGAATTGCCATTGACGGCGATGAAAGTCGCGCAAAGCGGCAGATTCGACGCGCTAATCTGTATCGGAACGGTGATTCGCGGCGAAACGCCGCATTTCGATTATGTCGCGGGCGAAGCGGCAAAAGGCGTTTCGCAAGTGGCGATGCAAACGGGCGTTCCGGTTCTTTTCGGTGTCGTCACGGCGAACACGCTCGAACAGGCAATCAATCGCTCGGGTGTCAAAGCGGGGAACAAAGGTTTTGAAGCGGCAATTTCGGCGGTTGAAGTCGTTAATTTATACAAAACAATGGACGGCGGCGAAAATCTCGGTAAAGAAAAAGTTTTTCCGCACGTCGTTTGAAAACGAAAGAAGTATTATGGGAACACGGCGTAAAGCGCGTGAATGCGCTTTACAAATGTTATTTGCAGCCGACGTTGCCAAAACGTCAGGCGATGTTTTGACGCGCAATTACTGGGCGGAACTCGGCGAGCAATCGCTCGACGAGGAAACGCGCGGGTTTGCCGATAATTTAGCAGTCGGAACTCTGCGCGACGTTAAAGCGATTGACGCGAAAATCCGTACCCGCGCCGAACACTGGCGCATTGAGCGAATGGCGATTGTTGACCGCAATGTTTTGCGAATGGCGGTTTATGAATTTCTCTTTTCCGACACGCCGCACACGGTCATTATCAACGAAGCCTTGGAAATCGCCCGCCGTTTTTCAACGTTTGAAGCCACTCAATTTATCAACGGGATTCTCGATGCCATCAAACACGATTTGGAAAAAAATCCGGCTGAAAATTCCGAACCGCCAAGCGAAAAAACTCACGCTTCGTCATCTTAGATTCAAGTTTCAGATTCCGGCTTCCGTTTTGAACGAAACTAAATTTGGAAAGTACAAAATGGAATCTGAAATTTTCATATGGAAGATTTACGCCGACATTTTTCGTCAGAATCAATCGAAAAACTCAAAAGTCTAAGTGAAGATTTACAAAATGCCGACGCTTTTTCCGATTTGAAAAGACGCGAGCTTTTTCGCGCCCTTCACACGATCAAAGGCAGCTCACAAACTTTCGGCTTCGAGTCTTCGAGCCGCGTCGCACACAAACTCGAAAGTCTTCTTTCCGTGAGGAGCAAAGAAATTTTTACAAATGAAAATGACAAAAATCTTTTCGTCGAAGGCATCGAATTGCTGATTAAATCTTTGCAGGAAAAACATCTTGTGATTCCCGCGTCATTTACGAAAAAAATTGATGCAGTCATTGCTGATTCGACTGAAAAAAATAATTTTGCGGAAACGGTTTTGCCCGAAATTCCCTTTGAAATTTCTTCTCGGCTTTCCAATCAGGAAAAAAATATACTTGTTTCGGCTTTTGCCGACGAGAAAACCATTTACCTTATAGAAGCTAGTTTCGATGCGGCAAATTTCGCCGCCGGATTCAAAGATTTTCGTGAAATTTTGAGCCAATCGAATGAAATTATCGCTACGCTCCCGAGTCCGAAATTTAAGGATTCAGGAAAAATCAGTTTTCAATTTCTGTTTGCAAGTTTTCTGCAAACCGATCAAATTCAGAAGTTAGCCGAACCTAACGCGGCTCGAATAATTTTAGACACTTCGGAAAAAGTTTTTTCAAACGATTTGCAAGGCATTCTGTCACAAGTCGCCGAACACGGAACAACGATTGCAAAAAAATTCGGCAAGCAAATCGAATTTAAATGTTCAGCCGACCAGATAAAACTTTCGGCGCAAAAACTCAAACTGATTTTCGACGTTCTCATTCACTTGACGCGCAACGCGGTTGACCACGCAATCGAATCCGCCGGAAAAATTGAAATCAATTTGAAAATTGAAGAAAACAAGTTAAATTTGTCGGTTTCAGACGACGGGCGCGGCATAAATTTAGAAAAGGTAAAAGCAAAGGCAATCGAAAAAAACTTGATTTCCGGCGGCAATAATTTAAGCGAGCAGGAAACGCTCGATTTAATTTTTCTCCCCGAACTTTCGACTGCCGCCGAATTAACGGAAATTTCCGGGCGCGGCATCGGACTTGATTCAGTAAAAGATGCGGTCGAAGCGGCGAACGGGGAAATAAACGTCAAAAGCCGAAGCGGAAGAGGCACGACGTTTGAAATTTTTTTGCCGAAAGATAAACAATAGAATGCAAATAATTTTCAGAAGTAAGAATCGGCAAAATTCCATCCTAGCCGTGTTTTTACGCGCCTTATTTCTTGTTTTCCTATCTTTGACAATTACCGAAGCTCAAGATTTACCAAAAGAAATTCGCGGCTACAAAGTTTACAGGGCGAAAATTTCCGTCAAAAATCAAACTGAAAAATCGGGCGCGCCGGATAAATCCGAAACATTCATAAAAATCGGCGAGCCGGAAATCGCTGACGTTTCGCTCGCCGGAATTACGCTGGAAATTTCAGCCGAAATCCAGTCTTCGGCGCAGAGCGGAACAGTTGACTTTGTAACCTTTCAAGATTTTCGCGTCAACAATTTAGCGGTTGACGTAGAAGAATATACGGAATCTTTTCAGCTAGAAAAAGATAAACCGACTATTTTGCCGAAACCAATAAAAATTTTTCTCGGCGCAAAACAAACGTTGCGCGGTGCGTCCGAAGAACTCAAAGAATCGAAAGAAGAATGGATTGTTACGGGAAAGGTTTTCGTCTTCGGGCGCTTTAAAAAATCGTTACTGAAATTCAAGCGCGTTGTGCCAATTGAAATAAACCTGAAAATTAAAAATCCGCTGCAAGGTAGTGAAAAGTAAGAAGCTGGCAGTCCGCGGTTTGAAAGTCTAAAACAGGAACTTTATATTTGCGAGTGGATACTTTTATCTCCATTGTGAAATCTTTTGCTTGGTGCTTACTTTTTACTTCCTACGTCTCATTACTTATGTTTTAAATCTTTTTGCGCTAAAATTATTTCTATTCTTGCGAAAATCCGAGAGGTAAAATAAAGTGAGCGAAAAAACAGCCAACGTATCCGAATACATCACCGAAAATTTCGGCGCAAACGCCAGCTATGTCGAAGGTTTATTGAATCGTTACCAATCAGACCCGAATCTGGTTGACGAATCCTGGCGTACCTTTTTCAGCGAATTGCTCGATGGAAATTCTTCACCGCAGCAGAACAATGGCGGACAAGTTTCAGCCGCAAAAGCACAAATCGCAGATGTTTCGGCTTCAAATAAAAAAACAAACGGAGCATCGGTCGTTCAAGAAAAACCTGCAACGGCTCAAACGCCCGCGCCTGCAAAAATCCAACAACCGACTGTGGTTGGGGCAGACACTCAAGCCAAACCGCTTGTCGGCGCGTCGAAAAAGATTGTCGAAAATATGGAACAAAGTCTCACTGTTCCGACAGCGACCAGCGTGCGAAGTATTCCCGTCAAAGTTTTGGAAGAAAATCGGCGCATTATTAACGAACACTTGCAAACTTCGGGACGCGGCAAAGTTTCGTTTACACACCTGATTGCTTGGGCGATTGTTAAAGCGCTCAAAACTTACCCGCAATTAAATAACGGCTACGGTTTAATCGACAACGCGCCGTCGCGTCTTGAAAACGCGAGCGTGAATCTCGGCATTGCGATTGATATTGAAAAAAAAGACGGATCGCGCAATTTGCTTGTTCCGAACATCAAAAATTCAAATTCGATGAATTTCGCGGAATTTTTTGCTGCTTTCAACGAAACGGTAAAAAAAGCGCGCGACGGAAAATTGACGATTGCAGATTTCCAAAACACGACAATTTCGCTGACCAATCCGGGGACGCTCGGCACGGTTTCGTCGAATCCGCGCTTGATGTCGGGACAAAGCGCGATAATTGCGACCGGCGCGATTGAATATCCCGCCGAATATCAAGCGATGACCGCCGCCGCGCTTTCCCAAATCGGCATCAGCAAAATTATTACTTTGACTTCGACTTACGATCACCGCGTTATTCAAGGCGCGGAAAGCGGTTTGTTTCTGGCGAAAATTCATCAGTTTTTAATCGGACAACACGAATTTTACGGGGAAATTTTCAGTGATTTGGAAATAAATTACCCGCCGCTTCGCTGGGCTGAAGATTATAATCCATCGCTTTTCGGCGGCGATCATTTTCGCCAGCAGACCGAAAAGCAGGCAAAGGTTCTGGAGCTTATTAATGCGTATCGCATTCGTGGTCATTTATTAGCGGATATTGACCCGCTCAATATGACTTCGCATAACGCGGGCGACCTCGATTTAGAGAATTTTAATTTGACGATTTGGGATTTAGACCGCGAGTTTATCACGGGCGGTTTGCACGGTAAGGAAGTTTCCACCTTGAGGGAAATTCTCCGGGTTTTGCAGCGTGCTTACTGCGGCAAAGTCGGTATCGAATATCGTCATATTCAGAGCAAAGAGGAAAAAATCTGGCTGCGCGAGCGCATAAGACAGCAGTTAGTAGATGCCGAACCGATTGCGCCGGAGACGCAAAAGGAATTATTGGAAAAACTCATCGAAGCCGAACAGTTTGAACAGTTTCTGCATAAAAAATATCTCGGGCAAAAACGCTTTTCTCTGGAAGGCACGGAAACCGTCATACCGCTGCTCGACCAGTTGATTGAAAACGCTTCGGAGCGCGGCGTCGAAGAAGTTTTTATGGGAATGGCGCATCGCGGGCGACTTAATGTTTTGTCGAACATCGTCGGCGACGCGGAAAAAGGCGATATGGCGGAGCGCATTTTTACGGTTTTTGAAGGCACGTCGCATCCGAGTTTCCCGGCGGACGAAGGCGACGTGAAATATCACCAGGGCGCCATCGGACGACGAAAAACAAAAAGCGGCAACGATGTCAAAATCTATCTTTCGTCGAATCCTTCACATTTGGAATTTGTCGACCCGGTAGTCGAAGGAATGGTGCGAGCCAGACAGGACGAGCTTTTAGAAGACCATGACGGAACGCGCGAAACGGTCAACGATAAAATTTTGCCGGTTCTGTTGCACGGCGACGCGGCTTTTGCCGGACAGGGAATCGTGATGGAAACTTTGCAGCTTGCCAATCTGCGCGGCTATCGCACGGGCGGCACGATTCACATTGTCATCAACAATCAAATCGGTTTTACGACAACGCCGGAAGCCTCACGCAGTTCGATTTATTCGACCGACGCGGCGCAAATCACGCAGCTTCCAATTTTTCACATCAACGGCGACGACCCCGAAGCCGCCTATCGCGTGGTGAAAATCGCGCTCGAATATCGTCAGAAATTCGACAAAGACGTAGCGCTCGATTTAGTCGGATTTCGTCGTCTCGGACACAACGAAGGCGACGAGCCGAGCTACACTCAGCCGCTGATGTATGCCCGCGTCAAAGCGCATCCGGGCGTGCGCCATCTCTACGCGCAAAAACTCATTCGCGGAAACGTTGTGTCGGAAGAAGAATTGAAAACAATGACCGATACAGTCGTTGCCAAATACGAAGATATTTTGCAGCGCGCCAAACAAACGAAAAAACCGAAACGAGTCGAGCTTCCAGCGCTCATTGAAGACGAAGACGGCTCGAATGTTTTGGAAACGGCGATTTCCAGAGAAACTCTGCAAACGGTCGCGGAAAAAATCTCGCTTGTTCCCGAAGGTTTTCATATCAATCCGAAAATGGTCGGACAGCTTGCCCGACGTTCAAAAATGGGAACGGACGAAGTGCCGATGGATTGGGGATTTGCCGAAGCAATCTCGTTCGGCTCCTTGGTTTTGGACGGAAAGAGCGTGCGCCTCAGCGGTCAGGATTCCGGTCGTGGAACATTTTCGCACCGTCACGCGCTGATGTATGACACGAATAACGGCGCGGCTTGGTGTCCGCTCGCGGAGCTTCGTGACCAGAAAAATGACGCCAGGTTTGAAGTTTTCGACAGTTCTCTGTCCGAACAAGGGGTTCTCGGTTTTGAATACGGTTACTCGGTGCAGAATCCAAACGCGCTCGTGATTTGGGAAGCGCAGTTCGGCGATTTTGCCAACGGCGCGCAGGTTATTATCGACCAATATGTTGCGGCTTCCGAAGACAAATGGCAGCAGAAATGTCGACTCGTAATGCTTTTGCCGCACGGTTACGAAGGTCAGGGACCGGAACATTCGAGCGCGAGACTCGAAAGATATTTGCAGCTTTGCGCTGAAAATAATTTGCAGGTTTGCTATCCGTCAACGCCCGCGCAGTATTTTCATCTTCTGCGCCGGCAGGTCAAACAGGAAATCGTCCGTCCGCTAATCGTTATGACTCCGAAAAGTTTATTGCGGCTTCCGGCAGCGAATTCAAGCGTCGAAGATTTGACAATCGGCGGGTTTCAGCCGGTCATCAATGACGCAAAAATATCGGATACGGCAAAAGTCAAACGAATTGTTTTATGTTCGGGCAAGGTTTTTTATGATTTGGATTTGGCGCGCACCGACGCGCACGACGACCGCGTGGCAATCGTCCGGCTCGAACAATTTTATCCGTTTCCCGCCGAAAAATTGAAAGAGGTTATCGCCTCTTATGAAAACGCCGCGCAGATTTTCTGGACGCAGGAAGAACCGCAAAATATGGGCGGCTGGACGTTTGTTGAGCCGCGCCTGCGCGAAATAAAAGGTGATTTAAGTTTGCGCTACATCGGCAGAACCGCTTCGGCTTCGCCCGCGACCGGCTCATATGCCATTCACAATCTCGAACAGGAAAAACTCGTCAATGATTCGCTGATTAAAGAAACCGACGAAATTTCAGCCGCAAGCACGGCGGAAGTTGCCGAAAAACTTGCACCGGCAGGCGCGTAGGAATTTGAAGGTTTTTGCGATTCAATAGGTAATAGTTTGAGCAAAAATGAGTTAGTAGGATATTGGATTATTGAGTCCGTGCCCGTAAATACGTCTGAAGGTTTTGGGGGAATTTACCTTCGTTTTACTAAAAACGGATTATTGCAATGGGGCTATGAAAACCAGTGGCGAATATGCATTATTTCTCATGACTATTTGATTGAGAAAAGGAGCATTAGAACAATTTGTCCGCCGAATCCGCGAGAAGAATTCACTCCATATTCAATCACTGAAAACGGAATGTTAAAACTTGCATACAGCAATTACGAAACGATTTGGGCGAAAACTAACAAACAAGAATTTTTCGAGAGTGAAAACATATGGAATCCGGGAATTCTTTTTGAGAGACAAGAAGATTATATGTCTCTGTTAAATTCGCCTCCTCACTCCCGACAAATTAAAAGAGCGGATTATTTAGGCATTTCACCTCAAGTACTTGTCAATACAAATGTTCTTTGGAAGGCTTGGATATATTCAAAGGCAGCATTCGCCTCATTTCATTTCGAGGATTTCAAATATATTTTAGAGCAAGGTGTTTTAATCGATGATGAAGATAATATGAATGACACTTTGTTAATTCATTTAGCGGCAGATGGTTATACTGAAGCTGTCAAGTTATTGTTAGACAATGGTGCTGATATAAATCACAAAGATATTTCTCAAAATACTGCATTAGATTTTGCACTTTTCGCTGATAGAGTCGATATGATAAAACTTTTAAAAGAGCGTGGAGCTTTATCAGGCAATGAATCAAAACCTGATTAATTATGTTTCGCCAAATTTATTTCTTCTCCGCTTTCTTCTCTATTTCCTTTATCAATCGAGTCGCGTGATTTCTTGCAATCAGCGGAATGCGCTCGTCGTTGCTCAATTCTTTTAAGAGCGGAATCATCTGCGCGGCGTCGGAGACTTCGTTGCGTTTTATCAAGGAATCAAGCGTGTCCATCAGGCGCGGCGCTTCGAGCGGCTGGTTTTCACGCGCCACGCCGATGTCGAAAATCCAGACGAATTGCTGACTGATTCGGCGATATTCGTCCGACAGATTTTTCGCGTCCGGGTTTGTCGTCCAATTAAATTTCGCCGCTCTCGTTCGTCCATCCTTTTTCATCGTAAACGTCATATTGCCGAGATGCGAATAATCTTTTTCGTATTGGTAATTTTCCGTCGAATCGAGAAAATTCAAGGCTTGCCAAACGGCTTTTATTCTTTCCAGAGCTGTGGGCGAAAGTTGAATCGGGTCTGAAATCGCTTCGTCGGCACTCTGTTTTGTAAAGGTGATTTTTCCTTTGCCATTGTCGTCGTGTTCGATTGAAATTTTGGAAACAAGGAAATTCGGCTGCGAAAATTCGTAAAAATAAATTGACGGATTTGCTTTTTCCGCTTCGGGACGGACGTTTGATTTTCCGGTTTGAACGTTTTTCTTGATTTGCTCGGACGAAGTTTCCGTTCGTTCTTCGGGACGCGAATTTTTCTTTGTCGAAGATTCAAGCGGCTTTTGTTCGATGATTTCGGGTTTCGCTTGAACTGCTTCTTTTTCAGGGATTTTTGCCGCCGTTTTACGTTTCGTTTGCGCGGAAACGGAAAAAAGCGAACTTAAAAATATCAAGCCGAGTAAAATTCTAAAGAAATTCTTTTGAAACATAATTTATTCAAATCTAACCGAAACGACTTTTGAAATTCCGGCTTCCTGCATTGTTACGCCGTATAAAGCCTTTGCCGCTTCCATCGTCCGTTTGTTGTGCGTGATAACGATAAACTGCGTTCTTTCAGACATTTCCGCGATTTTATCGACAAAGCGTCCGACATTCGCATCGTCGAGCGGCGCGTCAACTTCGTCGAGCAGACAAAACGGCGCGGGACGATATTTGAAAATCGCCATCACCAGCGCAATCGCGGTCATCGCCTTTTCGCCGCCCGACAATAAAAGAATGCTTTGCAGACGTTTGCCCGGCGGCTGCGCGACAATTTCAATTCCCGCTTCCAAAACGTCTTCGGCTTCGAGCAGAGTCATCTCGCCGCGCCCGCCGCCGAAAAGCTCCTGGAAAAACTCGATAAAATTGCGATTTATCGCTTGGAACGCCGCGCGGAATTTTTCACGAGAACGCTCTTTTATTTCGCGCAGCGCTTCTTCCGCTGCGCCGATGCTGTCAATAATGTCCTGTCGCTGCCTGGTTAAAAACGCTAATCGTTCTTCGATTTCCGCCAATTCATCGAGCGCGAGCATATTTATCGAGCCGAAATTTTCGAGTTTTTCACGCAAATCTTCAACCGCCAGCCGCGCCGTTTCCAAATCGAAATCGTTTTCGACCGGCTCATTTTCGACGAGTTCTATTAAAGGTAAATTCAATTCCTGCAAACATTTTTCATTCAAATTTCGCAATGTCGTAACGACTTCGGTTTGCCTGATTTCCAGCGCGGCGCGTTCATTTCTAGCTTCGGCTGATTTTTTATTCAGTTCGGCAAGCTCCAAACTCGTCAAATCAGCCGTTTCACGCGCAAGTTTTAGATGCGTCGCCGCCGCAGCAAGTTCGTTTTGCTCGCTTTCGCGCTCGTCTTCGGCGAAATTGATTTTACCGGAAATTTCCGCGATTGATTTTCGCAAATCTCCGGCTTTTTTTTCAGTTTCGAAAATCTCCGAATCTTGACGCGCGAGACGCGCTTCGAATTCCGCGTTCTCGTTTTCGATGCGTTTCAAAGCCGTCTGTGCCGAACGCCGACGCTCGGCGGATGTTGCCGCTAAAGTCCGTTTTTCGTTCAAGACGACATTTGCCGCTTCGGCTTTTGTACGCTCTTCGTTTAGTTTTTGAGTGATTTCCGCAAGTTTTTTTGAAGCTGCGATTCGCGCGGTTTCCGCTTTTTTTGCATTTAGTTCCGCTTCGCTTCTTTTCTTCCGAACTTCGGCGAGGTCGGTTTCGATTTGTTTTGCTTCTTCGCCGACAACTTTTTCGTGTCGGACGGCGCGTTCGGTTTCCTGTGCCAGAGATTTTGCCTGAATTTCCTGAGCGAGCAATTCGCGCTCGATTTTGACGACGAACGACTGCAAATCAACCAGCTTATTTTCTCTGTCAGCCAAAACTTCTCGCGCTTTTACGGTTTCCTTTTCAGCTTTTTCAACTTCCTTATTTAATTTTTCAGTCGCGTTTCCGAGTTCGCGCTTCTCGCGCTTGAATGCGAGAAGCGAAGTGTTTTTCTCGCTCGCACCTGCTTTTCCGCCAACAAAAAGTTTTCCGCCGAAAGCCGAATCACCGTCAAAGGTTACAAAAAATTCATTGTCTTTTATATTTAAATTTTCAAAACTTTCAACTAATTGCGCATTCATTTCACGCGGAAAAGTTTCCGTCAAAAACTCGATGAATTCATTAGAAACACCGAGAAAATCTTTGATTTTCGGGCTATGGTTTTTGGACTTCGGACTTTGGACTTCAGTGTCTGACGTTGAACTTTGAACTGCGGATTTCAGACTTTGGACTTTGAACTTTGAACTTTGGACTAGAAGAGAAATTCGTCCGAGATTATTTTCGTTTAAAAAGCGAATTGTTTTTCGCGCCGCTTCTTTGGATTCGACCAGAATGGTTTGCAAGTAAGCGCCGAAAAGATTTTCGACCGCTTTTTCCGCCTTTTCGTCAACCGTTAATTTGTCAGCCAAAGTTCCGAGAAACTTTACGCCGATTCTTTTTTCTTCGGCAAAAATTTTCTGCACCGCCGGAGCATAAACGGCGCGTTTTTCTTCGAGTTCCTGCAAGATTTCGAGCCGATTTTTTTTGCGGGAGAATTCTTCGCGCAAATCGCTCAAAATCTTTTCGCTCGTCTGTAAAATTGTCCGCGCTTCGCCCGCCTCTTCGACGATTTGCTGTTTTTCAGCGTGCAGAATCGCTAACTTTTCTCGTTCTTTACTCAAAGACTTTTCGAGTTTTTCGGTTTCCTTTAAATGCTCGGCAAAAGTTTCGCGGGCGCGAATACCTTCACGCTGCAAACCTTCGAAACGTTCTTCGAGTCTTTCACCGGTATTTTCAAGTTGCCGCGTGATTTCCGTTAAACGCTCAAACGCCGTCGAATGCTGCAAAACACGAGCGCGCTCGGCTTCAATTTCAATTTCTATCTCATTTAATGCGCTGACTTTAACTTGATAACTGCGCTCGGCTTCGCGCAAATCGAGTTCTGATTTTTCGGCTGCGGCACGTTCCTTTTGCTCCTCTTTTTTTAATCTTTCAATTTCGGTTTTGAGAATTTTTAATTTTTGTTCGGTTGTTCTGACTTCATTTTTTAAGTTAGCGGAACGCTCGTTTAATCCGGCGATTTGTTCGGCTTGATATTGCTTTTCACGCTGGTTTCGGTCGCGTGTCAGAGAGTTTTCCGAATGCTGTGCGCGAAGCTCGGACAAATTTTCTTCCGCCTGACGCGCGTTTTGCGTAGATTGGCGGAAAGCGTCGTCTTTTTCGGCGACTTCCCAAAAAGCTCTGCGTTCTGCTTTGGTTGCCGCGTCTAACTTTTCTTCTAAATTACCAACTAAGTCCGACAGAAATTTACCTTCGGCTGAAAAAGTTTTTCGTAAACTCGCCCGAAATTCTTCGCGCAAACTTTTATAGCGGCGTGTTTTGGCAGCTTGGCGGCGCAAGCTGTTGGCTTGCGTTTCAATTTCCGAAACGATGTCGGAAATGCGCCGCAAATTCATTTTTGCCGATTCGAGCCGCGTTTCGGCGGCGCGTTGGCGCGTGCGGAACTTGGAAATTCCCGCCGCTTCTTCGATTAAATTCCTTCTGTCCGAAGGTTTTGCCGAGAGAATTTGTCCGATGCGACCTTGCTCGATAAGCGCGTAATGCGCGCCGGAAAGTCCAGTTCCCGCAAACAAATCCTGAATATCGCGCAGGCGGCAGGTTTTTCCGTTGAGTTGATATTCGCTTTCGCCCGACAAATAAAGACGGCGCGTAACCGAAACGGCTTCACCGGGCGCGAAATCAAGCGCGAAGTTGCTCGCTTTCCAGTGTCTTTTGGATTTAACTTTTGTTTCAACTGTTTGAATCGATCCGACTTGCGCGGCTTTTACGGTTTCAAGTTCAATTTCTTCGGCGTCATTTCCGGGTGCTGAGTTTTGAGTGCTGAATTCTGTATTCCGTGCTTCTATTTCGGCGAGATTAACGGCTTGCTCGTCAATCTCGCCTAAAGCCTCGTCAATGTCGCTTAAATTATCTTCGTCGCCGGCAAATTCAAAATCTTCGTCGCGGACGAGATGCAGCACGACTTCCGCCATACCAGACGGTTTGCGGCGGCTTGTGCCTTGGAAAACAACGTCCTTCATTTCTTCGCCGCGCAGAGATTTTGCTTTTTGTTCGCCTAAAACCCACGCTATAGCATCGCTGACGTTGCTTTTTCCGCAGCCGTTCGGTCCGACGACAGCCGTAATTCCGCTGCCCGTGAAAACGATTTCCGTGTAATCGGCAAAAGATTTGAAACCTGTGATTTCCAGACGTTGAAGTTTGAACATCGTATCGTGTTTTCGGGAAAGATAACGCTATATTTTGTTGTTTTACGAAAATGAAGTCAAATCAAACGGCTAAATGTAAAAATTACCGATTTTTACGATTACAACAAAGCGTAAATAAAAGCATTGGCGAATTTTAGTCGTTAATCCAAAAAGGTTGATGGGAAAAACCGATACATCTGTTCAAAAGCGCCAATATTTACTACAATAAATTGTTATAGAGATAAATTTGATTGATGCAATTCGCATTAAAGTAAAAAGGAGAAAAACTACAAATGTCAACCGAAACCGTTCCAGCGAAATCCGAGTCCGTATCGAGCGTTTCAGATTTTGCGGTCGATGACAAAGATTTACCCGAATTTCAGGATATGCAGTTTGCGGAAATAAACCAGCTCGCGCTCGACCATCCGGGCGCGAACGACACTGCATATCGCACGCGCCGCGATTACATCGCATCGCTTTCAAAGCGTTTCCGCGAAGACCCGCAGCACAAGATTATCGATGTCGAATACACGCCCGAAGAGCAGCAAGTCTGGCAAATTGTTGCGACAAAATTGAAAGAAATTCAGGCGAAACGCGCGTCTACTTTTTATCTCGAAGCGAAGAAAAAGCTCGGGATTTCAACCGAAAGAATTCCGCAGCTTTCGGAAATGAATCGTCGCTTGGGCGAGCTGACGGGCTTTCGTCTCGCGCCGATTGAAGGACTTGTCGAGACGCGCGGATTTCTCAGTTGGCTCGAACACCGCACGATGCTCTGCACCCAATATATTCGCCACACTTCGCGCCCCGAATACACGCCCGAACCCGACATCGTTCACGAAGCAATCGGGCATATTCCGAATTTTACAAACGCGGATTTCGCAGACTTTTCGCAATTCATCGGACGCGGAGCGCGCATCGCAACCGATGAGCAATTAGAAGAATTAGGCAGGCTTTACTGGTTCACCGTCGAATTTGGACTTGTGCGGGAAGGCGATGAAATAAAGGCTTTCGGCGCGGGACTTCTTTCGAGCTTCGGCGAGCTTGAAAACGCTTTCACCGATAACGTCGAGCGTCGTCCGTTCGATTTACAGGAAGTCATCAAACAGGATTTCGATTACTCGGATATGCAGCCGATTTTATACGTCATTCCGTCGTATGCCGAACTCAAAGAGACGACGCGCAAATATATCGAAAGTTTCGGCAAACACTAATGGCTGAAATAGAATATAAAACAAATGTTCCTCTTGAGGCGCGAAAAATAATCGAGCTTTACCGCAACGCCGGTTTGCCGCGCCCGATTGACGACGGCGAGCGAATTGAAAAGATGTTTGCCAATTCAAATTTGATTATCAGCGCCTGGCACGACGGGGAATTAATCGGCATTTCGCGCTCTTTGACGGATTTTTCGTGGAGCTGTTATCTGGCGGATTTAGCGGTCAGAAAAGATTTTCAACGCGCGGGCGTCGGCAAAAGATTAGTCGAGTTGACGCGCGAAGCGGTCGGCGAAAATTCGATGGTTTTGCTTCTTTCCGTTCCCGACGCGCTGACTTATTACCCGAAAATCGGAATGGAAAAAGTTGAAAGCGGTTTTATTTTTAATCGTAAAAATTGATTTATGTTTCGCGCAGCTCAAAGGATTTTACATCTTATTTGTCTGACGGTTTTGTTTGTTTCTTTTGTCGGGATGCATGATAGATGATTTATTAATTTAATCTGCAGCAAAAATTTATGAAGTTGTGGCGAATTTGGATAATTATATTATTCCTCATTTTATTTTGATTAGGAAGTACTTATTTATCTGAATCGGTCTATCAAGGCAAAAGTGAAAATTTAGGATTCTCAAGATTTTGGGGATTGTTATTTTTGTTGTTTATTAGTGCAGCATTAGGAACAGAGGGATTTTTGGTCGCACGCTTATTTTCTAAGATTAAAGAAAAAAATATTTCAACAATTCCGTTCGTAGTTATATTTACGGTAGTTTCAGTCATGGGATTCAATCCGTTAGTTTGATGACAATAGTTGGCTCACTAATGGTCATACTGTTTCCAATTTTTACAATAGTTCTATTGCTTATAACAATAATAGAATCGCTAAATAGTAAATTTAGAAAAATAAATTAAAATTTGTAGAGAGGCAATTATGACAGAACAAAAAAATCCTTTAGGCTTAAAAAAAATACATCACGTCGAGTTTTATGTCGGCAATGCTAAACAAGCCGAGTTTTATTATCGCAAGACGTTCGGCTTTTGAGTTATCTTTCCGCAAAGTCTTTGCTGAATCTCAATTATGAGCGAAAAGTTTAGAACCGTTGTTCTTTACAAAAATTATTTCGCCGATTTCTTTGGCGGTCAGAAACAAAAGGTAAAAGACAAAATCGTTTGGACGCTCCGTTTGATTGAAGAACTGCCGCGAGTTCCCGAAACGTATTTGAAAAGTTTGGAAGGCGCGGACGGGCTTTTTGAAATTCGCATCAAACAGGGAAGCGATATTTTTCGGATTTTCTGTTTTTTCGATGAAAGTAAACTGGTAGTTTTGATAAACGGTTTTCAAAAGAAAACACAGAAAACGCCGAAGCAGGAAATCGAACGTGCGTTGAAAATAAAAGAGGAATATTATGCCGAAAAAAAATAGCGGGGAAACTTTAGATCAATTTGTGGACAAGCAATACGGTAAGCGAGGAACCGCGAAAAGAGAGCGATTCGAGACAGGTTACGAGCAATTTAAATTAGGCGTTTTGATTCAGGAAGCGCGGCTCGAAAAAGGCTTGACACAGGAGCAGCTCGCCGAAAAATGCGGCACGAACAAGGCGTATATTTCAAAAATCGAAAACAATATCAAAGACGTGCGACTCTCGACTTTGCAGAAAATCATCGAAGTCGGACTCGGCGGACATCTCGAACTTTCAATTAAACTGTAATCAAAATTTTATCAGGTGAAAATTATGACAGACCAAAAAAATCCTTTAGGCTTAAAAAAAATACATCACGTCGAGTTTTACGTCGGCAACGCCAAGCAAGCCGAGTTTTATTATCGGAAGGCGTTCGGCTTTTCGCGCATTGCTTATTCGGGGCTGGAGACGGGCAATCGGGAGACGGCTTCGTATGTCGTGCGGCAGAGTCGCGCCAATTTTATTTTGACGACGCCGCTGTCGGGCGACCACGCGGCGAGTGAGCATATCAGACAGCACGGCGACGGCGTTTATGATATTGCGTTTCACGTCGAGGACGCCGATTTTGCCTTTGCCGAAGCGGTTCGGCGCGGGGCTGTGCCTGCGATTGAGCCGTTTGATATGACGGACGAGAACGGCAGCGTGCGGCGTGCGGCGATTAAAACTTACGGCGATACGATTCACTCGTTTATTTCCTATAACAACAATAACGGACACAATTACAGCGGCGTGTTCTTGCCCGGTTTTACCGAGCAGCCGATTGCGGGCGACGATGTCGGCATCGTGCTGGTTGACCATATGGTTGGCAATGTCGAACTCGGCAAAATGGAAACGTGGTGCAATTATTACCGCGACGTGATGGGTTTCGAGCGTTACATCACATTTGACGACGAAGACATTTCGACCGAATATTCGGCGCTGATGTCAATCGTAATGTCGGACGGCGGACACAACATCAAATTCCCGATCAACGAACCGGCGGAAGGCAAGCGCAAAAGCCAGATACAGGAATATCTCGACTACTACAAAACGCCCGGCGTCCAGCACGTCGCGCTGCTGTGCAAAGACATCATTTCAACCGTCGGAAAATTACAGGCAAACGGCGTCGAATTTTTGCGCGTTCCCGATTCTTATTACGCCGAAATTCCGGCGCGCATCGGCGAGATTGACGAAAACATCGAAGATTTAAAACGCCTCGGAATCCTCGTTGACCGCGACGAAGAAGGCTACCTGCTGCAAATCTTCAGCAAAAACACCCAGGACCGCCCGACCGTTTTCTTTGAAATTCTCCAGCGCAAAGGCTGCAAAGGCTTCGGCAAAGGAAACTTCAAAGCGCTATTCGTCTCGATTGAAGAAGAACAGGCAAAACGCGGGAATTTATAAAAAGGTGAATTGATATGTATAAAAGCGAAATTGAATATGCGAGTTTAAGAGCAGCTTGGAAATTTAAACAAATGTTGCCACAACTTCCAGTTCCTGCTACAGAAGCGTTTACTTTTCTTGTAAAACATTTAGTTCCGTTCGGGATTACTTCACGCTCAGTAACTATCGAAACTCCAAGTTATAATTTAGCTGATGTTTCTTTTATTATTGACTTAATAAATCCGAGAGTTAGGTTGAAAATAACTTATGAAGAAATAGAAATTCTATCCGATAATGTTCAAGCAGAAGATATTCTAAATATCTTAAAAATAATGAGCATTGCATTTGAAGCCCTTGAAAAACTTGACTCGGAAACAAAAAATGGAGTTGGCGAAACAAGAATTAGTATACATTCAACTTTTCTCGAGGAAAAAATTGAAGATTATTTATCTGAGCGTATTTCAGATAAAATAAGTCAATCACAAGCAACGCCGGAGGCAATTGTTTTTGTATTAAAAGACGAAGCAAATATTGATAAGTTTACAACTCGTATAACAATCGCTAAATCCAACGCTTTCGAGAACACATTATTCCTAGATATTGGTTATCAAACGCAGATTTTATTAGTTGAAAATCCAATGACTTTTTTTGAGAGTCTAAAGACTCATTACCAAGACGTTTTTTCGCTTTTAGATATTGAACTGGTTGAAACCGACGAGCAATGATTATGAAAGACATATTACAAAACGAAATTTTATCTTCTTATGGTATTGGGGAGGCGCGCGTTTTAACGCAACGAAACAGAGTTTCGAGAAGAATTGTGTCAAAAAATTGGGAAGAGTCTTTTAGTATCCAACACAAGACTTTAAGACAAACAAATCTTACAAACTTGATAAATACTGAAGAATTGTCTTTAGGTTTAAGAAATAGACTGGCTTCAGGCTTGATTTCTCGACATAGACAACAATTTCATAAAACTTTACAAGATAATGTTGATTTTATTCTAGAGCTTGAAGCACTCAAACAATCATATAAATTTTGTGAAGAAAACTTTGTTAGTAGTTTTCTTAGGAAAAATCGTTTTTTAATTCCGCTCCTGAGAGAAATTCCAGAAAAACTTTACGGCTATTTTGGTAAAAACCAAAAATTAGCTTTAAAAGTTTCATTTGACTCTGACTCGCCTCAATTATCTGAGCTTTGGATTTTAATTTTAACCGAATTATCAGCTACGGAAGCCTTTCCAATTTTAGAGAAATTTGACGAAGAATGGTGGTTAGAAAACTTAGACCGCACCGATTGTAAATTAAATATCTCGTTAGAATATATCTAATGCCTTTCGATTGGAACACATTTAAAGACTTAGCCGAGGAATTGCGTTTGAGAGATGATGAAGCATCTAAGCGCTCGGCTATTAGTCGTCTTTATTACTCAATTTTCCATCAAGCGAAAAACTTTTTAATTGACAACGAGAATTACTACTATTCTGAAAATAAAGAACCGCACGCTCAAGTTTGGAGCGAGTTTATTAGGAAAGGCAAAACGTATAAATCAATCGGCGAAAATGGAAAAAGACTGCGTAACTATAGAAATGATGCCGACTATAAAAATGAAATAGTAAGAATAGATGAAGTTTTAGAAACTTCTTTTCGAACTGCTAATAATGTTCTGACTTATCTACAACAAGTTCAAAAAAATGCCAACTGAACAATTCAAATACCAAAGCGGTTTCGGCAACGAATTCGCTACCGAAGCTGTGAAAGGCGCGTTGCCGGTCGGACGCAATTCGCCGCAGAAAGCGCCGCTCGGACTTTACGCCGAACAGTTTTCGGGAACGTCTTTTACGACGCCGCGTCTTTTGAATAAACGCACTTGGACGTATCGCATTCAGCCGTCGGTTTTGCATCGCCCTTTTCGGCAAATCGAAAACGAAAAGTTTATAGGCGCATTCGATGAAATCGTGACGATGCCGAATCAACTGCGCTGGAATCCGCAGCCTTTGCCGCAAACGGAAACGGATTTTATTGACGGCATTGTAACGATGGCGGGCTGCGGCGATTCGTTTTCGCAAACGGGTTTGGGCGTTCATATTTTCGCCTGTAATAAAAATATGACGGACAGATTTTTCTATAACGCCGACGGGGAAATGCTCGTTGTCGCGGAGAAAAATCGTGTTCGTTTTTTGACCGAATTAGGAATTCTTGAAATCGGTTCAGGTGAAATCGCCGTTTTGCCGCGCGGTTTGAAATTTCGTGTCGAATTGCCTGACGGCGACGCTCGCGGATATATTTGCGAAAATTATGCGGCGCATTTTCGGCTCCCGGATTTAGGTCCAATCGGCGCGAACGGTTTGGCGAATCCGCGCGATTTTGAAACGCCCGTCGCGTGGTTTGAAGATAAAGACGGCGGGTTTGAATTGACAGCGAAATTCGGCGGAAATTTGTGGACGACAGAAATAAAAAGCTCGCCGTTGAATGTCGTTGCGTGGCACGGAAACTACGCGCCGTATAAATACGATTTGCGACGGTTTAATACAATCGGCTCAATAAGTTTTGACCACCCAGACCCGAGTATTTTTACGGTTTTAACTTCTCCAAGCCCTGAAATTGGCGTCGCGAATTGTGATTTTGTAATTTTCCCAGACCGTTGGCTTGTGCAGGAAGATACATTTCGCCCGCCGTGGTTTCATCGCAATTTTATGTCGGAATTTATGGGTTTGTGTTTCGGGCAATATGATGCGAAGGAAGAAGGTTTTGTCGCGGGCGGCGCAAGTCTTCACAACCAAATGTCAGCTCACGGACCTGACGCCGATGCGTTTGAAAAGGCGTCGAATGCCGAATTAAAGCCGCAAAAACTTTCCGGTACGATGGCGTTTATGTTTGAATCGCGCTACATTATTCGTCCGACGCGCTTTGCGATGGAAACCGCCGAATTACAGCACGAATACTTTGAAGTCTGGCAAGGATTGCCAAAAAAGTTTAAACCTTGAAATCAGCTTTGCTTTTAGGTGGTTGGGTTATCAAAAAATTCCTCGTAAAGTCGCAAAGTTAGCCGGAAATAAATTTATGGTGCGAATCGGCAAACAATTGAAAAATATTTTTAGTGAAATTTTCGTTAATGTTTATTTCCGAGTAATGTTTATATAATCAGTCTTGCAGCGTTAAAATTTACCGGAAAACATTTACCTTTTCAGTTTTTAATCATAAAATAAACAGGTCAAAAAGCAACCGGCTTTTGGAGGTCGCTCATCATAGACACGGACAATCTATTAAATTCCGACAACAATCTTTTAGGAGTAAATATGGACTCAGCCTCGATAGCGGTAAAACGCGACGGCGTATTCCAGAGTGAGGAAAGCGCGACTGTTTCCTTGCTTCAACCGGTTTCACCCGTCCAAACGGAAGCAATCAAAGCCGATGCGCCCGATTTCGATTTGGCTCAGAAAGCCGCTTTGGGAAATATCGCCGCTTTTGAATTGCTTTACGAGCGTTATCACCGGCGAACTTATAGCCTTTGTCTGCGAATGACGAGCAGCCCGACCGAAGCCGAAGATTTGACGCAGGAAGTTTTTATCCAGCTTTTTCGTAAAATCGGCAGCTTTCGCGGCGACTCGGCTTTTTCCACCTGGCTGCATCGTTTGACGGTCAATCAAGTGTTGATGCACTTCCGGCGGCGCAGCGTCAAAAACGAAAAAACATCGGAAGACGGCGAGATTCCAGAACAAATCGTGCCGGGAACTGAAAACCAGGCGCGGATGCCGGTTTTAGACCGCATTGCGATAACCAGAGCAGTTGCCCAACTTCCGCCCGGTTACAAAAGTGTTTTTATGTTGCACGATGTCGAAGGCTATGAGCACGAAGAAGTCGCTCGCCTGCTGAAAATCTCCGTCGGTACATCGAAATCGCAGCTTCATAAAGCGCGTCTCAAATTGCGCGGTTTGCTTATTAAACAGAATGAGGCTTGACACACCGTGAAAAAATTATTGTAAGGCAACTTAAAACCTTACGCGACAATCTATTAGTTGAAACCGACAATACGAAAGAGGTTTTATTCAAGCGATTACCCCGAAATCAGATGAACTGCGAAAAATGTCAACAATTAATCAGTGTGTATTTGGACAACGAGCTTCAAAAAGAAGATTCGTTTGAGGTTCAGATGCACCTCGCGTTGTGCGCCCCATGCGCCAAAGTTTGCGAGGATTTTGCGATGATTGTCGATTTTTGCGAAACTGAAAATTTTCTCCCGCCGAACTCAAAAGCTCTCTGGTGTCGGATAAACAATCTCATTGAAAACGATATAAAACCCGAAATCGTGCCGGAAAAAATCGAATCGCCGGTAAAACGAGGATTTTTTGCGAAGACTTGGAACAATCGTTGGCAGCTTTCGCTTTCGCAGGTAATATCGTCGGTTTTGGGAATTGCGCTGATTAGCTCTTTGTTGACGGTGATCGGCATAAAAAATTATTCGGCAGAAAATACGAATTTTGCAGTAAGTAGCTCGCCGACTGTCTTTGAAAAGGTGCTGGGTAAAATCGGTTTGGTCGAAACCGCGCAGCAGGCGAGAGAAAATCGCATCAAAGCGCAGCAAGCAACGATTGATTACTGGAATAATCGCGTCGAAACACGCCGCGTGCAATGGGACGAGCATTTGCGCGAAGCGTTTGACCGTAATCTCAACGAAATAAATCAGGTTGTGTTTGAATACAACAAAATCTTACAGGAAAATCCGCAGGACGATCTTTCCGGTGAAATGCTCGATTCGGCTTTGAATGAAAAAGTCGAACTTTTGCGTGAATTCTCCGATTTGTAATTTCGGGTTTAGACGATGAATTTGAATTTGAAAAAGTTATTCGCGCTTTCAGCAAAAACGAAAACTACGATTCTTCTTTTAAGCGTAGTTTTTTTCTTTGCGTCTGCAATGAAAATTTTCGCTCAGGAGAAATTCGCAAGAAGCTACCCGGCAAGCAAAAATGTTCGCCTGCAATTGACCAATCGCACCGGCACGGTCACGGTCGAAGGCTGGGACAGAGCGGAAATCAGGGTTTCGGCTTATATGGAAGCACCGGCGGCAAACATCGAACCACAGAGTTTGAGCGGGACGATTGTCATCAATCTGGTCAAAGACAACCAGGGCAGAAACCAGGTCGGCAACGTCAATTTTACGATTAAAGTTCCGTATTCTTCCTCGGTCGACATCGAAACGAGAATGGGAAACTTGAACGTCAGCAACGTTCGCGGCACCCTGGTTCGCGCTCATATCACCAGTGAGGGGGACATAACTTTAACGAACATCAATGCCGACGCGGTTTCTGCTGAAAACGTCATCGGCGACATCTTTTTCGACGGCAACGTTCATCGCGAAGGCAGTTATCATTTCACCTCGACACGCGGCAGCATCAATCTCCGCATTCCGTTTGATTCTTCTTTTCGACTTGTCGCAACCGCGCCTTCGACGCGCAGTATTTCGCTCGGCGCTTTCTCCGGCGGCAATATGAATTTTGTCGGCGACGGTCGCCGCGTCGTTGGCAGTATCGGCGACGGCAGCGCGACATTGACCGTCACCAACCAGCGCGGCAGCATTTCATTTATTCGCCGCTAACGAGAATGCTAAAGTAAAAAGTAGAAATTCAAACTAAGTCTTTACTTCTCTGTCTAATTTCAAATTCCTAGGCTTTCCATCCAAAATGAAAAATCAATTTAAATTAAAAAAAATCTGTGTCCGCCTGTGTTTATCCGTGTTTGCAATATTTTTTCTGTCTCTGCAGATTTACGCTCAAACAAAACCGCTTCTCAAACGCACGACCTTTAAGACGGAACATATAGACTTTGGCGCGGGCGGGACGGTTTCAATCACCGGCGCGCCGAACGGCTCAATTGCGGTCGAAGGCTGGCAGAAAAACGAAGTGGAAATCACGGCGGATATTGAAGTTCAAGCCGAAACGGAATCTGATTTAGCATTGCTGGCTCAAGTAAATACTTTCGTCCTGGACGAAAATTTCGGACATATTACAATTCAAAGCGTCGGTGCATACGATAAAAAATATCTGAAAAGCATGGCGAAAAAATTTCCGAAAAATCTGCTGACAATGCCTTTTCGCATTGATTACAAAATAAAAGTTCCTGCCTATTGCGACTTGGAAATCAACGGCGGACACGGCGATTTAACTTTGTCGAACGTCGAAGGCGCTCTACGCATAAATGTTTTGGAGACCATCGCCAAGCTCGATTTAGTCGGCGGAACGATTAGCGCAACCTTCGGGAGCGGAACAATCGATGTCTCGATTCCGGCGCGCAATTGGCGCGGACGAAGCGCCGATATTCAGTTGGCGAGCGGAACGATGAACGTTCAATTGCCGCAAAATTTGAGCGCCGAAATCGACGCAAAAGTGTTGCGAAACGGGCAAATCGAAAATTCTTACAACATTCTGAAACCGCGCGACCGCACAAAATTTACCAGCAAATTAATCGCCGCTAAAGCCGGAAACGGCGGTGCGAATCTTTCATTTACCGTCGGCGACGGAACGTTAAAATTGTCGGGAATCAATGTTATTGAAAAGCAAATAGTGAAAAATTAAATTATGCACTATTTACTCGATTGGTTTTTGCCAATCCGTTGGCGCATCGAGCCGCACACCGTCAAACAAAAGTCCGCCGTGTTTTTCCAAAATAGTTTCGGTTAGCTCGATAACCTTTTCGGGTTTTCCCGCAACAAAAAGCTCTTCAAAACTTTCGCAAAATTTTTGGTGAAAATCAGGATTTAATTTTCGCAGACTTCGCGGAATTGATTTGCTTTTCGCCGACCAGACGCCGTTTGTCCGCAAATAAAAGTCCGCCGCCGCTCCGTAAAGCGTCGTCCCCGAAGCCGTCAATTCTTCCTTTGAACGCGGCTCACGAATATCGTCAAGCAAATCGGTAATCCAGCAGCGAAAATTACGAATTTCCTCGTCGGAAATCTTCGGCGGATTATTCAAACAATCATTCGCCAAACATTTTAACTTCTCGGATAAATCGTTTTTTGCCGAAACTTCTATTCCTTCGGCAACCATTCGGGCAAGCGACGGGACGCGGGTTTTAGCGTCGGCTTCAAAAAAGTAATTTAAAGTTTCCGGCGTGTGAACAAATGTCTCGACGGGAAATTTTCGGAAATAAAACGACTCGCGGAAGGCGTTCGGCAATTCTTTATAAACGATGACAATATCCAAATCGGAAAAAGCCGTGCCTTCGCCGCGCACGATTGAACCTGCCAGGAAAGCGAATTCGGCAGTCGGATATTTCGTCTGCAAAATTTCTTTTGTAATTTCGATTAACTCGGCAATCGACAATTGGTTTTTCACCTCGATTAAACGGAAATTCGCCCAGTTTATAATAGTGAAGAAAAGAAACAATCACTTCTCACTTCTTTAAACATTTTGCATCTGTTTTTTCGCGCTTTGCGCCAAAACCTTTTCGTAAAATTTAATATAGTGCGGAATGATAAGCCCGGAACTGTAACGCGCAATCGCCAATTCGCGTCCTCGCTTGCCGAAATTGCGACGCAATTGTTCGTCGGTCAATAGCTTCATCACGTCGTTCGACATTTTTTCCGTATCGCCGACGTCGCTTAAAAATCCGCTTTCACCGTCGGCGATAACTTCGGGCAAACCGCCGACGCGCGTTGCGACGACGGGAACTTCGCAGGCTTGCGCTTCGAGCGCGGCAAGACCGAAGGATTCTTCCGCCGACGGTAAGACGAATACATCGGCGACGCCCAAATAATCGGAAATATTCGCCTGTTTTCCGACAAATTCCGTTTGTTCCAAAACGCCGATTTGTTGCGCGCGGTGATGAACGGCGGCGCGTTCCGGTCCGTCGCCGACCATAATCAGCCGCGTCTTTATGCCTTTTTGTAAAATTTTCGCTAAAATTTCAACGCAATCCATCGCACGTTTGACGGGGCGAAAATTTGAAACGTGAACGAGCAGCTTTTCGCCGTCCGGCGCGAGTTCTTCGAGCAGAGGCGAATTTTCCTCGCGGTGGTAATGTTTCGGACAGATAAAATTCGGTATGACTTCGATTTCGTCATAATCAAAAGTTTCAATCGTCGCCTGCTTTAAAAATTTGGAAACCGCCGTTACGCCGTCCGATTGCTGCAACGCGTAGCGCGTAATCGGCAAATATGAACGGTCTGCGCCGACAAGAGTAATGTCAGTTCCGTGCAAAGTCGTGATAACGGGCAAATATCGTTTCGGTTTCAGAGATTCCCGCGCCAGAATCGCGCTGATGGAATGCGGAATCGCGTAATGAACGTGCAGCAAATCGAGATTTTCCGCCCGCGCGACGGTCATCATTTTCGTCGAAAGCGCGAGGCTATAAGGCTGATGCTCAAACAGCGGGTACGACATCATTTCGACTTCGTGAAAATGCACGCGCTCGTTCAATTCAGTCAGGCGCGTCGGCAAAGCTGATGAAATAAAATGGACTTCGTGACCTCGCAGTGCAAGCTCACGACCGAGTTCAGAGCCGACAATGCCGCTTCCACCGTAAGTTGGATAAACCGTGATTCCGATTTTCATTCTTTAATGGTAAATGCTGGACTACGATTTGTAAAAATTTCTACACATTTATCATTTACCATTTATCATTTACCGATTGTTCTGGAAATTGCGTTTTTATAGATTTTAACTACGCTTTAAGCTGAAAAATTACGCGCAGACAAACTCCGAGCAGAATTACCGCAACACCGAAACAATTTTTGCTTTTTATCGCGGCTTCAGTCTGATTCGTATTTGTGCTTTCGGCGTTTTCGGTAAGATTTTCTTGCTTTGCCGGCGATGCGGCAATTTTCGTTGTCGCGCCTTTTTTTCTAACGTAATAAATAATGCCGCTAAAATCGTCGGTGAAAAGAAACGAATCGGCGTCGAGTTTCATAATGCCGCACGGACGACCGACGACCGTTTTGCCCTGCAAAAATCCGCTGACGAAATCCTGCAATTTTTCGCCTTTGCGCATAATCACGATTTTGTAACCGTGTTCGATTGTTTTGTCGGTCGAGCCGTGAAGCGCGACCAGAAAGGAATTTTTAATGGTTTCATCGGCTGTCGCTTCATCGAAATAATCAAACCCGAGCGCCGAAGCGTGAGCCGGAAAATAAGCGTAAGGCGCGGGAACGCCTTCGCACGATTTCAGACGATTTGTCGGTTTCTTCAAAGCGCTCGGCGCGGTCGTGTCAAAAAAGATTTTGCCGTTTGACGAATAACACGAAGCCCAGCCGTAATCCTCGCCGTCTTTGAGCGCGTAAAAAGTTTCGTCCGGTTTATTTAAGCCGAGATGGTCAGAACCTTGATTAGTCGCAAACAAGAACTTTCCAATCCATTTCAAATCAACCGCATTGCGCAAACCTTTCGCATAAATTCTCTGCTCGCTTCCGTCGGCGTTCATTTCCAAAACCGATGCCCGAACTGCTTCTTTTTCGTCGCAGGCGTTGCAACTCGAACCGACCGACACATAAAGTTTCCCGTTTGGTGAAAACGCAATCGTTCTGGTCAAATGCCAGCCGCCATATTTGTAGCTCAAGCCGTAATCGGGAAAAGTCGTCAGAATTTGCGGTTTGTTGTCAGTTGGTTGTGTTTCGCCTTTGATGAATTTTCGGCGCGTGAGTTTGTCCGTTTCCGCCAGATAAAGCCAATCCTGTCCGCTTTCATCCGTATAAAATTGAACGCTGTTCGGATTTCTCAAATTCGTCAAATACGGAATAATTTTGCTGAACTTTCCCGCGTCGCCGTTCCATTCATCCAAAATATAAACCGTGCCTTTTCGGTTATCACTCAAATCGCGCATATCGGTTACGAAAATTCTTCCGTCCGGCGATTTGGCAAAAAAACGAACGCGCTTTAAATTTTCGGCGGCGGGAATGATTTCGTAATCGATAGGCAAATTTAGACTGATTGTTTTGCCATTCTTCAAATTGATTTCGTGCGGAACGAGTTTGACTTGCGCGAAAATCGGAATTGCGAGAATCAGAAAAAGAATTAAAACTTTAATCATATTTTAATCAGCAATCACAATAACGCTATGACATTTGCCAAAACTAATTTGCCATTGCAAATGATTTTATTTAGTGAATTTATCAATTAAGTAATCGGACTGAATAGATTTATAGATGTTTCAAAGATCTTAAATCTTAAGTACTTAATTTTACGGCATTAGAGTTCCAATCATTTATAAAAAGATTTAGTTCTGTTACTTATCTTAACAATCTTTAAATACTCTTCGTGCCAATTATTCCACATTGCAGTCTCTTGAATGTTGCTAGTAGGCGCATAAAGCACGGCTAATTCTAATTTATCAAATCCTTGATTTTCTTTTATTTTGTAAATTTCTCGCTCTAAAATCGTCTTAATTTCACCTGCGGATAAACTTGACCAATCCGAATTTTCGGATTGGTCAAGTAATTCATTAGTTCTCTCCAATGCAATGAGTAAATCTTGCTTTCCAAAGAAACTATGAATCTTGGTTAACAAAGTCATTTACTTATTCAGCAGGTAAAATAATTCCGCGACATTCGCCAAAGCCAATACGCCGGAAACCTTCTTTTTCACAAAAACCTTTCATAATAACTTCGTCGCCGTCTTCTAAAAATCTGCGCGTTTCGCCGTTTGGCAGTTCAATCGGTTCTTTGCCGCGCCAAGTCAGTTCTAACAGACAACCGCGAGCGTCTTTATCCGCGCCCGAAACCGTTCCGGTCGCCATCAAATCGCCGGTTTGCAAGTTGCAGCCGTTCGAGGCGTGATGCGTCAGCATTTGCCCGATTGTCCAATACAAATCTTTTGTGTTTGAGCGCGAGAGCAGAAACGGCTCGGCGTTTTCATCACGCATTTTTTGCGTTTGCAGATAAACTTCCAAGTTGATGTCAAAGCCGCCGTTCTTCTGGTTTGCTTCGGAAGACAAGTAATCTAAAGGTTTCGGGTCGCCTTCGGCACGTTCAAAAGCGTTGGTGCGAAACGGCGCGAGCGCTTCCATTGTCACGACGAACGGCGAAACGCTCGTCGCAAAACTTTTCGCCAGAAACGGACCTAAAGGCTGATATTCCCAGGATTGAACGTCGCGCGCTGACCAATCGTTGACCAGACATAAACCGAAGATATGCTTTTCCGCGTCTTCAATCGAAATCGTCTCGCCCAAATCATTTCCCTGACCGACGAAAAATCCGACTTCCATTTCGTAGTCGAGATTTTTGCACGGAACGTATTCGGGCGGCGCGTCGGCATCGCTTCGATTCTGACCTTTCGGGCGGGTGATTTCCGTTCCCGAAACGACAATGCTTGAGGCGCGTCCGTGATAGCCGATTGGCAAGTATTTGTAATTCACAAGCAGCGGATTGTCGGGACGAAACATCGCGCCGACGTTGCCGGCGTGAAAAATCGAGCAGTAAAAATCCGTATAATCGCCGATGTGCGCGGGCAGGTAAAACTGCACTTCTTCCATCGAAATCAAATTTCGCTCGACATTTTTTCGCGTCTCCTGGTCGGCATTATTTGATAAAATGTCTACTAGACGGTGGCGAAATGCGCTTTGCAAATCGGCGTTTTTCCGCATTACCGAATGGTCGAGACAATAATTATCGGCACTGACGGCGACGGTAAAAGATTCATCGTCGAAAAGACAGCATTCGTAACAGGCGTAAACGTCCAATACAAAATCGCCGACGGCAACGCCTATCCGCACGTTTTCATAGGTGCAGGAGCGTGTGAAAACGCAGAAAGGCAGATTTTGAATTGGAAAATCCGTGCCGGGCGTGTTGGCTGATTCAACCCAGCTCTTTAAAGTTTCGTTGTGTGTTTCGTTTATTTCGTAAGTCATAAAATTAAATTAGTAAACTAAATTAACTACAAAAACTGCAATAAATCACAAAATCTTTTTGGTTAATTTTTGCGTTTTTTGAGCATTGTTGCGGCTGTCCCTTTATAAAATTTCAATTTCTTCCAAGTCTTCGAGCGGCTCGTTGAACGAACACGAACCGAAGGAAATGATGCCTTTTTCGCGCGTCATCTTTAGTTCCGCGACGCTTAAAAAATACTCTTGCCGCCAGCAGACGCCGGTTTTGTCGAATTTAAAGTTTTCCGCTTCTTCGTCTTTCAGCAATTCTTTAATCAATTTAAGTCCGATGCCTTGCCGCAGGAATCCGGCGGCGAGAAAAACGTTCAAAAATCCATTCATCGCGCCAATAGCGGCATCTTTTTCATAAGTCAAAGCTCTCCGGCAGCGCAACGGATGATGCAAACCGGCGGTCGCCTTAAACGGCACATTCGCCGCCAGACACAAACGCATAAAGCGCGTAATTTGCTTAACGTCTGGAAAAGCGGTTTCCACAATGCCGCCGGTGCGAATCTTGGCGCGCCGTTGTTTTACCGCCAGCGTCGAAATTAAATCGGCTAAATTTCCGGTCAGAGGAATTTCAACATACGTCATTAAATTCGGCGGAACGGCTTCGGCTATTTTCTCGATTTGCAAACTCGTTTCGGCTTTGACTTCGAGCGTGTTGCAGACGGCTCGCGGCGCGTATCGAGCGTTGAAATCTTCTACCTGCCGCACGGTTTCGTAAATATTTTCGCTTGCCAAAACGCTCAATTGCCAACTTTCTTCGCCGCGCGAAAAAAAATCTTCCGCGCTACCGGCGAATTCGTCGAGACGCGAAACCAGCACGACGAAACGCCCGAGCATCCAATTGTAATTGCTGTTTTTATAAGCCGCGTAATTGATGACGGCTTCTGGCATCGAAAGCGCGGAAGGCGGGAAAAGTCCCGCGTAATCAATGATTTCCGAGAGAAGAACGCGGATTGATTCTTTTATTTCTAATTCTGGCATCAGGTTTTTTATTCTACGATAATCCGCCGAATCTTTGTAATGAGAAAGGTTTAAAGTATTGAACTTCTCCCGAAAATTTAATAAAATTCCGGCAACAGTCGTCAAATATTTTACGCTGAATTTCTTCTTTCTGGTAAAATCTTTCAACCTAAATTGACCTTTGCCGCGCCTTTTATGTATAATTATCGTTTTTCGATACGGCGGGGATTTTCCGCTTTAAAGCGTCAAGGAGACATAAAATAATGAGTTACGCAATTATCAGAACAGGCGGAAAGCAGTTTGCAGTCGAAGACGGACAAATCCTGCGTGTGCCGACGATAGATAAAAAAGAAGGCGAGACGATTGAAATCGAATCGCTGCTCGCGGGCGAAGGCGCCGCTGCTCAAATCGGTGCGGCAATCATTCAGGCAACCGTCGTCGGACACGGACGCGGCGATAAAATCATCGTGTTCAAGAAAAAACGCCGCAAACAATACAAGCGCAAACAAGGTCACCGTCAAAATTACACGGAAATCAAAATCGGTAAAATTTAGTTGGAGGAAAAGATTTAAGATTCGAAATTTAAGATTCGACACATATTTTGCAAAGTTGAATCCAAAATCCAAAATCCAAAATCCAAAATCGAGTTATGGCTCATAAAAAAGGTGTAGGTTCATCGAGAAACGGGCGCGATTCAAACGCGCAGAGATTGGGTTTGAAAAAATTCGGCGGCGAAAAAGTGCGCGGCGGAAATATTCTGGCGCGGCAGCGCGGCACGAAATGGAAACCGGGCAAAAACGTCGGACGCGGCAAAGACGATACGCTCTTTTCGCTGATCGACGGCTTTGTTAAATTTGAAAACAAAGGTCAAAAAGGCAAATTCATCAGCGTTTATGCGGCGGGCGCTGCCGAGCTGCCGCAGCCTGAAACAGTTCAAGCAACAGTTTAATTTTTTAGTACAAATTTTCAAAAGCACGCGCTAGTTTTAATCAAATCGGCGCGTGCTTTTCTTTTTATTTAGAAAGGTAAAATTGAAAACTTCTTCTATTTGCTTTTAGCGTTCCTCTTCAAAGCCTTCACATTTCGCTGAATCCAATTCTCCGCTTCTTCAAAATAAGCAAATTTTTTCTCGTCGCGGCGAAACTGCGCAGTATGGTTATAACGTCTGCCGTTGCGGTGCGTCGTCGGATGAAAAATGTGCAGCATTTCGTGAAAGACAACGTATTCGACGACGAATTTCGGAACTTTTTTGCTGTCGAGCGATTTACTAATGACAATCGTTTCGTGCGTCGCGTCGTGATGACCCAGAATGCGGTAAGTTTTTCGCGCCGACCAGGTTAGCGTCGGTTTTGAAACCGAATTTTGAAAGTAAATCAAATTTATCTTGGTAAAAATATTCTCCAAATCGTAAATTTCGCCTTTTGAAGAAGTGATAATCTTTCGTCCGCGCGCGCGTTTGTTAGCGACGGCTTTTGCTTGTATCTCTTGAGTCTTGACGAATTCACGGTAACGATTGGCGGTTTGCGGGAGAATCTTTTTTCGCAGAAGTTTGCTGACTAAAATAAACGCGAGTGCCTGTTGAATTTCGGACGGCGCCGATTCGCTTAAATCGGCGAGGCGCACGAAAACCTTACCGCCGCGGACACGAATCGTGTGATTAATGCCGATATACGGATAAAAACGAACTTCAATTTCCGGCATCGGGTGATTTCCGTTTAAGGTCTGAAATGCCTCTTGATAAAATGCTTTGATGTGTTCGAGTGCCAACATTAAAAAATGTTTATCAAAATTTAACCGGGAAATCTTGACAGTCCATTCGGGAAAATGCTATCTAATTTAATAGTCAAAGCATATCGCGCTTCGCGGTGTGCATCAAATCTTCACGAATATACCGAGAATAAGATGTCAGCCGCTAATTTGACTCGCACAACCGAGAAAAACTTACAGTTTCCCGATTTTCGCGGGCAAGTAATTTTGTCGGCGATTATTAACGAGCATCTGATCACGGGCGAACCGATCGGTTCCAAAATAATCGCGGAAAAGTTTGCGAACGCTTCGGGCTTGAGTTCGGCGACGATTCGCAATGTGATGGGCGAGCTGGAAGATTTCGGACTCGTCGAACAGCCGCACACATCTGCCGGACGAGTTCCGACCGATAAAGGCTACCGCTTTTTTGTCGATAATCTGCTCGGCGTTTTAAGTCTATCCGACGAAGATTTGCGGCTGATTAACGACGAATTTGGAATCAGAGAACTCAATTTGCCGGAGATGCCCGACCGTCTGATGGAAAAGACTTCACAGCTTCTCTCGGCTCTCTCGAATAACGTCGGCATCGTCGTTTCGCCGAGTCTGGCGAAGGACAAATTGCAGCACATCGGGTTCGTCAATTTGTCGGACAAACAAATTTTGGTCGTTCTAGTTTCCGCGCCGAATATCGTCCACAACAAAATTATTCGCCTCAAGGAAAGTTTTACCAACGAAGAACTCGACCGCACTTCACGTTATCTGAATACGGAATTCAGCGGAAAAAGTTTGGCGGAAATTCGCGCCGAGATTTTGAAATTGATGCACGAAGAAACCGCGCTGTTCGATAAATTACTGCAGACGGCGATGATTCTCTGTTCGCAGAGCATCGAGAGCGAACACGCCTCGCAGGGTGAAGTTTATGTCGACGGCACGTCGAATATCTTGAACAGACGCGATTTTGCCGACCTCGAAAGAGTACGCGGACTGATTCGCACGATTGAAGAAAAATCCAGACTCGTGCAGATTCTGACCGAATGCATCGAACGCGACGCTTCAATTGCCGGAAGCGTGCAGGTCGTCATCGGCAGTGAAAACACCTCGGAATCGCTGCAAAATTGCACGTTAATCACTGCGCCCTATCGCATCGGAAACAGCGATGCCGTCGGGACTTTGAGCGTTTTAGGTCCGACACGCATCGAATACGGACGAATGATTTCAATCGTCAGCTACGTCGCCAAAATTTTAGAGAAACTGATCAAGCAGGAAAATCCGAATCTTTAATCGCCTTAAATAAATTCAAGCAAAATAAAACCCGTAAAATGAATCCCGCCAAAAACTTAAAATTAACAGAAGAATTCTCCGAAGAAATCGAAGAGAAAAACACGCTCTCGATTGACGAGTTTTTCAAACAACTCGAAGCCAAAGAGAAGGATTTGGATATTTCAGCCGAAATGGTGATTGAAATCGACGGAGACGACTATGGAAACGGCGCTTCCGAATTTTTAATCGTTCAGCCGTCCGTCGATACCGGCGAAGCGATTGATAAAATAATCAAGGAAGAAAAATCAAATAAAGAAACACGTTCCAATCTGGAAAACAAAGTTTCGACGCTGCAAAAAAAGATTTCAAAAATGGAAACCGAACGCGCGGAGTTATTTGAAATCTCGCGCCGCCGCCAGACCGATTTTGATAGTTACAAAAAGCGTATCGAGCGCGAACGAAGCGAAACTCTTCTCAATCAAATTAGCAGTCTGGCAACGCAAATGCTGCCCGTGCTTGATAATTTCAATCGAGCTTTGGAGTCGGCTTCAAATTTGACGGGCGAAAAAGTTTCGGATTCCGGGCAATTCTTCGACGGAATCGTTCTGGTCAATCGACAGCTAAACGAAGTGTTGTCGGAAATGGGCGTCTTGCCGATTGTCTCGGTCGGCGAACGATTCGACCCGCACCTTCACGAAGCGGTGGCGACCGAAGAGACGAACGATATCCCGCCGCACACGATTACGGCGGAGCTAATGCGTGGCTATCGCATCGGCGAACGGGTGATTCGACCTTCGATGGTCAAAGTTTCAAAGAACAAAGAGTAGAGAGCGGAGAGTTTGGATTAGTCCGATTAAATTTTCTTTTTAATCTCGATTACCGACTCGCCACTCGAAAAAATTATGAGCAAAGTTATCGGCATAGATTTAGGAACGACCAACTGCTGCGTGTCCGTGATGGAAGGCGGCGCGGTACAGATTATTTCAAATAAGGAAGGCGGCAGAACGACGCCTTCGGTCGTCGGTTTTACGGAAAAGGACGAGAAACTTGTCGGGCAAATCGCCAAACGACAAGCTGTCACGAATCCGAAAAATACGCTGCACGCAGTCAAACGGCTCATCGGACGCAAATTCGATTCGCCGGAAGTCCAGAAAATGCAGGAAACCGTTCCTTTCGAGATTGTCGAAGCGCCGAACGGCGACGCGCATATTCGCGTGCTGGAACGCACTTACAGCCCGCCGGAAATTTCGGCAATCGTTTTGCAGCGCCTGAAACTCGCGGCGGAAGAATTTCTCGGCGACAAAGTGACCGAAGCGATTATCACGGTTCCCGCATATTTTGACGATGCGCAGCGGCAGGCGACGCGCGACGCGGGCAAAATCGCCGGTCTCGAAGTGGAGCGCATTATCAACGAACCGACGGCGGCGGCTTTGGCTTACGGTTTCGGGAAAAACAAGAGCGAAAAAATCGTCGTCTACGACCTCGGCGGCGGCACGTTCGACGTTTCGATTCTGGAAATCAACGACGGTGTTTTTGAAGTTCTCTCAACCTCGGGCAATACTTTTCTCGGCGGCGAAGATTTCGACCAGCGGCTTATCAAATGGCTCGTCGACAGTTTTAAAACCGATAACGGCATTGATTTAAAGGACGACCGGCTCGCGCTTCAGCGTCTGAAAGAAGCGGCGGAGCGTGCTAAATGTGAATTGTCGAGCGTGCTGGAGACGACGGTTAATCTGCCTTTTATCGCGGCTGACTCATCGGGTCCGAAACATATCAACAAGGTTTTAACGCGCGCGAAATTTGAAGAACTCGTGATGGATTTGGTCGAATCTTCGGTCGAGCCGTGCCAAAAGGCTTTGTGGGACGCGAAACTCCAGCCTTCGGACATCGATAAAATAATTCTCGTCGGCGGACAGACGCGCTCGCCGATAATTTCGCGCACCGTGACGGAAGTTTTCGGCAAAGAACCGTCGGCGGAAATCAACCCGGACGAAGTTGTCGCGATGGGCGCAGCGATTCAGGGCGGCGTGTTGACCGGCGACGTGAAAGACATTGTTCTGCTCGACGTTTTGCCTTTGAGTTTAGGACTGGAGACGCGCGGCGGTTTGTATGTCAAACTCATTTCGCGCAACTCGACGATTCCGCTTAAAAATACGATGACTTTTACGACCGTTACCGATAATCAGCAATCAGTCGAGATTCATATTCTGCAGGGCGAGCGCGAAATCGCCGCCGCCAACCGCAGTCTCGGCAAATTTGAACTCGTCGGCGTTCCGCCCGCGCCGCGCGGCTTTCCGCAAATCGATGTATCATTCGACATCGACGCCAACGGCATCGTCAATGTTTCGGCGAAAGACAAAATGACCGGACTCGAACAGGCGATGCAGATTACGCCGTCTTCGGGACTCGCACCCGATGAAATCGACCTTTTAATAATGGAAGCCGAAACATCCGTCGAAAAAGACCGTGAAGCCAAAGAATTAATTTTATACCGCAACCGGCTCGAATCGCTCGTCAAAAATACGCGTAAGGCGCTCGCCGAACTCGGCAAATTAATCCCGCTCGATGAACAACAGGACTTTAACGAAGTATTAGATGAAGCTGAAGAAACCAATTGGCAAGACGGCGTGGAAATCCAAGAGTATTTAGTTAAGGTCGAAGCCATCGCCAACCAGCTGACCGAAACATTAATGGCGGCGGTCTAAAATAGCCGACAGTTTCCATTCAACATTTGATAACCGCCTACTGTTGACTGTTGCGGCTGGTTATCGCAAAATTAAAGTAACGTCAGTTCAAAGAATTGGGCTGGCGTTATCTTTATTTTGGACTTTAGATTTCGGGTTTTGGATTATTAATTCGGAATCTCTAATCCTGAATTTGAACTTATGAGTAAAAGAGATTATTACGAGATTTTAGGTGTCGTTAAAACCGCCAACGAGACGGAAATAAAAGCCGCTTACCGCAAACTGGCAATCAAACATCACCCGGACAAAAACCCGGATGACCACACGGCGGAAGAAAAATTCAAAGAAGCGGCGGAAGCCTATTCGGTTTTGTCAGACGCGCAGAAACGCGCCGCATACGACCGTTTCGGACATCAAGGCGTCGGCGCGGGCGCGGGCGGCGCGGGATTTAATCCCGGATTTTCCAACATCGAAGATATTTTCGACCTTTTCGGCTTCGGCGATATGTTCGGCGGACAGCGCGCAGGCGGCTCGCGGCGTTCGGCAGCGCAGCGCGGCGCGGATTTGCGTTACGATTTGGAAATCACGCTTGAAGAAGCCGCGCTCGGCAAAGACGAAAAATTACGGATTCCGCGTCTCGAAAAATGCGACGTTTGCGACGGCAAAGGTGCGGAGAAGGGAAGCTCCGTCGAAACCTGCGCGACTTGCAGCGGAAGCGGACAGACGCGCTATCAGCAAGGCTTTTTCAGTGTGATGCGGATTTGCCCGACGTGCGCGGGCAAAGGTCAGATTATCAAAAATCCGTGTAAAAACTGTCACGGCGCGGGTCGCGTCGAAAACGAAAAATCGCTTAAAGTAAAAATCCCGGCTGGCGTCGAAACCGGCTCGCGCCTCCGCGTCACGGGCGAAGGCGAAGGCGGAACGCAGGGCGGCGGCGCGGGCGATTTGTTCGTCGTCATTCACGTCAAAGAACACGAAACCTTTGAACGACAGGGCGCGAATCTTTATTCGGCTTTTCCGCTAACCTTCGCGCAGGCGGCTTTAGGCGCGGAAGTAAAAGTCAAAACCTTGAGCGGCGAGGAAAGTTTAAAGATTCCGGCGGGAACGCAGACCGGAACGGTTTTTCGACTGAAAAGTCAGGGAATGCCGACCTTAAACGGACGCGGTAAAGGCGATTTGTTCGTCGGAGCGTCGCTCATTACGCCGAAAACCCTGACCAAAGAACAACGCAAAATTCTGGAACAACTCGCCGAAATCGAAGACGTTGATTTTCAGGATGAATCGTTTATGGATAAGGTGAGAAATATGTTCGGCTAACTTTATCTTTCAGGCGATTGTAAAAAGTAAACACGCAAACAAAATTAGAAGAAACTATTTTTTCTTTTTACTTTCCTGAGCGGCTTCAAAACGAGCGCGAATCGCTTCGTCGGTTAGTTCGACGCGCGGATTCAGAACGTTGTCGGCAACGATTGAAAAGTCCGTGCAGTTGATTGCGGCTTTGCCGTATTGAGTTGTCCACAGGTTCGGCGGCAGATTAAGTTGCGACGATAGTTGACTGATAAATTCGGAAAGCGTCTGCAGCTTGTTTTGCGGCTCGTAAAAGATTTCGATTTGGTAAAGTTTCCGCTCGAAAAAGCGCAGGTAAAGAGCGCGGACGCCTTGCAGAAACGGCGGCGGCTTTTTGTCGATATAATTTTGAAAGAACGTGCCTTCTTTTTTGACTTTGACTTTCAATTTCCCGCCAAAAGCCGCTCGCGTCTCGGTCGGCGACATTCCGAGTTTTAAATTAAGCAAAACCGGCGCGGCATTTAACGGTAAATCGCATTTCTCCGTCTGCGCCGCTGCATTCGACGCGGTTGAAACAAATAAAATAATCGTCAAAAAGATAATTTTCATTTAACTTCTGCGGCTTTGTTCGTTGAAATACTCGCCCGTTTCAGTTTTTGCCGTCGTTAGCGGTAAGATAATCTCTTTGATTATACAGACAAACAACTCGGATAATACGAGAAAACAGAAAATATGAAAAAATCAATCTTTACAATTGTTTTAATGTTCGGCGTATGCGCCGGATTTGCGTTGAGCCAGACAAGGAAAGGAACTGGACGAGGCAGCGGGAATTCAGCGGCGAAGGTGGGAAAAATAGCCGCTCGGACAAAAACGACGACAACTAGAAAAGCAAACACTTCAAGAAAAACCACGGCAGTTAAAAAAATCACGACACCAAGAAAAACTATGACGACACCAACCAATTCATCCGCGGTCACGACCGAATCGGGCTTGACTTATATCATTACGAAAGAAGGCACGGGAGCGCAGCTCAAGGCAGGCGACGAAATCATTGTTAATTACACGGGGCTTTTGACCAACGGCACGAAATTCGACAGTTCGCTCAACCGCGGAACACCGTTTTCGTTTCCGCTCGGCGCGGGCAGAGTTATCAAAGGCTGGGACGAAGGTTTTCAAAAATTGAGAATCGGCGACCACGCAATGCTGATTATTCCGCCGTCAATCGGCTATGGCGCGCGCGGCGCGGGCGGCGTGATTCCGCCCGATGCGACGCTGATTTTTATCGTCGAAGTCATCGGCGTCAAGTAAATTCGCCACATTCGGTATTCTGAAATGACGGCAAAAATAAAAATCGGAACGTGCGGTTTTCGCTTGACCAAAGAAGAATACGCGAAGACGTTCTCTACCGTCGAAGTGCAGCACACATTTTATCAGCCGCCGCAAATTTCGACGCTCGAACGCTGGCGCACGGTTGTTCCGCGTGATTTTGAATTTGCCATCAAAGCGTGGCAATTGATTACGCACGAAGCGAAAAGCCCAACCTTCAAACGCTTGAAAAAGATTTTGACGGAAACCGAAAGAGCCGAAGCCGGATATTTTAAGCCAACTGCAATTGTCAAAGAAGCATGGGAAACAACTTTGGCGTGCGCGAAGGTTTTGCAGGCGAAAACGATTTTGTTTCAATGCCCGGCGAGCTTTAAACAAACGCGGGAAAATATCAATAATCTGGAAAAATTCTTTGCTTCGGTAAAACGCGGAAAACTGAATTTCGCGTGGGAGCCGCGCGGCGATTGGGACGGAAAAACGGTTAAAAGCATTTGCGAAAATCTGAATTTATGGAACGCCGTCGACCCGTTTGCGAAGATAACCGAAACGCCCAACAAATGTTACTACCGCCTTCACGGGCGCGGCGGTTTTCGCTACAAATATGAAGAAGACGAACTCGCCGAACTCATTGCGCTGCTACCCAAAAATAAAACTTCCTACGTTTTCTTCAACAACAGATATATGACTGAAGATGCCTTGCTGTTTCAACAATTGTCTGGAAAAGAAACGGTCGAGCCTGAAACCGAAAAATAAATGAGCCAATTAAAGATTTCCGAGCTGACGGCGCTAGCGCGACAAGCATTAATTGACAATAATTTCGCCGCGGATTTTACGCCGAATGTAATTGATGCCGCCGCATCGCTCGACGAACAAAAGATAATTTCGTCCGCAAATCTTTCAGTCAAAGATTTGCGCTCTTTGATGTGGTCTTCGATTGACGATGCGGCTTCGCTCGACCTCGACCAGGTTGAATACGCCGAGAAATTGCCGAACGGAGATATTCGCCTGCTCGTGGGAATTGCCGACGTTGACGCATTTGTGCCGAAAGATTCGGTGATTGACAGATTCGCCGCTAAAAATACCGTTTCAATTTATACTGCAAGCAAAGTTTTTCCGATGCTGCCCGAACGTCTCTCGACCGATTTAACATCGCTGCGCGAGGGCGTTGACCGGCTTGCCGTCGTAATTGAAATGATTGTCGGCGAAAACGCCGACGTTCAAACCGGCGATGTTTTCCCGGCGCTTTTACGTAATTACGCAAAACTTTCCTACGAGGAAATCGGCGCGTGGCTCGACGGAAAAAGTGAAATTCCAGAATCTGTTTCACAAGTCGACGGAATGGAATCTCAGATTCGCCTGCAATATGAAATCGCCGTGCGGCTGCGCAATTTCAGAAAGCAAAAAGGGGCGCTGGAATTTGAAACCATCGAAGCCAAACTTGTAATGAAAGGCGATGAAATCACAGACATCGAAGTCGAACGGCGCAACGCGGCGCGAGATATAATCGAAAGTTTTATGATTGCGGCAAATGTCCAGACGGCTGAATTTCTCGAAAACCGAAACGTGCCGTCGCTGCGGCGCGTGGTTAAAAATCCGCAAAGATGGAATCGAATTGTCGCAATCGCCCGCGCTTTCGGCGAAAATTTGCCGGAAAATCCTGATTCGCTCGCGCTCGCCGAATTTTTGGAGCAGCGCAAAAACGCCGACCCGACACATTATCCAGACCTTTCGCTGTCAATTATCAAACTGCTCGGCGCGGGCGAATACGTCGTGCAGGAAGCGGGCGCGGACGCGGGCGGGCATTTCGGTTTAGCCGTTTCGGATTACACGCATTCGACCGCGCCGAATCGCCGCTACGCCGATTTAATCGTACAAAGATTAATTAAAGCGACGGTTGCCGGAAAACCTTCGTCTTACACTTTTGAAGAATTAAACCAAATCGCTGCGCACTGCAACGAACGCGAAAGCGCGGCGCGAAAAGTCGAACGGCAAATCGGTAAAACGATTGCGGCAAGCGTAATGGCGACGCGCGTCGGCGAAGAGTTTGACGCAATCGTTACAGGCATCAATGAACGCGGAACATTTGCACGTATCTTGAATCCGCCGGTTGACGGGCGCATTGTCCAAAACGATGCGAATTTGCAAATCGGCGACGAAGTTCGCGTCCGATTAATTGATACCGACGTGCGGCAAGGTTTTATTGATTTCGCCCGCGTTTCGTAGTCAGCAAAAATTCACATAATTATTTTAGCCACAGATTTTCACAGATAAACACAGATAATTTTCTGATTCTTTATAAAGTTTTTATCATTCTCTATCTGTGTCCATCTGTGTCTATCTGTGGTTAAATATAATTTTATTGTCTTATGAATATTCTCTCGCTCGAAAACGTCAGCAAAAATTACGGCATAAAGCCGCTTTTTGAAAATGCCACATTTGGAATCGAAGACCGCGACAAAATCGGCATTATCGGTGCGAACGGTTCGGGTAAAACGACGCTCCTGAAAGTTATTGCCGGACGCGAAGAACCGGATGCGGGAAAAGTCGTTCGCACGCAGGGCAAAACGCTCGCTTTTTTGTCGCAAAATCCGGCGATTGACGACAATAAGACTGTTTTGGAAACGATTTTTGCGGCAAGCGGCGGCGTGATGAAATTGATTCTTGATTACGAAGCTGCCTGTCACGATTTAGCCGCTGGAAACGCGGACGACAAACTGCTTGAAAGAGTTTCGGAATTGCAGCACGAACTCGAAACGTCCGGCGGCTGGGAAATTGAAACCAACGCCAGAATCGTGCTTGATAAACTCGGCATTTTCGACACTTCCGCACAGATGAAAACGCTGTCAGGCGGACAGCGCAAGCGCGTCGCGCTCGCTCACGAACTCATTTTTAAGCCAGACATTTTAATTCTCGACGAGCCGACCAATCATCTCGATGCCGACACAATCGAATGGCTCGAAGATTATCTCAGGCGTTACACCGGCGCGTTGCTTTTAGTTACGCACGACCGTTATTTTCTCGACCGCGTAACGAATCGAATCTTCGAGATTGATCGCGGTGCCGTGCAAAATTTTGCGGGCAATTACGCTTATTATTTGGAGAAAAAGGCAGAACAGGAAATGCTTCGCGCAACGGAAGGACACAAGCGCGATATGCTGGTAAAAAAGGAATTGGCTTGGCTCAGGCGCGGGGCAAAAGCACGCACGCGCAAATCGAAATCGCGCATCAACGCCGCTTACGATTTGATGGCGCAGCCGAAAGAGCGGGCGAAATCCGAAATTGATATTGCCGTCGGTTCGCAGCGTCTCGGTTCGAAAATCGTCGAGCTTAACAACATTTCAAAATCTTACGCGACGCAAAATTTGATTGACGATTTCAATTATATTCTCAAACGCGATGACCGCATCGGAATTATCGGCGCAAACGGTTCGGGCAAAACGACTCTGCTCGAAATTATTACAAGCAGAGTCGAGCCGGACGCGGGCGGCATAGAAGTCGGGCAAACCGTCAAAATCGGTTATTACGACCAGGAAAGTCGCGCTTTGAATGACGAACAGCGCGTGATTGATTACATCCGCGAAACGGCAGAATATGTCACGACGATTGACGGAAATCAGATTACGGCGAGTCAGATGCTCGAAAAATTTCTGTTTCCGCCAGCCGCGCAGTATGCGGTTATCGCAAATCTTTCCGGCGGCGAGCGGCGCAGGCTTTACCTGCTGAAAATTTTGATGGATTCGCCGAATGTTCTGCTGCTCGACGAACCGACGAACGACCTCGATATTCCGACGCTGATTGCGCTCGAAGAATATCTGGACGATTTTGCGGGCGCGTTAATCGTCGTCAGCCACGACCGCTATTTTCTCGACCGCACGATTGACAATGTTTTCAAGTTTGAAGGCGACGGCAAAATCAGGGAATACGCGGGCGATTATTCGGCTTACCTGGAATACAAAGAACGCGAAGCATCTGAAAAACGCGACATTGGAAAACAGGCGGAAACACGCGCAATAACAAGCGTGCAAAGTTTCCAATCAAAAGATGATTCGGCAAAAGCGAAAAGTTCCGCGCTCAAAAAACTCACTTTTAAAGAAAAACGCGAACTCGAAACGCTCGAATCAAACATCGCCGCCGCCGAAAAACGCCAAGCCGAAATCGTAAAAGAATTAAATCTTTTTGCCACCGATTCATACAAAGTCAATCAGCTTTACACCGAACAACAGCAAACGTCGGAAAAACTTGAAAAGGATTTGCAGCGCTGGACGGAACTTGCCGAAAAGGACGCTTGATAAAAATTTTTGATTACCAATGAGCCAAACTTCAAAAATTCAATTCCTGAATGTCTTGCCTTTATTATTAAATTCAATTGCGCTTCTCGCGGTCATTTGGATTATCGTTCCCGCGCCTGCTTACAACATTTGGCTTTTTTCGGTTGCGGCAAGCGAGTGGAGTTTATGGCTCGGCGCGCTTGCCTTGATTGGGATGATTTTTAGCTTGTTTAATAGAAGCGGAAACCTGTGGCTTGCGTCTTTAACAATTGGAAGTATTGCTTTTATCATTTCGCTTTACCCGCTTTTCAGCGTTGCTTCGACGGCGCGTGAACAAAATGTGTCTCTTTCGCTTGGGCGATATTTTAACGGTTTATGGAAGGAAAACGGTTCTTCCAAAGGTGATGAAAAAAATTCTACGACACATACTTTTGCTCAGGTTGACGGGAAAGATTTGCAGTTGGATGTCTATTTGCCAACCCAAAATACTGCAAACAACGGCGCGAGTTTGATTGTCATTCACGGCGGCTCGTGGAGCGGCGGCGAGCGAAACGATTTTCCGCAGTGGAATCAAATGTTTGCCGCGCAGGGGTTTACCGTTTTCGACGTTGATTACCGGCTCTCACAGCCGAATTATCTGACGGCGACAGGCGATGTAAAATGTGCGGTGAAATGGGTCAGGGAAAACGCCGTAAAATTCAAAATTTTGCCTGACCGGATTGCTCTTCTTGGGCGTTCAGCCGGAGGTCATCTAGCTTTGCTCGCGGCATATTCTGCAAATGACACACGGCTTCCGTCTAGTTGTTCGGCAAATGAAACAAACGAAAACGTCCGCGCCGTCGTTTCCATTTACGCGCCGACTGATTTACTTTGGGCTTACGACAATCCGGCAAATCAACGGGTGATTGACGGACCGCAAACGCTTGCTAATTTTCTCGGCGGAAGTCCGCACGAATCCAATGAGATGCGTGAACGGTATATTCTCGCGTCGCCCGTTTCGCACGTCGCCTCGAACACGCCCACGAGTTTGCTCATTCACGGCGGGCAAGACCAACTTGTCAGACCGGAGAATGTCAATCTTCTCGCCGATAAATTAAAGGAAGAAGGCGCGCCGCACAAAACACTTTTTATTCCCTACGCGCAGCACGGCTTTGATTACAATTTTAACGGCTGGGGAGCGCAGATTTCCGAACGCGTAATTCTTGATTTTTTGAGCGAAAATACTAAATAAAGACAGCCGACGCGGGCATTCATCAAATTTTGCAGATGCTCAAATTATTGATGCCTTAACTCAAGTTACTCTAAAATAATTATTAGCGTCAAAAAGATTATTCTGAAATAGTTTTTTAGAAAGATATGAAAACGAGTTAAATAAAAAGTTGGCATATGAAGTTAATCCTTTTGTTACTGTTTTTATTGGCATCACAGAGAGTTGAATGGCAAACTGAAAAAGCAAATTCTAAAAATACCTCTAGCTTATTTTTGCAAAGGTTTTGTCTTATTGTTGGCTAAATCAAGTCACTATCCATTTGAAAGTCAGTTTCAGGATAGGCGCCGCGTTGATTGTTTTTGATACAGACTTATGAAACACTATTTCTCAAAACTAATTCCATTTTTCAAAATCTATGAAAATCGGCTATGCCCGCATTTCAACAATTGACCAAAACTTAGATTTGCAAACCGATGCTCTGGTAAAAGCCGGTTGCGAGAAAATTTTTACCGACAAAGCGAGCGGTATGCTTGATTCGCGTGAAGGTTTGTCAGGGGCGGTCGAGTTTTGCCGCGCGGGTGATTCGCTGGTCGTCTGGAAATTGGATAGACTGGGCAGAAGTTTGAAACACTTGATTGAAACCGTCAATCAGTTGCAGGCGAAAGGCATCGGGTTTGTTTCGTTGCAGGAAAGCGTCGATACGACGAGTTCGGGCGGCAAACTCGTGTTTCACGTTTTCGGCGCCCTGGCGGAATTTGAAAGGGAATTGATTCGTGAACGCACCAGAGCCGGTTTGCAAGCGGCGCGTTCACGCGGTAGGCTCGGCGGGCGACCCAAAAAATTGACGGACAAACAAATCGTGATGGCGCAAAAATTGATGGAAGACCCAACCAACTCAATCAAAGAAATTTGCGCGACACTTAAAATCGCGCGCGCCACGCTTTACCGTTATTGCCAGCCGAAAGAAAGAAATGTTTAGAAAAGCTGCGCCGCAGGCATTTGTCCGTTTATTCTTGTGCGTCGTAGTGCTGATGCAGACGCATATGGGATTGGCTTTTGAAACCGACCAGTATAATCTGCCGCCGCAGCCGCTGGCTGACATCGGCGATGAAGTGTCCGATTACGTCGCGGAAAATCTGAGAAAAGCGACCGAGAAGATAAACGCCGAAATTACTGCGCGGCAATCCTGTCTGGAAAACAATTCTGCAAAATCCAAAAAGATAAAGTGTGAATCGCTGGACAAAGAGCGAACAAAACTCGCGTTTCTTCGTTCGGACGCGGCGGTTGCGCGTGAAGTCTACGATTTGCTCGGTTCGGGTTTTATTCCTTTCACCAAATCCGCCACTTGGATGGAGTCGCATCGTTTCGCCGAACAGCCCGCACGTTACAAAACCGATTTTTCAAAATCCATCTTTCTGGTTGCTCCGACCAATTATTTAACAATCAGCTCGACCGTCAATCTTTACGGCGCGCAGTTCGGAACCGACAAAATCGCGCACTTTTTTCAGCAGGGCTACAGTTATTACAAAATATATAATCGCTCGCTCACCGAAGGATTAACGCCCGAAAAAGCCGCTGAAAAAGCGGTTCGATGGGGACGAATGACCGAACGGACATTCTACGGAACTTTAATTTCCGGTGTTTATTCAAATGCCGATTTGTGCGCCAATTATGTCGGTATGAAATTCTATCTGGGGTTGACGCGCCCGTTTAAAATCGGAAACGAGACGCGCCCGGCTATTTTGCGTGTCAAAGACGGGATTTGGACGTTTGAGAAAACTGCCTATTTACGAAAATTTCTTATCAAGCCCCTTCTTGCAAATCATCTCAACGAAGCACTTAATCCGTCTATCTTCAGTAACTTGCTGGGATTGCGCGCATACGTGCGCCGCACGGTCAGAAGGCAAAGCTGCGCGCAATGGCGCAGTCAATATCCCAATCTCTCGCAGGCAAATCTGAGCGAAACATCACATGCTTTGAAACTCTGGAACGGCGAAGACTACGGCTTTACCGACAGCAGGCATTTTATTACCATTTCAAACACCTGTTTCAACAAAGAAGACTCAGGATTGCATAAATAAAGAGCGATTTAATAATCGCCGCGTAACCTTATAAATAACGCTCAACTTTTTAAGCTGTATAACCAACTCGGTTAATTACGGCAATTGTCGGTCTTGTCATTTTCCAAAGTTACCTCTATCCTGTCTGTAACAATTATTTAACATTTTATTAACGTCGAGATGAAAATACATTTTTTTATTGTCTTTCTGATTATTTTCTTTAATTCAACCGCCGCGTTTTCTCAAACTAAACCGCTGCCGTCCGCTTTTCAATCTTGGAACGAAGTTCAACTGATTTTGCCGCTCGTCCGATCGAAGGATTCAAAAGGTAAAAATATTGATAAAGTGACGGCGACATTTAACGGTATCGCGCGCGTCGGTAGAAAAAATTTGGACTTTTTGGATGACCGCGCGGGACTGACCTTAGATTTCCGCGTCAATAAATATTTGTCTTTATTAACCGGCGCTTTGTATCGAAGAGATGAACTTATAGAAAATGTTCGCAGATACGAAACGCGTCTTGATTTCGGTGCAACGCTTTCAAAAACCTGGCGCGATTTTTCCTTTCGCGACCGGAATATGCTTGAACATCGTTTTCGCAACGGCAGAGCGGACATTAACCTTTATCGTCAAAGAATTCAAGCGAGTTACCCGATAAACCATAAAAATAAAATAATTTTCTCGCCTTTCGTCTCCGAAGAAGGCTACTTTGATTTAAGCTCGAAAATCTGGCTTCAAAACGAGTTTTTCTCTGGAATTACACGGGTTATCAACCGGAAAACTTCAATCGATATTGCCTATGTCCGCAATGACAGCAGACCTGTCAACGTCAACGGTTTGAGTCTCAATTTGAAAATCAGGCTCAAATAATTTTCTATTTTTGGAATTCACTAAAGACAATAGAATTACCCGTCGATGTTTCTGAAAACTTATTGTCTAAATTGACAAAACTTCTCAATCGGTCTTTATATAAACGCCTCTTTTTTTGGTCTCAATCCTTAAATCCTTTCGGTCAATCGCCATTTTGATGCGGCTCGAAGGATTTCCGGCGTCGCCGGTTTGCGGGTAAAATCCTATCAGATATTGGTTTTTCAGTTCGTCGGCGATGCTCTGAAACGCTTCTTTTAGGTTCGAGGCGTTTTTTTCGTAAAATCTGCCCGATGTCTGGTTGGCGAGGAATTCCAGCATTTCCACCGACAGAGGCTTTTTCGGTTTCGACATCGCCTCGACGTAGTATTTTGTCTTAAAGACAATCGGGTAAAAGAGCGTGTCCGCTTCCTGGAGAGTTTCCAGAGCTTGCTGCGTCGAGATGTCGCGCCGAAAAACCATTCCGTCGCTCAAGACGATAATCGCTTTTCTGCCTTTGAACGAAGCGAAATGATTTTTGACGATTTGGACGACCGCCGCGTTCATATCCGAACCTTCCTGTTCGGCGATGCGAATTTGATTGATGGCTTTCGACAATTCTTTTTTGTCGGATGTCAGCTCGCTCAAAAACAATGTCCGCGCGTCGAAGCTGACGATTAAACCTTTATCTTCGGGACGCAGAACTTTGACGAAATCGCGGGCGGCTTTTTGAATCTTGTCTAAAACCTCTCGGGTGCTGGCGCTCGTATCGAGCAGAATGGCGACGTTCATCGGCGCTTCTTCATTGAAAAAATACTCGATGTTTTGTTTCTCACCGTTTTGAAAAATTGAAAAATTTTCCTTTTTCAGACCGGGAACGTTTCGTCCGCTTTTATCTTTGACGGACAGAGGAACGGTTAATAACAAAGTATTAACTTTGATTGGAGCGTCGTCGGTCGCGTCCTGAGCCTTGACGACACCGGATAAAAGAATTGACGATAACAATAATAACAACAATTGCTTTTTCATTTTGATTTATTTTAGAAATCGCCGTCTGCAAGAAAGATTCGGAATAGATGAAAGCTGACAGCTAATAGATGAGAGATAAAATCTATCAATTATCATCTCTCAACTATCAGCTATTCCGAATCTTGTTCAAACGCGTAACTTCATCGTTTATTAACCCGGAACGATTTTCCCAAAACATCTTATGCTTTCGGATGCGCCCGGTCATAAACTTCAATTAGTTTTTCCATCGAAACGTGCGTATAAATCTGCGTCGTCGAAAGTCGGGCGTGTCCGAGAAGTTCCTGAATATCGCGCAAATCCGCGCCCGAATCGAGCAGATGCGTGGCAAAAGAATGACGCAGACTGTGCGGCGAAATGTCGTGAATGTCGGCGCATAGTTTGATGTATTTATCGACCATTCGCCCGACGCTGCGCGTGGTAATGCGCGTCCCCTGATAATTCAAAAATACAGCGTGATCGTCCCGTTCGGCAGGCGGACAATTGGCGAGGAAATCAGCTCGCGCTTCGTTTAAATAAAACATCAAGGCTTGCAGTGACGGCTCGCCGAACGGCAAAATACGCTGTTTTTTTCGTTTGCCCGTCACGCGAACCAATTTTTCACGAAAGTCAATATCTTTCAAATTCAAATTAACGAGTTCGCCGACGCGCATTCCGGTCGCATAAAGAAATTCTAGAATCGCCCGGTCGCGTTTACCCAAATCCGTTTCCAAATCCGGCGTTTCGATAAAGCGCACGGCGTCTTCCATCGACAGATGATTCGGCAGTTTTCGTTCGACGCGCGGCGTGGCGACGAGTTTTGCGGGATTTGTTTCCAAAACGCCTTCGCGCACGAGAAATTGGAAAAAAGTTCTTAATGTCGCAAGTTTTCGGGCAATCGAAGTTTTCTTTTTGTTCAATCCGTGCAAACTCGCCATCCATTCACGAATCGTTAAATGGTCGATGTCTTTGACGGCGATTTGCTCGCGTGTTCCATTGGCTTGCGGCGGCGCGATATGTTCATGAAACTGTTCCAAATCGCTGGAATAATTTCTTAAGGTGTGCACGCTGACGTTGCGCTCATAACGAAGATGTTCGAGAAATTGTTTTAGATACTCTTCAAGCATAGATTTATGCTACCAAAGATTGATAAATTACGGGACGATATTTCGGTTCGGGAATCGGTTTGCCTTCCGCCAGAGCAGTTTCAAGCCAAGCCTTTTTAGCCGTTTCGACTTCTTTTAAGGCTTCGGCAGGCGTTTTGCCGAATGCCGAACAAAACTTTAAGTCGCGAATGTCGGTGATATAACCGCCGTCGTCGCTGCTATAGAAAATGTTAATGTGATAATCGCGTTTCATTTTTCCTGTAGCTCCAAATCGTATCTTTCGACTAATTTCAGAAACTGTCTGACTTGATAAGATTTAGCCTGTCCGTTCACATTTTGCAAATTGACGATTTCCTTTATTTCCGCGTTTATAAAGATGTGATGACCGCCCGAAATTCTTGAAAGTTTAAAGCCGAATCCTTCGACCACACTTTTTACTTTAAGAAATCTAACATTGTTCGCATTATTTAGAATTCTTTGTAAAACTTTTTGTTTTTCCCGTTAACGCTTCGGAACGTAGTAACCTTTTCGCGTGCGAACCGACAAATTTTCTCGTCCTTTTATCTTGAGAGAAACCGCGCGAAATTCGCCACGCCCGCCCGGTTCGTTTTCCGGGTAATAACTTAAAATATACTGCTGGGAAAGCTCGGCGGAAACTTGATTAAAAGCCGCGTCGAGTTCCTTTTCGTCGACCGGCGAATAAACCGCGCCGCCGGTTTGTGCGGCGATGTCTTGCATCCGGCGTTCCGCCGCGAGCGCGCGGATATTGGCGTTGCCGCCGCGAAAACCGGTTTTTTTATAATTCTCGAATTCCGTGGTTTTGACGACGTAGACCTGACAATTCATCGCTTGCGCGGCTTTGACGGTTTCTTCGAAAGTGGCGTCGGAAATCGTGTCTTCGCCGTCCGATACAATCACGATGACGCGCCTGCCTTGCTCTTCTTTCAGGTAATTCGCCGCTTTGATAATCGCGTCGAGCAGCGCGGTCGCGCCTGCCGGCGGCGGAAAATTTTCGATTGCCTGCACGAGCCGGTCGGTGCTTTTCGTCAAAGACTGTTCGAGCCGCGAGCCGGTGGAAACGGAATAAAGCGCGGCTAAGTCTTTTTCGGGGCGCAAAACACGCTTGAAAAACCGCACCGCCGCCTTTTTTTCAAACTCACGCGCCTGCGTCACGCTCGAACTATTGTCGAACAGCATGACGAGTCGGACGGGCGTCTCCGACCGCGAAACGTCGCTGATTTCCGCCGGTTTGCCGTCAATGAAAAGCTCAAAATTTTCGAGCTTCAGATTAGCCACGCTTCTGCCTGCCGAATCGAGCACGGAAGCGGGAATCGGCACAAGGTTTGAACTGACTTCAATGATGTCGCCGTCGTCCCCATCAATTTTCGCGGGCGTCGGTGCGGCTTTCGGTTTCGGCACATCTGATTTTGATTCGGTCGGAATATAAACGGCGCGCGGACGGCGAAAATCGGGCGTCGGCATTTCGGTCGGTTTCACGCGCCCCGACTGCGCGAAAGAAGAAAGCGCAAAAGCGGGAATTAACCACAGCCAAACGCAGGCAAACGCAGATAAATCAATGGCAGAAAATTTAATGAGAGGTTTGATTGCTTTTCTTTTCATCTCTAATCAAATGCTATCTTTTCAGCTCAGGTTTTTTGAAAGTTACAACCTTTTTTTCAGGCTCACACGCTTCTGCTGAATCTTTTTTCGCGCTTGCGTTTTCCATTTTCTTTTCTTCGGCGGGAAGTCCTAGTTTTTGACGAATAAACTTTTCGGTTTCATCTTCTATCAATTCGCCGCCCACGACAATCGCTTTTTTCGTCAAAGTATCGCCGCCTTTTTTAAGGTTTGCAGGTTCGAGAAAAATATTCCAGGGCGTTCCCCAACCGCGCGTGTCGCCCGTCGCTTTTCGATATTCGTAATGCGGAGTTTTCTCTTTAGCGTCTCTCGACTCGGATTCGGTCACGACTGTGAAAGTTATTTTCCGGTCGTCGAGATTCGTTTTCGTGTCGGCAACGCTCGCGTATTCGCTGACGCCGATAACGTCGAAACCGTTTGCTTTATATTTATCGTAAAGTTTTTGCGCGACGGGCGCTTCGAGTTTCCAATTCGGACACCAGGCAGCAAGATACACAACCATCACGAGCTTTTTGCCTTTCGCAAAATCGCGCAGATTGATGCTTTTATTGTCGCGTATGCTTTTGTAAGTCCAATCTTTATATTCAACTTCGCGGTCCTGCAAAGGCGCGTATTCGTGCTGCGCGTATGAGCGCGTAAAACTTAAAAGTAGAATCGCCGTGATAAAAATCGTTTTCATTTTTTTAACTCCCGAGAAGGAAAGATAAACCTTAAGATGCCGAAAGGCAAGAAAGTTATGTCCGCGTCTCATTTTATCTTTTTGTATCGAATCGTGGTAATTTATTTTTAAGAAAACAAAATTGGAGTTTTATAATTTTAATGAGCAATAAAACAACCGTATCCGACATTTTTCGCCGCGCACTCGACATCAGACAAGCGAATCCGAACGGCTCTTACAAAGATTTGAAAATGCAAATCGTCAATGAATTCAGCGGTCAACCGTTTCCTTCGACCGCGCAATTGACAATTCCCGAATACGACAGCATCGCGCCTGAAGAAGATTGGACGGCTGGACTGCCCGTTGTTTTGCGCGGCATCCAAACTGAAGATTGGGCGGAAATCGCGCACGGAATCCTCATCAGTCTCGAACAGGTCGAAAATTATCCGAAGGAATCGATGCGCGAAGACGCGCCCGAAAAGGAATGGCGCAACCGTCATCGAGGCATCGCCGCAGCCGAAGCGAAAAACCTGGATAAATGGATGCCTGAAGATTTGATGACGATGGCGCAGCGCGCGACAAAGCGGAAGGTTTAGATTTTCTCTGAAGATTATTAGCCGCGAACAAACACGAAAAGACACGAAGAAAAACTATTTGCTTACTTTAGGATTTATGTTTATTTCGTGTTCTTTCGTGTTTGTTCGCGGCTAATTCCTCGTGGTTTTGCAATAAATTTATGAAAGCAGTTTGGGTTAAAGAATTTGGGGGCGCGAAAAATTTGGAAATCCGCGAAGTCGAAGATTTGCCGAAGCCGAAGGAAATCGAAGTTTTAGTTCGCGTTAAAACTTCCGCGCTAAACCGCGCCGATATTTTGCAGCGCAGAGGTTTTTATGCAGCGCCCAAAGGCTTTCCCGAAAGAATTTTAGGACTTGAGTTTGCGGGCGAAGTCGCGGAAATCGGAGACGCGGCGAAACATTTCAAAATCGGCGAAAGAGTTTTCGGCATTACGGCAGGCGGCGCGCAAGCCGAATTTCTTCTGACGGACGAATCTCTGCTCGCCAAAATTCCCGGAAATCTGAACTTCCTCGAAGCTGCGACAATTCCCGAAGCGTTTATCACCGCGCACGACGCGATTTTCACGCTCGGAAATTTGCAGGCGGGCGAAACGCTTTTGATTCACGCTGTCGGCTCAGGCGTCGGACTTGCCGCGCTTCAACTGGCAAAAGCGAATAATTTAAAAGTCTTTGGAACTTCACGCACAAAAGAGAAGTTGGAAAAATGCAGAGAATTCGGACTCGACGAAGCGATTTTAACCGATGGAAACATAAACTTTGCCGAGATTATTAAAGAAAAAACCGACGGCAAAGGTGTCGACGTGATTTTAGATTTGGTCGGCGCGAGTTTTTTTGCCGAAAATTTGGAAAGTCTTGCCCTCAAAGGACGACTGATTTTAGTCGGATTGACAGGCGGAGCAGCGGCGAAATTTAACTTGGGAATGGCTTTAGCGAAACGCGCAAAAATCATTGGAACGGTTTTGCGTCCGCGTTCAACTTCGGAGAAAGCCGAAGCAACCGCGAAATTCGTCAAGGACGTTTTACCGCTGATTGAGACGGGAAAAATTAAGCCAAATTTGGATAAGGTTTTTTCGGTCGAAGATATTAAAGAAGCGCACGAATATCTCGAATCAAACCAAAGTTTCGGCAAAGTAGTTTTAGAATTTTAAGAGACGTTTTCCGCTTTTGATTTAGAACTTGTAGTTTTAGTTCTTAATTCTCTCTGCCGCATCGTCCGTTACAATGCACAAACCGGCAATTTTTTCGGCTACAAGCTGTTCTAATTTTTTTGCGGCTTCTTCATAAGTCAGATTGCCTGCGAGACAGGCTTCAAATGAAACGACCGACCAATTCGGCGCATTTAATTCGCCGGGAAAATCTTCGCCTGAAGCGGCTTCCGTCGCCGGGGCAACTTTCGTTTTTTGGGCAGTCGCCGCTTTGTCCGTGTTTTGATTTTCCTTGCCTTTCATTTTTATTTTTTTCGGTTTCAATTAAGTTTTACGCCTAATTTATGCAAATCCGTCGATTGTCCGAACTTTAACACAACCGCCGCGGGTTGTAAAAATTTTTAACCGGGCTAAAATTGCAGAAAAACAAACTTGATTAAAAACAAATACGAATAAAAATTATCCGGGTTCAGTTATTATCTGTGGTTTTTGAATACTTTTGTTAATATAATTTCAAAAAATGAATTTTAGCGAAACAATCTTCCTGTCCGGTTTTCCGGGCTTTATCGCCGAGAGGCTCGTCAAGCGTTTGGCGAGCCGCGATAAAAAGTTTTTTCTGCTCGCGCAAAAAGATTTTATTGAAAAAGCGATGATAGCTGCTGGAGAGATTGCTGCGCAAACCGGTACTTCGATTGAAAACTTTGAGGTCGTCGAAGGCGACATCACGCAGGGAAATCTTGGTATCGAGGAAGAAAAGTTAAAAATAATTTATGAATCGGCAACCGACGTTTATCATCTCGCGGCGATTTATGATTTAGCGGTCAAAAAAGAAACCGCGTATCCGGTGAACGTCGAAGGCACGAAAAACGTTAACGAATTTGTCGGGAAATTGAAGAATCTACGCCGTTATAATTACGTTTCAACCTGCTATATCGCCGGGAAACGCACTGGCGAAATTTTAGAGAGCGAACTCGAACACGATGCAGGATTTCGTAATTTTTACGAAGAAACGAAATATCTAGCGGAACGCGAGGTTGAAAAATTAAAAAAAGACGTTCCGCTGACGATTTTTCGCCCGTCAATCGTTGTTGGCGATTCCATAAAGGGTGAAACTGCGAAATATGACGGGATTTATTCTTTGATTTTATATTTGCGGAAAGCTCCGCATCTGTTTCGCTTTGTCAATGTCGGCAATAAGGATGTCAAATTAAATCTCGTTCCGGTAGATTTCGTCGTCGAAGCAATCGCCGCTTTGTCAAAAGACGAACGCGCGATCGGGAAAACAATTGCGCTCGCCGACCCAAATCCGCTGACGACCGAAGAGATTTTCGACGCGCTTGCCGAAGCGATGACCGGTAAAAAATCTGTTATCAAACCGCCGCCGAGTCTGGTTGAAAATTTTTTGATGCTGCCGCTGACGCCTTTGTTAAGCGGTCTGCCGCATTCGGGCGTGCCGTATTTTTTTGTTCCGCAAACTTATGACACGAGTCTGGCAAACGAACTGCTTGCGCCGCATAACGTCGCGTGTCCGAACTTTAAGTCTTACGTCAAAAATTTATTGAAATTTGTCGCCGAACATCCGAAATTGTAGTTCTGCAATGAAAATTTGTTTGGTCGAGTTTGGATTCCGGCGAAACTTCTAAAACTTGCAGTTTCAAATCTTTTAGTCAATCATTAACAAAACCATTCCTGCATAAAATGACGAATCAAGAAATAAAATGCGTCGGTGTCGTCGTTAAGCCGAATCACAGGGAAGCGTGGCAGACGGCGTGCGAGCTTTCCGCCTGGCTCAAAAAGCGCGGCATAAATTTAATCGATAAATCGCACACGAAAAGCGAAACATTTGACGCTTCATATTGCGACATCGAAACGGTCGAGGCTGGAAAATTTCAATCGCAAGCAGATTTAATCGTCGTTCTCGGCGGCGACGGCACGATGATTTCGACGGCTCGATTGACCGGTGACAGGGAAGTTCCGGTTTTGGGAATTAACTACGGAAGTTTGGGATATTTGACAGAGTTTCGTATTGAAGAAATGTTTCCGGCGCTCGAAAAAATTCTTGAAGGCAATTACCAGATTGACAGTCGCGTAATGCTCGATGTCGAACATCTTCGAGACGGTGAAAAACTCGCTTCGGGAAGAGTTTTGAACGATGTCGTCATCAACAAAGCCGCGATCGCGCGCATAATCGAAATCGAAGTCGAACTGAACAATCTTTTCGTCAATTCGTTTCGCGCCGACGGTTTGATTGTTTCGACCCCGACCGGCTCGACCGCTTACAATCTTTCCGCCGGGGGTCCGATTCTTTTTCCTTCGATGAACGCCATCGTGATGACGCCGATTTGCCCTTTCACACTGACGAATCGCCCAATTGTGGTACCGGACAAAGACGAAATAACTATAAAGCTAAAAAACGAAATCGAAGGCGTAGTTTTGACTTTGGATGGACAAATCGGACACCAGATAAAACCGTATGACCGAGTTTTAATTCGCAAAAGCGCGACGGCTTTTAATCTCATTCAACCGACGAACCGCAATTATTTTGACGTTCTGCGAAACAAATTGAAATGGGGAAGATGAGTTTAATGGATAACGGATAATGGAAAATGGATAATGTTAATCAAATCATTATCCATTTTCCATTATCCGTTATATTTTTACTTTTCTTTTGCAATCAGCGATTCGCCGATTGCATCCGTATGCGGCTCAAAATCTTGAATCGCATAGTTTTTGCCGACGGGTTCGCTCGGTTCGCTTTCTAGAGCCGCGCTTAGAACGTCGTCAATTTTATTTGCCGTGATAATTTCTAGTTCGTTGCGTACGTCTTCGGGAATTTCTTCGATGTCGGCTTCGTTCTTTTGCGGCAAAATTATGCGGCGGATGCCCGCGCGATGCGCCGCGAGAACTTTTTCCTTGATTCCGCCGACGGGAAACACGAGACCGGAAAGCGTGATTTCGCCGGTCATCGAAGTATCGGAACGCACTTTTTTTCCTGTGTAAAGCGAAGCGAGAGCCGACGCCATCGTAACGCCCGCGCTCGGACCGTCTTTTGGAATCGCGCCCGCCGGAACGTGGACGTGAACGCCGTTTTCCTTGATTTCTTTCGGGTCAATGCCGAGTTCCGCAGCGTGCGACCACAAATAAGAACGCGCCGCCTGCACCGATTCCTTCATCACTTCGCCGAGTTGTCCGGTCAAAGTCAAACCCGAACCGCCGGGCAGCATCGTCGCTTCGATAAACAAAATTTCGCCGCCCATTTCCGTCCAAGCCATTCCGGTCGCCACGCCCGCCGGATTTTCGTCACGCGCTTTTTCCGGGTAAAAACGCGGCACGCCGAGATAACCTTTTATTTCATTTTCGGTAATTTTAACCTTTTCCGTATTGCCTTCGGCTACTTTGAGCGCGACTTTTCTGGCAAGATTTCCAATCGTTCTTTCGAGCTGGCGCACGCCTGCTTCGCGTGTATATCTGGCGGTTAAAAGATTTATCGCGTCGTCTGTAATTTCTAATTGTTCGGGCTGCAAACCGTTTTCCTTGATTTGCCGTTCAATCAAATACTGCTTGGCGATATTCAATTTTTCCGCGTCCGAATAACCGGCAAGCTGGATGATTTCCATTCTATCCCGAAGCGGCGCGGGAATGGGTTGAAGCTGATTTGCCGTCGCAATAAAGAAAACCTTCGACAAATCGAACGGTAAATCCAAGTAGTGGTCGCGGAAGCTGTTATTTTGCTGCGGGTCTAAAATCTCTAAAAGAGCCGCCGCCGGATCGCCGCGATAATCGTTGCCGAGCTTGTCAATTTCGTCGAGCATCATCACGGGATTATTTACGGCGACGCGCCGCAGAGATTGAATAATTCTGCCGGGCATCGCCCCGATATAAGTTCTTCGGTGTCCGCGAAGTTCGGCTTCGTCGCGCATTCCGCCGAGCGACATTCTCTCAAATTCACGCCCAAGCGCACGCGCAATCGAGCGCCCCAGAGAAGTTTTACCAACGCCCGGAGGTCCTACAAAACAGAGAATGGGGCTTTTAGAATCGGGACGCAATTTGACAACCGCGAGCGATTCCAAAATCCGTTCTTTGATGTCTTCGAGTCCGTAATGGTCTTCATCGAGAATTTTTCGCGCTTCGTTTAAGTCTAATTTTTCTTCGCTCGATTTTTTCCAGGGAAGTTCCAAAACGTATTCGAGATAAGTTCGGATAACGTGATAATCCGGCGCGGACTGCGGCAACTGTTCCATTCGCTTTAGTTCGCGCTCGGATTCCTTTCGCACGTCTTCCGGCAAGTCGGCGGTTTCCAGACGCCCGCGCAACTGCTCGGCTTCGGCTTTTTCGCCTTCATCTTCGCCGAGTTCCTTCTGAATCGCCTTCATTTGCTGGCGCAAGATATAATCACGCTGCGATTTGTCCATTTCCGTCTGCGCTTCGGTGGCAATTTTCGAGCGAATCTGCATTATCTCGACTTCTTTGGCGAGAGCCGCGTATGCCAGTGACAAAAGTTCGTCCGTCGTGTCGGCTTCGAGCATTTTCTGCTCGGTTTCGACGCCTAAATCCAAAACCGAAGCTAGAAAATAAGCGAGCTGCACGGGATTGGTTTGCGAAGAGACCGCCATTCGAACTTCGGGCGGAACTTGAGGAAGCATTGTTAATGCCTGTTGTATCAAACCCTGAATATTTCGTTTCAAGGCTTCGACTTCTTCCAATTCCTTTACCTTCAATTCGGGTAATTTTTCGACTTTCGCCTTCAAAAACGGCTGTTCCTGCGTCCAATCAATCACGCGAACGCGGTCAATGCCCTGCACGATTAACTGCATCACGCCGTCGTTTCGCATCATTCGCTTGATGTTGACGATTGTTCCGACCATATAAAGGTCTGAAGCAACAGCATCATTGCCCGTTACGCTTTCTGTTTTCGTTGTGATGCAGGCGATCAGTTTTTCTTCAGTCGAAAGCGCGAACTCGACTGCCTTTATCGAACGCTCGCGCCCGACTGCGAGCGGCACAACCGTTTCGGGGAAAAGCGTCGTATTCTGCAAAGGCAAAACCGCAATTTCAAATTGTTCGGGCACGCTCGGTTTCGTTTCTTGATTCGTGTTTTCCGTATTTTCAGCCATAACTAAATTTTTGATCTTTTCTTCAAATAAACTAATAAAAGTCCGTCCGTGTAATTATGTTCGAGTTTTGCGCCTTCGATGGATGCGGGAAACTGCAAAGTTTTTTCAAAACGGCTGTAAGTTATCTCCATCTGCTGATACGACATACCGACGGCACAGGTTTTATCGCGCCGACAACCTGCGATATAAAGCTGATTGCCCTGAATGTCAATCTCCAAATCTTCCGCCGAAACGCCCGCGAGTTCGACTTTGACGAGCCAACCGTCAGGCGTTTGATAAACGTCAGCCGACGGATACCAGAGTCTGCCCGACGGTTTCGTATTCTTCGTTGTCGCCAAAAAATGAAAGTAACGATTGATTGATTTAGCCATATTTCGATTTTGGATTTTGGATTTTGGATTTTGGATTTCTATTCAATCGTAAATCGCTAATCTAAAATCGCAACCATTAATTATGATTTTCTCCAAAATGAGCTTCCGCTTGATATTTCTTCCAGCGTTGCGGCGATTTCGCGCTCGTCTTCCATTTCGAGCGCAACGTCCGCCATCGCAATAATTCCGGCGAGTTCGCCCTCTTCATTGATAACGGGAATCCGGCGCACTTGTCTGTCGCCCATTAGACGAATCGCTTCAAAAACAAAATCGTCAGGTTTAACCGAGAAAATTTCTGTCGTCATTACATCACCGACTTTCGTTTCCGCGTTTTTCCCTTCGGCAATCGCGCGAACGACAATATCCCGGTCGGTCACGATTCCGACGAGTTTTCCGTCTTCGACAATCGGCATCACGCCGCAATCGCCTTCGCGCATCAAAACGGCGACTTTCTGCAAAGTCATCGCGCGATTTGCCGTCGTAACGTTGCTCGTCATAATTTCACGGCAACGCCGCCGCGCATTTTCCGAAAAACTTTTTTCCGACATACTTTTCATCTCGCTGGTAAATTTTCTTTAACAACTTATATTTTGGGCGAGCGAAGAAGATAAATCAAGCAGAGGAATTTCGGCGCTTGATTTGCCAATCAGAAATCTAAAATCTAAAATCCAAAATTAGAATGGGGAAACTTTACGAAAACAAGCGCAAACCAAAACGGACGGGCAAAAAAGTAACCGTCGGACGAGTTACCGACGTTCCGCCGGGACGCGGAGCGACCGTCAAACTAAAAGACGGCGGCGAAGTCGCGCTTTTTAACGTCAACGGCGAATTCCACGCACTAGAAAATTTCTGCCCGCACAAAGCCTATCCGCTCGCCGATTCGCGGCTTTACGGAAACATCGTCGAATGCGATTTACACGGCTGGCGTTTCGACGTGCGGAACGGCGACTGTTTGACAAAGAAAAATTGCTCGATTGAATCTTACGAAGTCGTAATTGAAGACGAGATGATAAAAATTTTGGTTTGATGATAGAACCTAATAATGCTCAAAAAGCTGTTTTAGCCGTCATCGCCGATGGCTTCAACCGGACAAGCCAGCAATGCTTCCGCGCAAAGCGCAATTTCTTCAGGCGTTTCCGGTTGTTTATAGACAAACGAATAACCGTTTTCATCAAACCGCGCAAAGTTTTTCGGCGAAGTGTCGCGGCAAACGTCGCAGTCAATACACTGTCGGTCAACATAGAATTTTCCGCGTGCGTTTTCCAGTAATTTATCTCGAACTTCAGCCATAAATTTTTAGCCACGAACAGACACAAACAGACACGAAATTTTTTATATTATTTTTCGTGTTCTTTCGTGTTTGTTCGTGGCTAATTCTTTTTCTCTTGATTTTGCTCGGTCAATGAAATCATTCGCTCCAGCGCAATTAAAGCAAAATGTTTTGTTTCCTCGTCAACCGTAATCTGGTTGACGACGTTTCCCGCGACGAGATTTTCCAACGCCCACGCCAGATTTTGCGGCGCGATGCGGTACATCGTCGCGCACATACACAAATCCGGCGCGAGCAGGCGAATTTCTTTGTCGGGGAATTTTTTTTGCATCCGAAGAACAAGATTTAATTCAGTTCCGACTGCCCATTTCGAACCGCTCGACGAATTTTCAATCGTGCTGATGATAAAAGATGTCGAGCCGTTTAAATCGCTCTTTTCGACGACTTCATACATACATTCGGGATGCACGAGAACTTTTATATCGGGTGTCTCCTTGCGAACCTGGTCAACGTGCCAGGGTTTGAAACGTCCGTGAACCGAACAATGTCCGCGCCAGAGAATCAGTTTTGCGATGTGAAGTTCTTCTTCGGTGTTGCCGCCGAGTTCTTCATACGGATTCCACAAAGCCATTTTGTCAAGCGGAATTCCGAATTTTAAGCCGGTGTTTCTGCCCAAATGCTGATCTGGAAAGAAAAACATTTTGTCGTATTCTTTTAGATATTTATCGAACAGCGGAACGGCGTTCGACGACGTGCAGACAACGCCGCCGTTGCGCCCGCAAAAGGCTTTTATCGCGGCGGTCGAGTTCATATAAGTCATCGGCGCGACCGTTTTCCCGTCGCCGATAACGCCTATTTCTTTTAACTGTTCCCAGGCGTCTTCGACTTGTTCGACGCTCGCCATATCAGCCATCGAACAGCCCGCGCCCAAATCCGGCAGAATGACTTTTTGATTCGGCTGCCCCAAAATATCAGCCGATTCAGCCATAAAATGCACGCCGCAAAAGACGATAAATTCCGCGTCCTTTCTTTTGGAAGCCATCACGGAAAGCTGATACGAATCGCCTGTCAAATCGGCGTGCGCAATAACATCGTCGCGCTGGTAATGATGACCGAGAATTACGACGCGCGAGCCTAAAATTTTTCTCGCGTTTTCGATACGCTCGTGCAGTTCGGCATCCGGCATCGCCATATATCTGTCGAGGCTTGCCGATTGCCGCCGCGCGTCTTCTTCGCCGACTTTTTCTTTATCTAAAACTGCCTGCATTGTTTCGTATTTCATAACACTTTGTTAGATGCGAATTTCGAGAATTTTGCAAACTACAATTATACAAAATCTAAAATCCTTTCGCTATCGAAAACAAATTCTGAATTACCATATCAAACTCTATTTTGAATAATTTCATCTATCCTGTTCTAATTTAATTACACATTTCCGATGAAAAACAACTTCCCGAATTTAACCGAGCTACGCCGCGAATTTCCGCAAACGGTGGAAAATCTCGCTTCATTGCCGAACCGCGAAGCGTGGCTTAAAAGAGTCTGGGAAATCGAGCAGCGCTGGAACGATTTTCGGGAAAATCCCAACCGAACTGAAGAAGTTGTTCTTTATAATTCCGCGCCGAAGGATTTAGAAATCGAAGCGGAGTTTGAAATTATTTACGCGGGCGGAACGCTCGGTTTGCTTCACGCGGCGGTTATGGCGACGAAGTATAACCGCAAAGTTCTGGTTTTCGACGCGCACACGGTTGGAAAAACGCACCGCGATTGGAACATTTCAGACGGCGAATTGCAGGAATTTGTCAAAGCCGGACTTTTTACGAAAGAAGAAATCGAAATGGCGGTTAACAATCGTTACAAAACGGGCTTCGTCAAATTTTATGACGCGAATTCCAAAATAAAAACGCCGCCGCTTTTTATGGACAATGTTTTGGACGTGGCGATTGAAGCCGACCGGCTTCTTGAAATCGCTGCCAAAAAGCTCAAAAAAACCGATTCGAAAATAGTCAATAATTTGCGTTTTATTCGTACATTTATTCAAAAGGACAAAGTTCTTGTCGAGTGCGAAGACCAGAAAAACGGGCGACGGAAACTTTACGCGGCGAAACTTTTTGTTGACGCGACCGGCACGAATTCGCCGGTTTCGCGCCAAATAAACGCGGGAAAATCAATCACGCACGTTTGCCCGACGGTCGGAACGGTGGCGAGAGGTTTTCGGCGCGGAACGGATGAAAAAGCGGTTAATTTTTCAGTCGGCGAAATTCTCGTGTCAACCGAAGACAGTTCCGACAATCGCCAATTGATTTGGGAAGGTTTCGCGGGCAGTCCGGCGAAAGACGAATACACGACGTATCTTTTCTTTTACGATTCGGTCGAATCGAAAGCGGATAAATCTTTGTTTAGGCTGTTTGAAGATTATTTTGAAAAGCTGCCGGATTACAAAGAAAAAAACGGCGCGTGGCGCGTCGTCAAACCCGTGTTCGGATATATTCCGAGTGTTCATCATCACGGCTGGAAGAATGTCAAGAAGACCGCAGCGGATAGAGTTTTGCTAATCGGCGACGCTGCCGGATTGTCTTCACCGCTGACGTTTTGCGGTTTCGGCTCGCACGTTAGAAATTTGCGGCGATTGACAAGTTTGACTGAAAAATCTTTGCGCGAAAATCTTTTTGACGAAAAATCTTTATCACAAATCAACGCCTACGAGCCGCGCGTTGCGCAAATGTCGAGCCTTGCGGAATTTATGCGCCCGGCGGAGAACGGCAAATCTTCGGCGGTCAACGAAACGATGAACGCGGTGATGTCGGCTTTGAGTAATCTGGACGCTGCCGTTAGCGAAGAAATGTTTCAAGACCGAATTTCGTTCGCGTCTTTCAAAAAAGTTTTGGCGAAAACCGCAAAAATTCATCCGCCGGTTTTCAAAAAGATGTTTGAGCATTTGGGCGCGAAAGGCGCGTTCTGGTGGATTGCCAACATTATCGAAGCTGCTCTCGACGAAAAAGGCTTGACCGCGAAAATGCGCCGCGAACAGGCAGACGAAAATTTTGAAACAACTTAATGTAATCTTTGCGCGTCTTGGAAAGTTAATGTTTTTAATGCGGCACGGATTTTTCAGTTTCACTTTCGAGTCTGAATGTCCGGCGCAAATTTTGTTATATTAATAATTTATGGCGAAGAAAGGTTCAATTTTAGTTTGCGACGATGAGGAAATAATGCGCGACGTTTTGGAAACGATTCTGAACGGTGCGGGTTACAAAGTTGATTTGGCTAAAACGGGCGAAGCGGCTCTCAAAGCATATGAAGAAAAGCCTTATGACGTTGTTTTGATGGACGTTTCGATGCCCGGCATCGGCGGTCTGACGACGCTCGAAGAGATTATTAAATTGGATGCCGAAGCCGTCGTTTTGATGATTACCGCTTACGCGACTTTCGACACGGCGATTTCTGCCTGGGACAAAGGCGCGGAAGGTTGTATTCGCAAGCCGTTTCAAAACGAGCAGATTCTCGCGCTCGTCGCGCGCGGCATTAGAACGCGACGCAAGGAAGAAGAGCGGGTTTCGCTCCGCCAGGCAATGACGCGCTCGGTTAAACGCGACGCCATTATCGGGCGTTCCGAGAAAATGGAAAGCGTTTTTCACCTTGTCGAACGAGTCGCACCAGCGCGTTCCACCGTTTTGATTTCAGGCGAATCGGGGACCGGCAAGGAACTGCTTGCCAAATCAATTCACGAATCCAGCCCGCGTGCCGAAATGCCCTTTGTCGCGGTTAATTGTTCAAACATTCCTTCGGAACTGCTGGAATCAGAGCTTTTCGGACACACGAAAGGCGCATTCACCGGCGCGGTTGCCGCTAAAAAAGGTTTGTTTGAAGTCGCCGACACCGGCTCGATTTTTCTCGACGAAATCGGCGATTTGCGACCCGAGACACAAGTGCGACTGCTGCGCGTTATTCAAGAACGCGAATTTACGCCGCTCGGCGATACGACGCCGGTTAAAGTTGATGTGCGGATTATCGCCGCGACCAATATAGATTTAAAGGACGCGGTTAAGAGCGGAACTTTCCGCGAAGATTTATATTACCGTCTGTCGGTCGTGCCGATTGAGCTTCCGCCTCTGCGAACGCGACGCGAAGACATTCTGCCGCTTGCGCAACATTTTATCCGCAAATACAACGCGGAAAATTTTCGCCAAATCAGCGAAACACTCTCGCCCGAAGTTTTGTCTTTGATGGAAAATTATTATTACCCGGGCAACGTGCGCGAACTCGAAAACATAATCGAACGCGCCGTCGTAATTGCGCCGACCGACGAAATAACCGTCGAATGTCTGCGTCCCGAAGTCAGCAATCCCGAACTCGCTCGTCAAATGATCAAAGACAGTGAAGGAAGCTCAGAAGAAATCGACATCTCGCGCGGTGCAAACTTTTATGACGAAGTGCGCCGCTTTGAAACCGATTTGATTCGCCGCGCACTCGACCAGACCGGCGGACACCAATCGCGCGCGGCACGACTTTTAGGCTTAAACGCAACCACCTTAAACTCGAAAATTAAAAGCTACAATATCTTGCCGCGTGAATAAATGTTAGACGCCAGCCGAAAATTCAAATTTTCGGAAAATTATCTAAACCCCTGTATTTTTTTAAAATATTATATAAGCTAACTCTTACGTCTATTGAGTTATTTAGCCCGTCCGGGACGTGGCATAGGATTTGCCGAAATGAATCTTGCTATTCAAAAGTACAATTTAAAAAATAGAATTTTTGCCAAATAAGATGGAGAGAAATATGAAGAAAGTTTTAATTGGAATATTATTTATTCTTGTAAGCTCAATGCTAATATCTGCTCAAACCAGTCGCGGTACGGTAAGCGGAATTATCAAAGACCCGAACGGAGCTGTAATACCGGGTGCGCAAATAACGCTGACCAATACGGATACGACGGTAACACGTACAAGTGTAACTAATGATGAAGGATTTTACCGGTTCGACGCGGTTGATCTGGGAACGTATTCGTTGACGGTAGCCGCTCAGAGTTTTGGCACTGCTACTAAAACCAACATTATAGTCAACGCTAATCAGACTTCATCGATTGACGCTGAATTAATAGTTGGCAGTCAGGCTGCCATAGTCGATGTAACCGCCGAATCAGGCGCGCAACTGCAGACGGAATCTCCGGTTCGCGGCGGCAATATCTCGACGAGACAAATTACGGAGTTGCCGATTGGCAGCAATCCGGTTTCCTTAGCATTAACATTGCCCGGTGTATCGAGTAATCGCGGCGGCTTCGGTGTCGGAACTTTTTCTGTCAACGGCGCGCGCGGACGCTCGAATAATTTTCTTATTGACGGCACGGAGAATAATGATATTTCAGTTGCCGGTCAGGGTTTTCAGATAAGTAACCGAGATGCCGTGCAAGAGGTTTCAGTGCAAACTGCAAACTACGATTCGGAATTTGGTCGTGCTGGCGGCGCTGTAGTCAATGTTATTACCCGCGCCGGAACAAGCCAATTTCACGGTACGGCTGCCTTTCAATATGACACGAGCGCCGACGACGCGATTACAGCCGCGCAATCGCGTGACCCTAGAGTGATTGCACGTGGTCGTCCTCTGTCAACAACTGAATTTGTCCCGTCGGCAACTTTCGGCGGTCCTCTGTTTCTGCCTCACTTTGGTGAAGGCGGACCGGTTTTCAACACACGCCGTGATAAAAACTTCTTTTTCGTTGCGTATCTGGAAGATCGCTCTCGAGCGCCGGGCGGTTCGAGAGAATTAATCGTTCCGACTGCTGCCGGGCGGGCGCGGCTGCAGTCATTTGCTGCTACTAACCCGAACGTCGCGGCATATCTTGCGGCAACAGCTAATACAATTGCGCCTGTTTCCACTCGAGCCGCGATTTCACTGGATAACTCGAATCTGCCGGCGGCTCAACAAACGCGCGGTCAGGTTGAAATCGGATCGTTCTTCCGCCAATTTTCAACTATCTCAACGCAGAAACAATTTCAAATTCGTACCGACCATTCGCTGGGACAAAAAGACCAGCTTTCATTTCGTTATCTGCAAGACAGCACGGATCAACCCGGCGGCGGAACGATTGGGTTTGTCGGCTTCGATGCCGACTTTGCATCAAGATACAAAAATTTTCTGATTTCCGAATCGCACGTCTTTTCTTCTTCGATAACCAATGAGTTGCGGCTTGCCTACAATCGTATCGATTTAGGTTTTCCGATTGCCGACGCATCGGGACCGGCGGGAACATTACCGCAAATCAGTCTTGGCGGAGGATTGACCTCACTTGGCGTGGCTGCGACATTTCCGCAAGGGCGCATAGCAAACAATTATCAAGTTCAAGATACGGTAACAAACATTTTCGGCAATCACACGATTCGGACAGGTATCGACTATCTTAGACAAATTTCCAGACAACAGGCTCCGGCTAATACTCGCGGTTCGCTAGCTTTTGGAACCGGCGGCGGTTTCACCGGACTAGGTAACTTTGTTGACAATTTTGGCGGCACCGGTAATGCCAGCAGGACATTCGGCAGCGCAATCTATAATCCGACTCTTCATCGTATCGCGGCATTTGCACAAGACCGGTGGAAAGTTACGCAGGATTTTACATTTACTTACGGTGTTCGGTATGAGTATTTCGGAGTGCCGTTTAACACGCTTCGAACTCCTGCTTTCACAGGTCTCTTTAACGTTGACCCGGTAACGCGCACCGGAGCTTTCAGCCAGCCTAATCAAGTTCAGGGTGACAAGAACAACTTCGCTCCGTCGATTGGCATTGCCTATTCGCCGTCCTTTTCAGACGGCATTGGAGGTTTTGTTTTCGGTGAAAAGAAAACGGTGATTCGTGCCGGGTATAATATCGGCTACGATTCATTCTTCAATAATATTGCGTCAAACGCTGTCGCCTCCTCGCCGAACACCATCGTGACGACTAACACGTCGACACTTACTGCGGCGAATCCGCGCGGTCTATCTAGCTTCAGCGATCAGTTTCCGACCACGGCGGCGGCTGTTACTCCGTTAAGCGCACAAACTTTGATTGCTCCTAATTTAGTCAATCCGTATTATCAAAGATATTCCTTCGGCATCCAACGCGAGTTGCCGTTTAATATCGTAATGGATGTTTCCTATGTCGGTTCAAAGGGAACAAAACTTTTCATCAATGAAGATGCAAATCCGCTGGTTCGACCGGAACTGCGTATTACGCCTATTAATCCTACAACAGGAACGGCGGTTACAACCGGTTTGTCAAACAGATTAGATAATATTCAAGGTCCAAGAACTGTTCGCACCAATGGCGGTTCATCTTCCTACAATTCCGGACAAATTGAAGTTCGTCGTCGTTTTAGCAACAACTTCCAATTAACAGGTGCTTATACCTTTTCAAAGTTAATCAGTAATGCAGACGAAGTGTTTGCAGGCGGAGTAGCTACTTCGGGAGCTTCCTTCTTCGCCGTCCCGGCAGTTTTCGGCGGTGATAGACGAGACCGGGCAGTTTCACTATTTGACCGCACGCACCGCGCTAGTTTCACATACGTTGTGGAATCACCGTTCTTTAAAGAGCAGCAGGGTTTTGTCGGCAGATTATTCGGCGGCTTCCAGTTCAGCGGCGTAACCATAATTGAGTCGGGCGTGCCGGTTAACATATTTAACGGTTTTGACGCAGATGGTATTGGCGGCGCTAATGATCGTCCTACCTTCAATCCGAATGGACAGCGCGGAGTTCGTGCCGTTCCGGTGGTTGATGTTAATAATTTCATCACCGGTTATATTAACCCGGAAATAATTACCGGGCGAAATCCCACAACCGGCGCGCCGATTTTTGCGTCTATTGACCCCAATACGGCACGATATATCGTCAATCCGGCATTCGTTCCCGGTTTAGCGGGAAGTGTAGTGCGGACAGGCAATACACCACGTAACAGCGAGCGTTCAAACGGCATCAGAAATACTGACATTACTCTCTTAAAACGGACGAGAATTTCTGAAAAAGTATTTTTTGAGACACGTGCCGAATTCTTTAACGTCTTTAATCACCCGCAATTTGCTGAAGGTGATAATGATGCCAGCGCTCAGACACAAGGGTTATTTCTCCAGCCGATTAATCCTACGACCAGCGGCGGCGGGCGTTCGATTCGTTATCAGGTGAAATTAGTATTCTAAGAATTCACGGGTTAAACTCTGTGTGTTAATGAAATACCGGAAAACAAGCGCGACGGAATCACATTCCGTCGCGCTTGTTCTCTTTTGATTTGATTTTTACACTTTATTTAACAAAACTTTGGATAAGAATTTAGTCGATTTAATTTGATGTGCCTTTGACAAGCCAACCGCAGTCATATGTGACATTCCTGCTGAAATCAAACTCAAAGATTTTAAATTCCAAAATAAAAACTTGAAGTACTTTGAAGTGATTTTGGAGGTTATTATCCAAATAATTGGATTATATTCAAATTTTCCATTGAAGCGATTAACTAAAAATTTCACAATAAAGATGATAAAGTATTTGAAATGACAATTTCTCTCTAAAATCATCATTTTATGAGTCTAATAATTATTTCTTCAAAAGTGGCATAAGGATTGCCCCAAATCCGGCAAGCTGCATTCATTTTTACCAAGTAAATATAATTAAATAATTAAAAGCATACATAATTTGTTTGGGCATTTTGTAGTATTACGACACTTTTCATATATAAAAATCAGCACTAAAAGTGAATAGTTTATTCTAAAATCTTGGAGGAAAGGAAATGAGAAAATTTGCTAATACACTAATAATATTGGTATTAGTTGCCTTTAGTCTGGTGGCTGTTCAAGCCCAGACTACAGGCTCGATTGCAGGAACGGTCGTCGACCAATCTGGAGCGGTTGTTCCGAATGCGACCGTTACGGTAAAAGGCGAGAGTGGGCAAGAGTTTACCGCTACAACCGGCGAAGACGGAACATATAAGATTCCTGCTGTCCAAAACGGTGTCTATACGGTAACCGTTACGACCACAGCCGGTTTCAAAACATTTGTGGCAACTAATGTAAAAGTTGACGTTGGGACACCGTCAACTGTAAATGCCGCTTTGGAAGTCGGCGGTCAGGAGCAAGTCGTCGAAGTAACCAGTGGCGGTGAGGTTCTGCAAACTGAATCACCGACAATTAGCACAAATATTACCGGACGGCAAATTTCCGAATCGCCGATTGCGTCGCGTAATGCTCTTGACTTGGTTAATCAGTTGCCCGGCACTTCTACTGTCGGACGCCCGCGCACCTCTTCAATAAATGGACTACCAAAAGGTTCGTTGTCCATTACTTTGGACGGTGCCGATGCACAGGATAATAATAACAGGTCAAGCGACGGATTTTTTACAAACGTACAGCCAAAAATTGACGCTATCGAAGAAGTTACGGTTTCAACGGCTAATCCCGGCGCGGAAAGTTCCGGCGACGGCGCGGTGCAGATTAAATTCGTTACCAAACGAGGAACTAATCAGTATCGCGGTGGTGTCTTCGAACAGGTTCGCAACACATCATTAAATGCCGCTAACTTCTATAACAATCGCGATTTAAGACCGCTCCCGGGAAGCGATAAAGCACCGCGAACTAAGGTTCAATTAAATCAGTTCGGCGGTCGTCTCGGAGGTCCGCTTCCGTTTCCGCATATTGGTGAAGGCGGTCCGTCTTTCCACTCGGGTAAAGACCGGCTTTTCTTCTTTTTTAATTACGAACAATTCCGCCAGCCTGAATCTCTTCTCCGAACGCGCACAGTTCTTACTCCGCAAGCACAAGCGGGTAATTTTTCGTATATTACGGGCATTCCGTCGGCACCCAACCCAATTCCGCAAGGTTGTGTGACAATCAATGCAACCCAATTACAGTGCCAAAGAGATTTATTTGCAATCGCTAGGGCGAACAATCAATTAGCTACGCCTGACCCGACAGTCAATTCGGTTTTGTCGAGAATAGCGGCGGCAACTGCCTCAGGCGGTTCGCTTACCCCTATCACAAATAATCCAAATCGCCAAAACTTTAATTTTAATGGAGCAGGCGGGCAAGTGCGTAAGTTCCTGGCTTTGCGTTTTGACGCTAATCTGAATAAAAACAACAGTGTGGAATTTGTTATTAATAGACAAAGATTTGACTCAATTACTGATTTTCTTAATAACGTAGACGCGCCATTCCCGGGCTTTCCACAATTTTCGCAATTCTCGAACCGAAATTCATATGTGGTAGCGCTTCGTTCTACTTTGACTAATAATCTAGTCAATGAAGCTCGTTATACTAAGCAAAGTGCGCCTGTAACATTCTTTCCTGAAGCAACAGCTCAGGCATTTGATTTTCAAGGCGGTTTTAATTTAGGAATTGATGCGGCAGGTATAAGCAGCGCAACAACTAGAAACAATAATTCAATGCGTGATACGCCGGTTGATGACTTTACCGACACAATGTCATTTGTTGCCGGAAATCATAGCATCAGCTTTGGTGGTCAGTACAAACTCATCAGGTCCATTCAAACCAATACAAATAATGCAGTTCCGTCTGTTGCTTTTGGTCTTGACGCTACTGATCCGGCATTTAACGCATTCTCTGCTACCAGTTTACCGGGCGCTTCGTCTACGCAGTTGGCAGAAGCACGCGCTCTTTATGCCGTATTAGTCGGGCGTGTTAGCGGTGTCTCTCAAGCCGCTGTCCTTGATGAAAGTGGAAGGTTTGTAAACAATGGCACGCAATCGCAGCGTGCAAAACAAACCACATTCGGTTTGTTTGCGCAGGACAGTTGGCGCATCCGTCCGAATTTGAGCGTAAATTACGGTCTTCGCTGGCAGCCGCAAAGTTCATATATTGCCCAAAGCAGCAACTTTTCCAGGATTGAAAATTTTGACCAGGTATTTGGCGTCTCCGGTCCCGGAAATCTCTTTAGACCCGGAACTTTTTCCGGTGGTGCAGTTCCAAGAGTAGTCGCGTTGCAGCCAGGTGAAAAATCCTACCCGACTGATTACAATAACTTTGCGCCGTCGGTCGGCGTGGTCTACAGTCCTGACTTTGGCGAGAAGGGAATTTTACGAAGTGTATTCGGCGGAGCTGGAAAAAGCGTTTTCCGCGGTGGGTATTCACTCTCGTTTGTCCGCGAAGGATTTGCCCTGTTTACCAGCGGAGCTACAATAAACCCAGGCGGGTTTATTGATACATCACGCGATTTGGGAATTGCTAACTCCTTTACGGTCGGAACGAATTTGAGGGATGCTAACAATGTCAATTTAACGCCGAGAACGTTTCCCGCAACGCCGGCATTTCCGCTAGCGTTTTCAACTGCTGATCAGGCGGTTGCATTTAGTCCTGACTTAAAGACCGGCGAAGTTCATTCTTTTAGCGCAGGCTACCAGCGCGAACTCGATAAAAATACGGTCATTGAGTTTCGTTACGTTGGAAATCGCGGCGTCGGTTTACAGCGTCTGCGCAATATCAACGAGTTTAATACGATAGAAAACGGATTTGCCGCTGAGTTTAAGTTAGCGCAGGCTAATCTTTTAGCCAATCAAGCCGCCGGCAGAGGTGCTACTTTTGCCTTCTTCGGAGCCGGAACGGGAACTTCGCCGTTGCCGATTTCGTTGGCTTTTATTAACGGCAATACAACTTTTGACCCGAACAATCGGCTTCTTTACAATTCGTCATTGTTTACTAGTTCGACTTTAACCGCCGCGCTTTCCCCAAATAACGCGAATGTGCTTGGTTTTGCCAGCGGCATTGAAGGAAGTGCCATCCGGCGTGGAAATGCTATCGCTAACGGTCTTCCTTCCAATTTTGTCCGTGTTAATCCGGCATTGCCGCGTGGAGTGTTTATTTATGATAATAGTATAGACACCTCGTATGACTCGGCAGTTATCGAAGTGCGCCGTCGATTATCAAATGGATTGCGCGTCGAAGCCAACTATGTTTTTTCCAAAGCGTTATCGAATACTTATTCGTCGAGTTTTATCGTTAACTCTAGTTTTACGCAAAGAGAAGGCGGCTTGGATTTGGCTAGAGGTCCGCAGGCGTTTGATATTCGCCACCAATTTAAGGTGGATTTGACTTATGACCTTCCTTTCGGCAAAGGACGAACATTCTTCTCCAATGCCAATGGATTTGTAAACAGTCTGGTTGGTGGATTTACCATACTTCCGGTAGTTAGGTGGCAAAGCGGTTCACCGTTTAGCTTAGGTAATGTTACGTTGGTCGGTATGACTAAACAAGAACTGCAAAAGGAAATCAAGGTTCGCAAAGATACTGTGATCAACGGTGTTAATGTCGTTACATATTTGCCGCTGGAAATTATTCAGAATTCGCAACGAGCGTTTGACATTAACATTAACAATGCTAATGGTTTCGGAACTACCTTCGGCGGCGCTCCGACCGGAAGATATATTGCTCCTGCAGGTGCTGGCAACTGTCAATCAAGGTTTGCCGGTGAATGCGGATTCAATAATTTGATCGTATACGGACCGAGCTTCTTTAAGTTTGACGTAACTTTAGCTAAGAAATTTAATCTTGGCGAGTCACGCAACATAGAGATAAGAATGCTTGCGCTTGATGCTCTGAATCATCCGAATTTCCGCGTCGGTGGTTTTAATGCAGATGTAGTAGCTCCAAGTTCCACTTCCACTTTATATAATTTGGTCGGTTCGTCAACCTTCGGTCAGCTTACTAGCGGTTCGACTTATAATGATCTTGGGTCGCAAGATCCGGGCGGTCGAATTATCGATTTTCAGATACGATTCAATTTCTAAACAAAAGCAACAATTTTTTATTGCCAGTTTAGAAAATAATCATTGCGATTTCAGGTGATGCCTTTTTACGGCATCACCTTTTTTTTGATTAAATAATTTTGGCGAATGAATAATCTTATCGAAAAAAACGTTTCGATTGCGCCGCACGGTGCCGGTGATTTAATTAACCGCGCCGTGCGATTTTACCGAAAGAACTTTTGGGCATTTGTTTGGATTGCCGCGCCGCCGATAATCGGCGGGACACTGATTTCTGGGACTGATTAATTACCACAGCGAAGCATCTCAGTCTTTTTCGTCTACCTCAAGCAACTTTCCACTCAAAAGTTAATAGTTGCAAAATACAGTTTCATTTAAAACAGAGTGAGTTTAAAAGGCTCTAAAATATCCATTTTTGGGTTGGTTACTCCATATTTTTGGATGGAAAGTTAAATTTGCCATTTTATTTTTTTTCTAAATCATTAGAAACATTTGTGTTGTCATTTAGATATTTTACGGCACGGTTTTTGAAAATCAAATAGTTTTTATATATACGTTTTGTTTATTAACCTTTATTCGGGTTAGCACAAATTTTTACCTTCCGTTTTAATAGTTATAAGAAAGTTGTTTGTGAAACCAGAATTTATTTTATTAATTCCAGCTCTAATTTTTATTTGAGAAATAGACACAACTTCTGGAGGATAATTGTGAAAAAAGACATAAGATTTTTGTTTGTCGGTTTTGGAATGACGCTCTGCTTGACGTTAATAATAATTCTTAGCAGTCAGGCGGCGTTTGCTCAAGCAACAACCGGCAGTTTGAGAGGAACTGTTCTCGACCCGAATGGACAAGCCGTTCCCGGAGCGAGCATAGCGGCTAAAAACCAAGCGACGGGTGTTTCGTCACCGACCACTACGACTACTGAATCCGGCGGCTTTTTTATTACTAACTTGCTGCCGGGACCATATTCGGTTACAGTCACCACCACTTCAGGATTCAAAACCGCTACCGTATCGGACGTTGCCGTTCGACTCGGACTCGAAACCGAGGTTCCGGTAAATTTAGAAATTGGAACGGCTGCCGAAACCGTCACGATTGTCGCGGGCGCCGACGAAATTGCCCAGACAACATCGGAAATCTCATCAAACTTTGAGAGCCGAAAAGTAACCGATTTGCCGTCGAACGCGGCAGGCGGCGGAATTGACACGCTGGCGTTAAATGCGCCGGGCGTGATACCCAGTAATCTCGGCGGTACGAATACCAACGGTACCGCGCTTTCCGTCAACGGGAACCGCGCCCGCTCAAACAACTTTACGATTGACGGAACGGATAATAACGACCTCAGCATCGGCGGTCCGAGCTTTTTCGTTTCCAATCAAGATTTGGTGCAAGAGTTTCAAATCGTTACCAACAATTTCTCGGCTGAGTACGGACGCAACCAGGGAGCCGTCGTTAACATTATTACAAAGGCGGGAACTAATAAATTCAGCGGCAGTGCATTTGAGTATCATCGCAACAGCAGCGCCCTGGATGCTTTAACAAACATCGAACGTCGAGACCCGACCAGAGGCAAGCGCGATAAATTTATCAGCAATGTTTTCGGTGGTACCTTTGGCGGTCCGATTGTCAAAAACAGAGCTTTTTTCTTCGGCAGTTACCAGGGTATTCGCCAGCGCCAGAGCTTCACGGCGCGCGGCAGCAACCTTGCCATTTTGCCGTCGGAATTTACTCGTCTGAGAGCGGCATTTCCGGGGAACAATGCAATTACAGCCCTCACGACACAAGGAGCTTTCGCGCTCAGCGGTTTTGGTCAGGTTCGCGCACGTTCAGACCGACCGACCGACTTTGTTTGCATTTCTGCCAATCCGACAGCGTTTTGTCAGACTGCCAGCGCGACAAATCCTAATCCCAACAGGACAGGCTTTTTTGCCGCCGCTTTTCCGGAGCGCATTTTCGCTACTCCGAATGACCAAAATGAATTTACGGTACGCGGCGACGTCAATTTTACCCCTAAGGATAATTTTACGGCGCAATATCTCGACCAAAGAGGCAACAGCGCCAACGGTCTCGGCGGAAGCGGCGGTTTCACTGGCGATATTCCGGCAAAAACCCGAAAAGTCATCGGCACTTACAACCGACAATTATCTTCGAGAACCGTTAACGAATTCCGCTCGACCTACCAAAATCTATTCGTAAAATTCGGCGGCGGTTGTGATAACGCTTTAACCGGCTGTATTATCGACCCGCTCAAAATCGGCGAATCATTTACAAATATTCAATTCGGCGGAATTCGCGGTGCCGGGTCCGGCACTTCGCTACAGACAATCGGCGGAGCGACTAATCTTCCGCAGGGACGAACCGTTAAGGTTTACCAGTTTTCGGATAAACTATCGACGAGCATTGAAAACCACCAGCTTAAATTCGGTATCGACATTAGAGCTTTGCGAAACACTGTGCCGTTTCTTCCGAACATTAACGGAGTTTTCCGATTTAACACTACCGCAGCTTTAGTTACCAACACGCCGAGCAGCGTAACGATTGCCGACGGCGTACCGATTATTAATTATAAAGAGTTAGACCAGTTTTATTTTGTTCAGGACGACTGGAAGGTTTTGCGAAATCTTACTCTCAATCTCGGAGTGCGATACGAGTATACGGGACAACCGATAAACTTATTCAACGATTTAACCGTCAAACGTGAAAGCGATGCGAGTACCGCCTTCTACCGACAGAGTCTGCCGCTCGAAGCCAGAACGGTGCCGAGAATCAAATCCGACAAAAATAATATCGCTCCGCGCCTCGGCTTTGCTTATTCTCCGGGAGCAAAAAGCGGATTTCTCGGAACTTTGCTTGGAAACGATTTGACGGTTATCAGAGGCGGTTTTTCGATTGCCTATGATGCTACTTTTTACAACATTGCACTCAACGTCTCAAGCTCGGCTCCGAATGTATTTTTAGACACAATTCCAAATACAGTCGGTGCTATTCCCTTGCCGGGTAACCCGATTGGTTCGGCAGTGCGGACGGCGGGAGCCAGTTTCTTGAGAAGAAATACTTTCGACCCGAGACTTTTGTCGCAAACGCAGGTTGCTTCAAATTTCCGTTCGCCGTATTCGCAACAGTATTCTTTGGGAATCCAGCGGCAGTTAAATGACAACAACGTCGTCGAAGTTCGATATGTCGGAACTCGCGGTAAAGCGCTTTTCCAATCGGTCAACCGTAATCCGAATTACGCCAACTTGTATAACGGATTTACGGCAGACGTCACGACTAATATCAACGGTGTGGACGTTGATGTCCCGACAATATTTCCGGGCTTTGCCAATTTGCTGAACGGCGCCCCAGCGCCGCAGGTGTGCGTCAACATTGCGTCAACGCCGGATAACGAAGCGGCTTGTAACGGCAGACAGGTAGCAGGAAGAGGCTTGATTCGTTCGCGCGAGAATACAGCCAGTTCGAGCTATGATTCGATGCAGGCACGTTACAACGGCAGATTTCTTAATAAAAATCTGAACCTCGGAGCGTCCTACACATTTAGTAAAGCGTTGGACAATGCCAGCGAAATTTTTAACTTCGGTGCCGAAAGCAACTTTGCTCAAAATCCGTTTGATATTACGAGCGGGGAAAGAAGTTTATCGGGCTTTGACCGACGCCACTCTTTCGCGCTGAATTATACCTACGAAGTGCCTTTTATGAAAGAGCAGAAAGGTTTTGTCGGAAAACTTTTAGGCGGTTTCCAAATTAACGGTACTTATAATCTTGCCAGCGGGCAACGCTACACGCCGTCGCAATTCCTTAACGCTTTCGGAGGTATTCCGACTTACCAGGACAACGGTTTTGCCCAAAGTTTCCTTGGACAAGACAATTTGCGTCCGTTTCTGGGCAACCGCAATGCGAACGTCAGAAGCGTTGGAATTACAAGTGTCGATGCCAGTCTATTGGGCTTCACAACGAGGGTTAGTCCGACGGGCTTCTTTTCGCTGAACGAGTTTAACACGACCGGTAATGCGGTTCCGGTTACGCCGAATGACGTTCGTTACATCTTTAACGGACCGGGCGCGGCTAAATTATTCGGGACTCCGTTCGGAAATGTGACGCGCAACGGTGAAAAAGGAGTGCCGCTCAATCAACTGAATATGGGTCTTTTCAAAAATACCAATATTAGCGAAACGGTCAAGATTCAGTTTAGAGCTGAAGCATTTAACGTCTTAAACCACCCAAATGCCGGTTTCGGTGTCGCAGGTGAATCCGACGTACCGGATATTTATGTCGAAGATGCCGGAGTGAGTTTCGCCGACAAGCGCGAAATTCAGCAAAGCAGTCGTCGTCTTCAATTCGGCTTGCGAATTGTTTTCTAAAATGATTTGCTATGCTATTTATAAAAGAGACGGTCAATAAGCCGTCTCTTTTTTTCTTGGATTGACCGGGTAATGACGAACGAAAGAAAACAAGACCTCAGTCTTACGCCGCTTGGCGCCGGTGATTTAATTGACCGCGCCGTGCGATTTTACCGAAAGAACTTTTGGGTATTTGTTTGGATTGCCGCGCCGCCGATTATCGGCGGGACACTGATTTCCGCCGGATGGACGTTTGCCGGACGCGAGATTTTTTCTGCCGCTGCGTCGCGCGACTCGAGCGAGATGATTTTCTATTATCTATTTACCGGATTCGGCAATCTGGTCATCTGGCTGGCGGAGACGGTGGCGACAATCTCCGTGATGGGCGGCGCATCGCGCAATTTCGTCGGGCATTTGCTGTTCGGCGAGCCGGTAACTTTTCGTCAGACTTATAAAAATGCTGGAAAAAGATTGGGCGGCTTGATTGCCGCCGCGTTTATCATCTCGATTCTGCTCGGTATTTCCGGTATATTTATCTTTTATTTAGGGACGATTCTCGCTGTTATCGCCGTCTTGCTGGTTGCGACAACCTTTGCTTCCGTTCCGTTTTTAGCTTTCATCGTGTCTTTTGCGCTTGCTTTGGCGATTATTTTCATAACCGGCTGGTTGTTCTTTTTTGTGGCTTCGCGGTTTGCTTATGTGCCGCAGGCGATGCTCGTCGAAGGTCGGGGAGTTTTTTCGGCAATCGGCAGAAGCGCGACTCTGGCGAGCGGAAACGTCAAACGCTTTGCCGCGCTGTTCGTCTTTACGACGGCGGCGACTTATTCGGCTCTCGCGCTTCTGTATATTCCGCTCGGTTGGTACGCTTATCTGAGCGGCGTGCAAATTTTTTCGTTCGACGCCGAAACGATTCCCGCCTGGTATCAAATCATCAGTCAATTCATTTGGCAGGCGAGCTTTATTCTTCTGATGCCAATCTGGATGATTGGATTGTGTCTGCTTTACGTCGACGAGCGCGTGCGGCACGAAGGCTACGACATCGAACTCCTTGCGGCGCGGCGCTTAGGCGAAATTCCCGTCGTTTCGTCCAATTATGTTAATCCTTTGCAGCCCGCTCTATCGCCGCAAACCGTTGCGAATCGCGTTCAAAAGCAAAAATCTTCGATGTCGCCGCTCGGACTGAGTTGAAATTAAATGACGCAAACTCTTGATTGATGAAACCTCTAATAAATATTAATGAAAACAAATGTAACTTTAATGTTGTGCGGTTATTCGGCGTAATTTGTTTTGTGTTTATTATTTTTTCGCCCGTTTCGCTGTTCGCTAAAACCTTAACCGAATATAAAAAAAACATCGGCGAGGCGCGCGATTTAATCATTGTTTTGCTTTATCCCGACGAGGAAGATGCAACGCCTGAAATCTCACCGAAATTTGCGCGCGAGGCTTTGAAGCGAATTCGCCGAAGCGTTCCGGCAAGGGAAAAAATTGAATGGCAAGACCGCAGCGTCGAAACCGACAATCAATGGCTGTTTGACGCACTCGATGAGTTTGAAAAAGAGCCGGGCGGTTCGCCGAAAAAAGAAGCGATTTTAACTTCAATCGGTGAAAGGCTCGACGCGCTGCGGCAGAAAATCGAAGAACTCGAAAAACCGCCATCGGCAAACCGCGCCGGAGCGGAAGACGCGCAAAAACTGGCGGAAATTTTGCGGCGCGAGGAATATCAAAAGCCGGAAAAAAGAGATGAAAGTTTTTTTCAAAAACTCTATCGTCAAATTCAGGAAATCTATCAAAAGATTTTAGATTGGCTGGAGAGTTTTTTCCCGCGCCCGAATTTGTCCGCAGGTTCAACGAACGGTTTCCAATCGCTGTTCTTCATTTTGCAAATGATGCTTTATGCTCTGGTTTTAGGCGTCATCGCTTTTCTGCTTTATAAATTCGCGCCGCTGCTGATTAATCGCTTCGACTGGCTGGAAAAAACGGATAAAAATGAGCGCGTCATTTTGGGCGAGAGACTACTGCCGGAGCAATCTTCAAAAAGCCTTTTCGAGGAAGCGGAAAAACTCGCCCGTGAAGGAGATTTGCGCGGCGCGATACGCAAAGGCTACATCGCGCTTTTATGCGATCTCGCCGACCGCAAAATCATCGGACTCGCGCAAAACAAAACGAACCGCGATTATTTGCGTGACGTGCGTTCCAAAAGCGAGCTTTACCAAAATTTAAACGGCTTAACCATCAATTTTGAACGTCATTGGTATGGCTTTGAGCCTGCCGAAGAAAAGGATTGGGAAAATTTTAGAATAGAATTTCAAAAAGCAATCAATACCCGACGGTAAATATTTATCATTTATTATTGAACAAAGTATTCAATGGTAAATGTTCGACGATAAATGAAAGAAAGATTTCTCATATTTTCAGGCTTGATTTTGCTGGTTATAATTCTAATCGGCTTAAACGCCGCGTCTTTCGTTCAAAAGGAAAAAGTTCCCGACAGCGAGGACAAGCCGAACCGTTCGACTTTTAATGCGGGCGCGACCGGAACGCGCGCTTTTTACGATTTGCTGGCGGAGACGGGCAGAAAAACGACGCGCTGGCAAAAACCGGCGTCCGCGCTGCTTTCAGCCGGAAAAGATAAACCGGCGACATTCGTCGTCATCGGAAAAACGCGGCGCGAATTTGAAGACAACGAAGTCGAACAGCTACTTCGTTGGGTTTCAGAGGGCGGAAAGCTGGTCGTTATCGACCGCGAGCCGCCGGAAGAATTAATCAAAACGACGGCAAATTATATTATTTCGATTGCCGCTTCAAAGGAAAATCTATTTTTCGACGCCGACCCGTCCGACCAGAATCGAATGACGGAAAAAACTGCGTCAGCGAAACCGGCGCAGCCGACGCTTTACACCGATAAGGTCAATGCCGTTCAAGCGTCGCGCTTTGCTTCGTCGGCGAATTTCGAGCATATTTCCGGCGGAAATGAATCGGCGAATAAAGATAAAAATAAAAAACAAATTGACGTTATCGGAAGCGATGATGACAAAAGCGAAAATCCGCCGCCCGCAATTTCCAAAACGTCATCTGAGAAAATCGAGACGTCCACGCTCAGCGCGCCGGTCGTTCACCTGGCAAACGACGAAAAAAATTTGCTCGTCGATTTTCCTTTCGGCTCCGGCGAAATCGTTTATCTCACCGATCCGTATATTGTCGCCAACGGCGGCATCGAGCTGGCTGATAATGCGCGGCTTGCCGTCAACATTGCGGCGTCGCGTGAAGGCGTTATCGCTTTTGACGAGTATCATCAAGGTTACGCCGAAGGCGACAAACAAATTCTGACGTATTTTGCGGGAACGCCCGTTGTCGGAATTTTTCTGCAATTGCTGATTTTCGCCGGGTTAGTTTTCTACACGCAAAGCCGCCGTTTCGCGCGACCTTTGCCGGAAATCGAATCAAACCGGCTTTCCAAGCTCGAATATATTTCGGCAATGGCAGAGCTTCAGCGGCGAACGAAGGCTTTCGATTTGGCGATTGAAAACATTTACACCGAATTTCGGCGGCGGACTTCGAGATTAGTCGGCGCGGATAACTTGACGACTTCCTACAGGGATTTGGCACGGCTGATTGCCGGGCGCGGCAAATTAAATCAAACGGAAGTCGAAGATTTGCTGTTCAAATGCGAAGATATTATTCGCGGCGAGCCGACCGGCAAAAGAGAAGTTTTGCAGCTTACGCGTCGACTGCGCGAGATTGAAGAAAAGCTCGGTTTGAAACGCGCGCGAAAACGGGTCTTCAAAAAATGAATTTATCGATTTCCGAATTAGTCTCGCTCGCCCTGCTCTTTTTTATTACGAGCGCGGTCGGCGTCGTTACGGGCAGCAATTCGCTGATTACCGTTCCCGTGATGTTTCAATTCGGCATCGAACCGAAAGTCGCCGTGGCGACCAATATGTTCGGCTTGACGTTTATGGCAATCGGCGCGACGATTCCCTTCGTCAGACAAAAGGCGATTGACTACAAGCGAGTTTCGCCGCTGATTTTATTGACGATTATCGGTTCGGCAATCGGCGCGAGCCTGGTCGGATTTATTTCCGATAAAACGATGCCGATAATCGTTTCGATATCGATGATTGCGGTGACGGTTTTCACATTGATAAAGCGCGACGCGGGCGTTGCCAAAACCGAAATCATTTCTTCAAAGGCGCGCAACATCACATATCTTTTGACGTTTCTTCTGGGAATTTACGGCGGATTATACAGCGGCGGCTACGTGACGTTATTAACCGCCTCGTATGTCGCATTTTTCGGAATGACTTTCGGCGAATCGGTCGCGTCCACCAAACTCATCAACGTCTTTTCGTCCTCGATTGCCAGCGCGATTTTTATGTGGCAAGGTTTAGTGGATTACAAATTAGGCGCGATTTTAGCCGTCACAATGTTCGTCGCCGCTTATATCGGCGCGAAAACCGTTACGAGATTAAACGACGTTTGGCTGAAAAAAATCTTTTTGGGAACGGTTTTGATTTTGGCAGTAAAGACAATTTTTGATTTTGCAGCCAAATAAACAAACCAAGTCATTAACTAATCCCAAATCTAAAACCCAAAATCAAATTAATGCTAAATTACACCCCATCTACCGTTACACACGTCCAAAACGAACTTCGCAAAGTAATTGTCGGGCAAGACGAAGTTATCGAACAAATTCTTGTTGCCGTTCTCGCCGAAGGTCACGCGCTGCTCGAAGGCGTTCCGGGAACGGCGAAGACTTTAACGGTTAAAACTTTGGCAAGAATTATCGGCGCGCAGTTTTCGCGGATTCAATTTACGCCCGATTTGATGCCGTCGGACATCACGGGAACGAATGTCTTTAATATGCAGACTTCGCAGTTTAGTATGCGTCAAGGTCCGATTTTTACGGACATTTTGCTGGCTGACGAAATCAATCGCACGCCGCCGAAAACACAGTCCGCTTTGCTCGAAGCGATGGAAGAGAGACAGACGACGATTGACGGCGAACGCTTTCCGCTGTCGTCGATTTTTACTGTTCTCGCCACTGAAAATCCGATTGAGTACGAAGGAACCTATCCGCTTCCCGAAGCGCAGCTCGACCGATTTCTGCTCAAAATTTTGATTGATTATCCCGAACAAGATGCGGAACTCGAAATCGTTTCGCGGTGGGACGCGGGATTTAATTCGCGTCGTCTGGAACAGATTGATATTTTGCCGCTTGCCGACGCGACGGCGATTCAGCAATGTCGCGCGGAAATAAAAGAAATGCGAATGGAAGCCGGCGTGCAGAAATATATCGTCGAAGTCGTCAGAAAAACGCGCAATCATTCTTCGATTCTTTACGGCGCCAGCCCGCGCGCTTCGGTTGCATTATTGCTCTCGTCAAAAGCACTCGCGGCGATTCGCGGGCGCGATTTCCCGACGCCCGACGACGTGCGCGACGTTTCGCTGCCGGTTCTTCGCCACCGCCTCGCGCTTCGTGCCGAAGCCGAACTCGACGGCGCGACGACCGACGCGGTGATACAGGATATTTTGAAAACCGTCGAAGTTCCCAGATGATTTAGCCGCGAACAAACACGAGAAAGCACGAACAAATTTTGAATGGTTCTTTTTTCTCTGCTTTCGTGTCCTTTCGTGTTTGTTCGCGGCTAATTGCTCTTACCGCGTAAATTTAATCGTATTGCCGTGCATCCAGCCGGTTGTTCCGTGTTCGCATTCGACTCGATACCAGGGGCTGTTCGGATTTTCGCGTTCGATGATGTTGAGACGGTCATTTATTGGGAGCGCGTCAACAACCGGAGCCTCCGCACTTGGCGAAGAACGCACGCGAGCTTTTAGCGCAATCACGCGCCCGTTAAATTCTTCATCACTTGCAGAAGTTGTCTTTTCGTGTTTATCGGAAATCGTTTGGACGACGGTTGCATTTTTATTTTCCGTCGCCGAAACGGTTTTGACTGACTTTTCAGTTTGATTCATCTTTACCGAATTAACATTTTCGTTTTGGTTAAATGTTTTTGACAACAAAAGCGTCGCCAGTACCAAACCGCCGCCGAGAAGCAAGCCGACGAGGAGAAAAAGCACATAATTTCTTGAGTTGGCAGGTTTTGCGGGAACGAAGATGACATTTTCGGCGGGCGGAACTTGATAAATCGGCTCGCGCGGCGTTTCTTCTTTCGCGCCGAAATCCACAATTATCGGCTCGCGTCGAATTACAGTTTCCTCCTCAATATAATCTTCCGACGGCATCGAAAACGTATCTTCGACAAGCGGCGTTCCGTCGTTCAAACAATAAACCGTTTCATTTTCATAAACCGTATTGCATTGCGGACATTTCTTCATAAATCACTCGGCTCACATCAAAGGAAATCGGGAATTTGCTATAATAAAATCTATCAGATTCGCTTTTGAGAAAATAACATTGATTAAACTCAGCGGCAATATATTTTGGATACTAAAATGAAAATAGCGGTGGCAATGAGCGGCGGCGTCGATTCTTCGAGCGCGGCTGCACTTTTAAAAGAACAGGGACACGAACTCATCGGTTTTACGATGCAGTTGTGGAATCAGCGGCGCGGAATAAACGTGGATGAAAACGGCGATTCGCTTCCGTCGCGCTGCTGCTCGCTCGACGACGTTTATGACGCGCGGCGCGTAGCTGAAAGTTTGGGCTTTCCGTTTTATGTTTTGAATTTGGAACAGGAGTTTGAAAAATCGGTCGTCGAGCCTTTCGTTCAAAGTTATTTAGACGGCGAAACACCAATTCCGTGCGTCGCCTGCAACTCGCGTTTGAAATTCGCGTCGCTTGATAAATTAGCCCAAAGTCTCGGCTGCGATAAAGTCGCCACCGGACATTTCGCGCGCGTCGAATATGATGAAACGGCAAATCGTTACCGTCTGTTTCGCGGGCGTAATCACTGGAAAGACCAAAGCTATTTTCTGTGGGAACTCAATCAAGACCAACTTTCACGCGCCTTTTTTCCGCTCGGCGAAATGTTAAAAAGCGAAGTCCGCGACATTGCGCGGGACGCAAATTTGTATGTCGCCGAAAAACAGGAATCGCAGGAAATCTGCTTTGTTCCCGACGGCAAATACGCTGAATTTATCGACCGCTATCTCGAACACGAAAATCGTTCGGACGAATTGCCGACGCGCGGCGACATCGTGAACGCAAAAGGCGAAAAGCTCAACGAACACGCGGGAATTCATCGCTATACAATCGGTCAGCGACGAGGTCTCGGCATCGCGCACGAAAAACCGCTTTACGTCGTGCAAATCGAACGCGCTAAAAATCAAATCATCGTCGGCGAAAAGGATGAACTCGATGAACCTGAATTCATTTCCAAAGGTGTAAATTGGGTAGCGTTTGACGCACCCGAAAAGCCCGTCCGCGCTTCGGTCAAAGTGCGTTACCGCCACGAACCCGCGCCCGCGACAATTTACGCTTTGCCGGAGAACCGCGCCCGCATCGTTTTCGACGAACCGCAAGCCGCTATCACACCCGGACAAGCAACCGTTTTCTACGACGGCGAGGAAGTTGTCGGCGGCGGTTGGATTGTGAAAAAATGATTGCGATTCTCGAAAACTATTTTATAATTGGTTTTCTAAAGAGGTGAAAATGAATACACAGGTTGCCGAAATTTTTGAACTGAGCGTTGCGGAAAAAATTCAGATTGTCGAAGACATTTGGGACAGCATTCGCCAAAAGCCCGAAGAATTGACTTTATCCGAAGCCGAAAAATCGGAATTGGATAAACGGCTCGAAAGCTACGAGCAAAATCCATATGAAGGAATCGAATGGGAAACCCTGAAAAAGAATCTCTCGTTGGAAAACAAACGGGTTACGAAATAATCGTCCGCCGCGAAGCCCAACTCGAAACTCAAGACGCATTTCGATATTACGAAGATAAAAGCGACGGTTTGGGCTTTGAATTTCTTCGCTCCTTAGACGCATCTTTGCAATCGGTCAAGCGTAATCCTTTTGCTTATCAAACAATTTATAAAGAAGCTCGTCGTGTTTTGCTTCGCAAATTTCCTTACGCGCTTTTCTATGTTGTAGAAGAAAATCGAATCGTCGTTCTTGCCTGCTTCAATCAAAAACGCAATCCGGTTGATTGGCTCAGGCGAACATGAATTTCTACGACGGTGAAGAAGTTGTCGGCGGCGGTTGGATTGTAAAGAATTATGAGTAATGAAAATTCTTTTATAAAAGAAAACAAAGAAAAAATTGAGTATCTCAAAAACGAAATTACTAAAGCATTTAGTGAAACTGAACAGCCTGTAAAAAACAACATCGCTTTACACGAATGTGAAGAATGTTGCGGCGTGAGGAAAGATTTTGCGTGTGTGAAATGGCAAGATGCAAGTAATAAGTTGCTGGAAAATAATTACGATAAGATTCCATTATTTTCGCCGGAAGCATTTAATTATTTCCTGCCTGCATATTTGCTTTATACACTAAATAATTTCTACGATGAATTTTCAGAAGTTTGCGAATTCACACTTTATGCTCTTACGCCTGACAAAAGTTGGAAAAATGAAAATGGCGATATTTCTTCGCATTGGATAGAAAAATTTAGTTTATTTACATTCGCTCAAATGAGCAGCATTTACCAGTTTTTGGCTTTAGCAAAAGAAAATCCTATTTACAGATATAACGATGCAAATTCTATAGAGAGAGCCTTTGATAGATTAAGAGAAATAAAAGCGGCTAGTAAAAAATGACGAAAGCCGAACTCCGCAAAACTTATCTCACCAAACAGAAGAATCTTTCCGCGCTTGAAAGAGTGCAGAACAGCAAGCAAATTACCGAGAAATTTTTTGCAAATTTTAATTTGAGTAAAATCAATTTTCTGCATTGTTTTTTGCCGATTGAAAAATTTAACGAAATTGATACGAATTTGATTTTTCAAAAAGTTTGGCGCGAATTTCCGCGCATTGAAACTCTCGTTCCGCGCATCAATTTTCAAACAAATAATATCGAAAATTTGAAATTTGCGCCCGAAACCGAACTTGTTAAAAATATTTGGGAAATCTTTGAGCCGGCGCACGATGAAACAATCGAAACTGAAAAGATTGATTTGGTTTTGATTCCGCTTTTGTGTTTTGACGCCGGAGGTTTACGCGTCGGTTACGGCAAAGGTTTCTATGATAAATTTTTGAAAAACTGCCGCGAGGATTGTCTGAAAATCGGCTTGAGTTATTTCGTGCCCGTCGAAGAAATTTCGGATGCGCGGGATTTTGACGTGAAACTTGATTTTTGCGTTACGCCCGAAAAGGTTTGGCAGTTTTCAAACAAAATCCATCATATGGAAACAGAAGTTTCTTAGTTTTAAACATATAAGAAAAACACGAATTGAATTTTTTATATCTGTGTTTATCTGTGTTCATCTGTGGACAAAGTTTCCTTGTTTTTCAAAAGGTCGCGGATTTCCGTAAGGAGAATTTCGGTTGGAGTCGGAACAGGATTGGCTTCCAGGAATTTGAAATACTTGGTTGCCGAGCGTGCAATCAGGAAAATCACAAAACCGATAATCAAAAAGACAATCACGTCGTTGATAAATTGACCGTAACGAATGAGCGGCGCGCCGCTTTTGACGGCTTCTTCAATCACTTTCGGGTCGGTTACGCCGTTGTATTTTCCGCTCAAATCGTAAAACTTGTCTTTGAAATCAATACCGCTCGTCATCCAGCCGAACGGCGGCATAATGATTCCTTCGACCAGCGTCGTAATAATTTTGCTGAATGCCGCGCCGACGACCACGCCGATTGCCAAATCAAGCACGTTGCGGCGACTGATAAATTCTTTGTAATCTTTCCACATAATTTTGCTTTATTCTACAAAACGGATTTGGGAAAGTCGAAATGTTCTTAAAATAAAAAAGGCTGCGAAACAAAGATTAAAACAAACACCTTCATTTCACAGCCGATTGTATTTATTAAATCGTTACGCGGGCAACATTCCTTTTACCTCTTTTACAATGCGCTGAACATCTTCCTGATCTTCGAGCGCGAACATGAAAAATTCGTAACCGGTTTTGAAGCAGACAATGCCGTTGCCGAAAAACCACACGCCTTCGAGAAGCGGATTTCCGCCCAAAAGCCAGTCAATCGGCGCGCCCGTAATCGTTTTCGGATTAAAGACATTTGTCATCAGCACCGCGCCGGAAGCGAAACTGAATGCGCCGAGCAGCGGTGCGCCGATAAATTTGGCGATGTCGCGCTCGAATTTAATTCGTTCGGTTTCCGCTTGTGGGAGGTCGCCTTTGCTCACTAATTCGTCTTGATTTTTGAGATACGTTTGAAATTGCTCGCCCGCCTTTTGGACAGACCACGCGGGCAAAGCCGAGTTGAAAAGCCAGTGCGAGCTGATTCCCGTAAAAACTACGCCGAGTCCCGCGCCGACTGCGATTGAAACGCCGGTTGTCGCGGCTTGCAGAGGTTTTTCGGAAATCCAATCGGAGGTTTTCTGCACGGTTTTTATCGCCGAATCTATCGTGCGAGTCCAGCTCGCGCCGAAATTGAAGGCTTTTGAAACACGATTTGCGGTTGTGCCGAAAGTGCTTCGCGCGTCTTCAAAAACTTCGTTTGCTTTGACACTTGCGATGTCGAAAACTTCGCCTGCCGTTTTTCCGACCGACTTTAAAATACTTTCGGCTTCGACGGCTGTTTTACCAAAGGCGTCAGCGGCTTTTTCGCCCGCATCTTCAGCCGCATTGCGAATCGGCTCGCTCGCGCTCCAAGCCTTTTTCGCGCCCTCCTCTGCGGTTTTGAATGTGTCTTCGGCAACTTTATAGGCTTGTTTGCCGACTTCGCTCTTTTCGGCTTCGGTTTTAATTTTCTGCGCGTTTTCCTTAAAAGTTTCCGCGCCCTTTTGAGCGGTTTCAACAACTCGCTTGGCGCTTTCTTCGATTTTTTCTTTCAGGTTGATTTGCTTGTCGAAATCCTCAAAGAGCTCCTTTGCTTCGCGCTGCCATTTTTCAAATTTTTCTTTATAATCCGCCATTGTTCTCGTTCCTTATTTTTGAAATCTTCCGTAAAATACGACTGCTTCCAACGATTTGTTCGCTTTGATGCGGAAACGGCATCTAAACTTTGTATAATTACACTAACGGGTGAAAAATCAAACATTTTCAAAGCCGAATTAGTGTTAGATTTTTTTTCGCTTTATGTTAAAATCACGTTTTATTTGAGTTATGCCAATTGTAAAATGTCCCAGATGCGGCAAGCAAACAGAATACACCGGCAACGAGTTTCGCCCGTTTTGTTCGGAACGCTGTAAGTTAATAGATTTCGGCGCGTGGGCTGACGAAGAATTTCGCGTGCCGACTGAAAGTTCCGAATTTTCCGAAGAAGATTTTAACGAAATCCAGAGAGCTTACGCGGAGAATGAAAACGCGAAATAAATTATGACAGTAGCGGCAATAATTTTTACGGTTTTTTTGTTTGCGGTTGCCGCAATCACGTTTTTTGTGCTGAAGAAAGCAATGAAAATGGCGATTCGAGCCGCGATTGTCGCGCTTATTCTGCTGATTGCCGTCGTCGGCGGAATTTCGCTTTGGATGTTTGGAACAAACGGAAATGCTTCGGACAATCGTCCTGCCGCAAACAAAAAAGTTCGTTGATTTTCAATAAATGTCTCACCCGATTAAACGCTTCTTTTCCCGCTACAAAAATCTTTCGGGCAATGTTCTCGCGCTCAGCCTCGTCAGCCTGCTTAACGATACTTCGTCTGAGATAATTTATCCGCTGTTGCCCGCATTTTTGTTTCTAACGCTCGGTGCGTCGCCGTTTGCCATTGGTTTAATCGAAGGTTTCGCCGAATCGGTCGCCGCGCTTTTGAAACTTTTTTCGGGCTATTTCAGCGACCGGTTCGAGCGCCGAAAACTCCCCGTTTTTATCGGTTACGCGCTGGCGAGTCTGACTCGTCCGTTTCTGGCGTTTGCGACGACCTGGCATCAGGTTTTGGCAATTCGCGTCACTGATAGAGTCGGCAAGGGAATTCGCGGCGCGCCGCGCGACGCGATCATCGCGGCAAGTGTGCCGGAAGAGAAACGCGGTCTCGCCTTCGGATTCAATCGCGCCGCCGATCATCTCGGCGCGGTTATCGGTCCGATTATCGCCTTTCTTCTGCTCTCACATTTCGCCGGAAATCCCCAAAATCCGACGGCGCAGGAATATCGCCAGGTTTTTCTTTACGCTTCGATTCCGGTTGTTCTGGGTTTATTCGTTATAGTTTTTTTCGTCATCGAAAATCCGAAAGACAAAACCGTAAAAATCGAAACGCCGAAAATCAAACTTTCGCTCAGAGAATTTGACGGTAATTTCAAACGCTTTTTGCTCGTCATCGCCGTTTTCACTTTGTCGAATTCGACCGACGCCTTTCTGCTTCTCCGCGCTCAAGAGACAGGAATCGCCGTTGCCGTTCTGCCGCTTTTGTGGATGTTTCTGCATTTGAGCAAAGTCATTTTTTCACTAATCGGCGGCGATTTATCCGACCGTATTGGGCGCAAAACTTTGATTTTTTCCGGTTGGATTGTTTACGCGCTCGTTTACGCGGGATTTGCTTTCACTTCGCTGGCGTGGCAGGCGTGGACTTTATTTTTTATTTACGGCGTTTATTTCGGTTTGACCGAAGGCGCGGAAAAGGCTTTAGTAGCGGATTTGGTTCCGCCGGAGAAACGCGGCATGGCATTCGGATTTTATAATCTGGCTTTCAGCATTACCGTTTTTCCTGCATCAATCATTTTTGGCGCGCTCTGGACGAAATTCGGCGCGGAAGCGGCATTTTTAGTCAGCGCGGTCGTTTCAATTTGTGCCGCCGTTTTGCTTTTGACTGTTCAGACGAAGGCGGAAACGCGCCCGTTAGAAACTACGCCTTGATAATTTTGTTTCGACCTTGCCGCCGTTTGAACTTATGCTTCTTACTTCCATCTTTTCTCTTTCGTAAATCTTTTAACGATCATCTCGCGCCGCATTTTCGGCAAATGATCGATAAAAAGTTTGCCGTCGCAGTGGTCGGTTTCGTGCTGAAAGCAACGCGCCGCGTAACCTGTCGCTTCGCGCTCAAACCATTCGCCTTTCGCGTTCTGCGCCCGCAAAGTCGCTTTTTCGGCACGGACGACGACCGCCGGAACTTTGCCGACCGAAAGACAACCTTCCTGTCCCGACTGCTCGCCTTCGGTCGCAATGATTTCGGGGTTTGCCGCGACGAGTTTAATGTCTTCGCAATCCATTACAAAAAGCCGCAATGCCAAGCCGATTTGCTGCGCTGCTAATCCGACGCCTTCCGCCGCATACATCGTTTCAAACATATCGGCGCATAATTTTTCGAGTTCTTCATCGAAAACAGTTACGGGTTTGCCCACTTTTGCCAAAACCTTTTCGGGATATTCGGTAATTTTTCTGACCGCCATAAATTATTTTTCGGTTACGGATTCGATGTCGTTTTGGCGGGCATGTCGTTTCCACTCGGGTTTCGTGTTAAATGCCATGTCTTCGCGCTGCTGGCAGCTCCAGCAAACGTGATAAATTTCATTTGACGGCAGCACAAATGTCACGTAATGGTCTCTTACCGTGTCGCATTCGTCGCATTTAACCGGCGGTTTCGGCTGCGCGTTGTTGGCAATCGTGTCATTCATATTATTTTTTCCTCAAAAGTCTGACTCTTTCCAAATAAAAATCTTTCGTCTCTAAAACAGTGTAATTCTCTTCGACGAAATTTTCCAAAGGCTGACAGGCGACTTGCGTTTCAGGCTTCTGGCAGGATTCCTCGGTGAGCAGCCAAATTTCCGGCGCGCCACTCGGAATTTCCGCGATGATAAATTCGGTCTGCTTTTCAAAAACATTCGCCGAATCCGGTGCGGCTTCGGCTTCCCAGGCGAAGAAATTTCGGTCGGGCAAAATTTTATTTTCCCCTCGGTAATGATACGGCAAAGCGAGCGCGTCGTAATTTCTGAAAACGATAATCGGCTGATTCGGCTTTTCATTTTCCTGAAGGTACGCGCCGACCTGCGCCCAATCGCCGCGTTTTGCCAGATTCGGGTAAAGCATGTAAATTGAGTAACCAAAGAAAATCGCGTATAAAACGGCGGCGCAAATCCGCAAAATTTTCGGCAGAAATTTTGTCAAAAGTAAACCGAGCAGCAAAATCAAAGGCGCGAAAGCGGTAACCGAATGACGAAGCTCGACGTATTTCAAGCCGAGCAGTAAATAAATAATCAGCAAAAATAAATTACAAACCGCCCAAATTGTCCCCAGAGCCAAAATTTTATTGTCGAATAATTTTCCTCTTGTTTTGATTAAAATTACAGAGACTGCAATGATTGCCAATCTGACCAGCCAGAGTCTGAAAATCGAAACGACTGAAGCGTCGCCGCTTGTGAAAAGCTCGGTCGGCAGCGCGAAGGTTAAAAAATGATTCCAAAGCGCCCGCAAACCTTCGACGATTGGTTTTTGTTCGTGAAAAGCCGTGTTTCTCACGGCAAATTGCTGCCGAATAATCAATAAAAGCGGCACAATCGAAACGGCGACAATGAGCATTTGCAGAAAATAATGTTTCGCCGTTTTCCAGCGCCTTAATACCAACAGCACGGCAAAATTTCCAACGAGCAGAAAGCCTAGATAATAATTCGTATAAAGGGCGGCGATTGAAATTAAAACGAAAAAAATCTGCGTTTTTCGCGGCGAAATTTGCGGTTCTGCGAAAAAAATCTCTTCGCTCAAATAACCTTCAAAAAACAATTTGAGCAGCAAAACCGAAAAAAGTATGACCAGTGAATAAAGCCGAATTTCAAGACTCGCCCAAATCAAATACGGATGCAGCGCGAAGAGTGCGGCGACCAAAAAAGCCGTTTTGTCTTCCCAAAACCGTCGAGCCAAATCGTAAAAAACTTTTATCGCTAAAAGGCTGCAAACGATTGAAAACAAGCGTGCGAAAAAGATTGAGTCGTTGAGCGCGCGCCACAAACTTAAGACGAGAAAATAAAGCGGCGCTTGTTTTTCGTCCGCGAAAACGGTTTGAAATGTTTGCAGAAATCCGTGTTCGGTCGTGTGCAGCGTCGAGGCTTCGTCGACCCAGATATTCAGAAAATAAGCGAACGGCAACGCGACGATGAGATGCAGAAAAATTAAAATGAAAAACTTTTTATCGGTTTTTGCCATTCATTTGCCTTTCAATCAAATTACGCACTTTTTTTCCGGTTCGCCAGTAAACGTCTTCCATAAAAATATGCGCGAACTCGCCGTTGCGCCCGATGCTGAGAAGATTTTCAATACCGCTCGACTGCTCGAAATCCTTCCGTGCCGCTTCGTATTCGTTGAGAAAAACCGGGTAGGCAATCGGAGTTTTTAAGACTTTCGCGCCGAGAAATTTCCCGCGGGCGTCAGGAATTATTTTCGTCAAATGTTCGAGACAAAGCTCGGTTAATTTCTCTTCGTCCATCTCCCAGAATTCATCGCCTTTTTCGCAGCCGATGTCGACGGTGATAATCGTCTTGCCTTCAGGCGCGAGCCACGGCATCGAAATCGTCGCTTCGGTCAAGCGAAAAAACGGAAACTCATCTTCGGGAAACCACAAAACCGTATCGGGCAGCAGTCCGCGCCCGTCAAATTTTATGTTGACGAAAATCATCGGGCGATAGCGGAATGCCTTGAAATTTTCCAGAGTCGTTGTGCCGCGCACGATTTTAGCGAGAATATTGGCGGGCGCGGTGCTGATGACGGCGGAAACTTCCAGCGTTTCCCCGTTCGCTTTGACCGCGACGACCCGTTCATTTTCGACGATGATTTCTTCGACCGGCGTTTCGAGTTTTATTTTGTCTTCCAAACCTTCGGCGAGTTTTTCGCACAAAGTCGCCACGCCTTTTTCCGGGTAGACGTGGTGAACGCTCGGCTTTTCGGGCATTTCGCGGTTGTAGCCGCAGGCGACGGCGCGACCGAGAATTTTGCTCGCCGCTTTCAGATACAAGGTTTTCCCGATGCTTCCCGGCAGGCTTTCGCCGACCGCTGCCGATAAATCTTCGGCGCGCGCGCCCGACCATGCTTCGATTAGAGGCAGCGCGACTTCATCGGCGAGAGCAGCGCCGTAACTTTGGCGAAACCATTCGGCGGCTGATGCGGGCGCGTGTCCGTTTCGAGCGAGCTTACTTTTAATGCCGCTCAAAGTCATTCGCGGAATTTTCAATAATCCGAACGGATAATCGTAAATTTTCCCGTCCAAATAAACCGCTTCGCCGTAATGTCTGACGACCAGACAATCTGAGCTGACGCCGATTGCCGCCGCCAGACGATTGGTAATAAAATGCGCTCCGAAATCGTAGCTGAAACCTTCGGCGTCCTTAAAGCTCGCGGCGAGTCCGGCAATTTTCTTTCCCGCTTCGTACAAAACGAACGGAACATTTTGCCGGTGCAGATAATTTGCCGCCGTTAATCCGGCAAGTCCCGCGCCGATGATGGCGATTGGTTTTTCGTTTTTCATATTTGTATAAAGTGAAAAAAAGATTTATTAGCCGCAGATGGACGGAGATGAAGGCAGATAAGAAGAAAACCAAATAAAACAGTTGGTAAAAATTCTTTCTTTTTTTGTAAATTTTTTTTGTTTTTGGATTTATCTGTGCTCATCTGTGTTTATCTGCGGTTAATAATTCTTACCTCTTTCGCAAAATCGCCCGCAGCAGCGCGCCTTTTCCAAACTTTTGCAGCGCGATGTCGAGCATTGTAAAAGCCGACAGCGAAACGGTCGATTTGAGCGTGAACTGATTTACCAAAAACTGCGGCGCGTTCCCGTCAACCAATCGGTTGTGAATCGAATAAACCCAGTTGACCGGGCTGACAATCGTTTTTATTTCGCCGACTTCAAGCCCGACTTTTTCCGCGAGTTTCGTCAGCGAATTTCGATTAAATAAATTCCAGTGGCGCGGAAAATGATAACCGCCCCAATGACGCTTTTTGAAAATCTTGAAATCCAGCGCGTCGGTGTTGTCGGTGACAATCATTAATCTTCCGCCGGGTTTCAAAACTCTTTTGACCGCCGCCAGAATTTCGACGGGTTTTTCCAGATGCTCGATGGTTTGAATCATCAACGCTAAATCATAAGAATTCTTGGGCAGATTTAGTTCCTCGACACTTCCGGCGTGAATTTTCAGACCGGATTTTTCCGCCATTCGGACGGCGCGTTCGTCAACGTCGACGCCTTCGAGCGTCCAGGTCTTCGCGCCGTATTCACGCAGCAATTTCAAATGGAAACCGTCGCCGCAGCCGACATCCAAAATCCGCGCGTCCGGCGGCAGATTTCCGCACACTGACAAAAGCCTTTTGGCTTCGAGCCGCGCGCGAATTTTATAGACGACGCCGAAATCCTTTTCCGAAAAATCGAACGCGTGATACGTCGGCGGATAAATCGCCGCAAACTCGGAAATGTCCGGTCGCGGATTCAGATAAACCAACGCGCAGCGGCGGCACTGCATTGCCGCAAAAGTGTCGTCGCTCGTGCGGTACTCAAAATCTTCGCCCGCTCCGATTCGCGCTGATTCGCCGGTTTCGCAGATACAACAATTAACGTCGGTGAGTTTTAAATATTTTCCCATCTTGACTGAAACGCAGAGTTTTTGAAAAACTTTGTCTGCCGATAGACACAGTTTGCCACAGATAAAAAACTAAATCTAAGAATTATGGCGGGAGTTTTTTGCAGTTCAATAAAAATGCGTTGCTTTTTTGGATTTATTTGGTCGCGTCGGTCTTGACCTGCGAATAAATTTTGCTTGCCGCGTCCGCATCCGTCGCGGTTAAATCGGATTGGCGAATTTTCAAGTTTTGTTTTGCCGCTTCCGTAGCGTGCCGCCGCATATTAACGATTTCAAACTTGCTTGAAAAAGTTTCCAGAATCTCGCCGACGAATTCTAATTTTCGCTCAACCGGCAAATTCATCGCGGGGAAAAATTTGAGTTCCGGCGCGTCTTCGCCCGACAAAAAATCGAGCGGATGAAGCAGCAGAGAAAGCTGCGTTCCCGACATTCGGCACATTTCAATTGCCGTTTGCCAATAGGCGCGCGCCAGTGATTTTGAAAACGTCGAAAGATAAATCACATAAGACGCGTGAATCGGCGTTTTGAAAATCGGCAGCGTCGTTACGGGAATTTCGACAAGTGATTTTTCGCCGATCTGCCATTTGTAAGGTTTCAGAGATTGAAAGCCGTCGGCGAATTTGCCGAAAAGTTTTCGGCGTTTTTCGCGTTCTTCGTCAGACATTTCCGGCGATTTGAAAAAATAATAAGCGCGGGCGAGCGGCGCGATATAAGTCGGCAGCGTCGAGCAGTCGTATTCGTAATTTCTTTCCGCAAGAACTTCCAAAACCGTCGGCGACAAACTGTAGCCGGGACCGCGAAAACCGACGAGCTTTTGATTGGTGATTTTGGAAATCGCCTGTTCGGTTCGCTCGAATTCCGTTTCGAGTTCCGCTTTTGAATAAAGATGAAGCCAGGGTTCGTGATTAAAAGAGTGATTGCCGATTTCGTGATTCGCTTCCGATATTTGCGACAAAGCCGCGTGATTTTTCTCCAGAGCCGCGTCCTGCCCGACGATAAAAAACGTAATATTCAAATTTCTTTCGCGCAGAAACTTCAAAGCGCGCGGAACGATAACGTCCAGATAAGTCGGAAAAATTTCCCAACCCGCGTCGCCGTGCGTTTTCATATACGACCATTTATTGTCGAGGTCTAAAGACAAACTTGCGATATTTTTACTCATTTAATTTTTAGCCAAATCATCCATAAAACCAACGCGCCGCGCAGTGTCCAGGCGATTGTCCGCGTCCAATTTGTCAAAACCAGACGCTGCTGAACGTCAGCGGAAAAGCCTGCGGCGAGTTTTTCGTGCAGCGGAACTTGCAGCAGGAAAGTCGAAAGCCAGATTATCAAAACTAAAGCTAAACCGAACCAAAGATAACGGTAATCAATCTCGTCGAGCGGCGCGAAGACCAAATAAATCGCCGTTAAAAGTTCAATAATCATCGCGGGCGCGACGATTGGGGAAATACGCGAAGTGTGCAGATTGTGATACGCCGCGTAACCGTCCGCGCCGACGCTTCCCATCGAAGGATAAACCAAAACCTGCACAATCCATATCACGCCGACCATATAAAGCGTCGCGGCGGCGTGGACGAGAAAAACGAGATTTTTCATTGTTCGATTGTAAAGCGAATCGTTGAAAAATCTAATCCTTCAGATAATTTTCAAAGAATTTTTCAGCGAGCTGGACGGTTTCGTTGACATTCAAAGTGCCGTTTGTAATCTGCGCCGAATTGACAATAAACACATTTTCGAGCGAAGTTTTCACGGGCGGAACATTCGTCGAATAATCGAGCGTCGGAAGCGGGAAGACTTGACGAACGCGCGAAACTTTAAATGTGACGACATCTTTTTTATCGAAATGCGGATACATTTCTTCGAGCGCGCCCAGAAAAATTTCTTCAATTTCCGCGTCGGATTTTTCAAATAACTCATCGTCGGGCGCAACGTATTTCGGCAGATAAACAAGAGCGTTGCCGCCGAATTCCGATTTATCGACGAGCGCGGACATTTCGATAATTCCCGTAAACGGCGTTTCGTCCGTGATGTTTGTGACGTAAAAATTCGACAAAGATTTTTTCATCAAAACCGACGCGCAAACGATGCCTTGATATTTAATTTTCGTCAGTTTCGCTTTTTCCGTTTCGGTTAGTTGCGGAACAATTTTCGCGGCGACATTCGCCGGGCAGGTTAGAATGACGGAATCGAATTCGGAATATTTAGCAGAAGACATCACCGAACGCACGGAGATGTCCGAAAAGTTTTGCATCGCGCCTGACATCACTTCCGCTTTATATCGCTCGGCATTTTCGGCGACTGAAATTTTTATTTTGCCGCCGATTTTTTCCAAATTTTCGACGCGCGTATTAAGGCGAATCTCAACGCCTTTTTCGCTTAAATGCTCACCGAATCTTTCCAAAACTCGCGCGTAACCGCCGCGCACATAGCCGAACATTTCCTTTTTCAAACCGGAATTTCGCGCCGCATACATTCGCTGAATCGTCGCCCAAATAAATGCGGCGGAAGTTTCTCGATATGCTTCGCCGAGCTTCGCTTTGAGCAAAGGCTTCCACATTTTTTCAAACGTCTTTTTACCCGAAAGTTTAGTCAGCCAATCTTCAACGGAAATTTTCTCCAACGCTTTCCAATCTTTGACCCGAGATGCATAAAAAATCGTTCCGCCCAAACGAAATTTAGAAACAAAATCGAGCGGCGGAAATCGCAAAAACTCTAAACTGTTCGACATCGAAACGAGCCTTCCGTCCGTATAAAATCCGGTTTTCGTTTCAACCCATTCAAATTCATCGCCCAAGCCGATTTCTTCGACGATTTTTCTGGTAAAAGAATCCGAAGCGAGCGTAACGTGATAATGCTTGTCCCAAACGACATCGCCGATTTGCCAGGCGCTCGCCAACCCGCCGATTTCCGGCGCAGATTCAAAAACGGTAACTTTCGCGCCTGTTTCGGCAAGACGCAAAGCGAGCGTCAAACCGAGAAAACCGCTTCCGATGATGGCAACTGATTTTGTTTGATTATTAATCACTAATAACTTATTGGATAAAATATTCTCGTTATAATAAAACGGAACGGCTTCTTAAAATGAGAATCTTCTCTTGGTGGTTTGTCAGTATTTCTTTTAGAATTATTGCTCTTAATTCTATATTCAAAAGCTATTTTAACTTCTCTTTCTTCTAAATTTATATCAGAAGAGAAAAGCCATTTATTTACGGCTTCTTCCAATACTCTTCTTAAAAGAGGATGAACCTTTTCAAGATTAGCTGAAATAACGTTTCCATTTTTATTAATTTTTACGGCTACAATAAATTCACCCTTAACTCCAACTGCAACTGCGGCTGGAGATTTTTTTGGTGCTTCATATTTCAAAACTTTAATCTTCACTTGAGCGAAAACATTCAGACCGAAACAAAGACAAATGAGCGCGATGAAAACAAATTTCTTCATAATTTTCCCATAAACATTATGACAGATGTTTCTCGCTCACTTTAAGTTTCTTAATCTCGTATTCCAAACCGCAAGCCGAACATTTCGCTTCAAATTCTTTCGCGTCCTCCGCCGAAAACCGATGAAAAAGCTGTCCGCATTTGCAGACCGCGCCGACGGAACGCGCCGGACTTCCCAAAACCAGATGAAAATCGGGAACTGATTTCGTGACGACCGAACCCATTCCGACCATCGCCCAGCGTCCGATTTCCAAATCGTTGCCGATGATGCAGCCCGCGCCGATGGTCGCGCCTTCCCGAACTAGCGTCGGCAAAGTATGTTCGTCAGGTTCAGACGGACGCAGAGTTTTCAAATCGGGAAACGTCGCGCGGGGAAATCTATTGTTTGTAAAAGTCGTCGAAGCGGAAATCATCACGCCGTCTTCAATTGTCACGGAGGCGCAGATGTAAACCATCGCGTTGATTTTCACGCGGTTGCCGATTTTTACGTCATAAGCGATATAAGTCTTTTCGCCGACAATACATTCTTCGCCGATTTCCGCTCCGTGACGAATATGCACGTTGTCCCAGACGCTCGTGCCTTCGCCGATTTTTACGCCGTCTTCGATGATTGCCGTCGGGTGAATTTTAGGCATAGTAATTTTCTGCTGAATTGCAAAGCAAACTAAAAATAGTTTGTAGTTTTTTCCAATTTGTACTCACCTGATTCTGCGGCAAACTGCCTCAGCAGTTTCAGATGTCCGGCTCCAATCAAAACCAGAATCCGATCTTTTTGAGAATCGGTAATGTGTAAAATATTTGCGAATATTTTCAAATTACGCTCATACCAATCACGAGTCAGATCAGCACCTTCATAATTTTTTTCTTTGCCGACTCCGGCAATCTGCAAATAAGGTTTGTGTGATTCGTTGACAAATGCGTCATCGTTTAGCGCGTGAAGTATTTGCGTAATCGTGGATGTTTCTTGTAATTCCTGAAATTTTCTACCGGCTTTTTCACCGAATTTAGTCATCGGTTCGACATAGCGAGTTTGATTATTTGATTTTGCCGCTTCCATAACCTTGTCAAAATCGAAATTCCCCTGCCAGTCAATCGTGTAAATTTTTTTCTGATTCAGTTCGTTTGCCAGACGAAAACCTATCTGATCAACCTCATTTGAAGAAAGCTGATAATTTTTAGCAAGATATTGATTGTATCTTTCGTTGATTGCCTCTTGTTCGACCGGCAGTTCAACCGCAATCTTTGTCGGTCTGAATTTTTTCAAAAGAGCGAGAAAATCAGCGATTTCCTTCTGACGTTTGGGCGATAAAACATTATCAGCCTTCGTGTTGCTGACATCACGATTCGGATTCGCCATATGATAACTTCCGACTATCAATATCGTCGGTTTTTCGGACGAAAGATGTTTTTTTCTCGATTGCCCATTGATTACAATGGCAAAAAAAATTAACAAAACAACCGTTAAGGCTGTTTTGCTTTTAAGGCTTAATCTTTTCATAAATTTTGAAATAATTGAATGATTATTCGGTTTTTCCGTCTACTAACTCTTGGCTGAATCGCTTTTTTCAACAACTTTCTGCCAGAGATTTTGATTCAGCGATTTATACGCTGCTTCGATGACTTCGACTGACGCGAGCGCGTCTTTGGGTTTGGTTAAAAGCTCTTCGCCGTCAACGATTGCGTTGCGGAAATTTTCTAGTTTTGAGCGGAAAGCCTGAACTTTGTCGTAGCCTTTGCCGAAAGTTATCCAATCGGGATTTGAATTGAGCTTGTATTTCGACGCGCCCCAACCGATGTGCAAAGTTCCGTTTGTGCCGTAAATGCTGATGAAGTTCGGCAATTCCTTGTTGATTCCCCAGGTTAAATCAACGCTCGCCGTAACGCCGTTTGCTGTTTTGGCGAGCAGTTTGACGTTTTCGTCAACGCGCAAATTCTGCGTGTTCCCGGTTTCGACCGCTAAAACTTCGGCAATCGCGCCCAGGAAATAACGAATAATATCGACCGAATGCGTGCCGTTGTCCATCAGGACGCCGCCGCCGGAAATTTCAGAATCCGAGTTCCAACGCTTCGACATATCGACTTTTGCGGTGAACGCATTTTCAAACTGTACGATGTCGCCCAAAATGCCGGATGCAATCATTGATTTCGCTTTGATAACGTCTTCGACGTAGCGAAACTTCGTCGCCATTGTGAATTTGACGTTCGACTTTTCCGCGCAGGCAATCATTTCTTTGGCTTCGGCGCCGCTCAGACACAGAGGTTTTTCGCATAAAACATTCACGCCTTTTTGCATAAAATACATTGCGATTTCGGGATGCGAATTCGGCGGCGTAGAAATAATTACGGCGTCAACCGTTTCGTTTTCGGCGAGAGTTTTATAGTCGTTGTAGCTTTTCGCATTAAAAGGCTCGGCAAATGCTTTCGCTGAATCTTGATTGATGTCGGCAACGGCGACTAATTTACAACAATCGCTCGACTGAAAAGCCTGCGCGTAAGTTTGGGCGATGCCGCCCGTTCCGATGATTGCAAATTTTAATTTTTTCATGAGATTTTTTGCCACAGAGGACACAGAGAACACAGAGGTTTTTATAATATCTCGAAAACTTCTCTGTGAACTCTGTGTCCTCTGTGGCTAAATTATTTCCTTGTTTTCTCCACAGCTTCGCGGATTGACGAAGCCAGAAATTCGATGTGTTTTTCCTCGTAACATTCGTTTATCGGCAAAACGAGAACGTCGTGCAAGCCCTTGATTGTTCCCTGAAAATTGTCGTCGTTGTAATCGATTGCTTCGGGACGCGCCAGATTAAACGGATAATGCGAATCGCCGAACGTATTCTGCTCGGTGAAAACGCGACATTTGTAAGCCGGTTTGACGATGTAGCGCGGCGCGGAGGCGACATCGTAGACTTTTAGCGCTTTTGCCAGACCGACCGCGCCGTCTTCGATTTTCGCGTCGTCGACGCGCAGGCAATATTTCCAGTAAGTCATCGTCGAACCCGCCGCCGGTTTGTAACTTTCGATGCCGTCGATGTCGGCGATTTTTTCGTCGAGCAGTTGCGCCATTCGCTGTCTTTGCTCGACCGAATAATCTAATTTTTTCAATTGTTCGTAAGCGACCGCCGCTTGCAGCTCGGTCATCCGGTAATTCAGAGACGCGAAATAATGGTCGGGATTTTGATCGCCGTAACCCCAGGCTTTGTTGATGAAAAGATACATTCGACGCGCCAAATCTTTGTCGTCGGTGACGACGATTCCGCCTTCGCCCGTCGTCATCTGCTTGCCTTGCTGAAAGGAAAACGCCCCGATTTTGCCGATTGTTCCGGCGTATTTGCCGCCGCATTCCGCTAAAAACGATTGCGCCGTGTCTTCGATAACCGGAATTCCGCGCGCGTCGGCGAGTTTCATAATCGCTTTCATTTCACACGGATTTCCAAACAAATGCGTGACGATAATCGCTTTCGTTTTGTCAGATAAAACTTTCTCGATGGTTTCCGCCGTGACGTTCAAAGTTTTCGGGTCAACGTCGGCGAAAACGGGAATCGCGCCTTGAAAAACGATTGGCGTTAATGCGCCCATATCGGTTATCGAAGTCGTCACGATTTCGTCGCCCGGATTCGGATTGATTGCAGCAATCGCCACGTGAACCGCCGCCGAACCTGAGTTGCAGGCGTAGGCGTATTTCACGCCGAGACGCCTTGCAAAAGACTCTTCGAGCATCTTGCCGTATTTGCCTTTGGTCGTAATTAAAACGCCGGATTGCAAAACTTCCGTCAGCGCAGCGATTTCTTCCACGCCGAACGTTCTGCCCGACGCGTCCTGGTCCGATGGTAACTTGATGATTTCCGGTTGTGCTGTTGGTGTCATAATGTTTGTAAAATTTAGCCGCGTATTATCTGCGTTTGTCAGCGGCTAATTCTCTTTTTTTTGAAATATCGAGGTTTTCCTTTGTTAAAGTAGTTTCAATTGTTTCCGGTTTCCCGAACAACCTTTCTTTTGAAAGACGCGAGAGCAATTTCAAATGTCCGAAAATGGTTCGCGCCGTTTTCATTTTTGAAAATCCGAAAAGACGGACTTCCAGAACGGCGGGATACTCTAAAATCTCTCCGCCTTTTAAATCCAATTTGCCGAGTATTTCGGCAACGCCTAAAAAACCCTTTTCGCGGACTTTCAGATTTATCACCGAGCTTCGGCGGTAGACGCGAAAACAACTCGTGTATGTGTCTAATTTCGAGCGCAGAACGCGCCGGTAAAGAAACGACGCGCCTTTCGACAGAAAAAGCCGCCATTCCGGGACGTTCCGCACGCCGCCGGATTTGTGATACGGCGAAGCCGTAACCATATCGACGCCGCCTTTGAGCAGCGGAATCATATTTTCCAATTCGTGCGGGTCATAGGTGCAGTCGCAATCCATCGAGCAGACGATTTCGGTTGCGGCGTTTTTGATTCCCGTCATAATTCCCGTCGCCACGCCTTGATTGGTTTCGTGGCGAATAATTTTGACGTTCGCCCGCGTCCCGAAAAGCTCGTACAATTTGTCAAAAGTCTTATCTTTGCTGGCGTCGTCGACAAAGATAAATTCGGGTTCGTAATTTTTATTTAAGCCGGCTTCGACGCTCCTCAAAGTGTTCGCCAAATAAGGCAGCGTCGGCGCTTCGTTGTAGCAGGGAATGACAATGGTAATTTTGGATTTCGGATTTCGGATTTTGGATTGTCCGACTTCGGGCGGCAAATTCGCGTTTCGGGCGATTGAACTTTGAACTTTGAACTTTGAACTTTGAACTTCGATTCCCAGAAACTCGGCGGCAGTCGTAAAGTCGTATTTTCGCAAATACTCTTTAATCAGCCATTCCATTTTGTCGAGCTTGCGGTAATGACGAATGCGGTTATAGTTCGACGCCGCCGAGATGCGCGGCTGTTCCGGGTCGAGTTCCCAGACGTGAAAATACAGCACGAACGGTTCGGTATAGCGTTCGTGCCAATCTTGGACGGCGTGGCGCATTAACGTGTGCGGAATCTGGCGCAAATAATTTCCGCCCGAAATCGGCAGCAGTCCGAAGCCGACATTCAGCGTCGTGTAAGGAAATTCCCAGACAATCCGGTCGCCCGCGTGAATTTGATGAGCGAAACGCTTTTCTTTTAAATCTTTCTGCGTCGGCAAAAACGATGCGTCATAGAGGAAACCGGTTTCCGCCAGCACGTCGAAAATCCAGGCATCCGCGTCATAGGAAAGTTTTTCCGCCGAACGATAACCGATTATTTTCTGCCCGCCGGCGTCTTCCAAAACGCTGCTCGTTTTTAGCAAATCTTCCCGAAATTCTTCGGGCGTCAAATGCTTTAAGCTGCGGTGATAAAATCCGCGCGAAGCGACTTCGTGTCCGCGAGCGACGATTTCCCTGATGAGTTTCGGGTTTTGTTCGGCAATCCAGCCCAAAACGAAAAACGTCGCTTTCGTATCAAATTCATCGAGCAAATCCAGAGTCTTTAATGTATTTTGTTCGTAGCGCGGCTCAAAATGCGACCAATTTCGCTGCTGAATAAGGTTTTCAAACGCGCCGACGTGAAAATAATCTTCGACCAGAACGGTCAAAAGATGTTTTTTATTAATCGCGGTTTGAGTCATAAAAGGAAATTAGCCGGGAATTATACAAATAATAAGAATAAAAACTGAATAAAATAATTTTACCGATAGTAACGCAACAAAACGATTGTTTTTGTGTCAAAAATTGATTTTGGTTTGTTTCGGCAATATGTCAAACGCTGAAAGGTTCGGTTATAGTGAATAAAAATTTCACATTATATTTTCCAAATTGAAATTCATTCGTGTAATTCGCGGCTGAAAGTTTTTCGCGGCTCTGCGTTAAAATTTTCGGTTAAAATCTCGACAATTCGATTTGCCGCTTTGCCGTCGCCAAACGGATTTTCGATTTCTTTGACCGAATTTATCCAGGTTTCGTCAGCATAATTTTCGGCGAGAAATTCGCCTAAATTTTCGCCGACAAGTCGGGCGACTCCCGCCGCCATCGCTTCGGGTCGCTCGGTATTTTCCCTAAGGACGAGCAACGGTTTGCCCAAGCTCGGCGCTTCTTCCTGCACGCCGCCGGAATCGGACGCAATTAGCCAGGCGGATTTCATCAGCGCGACAAAATCGACGTAACCGAGCGGTTCGAGCAAAAAGATTCTTTCCCGGTTTGCCAGAATTTCGTCGGTCACTTCGCGCACGTTCGGATTCGGATGGACGGGAAAAATCAGGCAAACGTCTGAATGATTTTGAACGAACTCGCGTAGTTGCATCAAGTTTTCACGCATCGTTTCGCCGAAACTTTCGCGGCGGTGCGTCGTTAAAAGAACGCGTTTCAGATTTTTCGTCTCGTCAATCAACCGCCGGATTTTTCGGCTCGGCTGCCGATTTTTCAATATAAATTCCAGCGCGTCGACGACCGTGTTGCCGCAGACGAAAATCTGCTTCTCGGCGATGTTTTCAGCCGACAGATTTTCTGCATTTCCGTCCGTTGCGCAAAAATGAAACGTTGCCACCTGCGAAATCAGACGACGATTCGCTTCTTCGGGAAAAGGACTCAGAGCGTTTCCAGACCGCAGACCGGCTTCGACGTGACCGACTTTTATACGGCGATTAAACGCCGCAAACGCGCCCGCAAATGCCGTCGTCGTGTCGCCCTGGACGAGAACCGCTTCGGGGTTTTCTTTCCCTAAAACCGTATCGAACGATGAAAGAACTTTCGCGCAAACCGCGTTCGTAGTTTGATTAGCAGTCATTACGTGCAAGTCGTAATCGGTTTCGATGTCGAAAATTTTCAGAAAAGGTGCGAGCAAATCCGTGTGCTGACCCGAAGAGACGACGATTGTTTGAAACGCGCAATTTTTTTTGAGTTCGCGAATTACCGGCGCGAGTTTTATCGCTTCGGGGCGCGTGCCGAAAAGCACGAGTATTTTGCGCGGCGCGTCTGCCGAATATTTAGCGGATTCATTTGCATAAGATGAAGTTTTCCCGAGATTATCTAACATTTCTACTACGTTTCGACTTTGGTAAAGCGGAGATTGAGTATCGAAGTTAATTCTATATAGAATTTCTTTTTTTTGAATGGAAAGCCGTAGATTAAGATTAAATTGCCAAAATGATTGGATTCAACGGCGAGGAAATTTCTATTAATTAAAGTTACCGAATGCTTTTCGCAGATTCGCAGCTTTTCAAAAGCTGTTTCTATATTACTTGATAAACTTAAAGGTTGGCAAGACATTTTTTGTCGTGAAATTATTTTAATTGTGCCAAAAAAAGATGAACGGAAAAAAGAATTTTTCCGTTCATCTTTAAAGACAATTTTTTTGACTTATTCCGGCGGACCGGTGCAGCCCGCGCCGTGGAGCGCCGGAATTTTTGTGCTGATAATCGGGTAGTTTTCCGCTTCCGCGTTTTTCGCCAGCCAACCGGTATATTCTTCGGGAATTGACATATCCGAGAAAATCGCCTCGACCGGACATTCGGGTATACAGGCGTCGCAGTCAATGCAAGTGTCCGGGTTAATTAAGAGCCGGTCGGGAAGCTCGTGAAAGGCTTCGACCGGACAAACCGCCGCGCAATCGGTGTATTTACATTCAACGCACGGCTCGACTACGATATACGTCATTTCTAAAAAATTCTCCTTGTTCGGTTATCAAAACTCAAATAAAAATATGATACTGAAAAGCATAACTTGTCAAAGCAGGTTAGACAAGTGTAAAAATTAGTCGGAAGATAATAAAAAATCAGTGCCGGATGTCAATTACAAGTGCCGGTAAACAAATTAAATGAAAAAATGAAAAAACTAAAAGCGGAGAGAGAATTGTCTTTAGATTTTTTGCGCGTCACCGAAGCGGCGGCAATCGAATCGGCTAAGACAATGGGACAAGGCGAGCGCAAATATTCCGACCACGTGGCGGTCGAAGCGATGCGCGAGGTAATGGACAGCGTTCCGATGCGCGGTCGAATCGTTATCGGCGAGGGCGAGCGCGACGAAGCGCCGATGCTGTATATCGGCGAAGAACTCGGCGGCGGCGGTTATAGTCAGGAAGTCCGGGAATCTTTTCCCGAAATCGATATTGCCGTCGACCCGCTCGAAGGCACGAATCTGTGCGCGGTCGGCGCAAACAACGCGATTGCCGTTTTAGCGGCAGCGGAACGCGGCGGACTCCTGAACGCGCCCGACATTTATATGGACAAAATCATTGTCGGACCGAGCTGCCGCGGCTCGGTCGACATCGATGCGCCGGTTGCCGACAATTTGAAAAATATCGCGCGCCGTTTGGGGCGCGATATTGACGATTTGACAGTCATTTGTCTCGACCGTTCGCGCCATAAACAGCTGATCGGCGACGTGCGGAAAGCCGGCGCGAGAATTCGACTGATTTCCGACGGCGATTTGTCGGCGGGCATTTCGGCGGCAGTCGCCGGAACGAATATTCACGCGCTGATGGGTATCGGCGGCGCGCCTGAAGGCGTAATTACGGCGGCGGCGATGAAATGTCTGAACGGCGAAATTCAAGCCAGACTCGTCTACGATCACGAACGGCTCGGCGTCGACAAATCGAAAGTCCCGCCTCCCGAGGAAGTAATGGAACGCTTGCAGTCAATGGGAATTAAAGACCCGAATAAGATATACGGCACGAACGATTTAGCGCCGGGCAAGCGTATAATTTTTGCGGCGACCGGCGTCACCGACGGAGCGCTTTTGCGTGGCGTGCGCTTTTTCGGAGCGGGCAAACGGACGCATTCGGTCGTGATGACCACCGATCCGAAAAGCATCCGTTTCGTCGACACGGTTCACGTCGAAGGCGGACCCGACGCGGTGATTCGGTTTTGAGATTTATTAGCCGCGAAGAAACACGAAAAGACACGAAAAAGAAATACGAAGGAGAAAATTTAGAAGAAAAATAGAAAGAAATTGATTTCTTCTTTGTGTTATTTCGTATTTTTTCGGGGCTAAATTCTGTAATGAAACAATCCATCGAAAATTACGTTCCGCAAATTGCCGTTAAAAATATGCGGCGGCAAGCATTTTTCGTCTGGGGCGCGTTCGCTCTTTTGACGACTCTCTGGATTTTTTTAATTTTACTTGCGCCGCTCGCGCAGGCAAACAATTTAACGGACATTTCGGGTCCTATTTACAAGTTTTGCGGTTACATTTGTCATCAGATTTCGGCGCGTTCTTTTTTTATTGAAAATCAACCTTTTGCCGTCTGCGCTCGGTGTTTCGGTATTTATTTCGGTTTGCTTCTCGGTTTTTTGGCGTCTCCTTTTCTGCGACCGATTGAAAAAGCCGAGTCGCCGCCGCGTTTTTGGCTTTTGTCGGCGATGATTCCGATGGCGGTTGATTGGTCGCTCGGTTTTTTCGGAATTTGGGAAAACACGCATTTGTCGAGATTTTTGACCGGAACGATTTTAGGCGCGGCGTGCGCGATTTTCATCGTGCCTGCGTTGATTGAGTTTTTTCGGCTTTTAGCGAGTCGCAGACAAGTAAAAAGGCTGTCAAGCTGACAGCCTTTTTGCATCTAAAATATTTTAAGATACTGATTTTTGATATTTTGTTGGCGATTTTGCGAAACGCTTCGTAAAATCCCTTGATAAACAAGATTTATTATACTCAATAATTTTACTGTTTGACAAGTGTTTAATATTTTTTAGATGATATGGAAAATTATTTCCTAAATGTATGCCGTAAAATATTTTACATGATTTTGAAAAGTTTTCCACAGGTGGAAAACTTTTCAAAATAAGTTTGTTTTGTTGACTAATTTTTTTTGGAAGCGCAAAATTATAATTAAATTCAATACAAATAAATCGATTGATATGAGATTTAACAAAGACAGCGCAGTACAAAAAGCCAAAAGCGATTTAGCAGAGCGTCTGGGCGTTAAAGAAAATGAAATAAAGGACGTTTCCGTCAGCGAAACGGATTTTCCGAATATGTCGCTCGGCGCGCCGGCAGAGGATGAAATGGCGGCGCAGATGATTGCCACCGGCTGGATAATAAAGTTAAGCGCAAGCGGCAAAAATTACGAATATCGCGCCGACAAATATCAAATGCGTTTATGCGGATTCAAAGGAACGAATTACGTTATCGAATCCTAAATTAAAGGAAAAACTTTCTGGAGTCTAAAAAATGAATCGAAATAATTTTTGGATACATTTCTGCATCGCGGTTATTTTAATCACGTTTGCGGCAGTTTTGGGACAACTCAGACACTGGCGGTCATTGTCGTTTCCGGTGTCGACTAATTCGTGCGGTATGAAGATGAAGCCGGTGGCGGTTAAGCGTTCAAGCGACGAAAGCGCGCCGGAAGTATTGGTCAAATTTCGCCCGAATGTCAGTTTGGCGGAAATCAAAAAAATTGCCGCAAAAAACAACGACCGCGTCGAAGACGAAATTGAAGCAGTCAAAGGTTTGACCTCGATTGACGATATGGACGGACTCGACAAAGAAAAAGTTGCCGAACAATACCGCGCAATGACCGATTTGGTGATTTATGCCGAGCCTGTTCGGGAAATAAATTTTAACGACCCAACCGAAAGTTTTTCGGCAATGGAATTACGTGAAAGCGAGCCGAGCGAAATCCAGCCGAACGACCCGCTGTTTGCCGAACAATGGGCATTAAACAACAACGGGCAAAACGGCGGAAAAGCGAAAGCCGATTTAGCCGCATTAAAAGCCTGGATGAAAACGCAGGGCAGCAGCGACGTCGTCGTTGCCGTTTTAGACACCGGAGTTGATTATTCGCATTCGGATTTAGTTGGAAATATGTGGACTCGTCCCGATAAAATTCCCGCATACAAAGACGAAGAACTTGGCGTGGTCAATGATTTTCGAGGCTTTAACGCCGCCGACAATCAATCAGACCCAATGGACGATAACGGGCACGGAACGCATTGCGCCGGAATTATCGGCGCGGAAGGCGATAACAGTGAAGGAATCGCCGGAATCAACTGGAATGTTCAAATTATGCCGCTTAAATTTATGGGACGCGGCGGTTTCGGGACGACGAAAGACGCGATTGAAGCGATAAACTACGCGATTGACCGCAAACGCGCCGGTGTCAACATCAAAGTCATCAACGCGAGCTGGGGTTCGACGGCAAATTCAAAAGCGCTCGAGGACACGATTCGGGCGGCGGGCGAAGAAGGAATTTTGTTTGTCGCGGCGGCAGGCAATGACGGCACGAGCAACGACAAGCGTCCGCATTATCCTTCAAACTACAACTTGCCTAATGTGATAAGCGTCGCAGCATTAGACCGGAACGATAATTTAGCTTCTTTTTCAAACTTCGGCATCAAAACCGTCCACGTCGCCGCGCCGGGCAGAGAAATCCTTTCGACCTGGCTGGGCGACGATTACCGCGAAGCGTCCGGCACTTCGATGGCAACGCCGTATGTCGCGGGCGTGGCGGCTTTGATTCTGGCGAGCGAGCCGAAACTTTCGGTTGAAAAGTTGCGTGAAAGAATTTTGAAATCAGTCGACAAACTTGATTCTTTAGACGGCAAAATCGAAAGCGGCGGGCGAATCAACGCGGCGAAAGCCTTGGGAAATTAGAAAATCGTTACATTTAATTAAAAAGCCGCGAAATTGTTCGCGGCTTTTTAACTTGAAAATTTCGCGCTCGATGACAACAAGGAAAAGGCAGACTTTTATTAAAATTTCGGTCGATTCAAATGTAATTTTTTCTTTGGTTGAAAGGTTTTGTATCCGGCAAACATGGTGATTCCGATTGCTAATAATGCCATCAACACAAATAGGCACAAATATAATAACCCGCGCCAACTCAGATTCCCTTTGAATAAGTCTCCGATTTGCAAAAATAAAACAAAGATATTCATACTCGGGCGACTAACTTTCCATTAATTCGATTAATCCATTCGTCCCAATCTTTTAAGGCGAGTTCGACTTGAATATTGTGGCGCTCGCGTTTGTTGCGGTATTTTTTGCGAAGTTCGAGCGGCAGTTCTTCGAGCAAGCCGAACGTAATATTAACGGGCTGAAAGTTTTTCGTTTCGACATTTGTGACGTAACGGCAAAGAGCGCCGATGGCGGAATTTGTCGGAGCGGTTATTAATTCTTCATTTTTCAATAATCGCGCCGCGTTCAGACCGGCAATCCAGCCGGTTCCGACCGATTCGATATAACCTTCGACGCCGGTGATTTGCCCGGCAAAAAATATATTAGGGTTTCGGCGCGTTTGCAAAGTATCGCGTAAAACCTTTGGCGAATTGATAAAAGTGTTTCGGTGGATTTGTCCGAACTGCAAAAAATCGGCATTTTCCATTCCCGGAATCAATCTAAGAACTCGTTCCTGTTCGCCGTAACGTAAATGATTTTGAAAACCGACGAGTGAAAATGCGTCTGCCATCAAATTTTCCTGTCGAAGCTGAACCGCCGCGTAAGGCTCGCGTCCCGTCGCGGGCAGCGGCAAACCTTTTGGCTTCATACAGCCGAAACGCAGAGTGTCGACGCCGCGGCGGGCGAGTTCTTCAATCGGCAGACATGATTCAAACCAGTGCGTGTCTTCAAAGCGTTTGAGCGGAACTGATTTTGCCTCGACGAGCGCGTTATAAAATGTTTCATACTGCTCTCTGTCAAACGGACAATTGATATAATCGTCGCCGCCTTTGCCGTAACGCGCGGCTTTGAAGGCGATTGACATATCGATTGAATCAGCCGTCACAATCGGCGCAATCGCATCGTAAAAATAAAGCTGGTCGTCGCCGGTCAGTCGCATAATCTCAGCGGTCAGAGCGTCCGATGTTAATGGACCCGTAGCGATAATCGTAATTTCATCTTCGGGAATCGTCTTTGATTCTTCCCGAATTAAAGTAATATTCGGGTGATTTTCGATTTGTTCGGTAACGTAGTCGGCAAACTTCGCTCTGTCAACTGCGAGCGCCGCGCCCGCCGGAACTTTTGTTTTTTCAGCCGCTTGCAGCACAAGGGAATTTCCGCGTCTTAATTCTTCTTTCAAAAGATACGGCGCGCTGCCGATTTCGTCGGATTTAAGCGAATTCGAGCAGACGATTTCTGCTAATTTTTCCGTGCGGTGAGCGGGCGTTTGCTGAACGGGACGCATCTCGAAAAGTTTTACTTTCGCTCCTGTTTCAGCTGCTTGCCACGCCGCTTCGACTCCGGCAAATCCGCCGCCGATAACATTTATTTCTTTCATTATTTAAGGTTATAGCGACGCGTTAGCTCTGACAAGCCAAAAGAGCGCAATTTTAGATTCGTTCTTTTCTCGCGGACAATTGTTTTTCTATTTCCAAACAAGCAACTTATCGTGTCCGGTTTTGTAAAAACGCGTCGGTGTTTCAAAATACGCGCTCAATCTTTAGTTGTGAACTTTTTCTTATGAAAATCCGTATCAACTTTTCGGAGCGAAACGGCATCGAAACGCAAACCGGTCAGTAAAGTTTTAACTCGGTTAGTTTATAATTTCAAAAGGAGAATTGGAAAATGGATACGAACAACGAACAAGGTTTAGTAAAAAACGACGTTCTTAGCGGTGCGGACAAAACGGCGAATGAATATGCGAACGATTTTCGAGCGCAGGCACAGGAATACGGTCAAAAATTGCAGGACGCGGCGGGCAAAGCTAAAGATTATGCTAACGAACAATTTGCCGTAGCAAGCGATAAATTTAAGGAATTGCAGCAGAAAGACCCGAAGGAATTAGTCGAAGACGCAAAGGAATACGCGCGTCAAAAACCGGGACAGACGATTTTAATTTCGGCGGCGGTCGGTTTGTTTCTAGGCTTTTTGCTCAAAAATCGTAGATAGAGTGATAAGCTAAGTTTAACTGGTTACAAAAATAAAAGGGTGCCTCAATAACTTTGAGGCACCCTTTTATTTTTGACTGGAAAATCTTACGCGTTAATTGAATAGACGGAAAAAAGTGTTTCCGAACTAATCAAAAAGTCATAAAGAACGATGCGAAAATTACATCTGGGCGTGAATCAAACGCCGCACTTGATCGCCGAAAAGCACGTCGATTTTTTGCGGCTCGATAACTGCCATTACTTCGCCCTGACCGAAACTCGAATGCAGCATTGCCTGTCCTTTGCGGTATTTGCGCGTCCGGTCATAAGGAGTTCCGGCTTTACCGCTCATTCCGATTGATGTTTTAACACCGCTTTTAAAGGTGCTGGCTGAACCGCAGACATCGCAAACCAATTTGGTGATTCGACCTTGTTTAGTAACCGTTACAACCGTGTGATTCTGCTCGACATCGCAAGCTGAACACAATCTTTCGACCGTTTCTTCAGCCGCAAAAACTTTCTTTTCCATAGAACATATCTCCTTATTTTATTAAATTATCTTGAGCGAAAAGAACGACTTCGACCTTTTCCGAGCGAGCGAAACGCCTTTTTCGGTTTTTCCGCAATCGGCAGAATGCCGCCGAAATCAGGCAGTAAAATACGCTCGACTTTTTGTCCCGTCAGTTTTTCAATCGTCCGCATACTCAGCTCCTCGCTCGGAGTGACCAGCGTAATGGCGCGTCCCGTATGTCCGGCGCGACCCGTGCGCCCGATGCGGTGAACGTAATCTTCCGCCACTTCCGGCACATCATAATTGATAACGTGCGAAACCGAATCAATATCAATGCCGCGTGCCGCCACATCCGTCGCCACTAAAACACGCATTTTGCCTGATTTGAAACCGCGCAACGCGGCTTCGCGCTGCGATTGCGAGCGGTCACCGTGAATGCGCGTCGCTTTATGCGAACGGGCTTCGAGAATGTGCGAAAGACGGTCTGCGCCGCGCCGCGTGCGCGTAAAAACTAAAACTCGTTCAAATTTTTCGCGCTCCAGTAAATCGAGCAGCAAAACCATTTTCGATTGCGGAGCAACCGGATAAGCGGTTTGCTCAATCGTTCCGGCGGTTTTTCCGCCCTGGCTGACCTCGATATATTTCGGCTCGGAATTCATCATCGAATTGGCGAGCTTTCCGACTTCCGACGTTATCGTCGCCGAGAAAAAGAGCGTTTGCCGCTTCTTCGGAATCGCATCGAGAATACGTCTTATCGCGGGAAGAAATCCCATATCGAGCATCCGGTCGGCTTCGTCGAGAACGAGCGTTTGCAATTTTGTAAAATCAATCGCGCCGCGCTGCATAAAATCCATTAATCGTCCCGGTGTTGCCACGATAATGTCCGCTCCGCGCAAACCGTCGGTTTGATGTTTATAACCGGCGCCGCCGATCAGCGCGACGCAGCGCAATTTCTTCGGCGCAAATTGTCTGCAAGCCGCGTCAATTTGCGTTGCAAGCTCGCGTGTCGGCGCGAGCACTAATACGGCAACGCCATTTGTTTTGTTTTCAGTCAGACGCTGTATCAAAGGAAGCAGAAACGCCGCCGTTTTCCCCGTTCCCGTTTCGGCACAGGCAATAATATCCGAGCCTTCTAAAATAGCAGGAATCGCTTGTTCCTGAATTGGCGTCGGTATTGTAAAACCGACTGACTCGCACACGCGTAAGAGCGAGGACTGCAAGCCTAATTGTTTAAAATCCATTAAAATCCTTGTTGCTTTGCTCAATCGTAAAACGAGAGCGAAAAAATCTTTTATCTAATCTAATTTGCTAAAGCAGCGCGTAATATCTGAAATTAAAATGCAGAACACTGAATTGTTACGATTCTTTAAGACTGATTAAGACGAGGTTTTTTAAAATCCTAAACAATCCTCACGAATCTCAACGAATCAGCGGTTTTAACGCCGTATCATCAATAACTAGCAACTTGGGGTCATTCAGGAAACTGTTTCTAAATAATGATTAAGCGGCTCCGATAGTTAAGAAATAACTTGCCGGAGCCGCTTTGTTTGGAAAAATTATCCAAAATTAGTAGCGACCGCCGCCACCGCCGCCGTAGCCGCCGCGACCACCACCGCCGCCGCCGCCGTAACCACCACGACCGCCACCGCCGCCGCCGCCGCGATTTCCGCCACCGCCGCCGCTGCGTTCTTCACGCGGGCGCGCTTCGTTGACGGTCAATGCGCGTCCGTCAATTTCCTTGCCGTTCAACTGCTCGATTGCAGCCGTGCCTTCTTCCTTAGAAGACATTTCGACAAATCCGAATCCGCGCGAGCGTCCCGTGTCACGGTCTTCGACGATGTTGACTGATTCCACTGTTCCGGCTTGTCCGAAAAGTTCTTGTAAATCTTCGTTAGAAGTATTAAATGATAAATTACCGACGTAAAGTTTTGTAGACATAAAAAATCCTTTCTCCTTATTTTAGGAGCGTCAAAAGAAGTTATTTTAACGAAGTGGGCTTCAGCGAAAACGGTTGCTAGCGAAGGCTTGCGGTCAAATGGCTTCTATTAGTTATAAACGAACCTAATCTCGAACTATCCAAAACGCTACCGTTGATACACAAGAGAAGGAATTAACTTTTATAGAATATACTAATTGTGCAAAATAAGCAATGATGCAGGTAACTTGATTGAATCCCATTGCTAAAAGCAAGTTAGTTATTTGTTGGCAGATAACTTAAAAAAGTTATTTTGCTAAAAAATTCTTCGCTTTTAGCCATTCGCTTGCCGCATCTTTCGGTGTACGTTTATCGCCGTCAACTTCATAATTCAGTCGGCGCATTTCTTCGGTTGAGATTGCATCGCGCAGTTTTTCAAATGTTTCGTTCAAAGATTCCAAACTCTGCTGTCGGGCAATAAAAACTGCTTGATACGGCGGAAAATAGCGTTTGTCGTCGGCAAGTTGAAAAAGGTCGAGCGCCTGAATCAAACCGTCGGTTGAATTTCCCGCAATCAAATCAACTTGTCCGGCAGCGAGCGCACGATACGTCAAAGACAAATCCATTTCGCGCGGCTGGTTCGAGAAATTAAAATTATACGCCTTTGCAAAACCCGCGTAACCGTCGGCACGCGACATAAAATCCTGACCGAATCCGGCTTGCCAGTTTTTGGCGTTCGGCACGGCATCGGAAATTGTTTTCAAATTCAATTCACGCGCAACTTTTCCGCGCACCAGAATCGCAAAATCGTTTGAAAATCCGAGCGACTTACTCAAGGCGAGATTAAACTTTTCGGCATATTCGGTTTTTGTTTGATTATAAACTTCTTCCGGGTTTGTAACGGGCGCGTGTTTGAGAATCGCGGTAAAAGCCGTCCCTGTATATTCTGGGTAAACGTCAACTTGACCGGAAAGAAGCGCGTCGTGTGCGAGATTTCCGCCGAGTTCAAATTTGCGCTCGACTGTTATTCCTCGCTTCTCTAAAATCTGCGCCAGAATCTCCGCCAGAATTATTGATTCGGTAAAATCCTTCGAGCCGACGACGATTTTTTGCCGTTCAATCTCAGAAACATTTTTTTGATTTGAAGTTTGAGATTTGAAATTTGAAATCAAACCGAAACCGAGCAAAATTGCAATCAAAGCCGTCGCGCCGATTAAAATAAATTTTCGTCTTTTCACAGAAGATTGATTTTCTGCACGAATCGGCGCAAACAGTTTTTCGATTTGTCCGAGCGCAAAATCTGCGGCGAGCGCGAGAATTGCCGACGAAATCGCGCCCGCCAGCAATAAATTATTGTCGTTTTGCCGAAGTCCGCGAAAAATATAAGTTCCCAAACCGCCCGCGCCGACTGCTGCGGCAATCGTCGCTACGCCGACCGCAATCACGACCGCGACACGAATTCCGGTTAAAATTACCGGCAAGGCAAGCGGCAATTCGACCATTTTCAAAATCTGCCAATCGGTCATTCCCATCGCCGTCGCCGCTTCTTTTACTTTTGCGTCAACGCCGGAGATTCCCGTCACAGTGTTGCGAATCACCGGCAAAAATGAATAAAGCGTCAGCGCGATAATCGCCGTTTTCGCGCCGATGCCGCCGACGAAAGGAATCGGAATCAGCAAGCCAAACAGCGCAAGACTCGGAATCGTCTGCATTACGTTGGCAATTCCGAGAATCGGCGTTTGCAGAGATTTTCGGCGCGTCAGCAAAATGCCGAGCGGCACGCCAATCAAAACGGCAAATGCTGTCGAAACAAAAACGAGAAAAAGATGCTCGCGCGTCAGGGCGAAAATTTCCGACCAATTTTGTTGTAAAAACTGAAAGAAATGCATTTATTTTTGCCACGAACAAACACAAAAAACACGAAAATTTAAAACGTAATTTCGTGAAATTTTGTGTTTGTTCGTGGCTAAATCACCAGAGTTTCAAGATATTGGCGCACCAACGGCAAGTCTGATTTCCGAAAATTTTCGGGCGATTCATTCAAAACAATTCTGCCTTTGTCCATCAAACAAATGCGCGTTCCCAAAACAAATGCTTCGTGCAAATCGTGCGTGACAAAAACCGCCGTTTTGTTTAATTCTTTGACGAGCCGCGCAAATTCCTTTTGTAAATTTGTTCTGGTGATTGCGTCTAACGCGCCGAAAGGTTCGTCTAATAAAAGTAAATCTGGATTTGCCGCAAGCGCACGCGCTACGCCGACTCTCTGGCGTTGACCGCCGGAAAGCTCGTGCGGAAATCTGTCTGAAAATTTTTCGGGATTTAACCCGACGAGTTCGAGCAGTTCGGCGGTTCGGTTTCGTTTTTTCGTGTCATCCCAATTTTCGAGTTCGGGAACGAGCGCGACGTTTCTTTCAATCGTAAAATGCGGAAAAAGTCCGGCTTCCTGCAAAACGTATCCGATGCGGCGGCGCAGATTTATCGCGTTCCAACTTTTTGTCGATTTTCCTTCGACCAGAACTTCGCCGCTCGTCGGTTCGATAAGACGATTTATCAATTTCAAAGTCGTCGTTTTGCCGCAGCCGGATTCGCCGAGCAGAACTAAGATTTCGCCCGTGTCTATCTTTAGATTTAAGTTGTCGAGAATTTCCGCCGCGCCGATTTGAAAATTAACATTGCGAAACTCGACGATTGTTAATGATTCTTCCAACATCGCATTCGATTAAAACAAGATTATTCGTAGCCGTTCGGATTGGCTTGGTGCCAAGTCCACGCGCTTTTGATAATTGATTCCAAATCGGGAAACTGCGGGTTCCAGCCTAGAATTTCACGCGCTTTTTTCGAGTCGGCGACAAGCCGTGCCGGATCGCCGATGCGACGCGGTGCGATTCGCGCTTCGATTGGCGTGCCCGTGACTTTTCGCGCCGTTTCAATGACTTCTTTGACGGAAAAGCCTTGTCCGTTGCCCAAATTTATAAATTCGGAATCGCTGCCGTTGCGCAAATGCTTTAAAGCCAGCAAATGCGCCTGGCTCAAATCGGAAATGTGAATGTAATCTCGCAAAGCCGTGCCGTCCGGCGTCGGGTAATCGTCGCCGAAAATCGAGATGAATTCGCGTTTTCCCTGAGCGGCAAATAAAACGAGCGGAATGAGATGCGTTTCGGGAGTGTGGTCTTCGCCGCGATTTTCGCTCGCTCCGCAAGCGTTGAAGTAGCGCAGCGCGACGAATTTTAATCCGTAAGCCGCATCGTAGCTTTGCAGAATCTTTTCGACCATCAATTTCGACCAGCCGTATGGATTTGTCGGATTCTGCGGATGAGTCTCGTCAATCGGAACTTTTTGCGGCTCGCCGAAAACTGCGGCGGTCGAAGAGAAAACAAATTTTTTGACGTTGTTTTCAATTAGCGTATCGAGCAAATCGAGCGTTTGCACGACATTGTTTTTAAAGTAGATTTTCGGATTTTCGACCGACTCGCCGACCGAGGTGAACGCCGAGAAATGCATACACGCTTGGATTTCGTATTCGCTCAGAATTTTGCGAACTAAATCTTTTTCGCCAATGTCGCCTTTGTAAAAAACGGTGTTTTCGCCGATTGACTGTCGGTGTCCGTAGACGAGATTGTCCAGAACAACTACATCTTCGCCTTTTGATTGTAAATCTTCGACGGCGACGCTACCAATATAACCCGCTCCTCCGGTAACTAGAATTGCCATATAATTAGTTTAAAGTTTTCGGCGCTAAATTTCGAGCGCCGAACGAGAAGTTTTGATTAAATTTGTTTGAGCGGTAGATTTTGTCTCGTCTGCGGTCTTGTGGTTTTTGCCGTCTTCGGTAATTTTCGCTTCGGGCAGAAAGTAATTAAACAAACTGCGGATCTTCGCGCGGTTGTTTTCTTCGACGGCTTGGCGGAAATTGCTTAAAATATTGGCGACATCTTCGGTCGAATAAACGGCGATTTTGCCGATGAAAATTTTCGGATGTTTCGTCTTGAGCAGATTTTCGCCGGTAATTTCGAGTTCTTCAAACAATTTTTCGCCCGGTCTGATGCCTGAAAACACGATGTCAATGTCTTCGTAAGGCTGCAAGCCGGAAAGCCTAATCATATCTTCGGCGAGGTCTAAAATCCTGACCGGCTCGCCCATATCGAGAATGAAAATCTCGCCGCCCGCGCCGAGCGCCCCCGCTTGCAGAACGAGCTGCGAGGCTTCGGGAATCGTCATAAAATACCGGGTCATTTGCGGGTCGGTGACGATAATGGCTTTGCCTTCCTGAATCTGCTCGCGGAAAATCGGAATCACCGAACCGGTCGAACCAAGCACGTTGCCGAAGCGCACCGCCATATAATTAGTTGCGTATATTTGATTTAAATCCTGCAAAACAATTTCCGCGATGCGCTTTGAGGCGCCCATCACGCTCGTCGGGTTGACGGCTTTATCGGTCGAAATCAAGACGAAATTCTTCGCGCCGAATTTGCCCGCCAGCTCGCCGATTAGCTTTGTCGCCAGAATGTTGTTTTTTATCGCTTCGGTCGGATTGATTTCCATTAACGGAACGTGCTTGTGGGCGGCGGCGTGAAAGACGACCTCGGGTTTGTATTCACTGAAAATCTCGCCCATTCGCGCCGCGTCGAAAATGTCGGCGAGCAACGGAACGAATTTCGTGTCGGGGAAATTCTTAGCCAAATCGCGTTCGATTTGAAAAAGCGCGAATTCGGTTCTTTCGACCAAAACGAGCAGTTGCGGGTTGAAATCCGTGATTTGCCGAACGAGTTCCGCGCCGATTGAGCCGCCCGCGCCCGTGACCATCACGATTTTATCGGTCAGAAACTCGTGCAGATTCTCGTCGTCGAGTTCGACGGGAGCGCGTCCCAAAAGGTCTTCGATTTGCACGTCGCGGATGCGGCTGACCGAAACCCGCCCGTGCGCGATTTCGTTCAGGCTCGGCACAATCTGCGCTTTAACGGGAATCGCGCGGCAAATGTCCAGAATGCGGCGAATGTCTTTGCTGTTGGTCTGGTCAATCGCCAGCACGACTTGATTAATGTTTAACTCGTCGGCGAGCCGCGCCAAATCGTCGGTCGTGCCTAAAACCTTGATACCGCCGACGCTTCCGCCTTTTTTATAACGGTCGTCGTCGATAAAACCCTTGACATCGAGTTCGGTGTCGGCGCGTCCGACAACTTCCTTAATCGTCGCCGCCCCGAGTCTGCCCGCGCCGATTATTAAGGTTGATTTGGGAATTTTGCGACGTTTTCCGAGCTGGAAAGTGCGCTTTTCCGATAATTCATAAGCAAAGCGTCTGACGACGCGCAGCGCGAGCAAGCCGGCGAAAGCGAAAATCGTGTCCATCAGGATAATCGACAGCGGAACTTGCCAGCGAATAAATCGTTCGGGCGCGAGCAGAAGCCTGACTAAAATCAAAACGACGCCGGAAATAAATCCGCCTTTCAAAAAAGCCTTGATATCTTCGAGGCTGACGTAGCGCCAGATTATCGAATACGCGCCGACGATAAAAAGCGAAGCGAATTGGACGAAAACCACAAACGGAAGCTGGTTGAGCGCTTGTTCGAGATAAGTTTCGGGAATTTGAAAATCGAAACGAAACAAATAAGCGAGAAAAAACGCCGCGCATAAAACCGCGACATCGGAAAATAATTGAAACGGGCGACGCAGATACCATAATCGTTCGTCCGGATGATTTTTGTCTGGCAAATCTGTCATCGCTAATCGGTAACGGCTTGAATTGAAAAAGGTTTCAATTTGAAATTACTCGGCGCGGACGGAACTGTCAAATGATTTCGGATTTTGGATTTTAGATTTTAGATTGAAAAGCGTTATTCGTTCGCCTTCGTTCGCTGCCGATTTCAATATAACAATTGCAATGAAATACAATTGACGATGAGCTAATCCAAAATTCAAAACAAAGCGCAGGCAACGGTAAAGACGCGAAGTTGAATCAAAGGCGAGACTAAGCTATCCTTTGCTGGAAATGAAATTATAAAATTTTAAGAGGTTTTGTATGAAAGTAAAAGTTCTATCGGTTTTCGTCTTCGCGCTGTGTTTTTCACAAATCGCTTTCGGTCAGGAAACCGTCAAATTAACGCCGCAGAAAAGCGTTCCGGTTGCTGACGAACACGTCGGCTATCTGGTTGGACCGGGCGATGTGATAACCGGAAAAGTTATGGGTGAATCGCAATTCGATTTTGTCGCCACGATTGACGAGGACGGCAAATTTCAAGTTCCGTTTTTCGATAAATCGATTTATGCGAAATGCCGCACCGAGAAAGAATTACGCACCGATGTTTCGCAGCTCATCACGAAATACTTAAAAAATCCACAAATCAGCGTCACCGTTACCGAACGCAAAAGTCGTCCGCCGGCAACGATTTACGGCGAAGTGCGGACGCCGCAGCAAGTTGATTTACGACGGAAGGCAACTCTGGTTGAATTGCTCGCTTTTGCCGGCGGCGTAACCGAAGACGCAGGCGGATTGATACAGGTTTTCCGCACGCAAGCACCGATGTGTTCAGAAGTTACCGAAGAAAGCAATTGGGTAGCGAAAAATGATAATGCCACCGATGTTCCGTCGCGGCTGTATAGTTTGAGCAATGTCAAACAGGGACGCGAAGAAGCTAATCCGATAATTTATCCGGGCGATGTCATCGTCGTGCAGAAAGCGTCGCCCGTCTATATTACCGGCGAAGTTGTTTCTCCGCAGGGAGTTTATTTGAAAGAGGGCGGTTTGTCCTTGACCGAAGCAATCGCCAAAGTTAACGGTCTTAATCGGGAAGCTAAATCAAAAGACATAAAAATTTACCGGCTAAAAGCTAATTCTAAAGAGAGAGAAGAAATCAGCGTCAATTATGACGCGATTAAAAAGAAAGGACAGAGCGACATGATGCTTGAGCCATACGATATTGTTCAAGTCGGCAAAACGAAAAAAAGTATTGCACAGATAGCATTCGAGGTTGTAACCGCATCCGGTCGGCAATTAGCCGGCGGTCTGACCGGCGGCATTTCGCAGAGAATTCTGTATTAAGAATTTTGGTTAAGGAAAATCGAGTCGTGAATGAATTTTCATTCACGACTTTTCTTTTTCCGCATCTATATAAATCTTCTCGATAATCGCGCGGTATTTATCATCAACGACGCGCCGTTTGACCTTCAAAGTCGGCGTCAGCTCGCCATTTTCGACGGTTAATTCTTTTTCGAGCAGCGCGATTTTCTTGACCTTTTCATAACGCGAAAGCGTAGCGGTGAATTCAACGATTTGCCTTTCAAATAGATTGACGATGCGCGGATGCAAGCAGAATTCGGCATCGGTTTCGATGTCCAAATCCTTGATTTTCGCGTAGTTTCTAAGCTGCTCGAAATTCGGCACAATCAGCGCGGCAGGGAATTTTCGCCCGTTTCCGATTAAAACGACCTGGCTGACAAATCTCGATGCTTTTATCATTTGTTCAATCTGCGAAGGCGCAATGTATTTGCCGCCGGATGTTTTAAAAAGCTCCTTTTTACGGTCGGTGATTTTCAGAAAACCGTCGGCATCAATCGTTCCGATGTCGCCCGTCTTAAACCAACCGTCATTTGTAAAAACAGCGCGCGTCGCTTCCGGTTTATTGAAATAGCCGAGCATTACGTTCGGACCCGAAACTTCGATTTCACCGTCTGCGGCAATGCGAATCTCGACGTTTTGAACCGTCTTGCCGACGGTTCCGAGTCGTTTGTAGAGCGGCGTGTTCGTTGTCACGACCGGCGATGTCTCGGTCAAACCGTAGCCCTGCAGAATCGAAATTCCCGCGCCGCCGTAAATCAAACAAATATCGTCGGAGAGCGGTGCGCCGCCCGTGATGCAAGTGCGCAAGTTGCCGCCGAAAAATTCGCGCAGTTTCGAGAAAACGAGGCGGTCGGCAACATTGTATTTGACAGCTAATAGACGCGAAATCGGCTGCCCGAACTCGGTTTTGCGCGCGTATTCTTTTCCGACTTCGATTGCCCAATCGAAAATCATTTCTTTGGTTTGGCTTTGCTCGGCGGCTTTGATTTTTGCCCGCTCGTAAACTTTCTCGAAGATTCGCGGCACGCCGACGAAAATCGTCGGCGCGACTTCACGCAAGTTTTCCGCTGCTTTTTCAATCGATTCGGCGTAGTGGACGCGCATTCCGTAAAAAATATAAAAATACATTCCAGACCGCTCGAAAACGTGCGACAAAGGCAAGACCGAGAGCGGCACGTCTTTTTCCGACGAGCCGAATGCGTCGCCCGCGTTAACGACGTTTGCAATCAAATTCGCGTGCGTCAGCATCACGCCTTTCGGCTCGCCGGTCGTGCCGGAAGTGTAAATCAGCGTTGCGACATCCGACGGCGCGACGGCGTTTATCAAATCTTTTACCAGCCGCGGATTTTCCTGTTTCAGATTCGCGCCCGCCGCTTCCAATTCTTCGAGCGACATCGCATTTTCTGATTCGATGCCGTCGAAATCGAAAAAAACGAGTTTTTCGATTGAAGAACACGCGGACAGAATTTCTTTGATATTTTCAAAAATTTCCTTGTTTTCGAGAAAAAAAATTCGCGCGCCGCAGTCTCTGACGATATATTCGATTGCGTTCGGCGCGAGCGTCGTGTAAACCGGCGCGTCGATAATTCCGGCAAATTGACAGCCCGCGTCGGTCAATGTCCATTCGGGCGAGTTTGACGCCAGCAGCGCGATTCTATCGCCTTTGCGGATGCCGAGCGAGCAAAGTCCGAGCGCGATATTTTCGGCGCGGGAAATCATTTCCGTCGATGAAATTGCTTGCCACAAGCCGTCTTTTTTATAATTTAAAGCGTCGGCGCGGTTATGTTTCGCCACCGCCTTTAAAAACAATCCACCGAGCGTGCGCGGTTCGTCCGTATCGAACGAAGCGAACTGCATCGGTCGTTCAATTTCCTTACTTACTTGCTGCGGCATTGTCATTGTTCATTGTTCCGCTGAAAAAAACCTTCAAAACTTCATCGGCAAGCGGCGCGAGCGCGTAAGGTTTTTTCGATAAAATCCAATTCGTGACCATTTCATCCAGCGCGCCGAAAAGAATCTTCGAGCAGACGGTGGCGTTCAAATCTTTGCGAAAAACGCCCGCTTTTTGTCCGTCTTCAATCGTTAGGTGAATTATTCCTAGATACTCGGCAAAACCGGCGGCGGAAAATTCTTCCATAAACTTGATTGAGCCGCGCAGCTCGACCTGGAAAACTATCGCCAAATTGCGGTCGGCGCCGAGTCTTTCGAGATGCAGCTCGGCAATTCGTCGGAGACGCTCATCGGCGCGCTCAATTTCGGCAATCTCCCGCTTTCCTTCGGCGATAAACTCCTCCATCGCGCGGTCGAAAATCGAATGCAGAATTTCTTCCTTGCTTTTGAAATAAAGATAAACCGTGCCGTCGGCGATTCCGGCTTCGCCCGCGATGTCGGCAACTTTCGAGTTAAAGTAACCTTTTTCGGCAAATACTTTGACCGCCGCACGCAAAATTGCTTCGCGTTTATCGGCGACGACGGGGCGCGCCGCGACATTTGAATTCCTGGAACGAGACATATTCGATTTTGGATTTTAGATTTTAGATTTTAGATTGGAAATCTGTTCGTTGTTTATCATTAATCGCTCGTGATTTTTCGCAATTTCTCAATCACGACTAATGACAAGATAATCCGTAAATCCAAAATCTTAAATCCGAGTGAATGAACCGTCATTCAGTTTTTTATAAAGCTACACCAAAAAGGAAAATAAAAGCAACAAAAATTCTTCACAAATTGAAAAAGCGCAAAGAAAAAGGATCTGCAACCGAAAAGTCGCAAACCCAAAATCTAAAATCCAAAACTAAAATGGCGGAGAGAACAGGACTCGAACCTGCAAGCCCGTAAGGGCGGTAGTTTTCAAGACTACTGCATTACCAATTATGCTATCTCTCCGCACCGGGACAATTTGAAAATATAACGCAAACCGAATGTTTTAACAACTCTCAAAAAACTTTGATAATACAAGTTTGACTGAAATCGAAGCAAACTATCGATTTTGAAAATAAGAACCTGCCGTTTATAAAGACGGCAGGTTCTTAAATTGGTCAAAATCAAAACGCTAACTATTTATGGTTTGCGTTAGTCATTTTGGCGTTGCTGTTTCCGCCAGTCATTTGATTGGTCATCGAATCGCCAGCTTTGACTTGCAAATTGTTTTTAACGCTGGTTTTGCCTTCTATCTCATTGGCAGCTTTAACAGCCATTTGTTGCTGTTCTTTTGTTCCGACTGTTCCGTTAAGCGTAATAACTCCGTTATCAACGTCAACATTGATAGTCGAATCTCTTAAATCATTGACAGTTGCCAGTGCTGCTTTGGTTTTCGACCACAACCAAATGTCGTTGGCACCGGTGCCGATTTTGCTGCCCGCGCTTTTCGCTTCGGTAGCATAACGGTCTTTGTCTCGGTCAAAGTCGGTTCGGCTCATATTGGCGTTCATCGTCATCGTGTTTGAATTCATCGTCATCGAATTTGAACTCGACGTCGTGTTGCCCGTCATCATATTTGAATTCGCCAGGTTAGCGGAATTCGCCGCGGCATTGTTATTTACAACAACTGCTTTATTAGAATTGGTTTCCTTCATTGAATCGCAGCCGACAAATGCCATTGCTGACGCGGCGACGATGGTTGAAATAATAATTTTTTTCATACTGATTCCTCTGCTTTATTAAAAAATCTATCCAAAGTTAAAAACTTCGTAGAGTATCCTAGTCTATTCGGCAAATCTTTTCAAAAGGAAAAGCCTCTTAAAACCGATTAATAACCGTAAATCTTACAAAAAACTCTACTTACACTTGTGTTTTTTTTTGCCGCGATGCAACTTTTTTCTATTTCGAGGCAACTAAAGCGGTTTAAATTGGACAAAATTTCGGAAATTCAAAATCCGTTCCGATATCGAAACATCTTTTTGCAAGCGCTTATCTCGCCATCGAACATAAATTATCGTATTCTTATAAATTTCAAATCGAGCGTATGAATTTTAAATCAAGCCTGATTCTTCGGATAATCTGTGTTTAGAAATCAACCAATCGGAATTTTCGACAGCGGCGTCGGCGGTTTGACCGTCTATCGCGCCTTGCACGCGCGTTTGCCGGACGAACAATTTATCTACCTCGGCGATACGGCGCGTGTTCCTTACGGTACAAAATCGCTGGAGACAGTCGAACGCTACGCAATTGAAAATTCGCAATTTCTGGCTTCGCGCGGCATCAAACTGCTCGTCGTTGCCTGCAACACGGCGTCTGCACTCGCACTTCCAGCAATTCGTTTTGCAGTCGGAATCGAAGTCGTCGGCGTCATCGGTCCCGGCGCAAGAAAAGCCGTCGCGTTGACGAAAGAAAAAAGACGGCAGCCGAAAATCGGCGTCATCGCTACCGAAGCGACCGTTTCGAGCCGCGCTTATTCGGAAGCGATAAGAAAGGCTTGTGAAAACGCAGAAATCATCGAAACAGCGTGTCCGCTTTTTGTGCCGCTCGCCGAAGAAAATTGGACGCGCGAACCGGAAACTCGTTCAATCGCCAAAAAATACTTGCAAAAAATCATCGACAAAAATGTCGACGCGCTGGTTTTGGGGTGCACGCATTATCCGATTTTGCGCAAAGTCATTCAGGAGACGGTCGGCGCAAATGTAATTTTGATTGATTCGGGCGAAGCGACCGCCGAAGAAGTCAAAAAACTGCTCGAAGATAAAAAACTAACGAGCGAAAATCCTCAGAAGCGTGAAATTAAAAGGCGTTTGTGCGATGATTTAGACCATTTTTACGTGACGGACGCGGCGGACCGATTTGCCCGCGTCGCCGAAAGATTTTTAGGCGAAAAGCCCGCAAAATTAGAAGCAATTGAAGTTTTTGGGAAAGACAAATTAGAAAAACGTCAGAATTCAAGAAATTTTGAAACCACAGATTTACATAGATAATATGGATAAAAGCAATTAAAAATCTGTGTTTACCTGTGTCTATCTGTGGTTAAAAAGTATTAAAAAATGAGTTATACACGAATTGACAATCGAACACACGACCAAATCAGATTAACGAAAATCACGCCGAATTTTTCGCCTTATGCCGAAGGCTCGGCACTCGTCGAGGTCGGCAACACGAAAGTTATCTGCACGGCGACGGTCGAAGAAAGAGTTCCGCCGTTTCTGCGCAATAAAGGAACGGGCTGGGTGACGGCGGAATACGCGATGCTGCCGCGCGCGACGCACACGCGGACGAACCGCGAAACAATGCGTCCGTCGGGCAGAACGCAGGAAATTCAAAGGCTTATCGGGCGCAGTTTGCGAACGGTCGTCGATATGAAACTTCTCGGCGAGCGGCAGATTTTTATCGACTGCGACGTGATTCAAGCCGACGGCGGAACGCGCTGCGCTTCGATTACCGGCGCGTGCGTCGCGCTCGGTCTGGCAGTAAAAAATATGCTGCAAAAAGGAAAGCTCAAAAAAAATCCGATTATCTCGGAAGTCGCGGCAATCAGCGTTGGGATGATTGAAAACACAGCGATTCTGGATTTGTGTTACGAGGAAGATTCAAACGCCGAAGTCGATATGAACATCGTCTGCACGGGTTCCGGCAAATTTATCGAGATTCAAGGCACGGCGGAACGCGAACCGTTCGACCGCGAGCAAATGAATCAGATGCTCGAACTCGCCGAAGTTGGAGTGAGCCAGCTTTTTGCGATTCAGCGCGCCGCTTTGATCGAGTAATTGTATGGGTTTAGGATTAGTCGAAACTTTATATCGAATTGAAGATGAATTTGAAGTAACTATTCCAAATGAAGTATCTGAAACATTAGTTACACCTCGAATGGTCATTGATTATTTGATGAGTTTACCGAAAGTAACCGAAAAATGGTCGCGTGATTATGTTTTTCTTTCGGTGATGATGATTATTGAGGAAGAAAGCGGATTTAATCGAGAAGATTTTAGCGAAGACTCACGTTTTATCGAAGATTTAGGAATGGATTGATATTTTATGAACGAAAAACAATTTACGGGAAAATCGGCAATCGTCACGGGCGCGACGCGCGGCATCGGGAAAGCAATCGCGCTCGAAGTAGCGGGGCGCGGCGCGCACGTCGCTTTTAATTATTCAAAAAGCGCGGACGAAGCCGAAAAATTAAAAACGGAAATCGAAAATCTCGGCGTGAAATGTTTTGCGGCGCAGTGCGACGTGGCGAATACTGAAGCGTCAGCCGATTTTGTCAAGAAAGCGACGACCGAATTCGGTACGATTGATTTTTTGGTCAACAACGCCGGAATTACGCGCGATACGCTGATTTTGCGAATGAAGGAAGCCGATTGGGACGCTGTGATTGACACGAATTTAAAGGGCGCGTGGAATTTCTCGAAAGCCGTTCTGCGTCCGATGATGCGAAACGAAAATGGCGGCTCGATTCTGAATATGTCATCGATTTCCGGGGTCGTCGGAATGCTCGGACAATCAAATTATTCGGCATCGAAAGCGGGAATGATCGGTTTGACCAAATCGCTTGCCAAAGAAATTGCCAGCCGCCGGATTACGGTCAACGCGCTGGCTCTCGGTTTAATCGAGACGGATATGGCGGCTGAGATGAACGAGGAACACCGCGCAAAAATTATTGAAATGATTCCGCTCGGACGGCTCGGGGATGTCCGGGAAGTCGCTGAAATCGCTTGCTTTATGCTTTCCGATTCGGCGCGTTACATTACCGGTCAAGTCGTCCAGGCTGATGGCGGTCTGGCAATGTAAAACGGGCAAAAGCGAATAAATAAATATCGAGAGAAATTTTTCGAGAATCAAAATTTGTTTCAAGTTTTTTGTCTTTAGCTCAATCAAAAAAGTCCGGCTATCGATAGCCGGACTTTTTGGTTATTGAGTAAAATAATTTAGCAGACTATTTGGTAAAGTTTGCTTGTATTGCTGTGTCTTTAGTGATTGTAACGCTGCAGGTTAAAGCGCTGCCCGAGCAGGCGCCCGACCAATTGACAAAGCGGAAACCGGCTTCGGGCGTCGCCGTAAATGTCACCGCCGTGCTGGACGCGACTTTGTTGGTGCAAGTTTTGCCGCAGTCGATTCCCGCCGCCGCGCTTTTAATCGAGCCTTTGCCGCCGGAGGTTTTCGCCGAAACGTTAAAGGCTTGAGCGAAATTTGCTACTACGTTCAAGGCGTCACTGACCGTCAGCGAACAAGTGACGACGTTGCCGCTGCACGCGCCGCCCCAACCCGTAAACAAACTGCCGGATGGACAACCGAGCCGATAAAAACCAAGAGCGGTGCTTTAGTTTTAGAGAGTTTGGCAAAGCAGGATTCAAATTTGGAAATCTCAGCTCTGGCGAAATGGATTAAAGGCATTTCGGCTTTGACCAAAGGAAAGCCTGAAACAGCCATTAAAAGACTTGATGAAGCGGCGGCAATCTTTTACCAGACGAACAAGGAACACGAAGCCGCGCAGACACAGGTTAGCAAACTTTACGCGCTGGCTTTGCTCGGTAATTACAATGAAGCAATCAAGATCGGGAAAAAAATCCTAAAAATTTTTGAAAAAGTTGGCGATGAACTTGCTGCCGGTAAAATAGAAAAAAACATTGGCAACATTTTTTGGAGACGTGATTTTTACAAAAAAGCCGAAAACAATTTTCTGTCGGCTCAAAAACGTTTTACTAAAATCAAAAATCAAGAAGGACTGGCAATGGTCGAAAACTGTTTGTCAACCGTTTGCTCGGCAGATTGTTTGTTTCGCAAAAGAATTATCACCAAGCCGGAAAGCATTTCAGGCGAGCGATGGAACTGACCGAAACACTTCGCGCGCCGCTTCCGGCAGAAGAATTTCGGATGGCTTTTATGGCGGATAAACTGGCGCCTTATGAAGAACTTGCCAAAATTTACCTCAAGCAAAATAAAACCGAGAAAGCCTTTGTATTAATTGAAGGCTCACGCTCACGGGTATTGGCAGAGTCGCTCAACAGCGATTTTGATTCGCAGACGGCGATGAGTAAAGCCTCAAATAAATTAGTTGAAAAACTAAAAGTTTTGCGCGAGGAATTAAATTGGTTTTACAGTCGTTTGAATCGAACCGAAACGTAAGAAACGGATGAAATAAACGAAATCTACGAAAAGGAAGTACAGGAAAATGACAAGTAAAAAAACAAAAAATAAAAACGAGCGGCTTTTGAAAGTAATCGGGCTGACGTTTGCCGCCTTAGTTTTGTCAGCTTTGCCAATTTCGATGCTCGTTAAAGCAAGCGCGAACTTCGCGGAGGACGTGCCGGTATTGACAAGAACGGCAAATCTAAAATCGCCGAGCGGCGCGTTAAATCCGCACGGCGCGGCGACTCTTGAAGTTTATCAAAACGGAAACCGCGAACTCGAAGTCGAAATTGAAGACTTAAATTTAGCAAATAACACGATTTTGACTGTCTCGATAGACGGCAATTCAGTCGGGCAAGCAATTGTCAGTGCCGGAAAAGCGAAACTAAAACTTCGCAGTGAAAACGGACAAACCGTCCCGATTATCAATAACGGCTCGACAATATTTGTCAAAAATAACTCGGCAACGATTCTTTCGGGTATATTCGGCGGGGATAACTCAACGCCGAGCGTGACGGTTTCACCAACCGTATCGCCGACAGTTTCTCCGAGCGTATCGCCCACCGTGACACCGGCAACGACTCCAACAATTACACCTTCGCCGAGTGCCGCAGAGTTAAACGCGGTTTTGACCGGCGCAACGTTTAATGGCGTCGTGCCGCGCGGTTTCGCTGAATATAAAGTGAAAAATCTATAAAGCAGTGTGTATTTCGTCGAAAGAAGATTAGAAACCGAGCCGAAAGACAATTGCCCATCTGGGTTTGCTTTCCTTGAGACAGGTGTTATATTTTCGTCACAAATCTTTGCCTAACTTTATAAAGATTATGAAAAAAAATACCCGTAAAATTATTGTTGCATTGGCGTTCGGCGTTTTGTTTTCGACGATTAATTACGCCCAGAAAATCTCCGCGGATGAACAAAAAATCGTCGGCTACATCGACGCTCACGCCGCAGACGCCGTCGCTCTGCTTGAGAAAACCGTCAATATCGAAAGCCCGACGGAAAATTTGGCGGGCGTCAAGCAAGTCGGAATGGTTTTCAAAACCGAATTCGAGTCGCTCGGTTTCAGCGCCAAATGGATAGAAATGCCCGCCGAAATGAAACGCGCCGGGCATTTATTGGCGGAAAAAACCGGAACAAAAGGAAAAAGAATTCTGTTAATCGGACACCTCGACACGGTTTTGAGCGGCGAAAAATTCCGGCGCGAAGGCAACAAGGCTTACGGAACCGGTTCAGCCGATATGAAGGCGGGCGACGTTGTATTATATTACGCTCTGAAAGCTCTGCAGGCGACCGGCGCGCTCAAAGACGCGAATGTTATCGTGATGCTCACGGGCGATGAGGAAAACGGCGGAAATCCGAAAGAAATCAGCCGCGGCGATATGCTGGCGGCGGCAAAGCGCAGCGACTTTGCTCTCAGCTTTGAAAACGGCGGCAGCAACATTGCGACCGTCGCGCGACGCGGCAGCAGCGGCTGGACATTGGAAGTTACTGCCAAAACCGGACATTCGGCTCAGATTTTTAAGGAAAGTATGGGCAGCGGGGCGATTTTTGAAGCCGCGCGCATCGTCAATCAGTTTTACGAAGCGCTGCACAACGAAAAGTACCTGACCTTCAATCCGTCGATAATCGCCGGCGGAACCGAAATCGAGACTTTGGGCGAAGGCGTCGCGGCGCGAGGGAAATCGAACGTTGTCCCGGCGAAAGCGATTGTGCGCGGCGATTTGCGTTTTATCAGCGAAACGCAAAAGGAAGCGGCACGCGCTAAAATGCGAGAAATCGTCGCCCGCAGCTTGCCCGGCACGTCGGCGAAAATCTCTTTCTCCGACGGCATCCCGGCAATGCCGCCGACCGAAGGAAATTTCGCCATACTGAAACAACTCGATGCAGTCAGCCAAGACCTCGGTTCGGGAAAAATCGAAGCACTCGACCCGGGCGAAAGAGGCGCGGGCGACATTTCCTATATCGCCAGCCTGCTTCCGAGTCTCGACGGTTTGGGCGCGACCGGGCAAAACGCGCACGCTCGCGGCGAATACGCCGACTTAGACACTCTGCCGCGCCAAATAAAACGCGCCGCCTTGTTGATTTATCGTTTGACTCGATAAAAACGATTGAACTTCCTCGATTCAATTTCAGGATGCTGGAAGAGTTCTTCGTCGGGCGCAAATTCGGATCTTCAAATACGCCGTAGATACCGCTGCGGTGCGCTCTATTCAGCAAAAGAAAACAACAGAAATCAAGTGTTTTGCCGAATAAGCCCGATGATTTCAGATTATTTGATTGTCGGAAAAGATAATTTAGGCGTTAATATACTTGACTCACCAATCGACGGATTTGCCTGCCGCTTTCGTCCGTAGAACGATTGAACTCAGCGGGCGCGCAAACAACGTAGCGAAGATAAGTTGTCTATGAAAAGCAAGCTGAACCGCGGCGCCCCGCTGCAATGATTTGTTAAATGCGTCTTCAGGCTTACCGCACAATGTATCATTCACTCAATGTTGTTATCACATTGGGTTTCTAGCCAATCAACTCCATAACAATTACTCTGAAATATCAGCCAGCGGCTAGTGGATTCGTTAAGGTCGAATACCTGTGGCGAGTTTGAAGATCGCCTGATGCATTTCCTGCGGAGGCATTGCCGGGTTGATCTTGTAAGTCGACAGAGTTCGCAAATTTTCGACGGTTGGCGGCGGTACGTCGGACGGTGCCGACTCGACGAATTTGGCGAGATTCGATATCGCCGCTTGTACCTCGCTCAGATCGAGCTTCTTATCGCTCTGGAAAGGCGACGTCACCTCGCGCAGCGCGAACCCGAGATCAAACCACCAAGCGTCCCTGCCTTGCAGCTTCATCCTAATCGAATCTCTCACGCCCTCAATCGTCTTCCAGCGAAAAGCGAGCTCGACACCTTGATCGAGAGCCTGCAGTTTGCTCCTTTCCACAGCGAACTCATTCGTCAGCATCGCCGCCACAGGTCCGAGTGACAGATTGTCGAAGATGTATGTCGACTGGAGCGCCGTCGCTAAGCGGAACCAGTTCACCTTCTCCACCGCGATTGTGTACATCAGCGTTCCGTCATATTTTACGGCTCGCCCGCCAATGAGGAGTGGGCGAAACTTTGACGCCCTCGCTGCCACCTCCGCTGGTTCTGCCGCTGCCTTGGGGCAATTCAGCGAGCACTTCGCCGAGACGACGTTGCCGTTGGCGTCGACGACAACCTTCACGATCAACGTGTTGCCGTCCGTCTTTAGAAACACATCGCCAGAGATTTCCGGCTGTACGAGCAGCGTCGCCCGACCGTTAATGTCGGGGACACTGTAAACACGTTCCTTATCCACGGGGTCTTGACCGAATGCGACGATCAGCGTTGTCAGCGCGATGATTGCGGAAAGCAGAGTTCTCTTCATACGTTAGCGCTAAGGATATAACAGATTGAAGTTATAGAAAAGAAAATTCAGTTCAAAAATGAAAGGAACGTCAATTTTGAGGTTTTGTGATGGAAACATCAAAAGCCCGAATTATTGGATTAGTTTCGGCGCACAGTTCAAAAGTATTTGAAGTCGTTACTAGTGATAAAGCTCGCAGGTGAGCCAACTATGTTAATGCCAATGTTTTCTATGCCCGTTAAGATTTATCACTTTCATAGGTCATTCTTCGTTCACAGGTCATTCTTCGTTCACAGGTCATTCTTCGTTGCGTTATTTGTCTTCGCTTTCGGACTTAACTGGCTTTGGGAGGTGCTGCAAATGCCCGCCTACGTCAAGACTTCAGCGAGTTCCTGGCAGGCGAAGGTTCTTGTCTGCACGGTTGCGAGTTTGATTGATGCTGTCATAATGCTCGGTGTTTACGGCTTAGGCTGGGTTTTATCAGGGCGATTGGAATGGGCGATGGGCAGAGATTGGAAGGTATCTTCGGTATTTGCGCTCGGCGGCGCAATCTGCGCTGTGATTATTGAGAGGATGGAGCTCGCTTTTGGTTTCTGGTCATACAGCGACCGAATGCCGATTTTGCCGATGCTTGGAATTGGCTTGCTGCCGCTGCTGCAACTAACGCTTCTTCTGCCAGCCGCACTGTGGATTGCTTTGCGATTGAATGCGCAGACAAAACGCTGAAAATACGAGGCAACCGTGCCTGATTAAGACGGATAAGAGAGACTAATGCAAACAAATAATACGGAACAAGACATAAAACCGTTAGATGATGCGCCGAGACGCGAGCGCCTGCTATGGGTGCTTTCAGGAGCAACGTTTTTGATTTTCTTTTAGGCTTACATGGTCGCTCCGCTTATTCCGCGACTTGCGTCAGTGTTTGGAGAATCGGTTGAAAAAATCGGTTTTATCGTTCCTGCTTACCTGATTCCATATGGAATTGCCACGCTTTTCTACGGCGCGCTTTCTAATCGAATCGAGCGGCAGCGCATCATCTTCGGCTCGCTGGTCGCTTTTATTCTACTTACCTTCGCTACTGGTTTTGTTGATTCAGCCGCACAAATGATGGTAATTCGACTGCTTACCGGACTTGGTGCCAGCGGAGTAGTGCCGCTCGCCCTCATTTTCATCGGCGACATCTTTCCATACCAAGAACGCGGCAGACCTTTGGGATGGCTTTTCGGCGCGATGGCTGGCGGAATGGCAGTCGGCTCAACGGCGGGAGTGATGCTTGAGCCGTTTGTATCGTGGCGCGGGTTGTTCTTCGGCGTCGCTATTCTGGGACTCGTTACTCTTTTTGCTTTATTGCCATACCGAAATCTTCTAGGTAAAAAAAGCGAAAGCGCACCGCCGCCCGTCGGAGTTGTTCTTGCAGGCTACCGTTCATTACTAAGCAGCGGGCGCGGCGCGCGCACATATGCTTATGTGCTTATCAACGCCGTGTTTCATTCGGGCGTCTTTACCTGGCTCGGTCTTTATTTCGCAGAGCGTTACCGGCTCGGCGAAGCTGGTATCGGGTTGGCTTTGCTCGGTTACGGCATTCCGGGTTTTCTGCCCGGTCCGGCACTCGGGCGACTCGCCGACCGTTACGGTCGAAGCCGTTTGATCCCCGCCGGGTTGATTCTCGCCGGAGCGTCGGCTGCCGCGCTCGCGTTCGATTTGCCAATCATCGCCGCTGCTCTACTGGTGACTTTGCTCTCGCTCGGTTACGACCTCACACAACCGCTTCTGGCAGGCATCGTCACCGATTTGGGACCGCAGCGCGGGCAGGCGATGGGACTTAATGTTTTCACACTCTTTGTCGGTTTTGGGATTGGAAGTCTAATTTTCGGCGCAATGCTAAGCAATGGAATCAATACCGCTCTCGCCGGTTTCGGTGTTGCCGCATTAACCGCGGGATTGATTGCTTTTGCCCTTTTCCGCTCCGAATCTCATCGCTCCGGCTGACAATGTTAAAAGACCGCTTGACTCTCTACTCAACTAGGGACTGTACACTGTTGTTTAAGATTCGGACAATTTACAGGAGGACAATAAAAAAGTGGGCGAAAAGATACAAATGAAAAAAACACTGTGGGGGAGAGGAACGGTGATTTTAATTGGAGTAATCCTGTCAACAGCGCTTGCGGTTGCGGCTCTCGGAATTTACTCGCGAGGAAACGTCGTCGTTGGCATAAAGTCGCTGACGGTCGGAACCGGCGACTCGACCGCGGCGAAAAACGGGCGCGTGTCCGTTGCGGTCGAGGGAATGAGCTGCCCGACGAGCTGCCCCGCCGGGATTGTGGCAATGCTCAACCGCACGCCGGGCGTCCTTTCCGCTAAGGCGAGCTTTGAAAACAAAGAAGCAAATGTGGAATTCGACCCGGCAGCCGTTTCATCGGAAAAAATCGTCGAAGCAATCAATAATATGGGTTACAAAGCAAAGCTCAAGTAATAATCGCTAACCGTTTTATCGCCCGTAAAAACGTGAATCCGAATTATTCTAATTGGCGCTTGACTCTCTAGCCCACTAGAGGGTTTATGATTGTTTCAGTGATCAAATTCGGTGCTGAAAACATAAGTCGTCCTCGATCAGCAAACAATTATATATTGATTTGCGAGACAGCGGCGGGCGCCAAGTTTGGACAAGGAGAATTTTATGGCAAGCAATTTAATTCAAATCAAGGCGAGCGGGCTGATGTGTTTGTTCTGCACCATGTCGGTCGAAAAAGGCATCGGGCGGCTGCCCGGAGTGCGGAGCGTGCAGGTAAATCTCGTTCACGGAATTATTCTGGTCGATGCCGACCGCAACAAAGTGACCGAGGCGGAAGTCGCGCAAAAGGTTGAAGCCCTCGGCTACACGGTCGTTGCGACCGAAGCGCAGCAGTATAAAACGGATGAAATACTTTTCGACACAATCAAAAAACGCGGTTTTCTGGCAGTCGGTTTATCCGTCGCCGATTTATTGTTCGACCCGCTGAATTTGTTCGGCGTGCCTCCGCTTTACCGGGCGATAGTAAGCGGGGTGATTGCTTCAATCGTTTTGATGTGGATCGGGTATCCGATTTTGAGAAAGACGCTGATGGCGGTCGGTCAGCGCGTTATCAACGCCAATGTGCTGCTCTCGACCGGAGCTTGGGGCGCGTTCGCCATCGGCATCGCGCATCTGGTTAATCCGGCGGTATATCCGAACTTCTTTCCAGTAGCAATGTGGCTGATGGCGCTGCATCTTTTCTTCGGCTACTTCAAATTGGGAACGCGCAAGGTGGCGGCTGATTCGGTTCGCAAACTTCTTTCCCTGCAAGCGCAGGAAGCGCGGGTCGTTCGCGGCTCGGAAGAAGTCGAAGTGCCGGTCGAAGACGTGCGCCCCGGCGAGATAGTAGTTATTCGACCGGGCGAGCGCGTCCCGCTTGACGGGCGTATTTTGGAAGGCTCGTCGAGCTTTGATATGTCGAGCGTTACCGGCGAGAGCGCGCCGGTTTATCGGGAAACCGGCGGCGAAGTTGTCGGCGGCACGATAAATCTCGACGGCTTTGTCAGAGTTGAAGTAACCCGCCCGGCGTCGGAAAGCTTCGTCAGCCAGGTCGTTAAATTGATGCGGCAGATCGAGGAACGAAAACCGCCCATCCAGCTTTTGATGGACAGACTGATGAACTATTACGGTCCGGTCGTCTATATCGTCGCAGGACTTGCCGCCGTCGGCTGGCTCTTTTACTCGGGCAGCATCGCGCAGGCAATTCTGATCGGACTGACGACTATCATTATGGGTTATCCGTGCGCTTTGGGAATTACGACGCCGATGGTGCTGGCAATCGGCGGCGGTCACGGCATCGCCCGGGGCTTGCTGGTCAGAGCCGGTGAATTCTTTCAGGCGCTCGCCGAGGTTGATACGGTTGTTTTCGATAAAACCGGAACGCTCACCTACGAGCGACCTACCGTGAGCGAAGTGGTTTCATTCGGGGTTGAGACCCGCGAAGTTCTGGCAATTATCGCCGCCGCCGAAAAAGGCAGCGAGCATCCTCTCGCCGGAGCAATTGTCCGCTACGCCGAATTCCAGAACATCGCGCTGCCGGAGGCTTCCGTCTTCCGGGCAATTCCCGGCAAGGGAATTACGGCGAATGTGAACGGCAGCCGCGTTGTAGTCGGTCGTCCCTCGCTTCTGGAAGCCCAGGGCGTGGTTTTGAACGGGGATCTCCCGGCTCGAATAAAAGAACTCGAAGCCGGTCATACGGTCGTTTATGCGGCGGTTGACGGAAAACCGCTCGGCGCGGTGGCGCTTCAGGACATGCCGCGCCCCGGAACTGCCGGCGTAATGAAACGACTGCATGAACTCGGGGTCCGCACGGCGATGCTCACGGGCGACAGCCGTTCGGTGGCTGAAGAGGTCGCTCGCGGTATCGGCATCGATGAAGTACACGCCGAACTGCTGCCGGAAGACAAGGTGCGCGTCATTGAGCGGCTTCAGGCGGAAGGACGCAAAGTAGCGATGGTCGGCGACGGCATCAACGACGCGCCGGCACTGGTGCAGTCGGATGTCGGCATCGCGCTCGGCGCCGGAACGGACGTGGCGATGGAGTCGGCGGGCGTCGTTCTGGTCAGCGATAAGCTCGACAAAGTGGTTTCTTCGATACTGCTGGGGCGCGCGTCGCACCGCAAGATGAAGCAGAACATCGCTATTGCCGTTATCTCCAACATTGTCGGGATGACGCTCGCGATTCTCGGGCTGATGACCGCGCCGATTGCTATCGCAGTGATGACCGCTTCGATCTTCGCCGTGCTGCTCTCGACGCTTTCATTGATGAGACTCGACCTCGGCAGTACGGAGTCGGAAGACACCGCGAACTTAACCGAAACGGTTATCCCGGCGCGCAAAATTCATTGCGAAGCCTGCTCGCGCAAGATTATTAAGACTCTTTCGCCGCTTGCCGGAGTCCGTAAAGTGGTGCCTGACGTGGAGCGCAAAGAAGTGTTAATAGCGTTTGAGCTGGCGAGCATCAGCGAAGAGCGGCTGCGCGGACAATTAGCGCAGCTCGGCTTCAGGTAAGCCGATAAAAATTTAAGTTTGCCGCTGGCTCAAATGAGCAATAACAAAAAAATAGCGCAGCACGAGTCGGTCCGGCGGCACCGAATCAAGCTGCATAAACCAGATAAGGAAAAAGGAGAAAATTATGGCTTTACAAACCGGAGAACGTTACCGCTGTTCAGACGAGAACTGCGGCTGTGAAATCGAAGTAACCAAAGGCGCTCCGCCGACCTGCGGAGGTAACAACGCGCCGCGCTGCTGCTGCGGTAAAGAAATGCAGAAGATTAGCTAGACTTAATTTACTGCAAGAAAAAGCGGGCGGTTAATAAAAACCGCCCGCTTCATCAACGACGAATTTATGAATCCATTTCACTATATTTATGAATCCATTTGATTATATCGAAAGCGTGTCTGCTTCAATTGAGCAGTATCCGCTGATTGCGCTGCTCGTCGCGCTCATCGGCGGAGTTCTTTCAACCACCACCTGACCGTGTACACTCCCTGCGGGCGTAGGGGTCGTTGGATTTGTCGGGTCGCAGGTCGAAGACGCGCCGGAAGGCACGCGCCGCCGGCGTGGTGTGCTTCTTTCACTCGCTTTCTTCATAGGAATTGTTTTAAGTCTTCTGGCGCTGGGCATTGCCGCTTCTTATGCCGGCAAGTTGTTTTCGCGCTGGAGTGCCGCCTTTGCCGCCGGCGCCGCTGTTTTCGCGCTCGTTGCGGGACTTGCGGCAATCTTCGGACCTGTTCTGCGCCGCCGTATTCCCGATCCGAATGTCAGAAAACGCGGAGGGCTGGCTGGAGCGTTCCTGTATGGATTTCTTTACAGCGTGGCGACGGTGACGACATCCGCCGGACCTCTTCTTCTTCTCCTGACTGTTGCCGCCGCAATCGGAAACCCTTTGTATGGTGCTGCGCTGTCGCTCTCCTACTCCATCGGGCGCGGAATACCTTTTCTGCTGTTGGGATTATTCGCCGGAAGCGTCGGTGCGTGGCTCGCGCGGATCGGCTGGTGGCGCCGGGCGGTGGAAGTTGTGAGCGGAATTGCTTTGATCGGACTGGCTGTTTATTTCATACAGCTCGCTCAAACCTTGTAATAGAATAATTTCAATTAAACAGCGGGCGCGTATTCATCAAAAAATACGCGCCCGCTACCCGAATATTTTCAGTTTTCACTAACCTTTAATGCTCGCCTTGTAGCCCAGATTAGTAATCACTTCGAGAATCTTATCGCGCGTGACGTCAGCCGGATTAAACTCGACGCTCGCCTCTTTGTTCTCGTAACTGACTTCCGCCGAGACAACTCCTTTGGTTCGCTTGAGCATCGCTTTGATGCCGTTTGAGCAACCGGTACAGTGCATTCCCTCAATGGCAACAACGATACGCTCGGTATTAACGACTGTGGAGACAACAGCAGCACTATCCGCACTCTTAGCTCCCACTATTAACGCCGAAGTTCCGGCTATCGCCGCGAGCGCAAAGACAGCCGTAATAAACAGCGTCACTGGCTTGAAACGTTTTTTTCTTGCTTGTTTTATGTCTTCCTGCTGCTCGATCATCTTCGGTAATTCTCCCATTTCAGTAAAAAGCTAAATAATTGTTCACAGCCGATTCTAGCTGTGAACTTCATTTTAGAGCATAACCCTCTATATAAGTAGAGAGTCAAGCAGAAAAGGTATTAAAGAGCAAGCACTTGACTCTCTATTTAACTAGAGAGTTTAATATTGCATTATGAAGTACGCAAATAATGAATTTCAATCAAGGCAACCGATGTTAGCCGGCGCCGCCGCCAAGAAATTGGGAATCGGTATCCAAACGCTGCACTTTTACGAGCAGCAGGGGCTTATCCCGCATCCGCCGCGCTCCAGATCGGATTACCGTCTTTATACGCCCGCGATTATGGAACGCGTCCGTTTTGTTCGCAAGGCGCAGGCGCTCGGATTTTCGCTTGAAGAAATTAAAGAAATTCTCGGGCTGGCGCAAAAAGGCACGAGTCCCTGCGGGCGCGTGCAGGCGGCGCTTGCCGAAAAACTACTCGAAGTGGATCGCCGGTTAAAAGAGCTGGCTGAATTTCGCTCCGACCTCGCTGCTCTTATCGAGCAGTCAGTCGAACTAAGCAAACACGACGCTAGCGCGCAGGTTTGTTCAATTGTGGAAGAATCAATGCCGCTGCCGGCAAATCCGGTTAATATGCCGACCTTTTCACCTAACAAGCGAAAGCGGAAGAAAGTTTCAGTTAATTAGTTTTGGAAAGATTCCCAAACAAAGATAAGGACTTCAATCAAATTTGTATCCGCTGCGGGAAAGGAACACAGAATAAAAGACAATCGCCGCGGCTGTCCTCTATTTTCTTGTAAATCATTAAACTATTCATTTCAAAGCAAAATAGTGGCGATGGCATTTTCGATGGCATCGGAAATTGAGCGCGATCTGATCTCACAAAAAACCACAGAAGCTTTGCGTTATAAAAAGGAACAAGGCATCAAACTCGGCAGACCACCCGGTCCGGGCAAATCAAAACTCGACAAGTTCCGCCTAGAAATCAAAGCCTTAATGCAAAACGGCTCAACCCAAAAGTTCATCGCCGGGCGTTATGGAACAACCGAAGCCAATCTCTACAACTGGCTTAGGAAAAACAGCCTCAAGCGCAAAGTCGTGAAAATCCTATGAAACATTTTTACCCTTTGGAGACTTTTAACCTTCTTAGCGTAAAAAAATGTGCCTTTATGCCTAATACCCCACTTTGCAGTTCCGCGCCCATAACGTCGCCTGTTATGATTGCGGTTGTTTCGGTTTATCAAAAATTCACCCGACTCTTTCGAGCAAGTGACCCATCTTCTGCTTTTTTGTATGCATATAGCGCAAAGCGGCGTCGGTCGGTTCTACTTCAATCGAGACGCGCTCGACGACTTCCATCCCGGCGTCTTCTATCGCGCGCAATTTCAAAGGGTTGTTTGAAAGAAGCCGGACGTGGCATAATCCCAAATCGAACAGAACTTCGGCGCACTGTTTGTATTCGCGCGAATCGACGGCGAGACCCAAAAGTTCGTTGGCTTCAATCGTATCCGCGCCTTCGTCCTGAAGAGCGTAGGCGCGAATCTTGTTGATGATGCCGATGCCGCGCCCTTCCTGATGCTGATAGACGATTGCGCCGCGTCCTTCCTTTTCAATCAGCTCCATCGTCCGGCGCAATTGCCGCCCGCAGTCGCATTTAGTCGAGCAGAAAACATCGCCCGTCAAACATTGCGAGTGAATCCGCACGAGCGTCGGATGTTTCGTGTGCATTTCGCCCTTAAACAAGGCGACGAACTCTTCGTCGCTGGTCAGCGAGCGATAACCGGCGATCTTGAACTCGCCGATTTCCGTCGGCAGACGCGCGACTGCTATTCGCTCGACCGAAAGCGTTTGCGGCGCGCGCGGGCAACTTGCGTCAAATTTTTCTTTCATAATTTCCTCCAAATAAACTTATTAAAAAATTGTTTTTAACTTATCCAATCAATCTGTTTTATTATTGCCGGAACGATAATGAGCGCGAAATTCAACTGTCCGAGTCCGACGAGCGCGCCCGCGGCAATAAGCAGCAGCATCGACGGCAGAGGCAGCCCGATTTGGTCAGCCAGCACTCCGAAAAATATAGCCAGTTAACCGTATTTAGTCATCAATTCAATCATAATTTTCTCCGCTCAGAAATCCGGTTAGCCGCTTTTACTAACGTTTCTGCCAGCCGCGCTAAATCGAGTTTGTGCGGTTTAGCTGTCGAAACTACCATCCCGGCGAGACTGCCTTGATATACCAGAAAAAAGAGGCGCGGAGCGGACGCTGGAAGCCGCCGGACTCCATGCCCTGATTAAGCGGCTTCTTTTTTAATCAAGCATGGCTACCGGCAATTACTTCCGGCTTGTGCGCGCTAAATGCGGCTAAGACTTCATCCTTTTCCCGTTGCGGAACCTTGAAGTAATCGAGCGCATCGTTAAGCTCGGCAGCCACTTCATCGAACACCTGGGGTGAGATGTGTAAGTGGAAATGGGCGTCGTCCAATTTCTTGGCTGTGTATTCATAGGGTCCCCCCGACACCGCGCACACCCATAGTGTCCGATTGAATTTGAGTCCCGGCAGCCGCTCCTTGTATTTCTCCGTGTGCCATTCTTTCAGCTCGGCGTTCGCATTAACAATCTTCGGATTTTTCAGAATCTGGTCGCTGAAACGCTCCACCACTGCGGCGATTGCGTAGACGCCGCCGAGTCGTTCATAAAGGCTTTGCTCTGTCATTTTTTATTCTCCTTATTTTATTTTAGTTTTGATTGAGCTGACTTGCAGTCGTTCGATATAATCGAGGAACTCAGCTTCCTTCCATCGAGCGAACGACTTCTAACCAGCCAGCTTTGTGTTGCACCCAATTAAATTCCGCATAAAAAATCCAACGGAATCAGTAAACTACTGTCAATACTCTTCTTATCAAAATTATGCCGCCCGGAAATTCGGTCAACCGTTTTTTCTCACTCTTCTACCAATCGCGCCAAACCAATTCTGCGTAAATTAGTTGCCGAAAACCATCATTCCGCCAAGGCTGCCTTGATATATCAAAAGAACGAGAACGATGATTGCCAGTAGAAAGTAAGCGATGCTCGGAGCTTCGCCGCGCAAATGAAGCCGTCCGCGCCAGATTGCCAGAATGATAAAAGCGGCGGCTAAAGAACTGCCAATCCATTGGTGAAGAAAAATAATTTCGTCGGGCGGCGCGGCGGCTGTATCGAGCGAGTTTTTCCAGAGCCAGCCCGTCAAAGCGGTCAAAGGCGTAATCAAAGCCGCGTAAAAAAGCATCCACCACGCCGCGTTGCTCAACGATTGGCGGCGAAGAGCTTTTCCGAGCAAATCGCTGGCGATTGAAGCCGGAATTAACGCTGCCGTAAAATTAACTAAAATCGGATGAACGTCCTGCCACGAATCGGGCGGCGAAAACGGTAATAAAAAAAGGCTTTCAAACATAATTTTCTCGGAGTCTTATCAAACGTCCGTCCGTCGCCCGTTTTATTGAACGACGATTTGAGCCTTCATATTCGGGTGCGGCGTGCAGTGATACGCGAATTTTCCGGGCGAGCTGAAAACTTTGGAAAATTGGGCGTTTGTTTTAAGCAAACCGGAATCGAAACTTTTATCGTCGCCCGTCGCGGTGTGCGCTATTTTATCTTTGTTCGTCCAGGTTATTTTCGTGCCGGCGGCAATTGTGATTTGCGCCGGATTGTAGGCGTAATTTTCAATCGTGATTTCTTTTGTTTCCGCGTTTGCGGGAGTTTTGCTTTCAGCGTTCGTGTTAGCTGCGCTGCCGCTCGTCGCCGGAGCGGTGTTCGTCGTTACTTTCGGGGCTTCGTTTGAGCCGCACGCCGACATCAGCGTCAAGCTCAACAAAGCTGTCGCCGCTGTGAACGTTAAAGTTTTTGGAAATTTATCTGGCATTACTTTCTTCTCCTGTTTTGAAAAGAAAACGTTGCTTTCCGTCAAGACAACAGCGTTTTCTTCCGGTCATTGAAGCGTCAACGCGCTCCGTTTATTTGACGATGAGCCTGCCCTTCATCGTCGGGTGAAACGAACAAATGTAGCTGTATGTCCCTTTCTTTTTCGCCGTAAATCGCCAGGACGCTCCAGCGGCGATAGTTCCCGAATCGAAGCCTTTGCCGGTTGCCGTATGCGGCGCGATGTCGGCGTTTTTCCAGATTACCGAATCGCCGATGTTAACGGTTAAGACTGCCGGAGCAAACTTGAAGTTGCGAATGGCTACCGTGTGCGTTTGCTTTTTAGCCGCCGCCTTCGATTTCGCTTGAGCCTGCGCGCTGCCCGCCGCGAACGTAAAAGCTAAAAGCGCGGCGAACGTCATTAAAAATTTCGGCAAACGCGCCTTTGATTGTTTTTGAAATATCATTAAACGCTCCCTTTTTAGTGTGAATGTTTTGACGTTTTGGCTTTCGACTTTCCTTTATTGAAAGCCTTCTGCACCATCCGCGCGTGTTCGAGATGCGCTTCAAACAACGGAAGTGTTCTGACGAGCGCGGCTTTCAATTCGGCGTTTTGAGCGTGAGTTATCAAGACGTTTTTCGTCGCGTTCACGACGAGTTCGTGATACTTGACTTCGTTGTCGATGTAATACTTGTCAAACGCTTTACCGTCGAGCGAATTGAGCTTCGCTTTAACATCGACGCCGCCCGCCGCCAGCCCGCGGCTCATATCGTCTTCAACCGGCGTTAAACTCAATTTGCCCGCTAAATCTCCGACCGCTTTCTGCACGGCGCTGTGGTCTGTAACCATCAGTCGGGCAAATTCTCTGACCATCTTGTTTTTGGTTTTCGACAGAGCGATTTTGCCGTAATCAATATCGAGATTGTCGGCGACCGTTACAATGGCGGCGATATTCGCATCCGTCAAATCGTGTCTGCTTCCCGCCTGCCGCGCCGAAACATTGCTCGAAGCCGCCGCGCGGCTCGCGTTTGCGGACGGAATTACCAAAAATGCCGCCGCCAGACTCAGCGCAAAAGCGCCGCCCATAAATCCTAAATTTGTTTTTCTCATACTTTTCCTCATATTTTTTCTCTATAAAATTTGTATTGCCAAGTGGTGATGTCTACCGTCGTGCTTAGCAAAATTAGTGCGAGATTATGTGCCCGACTTTTCGCTTCAACCATCTCTCTCGCTTACTCACTATTCTTTGCTGTCCCGAATACAAAAGTGTTTTGTTTTTACTTGCGGCTGAAAACATTTGGTTTTTACCGCTCTGAACACCCTTGTTTCAAATTAAGATACTTTTATAAATCAAATAAGTCAAGAAGCATTTTGACTTATTTGATTTTCTTTTCAAAAAAAGCTATTCTTGAGACAGGTAAAAGCGATGAACACGACAAAATTCGGGCAAAATTTTTTTGAAACGACGCGCGGGCAAATCGTCGCTCTGCTGCGGCGAGGAGTCGGAACGGTCGAGGAGTTATCGGTTCAGCTTAAAGTTACCGATAACGCCGTGCGGGCGCACCTTGCAACTTTAGAGCGCGACGGTCTGGTCGAGCGGCGCGGCTTTCAGCGCGGCGCGCGCAAACCGCATTTCTCTTACGCGCTGACAGCCGAAGCCGAACAGCTTTTCCCGAAGGCGTATTCGACTTTATTTAATCAATTGTTAGCAATTTTAAAACAAACACTGTCGCCGCGGAAATTAGAAGTTGTTTTGCACAAAGTCGCTGAGGCGCTGGCTGTCGGCAATACGCCGGAAGAAAACGAAACGATTGAAAGCCGCGCGGAGAGGGCTTTGGCTGCGCTGGAATCACTTGGCGGAGCATCGAATCTTCAAGATGAAGGCGGTAAATTATCGATTAACAGCGTTACAAGCTGCCCGTTCGATGTTTCCGTCTCAAAGCACCCGGAAGTATGTCGGCTGGCAGAGTCTTTTCTTTCGGAAGTTACCGGATTAAAAGTGCGGGAACGCTGCCAAAAGGGATTATTGCCAAAATGCTCGTTTGAAATTACGGGCGAAGAGAAAAGTTAAGCAGTCTGCTTTCTATTTTATAATCTTGTAAAATAAAGAATTGATTTGAAGTTTGATGTAGTCAGTTAGACTAAATCATCTTACCCATCGGGAGAGAACACTAAGATTACACAGCCTTGCTTTGATTGGGGAATGTGTGCGGAACCGGCGGGATTGTGAATGAAACTGCCTGCCGGATAATCGTGAATGCCGTCGTTGAAAACGCCCGAAACTACGAAAACTTCTTCCGGTCCGGCAGAGTGAACATCGAGAGTTGCGAACTTAGCTCCGGCATCTATTTCCAGAATTTGGACATTAGCGTCGTTTTCACCCTGCCAGAGAGTTCGCTTACGGATTCCGGGAAAGATTTCCTTTGCCGGAAAGTCTCTCCAATTTGCCCAAACCACGCCTTCAAGGTTAATACTCATTACTCTCCTGCAATCGGGGCAGCTTGACTATGTTTCAAACTGCAAACCCGATGATCACAATTCCAAAATTATTATCAAGCATATTTCCCTTTAATAATAATTTTTTGGTGTCCGAATAATTTGGTAAACAGAAGTTTCTCAACTATGTTTTAAGAACTTCCCAACTAAAATAGTTATTCCTGATTTAGCCATTCCGGTTTAATCATTGCTTTCCATCTTTCTTCTTGCCAACAGCGCGTCTAATGCCAATTTCCCCGAACCGGCTAGCAGCAGGAATGCACAAGTCAAAATTTGCGCGTAATCCGTACGTATCTCGTGCAGAACCGCCCAAAATCCGATTTGCGGCGGCGCGGAAGGCAAGGGCAGCGGATATGTTCCCAGATACAAAGAAATTTTGGTTGATAAAATCGCCACAATCATTTCGAGGATAAATACAAAAGCGATAAATCTCGTGAATAATCCGAAGATTAAAAGAAGACCGCCGCCGATTTCCAGCACCCCGATAAAGTTTGCCGTCAGTTCTGGAAAAGGCATACCGAGTTTGGTAAAACGTCCCACGCCCTGATTGGCATAGACGAATTTGAGAATGCCTTCCCAAAAAAACACGCCGCCAGCCATCAGGCGAAGCAGAATCGTCGCGGTCGGCGCGCTCGTTGGCGGGTTCGCAAACCATTGCCATATTTTACCGATATTCATAATATTATTTTCTTCTTTTGATTTTTTATCAGCCGCCGCATTAACGCTTCGCACCCTTGCTCACGCGCGGGTTTCCGCTTTATTTCGCTTTTGAACGGCTTTCAAATATACAGACTGTTTGAGCGGCTGAAAAATTCCCGGAAAATGCAATAATTCGTCATCGGGAATAAAATAGTCGAAACGTCGGTCTTAACTTCATGGAGTCGTGAAAATACAGAGAAAAGCCATTGCCCGAAAAAAATAAAATCGTCAATTTTGAAGAAGCCGTTCTGCCGCATCTCGATGCCGCCTACAATTTGGCGCGGTGGCTGTCGCGCAGCGACGCGGACGCGGAAGACATCGTGCAGGAATCATACTTACGAGCTTTCAAATTTTTCGACGGCTTTCACGGCGGCGACAGTCGCGCATGGACTTTGAAAATTGTCCGCAACACCTGTTACTCGTGGCTGCAAAAAAATCGGGCGCGCGAAATCGCCGCCGAATTCGACGAAGAACTGCACAGCGTCGAATGCAATAATCCCGAAACGATTTTAATCGGAAAAATTGACGGGCAAATTCTCAAACAAATTCTGGACGAATTGCCGGTCGAGTTTCGTGAAATCGTCGTTCTGCGCGAGTTGGAAGGTTTGTCTTATAAGGAAATTTCGGGCATCGCCGATGTGCCTCTGGGAACGGTGATGTCGCGTCTGGCGCGGGCGCGGCGGCGTTTGCAAATCGGTATCGTCGCCCGTTTGAAAGGAGATTCAAAGTGAGTTGTGAAACTACTCAAAATTTATTAGCCAGTTACGCGGACGGCGAATTGGATTTGCTCAACCATTTGCAAACCGAACGGCATTTAAAAGATTGCCCGTCGTGCGCGCGAATTTACGAAAATCATTCGACGCTGAAATCCGCGTTTGCCGATGATTCTCTATATTTTCACGCGCCACCCGATTTACGAAAGCGCGTTCAGACGGCTTTGCGCGAAGCAAATCCGCAACCGGCGGCAAACAAATTTTGGCAATGGCGTTGGGTAGCGTTGGCGACATCTTTCGCGGCAATCGTCGTTTTAAGTTTGATATTTTTTCAGGCGCGTCCAAGCAATGAAGATTTTTTGGCGCAAGAGTTCGTTTCCGGTCATATCCGTTCGATGATGGCGAATCATTTGACCGATGTGCCGTCTTCGGACAATCACACGGTCAAACCCTGGTTCGACGGCAAGCTCGATTTTTCGCCGCCGGTCGTTGACTTAACCGCGCAAAATTTTCCGCTCGTCGGCGGTCGTCTCGACTATATTGCGAGTCGCCCGATTGCCGCGCTCGTCTATCAGCGTCGGCAGCATTTTATCAATGTGTTCGTTTTTCCCTCGCCGGACAATTCCGAGAGCGGAAACAAAATGTCCGTGCGGCAAGGCTATAATTTAATTCACTGGAACAAATCGGGAATGACTTTCTGGGCGGTTTCCGACCTTAATCTCAACGAATTGCAGGAATTCACTCAACTCCTGCAAAACCCAACTTGAATCCGCTAATTTAGATTTTTTCAACCATAATCATTCGGGCGAGTTGGCGGTCGAGCGCGTGAGTTTTAGTCCCGATGCCGACGGTGATCGGTCCTTCAAACGGTTCGCTGCCGACGATTTTGAGCGCGGCTTCCGGCACGATGCCGAGCGCGGCGAGATAACGCAGACGCTCCGGGTGCTGGTCGCGGACGCGTACCACACGCACTTCGGTTTTTAATTCAAAATCCGCCAGCGAGGTCGCTTCGTTCGCCGGCAGCGTTCCGTCAAGGTTGGGAATCGGGTCGCCGTGCGGGTCGCGCGTCGGGTCGCCCAGATACTCGGCGATGCGGGCTTCGAGTTTTTCGGAGATGAAATGCTCTAAAACTTCGGCTTCGTCGTGAACTTCGTCCCACGAAAACCCCAACGCCTCAACCAGATAAAGTTCGATTAAGCGATGATGACGAACGATTTCCAGCGCGATTTGTTCACCTGCCTGCGTCAGTTCCACGCCGCGATACGGTTCATAGCGAATCAATTGTAAATCGGCGAGCGTTTTAAGCATCGCCGTCACCGTCGGCGGTTTGACGTTGAGATGCGTCGCCAGAGCGACCGTGCGAACTTGCTCGTCGGTATGGCGCAAGCTGTAAATCGCCTTCAGATAATCTTCGACGACCGGCGTGATGTTTTGCCGAATCGCTCCATTAATTTCGTTTTCCGCGACAGTCATAACTCTGTGGTTGATTATAGATAGTAGATGGTAATAAATCAATTTGACTAAACGCAAATCTATATTTAGACTATACTAATTCTTATTTTGAAATTTCAAATAAATTTGTTAAGTTAAATAAAAGGGATCCTTTATGAATTCGGAAACACCGGCGCAATTGACGTGCCAAAATGGCGGAATCTGTTTGGTAATCGTTTTAATGTTGATGTTATTGACATATTCGGCGGCAGCGCAGTCGGCGGGCATCGTTCGCGGGCGGGTGCAGAACGCAGCCGGCGCGATTGCGGCGGGCGCAAACGTCCGTCTGGAGAATACGTCGCGCGGTTATCGTCGAGAAACAACGACGAATGACGACGGGCGTTTTCAGTTTTCCAACGTGCCGTTTGACAATTACAAACTCATCGCCGCGCAAAGCGGTTTTGCCGAGAAAACGCAGCAAATCGCTCTGCGCTCGAACGTGCCGCTCGAAACTGACGTGGCATTGACGGCGGCGGATGTCGAAGAAAATCCGCCGATAGCCGATAACAGCTTTCTAATTGAAGAGGCTTACAATCAGGAAGCCGGAGTCATTCAGCACATCAACACTTTTACACGCCAGCGTGACGGCAATTGGCTTTATACTTTTACCGAAGAAATCCCGATTCCCAATCAAAAACATCAACTCAGCTTTACCTTGCCCGCGCAAAAACTCAAAGGCTTTCCGGGCGGCGAAACCGGCATCGGCGACGTAGCGGTAAATTATCGCTACCAACTCGTCGCCAATAAGAAAACAGCCGTCGCGCCGCGCGTTTCGGTTTTGTTTCCGACGGGGAATTCCCGAAAGGAGAGAGGCGCGGGCGGCATCGGGTTTCAATTTAATTTGCCCGTCAGCGTCCAGTTTTCCCGCAAGTTCGTCGCACATTCAAACGCCGGTTTGACCTTCACGCCGCGAGCCAAAAGCGTTCTCGGCGAGCGGGCGCGAACGGTTGATTACAACCTCGGTCAAAGCGTCGTCTGGCTGGCGGCACCGCGTTTCAATGTGCTGGTCGAAGCCGTCTGGAACAACACCGCGACGGTTACGGGTTTTCGGCAAACGAAACGCGAAAACGAGGTTTTAATCAATCCCGGCATTCGCTGGGCGCACAATTTTAAGAGCGGCTTGCAAATCGTTCCGGGCGTGGCTTTCCCGATTGGCGTCGGACCGAGCAGAGGGGAGCGCGGGATTTTCTTTTACCTGAGCTTCGAGCATCCGTTTAAGAAACAATCAAAGTAGCACTTAAGAAACAATAGAGGTAGTGCCAAAAGAGCAGGCGCACCGCAAACGGCAGATGTGAAAGTAATGAAGACAGATTCTTTGCAAGACTTATTCATAGATGAACTCGGCGACCTGTACAGTGCCGGAAGCCAAGTCTTGAAGGTGCTGCCGAAGATGGCGGAAGCGGCGATTGCGCCGGAATTGCGTCAACTGTTTCAGTCACAAATCATACAAGCCCTGCGCAAGTCGAGCGCATCGAAACGGTCGCTAAGACGCTCGGCATCGAAGCGATTAGCAAGCGGTGTCGCGGCATGGAAGGTCTGGTTGAAGAAACCGAAGAGATGATTGCGGAACGGGCGGCATCTCATGCCCGCGATGCCGGGTTGAGCTTGAAGGCGTTGCGGATGCAGCACTACTTACGGGCTGCCGGGGATGGCGCGGCGCGCACCTACGCGCTGCTCGCGCTGGAAACCGCAAACCCGCGCGAACAAACTTCGGGTGAAGATGCGATGTGGACTGACTTGATTGAACTCGCAAAGCATAATGCCAACGAAACCGTTCACTGATAAATCAGAGGCGGCGAGCGGACGAAATAGGAAAATTAAAATCATTTAAAATCGGGAGGAGAGAAAAGCAATGACAATAAATACATTCGAGGAAAAATTTGAACATGCGCTCGGCGATATGTATGACGCGGAACACCGCTTTTACGACGCGCAGCAGGAGATGTCAAACAAAACCGATTCCGCCGATTTGCGGACGCTGCTCGAACAGCACAACCAGCAGACTAAAGGACACATCGCCAACTTGGAGCGCGTGTTTCGCTTGCTCGACAAAGAACCGCGGCGCGTCAAATGCGAAGCCGCCGTCGGACTCGTCGTCGAAGGACAGCGAACGATGCGCGACGCGGGAACGCCGGAAATTATGAACTGGGTCATCGCCACCGCACAGGCGAAAATCGAACATTATGAAATCGCCAGCTATCGCGGACTCATCATCGGCGCGGAGATTATGAAGAACGAAGAGATCGCCGCACTTTTACAGACGAATCTGCGGCAGGAAGAAGGAACGGCTGATGCCGTGCAGGGCGAGCCGCAAGATTTGGAAGAGAAAATGGCGGAGGAAGCCGCGAAAGCAGAAGAATAAAGTTGTAATGAAGGGGAAACTTAGATGACCAAGCAATTGATTAACAGGCTGCGACAGAGATGGTCGGGCATCGAGCCGCGCGTGGACAATAAAAAACAAGCCGTTACCGAAAGCGGCGAAGCGGGCGTAACGCGGCGGGCGATTCTTCAAAGTTTGGGGCTGACGGCGGGAGGCGCGATAGCCGCCGCCGCTCTGCTGCCGCGCCTCGTCGGAGCGCAGGAAGAGGCATACGGAAGCGACGAGGTAACGATGGGACCGCACGGGATGGGTCCGATGGTGATGCCGATGACGGTCGGTGAAGTCGATCACGAATTCAACGGCTTCAATCCGAGCGACATCGCGCGCGATTTCGATTACGGCACGGTCAGTGTTCTTCCGAACGGACAAACTTTGCGCGAATGGACGCTAACGGCGGAGGACAAGGAAATTGAAATCGTGCCGGGCATCCGTTTTCCCGCGTGGACATACAACGGGCGCGTTCCGGGTCCGACCCTGCGGGCGACCGAAGGCGACCGTCTGCGTATTCGTTTTCGCAATCACAGTTCGATGCCGCACACGGTTCATTTTCACGGCGTTCATCCGTTCGAGATGGACGGCGTGCCGGATGCCGGACCCGGCTCGATCCAGCCCGGACAATCCTTCACATATGAGTTCGATGCCGAGCCGTTCGGCTGCCACCTTTATCATTGCCACGTCTTTCCGCTGTCGCGCCACATCGCCAAAGGTATGTACGGCGCGTTCATCGTTGACCCGAAAGAGGGACGACCGAAAGCCGACCACGAATTGATGATGATGATGAACGGCTTCGACATCGACTTCGACGATGAGAACGATTTCTACGCCGTCAACAGCATCCCTTTTCATTACCAGACGAATCCGATTGACATTCGAGTCGGAGAGTTGGTGCGTAT
>JAABUN010000062.1_pt1 | contig 241257 bp, 214 predicted proteins | sample 5559311 | NCBI WGS metagenome assembly JAABUN01 (sample SAMN10711877, study PRJNA513370) | rock metagenome | isolation source: Antarctica rocks | place: Antarctica: Victoria Land, Siegfried Peak sud | reverse complement strand
AAGAAGGCCGTCACCATAACGAATCGACCAGACCACGAACCCCCGAAAGGACCCGAAGCCAGCCGAACATATCTGGCATCAATTTTTGGCACGCTGTTGAGTTCTCAAGGAGCAGATGCACACCGTCAGGTCCCGCCAGGGACGATCTGGGGCTGATGGCTGCACGCGCCGTCCACCTGCTGGTGTCCTAGCCTGGCGGGCCGGCCACCCTTCGGTGTCCTGCGCCCTGTTCGTGCGGCAGTGAGAAAGTTACGGGCGTGCGTCCTGCGGGTCAAATCGGCAGGTCAGGGCCGTGATCATGAGGACCGGGGGTCCCGGGGGCTAGTCCCCGCGCAGCACCGCGGCCAGCGTGCGCCGGCCACGCCGGAGCACGGCCACCCGGCCGTGCACGAAGTCTTCGCCCTCGAGCAGGGCGTCGTCGGTGAGCACCTTGACGTTGTTGACGTGCACGGCGCCCTCCCCGATGGACCGCCTGGCTGCCGAGCGGCTGGGTGAGAGCCCGGTGCCGGTCAGCGCGTCCACCACCTCCGTGCCGGCCGGCAGCGTCACGCTCGGCAGCTCGCCCGCCGCGTCCACCAGGGTCCGCTCGTCCACCACCCGCAGGTCTCCCCCCGCGAACAGCGCACGGGCAGCCGCCTCGACCGCGACCACGGCGTCCTGCCCGTGGACCAGTGCGGTGAGCTCCCCCGCGAGGTGGCGCTGCGCGGCGCGGGCCTGCGGCCGCTCGGTCCGGTCGACCGCGAGCTGGGCCAGCACGTCCGCCTCGGCGAAGGAGAAGTAGCCGAGGTAGCGCAGGACGTCCCGGTCGTCGCTGTTGAGCCAGAACTGGTGGAAGGCGTAGGGGCTCGTCAGGTCGGGGTCCAGCCAGATCGCACCCCCCTCGCTCTTGCCGAACTTGGTGCCGTCGGCCTTGGTCACCAGCGGGGTGCCGATGGCGTGGACGGCCTGCCGCTCGACCCTGTGGAGCAGGTCGACGCCGGCGGTGAGGTTGCCCCACTGGTCGGAGCCACCCGTCTGCAGGCGCACCCCGTGGCGGCGGTACAGCTCGAGGTAGTCCGCCGCCTGCAGCAGCTGGTAGCTGAACTCCGTGTAGCTGATCCCGTGCTCGCTGTTCAGCCGGGCGCTGACGGCCTCCTTGGCCAGCATCTTCCCCACCCGGAAGTGCCTGCCCACGTCACGCAGCAGCTCCAGGGCGCTCATGCCGCCCAGCCAGTCGTAGTTGTCCACCAGCCGGGCTCCGCCGGGCCCGTCGAAGTCCAGGAACGGGCTGAGCTGGTCCCGGATCCTGCTCACCCATTCCTGCACCTGCTCGCGGGGGTTGAGGGTGCGCTCGGAGGTGGGGCGCGGGTCGCCGATCAGACCTGTCGCCCCTCCCACCAGCGCGAGCGGTCGGTGCCCGTGCAGCTGGAACCGTCGCAACGTCAGGACCTGCGTGAGGTGCCCGACGTGCAGGCTGGCCGCCGTCGGGTCGAAACCGCAGTACAGCGGCACAGGTCCCGCCGCGAGCTCCGCCTGCAGCGCCTCCGGCGGTGTGCTGACGGCCACGAGACCCCGCTGCTGCAGGTCCTGCCACACCGCACCGGTCGACGTGCTCACGGGACTCCTCCTGCAGGACTGGTGCTGTCGGTGGACCGTGGACCGGAGCGGCCGGGCGCCTGGGGCCCCGACCGTCGAGCCCTCGGCTGAGCAGCACGGTAGTCGGACACGTGGGCGCTGCGTGCGTCCCACCACCGCCACGGCGTGGTGGCGCCGTCCCCGGCGACCCCGACCCGCGGCCCGACCGACACCTCCACCGGTGCCGGCCCGGCCAGCAGCTGCACCGGACCGACCGGGTCGAGCAGGTCTGCCCCGTCCTGCTCGCCGGTGAGGCCGAGCGCCACCGCCAGCCGCGCCGGGCCACGGGCCAGGTCCACGTCACGACGCGCGGCGGTGCGCCGGGATCGGGCCAGCGCGACCCCCTCGACCACCTCCCCGGCGCGCAGCAGCACCGCGCCCGCCGGGCCCGCTGCCCCGCCCTCCGCCGCCCCGCCCTCAGGTGCGCGGGCCTCCGATGCGTCGGCCGACGGCTCCCCGACGCCCACGGGGTGGGCCACCACGTTGAGGCACCAGTGCATGCCGTAGGTGAAGTAGGCGTACAGCGCTCCCGGCCGGGCGAACATCGTCGCGTTCCGTGGTCGTGGACCGCGGTGGGCGTGCGAACCGGGGTCCTCCCCCACGCCGGCGTAGGCCTCCACCTCGTCCACACGCACGACCACGCGGCCCGTCCCCTCGCCCGAGACGAGGAACGTCCCGAGCAGCAGCGGCGCGACCCGGGGGGCGGGGGCCTGCAGCAGCTCGCGCGGCACGGGCGTCGGCGCTCCAGCCGTACCGCTCACCCCTGCTGCGGGCCCCGCGCCCAGACCTGCGCCCGCGCCAGGCGGGCACGCAACGCCTCGCGCTGCTCCTGCACCCGAACCGGAGCCGTGCCGCCCACGGCGTCGCGCGAGGCGATGGCGCCGGCGACGTCCAGGACCGTGCGCACGTCCGGCCGGAGCTGGGGGCTGATGGCCGTCAGATCGTCGTCGGACAGCTCGTGCAGCTCGATGCCCCGGCGCTCGCACTCCTGCACGCACGCCCCGGCGACCTCGTGGGCGACCCGGAACGGGACCCCCTCACGGACCAGCCACTCCGCGACGTCGGTCGCGAGGGAGAAGCCGGCCGGGGCCAGGGACGCGAGCCGGTCGGTGTCGAAGCGCAGCGTGGCCACCATCCCGGCCATGGCCGGGAGCACGAGCCCGAGCTGGGCGACGGAGTCGATGACCGGCTCCTTGTCCTCCTGCAGGTCGCGGTTGTAGGCCAGAGGGAGAGCCTTCAGCGTGGCGAGCAGGCCCGTCAGGTTGCCGATCAGGCGTCCGGTCTTGCCGCGGGCGAGCTCGGCGATGTCGGGGTTCTTCTTCTGCGGCATGATCGACGACCCGGTCGCCCAGGCGTCGTCCAGGCGGGCGAAGGAGAACTCGTGAGTGGTCCAGATGACGACCTCCTCGGCCAGGCGCGAGACGTCCACCGCAGTCATGGCCAGCACCCAGGCCGCCTCGGCGGCCAGGTCGCGCGAGGCGGTGCCGTCGATGGAGTTCTCCACCGGGCGGGAGAAGCCCAGCTCGGTCGCGACCAGGGCGGGGTCGAGGCCGAGCGAGGTCCCGGCGAGGGCTCCCGAGCCGTAGGGGCTCGCATCGGCCCGGACGTCCAGGTCCTGCATCCGGGCGACGTCGCGCAGCAGCGCCCAACCGTGGGCCTGCAGGTGGTGGGCGAGCAGGACGGGTTGCGCGTGCTGCAGGTGGGTGCGCCCGGGCATGGCGGCCTTGGGGTGGGCCTGCGCCTGCTGCAGCAGCGCCTCGACGAGGTCGCCCACCAGGCCGGCGACGTGGCGCAGGGCGTCGCGCAGCCACATCCGCAGCAACGTCGCCACCTGGTCGTTGCGGCTGCGGCCTGCCCGCAGCCGCCCGCCCAGGTCGGGGCCGAGACGTTCGATCAGGCCACGCTCGAGGGCGCCGTGGACGTCCTCGTCGGTGGGTGCCGGCACGAACCTGCCCTCCGCCACCTCCGCCGCCAGAGCGGAGATCCCGGTCAGCAGGTCGTCGCGCTGGTCCTCGCTCAGCAGGCCCGCCCGGTGCAGCACCAGGGTGTGAGCGGCCGAGGCGCGCAGGTCGTAGGGGGCGAGCACCCAGTCGAAGTGGGTGGAGACGCTCAGCGCCGACAGCGCGTCCGACGGGCCGCTCGCGAACCGGCCGCCCCAGAGGGCGCCGCTGCCGGTGGTGCCGGGTGCCTCGACCCGGGGGGTCTGCGGCGTGGCGGCGGTGGGGCTCGTGCTCACGTGGGCTCCTGTCGGGTGGGCGTTCTCAGGTCGGGGGCTGCGGGGTGCTGAGGTCGAGGAATCGCTGGGCGACCGCGGCTCCGCCCAGCGGGTCCCGGGTGATGACCAGCACCGTGTCGTCACCTGCGATGGTGCCCAGCACCCCACCGACGACCGCGTGGTCGACCGCCGCGGCGAGGAACTGCGCGGCACCGGGCGGGGTGCGCAGGACCACCAGGTTGGCAGAGGCCTCGGCGCTGACGAGCAGCTCGGTGCAACGGCGCGAGAGCCGGGCCGACAGCGCGTCGAGGCCGAGGTCGGAGACCGGGCTGACGTCCCCGCCCTCACCGGGCACGGCGTAGACCAGGATGCCGTCGCCGTGGCGGACCTTGACCGCACCGACCTCGACGAGGTCGCGGGACAGGGTCGCCTGGGTGACGACGTGGCCCGCCGAGGCCAGTGCCTCGCCGAGCTGTGTCTGCGAACGGATCGCCCCCCGTGTGATCACCTCCACGACGGCGGCCTGTCGGGCGGCCTTGCTGCGCACCACCGGACGGTCGACGTCTTCGCTGCTCACCGACGCCCCGCCACCCGGTCGGAGCGGTTGAGCAACCACACCAGCAGGGCCTTCTGCGCGTGCAGCCGGTTCTCGGCCTCGTCCCACACGGCGGAGCCGGGTGCGTCGAGCACGGCGGCGTCGACCTCCTTGCCGCGGTAGGCGGGCAGGCAGTGCAGCACGACGGGGTCGGTGCCGGTGGCCGCGACGGCGCGCTCGGTGACGGCGTAGGGGACGAAGGGCGCCTCGCGGTCCAGCGCCTCGCCCTCCTGCCCCATCGACACCCAGGTGTCGGTGGCGAGCACGTCCGCGCCGTCCAAGGCGGCTCGGGGGTCCTCGGTCACCGTGACGGAGCCGCCAGTCGAAGCAGCGCGGCGGCGGGCGTCGGCGACCACGTCGGGGCGTGGCAGGTAGCCGCTCGGGCCCGCGAGGCGTACGTGCATGCCCGCGGTGGCCCCCGCGAGGGCGTAGGAGTGGGCCATGTTGTTGGCCGCGTCGCCGAGGTAGGTGAGCGTGAGACCGGCCAGGCGACCGGTCCGCTCGCGGACCGTCTGCAGGTCGGCGAGCAGCTGGCAGGGGTGGAAGTCGTCGGTGAGGGCGTTCACGACGGGGACCGTGCTGACCGCAGCCATGCGCTCGATCCGCTCGTGCGCACCCGTGCGCCAGACGATCGCCTCGACCTGCCGCTCGAGCACGCGGGTGGTGTCATCCACCGGCTCGCCGCGACCCAGCTGCGACCCGGCGGCGTCGATCACGAGCGGGTAGCCACCGAGCTGGGCGACACCGACCGAGAACGACACCCGGGTGCGGGTGCTCGGCTTGTCGAACAGCACTGCCACCGCCCGGGGGCCGTCCAGGGGGCGCTGGGAGAACGGGGCGGCCTTCAGGGCGTCGGCGAGGTCGAGGACCTCGAGGAGCTCCTCGGGGGACAGGTCGTCGTCGCGGAGCAGGTGCCTCGTCACGACGCGCTCCCGTCGCTGCGCTGGACCCGGTCGAGGATGTCGGGCAGCGCGCTGAGGAAGCTGCGGGCCTGCGCGTCGGTGAGCACGAGCGGCGGGGCCAGACGCACGGCGTCGGGGGCGACCGCGTTGACGACGAACCCCGCGTCGAGGGCGACGGTGGCGACGGCTGTGGCGACCGGGCGGGTGAGCAGGAGGGCCAGCAGCAGCCCCTCTCCCCGGGCGCCCGCCACGAGCGGGTGCGCCAGCGCCGCCATCCCGTCCTGCAGCAGCCGCCCGAGCGTGCGGGCGCGCTCCAGCAGACCGTCGCGCTCGACGACGTGGACCGTCGCCAGGGCCGCCGCGGCCGCGACGGGGTTGCCGCCGAACGTGGTGCCGTGCTGGGCGACGCCGAGCAGACCGGCGACGTCCGAGCCGTAGGCGACGGCCGCGCCGACCGGGATCCCACCGCCGAGCCCCTTTGCCAGGGTGACGACGTCCGGGCGCATCCCGGGGTCGGCGGCGATGGCGTCGCCCAGGTGGTGGGGCTGCTGGTGGGCCAGCCACGTGCCGGTCCGGCCGGCTCCGCTCTGCACCTCGTCCAGGACGAGCAGGGCGCCGTGGCTGCGGGTCAGGCGACGCACCTGCGCCAGGTAGCCCGCGGGAGCGGGGCGGACGCCGCCCTCGCCCTGCACGGGCTCCAGGAACACCGCGGCCACCGCTCCCCCAGCGGTGTCGGCGAGCGCCGTGGCGATGGCGTCGACGTCACCGAATGGGACGTGCTCGACGCCGCCGGGGAGGGGTCCGAAGGGCTCGCGGTAGGCGGGGTTGTGGGTGAGGGCGAGGGCGCCCATGGTCCGGCCGTGGAAGCCGCCCTCGGCAGCCAGCACCCGGGTCCGACCGGTGCGCCGGGCGATCTTGAACGCGGCCTCGTTCGCCTCGGCGCCGGAGCTGCAGAAGAAGACCTTGCTGCCGCTGGGGGCGTCGCAGGTGCGGAGCAGGGTCTCGGCCAGCGCGACCTGGACCGGGGTGGCCGCGAGGTTGGAGACGTGTCCGAGGGTGGCCAGCTGCGCGGACACCGCGCCGGTCAGGGCGGGGTGGGCGTGACCGAGCGCATTGGTCGCGATGCCGGCGAGCAGGTCCAGCAGCCGGTTGCCGTCTGCGTCCCACAGCCAGGCACCCTCGCCACGGACCAGGACCCGGGGCGGACGCCCGTAGGTGCCCATCACCGAGGCGACGTGCCGGTCTAGCCACTCCTCGCCGACCGGGCGCTCCAGCCTCCCGCCCACTGCCGACACCGTCATCTGAATGACTATACACAGTAGCGCATGACACCCGTCCCGTCGGTGTGAGAGGTTCCAACCGTGGAACCGACCCCCTCGACCGACCTCCTGGTTCGCGCCGCCGCCCCCGCAGCCGTCACCGTCCGCAGCGGCATCCCGGAGTGCCTGCACCACGGGGTGGGGACAGCCGTGCGGTCCGGCGCCACCGGCACGGCAGCGGAGACCATCGCCTGCCTCGGTGACCCGACGGCGGTGACGCTGCCCCGCTCGGCGCTCAAGCTGCTGCACGCCGTCGCGTTCCTCGACCACGGCCTGGACGTGGACGACGAGCTGCTCGCCGTCCTGTGCGCCAGCCACTCCGGCGAGCCGGGTCACCTCGAGGTCGTCCGACGCCTGCTGGCCCGTGCCGGGCTGAGCGAGGCGGACCTGCGCAACACCCCGACCCTGCCGATCGACGAGGAGGCGGCCTTCCGGTGGCGCTCCGAGGGGGGCGGGCCCTCCCGGCTGAGGCAGAACTGCTCGGGCAACCACGCCGGGACGCTCGCCACCTGCGTGGCGGCGGGCTGGCCGACCGAGGGGTACACCGAGACCGACCACCCGGTGCAGCAGGCGATCGCGACGACTGTCGCCCGCCTCGCAGGCTGGGTGGACGAACGGGTGGCGGTGGACGGCTGCGGCGCCCCGGCCTTCGCCACCACGGTGCACGGGCTGGCGCTGGCCTACGCCAGGCTCGCCGGCGCCTCCGTCGGCACGCCCGAGGCCCGGGTGGTGGCTGCCGTGACCGCCTACCCGTGGCTGGTCGCGGGGACCGGTCGTCGCAACACGCAGCTGATGCGCGCGGTGCCCGGCCTCGTGGCCAAGGACGGCGCCGACGGGGTGCTGGCGGCCGGGTTCCGCGACGACGACGGCGCAGGGGTGGGGATCGCGGTCAAGGTGCTGGACGGCGCGGAGCGGCCTCGCGGCGCGGTGCTCGCCGAGGGGCTCCGCCGGGCGGGGCGCCACGTGGGCACCGACACCCCCGGTGTCGCCGAGCCGGTCCTCGGCCACGGCCGGCCGGTCGGTGAGGTTCTCGCGCTGCCCTGGTCCTGAGGGACCGGGCGCCGACGTCAGCGTCCGGGGTCGCTCAGCAGAACGGGCAGGCGTGCGGCGTGCCGAGGACGAGGACCACGACGGGCACCAGGGCGGAGAGCCGCTTGCGCCGGTTGAGCCAGACGAGGAACCGGTCCTGCCAGCCGGCAGCCGGACCGAGGTCGCCGCCGCCGGAGTGTGCCCGACCCCGGACCCGCGCACCGGCCGGGTGGTCGGCGAGGTTCGCCGCCGCTGCGGCCGGGCTGCTGGGTGCGCTAACGTCGGCAGCCTACGACTGCCCGGGGTCTGCGTCAGGGCGTGACCATGGTGCCCGCGCCGGAGTCGGTGAAGACCTCGACCAGCAGGCTGTGCGGGCGGCGGCCGTCCACGACGTAGGCACGGGGCACCCCGCCCCGGACCGCGGCCAGGCAGCCGGCCATCTTGGGCACCATCCCGGTCTGCAGCGAGGGAAGCATCCGCTCGAGGTCCGCCGCGGAGATCTCCGACAGCAGGCTGTCGCGGACCGGCCAGTCGGCGTACAGGCCCTCCACGTCGGTGAGCACGACGAGCCGGCTGGCGCGCAGGGCGACCGCGAGCGCCGCGGCCGCGGTGTCGGCGTTCACGTTCAGCACCTGCCCGGTGGCGACGCCGTCCTGGTCGACCTCGGGGGCGACGCTGGACACCACCGGGACGCGGCCGGCGTCGAGCAGGTCCGTCACGGCGCTCGCGTCCACCCCGACGACGTCGCCGACCAGGCCGACGTCGACCTCGTGGGTCGTGCCGTCGGCGGCGGGGACGGTGGCGGTACGACGGCGGGCGGTGAACAGCCCCGCGTCCTCCCCGGACATGCCCACGGCGTAGGGGCCGTGGGCGTTGACGAGACCGACGAGCTCGCGCCCCACGGACCCGGTCAGCACCATCCGGACGACGTCCATCGCCTCGGGCGTGGTCACCCGGTACCCGCCGCGGAACTCGCTCGCGATGCCGAGCCGGTCGAGCATCCCGCTGATCTGCGGGCCGCCGCCGTGCACCACGACCGGACGGAGCCCCGCCAGGCGCAGGAACACGATGTCGGCCGCGAAGGCGGCCTTGAGCGCCTTGTCGACCATCGCGTTGCCGCCGTACTTGACCACGACCAGGGCACCGTGGAGCTGCTGCAGCCAGGGCAGGGCCTCGACCAGGACGGCGGCCTTGGTCCCGGCCGCCTCGAGCTCCTCGGCGCGGCGCCGGGCCGAGGACCCGGCAGGGGCGGTGCTCACGTCGTGTACGCCGAGTTCTCGTGGACGTAGGCGTGGGTCAGGTCGTTGGTCCAGACGGTGGCCCCGGTGGCGCCGGCGTGCAGGTCGACGAGCACCTCTACCTCACGTGGCGACAGGTCGACGCCGGCGCGGTCCTCACCGGGGCCGCCGGCGCGGCAGACCTGGACGCCGTTGACGGACACGTCGACCGCCAGCGGGTCGAACGCGGCCCGGGTGGTGCCGACGGCTGCCAGGATGCGCCCCCAGTTGGGGTCGCGGCCGAAGATGGCCGTCTTGACCAGGGCGCTGCGCGCGACCGCCCGCCCGACCTCGACGCCGTCGGCCTCGGTGGCGGCACCGACCACGCGGATGGCCACGTCGTGCTCGGCGCCCTCGGCGTCCTGCAGCAGCTGCATGGCCAGGTCGTGGCACAGCTCGCTGAGCAGGGCGGTGAAGTCGTCGACGACCGGGGTGACGCCGCTGGAGCCGGACGCCATGAGGGTGACGGTGTCGTTGGTGGACATGCAGCCGTCGGAGTCGAGCCGGTCGAACGTCAGCCGGGTCGCGGCGCGCAGCGCCTGGTCCAGGGCGGCCGCGTCCAGGGCGGCGTCGGTGCTCAGGTGCACGAGCATCGTGGCGAGCCCGGGAGCGAGCATGCCCGCCCCCTTGGCCATGCCGCCGACGACCCAGCCGTCGCCGTGGCGGACGGCCTGCTTGACGCGGGTGTCGGTGGTCATGACGGCCTGCGCGGCGAGCAGGCCGTGGGCGTAGTCGTCGCCGAGGTCGGCTGCCGCGGCCGTCATGCCCGTGAGCACCGGGTCGAGGTCCAGGGGGACGCCGATGATCCCCGTGGAGCAGACCACCACGTCGCCGCCGCCGACCTCGCGCCCGGGGGTGCTCAGCAACCGGGCCACGTGCTCGGCGGTGGCGTGGGTGACGGCGAACCCTTCGGGGCCGGTGTAGCAGTTGGCGTTGCCCGAGTTCACGGCCACGGCACGGGCGCTGCCGGAGCGGACCACCTGCTCGCTCCACAGGACCGGGTGGGCACGGGCCCGGTTGCTGGTGAACACCGCGGCCACGCTGTCGAGCGGGCCGTCGTTGACGAGCAGGGCGATGTCGGGGCGGCCGGACGGTTTGATCCCGGCCGTGGCCGACCCGGCGCGGAACCCGGCGGCCGCGGTGACGCTCACGGTGCGAGACCCGTCGTCGCGAGGCCGGCGGTCTCAGCCAGCCCGAGGGCGAGGTTGGTGGCCTGGACCGCGGCGCCTGCGGTGCCCTTGGTGAGGTTGTCGACAGCTGCGACGACCACCGCGCGCCCGGTGCGCTCGTCGAGGGTGACCTGCAGGTGCACGGTGTTGGCTCCCAGGGTGTCGGCGGTCCGGGGCCAGCGACCCTCGGGCAGCAGGTGGACGAACGGCTCGTCGGTGTAGGCGCGGGCCCATGCGGCCCGCAGCTGTGCCGCAGTGGTGCCGGCGACGACGCGGGCGGTGCAGGTGGCGAGGATGCCGCGCGGCATCGGCGCCAGGGTCGGGGTGAACGACACCGTCACGGGCCGACCGGCGGAGAGCGCGAGGTTCTGCTCGATCTCAGGGGTGTGGCGGTGCCCGCCGCCGACGCCGTAGGGGGTCATGGAGCCCATCACCTCGGCTGCGAGCATCGCCGCCGACGGCGACCGGCCCGCACCGCTGGTGCCGGTGGCGGCGACCACGACGACGTCGTCGGGCTGCAGCAGGCCCCCGGCGAAGCCCGGGGCGAGCGCGAGGGAGACCGCAGTGGGGTAGCAGCCGGGCACCGCGACGCGCCGGGGTGCACCGGGGTCGACTCCGGGCAGGCGTTCGCGCTGCCTGCTGCCGTCGGCGTGCAACAGCTCCGGGAGCGCGTAGGGCCAGCTGCCGGCGTGGTCGCCGCCGTAGAACTGCCGCCAGGCCGAGGAGTCGACCAGGCGGTGGTCGGCGGCGATGTCGACCACGAGCACGTCCGGGCCCAGCTGCTCGGCCACGGCCGCGCTGTGGCCGTGCGGCAGAGCGAGGACGACGACGTCGTGACCTCGTAGGGCGGCCGTCGTGGTGGGCAGCAGCTCCACCTCCGCCAGCGACGGCAGCTGGGGGTGGTGCTCACCCAGGGCCGTCCCGGCGCTGGTCGCGGCGGTCAGCGTGCCGACCCGCAGACCGGGGTGCGCCAGGACCAGGCGGAGCAGCTCACCGCCCGCGTACCCGCTGGCACCGGCTACCGCCACGCTATACGTCATAGTGCATGAACATACACCGAGCGCCGTGCTGACGGCCTGCGTCAGGCCCGGGCGCCGCTCGCCCCGGACCACGGCCACCCCCTCGCCGTCGCGCTCGTCACCCAGCCGCGCCGACACGGCGTTGCTGGCGGAGTTGTCCTTCCAGGCGGCCGTGGTCGCGGTCGAGGCCCCGAGGTGGTCGAAGGCCAACGAGAGCACGGCGCGCCGCATCGAGGTCCCCGTGCGCCGACCCTGGTGTCCTACGTCACGCTGGATCGGCGCCTGCTGGACGCTACCGGCGGGGGCCAGCGGTTTAGCGTCGTCCGGATGGTCGTTGACGGGGGGCACCTGCCGGGCAGCCCCGCCTACCGCCGGACCGCCGTGGCCCTGTTCCTGGCCGGTGTGGCCACGTTCGCGAGCATCTGGACCACGCAGCCGCTGCTGCCCACCCTGTCGCAGGACTTCGGCGTCACCCCCGCGCAGGCCGCGCTCAGCGTGTCGGGGACGACCCTCGCCCTCGGCCTGGGCCTGCTGGTGGCGGGCCCGCTGTCGGACGTGCGGGGACGGACCTGGCTGGTGCACGGCTCGCTGCTGGCGACCGGTCTGGTCGGTCTGGTCTGCGCCGCCGCCTGGTCGTGGGAGTCGTTGCTCGGGCTGAGGACGCTGCAGGGCTTCCTGCTGGCCGGGCTGCCCGCCGTGGCCACCGCCTACCTGCGCGAGGAGGTCCACCGCTCCGCCTCCGCCGGGATCATCGGCCTGTACGTCGGCGGCACGGCGTTCGGGGGGATGCTCGGCAGGCTGCTCGCGGCCGGGCTCGCCGAGCTGGGCGGCTGGCGCACCGCCGTGGCCGGGGTGGCCGTCCTCGTGCTCGTCTGCGCAGGCCTGGTGCGCTGGCTGCTGCCGCCGTCGCTGCAGTTCACCCCTGCCCCGGCCCGTCCGGCCGACCTGCTGGCCCAGCTGGTCCGGCAGCTGCGGGACCCGGTCCTGCTGGGGTTGTACGCGATCGGGGCGCTGCTGATGGGCGCCTTCGTCGCCGTGTTCAACGGCATCGGGTTCCGCCTGGAGTCACCGGAGTTCGGGCTCGGCACCGCACTGGCAGGGCTGGTGTTCATCACCTACGCCCTGGGCAGCGTGTCCTCGACCGTCGCCGGGCGGTGGAGCTCCCGTCCGGCAGGGCCGCGCCCCGTCGTGCCGGTCGCGATCGTCGTGGCGGCGCTCGGGGTGCTGCTGACGCTGGCGGGGTCGCTGCCGGTGGTCGTAGCCGGGGTGGGGGTGCTGGTCGTCGGGTTCTTCGCCGCCCACGGCGTCGCCTCGGGCTGGGTGGCCGCGCGGGCGTCGCTGGGGGTAGGCGGTCCCGGCCTCGCCGCCTCGCTGTACCTGCTCGCCTACTACGCCGGTGCCTCCTCGGCGGGTGCCGCCGCCGGCTGGGCGTGGTCGAACCGGGGCTGGCCGGGCGTCGCAGGGCTGGCCCTGGGTCTCATGGCGGCGGCGCTCCTGGTCGCCGCGGCACTGGTTCGCACGCGCAGGATCGCGGACCCCCCGCCCGGTGGTGCGATCCCCCCTGAGGGGTGACGCCGGCGGGCGGCGACCCGACGCGTAAGCCGGAGGTGCGCTGGACCGCTCAGGTACGCAACGTGGCGCCCACCGCCTCTGCGCCGCGCAGGGCGCCGGCGCGGGCACCGGCGACCTCCTCGGTGGTGAGGGTCCGGTCCGGCGCCCGGAAGCGCAACGCGTAGGCGAGGGACTTGCGGCCGGCGCCGACCTGAGGTCCGGTGTAGACGTCGAACAGCCGGACGCTCTCCAGCAGGTCACCGGCACCCATCACCAGCGCGGACTCGACCACGCCCGCGGGGACGGACGCCTCGACCACGAGCGCGAGGTCCTCCTTGGCCACGGGGTGGCGTGACAGCGGGAGGGCGGTGACGACGAGCCCCTCCCCCGCGGCGACGACGCGGTCGAGGTCCAGCTCGACCGCGACGGTGCGGGCCGGCAGCCCCAGCCGGGCGCACACCCGGGGGTGCAGCTCACCGGCGTGACCGACCAGCACGGTGTCCGCGACGTGCGGCCAGATGTCGGTGCGCCCCGGTGTGACGTGGAGCGCGGCGCACCGGCCGGGGTGCCAGGGGGCGTGGTCATCGGGAACGGCGGTGAGGATGACGCCCGCGATCGAGGCGACCTGCCGGGCCAGGTCGACCGCGTCGTCCCAGCCGACCGTCCGTCCGGGCCCCTGCCAGCCGGACGGCTGCGCCGAGCCCGTGAGCACGGCGGCCAGCCGCCGCGGCTGGCGCGGCACCGCGGCGTCCAGCGCGGCGAGCTCCGCCTCCGAGGGTCGACCCGACACCCCCGGCACCCCCGCCGCGGGGGCGTCGGCGTCCGGTCGCACGACCAGGCCGATCTCGAACACGGCCAGGTCGGCCTCGCCACGGCCGAGGTTGCGGACCACCGTGTCCAGCAGCGGGGTCAGCAGGTTGGTCCGCATCTCCGGCTGCTCGTCGCTCAGCGGGTTGACCAGTCGTACAGCGCGGCGGCGGTCGTCGGCGGCGGGTAGGTCGAGGGCGTCGTGGGCCGCCGACGACACGAACGGGTAGGACAGCACCTCCACCAGCCCGCGACCGGCCAGGTGCTCCCGCACCCGCCGGACGGTCCGCTGGGCATGGGTGAGCCCGCCCCCCGGCGGCGGTGCGGGGACCCGTTCGGGGATGGCGTCGTACCCGTGCAGGCGGGCGACCTCCTCGGTGAGCTCCGGGGCCCCGGTCAGGTCCGGGCGCCAGGACGGTGGCGTCACGTCCAGCGTCCCGCCGTCCTGCTGCACCCTGCAGCCGATCGTCCGCAGCGACCCGGCGACCTGCTCGGGGGTGTAGTCCACGCCGACGAGACGGGCGGGGAAGCCCGGGTCGAGGCTGATGGCAGGTGCCGCGGTGACGTGGTCGACGTCGGTGTACGCCGCCTCCGCCGTGCCGCCGCCGTGGGCGACCAGCAACCGGACCGCGAGCTCGGCGGCCGCGGGGGCGAGCTGCGGGTCGACACCGCGCTCGAACCGCTTGCTGGCCTCGCTGGGCAGCCGGTGTTTGCGGGCGGTGCGCCCGACCGTGACTGCGTCGAAGTGGGCCGCCTCGACCAGTACGTCACGCGTGGCGTCGCTGACCTCGGTGTCCGCGCCGCCCATCACCCCGGCCAGGCCGAGGACGCGAGACCCCTCCTCGCCCGAACCGCTGTCGGTGATGAGCAGGTCCTCCGGGTGCAGCCTGCGCTCGACGTCGTCGAGGGTCCGCAGGCTCTCCCCGACCCGGGCGCGACGAACGACCACGGGACCGGACAGCAGCCCGAGGTCGTAGGCGTGCAAGGGCTGCCCGAGGGCGAGCATCACGTAGTTGGTGACGTCGACCGCCAGGCTGATCGGGCGCATCCCGGCCTGCGTGAGCCGGCGCTGCAGCCAGCCGGGGCTCGCGGCGGTCGGGTCGACGCCACGGACGACGCGGGCGACGAACCGGTCGGCGCCGGGGCGGCCGTTGATCGGTGCGCCGTCCGCGATCCGCACGTCATGGCCCGTACCGGTGCTGGGAGCAGGCGCGAGCGCGCCGACCGGGTCGGTGAAGGCCAGCCCTGTGCTGTGGGAGTACTCCCGCGCGACGCCGCGCACGCTCAGGCAGTAGCCGCGGTCGGGGGTGACGTTGACCTCCACCGTCTGCTCCGCCAGCCCGAGCAGGGCCAGGGCGTCGTCACCGGGGGCGACGCCGGCTAGGTCCACGCCCAGGCGGGTGAGCACGACGATGCCCTCGTGGTCCGTCCCGAGGCCCAGCTCCTGGGCGGAGCAGATCATGCCGTCGGACACGTGGCCGTAGGTCCGGCGGGAGGCGATGGCGAACCCGCCGGGCAGCACAGCACCGGGCAGCGACACGACCACCAGGTCGCCCGCGGCGAAGTTGTGGGCGCCGCAGACGATGCCGCGCGGCTCGGTGGTGCCGCCGGGCCCGTGCGGGCCGACGTCGACGGTGCACCAGTTGGTGGTCTTGCCGTTCGTCTGCGGCTCGGGGTCCGCGCTGATCACGCGACCCACCACGACGGGACCGGTGACGTCGCCGCCGTGGATGCCCTCCTCCTCCAGGCCCACCCGGACCAGGTCGGCGGCGACCTGCTCGGCGGTGGTGCCAGCCGGGACCGCGACGTGCTCCGCAAGCCATGACATCGGTACACGCATCAGGCGATCCCTCCGAGCTGACGGGCGAAGCGGACGTCGCCCTCGACCATGTCGCGCATGTCGGCGACCCCGTTGCGGAACATCAGCGTGCGCTCGACGCCCATGCCGAACGCAAAGCCTGTGCAGCGCTCCGGGTCGACCCCGCACGCCATCAGGACACGGGGGTTGACCATGCCGCAGCCGCCCCACTCGATCCAGCCGGTCCCGCCGCAGGTGCGGCAGCCCGGGTCGACCACGCCGGTCCGGGCCGCGCAGACGAAGCAGCGCAGGTCGACCTCGGCGCTCGGCTCGGTGAAGGGGAAGTAGGCCGGGCGCAGCCTGGTCGTGACGGCATCGCCGAACATCGCTCGGGCGAAGTGGGACAGGGTCCCCTTGAGGTCGGCCATGGTCAGGCCCTCGTCGACCGCCAGCCCCTCGACCTGGTGGAACACGGGCGTGTGGGTCGCGTCGAGCTCGTCGGTGCGGAACGTGCGACCGGGGGCGATGACGTAGACGGGGACCCCGCGGGTCAGCAGCGAGCGCGCCTGCACCGGGGAGGTGTGGGTGCGCAGGACGAGGTTCGACTCGCGCGGGCTGACGTAGAAGGTGTCCTGCATCTGCCGCGCGGGGTGGTCGGCGTCGAAGTTGAGCGCGTCGAAGTTGAACCACTCCGCCTCGACCTCGGGTCCCTCGACGACCTCCCAGCCCATGGCGACGAACACGTCGCAGACCCGGTCGACGAGCGCACTGAGCGGGTGCACGGCCCCGGGCGCGCGGCGCGCGGTGGGCAGGGTGACGTCGACGGCCTCCTCGGTGAGGATGCGGGCGTCCCGCTCGGCCTCGAGCTCGACCTGGCGGGCCGTCAGCGCCTGGGCGAGGCGACCGCGCGCCTGTCCGACGAGCTTGCCCGCCGCCGCCTTCTCGCTGCCGGGCAGCTGCCCGATGGAGCGGTTGGCGAGCGCGAGCGGGGACCGGTCGCCCGCGTGGGCGAGACGGACCTGCTTGAGGGCGTCGAGGTCGGTCGCCTGGGCAGCGGCCCCGAGGGCGGCGGCGACGGCGGCGCCGACAGCCTCCTCGGTCAGCTCGAGCGGGGCGTCGGACGGGGAGTCGTGAGGCTGGCCGGGCACGGGGTCGGAGTCTAGGCGCGCACCCGCACCCCTGGCTTCCCCGTTTCGTCCCGGTGGTCCGGTTCCGGTCGTCTCACGCGAGGCCGGGCGTGCGGCGGGCGCGGGCGGACGCGTACAGGCACACCGTCGCGGCCATCGCCAGGTTGAGGCTCTCCGCGTGGCCGTGGATCGGCACGGACACCGTGGCGTCCGCCAGCGCCGCGTCCTCCGGCGGCAGCCCCCACGCCTCGTTCCCCAGGACCCAGGCGTGCGGGCGGACCAGCGGGCCCTCGCCGCGCGCCGCCTCGTCGACCAGGGTGTCGAGGTCGACGCGGCCGTCCGCCGTGGTGGCGAGGGTGCTCAGCCCTGCCTGCCGGCATGCGGCCACGACGTCGACCAGGGGGAGACCGGTGACGACGGGGACGTGGAACAGGCTGCCCGCGGTGGACCTGACCACCTTGGGGGCGTGGACGTCCACGGACTCCGCCGTCAGGACGACGGCGTCGGCGCCGGAGGCGTCGGCAGCGCGGATGACCGTCCCGGCGTTGCCGGGGTCCCGCACCCGGGCGAGCACGACGAGGGTGCGGGGGCGACCCTGCAGGACCTGGTCGAGGCCGACGTCGACCCCGTGGGCCACGGCCAGCACCTGCTGGGGGGTGACGGCGTCGGCCATCACGGCCATGACCTCGGCGCTCGCGGTGTGCACCTCGACGCCCACCTGGGCCGCGGCACGGGCGTAGGACGGATCGGCACCGGGCCCGACGTACAGAGCGTCCACCACCACGCCCACCCGGGTGTCGGGGTCAGCTGCCGCAGCGAGCAGCTCGCTGACCGGGCCGTGCCCCTCGACCAGGAACCGCCCTTGGGCCTGACGCACCGAACGCCCGGAGAGCCGGGCCACCTTCTTCACCCGCTCGGCGCGGGGGTTGGTGAGCTCCGGCGCCGCCGGGCGCTCGCTCATGTGCGGGTGCTCTGCCCTGGACGGACCGCTCAGGCGGCCTGGTCGCCGGCGGGTGCACCGGCGTTGGAGGGCAGAGCGGCCTTGGCGGCCTCGGCGAGCACCGCGAAAGCTGCCTCGTCGTTGACGGCCAGCTCGGCCAGCATGCGACGGTCGACCTCGATGCCCGCCAGGTTCAGGCCCTGGATGAACCGGTTGTACGTGATGCCGTTGAGGCGCGCCGCGGCGTTGATGCGCTGGATCCAGAGCCGACGGAAGTCGCCCTTGCGCGCCTTGCGGTCACGGTAGGAGTAGACGCCGGAGTGGAGCAGCTGCTCCTTGGCCTTGCGGTACAGGCGCGAGCGCTGACCCCGGTAGCCGCTGGCCTTCTCGAGGACCTCGCGGCGCTTCTTGTGGGCGTTCACTGCCCTCTTGACGCGTGCCATGTGGTGCTCCTGCTAGTTCGTGGGGAGGTCGCTGCCGACCCGGACGGTGGGCGCGCTCAGATGCCGAGCAGCCGCTTGGCGTTCTTGGTGTCCGCCTTGGACAGCTGCTGGTCGAGGTTGAGCTTGCGCTTGCGGCGGGAGCTCTTGTGCTCGAACAGGTGCTGGTTGTTGGACTGCTCACGCATGAGCTTTCCGGAACCGGTCACCTTGAAGCGCTTCTTCGCACCGGAGTGCGTCTTCATCTTCGGCACCGAGGTGCTCCTGTCTGTGTCGTGGGCCTTCTCAGGCCTGCGGGGCGTCGGTGGCGGGGGCTGCTGCCCCGACCGCGGCGTCCTTCTCTGCTTGCTTGGCGGCCTTGGCCTCGGTCTTGACCTCGGCCTTCTTCTTGTGCGGGCCGATGACCATGACCATGTTGCGTCCGTCCACGCGGGGCGTGGACTCGACCGAACCGAGGTCCTCGACGTCTGCGGCTACCCGCTGCAGCAGCCGCAGTCCCATCTCGGGCCGGGACTGCTCACGACCACGGAACATGATCATGACCTTGACCTTGTCGCCGGCCTTGAGGAACCGCGTGACGTGTCCCGTCTTGGTGGCGTAGTCGTGGTCGTCGATCTTGAGCCTGTAGCGGATCTCCTTGAGGACCGTGTTGGCCTGGTTCTTGCGGGCCGCACGCTCCTTCATCGCAGACTCGTACTTGAACTTGCCGAAGTCCATGAGCTTGACGACCGGCGGGCGTGCCTCGGGTGCGACCTCGACCAGGTCCAGCTCGGACTCGGTCGCGAGCTTCATCGCCTGCTCGATGCGGACGATCCCGACCTGCTCGCCGTTCGGCCCGACAAGACGGACCTCGGGGACTCGGATGCGGTCGTTTATGCGTGGCTCGGTGATGTGCGTGCTCCTCGGTGAGGGGATCTGTGGTCTGTCCGGCGGCCTGACGACCCGGCGGCTGCCCACCGGGCAAGCTGTGGCCGGGTCCGGCGGGCGGGACGACAGATGCCGTACGCACGCTGGTACGCACGACCTCGGATCAGGGATCCACGGGCATTCGTACCTCGGACCATGACCCGGGACACCGTGGGTGTCCGGGTGGGAGTTGGCCTCCGCTTGCTGCCTGCCCGGTCTCCCGGACGGGCTGGTCGCCTGCAAGGCTAGCAGGGTGAGCACCCAGCCCCTCCCCAGCGCCGCACGCGACCTCGCCGACGTCCCTGCCGTCGAGGTGATCACCACGGCCGCCGTGCACCTGATGAGCGCCGCCGCCGTCAAGTGCGGCCTGGTGGACCCGGCGGACCTGGCCGGTGCCGTGGGCGACGATGGCGTCGCACTGACGCCCGGGGACCTGATGGACCTGGCGGAGGCGCGCAGCCTCATCACGTCCCTGGCCGGGCTGGTCACCTCGGCTGCACCGGAGATCGGCTCCCAGCACGCTCGTGCCCTGCGTGACGGCCTGCGCTCGCTGCAGCTGGCGTTCAGGGAGGCCTCCGTCGTGCCCGACGCCCCCGGGCAGGGCCCGGGCGAGAAGCTCACGGGCGCGGTGCGCTGAGGCCGGTCGGGCGGGCGTCGGTCCCGTCGGTCCCGCCGGTCCCGCCGCCGTCATCCGCCCCGGTCGCCTCGGTCGCCTCGGTCGCCTCGGTCGCCTCGGTCGCGACCCTTCCGCGATGCCGGTGCACCAGCACCAGCCCGACCACCGCCAGCACGCCCGACACCGTCGCCACCAGCAGGAATGCGCTCCACGGCCCGAGCAGGTCGGCCGCGCCACCGGCCAGGGGCGCCCCCATGCTGAAGCCGGCCGTGGTGGCCGAGCCGTGCCAGCCCATGGCCTCCCCCCGGTTGCCGTCCTGCACCCGGCGGCTGACGCCGTCCGCGCTGGCCGACAGCGCCGGCGCGACCAGGACGCCTGCGGGCACCACGAGCAGCAGCAGGAGCAGCGGGGTGGTTGCCAGGGCCAACGGCAACGTGGCCACCGACAGCCACGCCAGCAGGACCAGGGGGCTGGAGGCACCGCGGCGCATGGCCCCGTAGACCAGGCCGCCGACGCCGGAGGCGACCCCCCACACGGCGAAGACCCAGGCGATGAACTCCACCCGGTCCAGGCCCCGCAGCACCGCGATCACCCCTACCTCGGAGCCGGACAGGACGAACGCCGTGCCGAAGGAGCACGCGTACATGGCGAGCAGCCCCGGGGACATCCAGCGCGGCAGGGGCAGGCGCAGCCGGGTCGGACGGCGGTCGTCGCCACCGACCAGGCCGGCAGCGACGTCGGTGCCCGGGCTGGGCGGGACGTGGCTGGGCGGGACGTGGCTGGGCGGGACGTGGCTGCGCGGTCGTACCCGCTCGGGCTGCTCGCTGCGCAGCCGGGGGTTCAGCCAGGCCAGCAGCAGGCCGGCGAGCGCCTCCCCCACCCCGATGACCACCAGGGCCACGGGGGCACCCACCTGCGTGACGGCCACGACGACCAGGGGCGGCCCCGCCACGAAGCTCGCCTCGACCAGCACCGAGTCCAGGGCGAACGCCGCCCGCCGCGAACGCGGCGGCACGACGACCCCGATGGCCTGTCGGAGCACCGTGAAGACCGGCACGGCCAGCGCCCCCGCCGTCAGCGCGACCGGCATGAGCACCCAGTAGGGGCTGAACGCGGCGGCCGTCCACAGCAGCGGCATGGCCACGACGCTGGGCACCAGGGCCCGCCGGAGCCCGACCCGGTCGACCAGACGCCCACGCCACGGGCTGCCGAGCGCTATGCCGATGGTGAGGGCGGCCGTGACGAGACCGGCCTCGAAGTAGCCGCGACCGAGCCCCTCGGTGACGTAGAGGGTCAGTGCCAGTCCCCCGCCGACGTGCGGCACCCGGGCGAGGACCCCCACCAGGTACAGGGCGGTCATGCCGGGGACGGCGAGGACCTCCCGGTACGCCCCGGGGCCGCGCGACTCGGCGGCGGGCCCGCGCGGCTCGGCGTCGGGCCTGCGCGCGGGCGGGTCCGGCACGGGCTGGTTCTGCACCCGGACAGTGTCAGGCACAGCACGGACACATCACGCCCTTGTCTTGAACGGTTCCAGATCCTGTGGCACGGTGAAGGGACGGTGAGGTCGTCCCGGCGTCCGAGGCGTAGGTACGGCCCCGTCAGCGGGGCATCGGTGTCAGGAGCACACGCGGCGTGGGCACCAGCCCCCCGGACCTGCACCCGCACCACCGATTGAAGGAGTTCACATGACCGAGGCCACCCCGGCGACGACGACCACTTCAGGTGCGCCCGTCCACAGCGACGAGCACTCCATGACGGTGGGTCCGACCGGCCCGCTGCTGCTGCAGGACCACTACCTCATCGAGAAGATGGCCCAGTTCAACCGTGAGCGCGTCCCGGAGCGGGTCGTGCACGCCAAGGGCGGCGGCGCCTTCGGCAGGTTCACCGTGACCAACGACGTGTCGAAGTACACGATGGCGAAGGTCTTCCAGCCGGGTTCCGAGGTCGAGACGCTGCAGCGGTTCAGCTCCGTAGCTGGCGAGCAGGGCTCCCCCGACACCTGGCGCGATCCCCGCGGCTTCTCGTTGAAGTGCTACACCGAGGACGGCAACTACGACCTGGTCGGCAACAACACGCCGGTCTTCTTCGTCCGTGACCCGATGAAGTTCCAGGACTTCATCCGCTCGCAGAAGCGCGACCCGCAGTCCGGCCTACGCGACCACGACATGCAGTGGGACTTCTGGTCCCTGTCCCCGGAGTCCGCGCACCAGGTGACCTGGCTGATGGGTGACCGTGGTCTGCCGAGGTCCTGGCGAACCATGAACGGCTACGGCTCGCACACCTTCATGTGGATCAATGCCGAGGGCGAGCGGTCCTGGGTCAAGTACCACTTCAAGACCAATCAGGGTCACGAGTTCTTCACCCAGGACGAGGGTGACAAGATGGCCGGTGTCGACAGCGACTTCCACCGTCGCGACCTGTTCCAGGCGATCGAGGACGGCAACTTCCCGACCTGGTCCCTCAAGGTGCAGATCATCCCTTTCGAGGCCGCGGCGACCTACCGTTTCAACCCCTTCGACGTCACGAAGACCGTGTCGCAGAAGGACTACCCGCTCATCGACGTCGGGACGCTGGAGCTCAACCGCAACCCGACCAACTACCACGTCGACATCGAGCAGGCGGCGTTCGAGCCCAGCAACTTCGTGCCCGGGATCGGGCCGAGCCCGGACCGGATGCTCGTGGGTCGGTTGTTCTCCTACGCCGACGCCCACCGCTACCGCATCGGTGCCAACTACAACCAGCTGCTGCCGAACGCGCCCCGGGCAGCCACGGTGAACTCGTACGCCAAGGACGGCGCGATGCGCTTCCACCACAACGGTGATGCGCCGGTCTACGCGCCGAACTCCCGTGGTGGCGCGGCCGCCGACCCCGTGAAGGCGGGCCCGATGGCCGGCTGGGACGCCGCGGGGTCGATGACCCGCGAGGCCGAGGCGCTGCACGCCGAGGACGATGACTTCGGCCAGGCGCGCACCCTGCTGATGGACGTCTTCGACGATGCGGCACGCGAGCGCTTCCTGGAGAACGTCACCGGGCACCTGCTCAACGCCGTCAGCGAGCCCGTGCTGCAGCGTGCGTTCCAGTACTGGAAGCACGTCGACGAGGGCATGGGGACCCGGATCGAGACCATCGTCCGCGGCTCTCTTGCCGGTGGGGACGGCGGCGCCCCAGAGCCCGGCGACGGCGTCACCGGCCCCTCGAACAACGCCAACGCCGACGCTGAGGAGGTCGACGTGCGCGAGAGCGCCGGGATGGCCTGACAGACCCCTCCGACCGGGCGCACCCCGTACCTCACCCTGAGGTACGGGGTGCGCCTCGGCGTGCCTCACGGTGCCGGGCGGCGCTGCCGGCGGGTCGGCTCCCGGCGCTGCTGCCGGCCCGGCACAACGGCACCCTGCGTCGGATCCCGACCGTCACAACGTGCCGTTGCGTCGAGCAGACCGTCACAACGTGCCGTTGCGTCGAGCAGACCGTCACAACGTGCCGTTGCGTCGGAACGCGGCCGGGCTCAGCCTGCGACGGCCAGCGCCTGGGGCAGGGTGAAGGCACCTGCGTACAGGGCCTTGCCGACGATGGCGCCCTCGACGCCTTCGCCCACCAGCGCGCGCAGCGCCTCGAGGTCGGCGAGGCTGCTGATACCGCCCGAAGCGACCACGGGCCGGTCGGTTGCGGCGCACACCTGGCGCAGCAGGTCGACGTTCGGCCCGCGCATGGTGCCGTCCTTGGTGACGTCGGTGACCACGTACCGGGAGCAGCCGTCGGCGTCCAGGCGGGCAAGGGTCTGCCACAGGTCACCACCCTCGGACGTCCAGCCGCGGGCTGCGAGCGTCGTGCCGCGGACGTCCAGGCCGACGGCGATCCGGTCGCCGTGGGTGGCGATGGCGCGGCGGGTCCAGTCGGGGTCCTCCAGCGCCGCGGTGCCGAGGTTGACCCGGCGGCAGCCCGTGGCCAGCGCCCGGGCCAACGAGGCGTCGTCACGGATGCCGCCCGACAGCTCGACCGCCACACCGGCGTCGTCGACAGCCCTGACGACGGCGGCGAGCGCCTCGGCGTTGCTGCCCCGGCCGAAGGCCGCGTCCAGGTCGACGAGGTGGATCCAACCGGCGCCGTCACGCACCCAGGACATCGCCGCCTCGAGCGGGTCGCCGTAGGACGTCTCGGAGCCGGCCTCGCCCTGGACGAGCCGGACGGCCTGGCCGTCGGCGACGTCCACGGCGGGGAGCAGCTCGAGCCGGGCGAGGGTGGGGGCGGGGGTTCCGGTGGTGGTCACGGTCGCAGACCGTACCGGTGCCGCCGCCTCAGGGGCGCAGCTGGTCGACCCAGCGCGCGAGCAGAGCGGCCCCCGCGTCACCGGACTTCTCCGGGTGGAACTGGGTCGCTGACAGGGCACCGTTCTCGACCGCGGCGACGAACCTCACACCGCAGTGCTCGGCATAGGTCACCAAGGGTGCGGCCATGCGCTCGCCGCCCAGGTGCGCGACATGCTCGAGGTCCGGCTCCTCCCCCTCGGCCAGCGCCTGCTCCGGCGCGAGGACGGCGTAGGAGTGCACGAAGTAGAACCGCTCGTCCTCCAGGCCGGCGAACAACCGGGACCCCTCGGCTGCCTGGACGGTGTTCCAGCCCATGTGCGGGACCCGTTCCACCGGCAGGCGCCGCACGGTGCCGGGCCACTGGCCCAGGCCCTCCCGGTGCCCGGCACCGGGCTCGGTGGAGGCGTCGAACAGCACCTGCAGACCGACGCAGATGCCCAGCACCGGCCGCCCGCCCGCGAGGCGCCGACCGACGACGACGTCGCCACCCACGGCGCGGACCCCTTCGGCGACGGCGGCAAAGGCCCCGACCCCGGGCACCACGAGGCCGTCGGCGGCGAGCGATGCGTCGTGGTCGGCGGTGAGGGTGACGTCGGCGCCGGCGCGCTCGAGGGCGCGGACGGCGGAGCGGACGTTGCCGGAGCCGTGGTCCATCACCACCACGCTGGGCCGGGGGCCGCCCGTCACAGGGCGCCCTTCTCGCTCGGCACGCCGAGCACCCGCGGGTCCGGCTCGACCGCTGCCCGGAACGCCCGCGCGAGCGCCTTGAACTGGGCCTCCACGACGTGGTGCGGGTCCCGGCCGGCGAGGACGCGGACGTGCACGGCGATCCGGGCGTTGTGGGCGAGGGCCTCCAGCACGTGACGGGTCAGAGAGCCGACGTAGTGCCCCCCGATGAGGACGTGCTCCTGCCCGGCAGGCTCGCCCGTCTGGACGCAGTAGGCCCGCCCGGCCAGGTCGACGGAGGCCTGGGCCAGGCACTCGTCCAGCGGTACGGTCGCGTCGCCGAAGCGGCGGATGCCTGCCTTGTCCCCGAGCGCGACGTCGATGGCTTGGCCCAGGACGATCGAGACGTCCTCCACGGTGTGGTGGGCGTCGACGTCGGTGTCGCCCTCGGCCGTCACGGTCAGGTCGACGAGGGAGTGCCGGGAGAACGTCGCCAGCATGTGGTCGAAGAACCGGACGCCGGTGGCGATGCTCGAGGTCCCGGTCCCGTCGAGGTCGACCTCGACGACGACCCGGCTCTCCTTGGTGGCTCGCTCGATCCGGGCGGTGCGGGCTGGGCTGCTCACGGGTGCTCCTCGCGAAGGGGCGTGCTGGTCGGCGCTCAACGGTAGCGGCGGTCCCCCACGACGCTGCCAAGCGCGCTCAGCAGCGCGGTGGTCTCGGCCTCGGTGCCCGCGGTCACCCGCAGGTGCCCGGCCAGGCCCACGTCGCGGACCAGGACATCGCGGTCCAACAACGCCTGCCAGACGGCGGGGGCGTCGTCGAAGCCCCCGACCAGGACGAAGTTCGCGTCGCTGGGCACGGGCGACAGCCCGAGCGCGCGGGCGCCGGTGACGACCCGGTCGCGCTGGGTCTTGATGTCCTCCACGGTCCGCAGGAGCAGGTCGGTGTGGGCGAGGGCGGCCCGCGCGGCCACCTGCGTCAGCGTCGACAGGTGGTACGGCAGGCGGACCAGGCGCAGCGCGTCGGTGACGGCGGGGTCGGCGGCGAGGTAGCCGACCCTCGCCCCCGCGAAGGCGAACGCCTTGCTCATGGTGCGGGTGACGACCAGGCGGGGCCGCCCGGCCAGCAGGGTGAGGGCGCTCGGGGTGCCGGGCCGGGCGAACTCCGCGTACGCCTCGTCCACCACGACGAGCGCGTGCGGGGCCGCGTCGTGCACCGCGGCCACGACGTCCAGGTCCAGGGCGGTACCGGTGGGGTTGTTGGGCGAGCACAGGAACACCACGTCCGGGTCGACCTCGGCGGCCTGGACGACCGCGGCGTCGGCGTCCAGGTCGAACGGGTCGCTGCTGCTGCCCGGGCGGTGCCCGTCGACCCAGCGCGTGCCGGTGCCCGTGCTGATGATCGGGTGCATCGAGTACGACGGGGTGAACCCGAGCGCGGTCCGGCCGGGGCCACCGAAGGCTTGGAGCAGGTGCTGCAGCACCTCGTTGCTCCCGTTGCCGGCCCAGGTCTGCGAGGCCTCGAGCGGCACCCCCGACGTGCGGCTCAGGTAGGCCGCGAGGTCCTCCCGCAACGCCGTCAGCTCGCGGTCGGGGTAGCGGTTGAGGTCGGCCGCGACCGCTGCCACGGCGGCCACGACCGCACGGACCACGGGCTCAGGAACGGGGTGGGAGCTCTCGTTGGTGTTCAGACGGACGGCCACGTCCAGCTGCGGCGCCCCGTAGGCGTGGGCACCGCGTAGGTCGTGGCGCAGCGGCAGGCCGGAGGTGTCGAGCCTGCCGCTGCGATCCGCCTGGTCGGGCTCGATCACCGGTTCGCGGGGAAGCGCGCCCGCACGGCCTGGCCGTGGGCGGGGAGGTCTTCGGCGTCCGCGAGCGCCACGACGTGGTGGGCCACGTCGGCCAGCGCCTGCTCGTCGTAGTCCACGACGTGGATGCCGCGCAGGAACGTCTGCACGCTCAGACCGCTGGAGTGGCAGGCGCAGCCACCGGTGGGCAGGACGTGGTTGGACCCCGCGCAGTAGTCACCGAGGCTGACCGGCGCCCAGCGCCCGACGAAGATCGCGCCGGCGTTGCGCACCCGGGCGGCGCGCTCCCGCGCGTCGACCGTGTGGATCTCCAGGTGCTCCGCGGCGTAGGCGTCGACGACCTGCATCCCCGCCTCGAGGTCGTCCACCAGCACCAGGGCCGACTGGGGCCCGGCCAGGGCCGTACGGACGCGCTCGGAGTGCTTGGTCCCGGCCACCTGGGTCACGAGCTCGGCGGTGACGGCGGCGGCGAGCGCTGTCGACGGGGTGACGAGCACGGCTCCGGCCATCGGGTCGTGCTCGGCCTGGCTGATCAGGTCGGCGGCGACCTCGGCGGCCACGGCGGAGTCGTCGGCCAGGATGCCGATCTCCGTCGGGCCCGCCTCGGAGTCGATGCCGATGACGCCCTTGAGCAGGCGCTTCGCGGCAGCGACGTAGATGTTGCCGGGTCCGGTCACGACGTCCACACCGGGCACGACGAGCGTGCCGTCGGCGTCGCGGGCACCGTAGGCGAACATGGCGACCGCCTGGGCGCCGCCGACGGCGTACACCTCCTCCACGCCGAGCAGCGCGCACGCGGCGAGGATCGTCGGGTGGGGCAGGCCGCCGAAGTCCTTCTGAGCAGGGCTGGTGACGGCGATCTGCTCGACACCGGCCTCCTGCGCGGGCACGACGTTCATCACCACGCTGCTGGGATACACCGCGATGCCGCCGGGGACGTAGAGGCCCACGCGCTCCACCGGGACCCAGCGTTCGGTGACGCTGCCGCCGGGGACGAGCTGCACCGTGGAGTCGGTGCGGCGCTGGTCGGCGTGGACCAGGCGGGCGCGGCGGACGGACTCCTCCAGCGCGGCCCGGACCGCCGGGTCCAGCCTGGCCAGGGCGTCGGTGAGGGCGTCGGTGGGCACCCGGAGCTGCTGCAGCCGGACGCCGTCGAAGCGCTCGGTCGCATCCAGCACGGCGGCCACGCCGCGGGCACGGACGTCGTCGCAGATCGGGCGTACGACCGCGAGCGCCCCCTCCACGTCCAGGGCTGCACGCGGGACCACGCCGCGCAGCTCGCGGTGCTCCAGGTGCCGGCCCCGCAGGTCGAGGGTCCGGATCGGCCCCGTCAGCGGCTGGCGCGCCCCGGGGGTGGTCTCGAGGGTGGTCTGCACCGGACCATGGTAGGTCGCCGCCGGGACGGTCGGCCGCCGCATCCCCACCACCGCGGCCGTCCCGGTCGGTACCGTCGTGGCGTGACGCGACACAACCTCCACGCGGCCGGCGCGACGCCCGCCACCGTGGTCCTGGACCGGGCGGCTGTGAGCTGGACCGCGTACAGCTACGCCCACGACCCGCGTGCGGTCGCCGGCGGCGGCTCCTACGGCACGGAGGCCGCGCAGGCCCTCGGCCTCGACCCCGCGACGGTGCTCAAGACGCTGCTGGTGACGTTGGAGGGGGCACCGCGACCGGGCCTGGGTGTCGCAGTCGTGCCGGTGGCACGATCGCTGGACCTCAAGTCCGTCGGCGCCGCGCTCGGCGTCAAGCGGGCGGGCATGGCCGAGCCGCGGGTGGCCGAGCGGACCACCGGCTACGTCGTGGGTGGCATCTCACCGCTCGGCCAGCGCACCCTGCTGCCGACCGTCCTGGACGCGGGGGCGGCCGAGCTCCCGGTCGTCTACGTCAGCGGCGGCCGCCGCGGTCTGGACGTGGGGCTGGCGCCGGCGGACCTGGTGCGGCTGACGGCTGCCGTCGTGGCCCCCATCGCCCGCTGAGCGCACCCGCGGGACCGCGACATAGGCTGGTGCGATGAGCACCACCGTTCCGCTGTTCCCGCTGGGCACGGTCCTGGTGCCCGGTCTGCTGCTCCCGCTGCACGTATTCGAGCAGCGCTACCGCGACCTGGTCGGGGACCTGCTCGCCGCCCCCGAGACCGAGCAGCACTTCGGGGTCGTCGCGATCCGCTCCGGTCACGAGGTCGGGGTGGGCGGCGCGACCGCCCTGCACGAGGTGGGCACCTTGGCGGAGCTGACCGACGTCACGGCCCTGCCCGACGGCCGCTACGACGTGCAGACGGTGGGCACGCGACGCTTCCGGTTGCTCGAGGTGGACCCCGACTCCGGTCGACCCGACGCCGCCGTCCCGTACCTCCGTGGTCGCGTCGAGGTGATGGCCGAGCCGGCGGGTGACACGGCGGACCTGCTGGCGGGCTCGGTGCGAGCGGCGTTCGAGCGGTACCGGATCCGGCTGCGCGGCACCGACAGCACGCTGCCGACGGACTCGCTGATGCTGTCCTACACGGTCGCGGCCAACATGCTGCTGGACCTGGTGGACAAGCAGCGGCTGCTGGAGGCCGGCGACACCTCGCAGCGGCTGCGGCTCGCACTGCGGCTGCTGGCCCGTGAGGAGGTCCTGCTCCAGCTGCTGCGTGCCGTGCCCGCCACCGACCTGGTCCGCAGGGCCCCCGGGCTCAACTGACCGGCTCCGGCTCGACGGCGCCCCGCCGGCTACCGGGGTGCGCCTCGTGGCTGCCGAACGACTGCCAGATCACCTCGCGCAGGGTGTCGACGATGACGAGCACCCCGGTCGCCAACGGCCACAGCAGTGCGGCGGCGAGCGCACCGAGGCTCGGCCGGGGCCCGGTCAGCCCGGCCGTGACCTCGGCGGGCAGGTCCGGCAGCGGCGCCGGCAGGAGCACCTGCAGCAGCGCACCGGCACCCCAGGCCAGCGCGGCGCCGACCGCGCCGCCCAGGAGCACCCCGACCAGCCGGGCGACGGCGCGCGTGTCGTGCTCCTCCTCGCGCACCAGCACCCAGCCGACACCCACCAGCGCACCACTCACGAGGCAGACCAGTGCGAACGCCCCCACCGCGGCGCCGGAGGCCTGGACCAGGTCCAGGTAGGACTCCCCCGCGCCCCGGAACCCGCCGGGGGCCAGCAGCCACCACACCAGACCGGCGGGGACGCCGAGCAGCGCCGTGACCAGCCCCGCCCGACGAGCGAGGACGACCGGTCCTCGCTGGGGGCGTCGGCGCCTGCGACCCTCCGGGCGCGGCCGCACGGCCCCCTGGTCGCTCACCCCAGGCACGCAGGTCCGAGCAGGGCCTTGAGGTCGCCGAACAGGGCGGGCGTGACCGTGACCCGCAGACCCTCGTCGAGGCGCATCAGGGTGTCGCGGCCCGGCTGCTGCAGCCTGAGCCGGACCTCGGTGGTACCCGGGTGGGTGTCCAGGACGCCCTTGAGCCGCTCCACCACGACCGGGGTGCAGCGGGACAGGTCCATCTGGATCGTCACGGGGCCGTCGGCGCGGGTGTCCACGTCCGGCAGCGTGATCTCGGTGGCGCGGATGCTGACGCTCTCCTCGGAGCGGTTCAGGTCGCCCTTGACCACGACCACGACGTCCTCGCCCAGGACGGGGCCCGCGATGTCGTACTGGCTGGGGAAGACGAGGACCTCCACCGACCCGGCGAGGTCCTCGACCGTCACGATCGCCCACGTCTTGCCGGCCTTGGAGATCTTGCGCTGCAAGCCGGTCACGAGACCCGCGATCGTGACCTTGGCGCGGTCCTTGATCGTCTCGTCGGTCGCCAGCTGGGCGATCGACACGTCGGCGAGGCGGGCGATGATGCCCTCGATGCCGCTGAGGGGGTGGTCGGACACGTACAGCCCGAGCATCGACCGCTCCCGCGAGAGCAGCTCCTTCTTGTCCCACTCCGGCAGGTCGGGCACGACGACGCTGACGCCGGTGGCGATGGCGTCCTCGCCGTGGCCGGGCGGACCGTCGCCCAGCAGGGACGCGAACAGGTCGAACTGGCCGTCGGCCTGCTTGCGCTTGAGTGCGACCGCCTCGTCGACGGCGTCCTCCAGGACTGCGGTCAGCGCCCGCCTGGTGTGGCCCAGCGCGTCGAAGGCGCCGGCCGCGACCAATGACTCCACCGTCCGCTTGTTGCACACCGGGGCCGGCACCTTGTCGAGGAAGTCGCGGAAGTCCAGGTACGGACCCTTGTCGGTGCGGGCTGCCACGACCAGGTCCACCACCGCGCCGCCGACGTTGCGGACCGCCTCCAGGCCGAAGCGGATGGACTGCTCGACGGGGGTGTAGTCGCGGGCGGAGGTGTTGACGTCCGGCGGCAGGACCTCGATCCCCATCCGGCGGCACTCCTGCAAATAGATCGCCGACTTGTCCTTGTCGTCGCGGACGCTGGTCAGCAGGGCGGCCATGTACTCCGCCGGGTAGTTGGCCTTGAGGAACGCGGTCCAGTAGCTGACCAGGCCGTAGGCGGCGGAGTGCGCCTTGTTGAACGCGTAGTCGGAGAACGGGACCAGGACGTCCCACAGCGTGGTGATGGACACGTCGGAGAAGCCGTTCGCCCGCATCCCGTCGCGGAAGCCGACGAACTCCGCGTCCAGGACCTCGCGCTTCTTCTTGCCCATGGCGCGGCGCAGCAGGTCGGCCGTTCCGAGGGAGTACCCGGCAAGCTTCTGCGCGATCTCCATGACCTGCTCCTGGTACACGATCAGGCCGTAGGTAGTGCCGAGGATCGGTTCGAGGGCCTCGGCCAGCTCCGGGTGCGGGTAGCTCACCGGCTGCAGACCGTTCTTTCGCAAGGCGTAGTTGGTGTGCGAGCCGGCGCCCATCGGGCCGGGCCGGTACAGCGCGCCGACCGCAGAGATGTCCTCGAAGTTGTCGGGCTTCATCTGGCGCAGCAGGGCCCGCATCGGCCCGCCGTCGAACTGGAACACCCCGAGGGTGTCGCCCCGGCCGAGCAGCGCGTACGTCACCGGATCGTTCGGGTCCTTGCTGAGCGCGTCGAGGTCGACCTCGATGCCGGTGTTGGCTCGGACGTTGATGAGCGCGTCGTCGAGGATCGTGAGGTTCCGCAGACCCAGGAAGTCCATCTTGACCAGGCCGAGGTTCTCGCAGCTCGGGTAGTCGAACTGCGTGATGACCTGCCCGTCCTGCTCCCGGCGCATGATCGGGATGAGGTCCAGCAGGGGCGCGCTGGACATGATGACGCCGGCGGCGTGGACGCCCCACTGCCGCTTGAGGTTCTCCAGGCCCTTGGCCCGGTCGATGACGCCCTTGGCCTCGGGGTCGCTCGCGTACAGCGTCCGGAACTCCCCGGCCTCGGCGTAGCGCTTGTGGTCGGGGTCGAAGATGCCCGACAGCGGGATGTCCTTGCCCATCACGCCCGGCGGCATCGCCTTGGTGAGCCGCTCCCCCATCGAGAACGGGTGGCCCAGGACGCGGGAGGCGTCCTTGAGGGCCTGCTTGGCCTTGATCGTGCCGTAGGTGACGATCATCGCCACCCGGTCGTCGCCGTACTGGTCGGTGACGTAGCGGATGACCTCGGCGCGGCGGCGCTCGTCGAAGTCGATGTCGAAGTCGGGCATCGACATGCGCTCGGGGTTGAGGAACCGCTCGAAGATCAGGCCGTGCTGCAGCGGGTCGAGGTCGGTGATCCCCATGGCGTAGGCGCACATGGACCCGGCACCCGAGCCGCGGCCCGGACCGACCCGGATGCCGTTGCGCTTGGCCCAGTTGATGAAGTCGGCGACGACGAGGAAGTAGCCCGGGTAGCCCTTGCCGACGATGACGTCGGTCTCGTACTCGGCCTGCCTGCGACTGGCGTCGGGGATGCCCTCGGGGTAGCGGGCGTGCAGGCCCCGCTCGACCTCCTTGACGAACCAGCTGGTCTCGTCCTCGCCCTCGGGGCAGGGGAAGAGGGGCATGTAGCGCCCCTCGCCCTCGGTGAAGCTGACGTCGCACCGTTCGGCGATCAGCAGCGTGTTGTCGCAGGCCTCGGGCAGCTCCCGGAACAGGTGGCGCATCTCGGCAGGGGACTTGAGGTAGTAGCCGTCGCCGTCGAACTTGAACCGCTTGGGGTCGTCCAGCCGACTGCCGGACTGCACGCAGAGCAGCACCTCGTGCGCGGCTGCGTCGGCCTGGGTCGTGTAGTGCAGGTCGTTGGTGGCCACGAGCGGCAGGTCGAGGTCGCGGGCGATCCGCAGCAGGTCCTCCCGGACCCGCCGCTCGATGTCCAGGCCGTGGTCCATCAGCTCGCAGAAGACGTTGCCCGCCCCGAACAGGTCCTTGAGCTCGGCCGCGGCCCGTCGGGCCTCGTCGTACTGGCCGAGCCGGAGCCTGGTCTGCACCTCCCCGGAGGGGCAGCCCGTGGTTGCGATCAGGCCGTGGTGGTAGCGCTCGAGCAGCTCACGGTCCATCCGCGGCTTGAAGTAGAACCCTTCGAGGCTGGCCAGGCTGGAGAGCCGGAACAGGTTGTGCATGCCCTGGGTGTTCTCCGCCAGCAGGGTCATGTGGGTGTAGGAGCCGCTGCCCGAGACGTCGTCACGGTCGTTGCTCCCGTCACCCCACTTGACCCGGGTGCGGTCGAAGCGGCTGGTCCCGGGCGTGATGTAGGCCTCGGTGCCGATGATGGGCTTGATGCCGGCCTTGGTGGCCTTGGACCAGAACTCGTAGGCGCCGAACACGTTGCCGTGGTCGGTCATGGCGACCGCGCCCATTCCGAGGCGCTCGGTCTCGGCGAACAGCTCACCGATGCGCGCCGCACCGTCCAGCATCGAGTACTCGGTGTGGACGTGGAGGTGGGCGAAGGAGTCGGTGGACATCGCGGCCGAGTCTAGGTCGCCCCCCGGACGCAACCCGCCCCCGGCACGCACGCCGGCCGTCCGGCGGTCGGGCGGGCGCCATGGCCACGAGCCCTCCCGCCGCGGGCGGAGCCGGCGTCGGGCGGCGGGTCGGGTCAGGCGCGGTCGGGCCGGGTCAGGCGCGGTCGTCGTCCGCCTGCAGGACGGCGAGGGCGTGGCGCAGGTCGTCGGGGTAGGGCGACTCGAGGTCGACGCGCCGACCGGTGCCGGGGTGCTCGAAGCCGAGCCGGTGCGCGTGCAGCCACTGCCGGGCCAGGCCCAGTCGCGCCGACAGGACCGGGTCCGCGCCGTAGGTGACGTCGCCGACGCAGGGGTGGCGCAGCGCGGACATGTGCACCCGGATCTGGTGCGTGCGCCCCGTCTCCAGGTGCACCTCCAGCAACGACGCGGCGGGGAAAGCCTCGAGCGTGTCGTAGTGGGTGACGCTCGGTTTGCCGTCCTCGACGACCGCCCACTTGTAGGAGTGCGTCTTGTGACGACCGACAGGGGCGTCGACGGTCCCCGACGACGGGTCCGGGTGTCCCTGGACCAGCGCGTGGTACGTCTTGTCGACGGTCCTCTCGCGGAACTGGTCCTTCAGGGAGGTGTAGGCGCGCTCGGACTTGGCGACCGCCATCAACCCCGACGTGCCGACGTCGAGCCGGTGCACGACGCCCTGGCGTTCCTGCGCCCCGGAGGTGCTGATCCGGTAACCGGCGGCGGCGAGGCCGCCGACGACCGTGGGTCCGGCCCAGCCGGGGCTGGGGTGGGCAGCCACGCCGACGGGCTTGTCGACGACCACGACGTCGTCGTCGTCCATCACGACCGTCATTCCGGGCACGACGCCACCGGGGGCGGGGGCGTCGGGCTCGGCCGGGAGCTCGACCTCGAGCCAGCCGCCGGCCAGCAGACGGTCGGACTTGCCGACCGGGCGACCGTCGAGCAGGACGTGGCCGCCGGCCGCGAGCTCGGCGGCGTAGGTGCGGGAGACCCCGAGGAGCCGGGCGAGACCGGCGTCGGCGCGCTCGCCCTCCAGGCCGTCGGGGACGGGCAGCGATCGGTGGCTCATGCGCCTCGGTCCGGGTCGGTGGGGCGGGTGGCGTGGTCGTCGGGGGTGCCGGGGGCGTGCGAGGACCTCTCCGCGGGGAGGCCGGGCTGGAACGGGACGTCACGGACCGACAGCAGCACGATCAGCACGGCACCGCTGACGACCGCCATGTCGGCGACGTTGAAGATCGGCCAGCGGGGCAGCTCCAGGAAGTCGACGACCTCCCCGCGACCCACGCCCGGCGCGCGGAGCAGCCGGTCCGTGACGTTGCCCAGCGCGCCGCCGAGCAGGACCCCGACGGACACGGCCCACCAGGTGCTCCAGGTGCGAGCGAGGGCGACCAGCATCGCGACGACGGCGAGGCAGGCGAACGCCGTCAGCACGGGGGTGATGGAGGTACCCAGGCTGAAGGCGGCACCGGAGTTGTAGAACAGGCGGAACCCGAGCACCTCGCCCAGCACGTCGACCCGCTCGCCGGGGACGAGGCGGGACTCGGCGAGGTGCTTGGTGACCTGGTCGAGCACGGCGATGACCGCCGCGACCACCACCCCGAGGACGAGCAGGCGTGCGCGCGGCCTCGGGGGCTGTCCTGCGGTGGAGGTCAGCTCTTGCCGCCGAGGGGGAACCCACCGGTCGCTGGGGCGGCGTTCCCGCCGGAACCAGCACCGCCCGGCTTGCCGGGCGTGCGGCCGGGGACGACCTGGCCCTTGCTGTCCAGGTCCCGGAGCTGGTTCTCGAGATAGCTCTTCAGGCGGCTGCGGTAGTCGCGCTCGAAGCCTCGTAGCTCGTCGATCTTGCGCTCCAACAGCGTGCGCTCCTGCTCGAGGGAGCCGAGCACCTGCTGCTGCTTCTCCTCGGCGTCGTGCACGAGCGTGGTCGCTGTCTCCTTCGCGGTGGACACGAGGCGGTCGCGCTCCTTCTCACCGTTCTGGACGTGCTCGTCGTGCAGCCGCTGTGCCAGGGCGAGCATGCCCGCGACGTCCCCGGTGCCGGTCTGCGAGGCCGCTGCTGCGGCGGCGGCGGGAGCGGCAGAGGACGCGGACGCGGGCGCCGTCGTGGCGGGCGCCGTCGTGGCGGGCGCCGTCGTGGCAGGGGCCGTCGTGGCAGGGGCCGTCGTGGTAGGGGCCGTCGTGGTGGCGGCGGTGGCGTCGCGCACGGTCGCACCGGTCTTGGCGGGACCGGCGGTGTCCGTCGTGCCTGCCGCACCGGGGACCGCTGCCGGGGTGGGCGTCGAGCCGTCCGCCGTGCCGCCGGAGCGCTCGGCGGCAGTGGCCGCTGCGAGCTGGCGGCGGACGTCCTCGTTCTCCGTGGTGAGGCGGCGGAGCTCGGCGACCACCTCGTCCAGGAAGTCGTCGACCTCGTCCTGGTCGTAACCCTCACGGAACTTCGTGGGGTTGAAGCGCTTCTGGACCACGTCGTCTGCTGTCAACGGCATGTCGTCACCTCGTCGGGTTGTGGTGGGGGCGGAGCCACCGCACGGTAGCGGACCGCAGGGGGCAGGAGCCGGCTCGTGCTCGCCGCTAGAAGGAGCGGGCGAGGCTGTCCAGCACGTTGTAGACGATCACGGTGACGAAGAAGAGGATCATGAAACCGAGGTCTAGTCGGATCGAGCCGATCGTCAACGGCGGGATGACCCGACGCAGTGCGTTCAACGGCGGGTCGGTCGCGGAGTAGACGACCTCCAGGGCGACGACCAGAGGACCGGACGGACGCCAGTCACGCGCGAACACACCGATCCAGCCGATGACGAGCCGGGCGAACAGGAGGACCAGGTAGAGGAAGACGACGAACGCAAGGATCCCGAAGACGACGCCCACACCGACAGCCTAGGTGCCGTGAGTACCGGGTCGTACCGGGGCCCGTTCCTCAGGACTGGTTGAACAGACCGGTGTCGGCCGAGATCTCGTGCTTCTCGTTGGTCACCTCGACTGCCGACGGCGAGAGCAGGAACACCTTGTTGGTGACCCGTTCGACCGCACCGTGCAGGCCGAAGACGAGACCGGCGGCGAAGTCCACGAGGCGCTTGGCCTCGACGTCGGTCATGTCGGAGAGGTTCATGATCACGGGTACGCCCTCGCGGAAGTGCTCACCGATGATCTTGGCGTCGTTGTAGGTGCGAGGGTGCACGGCGGTGATGCGCTGCAGGTCACCGGCGGCTCGGACGGCGCTGGGCAGATGCGTCACGGTGGCCCCCCGGGACTCCTCCTGGCGGGCGCGGACGGGGCGCCGCTCCTGCTCGTGCTCCTGCTCGTGCTCGTGCTCCTCGTACTCGTCGTAGCGGTCATCCTCGGCCAGGCCGAGGTACACCAGGGTCTTGCGCAGTGCGCCCATGACGCCCCTTCTTGTGCCGTGTGCCCGACCAGCATGTCGCCGGGCGGGCTGTCGCCCCTACTTCGTCCCCGACGCTAGAGCAGGGCCGGTCTGGAGCCGAGCACCGCAGCCCCGACACGCAGGTGAGTCGCCCCGTGCGCGACCGCCTGCTCGAGGTCTCCGCTCATGCCGGCGCTGACCGCCGTCGCACCGGGGTGCCGGCTCGCCAGAGCGGCCGAGACCTGCCGCAACCGGGTGAACGCCGCGTCGGGGTCCGCGCCCATGGGGGCGACGGCCATGACTCCCAGAAGACGCAGGTGCTCCGCCGCGGCGACCGCGTCGGCGAGCGCCACGAGCCGGTCCTCCGGCACGCCGCCGCGCGTCGGGTCCTGGTCCAGGCTCAGCTGCACGAAGCAGCCGACGACGCGTCCGGACTCGGCCGCACCGTCGGACAACCGCCCCACGAGGCGCTCGTCGTCGACGGAGTGCACCACCTCGGCCAGCCGGCCCACCGACCGCGCCTTGTTCCGCTGCAGCCGACCCACGACGTGCCAACGGAGGCCGGGGACGTCGAGGCGGGCGCGCTTCTCGCGGAGCTCCTGCTCGCGGGCCTCTCCGACGTCGGCCACCCCGAGATCCGCGAGAGCGGCGAGGTCGCCGACGGGGTAGGTCTTGGTGACCACGACGAGGGTGACGTCCTCGACCGGTCGTCCCGCTGACGTGCACGCGTCGGCGACGCGGGTACGGACCCGGGCCAGCGCCACCTCGAGCTCGTCACGGCGGGCCGTGGCGACCTGGAGGTCGTCCGCGCCCGCGTCGCCCTGGCTGCTCACGGGTCGGTGACGACCACGACAGCCGCATGACGCCCGGTGGGTGCGTCGCGGCGGTGGCTGAAGCTGTCGGGATCCTCCACCGTGCACGTCGACCAGGCCTCGTCGACCTGCACCGGCACCGCGGTCCGCGCGGATGCTGCGGCGAGCTGGCTGCGGACACCTGCGGGGATGTCCACCGACGGCGTCCCGGCCCGCGTCGTGGCCGCGGCCGCCGGGACGACCGAGGCGAGGCGGTCACGCATCTCCTCGGGCACCTCGTAGCAACGACCGCACACGGTCGGCCCGACCACCGCAACCAGCGACGTGGCACCGGCTGCGGCGAGGGCGGCCACGGCGACCCCGGCGATCCCCAGGTGCAGGCCGGCCCGACCGACGTGGACGGCTGCGGCGACACCGACCGCGGGGTCACCCAGCAGCAGCGGCATGCAGTCCGCGGCCAGCACGCCGACCGCGGTACCGGGCCTGCGCACGAGCAGGCCGTCCGCCTCGGGGGCGTCACCGTCCCAGGCGCCGTCTACAGCCAGCACCCGGTCGGAGTGGACCTGGCGCGGGAGGAGGAACCGGTCGACCGCCACGCCGAGACGCCCCGCCACCAGAGCGCGGGCAGCATCGGCACCGGGCGCCGTGGGGGCGAGGTCGCGACCACCCGACAGGGCGAACCGCAACCGCCCGAGCACCCGCTCGTGCCGCAGCGGGTCCACGGCCGCGTGGCCGCCCGGCGGCCGGGCGCCCGGTCGGCCCCCGCCGGAGGGGACCGTCACCGACGCGTCACGAACCGGGCTTGACGAAGTCCGGCACGTCGAGGTCGTCGTCGTCCAGGAAGCCGGGACGTCGCCGGTCGGCCGGCAGCTCGACGACCCGGGGCGGGTTGCCCGAGCCCTGGCTCGGGTAGCCCTGCGCCGGGTAGCCGCGCGGGTCACCCTGCTGGGGCTGCTGCTGCTGCTCGCCCTCGTGCTCCTGCGGCTGGCCCGGGGGCTGCTGACCCTGCGAGGGCTGCTGGGGCTGCTGGCCCTGCGGGGCGGGCTGACCGCCCTGGTGGCCCGACGGCTGGTAGCCCTGGGCGGGAGCGGCCTGGTACCCGGACTGGGGCTGGCCGGACTGGGGCTGGCCGGACCGGGGCTGGCCCGACCGGGGCTGCTGGGTGTCCTGGTAGCCGCCGGAGGGTCGCTGGCCGGCCGGAGCTCCCTGCGGCGCCGGGCCGGACGGGCCGGACTGCTGCTGGGGGCCGCCCTGACCCTGGGGGGACTGCCCGTCCTGCCGGGCCGCGGGCTTGGTGTAGAAGTGCGAGCCGGACGCAGCGGCTACGGACTGACGACCGCCGGTGGCCTCGACGGTGTCCTCGTCGTCGAAACCCGCCGCGATGACCGTCACCCGCACCTCGTCGCCGAGCGCGTCGTCGATGACCGCGCCGAAGATGATGTTGGCCTCGGGGTGCGCGGCCTCCTGGACCAGGCGCGCCGCCTCGTTGATCTCGAACAGACCGAGGTCGGAGCCGCCCTGGATGGACAGCAGCACGCCCTGGGCGCCGTCGACGCTCGCCTCGAGCAGGGGGGAGCTGATCGCCATCTCGGCCGCGCAGACCGCCCGGTCCTCGCCGCGGGCGGAGCCGATACCCATGAGGGCGGTGCCGGCCCCCTGCATGACGCTCTTGACGTCGGCGAAGTCGAGGTTGATCAGGCCCGGGGTCGTGATCAGGTCGGTGATGCCCTGCACGCCGGACAGCAGCACCTGGTCGGCGGAGCGGAACGCGTCCAGCACGCTGATGCCGCGGTCGCTGATCTGCAGCAGCCGGTCGTTGGGGATGGTGATGAGTGTGTCGACCTCGGCCTGCAGCTGCGCGATCCCGTTGTCGGCGCTCAGCGCACGACGTCGGCCCTCGAACGTGAACGGCCGGGTGACGACACCGATCGTCAGGGCGCCGAGCGAACGGGCGATCTTGGCGATGACCGGCGCGCCGCCGGTACCCGTGCCGCCGCCCTCGCCCGCGGTCACGAAGACCATGTCGGCCCCGCGGAGGACCTCCTCGATCTCCTCGGCGTGGTCCTCGGCGGCCTTGCGGCCGACCTCCGGGTCGGCTCCGGCACCGAGCCCGCGGGTGAGGTCGCGACCGACGTCGAGCTTGACGTCGGCGTCGCTCATCAGCAGGGCCTGGGCGTCGGTGTTGACCGCGATGAACTCGACGCCCCGCAGGCCGACCTCGATCATGCGGTTGACCGCGTTCACGCCGCCGCCGCCGACTCCGACGACCTTGATGACGGCGAGGTAGTTCTGCGGTGCGGCCATGGGCGGTACCTCTCGCTTCGTTGCCGGGTGCCCCCGTACGGGGCAACGCTGGTCCGGTCCTAGCTCTAACCCTCCGGTAGAGGGTTATTGTTATGTCAGCTGGTCCTGGTGAGGACCGTAGTACGCCCGGAGGGTCGGGCGGCTACCGAGCCTGGTGTGTCGGGCGCCGGGTCGTCCAGGATCAGGGCGTGACGGCCGGTGCGCTCGGCGCAGAGACGTCGTAGACCGACGCCGGGACGGTCTGCATCAGGCCCAGGAGCACCTCGACCTTGCGGGCGGAGTCCTCCGAGCCCCCCCAACGGACGTCCTTGCCGTCGACCACGAGCCGGACGTCGGCCGGCGAGGTCGCCGACAGGTCGCTGGTGCGGCCCTGCATCTGACGAGGCAGGGCCGCCAGCACGTGCCTCGCCGCGGCGAGGGTGTCGGTGCCGGCACGGGTGACGTCGACCCTGAGCAGAGGGACCTCCGCCGGAGGCGTGTCGCCGCTGGCAAGCACGACCCCGTCGGCGTCAACCACGTCGAAGCCTCCCCCGGTCGCGGGCACGGCGGCCACGGCGACCCGCTCGGTGACCACGACGCCGAGGGTCCGGGGCCAGCGGCGCTCGACCTGCACGTCCAGCACCAGCGGCAGCTCACGGACCCGGTCGGCGACCGCCCCGACGTCGACGGCTGCCAACGGCGTGCCGACGGCATCGGCGGCAAGGGCCTGGACCTGCTCCGCAGGCACCCGGTCGGTCCCGGTGACCACGACGGCCCGGGTGTCCAGGTGGCCGGCGTCCCACGCCCACCAGGTGAGACCGGCGAGCGCACCGAGTACCAGCAGCAGGACCCCGGCGCCGACCACACGGGCACGCAACGAGACCCGGCGCACATCCGCGACCCGGTCGTCGAGCCAGGTGACGCTCATCCGCCGACCCGCTCCGCGAGGGCCCGGACCAGCGCCGGGGCGAGGTCGGTGACGTCGCCGGCGCCCAGGGTGAGGACGAGGTCACCGCGCCTGGCGCTGCGCGCGAGCAGCGCGACCGCCTCGTCCCGGTCCGGCACGAACCGCGCCCCCGGCACGCCCGCGGAGACCAGCCCGCCGTCGACCCCGGGTTCGGGGTCCTCGCGCGCGCCGTAGACGTCGAGCACCACCACCGAGGCCGCGTCCGACAGCGCGGTCGCGAAGCCCTCGGCGAAGAGCCGGGTGCGGGAGTAGAGGTGCGGCTGGAACAGGACATGGACCTTGCCCCGCCCGGCGACCGTGCGGGCGGCGGCGATGGTCGCGGCGACCTCGGTCGGGTGGTGGGCGTAGTCGTCCACGACCCGCACGCCGCCGGCCTCCCCGACCGGCTCGAACCGGCGCCTGGCGCCGGTGAAGCCCGCGAGACCGGCCACGACCCGCTCCGGGTCCAGACCGAGCCCGACGACGGCTGCGGTGAAGGCGAGGGCGGCGTCGGCCAGGTTGTGACGTCCGGGTACCTGCAGGCGTAGCTCCCATCGACCGGGCGTCGGTGCGTCGCCCTCGGCGGTGACCAGACGGGCCGCCGCGAGCTCGCCGTCGCCCAGCTCGGCCTTCGGGTCCACCACGAGCCGCACGTCGGCGTCCGGTGCCTCCCCCACCGTCAGCACCCGGCGGCCGTCCGGGCCGTCGTCACCGGCCAGGGAGCGGGCCAGGGCACGGGAGCCCCGGTCGTCCGCGCCGACCACCAGCAGGCCGCCGGGCTGCACCCGGTCGGCGAAGCGTGCGAACGCCGCGTGCACCGCCTCGACGTCGCGGTAGTGGTCGAGATGGTCGGCCTCGACGTTGCTGACGACCGCGACGTCCGGGCGGTAGGCGAGGAACGAGCCGTCGGACTCGTCCGCCTCGGCGACGAACACCCGGTCCTTGCCGCGTCGGGCGTTGGTGCCGTCCGCGACCAGGTCCGCGCCGATGGCGTAGGACGGGTCGAGCCCGGCGGCGCGGGCGGCCACCGTGAGCATCGAGGTCGTGGTCGTCTTGCCGTGCGTACCGGCGACCGCGACGACGCGGTCGCCGTGCATGAGCCCTGCCAGCGCGACCGAGCGGTGCACCACCGGGACCTCCGCGGCGAGCGCGGCACGGACCTCGGGGTTGTTCTCGCGCACGGCGGAGGACACGACCACCAGGGCCGAACCGCCGACGTGGGCGGCGTCGTGGCCGACGTGGACGTGGGCGCCGGCCCGGATCAGGTCCTGCATCGTGGCGGAGTCGCGGGAGTCGGAGCCGGAGACGATGACCCCGTCGGCGAGCAGCAACCGGACCAGCGCACTCATGCCGGCCCCCCCGGCGGCGACGACGTGGACCGGTCCGGTGCGCAGCAGCCGGAGCAGCTCCTCGCCGCTGACGGTGGTGGAGGGCATCACGAGGGCTCCCGGGCGGCGTGGAGGACGAGGTCGGCGAGGCGGTCGGCGGCGTCGAGCACGCCGAACCCACGCGCCGCGGCGGACATGGTGCGCAGCCGGTCGGGCTCGCGCAGGACGGGCAGCAGGGTGGTGGCCACCCAGCGGGGGGTGAGGGCGGCGTCAGCCACCAGCAGGCCACCGCCGGCGGCGACCAGGGCCTCGGCGTTGAGCCGCTGCTCCCCGTTGCCGACCGGCAACGGCACGTAGGCGGCGGGCAGGCCGAGCGCGGCCAGCTCGCAGACCGTGCCCGCCCCCGAGCGGCAGACGACCGCGTCGCAGGCGGCGTAGGCGAGGTCCATCCGGTCCACGTAGGGCACCACGACGTAGCGGGGGCCGGGGTGGCCGCCGTCGGGCGCCGCTGTCGCCGGCAGACCCACGGGCAGCCGGACCTCCTTGCCACGCCCGGACACGTGCAGCACCTGCACGCCCACGGCGGCGAGGTCCGCCGCAGCCTCCGGCATGACGTCGTTGAGCCGTTGGGCGCCCAGCGACCCACCCGTCACCAGCAGGGTCGTCAGGTCGGGGTGCAGGCCGAAGAACTCCCTGGCCCGGGCGCGCAGCGCCGACCGGTCCATGGTGGTGATCGCGCTGCGCAGCGGCATGCCGATCTGCCGGGCGTGGGGCAGGCGGGTCCCGGGGAACGTGGTCGCGACGTCGCGGGTGAGCCGGGCGCCGAGCCGGTTGGCGATACCCGGCATCGCGTTCTGCTCGTGCACCACGACCGGCACGCCGGCACGCCGGGCGGCCAGGTAGGCCGGTGGCGAGACGAAGCCGCCGAAGCCGACGACCACGTCGGCGTCGACGTCGGTGAGCACCCGGCCTGCGTCGCGGACGGCTCCGGCCAGGCGGACCGGCAGGCGCAGCAGGTCCGGCGACGGGCGACGTGGCAGCGGCACGCGGGCCAGGAACCGCAGCGGCAGCCCCGCGGCGGGCACCAGCCGGGACTCCAGCCCCTCCGCCGTGCCCAGCACCGTCAGCCGGGTACGGGGGTCGCGGCGGAGCAGGGCCTCGGCCGTGGCCAGCAGGGGCGCCACGTGACCCGCGGTACCGCCCCCGGCGAGCACGACGGACACGGCGCGGGCCCCGGCCCGGTCCAGGCCGGTCACCGGCGCGGGCGGGCGGTGACGCGCGGGCGTGGCAGCCGGACGTCGCTGACCACCGCTGCGCCCGAGCGCGCGGTCCGTGCGCTGGTGGCGAGGGCCTCGCGGGCCCCGGGCTCGACCCGCGCGAAGGACATCACCATGCCGAGAGCGACCATGGTCGTCACCAGCGACGAGCCGCCGCTGGAGACCAGGGGCAGCGGGACGCCCACGACGGGCAGCACGCCGATGACCACACCGATGTTGATGAGCGCCTGGCCCAGCACCCACACCATGACGCCGCTGGTGGCGATGACCACGAACGGCTCCTGGGCGCGCTGGGCCACCCGGACCATCCCCACCGCCAGGGCGACGAACAGCGCCAGCACCGCGAGCGTGCCGGGCAGGCCGAGCTCCTCACCGACGATGGCGAAGATGAAGTCGTTGTGCGCCTCCGGCAGCCAGGCCCACTTCTCGCGGCTCGCACCCAGGCCCAAGCCCCACCAGCCGCCGGAGGCCAGCGCCCACATGCCGTGGGTGGGCTGCCAGCACTCGCCGTAGATGTCGGTGCACTGCTGCCCGGACAGCCACGCCTGGATACGGGTGATGCGGTGCTGCTCCTGCAGCACCAGGGCCCCCACGCCCGCCGCGGCGACCGCCCCGCCGAGCAGGAAGTAGCGCAGCGGGGTCCCCGCCGCGTACAACACCCCGGCCAGCAGCATCAGCACGACCAGCGCCGTGCCCAGGTCCCGCCCGGCCAGCACCAGGCCGAGGGCCAGCAGGCCCACCGGGAAGAGGACCGGTACCAGGGCGTGCCCGAGGCTGCCGAGCAGGTCGCGCTTGCGGGACAGGACCGCAGCGGCCCAGACCACCAGCGCCAGCTTGATCGCCTCGCTGGGCTGGGCGGTGAACCCGCCGACGGCGATCCAGTTCCGGTTGCCGTTGACCTCCACGCCGAGACCGGGCACGAAGACCAGCGACTGCAGGACGAGCGCGAACACCAGCGCCGGCCAGGCGAGCCGCTTCCACCACAGCACGGGCAGCCGGGCGGCGATCAGCATCAGGGGCAGGCCGACGGCGGCGAACATGATCTGCCGGCCGGCGATGGACCACGGGTTGCCCGACGTGGCGTAGGACTCCACGCTGCTCGAGCTGAGCACCATCAGCAGCCCGAACACCAGCAGCAGACCCGTCGCCGAGGCCACGAGCACGAACGACGTCACGGGGGTGTCGAGGGAGTCCACCCAGCGGCGAAGCGGGCCGGGCAGCCAGGAGACGAACCGGTCCTGGACGGGCCCGGCGCCGCCACCGGGGCGCTCCTGCAGGGTGGTCATGCGCCCGGTCCGTCCGACGGTCCGCCGGCTGCCCGTGCGACCGCCCCCGCGAACGCGTCCCCGCGGGCTACGTAGGACGTGAACTGGTCCATGGACGCCGCTGCGGGCGCCAGCAGCACAGTTGCCCCCGGCACGGCGAGGGCGGCGGCCGCCGCGACGACACGGTCCATGAACCGCCCGGCGTCGGCGTCGTCGAGGGGTCCCACGCGCCCAGTGTCGGGGGGGTCGACGAGGACGACGGGGATCTGCGGCGCGTGTCGCCGCAGTGCCGCGGCGAGCAGGTCGCGGTCGGCACCGATCAGGACCGCGCCCAGCAGCCGCGACGCGTGACGGTGCACCAGGTCGTCGTAGTCCGCCCCCTTGGCGATGCCCCCGGCGACCCAGACGACCTGCTCCGAGGCGGCCAGCGACGCGTCGGCGGCGTGCGGGTTGGTGGCCTTGGAGTCGTCGACCCAGCGGACACCGGCGACGGTGCCCAGCGCTGCCGCACGGTGCGGCGGCAGGCGTGCGGCCCGCAGGCCGTCCCGCACGGCCGCCGCAGGCACCCCGAGGGAGCGGGCCAGGGCGGCGGCGGCGAGGGCGTTGGCCACCACGTGGGCCGGGACCGGTTCGCCCGCCAGGGCGACCAGGTCGGCCACCGTGCTCAGCTCGGCGGCGGCCCGGTCGCGCTCGAGGATGAACGCGCGGTCCACCAGCAGGCCCTCGACCACTCCGAGGTCCCCCGCTGCCGGCGCCCCGAGACCGAAGCCGACGGCGCGGCAGCCCTCGGCGACGTCGGCCTCGCTGACCATGCCCGTGGTGACGGGGTCGGCGAGGTTGTGCAGGCACGCGACCCGGGTCCGCGCGTAGACCACGGCCTTGGCGTCACGGTAGGCCTGCGGCCCGCCGTGCCAGTCCAGGTGGTCCGGTGCGACGTTCAGGCAGGCAGAGGCGAACGGGGCCACCGTGCGGACCAGGTGCAGCTGGAAGCTGGACAGCTCGACGGCGACCACGTCGTAGCCGGCCGGGTCCCTCACCACGTCGACCAGCGGGGTGCCGATGTTGCCCGCGGTGCGGGCCCGCAGGCCCGCCGCGAGCAGGATCTGGCCCAGCAGCTCCACGGTGGTCGTCTTACCGTTCGTTCCGGTCACGACCAGCCACGGCGGGCCGTCTGGACCCTGCAGGCGCCAGGCGAGCTCGACCTCGCCCCACACGGTCACCCCGGCGGCAGCGGCGGCCAGCAGGACGGGGTGGCCGGGGCGCCAGCCCGGAGAGGCGATCAGCAGGTCGACCGCCGCGAGCTCTGCGGCCGGGTCGTCGGCGAGGCGACGCGCGTCCTCGCCCAGCACCAGCCGGGCGCCCAGCACCTCCAGCAGCCGGGCCCGCTCGGCGGCGGCGCTGCCCGGTGCCGGGACGGTGTCGTCGACGACCACGACCTCGCAGCCGCGCTCCAGCAGGGCGTCGGCTGCGGAGAAGCCCGACAGGCCGAGCCCCGCCACGAGGGCGGCCGTGCCCCGCAGGTCGCAGTCCAGGCCGTCGACCCGGGCGGTCGCTGATGCGCGGTCCCTCATGCGCCGACCACCCACTCGGCGTAGAACACCCCGAGCCCGGCCCCCACGCAGAGCCCGGCGATGATCCAGAACCGGATGACGATGGTCACCTCGTGCCAGCCCTTGAGCTCGAAGTGGTGCTGCAGCGGTGCCATCCGGAACACCCGCTTGCCCGTGACCTTGAACGCGCCGACCTGGATGATGACCGAGGCGGTGATGACCACGAACAGCCCGCCCAGGATGACCAGCAGCAGCATGGTGTGGGTCGTGATCGCGAGGCCGGCGATGGCTCCGCCGAGCGCCAGCGACCCGGTGTCGCCCATGAAGATCTTGGCAGGGGACGCGTTCCACCACAGGAACCCGAAGCAGGCCCCGAGCAGGGCGGCCGCGACGACGGCGAGGTCACGCGGGTCGCGCACCTGGTAGCACTGCCGGGCTACCTCGTCCCCGCAGGCCTGCCCGGACTGCCAGACGCCGATCAGGGTGTAGGCGGCGAACACGAACAGGCTGGCCCCGGTGGCGAGCCCGTCGAGACCGTCGGTGAGGTTCACGCCGTTGCTGGTCGCGGCGATCATCAGGTACGCCCAGACCACGAACAGCAGCGTCCCCGCGACCCCGCCCGCGAAGGCCAGGTCGAGCATCGAGATGTCACGGATGAAGGAGATGGTGGTGGACGCCGGGGTCAGGCCCGTCTCGTCGGGGAGCTGCAGCGACAGGACCGCGAACGTGATCGCCACCAGGGACTGACCGAGCAGCTTCTGCCACGACCGCAGGCCCAGGCTGCGCTGGTTGCGGATCTTGGTGAGGTCGTCCAGCAGCCCCACCCCCCCGAGCCCCGTCATCAGGCCCAGCACGAGGACGCCGGACCAGGTCAGCGGGGTCAGGGTCACCGCGTGCGCGAACAGGTACGACAGCACCACCGCGACGATGATCACCGTCCCGCCCATGGTGGGCGTGCCACGCTTGATGTGGTGCGTGGTGGGGCCGTCGTCGCGGATGAACTGGCCGTACCCCTGACGCACGAGCAGCCGGATGAACAACGGGGTGGCCAGCAGCGTGAGCACGAGGCTCGCACCGGCGGCCACGAGCACGGTCCTCATCGGGTGGTCTCCTGTCTGGTGTGCCCGGGGTCTGGGGGCTGCTGGGCGGCGAGGGTGTCGCCGAGGCGCCACAGCCCCACGGAGTTGCTGGCCTTGACCAGGACCACGTCCCCGGGGAGCAGCTCGGAGTCCAGCAGGGCGAGGGCGGCGGGGGCGTCGTCCACCAGCACCGACTCCTCGCCCCAGCTGCCCTCCTGGACAGCTCCGGCGTCGATGTGCAGCGCGCCCCGGCCGACCACCACCAGGCGGGCGATGTTGAGCCGCACGGCGAGGCGCCCGATCCGGTCGTGCTCGACCCGGGAGTCCTCCCCCAGCTCGAGCATCTCCCCCAGCACGGCCCAGGTGCGCCGAGGCGGGGTCGCGCTGCGGCCCATGTGGGCCAGGGCACGGAGCGCGGCCGCGACGGCCTCGGGCGAGGCGTTGTAGGCGTCGTTGACGATCCGGACGCCGTCGGGCCGGTCGAGGACCTCCATCCGGAACCGGCTGCCGGTCCCGGACCGGCCGAGCCCCTCGGCCACCACGTCGACCGGGACCCCCAGGTGCAGGGCGACCGCGGCGGCGGCGAGGGCGTTGCCGAGGTGCTGCTCCCCGGTCAGGGTGAGCGCCACGGGCACGGCCGCCGCCGGGTCGACACCGTCCCGGGCGTCCAGCAGGCCGAACCGGAGCCGGGCGTCGGTGTCGAGCTCGACGTCGACGGCCTGGACGTGGTTGCCCTCCCCCTCCCCGAACAGCAGCACGGGCGCGTCGGTGCGGCCGGCCATGGCGCGCACGGCCGGGTCGTCGCCGTTGAGGACGGCCAGGGAGCCCGGGCGGTCCGCGTCCAGGGCCTGCACCAGCTCCCCCTTGGCCGCTGCGATGGCCTCGCGGCTGCCGAACTCGCCGAGGTGGGCGCTGCCGACGCCGAGCACGACCGCGACGTCAGGTCGGGCGACCTCGCACAGGTGGCCGATGTGCCCGGTTCCGCGCGCACCCAGCTCCAGGACCAGGAACCGGGTGCTGCCGTCGGCCCGGAGCACGGTCAGCGGCAGGCCCAGCTCGTTGTTGAACGAGCCGTGGGTGGCGACGAGGGCGTCGCCGTGACCGGCATGGCGGAGCACCCCGGCGAGCAGGTCCTTCGTGGTCGTCTTGCCGGCGCTGCCGGTGATGCCCACGGTCACCAGGCCACCCTCGACGAGACGACGGTGGGCGGCGGTCGCCAGGATGCTCAGGGCCTGCACGCCGTCGCCCACGACGACCGCGGGGCCGGGCAGGGGCTCGTCGGGCTCGCGCTCCAGCAGGACTGCGGCGGCGCCGGCGGCGAGGGCGGCTCCGGCGTAGGCGTGGCCGTCGACGTGCTCCCCCGGCAGCCCGGCGAACAGGTCGCCGGGGCGCACGGCGCGGGAGTCGACGACGGCGGTGCCCGTGATCGGCGGCAGCCCACGGCCGCCCGGACCGGTGCCCCCGGCCGCGGCCGACAGCGGCAGCAACCGGCCGCCGACCAGCTCGGCGACCTCGGCGGCGTCGCGGGCGATCACGGTGCGTCCCCGTCGGCGGGGACCCAGCGGGCCAAGGCGTGGCGGGCGACCGCGCGGTCGTCGAAGGGCGTCGTGGTGCCGCCGGCGCTCTGACCCGTCTCGTGACCCTTGCCGGCCAGCAGCACGGTGTCCGCGGGGCCGGAGCACGCCGCCAGCGCCGCCGCGACGGCCTCGGCGCGGTCGCCGACCTCCGCCGAGGGCGCACGGACCCCGGCCAGGACCGCGGCGCGGATCGCGGCGGGGTCCTCGGTGCGGGGGTTGTCGTCGGTCACCACGACCAGGTCGGCTCCCGAGGCCGCCGCCCCCATGCCCGCCCGCTTGCCGCGGTCGCGGTCGCCGCCTGCGCCGAGGACCACGACGAGCCGGCCGGGGGTGGCCTCGCGCAGGGCGGCGACCGCACCCGCGACGGCATCCGGGGTGTGGGCGTAGTCGACGACCACGAGCGGGCGGTCCTTGCCGTCGGGCAGCACCACGCGCTCCATCCGTCCGGGCACGCCGCCCACGCGGCCGAGCGCGGCCGCGAGGTCGTCGGCGGTCACGGTGGCACCGTCCGGCAGCAGGGCCGGGGCCGCCGAGCCGTCGAGGCCGGCGGCGGGGCGGCGGTCCGCCAGCAGGAGGTGCGCGGTCGTGAGGGCCAGGGCGGCGTTGGTGGCGTTGAACCCGCCCGGCATCCCCAGCTGCAGCTCGAGGGTCCGTGCGCTGCCGGCATCGCCGAACGGGCCGGTGAGCTCGAGGCGCTGGTGACCCGAGGGCCGCACGGCCGTGACGGTCACGGTCACGTCGGCCGCGGCCCCCGTCGTCCCTGCACCGGTCCCGACGGTGAGGACCCGCAGCCCCGCCGCCCGGGCGGCCCTGGCGACCTCGACGCCGCGCGGGTCGTCGACGCCGACGACGGCCGTACCGGCGAAACCGTCCGTGAACAGCCGGAGCTTGGCCGCGAAGTACGCCTCGATGGTGCCGTGGAAGTCGAGGTGGTCGCGGCTGAGGTTGGTGAAGACGACGACCGCGAAGCGGGTGCCGTCGACCCGGTGCTGGGCCAGGGCGTGGCTGGAGACCTCGGCGCAGACGGCCCTGCAGCCGGCGTCGGCCATCTCGCGAAGCAGCCGCTGCAGGTCGGGGGCCTCCGGGGTGGTGAACGCGCTGGCGAGCTCGGTGTCGAGGATCCGGGAGCGGATGGTGCCGATCAGGCCGGTCGGGACCCCGACGGCGCGCAGCAGCTCCTCCACCAGCGACGACACCGTGGTCTTGCCGTTGGTGCCCGTCACCCCGACCAGCGACACCTCGTGCGAGGGGTGGCCGAGCACGTCGGCGGCGACCGGGCCCAGCCGACGGCGCGGGTCGTCGGTGACCAGCAGGGGCGGGACCGTCGCGAGGGCACCCGCGAGCAGGGAGTGGACCAGGTCGGCCCCCTCGGGGTCGGTCAGGACGGCGGCGGCACCGGCGGCGACGACCTCCTGGGCGAAGCGGGCGCCATGGGTGGTCCCGCCCGGGAGGGCTGCGTACAGCTGGCCGGGGCCGACCCGGCGGGAGTCCAGACAGGTACCCCTGACCTGCACGTCCGCACCGCTGGGGGCGGCGCAGCGCAACTGGAGGGCATGACGGACGGCGAGGTCGCCGACCGTCGCAGGGGTGAGCGGCACGCCGCGGAGGCTACCGTCCGCCGTGGGCGTCGGACCGGAGGTGATCAGCACCGCGGCTCACCACGTCAGGGGGTACGGGGTGGGGGCCTCGTCAGAGCTCGGCACGCCCTCGGCGGCGAGTGCGGCGCTCATGATCTTCTGGAAGACCGGTGCGGCGGTGCTGCCGCCGAAGATGCCGGACTTGGGGTCCTGCACCGACACCGCGACCACGATCTCGGGTGCCTCGGCGGGGGCGAAGCCGATGAAGGAGGCGGTGTACCCGCAGTACCCGCCGCACTCGGCGTCGTAGCGCTGGGCCGTGCCGGTCTTGCCCGCGATCCGGTATCCGGGGACGACGGCGTTCTCGCCCGTCCCACCCTCGCCCGTCGCGGACTCCAGCATGGACCGGACCGCTGCGGCGGTCTCGCTCGACAGCACGCGCTCGGACTCGCCCGTGGGCTCGGGGACGAGGTCGCCGTCGCCGTCGCGGGTCCCCACGAGCACCGAGGGCTCCACCCGGACGCCGTCGTTGGCGATGGTCTGGAACACGGACGCGATCTGCACCGCGTTGACGCTGACCCCCTGGCCGAACATCACGGTGTAGCGCTGCGACCCGGACCAGGTGCTGGGCTCGGCGAGGATGCCGGGGGACTCCCCGGGCAGGCCCAGGCCGGTGGGCTGCCCGTAGCCGAACGCCTCGAACCAGGCGTGCATCTGCTCGTTGGTCATCGCCTCGCCGGCCAGGATGGTCCCGACGTTGCTGGACTCCGCCAGGATCCCGGCCGTGGTCAGGCGCTCCTCGGCGTGCGCGTGGGAGTCCTTGAACCTGCCGCCGCCGCGGGCGATGGTGTCGGCGACCGTGAACGGCGTCTCCGGGGCGAGCAGGCCCTCCTCGAGCCCCGCGGCGATGGTGATGACCTTCGACGTGGAACCGGGTTCGAACGTCTCGGTGACCGCCCGGTTGCCGCGGTTCGTGCTGTCGGCGGAGGACGGGTCGTTGGGGTCGAAGCCGGGGGCGTTGGCCATCACCAGGAGCTCACCTGTGTCCACCCGCATCGCGACCACGGTGGCCGACTCCGCGCCGGAGGCCTTGACCGCCTGGGCGAGGGCGTCCTCGGCCATCCACTGCAGGTCGCGGTCGAGGCTGATCACCACGTCGGAGCCGTCCACAGGGGGCTTCTCCTCCGTGGCACCGCCGGGGATGGGGCGGGCGGCACGGCTCTCGCCGCTCACCTCGTACCTCAGGTAGCCGTCCTCACCGGACAGCTGCTCGTCCAGGCTGAGCTCGAGACCGGCCAGGCCGTCGCCCTCGTCGCCGACGAAGCCGACGACGCCGCCCGACACCGGGCCCGCCGGGTAGGTGCGCCGGGACGCCTGCTCGCTGAGCAGGCCGCCGATCCGCAGCTCCAGGACCTTCCGGTAGACCTCAGGCGCGATGTCCTTGGCGACATAGGCGAAGCGGGCGTCGCCGTCGAGGCGCTCGGTGAGGGTCTCCACGTCCAGGCCCAGGACCGGGGCAAGGCGGGCAGCGGCGGCACGCGGACCGGCCCGGCGCGGGTCGTCGGGGTCGACATAGGTCGCGATCAGGGTCTGGTCGGCGGTGATGTGCCGCTTCTCCACGGTGGAGGCGAGGACCTGTCCGTTGCGGTCGACGACGTCGCCGCGGTGGGCGGGCAGGTCCGAGGTGCGGGTCCGGCTCTCCAGCGCCTCCTGCGCGAGCGCGGTCGACTCCAGGCCCTGGATCTGGAACAGCTTGCCCGCGTACAGGCTGCAGACGACGCAGACGACGACCAGGGCCACGCGCAGGCGCAGAGAGGTGCGGCCGGTGCGAGGGCTCCGACCACGGGGGCCGACAGGGCCACGAGCACGGGGGCCGACACTGCCGCCGGGACCGGGGCGTGACGTGCCGGAACGGGCCCCGGGGGCCCCTCTCGACGTCGATCCCCGGTGGTCCGTCATGCGTCGTGCCTGCCCTTCGTCGCCTGGTCCTGACCGGTGCTCGTTCTAGGGTCGAACGTATGGCTCACTCGTCCGCGACGACCGGTGGCGCGCCGGTCCCGTCCGACTCCAGCACGATCGTCTGCTGCGCCGGGCCCATCCCGAGACGGGTGGCCTTCGCCGCGAGCGAGGCCGGAGCGGACTCCACCAGGAGCTGCTGCTCCAGCGACTGCTGGCTCTCCACCAGCAGGACCCGCTCGGAGTCCAGCTCCGACAGCGTGAACGCGTTGCCCGAGATCGCGACGTTGAGCAGCAGCAGACCCAGCATCAGCACACCGAGCAGGGCCGTGCAGCCCAGCAGGAACCCGACCCGGTGCGGCGCGAGGTCGGGCCGCTCGACGACCCGCATGCGGGGACGCGCCTGCTCCGGCGCGGTCTGGGGAAGCGCGCGTGCCGTGGCGGCAGAGCCCCTCGTACCCACGACGTCCCCGCTGCGGGCGACGCCCGTGCGGGCGGCGGGCACCTGCGCCGGGCCGGTCCGGGTGGCACCGGTACGTGCGCCGCCATTCCGGGCGTCGCCGGTCCGGGTGGTACCGGTCCGGGTGGCACCGGTACGTGCGCCGGGCTGGCGGTTGCCCGCGGCGGGGCGGGTGGTGCGCCCGCCTGCCGGGCGGCCGGGAGCGGGACGGGCGGGACGGGGGGCCAGGGCGGGTGCGCTCACGACGACCTCCTCATGACGGCGCGCAGCCGGACGGATGCTGCGCGAGGGTTGGCGTCGATCTCGGCCTCGGTGGCCTTGGTGGCGCCCTTGACGAGCAGCGCGTAGGGGGCGGGTGCAGGCTCGACCGGCAGGCCGGGCGGTGCGTCCACGGTGCTGACCGCGGCGAAGGCCCGCTTGACCAGGCGGTCCTCGCCGGAGTGGTAGGACATCACGACCATCCGGCCGTCCGGGGCGAGCCGCTCGAGCCAGCCGGGCAGGGCGCGCGCCAGGCCGGCGATCTCGTCGTTGACCTCGATGCGCAGCGCCTGGAAGAGCCGCTTGGCGGGGTGGCCGCCGGTGCGCCGCGCCGCGGCCGGGACCGCGTCGTAGACGAGCTCGACCAGGCGCGCGCTGCTGGTGAACGGCTCCTGGGTCCGTGCGGCGACGACGGCCCGGGCGATACGGACGGCGAACTTCTCGTCCGCGTACGACCGCATGATCCGGACGAGCCCCCGCTCGGGATAGGTGTTGAGCACGTCGGCCGCCGTCGGCCCCGTGTCGCCCATCCGCATGTCGAGCGGCGTGTCGCGGGCGTAGGAGAACCCTCGCGCGTCGAGGTCCAGCTGCATGGACGACACGCCCAGGTCGAGCAGGACCCCGTCGACCCGCGTGGCCCCGGCGGCGGCCAGGACGTCCTCGACGTCGTCGTGCACTGCCGCTACCGGGACGAAGCGGTCACCGGCACCGGCGAGCCGGCGGCCGGCCTCGGCGAGGGCGACCGGGTCGCGGTCCACCCCGACGACCCGCGCCTGCGGTGCCGCGGCCAGCAGCGCCGCGGCGTGACCGCCCAGGCCGAGGGTCCCGTCCACGACGACGGCGCCCGGGTGCTGCAGGGCCGGCAGCAGCAGGTCGACGCAGCGCTCGAGCATCACCGGGACGTGGGCGGCCCTGCCCGGGGTCCCGTCCGTACCGTCGGGGCCGACGACCTCGGTCATGCGGTCCTCCAGGTGGCGGTGGCGGGCGGGGGCTGCACCGACCGGTCGGGTCCCTCGCCGCCGAGGACCGGCCTGGCACCGGGGAAGGTGAGCCAGGACGACCGCGGCGGCGGGAGACCCCACCGGTCGGGTGGGGGTCCGGGTGCTCACAGCACACCCGGGAGGATCTCGGTGGAACGCTCGGCGAAAGCCTGCTCGCCCTCGGCCTGCAGGCCCTGCCAGGTGGCGGCGTCCCAGATCTCCAGGCGTCGCCCGACCCCGAGGACCGCCAGCTCGCGGTCCAGACCGGCGTACTCGCGCAGCAGCGGCGCGATGGTGACCCGGCCCTGCTTGTCGGGGACCTCGTCCTGCGCCCCCGCCAGCAGCATGCGGGAGTAGTCGCGGGCGTCCTTGTTGGTCAGGGGGGCACCCGCCAGCTCGTCGACGAGGCTCTCGAAGGAGCCGCGGGAGAACGCGAACACGCAGCGCTCCTGCCCGCGCGTCATGACGATCCCGCCGTCGAACGCGGACCTCCACTTGGCGGGCAGGACGAGGCGGTGCTTGTCGTCCAGGCGGGGGGAGAACGTCCCGAGGAACATCGCCACCCCTTCTCCTGCGCACGTCGGACCCAACGGTCTCCACGTTACTCCACTTCGCTCCACTCGGGGACGCTCGTGCTCCACCGGCCTGATCCACTGCGACGTCGTCACTGCTCAGGAGGGCCGGCGCACCTGCCCGCGGGCAGGGTCCCGGCCGCCCTGCGGCTCCGGCCCCCGCGGTGACGGACTGCCCGCCGGCGTCCCGACCTGCACCGACACCACAGGGTCCCGGCCCCCACGGCCCCGGCCGGACGACGGGTCGGGCCCGGTGGAGCGCGGTGGAGGGCCCACCGCACGAAGTCCCCGCATCGGGGGGGGGACCACCGTGCGACGATCTGCCCGAGAGCTGACGACGGAGGGGTTCATGACGACGGTCGAGGGGCAGGCGCCGACGCTGGCGGAGGCGGCGGCCACCGCGGGGGCGGTGCGCCTGGCCGTGCAGCAGGTGGTGGTGGGCAAGGACGAGGTCGTCGAGCTGGCCCTGGTGACGCTGCTGGCGGAGGGGCACCTGCTGGTCGAGGACGTCCCCGGGGTCGGCAAGACGCTGCTGGCGAAGGCGCTGGCGCGCAGCATCGACTGCTCCGTCCGGCGGATCCAGTTCACGCCCGACCTGCTGCCCAGCGACGTGACCGGTGTGAGCATCTTCAACCAGGAGCGCGGGGACTTCGAGTTCCGTCCGGGGGCGGTGTTCGCCAACGTCGTCATCGGTGACGAGATCAACCGTGCCTCGCCCAAGACGCAGTCCGCCCTGTTGGAGTCCATGGAGGAGCAGCAGGTCACCGTGGACGGCACGACCTATCCCCTGCCACCGCCGTTCCTGGTGGTCGCGACCCAGAACCCGGTCGAGATGGACGGCACGTACCCCCTGCCGGAGGCCCAGCGCGACCGGTTCATGGTGCGGGTGGCGATGGGCTACCCCCGCCCGGAGGACGAGCTCCGCCTGCTGGACACCCACGTCGGGGTCGACCCGCTGCTGCAGCTGCGCCCCGTCGCCGATGCCGAGGGCGTGCGGCGAGCCATCAGGGCCGCGCGGGGCGTGCACGTGTCCGACGCCCTTCGCCGCTACGTCCTGGACCTCTCCCATGCCACCCGCACCCATCCGGACCTCCGCCTGGGCGCCTCGCCGCGGGCGGGGCTGCAGCTGGTGCGTGCGGGACGGGCGCTGGCGGCGCTCCAGGCGCGCGACCACGTGCTGCCCGACGACGTCCAGCGGCTCGCCGGGCCGGTGCTGGCGCACCGCCTGCTGCCCAGCGCGCGGGGGCGGACCGCCCGCAAGGACCCGCTCGCGGTGGTGCGAGAGATCGTGGCCTCGACCCCCGTCCCCGGGGCCAGGGGCTGAGTCGCGCCGTGCGCCTGGCGGACCTGCGCGCGTCCTGGGCGGGCCTGACGGCGCGCGGCACGTCGTTCCTCACCGCCGGAGCGGTGGCGTTCGGCTGTGCGCTCGTGCTCGGCCAGGCCGACCTGGTCCGGGTGGCGGGGCTGCTCGCGCTGCTGCCGCTGGTGGTCCTTCTGGCCATGGCGCTGCAGCGGCTCGACCTGGGTGTCGACCGCCGCACGGACCCGCCCCGCGGTGAGGTCGGTCAGGAGGTCGAGGTCCGCGTCGAGGTGGTCAACTGCTCCGCCCGGATGACCCCGGTGCTGCTGTTCGAGGACCTGCTCCCCCCGGGTCTGCAGGCCCTGACCCGCGTCGTGCTGCCCCCGCTGCGACCGCGGGAGTCCGCCCAGGTCGTCTACCGGCTGCGGGCCGGAACGCGGGGCCGGTTCTCCGTCGGCCCGGCCCGTCTGGTGGGTGTGGAGCCGTTCGGCATGGTGGAACGGACCTGGGAGGCCACCAGCCGCGACGACCTGCTCGTCCGCCCGCTCGTGCACCCGCTCAGCAGCGTCATGCCGGTGCGTCGCACCGGACGGGGCGGCGACTCCGACCTGGGCGGGGCCGGGATCGTCGGCGACCCCGACCTGATCGTGCGGGAGTACCGCCAGGGCGACGACCTGCGCCGGGTGCACTGGCCGACGACCGCCCGGCGCGGTGAGCTGATGGTGCGCCCGGACCAGCACCCGCAGGACCACAACGCGGCCGTCCTCGTCGACTCCCGCGCCGACGGTCAGCGCGGCAGCGAGCAGCAGGACACCCTCGAGCTGCTGGTCAGCGCTGCCGCCTCGGTGCTGGTGCACGCCGCCGGCCTCGGCCAGCGCGTCGTCCTGCTCGGCGACGGCCAGGACCCCGCCCCGGGCTCGCACGACAGCGCGCACCGCGACGACGCTGACCACGACCCCGTCGAGGAGGCCCTCGACCGCCTGGCGGTGCTTCGTCCCACCGGGCCGGACACCTTCGCCGTCGCCGTCGAGCAGCTGCCGCTGTGGAACCCTTCCATGGTCGTCGCGCTGCTCGGCGAGGTCGGGCCGGAGGACGTCGAGGTGCTCGCCGGCACCGCCCGCGACGCCTCCCGCGCGGCGTTGGTCTGCGTGAGCAGCACGTGGGAGTCCCTGTCCCCCGGGCGGCGGCGGTCGCTGCAGGACCGGCACGACGCCGCGGTGGCACGGCTGCAGGAGTCCGGCTGGCGGGTGGCGGAGCTGCGGGCCGGTGACTCCGTGGTGCAGGCGTGGGCGGCCCTGGACCCGCTGCGGGCGGTGCCGGCGTGAACCGGGACGTCCGCGCGGCGATGCTCTCGGCCGTTGCGACCGTGTTGACGATGCTGGCCCTGACCCCGCTGCTGGACGGCCGGGACTGGCTGCAGCCGGTGGTGCTGGTGGTGGCGGCGGTCGGGCTGGCCGGGGCGGCCGTCGCGGCGACCGACCTGTCTCGCTGGCTCGCGCCGCCGGTGGCGCTGCTGGCGGGTGCGGTGATCGCGACCGCGCTGCTGGTGCCGGACCAGGCGGTGCTCGGGGGTTTCGTGCCCACCCGCGACTCAGTCGAGGCGCTGGGGATCCTGCTGCGCAGCGGTGCCGCCACGGCCCAGGTCGTGCTGCCGCCCGCCCCGCTGGACAGTGGCGTCCTGACCATGCTGACCCTCGCGGCGGGCGTGGTGGCCGTGGCGACACTGACCCTGGCGGGGCCGTTGCGCCGTCCCGGCGCGGCCGGGCTGCCGCTGCTGCTGGTGGTCTGCGTGGCGACGGCGCTGGCCCCTGACGGCATCGGGCTGCTGGGCTACCTGTCGGCTGCGCTCGGCTATCTCGGTCTCGCGCTCACCGACAGCGACCGACGGATCAAGGACTGGGGCGAGGTGCTGGGCCGTCGGAGCCGATCCGGGCACCCGGTGCCGTCTGGGGTCGCGGAGCACCTGGCCGCCGCGGCAGCGGCTACCGGGGTGATCGCCCTCATCGCCGGTGCCGTGCTGCCCGGCCTGGTCCCGGGCAGCGGCGGCGACCGGTTGCAGGAGATGGTGGTGGACCGCTTCGGCGGCGGTCCGGGCGCGGGCCTCACATCGGTGAACCTGTTCCTGGACATCCGCGACGACCTCGACTCCCCCGACGACACCGTCCTGCTCCGCTACGGCACCACTGCCACCGACCCGGACCCGCTCCGGATCGTGACCGCCGACTCCTTCGACGGCGCCGTCTGGCTGCCCTCGGCGGAGGCGCTGCCACCGGAGCAGGAGGTCGCCGCCGGGCTGCCGGCCCCGCCGGGGGCCTCGGCGGACGTCCTGGCCCGTGCGGAGCAGGTCAGCACGTCGATCGGGATCGGTCCCCTGGTGCAGTCCTACCTGCCCCTGCCGTACCCCGCCTCCGCCGTAGACGTCGACGGCAGCTGGCTGTACGACGCCCGCACGCTGAACGTCGCCGCCACCGACGGCACGACGCAGGGGCTGTCGTACTCCGTCACCCACTACGACATCCGTCCTGACCCCAACGAGCTGACTGCCGTGCCGTCGGACGAGCTCGACCCGCTGTGGACCGAGCTCCCCGCGGGCATGTCGGACGTGGTGGCCGCCGAGGCGACACGTGTGGTGCGGGTGGCCGACGCCGGGACGCGCTACGAGCAGGCGCTCGCGCTGCAGCAGTGGTTCCGCAACGGCGGCGGCTTCACCTACTCCCTGGACGCGCCGGACGTGACGGACCGCGACGCCGTCGAGGCGTTCCTGGCCGACCGTCGCGGCTACTGCGTGCAGTTCGCCTCCACGATGGCGCTCATGGCACGCAGCCTCGACATCCCGGCACGGGTGGCGATCGGCTTCCTGCCCGGTGAGGAGACCGAGCCCGGCCGGTGGGAGGTGCGTGCGGACGACGCGCACGCCTGGCCCGAGCTGTACTTCGAAGGTGTCGGGTGGGTCCGGTTCGAGCCGACCCCGGCCACCCGCACCGGAGCGCCGCCGGAGTGGGCGATCCCGCAGTCCGACCCGGGCGACCCACTCGCGCCCGCCCCCGGCCAGCCGGCGCCGCTGCCGGAGGAGGTCGACCCCCTGGACCCGACCGCCGCAGCGCCTCTCGTGCAGCCGGCGGACGACCCCGGCCAGCGCGCGCTGGCCGTCCTTTGCCGGATGCTGCTCGTGGCGGGGGTGCTCGTACCGGTCACGGCCCTGCTGGCCGTGCCCCGTGCCTGGCGTGCGTGGCGCAGCCGGCGCCGGTTCGACCGGGCTGCCGGGGATGACGCCGCCTCGGTGCTGGCGGTGTGGACGGAGCTGCTGGAGCGGCTCGGCGACCTGCAGGCGCTGCCCCGGGGCCTGACCGTCCGCGAGCAGGCGGCCGACCTGCGGGACCGTGAGCGCCTGGACGGCGAGGCGGCGGATGCTCTCGGGCGGCTGGCGGAGGGTTCCGAACGAGCGCTCTACGCCGTGGGCCCAGTCCCGGCAGACAGGGCCAGGGCCGATCTCCGCACCGTCCTGACGACCGTTCGTGCCTCGCGGGAGCGGGTCCAGCTGCTCGGCGCCACCTGGTTCCCAACGCCGTCACCCGACGTGTCGGCCCCGCGTGACGTGCCCGCGGTGGAACGGGTCGGCTGAGGCCGCAGGCCCTGCGTCAGGGCCCACCGCGTCGGGTCAGGGCCCACCGCGTCGGGTCAGGGCCCACCGCGTCGGGTCAGGGCCCACCGCGTCGGGTCAGGGCCCGCCGCCGTCGGCGCGGCGTTCCCACCGCTCCTCCATGCGCTGCACGAAGGTCGACTTCTGTCGGGGCGCGGCGCCTCGCTGCGGGCTGCTCCCCGGGCGCGCGGCGGTGGCCTTCGTCTTGGACGGGGCCGGGGCCGCGACGGCGAACACGACGCCGCCGAACATCACCACGAACCCGATGACGCTGAGCCACAGCTGACCGATGGAGATGCCCACGATGATCAGCGTGAGGCCGACGGCCACCGAACCGATCCCTACCAGGGCTCTGGACAGCGACCCGACCCCCCGCTGTCGACCGGTGAGGGTCGTCGCGAATTTGGGGTCCTCGGCGTAGAGCGCCTGCTCCATCTGGGCAAGGAGCTTCTGCTCGTGGTCGGAGAGCGGCACCGCTGACCTCCTGGCTCTCTGTGTGTCCTGGCTCAAAGGATAGACGCGCATCCGGGGGCGCGACACCTGGTGGTCCCATCGGCACAACGACAGTGCCACTTCAGTAGTGCCCGGTCGTCCCGGGGGCCTCCCTGCGCCGCGGGTCCACGAGCGTCCCGGGTCGCACCACCCCGGCACCGAAGCGCCTGCTGAGGGTGTCCACGGCCCGCTCGGCGTCCCGCCAGCCATGCTCCGGCGCCCCCAGCTCCAGCTGCAGCGGCACGCTGTCGGCGGGCTGCAGACCCTCGGCCCGCACCCCCACCAGGCGGATCCGCGCCCGGTCGAGACCCAGGGCGTCGAAGGCGGCGACACCGGCGGCGCGGACGTCACGGCCCAGGTCGGTCGGCTGCCGCAGGGTGCGCGAGCGGGTGATCGTAGTGAAGTCGGCGAACCGGACCTTGAGCACGATCGTGCGACCGACGACGCCGTCGCCGCGCATCCGGGCCGCCACGCGCTCGGACAGCCGGAGGATCTCGCGGTGCACGACCCGGGGGTCGTCGACGTCGCGGGCGAAGGTCTCGTCGGCGCTGATGCTCTTGCCGGCGGTCTCGGGGACGACCACACGGGGGTCGCGGCCCCACGACAGCTCGTGCAGGTGTCGGCCCTGCGCGACGCCGAGCGCCCGCTCCAGGGTGGCCGGCGGGGTGTGGGCGAGGTCGGCCACCGTGCGCAGGCCCAGCCGGGTGAGCACCTCGTGGGTCCGCGGACCCACGCCCCACAGGTCGGCCACCGGCAGGGAGTGGACGAACGGCACCGTGTCGGCGATCCCCACCACGAGCATGCCGTCGGGCTTGGCCGCCGAGCTGGCCAGCTTGGCGACGAACTTGCTCGCGGCCACCCCGACGGAGCAGGTGATGCCCTGCTCGTCGGCGATCCGGTCGCGCAGGACGGCGGCGATCGCGGCCGGCGTCCCGAGCCGGCGCAGCGACCCGGACACGTCGAGGAACGCCTCGTCCAGGCTGAGCGGCTCCACAGCGGGCGTGACGGAACGGAACACCTCCATCACCCCGCGCGACACCTCGCTGTAGAGGTGGTGGTGCGGCTGCAGGACGACGGCCTGCGGGCAGAGCCGCTTGGCCCTGCCCATGGGCATGGCGGCGTGGACCCCGCTGCGACGCGCCTCGTACGTCGCCGACAGCACGACACCACGGGTGCCGCCGCCCACGATCACGGGGGTGCCGATGAGGTCCGGGCGCGAGCGGAGCTCGACCGCGGCGTAGAAGGCGTCCATGTCCGCGTGCAGCACCGTGCAACCGGTGTCGTCACCGGACAGCCCAAGCGCGGCGGCCCTGCCGTCGGCGCGACCGACCTGCCGCCGGCTCACCTGGCCACCCGTGCGGTCCGTCGCCGGTCCACGGGACGACTCACCCGGGTCACCTCAGCGCCGCACCGCGTGCCAGTGCAGGTGCGGCGCGAGCCCCCGGAGGTCCTCGTGACCCTCGACCGCCGCCTCGAGCCGGCGCAGGGACTCCCGTACCCGGGGCGAGGAGCCGAGCACCCCCTCGGGGACGAGCTCGGCCAGGACGGGGACCCCGGTGACGGCGACCACGTCGAAGCCTGCGGCGTCCAGCAGCTCCGCGGTGGCGGTGCGGTCCAGGCGCCGCAGCAGCGGATCGTCCTCACCGGTGCGCCCGTCGGGGCGGCTGAGCGCGGACAGGGCCTCCTCGACCCGACCGGTGGCCGCACGGATCGCGACGGCTCCGCTGCGCTGGGCGGTGAGCAGGCTGAGCGAGCCGCCGGGACGCATGGCCGCGGCCAGCTCCGCCAGCGTGGCCGCCGGGTCGTCGACCAGCTCGAGGACGTCGTGGCAGAGCACGACGTCGACCGCGCGGCCGCACACCTGCGGCAGGACGCGGGCGTCACCCTGGTGGCCGTGCACGCGGTCCTCCACGCCGGCCTCCCGGGCCCGGCGCGCCAGGCCCGCGAGCGCGTTCGGGCTGGGGTCGACGACCAGCACGTCGTGGCCGAGCCCGGCGAGCTCGACCGACAGCGCCCCGGTCCCCCCGCCGAGGTCGACGACGAGCGCGGCGGCGCCGTCGGCCGGGGCCCGCAGGAGGGGTGCCACCAGCCGGGCGATCGCCTCGTGACGCAGCTCGGCTCGCGTCGAGCGGCGCTCGCGCCGCTGGGCTGGGGTGTCGGGCACGACGACAGCCTACGAGCACCCCGGCTCGCCCGGTCGTGGTCGGGCAGCTGGTGGTCGGGCAGCTGGTGGTCGGGCTCGGTCCGGTGGGGCTCGGTCCGGTGGGGCTCGGTCCGGTGGGGCTCGGTCCGGTGGGGCTCGGTACCTCCCCCGCTCACCGGCCGGAGCTCCCCGGGCTGGCGTGCCACAGCCGCGGTGGTGTCCTGGCGGCCCGCGCCGCCTCCTCCGCGAGCCTGCGCGGGTCCTTGCCGCTGACCCCTGCCGGCTTGATGTCGGCGTACGGCGACTGCCGGAACCCGCTGGCGTGCACGAGCACCCGGCGCCTGGCACCGCCCATCCCCCCGGCGCTGTCACCCTCCTGCTCCTCGACGGGCCCGTAGGGACCGGACGGTCCCGCGGGGTGGCCCGACGGCCCGGTCGGGGGACGGACCACCACCGGTCGGCTGGCGCGGCTGGCCGCGGCGCCGGCCACGGCCGCCCCGGACAGCTGTCCGCCGTCGGCGTCGAACCCCGCGGGGGCGGTGGCCATCAGCGCGTGCACGGCCGCCACGCCGCCCTCGCGCCAGCAGGACCACAGCTGGGGCAGCTCCCAGGCGCCGGTCGCGCGCAGGGACACCCCCCGAGGTCCGGTGCGCCGCAGCACACCGCGCACCAGCAGCAGCCAGGAGTGGAACACCGTCGCGGCATAGGGCCCCTGGACGTCCTCGAAGAACGTGGCGTCCACGGCCCCGGTCGCGTCGTCCAGGGTCAGGAACACCACCCGTCGCCCGGACCGGATCGGCGGGGTCTGGGTGGCGACCTTGACACCCGCGACCAGCAGCTCGCTGCGGTTGCGCTGGTGGACCAGGTCGGGGCTGCGGGTCACGCCCATGGCCTGCAGCAGAGGTGCGTAGAAGTCGAGCACGTGGCGGGACGCGTCCAGGCCCAGCACGTCCAGCTCGGCGACGACCCGCTCGGCGCTGGTCATCTCGGGCAGGTCGGTACCGACCGTCTCGTCCGGGGAGTCACCCAGGTCGAGGGTCAGCTGGGTCTCCACGACCGGTGGTGCGGCCGCCACGGCCCGTGGGCTCCCCCGGACGACACCTCGTCCGCCCGTACCGCTGGAACGGCTCCACCGGTCGAGCTCGGCGACCTGCAGCAGCAGGTCCCGACGGGTGACCCGGCCCCGGCGTCGGGCGGGCAGCTGGTACCCGGCGCCGCCACCCGGCCCGTCCCGGTGCACGCGTCCGGTCAGGCCGTACAGCTCGTCGAACCCGCCCGCCACCACCAGCCGCTCCACCACCGGGCGGGAGACCCCGGCGCGGTGCCAGAAGTCGGCGAGCGAGCCGTACGGACGACCCCCGACGACCCGCCTCACCTCGGCCTCGGAGATCCCCTTGACGTCGGCGAGGGAGACCCGGATGCCGTACTCCCGACCGTCCGGCAGGTCCTCGAGGGTGGGGGCCTCGCGCCCGGGCACCCCGAGGAGCTCCGGCGGGGGCTCGTCCCAGGGGGCGACCTTCTCCACCCGGTAGGTGGCGTCGGAGGCGTTGACGTCCAGGCCGAGCACGGCGATGCCGAGCTGGCGGGCGTCGTCCAGGACCAGCCGCTTGGGGTACATGCCCGGGTCGTGGGTGAGCACCCCGGCCAGGAACGCGGCCGGGTGGTGCCGCTTGAGCCAGGCCGACTGGAAGGTGGGCAGCGCGAACGCCGCGGCGTGGGCCTTGCAGAAGCCGAAGGACGCGAACGCCTTGAGCACTGCCCAGAACCGCGCCACCACGTCAGGGGTGTAGCCGCGGCGCACCGCCGTGGGGACGTACCACTGCTTGACGGCCTCCTGACCGGCCGGGGAGCCCATCGACCGGCGCACCTCGTCCGCCTCGGCGAGGGTGCACCCGGTGGTGACGGCCACGATCCGGATCACCTGCTCGTGGAAGACCACCACGCCGTAGGTCTCGGCGAGCACGGGCTCGAGGTCCGGGTGCATGTACTCCGGGGGGTTCCAGCCCTGCCGGGCCCGCAGGAACGGGGTGACCATGTCGGACTTGACCGGCCCGGGCCGGAACAGCGAGATGTCGGTGACGATGTCCTCGAAGGTCTCGGGGGCGAACTTGCCGACGAGCTCGCGCTGGCCGGGCGACTCGATCTGGAAGATCCCGAGCGTGCGGGTGGTGCGGATCAGGGCGTAGGTGTCGGGGTCGTCCAGCGGCACCTGCTCGGGGTCGTCGACGTCGACGTGGACGCCGTCGACCCGGGCGATCTCGGCCGCGGCGTGCGCCATGGCCGACTGCATCCGGATGCCCAGCACGTCGAGCTTGAGCAGGCCGACCTCCTCGACGTCGTCCTTGTCGAACTGGGTCATGGGGTAGCCGTCGGCGCTGGGCTCGACCGGGGTGCGGTCCAGCAGGCCGGTGTCGGACAGGATCACCCCGCACGGGTGCAGCGCGACGTGGCGGGGCAGGCCGTCGACAGCCTCCACCAGGTCGAAGAACTGCTCGAGGTCGGTGGAGCCCAGGCCGGAGGCCCGCAGCTCGGGCAGCTCCTCGATGGCCTTGCGGGCGTCACGGGCACGGATGTGGGGGAACGCCGTGGCGATGGCGTCGACCTCGCCCGGCGGCATGCCGAGCGCGGCGCCGACGTCACGGACGGCGTGCCGGACCCGGTAGGTGTCCATCATCGACACGCACGTCACCCGCTCCGGGCCGAACCGGGCGAGGACCGCGTCGTAGACCTCCATCCGCCGGTCGGACTCGACGTCGACGTCGACGTCCGGCAGCGTCGCCCGCAGCGGGGACAGGAAACGCTCCATGAGCAGGCCGTGGCGGACCGGGTCCACCCCGGAGACGCCCAGCACGTGGCAGACGAGGCTGCCGGCGCCGGACCCGCGCGCCGCGACCCGGATGCCCAGCTCACGGGTCAGGTCGCACACCTGGGCGACGGTGAGGAAGTACCCGGCGAAGCCCAGCCGGGCGACCACGGCCAGCTCGTCGCCCAGTCGTGCCTCGATCTGCTCCGGTCCCACCAGCCCGGTCGGCGAACGCACGGAGCGCGAGCCGTAGCGGCTCCGCAGACCCTCCCTGCAGCGAGCGGCGAGCACGGCCTGCAGGTCGGTGCCGGCGTGGTGGCCGAGCACCTCGGCCTCGGGCAGGTGGACCGAGCCGACGGACAGGTCGGCGCGGGGGTCGAGCCGGCAGCGGTCGGCGAGCGCGGCCGTGGTGCCCAGCAGCCGGGCCGCGGTGGCCGCCGCGCCACCGGTGGCGGCACCGGGCAGGCCCGCGGCCAGGTCGGCGATCTCGCGGGCCCGCCGTGCCATGTCGTCCCCGCTCGCGAGGTGCCCCGCGGACGTGGTCCGGTCCAGGTGGCGCGGGTCGAGCACCACCAGGCGCCGGGCGGCGTCCAGCACGTCGACCGTGAGGCCTTGGTCGGGGTCGACGTGGCGCACGGCGTTGGTCAGCACCACCGGCACGCCCGCGGCGTGGGCGACGGCGAGCATCCGCCCCGCCAGCCCGACGCTGCCTGGTGTGTCGCGCCGGCTGCGGTGGTGGACCAGCTCGACGTGCAGGCTCCCGGGCGGCAACCGGTGCGCCCAGCGCCGCAGCAGCGCCAGAGCCAGGTCGTCGCGACGGGCCAGCACGGCACGGCCGACCTCGGAGCGGGGGCCCAGCAGCACCGCGAGCGCAGGGGCTCCCGTGCCGCCGGCAGGCCCGGAGGTGTCGCCGGCGTGCTCCAGCACCAGGTCCTCGCTCACGACTGGCCGGCCGCGGGGGCTGCGGGCGTGCCCCGCGCTGACCAGGCGGCAGACCTGCGCCCAGCCCGCCGCCGGCGGCAGGCCGGTGCCCGGGTCCGCGGCCAGGGCCAGCACGGTGACCCGGGGGTGCCGGGGGTCGACCTGCGCACCGCCGCGCGCAGGGCTGCGCCGGCCGGAGGCCCCTGGGCCCTGGGACGGGTCGGCCCAGGCGGGCAGGCCCAGCAGCATGCCGGACGGCTCGACGGCGAGGTCCACCCCCAGGACCGGGTCGATGCCCACCTCGGCGCAGGCCGTGGCGAACCGGATCGCGCCGTAGCAGCCGTCGCGGTCGGTCAGGGCGAGGGCGTCCATGCCCAGCTCGGAGGCACGGGCCACCAGGGCCGCGGGGGTCGAGGCGCCGTGGCGCAGCGAGAAGCCCGAGGCGACGTGGAGGTGGGTGAAGGTCGCCGTCACCACCGAGCCCCCCTCACCGCGACGCCGCCACGACGTCCGGCAGCACAGGCCGCCACGGCAGCGACAGCACCCCGGTGACCGCCCGCAGGAACCGCTCGGCGTCGCGCAGCAGGTCGTCGGCGGCGCGTGGGTCACCGTGGGTGTGGTCCGGCAGCCGCTGCAACGAGCCGAGGAAGACCGCCCACTCCGCCAGCTCGGGGGCCAGCCGCGGCAGCACCTGCCACACGCTGCGCGGCCTCGACCGCGCCGGACCGGGACGACCGCGCACGGCGAGCACCGCGGTGGCCGCACGCAACGCCGCCAGGTGCGCCCCCGCCCACCGGGTACGGGCGTCCAGCTCCGAGGCCGCGGTCCGCAACCCCTCCCGGGACCGCTCCAGCAGCGCCACGACGGCGGCGTTCGCCTCGGCGACCGCACCGACCTCCGTGACCACGTCGTCGAGGACCACGGTGACGTCGGGGGCCACGGTGAGATCCATGGTCACCGGGCGGACCTGCACGATCAGTCGAGGTGGCACAGCAGCCACCACTCGTCGTTCGAGGCATCTCGGTGCGTGCCACCGGGCCCACCGGTACCGGCCCCACCGGCACCGGCCATGGCCAGTGCCGCAGGTGCGGCGACGGCCTGCGCGAGGTCGTAGACACCGGTGCCGAGCATCCGCCCCGCGCCGGCCTCGACCCGCCACACCGTCCGCTCGTAGGTCGGGCGGCGGTCCGGCGTGCGGGCCGCCTCCCACCATGCCTCGCGCTCCAGCCAGGTGGCCTGCACCTGGCGGACCACGTAGAGGCGGCTGCGCCACAGGAAGGCGTCCGGGGCGGGGCCTGACGTGCTGTCCCCGCTGGTGAGCCTGACCTGGACGGGTTCGTCGTAGCGACGCACGATGACCTCCTGCCGGTGCAACCGTTCGAACACCTGTTCGTCGAACGCGTGTTCGAACAGTAGGCCGGTCCTCCGACATCCGTCCACCGCCTCGGCGAGTCGCCCGCGACCACGGGCCGCAGGGTGCCGCGGGTCGCTCAGCCCGTCCCCGCAGGTCCCCGTGAAGACGCGCCGACCCGCCGGCGGGTCCCGCCGCAGCGGCATAGGGTCCGGGTGTGAGCGAGCCGTCCGACCTCGACGACCACCCCGGGCTTGCCCGCGTGCGCAGCGCCCTGGCCGCCGCCGGCGTCCCGGACCGCGTCCGGGTGCTCGACGGCAGCGCACGCACCGCAGCGGAGGCCGCGGCCGCGCTCGGCGTCGGCGTCGCCCAGATCGCCAACTCCCTGGTCTTCGTCGCCCGCCCGCACCACGACGCGCCGGGAGGGGACGACCCCTACCCCGTGCTCGTGCTGGCCTCCGGCGGGCACCGGGTGGACACCGCCCTGGTCGCGGACCTGCTCGGGGTCGCCTCGGTGGGCCGGGCGAGCCCGGAGCTGGTCCGCGCGGCCACCGGCTCCGTCATCGGCGGGGTTGCCCCCCTCGGTCACCCGCACCCGCTGCCGACCGTCCTCGACGCCGCCCTGGCCGGGCTCGGGGAGGTCTGGGCCGCCGCCGGTCACCCGCGCGTCGTGTTCCCCACCAGCCACGACGAGCTCGTCGGTCTGACCGGCGGGCGCAGCGGCGTCGTCGCCCGGGACTGACGGCCCGGGACCCCGCCCGAACCAACGCCCCGCCTAGACTCCCCCGCATGCCCGACGCAGCAGACCGGCCACGGCGGGCCCTGCTGTCCCCGCTCGGGCTCCCCCTGGTGCTCGCCGCGCTCACGGTGCTGGTGCAGGTCACCTACCCGCTGCTGGACGGTCGTGCGCTCGTGGCCTCGACGGTGGCCACGGTGCTGCTGTTCTGCGCGACCAGCCTGAGCCACGCCGCGCTCGGCGCCGGTGCGCGGACCGCCCTGCTGGTGCTGCTCGTCGCCGGGGGCATCGGCCTCGTCGCGGAGGCGATCGGCACCGCCACCGGCTTCCCGTTCGGTGCCTACGAGTACTCCGGCACGCTGGGCTGGGAGCTGCTCGACGTCCCGGTCGTCATCCCGCTCGCCTGGACGATGATGGCCTGGCCGACCCTGCTCCTGGGCCGACGGCTCGCGACGTCGGCCGTGGCGCGCGTGGGCGCGCGGCGCAGTCTCGGCGACCGTTCGACGTCGTGGCTGCGGCAGGTGCTGACGGCGCTGCTCGGGGGGGCTGCCCTGGCCTCGTGGGACCTGTTCCTGGACCCCCAGATGACCGATGCCGGGCACTGGATGTTCGCCTCGCCCACCCCGGGTCTGCCCGGCGTGCCCGGCATACCGCTGACGAACTACGCGGGCTGGGTCCTGGTGGCGGTGCTGATGATGAGCGTGCTGGACGCCGTGGTCCCCCGTAGGACGGTGGACGAGTCCGTGCCGGCGGTGATGCTGGCCTGGACCTGGCTCGGCTCCGCGCTGGCGAACGTCGCGTTCTTCGGCCGGCCGGAGGTCGCGCTGTACGGCTTCGTGGGGATGGGCCTGCTGGTCGGGCCGTACCTGTTCCTGCTCGCCCGCCGGCGCCGGGGCCCCGTCACCACCGGGCCCGCACACCCACACCGCTCCCAGTCGCGCACGTGAGCCGTCGGGCCGAGGGGCTCACCCGGGTCGGCACGGCACTGGCGCTGGCGCTGACGGTGCACACCGCGTGGAACGTCACCCGGCTCCGCCGCCCGCCCGCGGACCCGCCGCCTGCGATCGAGCGCGTCAGCGTCCTGGTACCCGCCCGCGACGAGGCCGCCGTGCTGCCCGCGCTGCTGGACTCCCTCGCGGAGCAGACCGGGACCCCGGACCTGGAGGTGCTCGTCTGCGACGACGGCAGCACGGACGCCACGGCGGAGGTGGTCACCGAGGCCGCGCACCGCGACCCGCGCGTCCGGCTGCTCACCGGGACCCCACGCCCGGCGGGCTGGCTCGGCAAGCCGTCGGCCTGCCACCAGCTCGCCGAGCAGGCGACCGGCTCCGTCCTGGTGTTCGTGGACGCCGACGTGGTACTGGCACCCCACGCCGTCGCGGCCACGGTCGCCCTGCTGCGCGGCTCGGGCCTGGACCTGGTCTCGCCCTACCCCCGGCAGGTCGCCGTGAGCACCGTGGAGCGGCTGGTGCAGCCGCTGCTGCAGTGGTCGTGGCTGACGACGCTCCCCCTGACCGCGGCCGAGCGCTCCCCCCGGGCCAGCCTGGCGGCCGCGAACGGCCAGCTCCTCGCGGTCGACGCGCACGCCTACCGCCGCGCCGGCGGTCACGCCGCGGTGGCCGGTGAGGTGCTGGAGGACATCGCCCTGCTGCGCGCGGTGAAGCGGTCCGGCGGACGCGGTGTCCCCTGCGACGGCTCGCAGGTGGCGGCGTGCCGGATGTACACCTCCTGGCCCGAGCTGCAGGCGGGTTACGCGAAGTCGCTGTGGTCGGCGTTCGGCTCCCCCGCGGGTGCTGGCGCGGTGATGGCGGTCCTCGGGCTGACCTACGTCTGGCCGGCTGCCGCAGCGTTCGGCGGCTCCCGGGTCGGGCTGCTCGGCTGGGGCGCGGGGGTGCTGGGCCGGTACCTGACCGCGGAGGCCACGGGCGCCCGGTCGCTGCCGGATTCGCTCGCCCACCCGGTCTCGGTCGCCCTGGCGGCGTGGCTCACGGGTCGCTCGTTCGTGGGACGGTACCGGGGCACGTTGCGGTGGAAGGGTCGGGAGGTCCGGTGAGCAGGGTCGTCGTCGTAGGTGCGGGGCTGGGAGGTCTCGCGGTCGCCGTCCGGCTGGCGCACGCCGGGCACCAGGTGACGGTGCTGGAGCAGTCCACGCGGGTCGGCGGCAAGGTCGGCCGGTACTCCCGCGACGGTTTCGTCTTCGACACCGGGCCGTCGCTGCTGACCGTCCCGTCGGTGTACGAGGAGCTGTTCGCCGAGACCGGTGACCCGCTCAGCCGAGTGCTCGACCTTCGCTCCCTGGACCCGGCGTTCCGGTACCGCTTCGCAGACGGCACCGTGCTGGAGGTACCCGGCGGCGGCGGCAGCCGGGTCGCGACCGCGATGGACGACGCGCTCGGCGCGGGCGCCGGCGCGCAGTGGACGGCGTTCATGGCCCGGGCGGAGAAGATGTGGGACGCCACACGCGGGCCGTTCCTGGAGTCCCCGCTGGACGGTGCCCGCACGCTGCTGCGGGAGTCGCGCAAGGTCGACGACCTGCTGACGATCGCCCCCTGGCGCAGCCTTCGAGCGCTCGGGCGGCACCACCTCAAGGACGCCCGGTTGCGCACCCTGCTCGACCGCTACGCCACCTACACCGGCTCCGACCCCCGCCGAGCCCCCGCGGCGCTGGCCACGGTGCCGTTCGTGGAGCAGACCTACGGCGCCTGGTACGTCTCGGGCGGGCTGCGGCGCCTGGTGGACGCCCTCGCCCAGCGTGCGCTGGAGTGCGGTGCCGAGCTGCGCACCGGCGCCGACGTCGCCGAGATCCTGGTCAAGGACGTCCCCGGACCGATGGGCTGGCGCACCCACGGCGTGCGGCTGCGGGACGGCACCCGGATCGACGCCGATGTCGTGGTGTCCAACGCGGATGCCGCCCACACCTACCACGAGCTGCTGGCCGGACCGCCGGGCGAGCTCGGCCGCCAGCGGCTGCGCAAGGCCGACCCCTCGCTGTCAGGCTTCGTCCTGCTGCTCGCGCTGCGCGGGCGCACCGAGGGCCTGCGGCACCACACCGTGCTGTTCCCGGCCGACTACGACGACGAGTTCGACTCGGTCTTCGGCACCGGGGCCCACCGCGGCCGGACCCGCCCCGCGCCGGACCCCACGGTCTACGTCTCCGCCCCGGAAGACCCCGCGCTGCGTCCGGACGAGGACCACGAGTCCTGGTTCGTGCTGGTCAACGCGCCCCGTCACCGCCCGGGCGAGCCGTCGCGCGGGGTGGACTGGCAGGCCGACGGGCTGGCCGAGCGTTACGCCGACCGGGTGCTCGACGTGATGGCCGAACGGGGCGTGGACGTCCGCGACCGGGTGCTGTGGCGGGTCGTGCGCACCCCGGCGCACCTGGAGTACGACACCCGCAGCGTCGGCGGCTCCATCTACGGCTCCTCCAGCAACGGCGCCCGGTCGGCGTTCCTGCGCCCGGGCAACGCGAGCAACGTCGAGGGCCTGTTCCTGGTGGGCGGCTCGGCCCACCCCGGCGGCGGCATCCCGCTGGTCGGCATGAGCGCGAAGATCGTCGCCGACCTGGTCGGCGGATCGACCGGGGGGTTGGCACCGGCCGACGTGCCGCAGGGCCGCTGAGGCCCTCAGGCCCGTGGCCCAGAGATGCCCAGGGCGGCTCAGGGCGGCTCAGGAGACGGGCGCGGGGACCAGGCCCAGGTTCGCGCAGACCTCCAGCGTGGCGGTCGAGCTGTTCAGCGTGTAGAAGTGCAGCCCGGGCGCCCCTGCGTCCAGCAGGCGCCGGCACAGCACCGTGGCGGCCTCGATCCCCACCTCGCGCACCGCGGCCGGGTCGTCGCCGACGGCCTCGAGCCGGGCCACCAGGTCCGGGGGCAGCGGTGTGCCCGACAGCTCGGCGAAGCGCGTCACCTGCCGCAGGTTGGTCACGGGCATGATGCCCGGCAGCACCGGCAGGTCGGCGCCCTGGGCGGCCACGGCGTCGACCAGGCGCACGTAGCGGTCGGGGTCGAAGAAGAACTGCGTCACGGCGAAGCTGGCACCGGCTCGTGCCTTCAGCGCCAGGACGCGCGCGTCGTGGGCCGCTGAGGGCGACTCCGGGTGCCCGTCCGGGAACGCGGCGACCCCCACCGAGAAGCTGCCCAGCCCCGCGACCAGCTCGACCAGGTCCAGGGCGCGGTCCATCCCGCCGGGCGTCGGCTGCCAGGGCGCCCCGGGCCCGCCGGGTGCGTCCCCGCGCAGGGCGAGCACGCTGCGCACCCCCGAGTCGGCGTAGGCGCCGATCACCTGCCGCAGCTGGGCGGCGGTGCGACCGACGCAGGTCAGGTGGGCCACGGGGTCGAGCGAGGTCTCGCGCGCGATCCGTTGCGTGGCCCGCACGGTGCGGTCCTGGGTGCCGCCGCCGGCGCCGTAGGTGACGGACACGAAGTCGGGGCGGACCGCCTCGACCCGGCGGACCGCCCGCCACAGGACCTGCTCGCCGGCCTCGTCCTTGGGCGGGAAGAACTCGAAGGACACCGCCGGACGCCGCTGCGCCCGCGCCGTCGCCAGCGCCTCGACGACGGTGAGGTGTCGCTGGGGCATCACGGAGGCCTGGGGCACCCCCCAAGGTTAGGTCCTCATGTGCCGCGGGGCCGGACGTGCTCCCGGGCGCGGGCGAACCTACGCTGGCGGTCATGAGCAGCCCGCCCTACCCGGACCCGCCCACCGCCCCGCTCGCCGTCACCTCGGTGGCCGCCGCGCGGGCGGTGCTGGACCGCGAGGACCTGCGGGTGCGGGTGCAGAAGGTGCTCGACGACGTCCTCGCCCGGCAGGTCGCGACCGTGGAGGCCGTGAGCCCGCACGCCGCACCGCTGGTGGAGTACGTGGTGGACCTGCTCGCCGGCGGCAAGCGGCTGCGCCCCGCGTTCGCCTACTGGGGCTGGCGCGGGGCCGGCGGCGCGGACTGCACGGAGATCCTGCACGCCGTCACCAGCCTGGAGCTGTTCCAGGCGGCCGCACTCATCCACGACGACGTGATGGACGACTCCGACACCCGCCGCGGCCGCCCTGCGGTGCACCGCCGCTTCGCCCAGCTGCACCGCGGTTCGGGCTGGCACGGCGACACCGAGCGCTACGGCCTGGCCGGCGCCGTCCTGGCCGGTGACCTGTGCCTGTCCTGGTCGGACGAGGTGCTCTCGGCCTGCGGCCTGCCGACGGAGTCGATCGCGCGGGGCCGCGTCGTGTTCGACCGGATGCGCACCGAGCTGATGGCCGGGCAGTACCTGGACATGCTCGAGCAGGCGACCACCGGGCAGACGGACGACGACCCGGTCGCCAGCGCCCGCACCGTGATCCGGTTCAAGAGCGCCAAGTACACGATCGAGCACCCGTTGCTGCTCGGCGGCACGCTGGCGGGGGCGCCGCAGTCGCTGCTGTCGGCCTACAGCGGCTACGGCCTGCCGTTGGGCGAGGCGTTCCAGCTGCGCGACGACCTGCTCGGGGTGTTCGGGGACCCGGCAGAGACGGGCAAACCCGCCGGTGACGACCTGCGCGAGGGCAAGCGGACCGTGCTCGTCGCGCTGGCGATGGAGCGCGCCACCCCCGCCCAGGCCGCCCAGGTGCGGCGTCTGCTCGGCGATCCCGGCCTGGGCACCGAAGGCGTCACGACCCTGCGTGAGATCCTGCTGGACACCGGTGCCGCCGACCGCGTCGAAGCCCTGATCGTGGCCGACGTCGACGCAGCCACCACCGCGCTCGCGGCGGCGGAGGTCGCCGAGGACGCGCGGGACGTCCTGAAGGGTCTGATCGTCGCCGCGACCGCCCGCAGCACCTGATCACGACGCAGCACGACCTGGCACCTGGCACCTGGCACCTGAGCAGCACGCAGCACCTGAGGCCCGCCTGCATCCGGCGGGGTGCCTCGTCCCGCACCTCGGGCGGGCGTGGACAGACCGCGCCCGCCCCTCACCGCACCGCCCAGAGACCGGAGAGCACCGCATGAGCGCCGTCCTCACCCCCGCCCGGATCGCCGGCTGGCTGCCCGGCCGGGTCCGTACCGTCCACGGCCCCACCGACCACGTCGTGGTGGTCGGCGCCGGGCTGGCCGGGCTGTCGGCCGCCATGCGCATCGCCGGGGCGGGCCGCAAGGTGACGCTCCTGGAGCGCGAGGACATCGCCGGAGGTCGCGCCGGCCTGGTGGTCAAGGACAGCCCGGACGGCAGCGGGCAGTACCGTTTCGACAACGGCCCGACGGTGCTGACCATGCCGGACCTCATCGCGGACTGCTTCGACGCGCTCGGTGAGGACATGCACGACTGGCTGGACCTGGAGCCGGTGTCGCCGCTGTACCGGGCGTTCTACGCCGACGGCTCCCACCTGGACGTGCACGCCGACACCGAGGCGATGTGCGAGGAGATCGAGCGCGTCATCGGCCCGGCGGAGGCAGCCGGCTACCGCCGCTACGTCGACTTCGTCGCCAAGCTCTACAAGTACGAGATGCGGGACTTCATCGACCGCAACATCGACACCCCGCTGGACCTGCTGACCCCCAACCTGGCGCGCCTCGCGGCGATCGGCGGGTTCGGCAAGCTCGCGCCCAAGGTCGAGCAGTTCTTGTCCGACCCCCGCACCCAGCGCGTCTACTCCTTCCAGGCCCTGTACGCCGGCGTCAGCCCCTACGACGCCCTGGCGATCTACGCCGTCATCGCCTACATGGACTCCGTCGCCGGGGTGTTCGCAGCCAAGGGCGGCATGAACGCCATCCCGCAGGCCATGGCTGCCGCGGCCGAGAAGCACGGCGTCGACATCCGGTACGGCACGACCGTCACCACGGTCGAGCACAGCGGCAACCGGGCGCGGGCCGTCATCACGAGCACGGGCGAACGGATCGTGGCCGACGCGTTCGTGCTCAACCCCGACCTCCCGGTCGCGCACTCCGACCTGCTCGGCAAGACCCCGCGCAGGCACAAGCGGCTGACCTACTCCCCCAGCTGCTACCTGCTGCTGGCGGGCTCCAACCGGACCTACGACTTCACCGCCCACCACAACATGCACTTCGGCGAGCAGTGGAAGGGCGTCTTCGACGACCTCACCTCTGGGCGCCTGATGAGCGACCCCAGCATCCTGGTCTCGCGCCCGACCGCCACCGACGCCTCCCTCGCCCCTGCGGGCAAGGAGATCTACTACGTCCTGTTCCCCACGCCGAACATGACGGCCGGGATCGACTGGAAGGAGGCGGGGCCCCGCTACCGCGACCACGTGCTGTCCCAGCTGGAGGAGCGCGGCTACGAGGGCTTCGGCGACGCCATCGAGGTGGAGGACGTGACGACGCCGCTGGACTGGCAGGACCGCGGCATGGCGGCGGGCGCACCGTTCGCCAGCGCCCACACCTTCGGTCAGACCGGGCCGTTCCGCCCGGGAAACCTCTGGGGCGAGAACGTCGTGTTCACCGGCTCCGGCACCCAGCCCGGCGTGGGCGTGCCCATGGTCCTGGTCTCGGGCCGGCTCGCGGCCGAGCGCGTCCTGGGCAAGGACGCCGGTTACCGTTCGCGCGCCTGGCGCAGCAGCTGAGCCGCGCATGAGCGCCGAACTCGGGATCGGGCTGGCCGCGGTGGCCAGGCCGGCCTACATCACCGCGGGGCGGGAGGCCGACCTCGGGGAGCACCGCAGCGTCGAGGACCTCCGGGCACGGACCTGGGAGGTGCTGGACACAGCGGTGGCCGCGGGCATCGGCTACGTCGATGTCGCACGCTCCTACGGTCGGGCCGAGGAGTTCCTCGCCGCCTGGTTGCGGGCACGCCCCGACGCCCACGTCGAGGTCGGCTCCAAGTGGGGCTACCGCTACGTCGGCGGTTGGCGGCTCGACGCGGACACCCACGAGGTCAAGGACCACTCGATGGCTGCGTTCCTGGCCCAGCGGGAGGAGACGGTCGCGCTGCTCGGCGGGCGGCTGTCGGTCTACCACGTGCACAGCGCCACGCTGGGCACCGGTGTGCTGGACGACGCCCCGCTGCACCGGGCGATGGCCGGTCTGCGCGAGCGTGGCGTGGCCGTGGGGGTCTCCACGTCGGGGCCGGACCAGGCCGCAGCCGTACGCCGGGCGCTGGAGGTGAGCGTCGACGGCGTCCCGCTGTTCACCTCGGTGCAGTCGACCTGGAACGTGCTGGAGACCAGCGCGGCGCCCGCGCTGGCAGAGGCGGCCGCCGCGGGTGTCCGCGTCCTGGTCAAGGAGCCGCTGGCCAACGGTCGGCTCGCCCCGGACGACGTGGACGGCTCCCCGGGCGCGACCCGGTTCGCCGAGGTCGCCCGGTCGTTGGAGCTCGGCCCCGACACCCTCGCCGTGGCCGCGGCCATGGCCCAGCCGTGGGCGGGTCTCGTGCTGTCCGGCGCGGTCACCGCGCAGCAGGTGCGCAGCAACGCCGCCGCGACCGGGCTCGAGCTGCCCGACGACGTCCTTGCGGGGCTGCTCGGCCTGGCCGAGGTTCCGGAGGACTACTGGGCCGCCCGCTCACGCCGGTCCTGGGGCTGAGCCCTAGCCCGAGCCCGGGGGGTCGGGGCAGTCGGGACCGCGGCTGACCGTCAGCGACCCGCCACCGTCGCCATCGCCCTCCGCGAGGAGCGTCCCGTCGCTCAGCCGGACCTCGACCGGCCCGGCCGGGACCACGACGCCGATCAGGCCGCCCTTCGAGCCGCTCGCCGCGGCCAGGACCTCACCGTCGCGCAGCACCTCGAAGGACACGTCACCGGGAGGACCTTCCCCCTCGCCCAGGCAGACCGACACCGTGATCCCGGCCTCGGTGACCGCGGGCTCCACAGGCCCGATCGAGCAGCCCGCTAGCAGCAGGGCGCCGAGGGCGACCACCGGGGCCCGGGCGGAGACCGGGGAGGCGGAGCACCACCTCACCACGTCGTCCTGCACGTCTGCCCCCTGTCGCCCGCACGCCCGCGTGCCGTCCCACCGCTCACGGGACCGTACCGCGCGGTCACCCGCACCCTCCCCGCCGCGCACCCGCACCTGGGGCATCATCGCCCCGTGAGCACCAAGGACCTCGACGCCGCCGGCATCACCGACCCCGCGCTGCGGGAGGCCTACGAACGCTGTCGGCTGCTGCACGCCGACCACGGCAAGACCTACTACCTGGCGACGTTGTTGCTGCCGAGGCCCAAGCGGCCCTTCGTGTGGGCGTTGTACGGGTTCGCGCGCTACGCCGACGAGTTCGTGGACTCCCTCACCGAGCCCGACCCGCTGGCCCTGGTCCGCTGGGGCGAGGCGTTCCTGTCCCGCCTGCGGCCCGACCCCGCGGAGCCCGCCGGCGTGGACCCCGGCCAGGACCCGATCGGCGCCGCCATGGAGGACACCATGAGGCGTTGGGGCATCCCGCGCGCCCACGTCGAGGCGTTCCTGGAGTCCATGCAGCTGGACATCACCGAGACCGGCTACGCCACCTACGCCGACCTCGAGCACTACATGTACGGCTCGGCCGCGGTGATCGGGCTGCAGATGCTGCCGATCCTCCAGCCGATGACGCCCGAGGCCGCCCCGCGCGCACGGGCCCTCGGCGAGGCGTTCCAGATGTCGAACTTCATCCGCGACGTCGGCGACGACCTCAAGCGCGGGCGGGTGTACCTGCCGCAGGAGGACCTGGCCCTGTTCGGGGTGACCTCCGGCGACCTCGCCGCAGGTCAGGTGACCCTGCCGGTGCGACGGCTGCTGCAGTTCGAGATCGAGCGGACCCGCGCCCTGTACGCCTACGCCGAGCCGGGCATCGACATGCTGGACCCGACGTCCAGGGACTGCATGCGGACCGCGTTCGAGCTGTACGGCGGCATCCTCGGCGCGGTCGAGCGCGCGGACTACCAGGTGCTCACAGGGCGGGTGTCGGTGTCACGGCCCCGCCGTCTGCGGGTGGCCGGACCGGGGCTCGTGCGGGCGTTCCGCGCCAGGTCCCGCTCCCGCCGCCGTGCCGGGTCGGTGTACGCGGCGCCCGACGTGGACGGCGACGGCCTCAGAACCCCAGCGCCTGCGCGCGACGCCTGATCTCGGTCTTGCGGTTGGCGAGCAGGGTGTCGATCGGGCGCCCCTCGCGCAGGGTCTCGTCCGGGGTCCACAGCCAGCGGATCGCCTCCGCCGTCGTGTAGCGGGCGTCGGTCAGCAGCGTCAGGGTTCCGCGCAGGTCGTGCAGCGGTGCCGCCGGCTCCCCCTCGGCTCCCGGCACGACGAACAGTGCCGGGATCCGCAGGACCCCGCCGATCCGGACCGCCGCCAGCTCGGAGTCACCGAGCAGGCTGCGGACCTTCATGATGTCGGTACCGAGCTGCTCAGCCACATCGGGGACGGTCAGCCAGTCACCGACCAGGGCCTCCACCTCGGCGAGGTCGTCGGGGTCCGACGTCTCCTGCGGGACGGGACGGAGGCCGGGGGCGGGCACGTTCGGGCGTCGGTCACGGGATCTGGCCACGGCGGCAGGGTGCCACGAGATCCCCCGGACCGCGTAGCCGGTGCCGCCGCGCCTGCCCGGGCCGGTGGCCGTCCCTCCCTACACTCCCCAGGTGGACTCCCCCGGCCGCGACCCCCTGCTGGGCCGGGTCGTGGGCCGTCGCTACCGCGTCCTGGCCCGGATCGCGCGAGGGGGGATGGCCACCGTGTACCGGGCGGAGGACACCCGCCTGGGCCGGGAGGTCGCGCTGAAGGTCATGCACCCGCACCTGGCGGAGTCCGCGGACTTCGTGGACCGCTTCCACGACGAGGCCCGCGCGGCGGCGTCGCTGCAGCACCGCCACGTGGTGGCCGTGCACGACGCGGGCGAGGACGACGACGTCGTCTGGCTGGCGATGGAGCTGCTTCCCGGGCGCACCCTGCGTGACAGCCTCCGCGAGCGGGGCGCCTTCACCCCCGCCGAGACCTTCGACGTCATGCAGGCGCTGCTGCTGGCCCTGGCCGATGCCCACGCCGAGGGTCTGGTCCACCGCGACGTCAAGCCCGAGAACGTCCTGCTCGCCCGGGACGGCACGTGGAAGGTCAACGACTTCGGTCTGGCGCGGGCGGCCGCGTCCTCCCGCACCGCGACGGGCTCGCTGCTGGGTACGCCGGAGTACATCGCGCCGGAGACCGCGCAGACCGGCCAGGTGGACCCCCGCGTCGACCTGTACTCCGCGGGGATCGTGCTCTTCGAGCTGCTGACGGGCCGCCAGCCGCACACCGGTGCCGTCCCGTTCCAGGTGGTCTGGGCGCACGTGACCACCGACGTACCGCCGCCGTCGCTGCGGGCGCCCCACCTGCCGCCTGCGGTCGACGAGCTGGTGGCCGACGCCTGCGCGCGCGACCCGGAGGCTCGGGTGGTCAGCGCCGAGGTGATGCTGGCCGACCTGCGCCGGGTCTGGTCCGGGCTCGACCCGGCGGTGCTGGACACCCGAGCGGGTACCGCCGCACCCGCACCGGGCGAGCCGCCGGACGGACGGACCCGCGTGCTGGAGCGCCACGACACAGGGGCGGGTGGCGGGCGGCCCGGGACGGCTGCGTCCCGGCGGCCGGGGTCGCGCGCTACCGGGTACGGAGGGGCCGGGTCGGCCGCCGCGGGGTACGCGGGGAGCACGACCACGATCCTGGACCGTCACGAGCACGGGGACGGGGACGACCACAGGGACGACCCCTTCCCCCGGGGAAGCTCCGGCGCCGGGGACCCTGCCGGCGCCACGACGATGGTCCGGGGCCCCCGGCGCCGCCGACCGAACCTGTCGGGGGTGCTGCTCGGGCTGCTGCTGCTGACCCTGGCCGGCGGTGCGGCGCTGTTCTGGTTCGAGATCGGTCCCGGAGCGCTGCGGGACGTCCCCGACCTGCGCGGGCGGACCGTGCTGGAGGCGGAGCAGCAGCTGCAGGGCGCCGGGCTGGCCTCGGCAACCGCCACGACCACCGACGAGACCGCCCCCGAGGGCACGGTCGTCGGCACGCGCCCCGGCCCCGGCGACCAGGTGAACAAGAACGGCACGGTCACGCTGGTGGTGTCCGTGGGACCTGAGCTGTTCGACGTGCCCGACGCACGGGGCCTGCAGCCGGAGCAGGCGCAGGAGCTGTTGACGGGGGCCGGTCTCGCGGTCGGGGAGCCGCAGGAGGCATACGACAGCGATGTCGAGGAGGGCATGGTCGCGTCCCAAGCGCCCGCCCCGGGCGAGTCCGTACGGTCCGGCACCGAGGTGGTGCTTGTGCTCAGCCTCGGCCCCGAGCCCGTGACCGTGCCCGACGTGACGGGCGGCTCGGTGAGCGACGCCCGCTCGGCCCTGGAGGCCGCAGGCCTGGAGCTGGGCGTCACGCAGGAGCAGTTCGGCGACGCGCCGGTCGGGGAGGTCGTCGACCAGGACCCCGAGGAGGGCCGGGTGCTGCCGGGGACGGACGTCGACGTCACGGTGTCGCAGGGTCCGGAGCCCGTGGTCGTCCCCGACGTGTCCGACAGCCGGTTCTCCGACGCCGTCGTCGAGCTGGAGGGCCTGGACCTCGTCGTGCAGCGACGCGGACCGGGGATCTTCGACCGGGTCGTCGGCCAGGACCCGACCGCCGGCACCGAGCTGGCGCCGGGCTCGACCGTGGTCCTCAGGACCTTCTGAGCCGCCGGCAGGCCCTGCGCCGGCCCGCCCTTCGTCGGCCCCTGTCGCCGTGCTCCTCAGCCGGCCAGGACGGCGGCCAGCACCTCGCCCGCGCGGTCGAGGTCGGCGTCGTCGACGTCCAGGTGGGTGACCGCGCGGACCATGCGGGGCCCGAGCGCAGAGATCCGGACGCCCCGCGCGGCGGCGGCGGCCGCGACCTCCGGCCCGGTCCGGCCGCCCGTGTCCAGAACGACGATGTTGGTCTGCACCCCGGCGGCGTCCACGCTGCCCGGCGCGGCGGCGGCGCACACCTGCGCCAGCCTGCCGGCACGCGCGTGGTCGTCGGCCAGGCGGTCGAGGTGGTGGTCGAGGGCGTGCAGGCCGGCCGCGGCGAGCACCCCGGCCTGACGCATGCCGCCGCCGTAGCGCTTGCGCAGCACCCTCGCCCGGGCGATCCGCTCGGTGGAGGCGACCAGGACGGAGCCGACGGGGGCCCCGAGGCCCTTGGACAGGCAGACGCTGACGGTGTCCGCGAGCGAGCCGTACACCTGCAGCGGCACCCCGGTCGCGACATGGGCGTTCCACAGCCGCGCCCCGTCCAGGTGCACCGCGACACCGGCCTCGGCGGTCCCTGCCCGCAGGGCCTGCAGCTGCTCCAGGGGCTGGACGGTGCCACCGCCGAAGTTGTGGGTGTTCTCGACCGCGACGGCTGCTGTGGACACCAGGTGGGGCCCGGCGTCGGGCGCCATCAGGGCCAACGGCACCGCAGCGTCGAGGACGCGGCTGCGGTTGCTGCCGTCGACGAGGCCGTCGGACCAGGTCCGGGTGGTGATGCCGCCGAGCGCGCCGTGCCCGCCCAGCTCGGCCCGCAGCACGTGGCAGGTGATGTCACCCAGCAGCTCCTGGCCGGGCTCGACGACCAGGCGCACCCCGACCATGTTGGCCATCGACCCGGACGGGAAGAACAGCCCCGCCTCGTGACCGAGCAGGTCCGCGACCCGTTGCTCGAGCAGGGCCAGCGTCGGGTCCTCACCGTAGACGTCGTCGCCCACCAAGGCCCCCGCCATGGCCTCGCGCATCGCCGGCGTCGGTGCGGTGAGGGTGTCGGAGCGGAGGTCGACCGGCCCACCGGTCGGACGGGAGAGGGCCGGGCTCACCGCCGACCGAGCATCTCGGCGACGAGGAACGCCATCTCCAGGCTCTGCTGGTGGTTCAGCCGCGGGTCGCAGACGGACTCGTAGCGGGTGGCGAGCGCGGCGTCGGAGATCTCGTCGGAGCCGCCCATGCACTCGGTGACGTCGTCACCGGTGAGCTCGACGTGCAGCCCTCCCGGCACCGTGCCGAGGGCACGGTGCACCTCGAAGAAGCCGCGGACCTCGTCGATGACGTCGTCGAAGCGCCGTGTCTTGTAACCGCTGGCGGAGGAGAACGTGTTGCCGTGCATCGGGTCGGTGATCCACAGCGGCTGCGCGCCGGAGCCGGCGACCTTCTCGACGACGGCGGGCAGGACGTCCCGGATCCTGCCGGCGCCCATCCGGGTGATGAACGTGAGCCGTCCCGGGGTGCGGTCCGGGTCGAGCCGCTCGATCAGGGCCAGCGCGTCGTCGGGGGTCGTGGTGGGGCCGAGCTTGACCCCGATCGGGTTCTGCACCCGCGCCGCGAGGTCGACGTGCGCGCCGTCGAGCGCACGCGTCCGCTCGCCCACCCAGACGAAGTGCGCCGAGGTGGCGTAGGGCAGCCCGGTGCGGGAGTCGGTCCGGGTCAGCGCCCGCTCGTAGTCCAGCAGCAGGGCCTCGTGGCTGGCGAAGAACTCCACCCCGCGCAGCGCCTCGAAGTCCGCGCCGCAGGCGGCCATGAAGCGCATCGCCTTGTCGATCTCCTTAGCGACGACGTCGTAGCGGGCGTTCGCCGGGTTGGCGGTGAAGCCCCGGTTCCACTCGTGCACCTGACGCAGGTCCGCGAAACCACCGGTGGTGAAGGCGCGGATCAGGTTGAGCGTGGACGCCGCGGTGTGGTAAGCGCGTACCAGGCGCTGCGGGTCGTGCGCGCGCGCCTGCGCGGTGAACTCGTAGGCGTTGACGGCGTCGCCGCGGTAGGCGGGCAGCGTGAGGCCCTCGCGGGTCTCGCTGTCGTTGCTGCGGGGCTTGGCGAACTGCCCCGCCATCCGGCCCATCTTGACGACCGGCAGACCGCCGCCGTACATCAGCACGACCGCCATCTGCAGGATCGTCTTGACCCGGCGGCGGATGGCGTCGGCGGTGGCGTCGGCGAAGGTCTCGGCGCAGTCCCCGCCCTGCAGCAGGAAGGCCTCTCCGCGCGCGGCCTGCGCGAGCCGGTCCCGGAGGTTGTCGCACTCACCGGCGAAGACCAGCGGCGGGAAGGTCCCCAGCTCCGCCGTCGCGGCGGACAGGGACTCGGTGCCGGCCCAGGACGGCTGCTGCGCGGCGACCAGGTCGGGCCATTGGAGACTCACGGGCCCAGGGTAGGACCGGCGCGGACCCCTGCTAGCCGCGGTCCGCCTGCTGGGCCGGGCCGGGCCCTTCGTCGTCCTCCTCCGGCCGGACGCCGGCGGCACCCTCGGTCGAGGTCGACGGAGGACCGTCGGCAGTGAGGTCGAGGCCCGTGTAGTCCCCAGGTGACAGGTCGTCGCCGAACAGCCGCTCCGACAGCCTCGAGGTGTCGCGGCCGGTGATCCGCTCGACGGTGCCCAGGACGTCACCGACGACGCGGGCACGCTTCTCCGCGGCCAGGCGCTCCTTGACCACGGCCGCGTACTCGTCGACGTACTCCTGCCCGGACAGCCGCATCAGCTCGTACATGATCTCGTCGGTGACCGAGCGGAGCACATGCCGGTCCTCGGCCATGCCGTCGTAGCGAGAGAAGTCCATCGGCCGGCCGATGACGATGCCCACCCGGTGGATGCTGGGCAGCTTGCGACCGATCGGCTGCACCTTCTCGGTGCCGATCATGGCGACGGGGATGACGGGGACGCGGCTCTCGAGCGCCATCTTCGCGACCCCCACCTTGCCCCGATAGAGCCGGGCGTCCGGCGACCGGGTTCCCTCGGGGTATATGCCCAGCAAGTCGCCCCGGCGCAGCACGCGCAGCCCGGAACGGAGGGAGGCCTCGCTCGCCTCGCCCCCGCTGCGGTCCACGGGCAGCTGGCCGATGCCCTTGAAGAACAGCGCCTTCGCGCGTCCCTTGACGCCGGTGCCGGTGAAGTACTCCATCTTGGCGAGGAACGTCAGACGCCGCTTCAGGATCAGCGGCAGGAAGATCGAGTCGGAGAACGACAGGTGGTTGGAGGCCAGGATCGCCCCGCCCGCGCTCGGGACGTGCTCCCCGCCGCGCACCCAGGGTCGGAAGAGCGACCGCAGCACGGGGCCGAGGAGGGTCTTGACGACCCAGTAGAACCACACCGTCATTCGCGCGATGCTGTCACACGGGGGACCGGGTGGGGACGTCATGGTGATCAGCCCCGCCGCCGTGCGACCATCACCTCGTGCCGATCCTCCCCGGAGCAGAGCCGTTCCAGGCTGACGGCGGCGACCTCGCGGTGCTCGTCGTCCACGGCTTCACCGGTACCCCCCAGTCGGTGCGCGGCTGGGCCGAGCACCACGCCGCCGCCGGGCTCACCGTCCGACTGCCCCGCCTGCCCGGCCACGGCACGTCCTGGCAGGAGCTCAACCGCACCCGCTGGCCCGACTGGTATGCCTGCGTCGAGCGGGAGCTGCTCGAGCTGTCGCGCGAGCACACCGTCGCGGTGGCCGGCCTGTCGATGGGCGGTGCCCTCGCGCTCCGCCTCGCGCAGGAGCACCCCGACCTCGTCGCCGGCCTGGTCCTGGTCAACCCCGCCGTCCTTAGCGAGGACCGGCGCCTGGGCCTGCTCCCGGTCCTGCGCCACCTCCTCGGCTCGTTCCCGGCGATCGGCAACGACATCCGCAAGCAGGGGGTCACCGAGCTCGCCTACGACCGGACCCCGCTGCACGCGGCGTGGTCGGTGCTGCAGCTGCTGGCGGCGGTCAGGACCGACCTGCCGAGGGTGACGGCGCCCCTGCTGCTGCTGCACAGCCCGCAGGACCACGTCGTGCCGCCGTCGTCGACCGCAGCCGTGCGTGCGGGGGTCACCTCCACCGATGTCCGGGAGATCGAGCTGACCGAGAGCTACCACGTGGCGACGCTGGACCACGACGCGCCGCGCATCCTGGCGGAGTCGCTGGCGTTCGTGCAGCGCCTCGGCGGGCGGGTCGACGCATGAGCGGCCCGGACGAGCGGGTCGGGACGGACGGCGGGGAGCACCCCCTGGACGTGGACGCGCGCTTCGCCGACATCATCGCCCACTTCCACGACGGCGAACCGAGCCGACCGAGACTGGTGGACGACGCGGGTGAGCCCGAGGGCCAGGTCGGCTCCGACAGCTCCGCCGGGGACCCGCCCACGACCCCTCCGGCGCAGGATGCGGCCGCCGGGGAGACCTCCCCGCCGGTCGCGGGGCCACCGCCCGCGTCCCCGCCCCCACAGGCCGGTGGGGACGACCTGCTCCGTCACCTCGGTGCTGACCTGCGCGACGACGAGGCCCGGCGGGTCGCCCGCATCGACGCCGAGGTCGAGCGCGCGGTGCGCGGCGCCGACGGGGGCCACTACGTCCCGCCGGAGCCCCCGCCGATCCCTCGCCCGGACCTGCCCGGACGCCTGGCCTGGGCCGGGGTGCTGGTCGGTCCCGTGCTGCTGCTGGTCTGCGCCCTGCTGGCCCAGGCGGTGGACGTTCCGTCGTGGCTGGTCGGGACCATCGTCACCGGGACGGTCGCCGGGTTCGGCTACCTGGTGTGGCGCCTGCCCCGTACGCGTGAGCGGGACGACCCGGACGACGGGGCCGTCGTCTGAGCCGCTCCTGCGGTGCCATTGCTGCGGTGCCATTGTGTGAGGTGTGACCACGTCCCCCGCCTCCCCCACGTCCTCCCCCTCCGCTGCGGGCCCACGAGAGCTGGTCGAGCTGACCGGCCACGTCCTGGACTCCGGCCTGTTCACCCTCGTCCTGGACGACGTCCGCGCGCTCGGCGGTGACTACGAGGTCGTCCGCCTCGACGTGGGCAAGGACCACGCGGACCCCACGACGGTCCGCATCGCGGTGACCGCGCCCGACGCCCGCACCCTGGACTCGGTGGTGATGCGCCTGCACACCCACGGCGCGAACCTCGTGCAGGTCGAGCCCGCCAGGCTGGTGCGGGTGGAGCGCGACGGCGTGTTCCCGGCCGACTTCTACGCCACCACCAACCTGCCGACCCAGGTGCGCATCGGCGAGCAGTGGTTCCCCGTGCAGAACCCGGAGATGGACTGCGGCATCGTCGTGGACTCCGACGACCCGGACGGCTCGGGCACGGACCCGGGTGGGGGGTCGCCGGTCCGTTCGGTGCGGACGGTCCCGGTCAGCGACGTGCGTGCCGGTACGCGAGTGGTGTGCGGTGCCGTGGGCGTCCGCGTCACGCTGCCGCAGGCCCGCGCGGGCGACGGCAGCGGTTTCACGTTCATGCAGTCCGACGTCTCGAGCGAGAAGCCGCAGCAGCTCGTCGTCACCCAGGTCGCCGAGCAGATGCGGCAGGTGCGGGCCGCGGGCCGCCGAATCCTGTGGGTGCTCGGCCCGGCCGTGGTCCACACCGGTGCGGCGCCGTCGATGGCGGCGCTGGTGCGCGGCGGCTGGGTCGACGTCATGTTCGGCGGCAACGCCATCGCCACCCACGACGTCGAGCAGTCGATGTACGGCACCTCGCTGGGGGTCGACCTGAGCGCCGGACGCGGGGTCGAGCACGGTCACGAGCACCACCTGCGCGCCATCAACGCCGTCCGGGCGGCCGGCTCGCTGTCCGCCGCGGTCTCCCAGGGCGTGGTGACCAGCGGGATCATGCACGCGCTGGTCAGCGGCGGCAAGGACTTCGTCCTGGTCGGCTCCGTCCGCGACGACGGGCCGCTGCCGGACGTCCACACCGACGTCATCGCCGGCCAGCGGGCCATGCGCGCCCAGCTGGACCAGGTGGGCTTCTGCATCGTCGTGGCGACCATGCTGCACGGCGTGGCCACGGGCAACGTGCTGCCCGGCGACGTCCCGCTCGTCTGCGTCGACATCAACCCGGCCACGGTGACCAAGCTCGCCGACCGCGGCTCCGCGCAGGCCCGGGGCGTGGTGACCGACGTCGGGCTGTTCTGCGCCGCCCTGGCCCGGGAGCTGACCGGTGCCGAGACCTGATGCCGCCCGAGGGCCGGCGCCTCAGCCGAGCGTGAGTTCGACGAGCGTGGGCCGGGCGGCCAGCACGCGACGCAGCAGCTCGGGCCGTCGCCCCGGCTCCCCCGGCAGCCCGACCCTGCGCGCCTGCACATCGCGGCCCAGCAGGCCGAGCGGACGACGCAGCGGGGACCCCGCGGGCGACGTCGCGGCAGCCCCGGGGGTCAGGTCGGCGAGGTGGCGGGCGAGGGCGTCACCGGCTGCGACCCCGGGCAGGGGGCCCGCCACCACGGTGGGCACCCCGTCGGCAGCACCCAGCAGCGACAGCAGGTGGGCGACGACAGCGACCTGGTCGGCGTCCTCACCACGGGTGTCGACCGTGGCCAGCCGGAAGCGCTGACCTGCCACCAGGCGTGCCTGCACCAGGGCGAGACCGCCGCCGTCACCGGCGAGGACCGAGGTCGCGGTCGGCTCCACGCGCAACGACGTGAGCACCGCGGCACCGGCGGCCGCACGACCGCCGGCGGTCACGATCAGCCCGACGTCGGAGGCGAGCCCGCCGATGCGGTGGCTGCTGGCGAGGCGGGTGGGGACCCGGTGCAGCAGGGCCACGTCGGGGGCTGTCTCCCGCAGCAGCCGGACCAGACCGGCCCGGTTGCCCCGGAACCGGTCGACGTCGGCGGCGAGGACGCGCAGGGTCACCGGCAAGGCGCTCACTCCGACAGCGCCAGGTCGGCCGCGCCGACGAGACCGGCGTCGTTGCCGAGCTCGGCGAGCACGATCGACGCGCTCGGCCGGAACCCTCGCCCGGTCAGCTCGTGCTCATAGGACTCCCGCGCCGGTCCGACCAGCAGGGCACCGGCGTCGGACACACCGCCACCGATGACGACGACACCGGGGTCCAGCAGGGCGACGAAGCTGGCGACGGCGGTGCCGAGCTGGCGGCCCAGGTCCGCGAGCAGCTCCACGGCCATCGGGTCTCCGTCGCGGGCGGCCTCGGTGACCAGCGGGCCGGTGATGCCCTCCACCGTGCCGCCGGCACGCTCCAGCATCGAACCCGCCAGCGGAGAGCCGGACTCGGCCAGCTCGCGCGCCTCGCGGGTCAGAGCGCTGCCGGACACGTACTTCTCCCAGCAGCCGCGGTTGCCGCAACCGCAGCGGTGCCCGTCCGGCACCGCCCGGGCGTGGCCGAACTCGGCCGCCACGCCGTTCGCGCCACGGACCAGGCGCCGGTTGACGACCAGGCCGCCGCCGAGGCCGGTGCCCACGGTGAGCAGCAGCATGTCGTCGTGGCCGCGACCGGCGCCGAAGCGCCACTCCCCCCAGGCTGCGGCGTTGGCGTCGTTCTCGATGACGACCGGGACGTCGACCAGGGCCTCGACGCTGGCCTTGAGCGGGTTGTCCCGCCAGGCCAGGTTGGGCGCGAACATGACGGTGGAGCGGGCGGCGTCGATGTAGCCCGCGGCTGCCACGCCGACGGCGCTCACGTCGTGGCTGCGGCGCAGCTCGTCGATGCCGTCTGCGACGGCGCCGACGATCTCGTCCGGGCGGGACGGCTGCGTCTCGCGACGGGTGCGCGCGACGATCTCGCCGTCCGGCGTGACCACCCCCAGGGCGATCTTGGTGCCGCCGATGTCGACGCCGATCGTGGCGGTCATGCCTGCTCCTCGTTGCCCGTCGCCGGGCGGGTCGTGTCGTGGGCCGAGACCGGGATCCTTCTACGTCCAGGAGCGCGGGCGGTCATCGGGGCCCGTTCCCCCGTCTCACCCGGAGAGGGCGGGCCGCCGGGATGGGGCGGGCCGCCGGGGTCGGGGGTGGCGCCCGGGTCGGGGGTGGCGCCGGCGACGGCCAGGGCCGCGAGCAGCTCTCGCCCGGCGTCCAGCAGGTGCCCGACGGCTGCGTGGAGGTGCTCCACCGTCGCGGGGTCCAGCGCGGCGGCAGAGTCGTGCAGCCGGCACACCGGGCAGCCCGGGCACAGGGCGGCGTCGCCGCCGACGGCACCGTGCCAGCCGTCGCGCAGGAGCCCCAGCAGGCCGCCCGGTGCGGGCGCGCCGGTCGTGCCGCTCGTGCCGTCCTCGTCGATCCCGCTCACCCCGGCCTCAGCGCCAGGCGTCCGGGTCGGGGAGGAACCGGACCTCCAGGCGGTCGCCCACCACTGTGGCAGCCCGGACCGTGCACCGCCTCAGCGCCGCCGGCAGCCTCAGCCGACGCCGCTGCCCGGCCACCGTCACGCTCATGCGGTCGACCTCGTGGACCAGCTCGGGCACCGTTCCCGCGGGAACCTGGACCCACCACAGGTAGCCGTCCGTCTCCCTGGCCACGCCGACAGCCGGGACGGCCGCACCGGCTGGGTCGTGACGCAGCAGCCGGGGCAGTCCCAGACCGCCCCGCTGCAGGCAGCCGTGCCCGTCGTGCTCCTGGGTCCCGCCCATCACCACGGCCGCCGCAGCGACCGCGGCGAACCCGGCCAGGCAGGGCCGCAGGGCCAGCAGCGAAGCCGTGTGTCCTGCGGCGCGGGGGTCCTGGCCGACCGCACCCGCCAGGCCGTCCAGCCGCTGGTCCAGCACGCGCAGCAGCAGCTCGGGGGCGTCCACGAGCGGCCCGGCGACGGCAGCCGTGGTGGGCAGCACCACGGCGTCCCAGCGCCCGGTTTCCACCTCCTGCGCCACGACCGACCAGACGCGGACCGCACCTGCGAGCGGGACCGGGCAACCGGCCAGGACCGCCTCGCGGTGCACCCCCAGCAGGTCGGCGACGCGCCATAGCCAACCGCCCCCGTCGAGGCCCCCCGGACCGTCTCCCTCACCGCCCTCACCGCCGCCGCCGCCGTCGAGCGGGCCGTCGTGGACCGCGGCGTCGTCCAGCCCTTCGTGCACCCCGTCACCGGTGCTCGGGGCCGGCTGCAGCCTCAGGGCCTTGCCGCCCGCAGCGCGGAACGCCTCCTCCGGGTACGACCCCGCCGGGCAGCAGCCCGGGTCGAGCACGACCGACGTGCTCACCTCAGCCGTCGACCCGCTTCTTCAGGTCCTTCAGGGCGGCATCGGTGATGACCTTCTCGGCCTTGCGCCGCAGCAGCCCCGGCATCGAGATCGTGACGTCCACCTCCAGCCGGTAGGTCACCCGTGTGCCTGCGCCCTCGGCGACGAGCTCGTAGCTGCCGTCCATGCGCGACGTGACGCGCCCGGGCTCCACGAGCGACCACGCCATGGTGCCGGTGCCGACGTCGGTGGTGGTCCAGTCGTAGGCGACGAGGATCGTGTCCCGGACGGGGCCGGAGCTCATCGTGAGCCGCGCCTGCAGCGGACGTCCCTGCGCGTCCGCGGCCACGACGTCGGCAGCGGTGATGCCCCCGGCCCAGCCGGGGTAGCCCTCGAGGTCGGCGACGACCGCCCACACCTCGGGCGGCGGTGCGTCGATGCTGATGGACGACTCCGTGCGCTGGACCACGTCAGCTCCTGTGCTCGCTCGCTGGCCGCCGGTGCCCCGGGGCCTGGGTGCCACGAAACCTACCGCCGCGGCTTGCCGCGTCACAGCAGCAGACCGACCAGCGCGAGCAGGGCGACCACGACGCCGACGAGCACGACCGCGGCGCCCACGGCGAGCGCCGTCCGCACGCGCCTGCTGGTGCCGGACAACCGGCTGCCGGCGAGCGGTCGAGCCGCGGCCGAAGACCGTGCCAGCTCGGCGAGCATGGCCTCGGTCAGCCGTGGCGGCAGCGCGGCGGGCGACACCTCCCCGGACTGCTCGGCCGGCCGCTCGCGCCACGGCTCGCCCGACGGCTCGCCCGACGGCTCGCCCGACTCCTCCCGCACCCGCCCAGGCACGGCGCCGGACGCAGCGCGAAGCGGCTGGTGGCAGAGCCCGCACCAGTCCTGCGTCGGCACCACCCGGGCGCCGCACGACGGGCAGCGGTCGACCCCCGGCTGAAGGCTCATGCCGCCCCCTCCCCCTCGAGCTGGTCCTTGACCTGGTTCAGGCCACGCTTCCACGTCCGCCTCACCCGGTCGGGGAGGCGGCCGCGACCACGCCGGTCGCGCAGCCCCTGGGCCCCCACCCGCTCCGGCGGCAGGTCCAGGCGCACGTACAGGTGCACGACCGTCCCCCCGGGGACCGGCTCGAGCCACACCTCGGCCGTGCCCCGCAGCGTCACCGCCGCAGCGGCGCGGCGGGCGCGGGTCGTCGCGACCCAGCGGAGCCCTGCCGCACCCCGGTCCTGCGCCACCACGAGCACCAGGTCGGGCAGCCAGCCCGACCAGCCCGCACGGGTGCCCGCCAGGACGTCCCGGACCTGGGCCCGCACGAACGTGTCGTCCAGGACGTCGACGGCAGTCACGCTCCCCAGGATGCCGCCACGGCGCAGGAGCACTCGACTAGGCTGGGGCCCCATCGCGAAACCGTCTCGACGAGGAGTCACCGTGCGCGAGTTCACCGTCCCAGCCGCAGTCGAGCCCTATCCGGGATCCATGGCGGACGTGGTCGTCGACAGGGCGCGAGCCACCCCTGACGCGGCCATGTTCTCCCGGCCGGACGGGGACACCTGGAGCGACGTGTCGGCGGCGGAGTTCCTGGTCGAGGCCACCGCCATCGCCAAGGGCCTGATCGCGGCGGGTATCGGTCCCGGGGACCGCGTCGGCCTGATGTCGCGGACCCGCTACGAGTGGACCCTCGCCGACCACGCCATCTGGTTCGCGGGTGCCGTGACCGTGCCCATCTACGAGACGTCGTCCTCGGAGCAGGTCGCCTGGATCCTGTCGGACTCCGGCGCCAAGGGCGTCTTCGTCGAGGCCGCGCACCACGCGGCCACCGTCGCCGCCGTCGCGGACCGGACCCCGACCACCACCCACACCTGGGTGTTCGACGGCGGCGGCCTCGACACCCTCGTGGACGCCGGCGCCGACGTCGCCGACGAGGCCGTGGACGCCGCGCACGGTGCCCGCACCGCCGACGACCTCGCCACGATCATCTACACCTCCGGGACCACCGGGCGCCCCAAGGGCTGCGAGCTGACCCACGGGAACTTCATCAACCTGTGCCGCAACGCCGAGGCCAGCCTGTGGGAGGTGCTCCACATGGAGGGCGCGGCGACCCTGCTGTTCCTGCCGCTGGCGCACATCTTCGCCCGGTTCATCCAGGCGCTGTGCGTGACCACGGGTGTGCGGATGGGCCACCAGCCCGACCCCAAGGACCTGGTCCCCGCGCTCGGCAGCTTCCGTCCGACGTTCATCCTCAGCGTGCCGCGGGTGTTCGAGAAGGTCTACAACTCCGCCGAGCAGAAGGCCGCTGCCGAGGGCAAGGGGAAGATCTTTGCCGCGGCGGCGCAGACCGCGATCGACTGGTCGAAGGCCAAGGACACCGGCGGGCCCGGCCTGCTGCTCAACGCCAAGCACGCGCTGTTCGACCGGTTGGTCTACGTGAAGCTCCGCGACCGCCTCGGCGGCCAGGTTCGGTACGCGGTGTCCGGCGGGGCGCCGCTCGGCGAGCGCCTGGGGCACTTCTTCCGCGGCATCGGCCTGGTCGTCCTGGAGGGCTACGGCCTGACGGAGACCACCGCGCCCGCCTGCGTGAACGTGCCCGAGCGGGTCAAGATCGGGACGGTCGGCAAGCCGATCCCCGGCTGCGGGGTGCGGATCGAGGACGACGGTGAGGTGTCGCTGTCGGGGGTGAACGTGCTGCGCGGCTACTTCAACAACCCCACCGCGACCAGCGAGGCACTGGTGGACGGCTGGTTCCACACCGGTGACCTCGGTGAGCTCGACGACGAGGGGTACCTGCGCATCACCGGGCGCAAGAAGGAGATCATCGTGACCGCCGGCGGCAAGAACGTCGCCCCGGCACAGCTGGAGGACCGGATCCGCGCCCACCCGGTCGTCGGGCAGTGCATGGTCGTCGGCGACCAGCGCGCGTTCGTCGCGGCCCTGGTCACCCTCGACCCCGAGATGCTCCCGATCTGGCTCAGCAACCAGGGCAAGCCCGAGGGCATGTCGGCTGCCGAGGCGGTGAAGGACCCTGACGTCCTGGCGGCGGTCCAGTCCGCCGTGGACGACGCCAACACGCTGGTGTCCCGGGCGGAGTCGATCCGCAAGTTCAGCATCCTGCCCATCGACTTCACGGAGGAGTCCGGCCACCTCACCCCGTCCATGAAGCTGAAGCGCAACGTGGTCCTCAAGGACTACCAGGCTCAGGTGGAGACGCTCTACACCAGCTGAGCATGACCGCAGCGGGGGTGGTGCCGCGAGACCCGCCCGCGCCCGGGGAGGAGCCCGTGCGGGTCGAGGTCGTTCGGCCGTGGCGAGCGCCGTCGCCGGGGCGCAGGGCTGACCTGTGAGGCCGGACAGGGCAGACTGCCCCCGTCGTCGCGGCCTGGGCCGCGACATCTGGGCGAGCCGGGAGGGCAGCGGTATGGACCGTCGACGGCCGGCGTCCGACACCGGTGCCGCGGCGGTCGAGTTCGCCCTGATCAGCGTCGTCCTGCTGACCTTGTTGCTGGGCATCGTCCAGTACGGCTTTTTCTTCTTCCAGGCGTCCTCGATGTCGCAGGCCGCCAGCCAGGGCGCCCGGCAGGCCGCGGTCGGCATCGACAGCTGCGAGGACTGGCGCGACGACGTGACCGGGACGGTCCCGGCGGTGGAGAACAGCATCGTCGGCGTCGAGGCGTCGCCGGTGCAGCAGCGCGGTGACGACCTGACGGTCACGGTGTCCTGGGAACCGGTGGCCTTCGGCGTGGTCCCGCTGCCCAGCGGCCCGCAGGAGCAGTCGGTACGGGTGCGGGCGGAGCGGCTCGGCACCGCCAGCGCAGCGGGCTGCTCGTGATCCGCGCGACGCCACGGCGGGCTCGGAACGTGCTGCGCGGCGCTGACAAGGGTGCCACGTCGGTGGTGTTCGCGGTGGTCGCTGTCCTGCTGTTCGCGATCGCGGCCCTCGCCGTCGACATCGGCAACCTGTTCGCCCGCAGCCAGGCGGTCCGTTCCGTGGCCGACGCGGCCGCCTTCGCCGCCGCGCAGGAGCTGCCGGACACGTGCGCGGTCCGGCAGGCTGCGCTGTCGGCCCTGGCCGCCGAGGACAACCTGGTCCGCGACGACGCCGCCCCCGAGACCGCGACGGTCGTGACCGGCACCGACCTGATCGACCGGGACCTCAGCAACGGCGAGGTCGAGGTGCTGGGGGCGGACCTGGGCGTCCTGACGGGCTGCTCCATGCAGGGCCGGTCGGTACGGGTCACCACGCCGCAGCGTCAGGTCCGGTTCGCCTTCGCCCCTGTCCTGGACGTGTTCGTCGAGGGAGGCGGACGCGGGCTGGGGGTGGTCAGCGCCTCGGCACGGGTCGCAGTCGCAGGGGCCGTGGTGGACACGCTGCCGTTCTACCTGCCCGGTGGTTGCCCAGGGGCCTCCAAGACCGGACGCCATCACGTCGCCACGACCGACGAGCCGCCCCCACCCACCCCGACGGCCGAGCCGAGCGAGGAGCCGACGGCCCCGCCGTCCGGTTCCCCGAGCCCCACCCCGACCCTGACCCCGAGCCCCACCCCACCCCGGCCGGCCTGCCCGGAGGACCCCGACCAGGAGTTCGGCGTCCTCGGCTCCCCCCGCGCCGACCTCACCGGCACGGGCGCCGTCCTCGCCGCCAACGTCCGGGACGGCCTGGACCACACCGTGGCCGCCCTCGCCGGTGCCGGACCGGGCACGGCCTGTGCGGACGGGACACCCGCAGGGGCGCGCCGGGACGTCGTGGGCGGCCCTGCGGGCGACGGCGCGAACTGCGTGCTGGTGCAGGCCCCGGGTGCCACGACCACGGGCGGGGCGCTGCAGGACGGGCTCCTGGGGGCGGACGGTCGGCTGGTCGTCACCGCCCCGCCGTCGCTCCCGCCGGGCTGCCGCCCCGCCGGTGGGGTGCCCGGGTGGACGACCCCCACGGGCGCCCGGGCCTGGAACAGCGTCCCGTCCTGCTACCTCGCCGACGGCGCGACGTTGTCCGACGTGCTCCGTGGCGCACCGGGCAGCCTGGACGAGCAGGTGCTGGCCGACCCGCGGTTCTTCCTGCTGCCGGAGCTGCACGAGGACAGCCGACCCGAACCGGGGCGATACCACCCCGTCCGCGCGTTGTGGGGGGCGTTCCTCACCGACGAGGGCACCGACGGCACGGCCGGCTGCGGGTCGGATGCCTGCAACGGCATCTCCGTCGACGTCACCGGGGTGCGGTCCCTGGAGGCCTTCGTGTTCCCGCTGACGGCCCTTCCGCCGTTCGTCCAGGAGCCGACGAACGGCGCCGCGTTCCGCGACGGCCTGCCCCGGACGCTGGTGCTCGTGGAGTAGGGACAGGGGACCGCCTGGTCACGGCGGCACAACTGGAGGGCATGGGGCCTGGGAGGTCACCCGGTCGAGCAATAAGGTGTGGCCAGCGGCGGCGCCGCCGCAGCACACGACGGGAGGCTGGACGGCATGGTCGGTCGGGTCGTCCTGCTGGTGTCGGCGCTGCTGGTGGCGACCCTGGGTGCCCTGCTGGTCTACGTGTACGCACAGCGGACCGTCGACGCGGCCCAGACACGGCTGGCGAGCACCACCGTCGTGGTCGCCGCGGCGGAGGTGCCGGCCGGCACGACGCTGCGTGTGGCGCTGGACCAGGAGCTGCTGACCGAGACAGACCGGCCGGTCGATGCCCTGCCCGGGGACTATGTAGCCGGGCTGGAGCAGCTGACCGAGCGGGGGGACGACGTCCTGACCGGCACCGTCTACGCCAACGAGGTGCTGCTCGAGGACAGGCTCGGTACCCCCGGCGAGACCGAGGCGCTCGCGGTCGGGCAGGGTCAGATCGCCGCCTCGTTCGTGTTCCAGGACGCGGCCCGGGTCGCCAGCTTCGTCTCCCCCGGCTCAGACGTCGCGGTGTTCCTCACCCGGCAGCAGATCGCCGTGCCCGCCGCCGATCCCGAGGACCCCGAGGCCACCTCGGTCCTCGCGGGCACCACCCAGCTGCTGCTGCCCAGCGTGCGAGTCATCGCGGTCGGCGGCCCGCAGGCCGAGGCGCAGCAGGGCCCGGAGGTCGACAGGACCCTGGTGACGCTGTCGTTGGACCAGGAGGACGCGCAGCGGCTGATCCTCGCCCAGACCGTCGGCGAGCTCTACCTCGGCCTGCTCAGCGACACCTCCGTCGTGGACCCCGGCCCCGTGACGACGCCGGACAACCTGTTCGGGGGGGCCGCGCCGTGACCTTCGCCCTGGAGCCCTCCCCCGCCGCCGACCTCGTGCTGGACGCCGACACCGTCCTGGTGACCGGCCTGGCGGAGCTGCACGCCCGCCTGGGGGCCGACAGCGGTCCCCGCACGGTCGTGCTCGGGCCCGGGGTGGACCTGGTTGCAGCGCTGGAGCTCGCCGGGCGCTACCGGCTCGCCCGGCCCGAGGTGGGCTTCGTGCTGGAGCGGCAGCAGGTCGACGCCACCGTGCTCACGCAGGCCCTGCGGGCCGGGGTGCGGGAGGTCGTCCCCGCCGACGACGCCGACGCCCTGCGCGAGGCCGTCGCACGCAGCGCCGAGCTGGACCGGGCGCTGGCCCGCCGCAACGCCCCCTCGAGCGACCCGTCCGGCAGCCTGGGCCGTGTCGTCACCGTCTTCTCCGCCAAGGGCGGCTGCGGCAAGACCACGGTGTCCACCAACCTGGGTGCGGCCCTCGCCGACGGCGGGCGCCGCTCAGTGGTCGTGGTGGACCTGGACCTGGCCTTCGGCGACGTCGCCATCGCACTGCAGCTGTTCCCCACCCGCTCCATCGCCGACGCCGTGCCGATGGGCGTGGAGGAGCTCGACGGGCACGCGCTCACGACCCTGCTCACGCCGCACTCCCCCGGGCTGACGACCCTGGTCGCCCCCGTGGAGCCCGGGGCCGCCGACACCGTCCCCGCCGCCCTGGTGACCCGGATCATCGAGCTGCTGCGGGAGAGCTTCGACTACGTGGTCGTGGACACCCCGCCGGCCTTCGACGACCAGGTGCTCGCGGCCTTCGACCTGTCCGACGTCGTGGTGCTGCTGGCCACCCTCGACATCCCCGCGCTGAAGAACCTCAAGCTCACGCTGGAGACCCTGGACCTGCTCAACTACCCGAGGGACCGCTGGCGGATCGTGCTCAACCGCTCCGACTCCAAGGTCGGCCTGTCCATCGCCGAGGTCGAGAAGACCCTGCGCACCGACATCACCGCTCAGGTCCCCAGCAGCCGAGACGTGCCCGCCTCCGTCAACCGGGGTGTGCCGATCGTGCTCGACGACCCCCGCCACCCGGTGAGCGTGGCCATCCGGCAGTTCGCCGAGCGTGACATCGTCCGTGTCGTGCCGGGTGCACGTGGCGCAGCGCCCAGGGCCGAACCGGCGGCCGGCGGCCGGCGCGGGTTCCTGCGACGGCGCAGCCAGGCCCGATGAGCCTCGCCGACCGGATCGCCGCAGCCCGCGCCAGCCAGTTGCCCGCCGGTGCCGTGACCACCACTCAGCGCGACCCCGGCAACCGGATGCGTCGCAGCGCCCGCCGCGACCCGTTCGCCGACCTCAAGCGCGAGGTGCACCGGTCCCTGCTGGCCACGCTGGGGCCACAGCTGTACGACGCGCGACTCGCTGCGGGCGAGCTGGAGCAGCGGGTGCGGCGCACCCTGGGCGACGTCCTCGCCGGTGGAGACACACCCTTGACCGCGGCGGACCGGACCCGGCTCAGCCAGGAGATCGCCGACGACATCCTGGGATACGGCCCGCTGGAGCCGTTGCTGCGCGACCCCGAAGTCACCGAGATCATGGTCAACGGCCCTGACCTCGTCTTCGTCGAGCGGGACGGCAGGCTCCACGAGGTGGCCGCCCGCTTCACCGACGAGGCCCACCTGCGCCGCACCATCGACAAGATCGTGGGCAGGGTGGGGCGCAGGGTCGACGAGGCCACCCCGATGGTCGACGCGCGCCTGCCCGACGGCAGCCGCGTCAACGCGATCATCCCTCCGCTGGCGGTGGACGGCTCGCTGCTGACGGTCCGCAAGTTCGCGGCCGAGCCGTTGACCGTCGAGGACCTGGTCGCCTTCGGCAGCATCCCCGCCCCCGTGGCCCGGTTCCTGCAGGCCTGCGTCGCGGGTCGGCTCAACATCATCGTCTCGGGCGGCACCGGGGCGGGGAAGACCACCACGCTGAACGTGCTGTCGGCCTTCATCCCCGAGGACGAGCGGATCATCACCATCGAGGACGCCGCCGAGCTGCAGCTGCACCAGCAGCACGTGCTGCGCCTGGAGTCCCGGCCGCCCAACATCGAGGGCCGCGGCGAGGTCCGCATCCGTGACCTGGTGCGCAACGCGCTGCGGATGCGACCGGACCGGATCGTCGTCGGCGAGGTCCGCGACGCCGCCGCCCTGGACATGCTGCAGGCCATGAACACCGGTCATGACGGGTCGATCTCCACCGTCCACGCCAACAGCCCTCGCGACTCCCTCGCCCGGCTGGAGACGATGGTGCTGCTGGCCGGGATCGACCTGCCGGTCCGCGCCATCCGCGAACAGGTCGCCAGCGCTGTCGACCTGGTCGTGCACCAGACCCGGTTCCGCGACGGTGGCCGACGCGTCACCCACGTCACCGAGGTCGCCGACCTGCACGACGGGTCGTTCCAGCTGCACGACCTGTTCGTCTTCGACACCGCCGCGGGGCTCGACGAGGACGGGCACCCCCTCGGCAGGCTGCGGCCCACCGGGCGGCGCCCCGCGTTCGTGGACGCGCTGCGCGCGGTCGGTCCCGGCCTGGCCACCGACACGTTCTCCCCGCTCGCGGGATCATGAGCCGCACCCGGGCGCCGGGCACCGCCGCCCGCCGCTACGGGGTCGGCGCTGTCGCGGTCGTGGTGGCTGCAGTGGTCCTGGCGGCCGGGCTGGTCCCCCCGGCAGGGGCCGTGGTGAGCGGGCCGACCGTCCGCGTCAGCGACCTCGACGACGCGGGCGGCACGGTGTCGTTCGTGCTGTCCAGCCTGGGCCTGCCCAGCGGGGTCGGCCTCCGCCCGGAGGAGCTCAGCCTCGCGTTCCAGCCGACGGGCGGCGACCCCGTCCCGCTGCAGGCCTCGGCCCAGCCGCTGGGCGACAGCACCCAGCCCCTGCGGCAGACGGCCGTGCTCGCGGTGGACGTGTCCGGGTCGCTGGGACCGGACGGCATCGCCGCGGTCCGGGCTGCCGCCACCCGGTTCCTGCAGAGCGTCCCGCCGGAGGTCGAGGTCGGCCTCGTCACCTTCGGCGTCCCGCCGGACGTCGTCGTGGAACCGACCACGGACCACGCCCTCGTCCAGGAACTGGTGGACGAGCTCGACGACGGTGGCGGCACCGGGCTCTACGACGCCGTCGCGCTCGCCGTGGGCGAGCTGCCGGGTACCGGGAGCCAGCGCATCGTGCTGCTCACCGACGGCCGGGACGAGGCGGCCGCACCGGGCTCGCCCGGCAGCGTCGCCACCCTTGACGACGTCGTGACGGCGGTGCAGGCCTCGGGCGCAGAGATGACGGCAGTCGGCTTCGGCGACGGGGCGGGCGAGGAGCCGCTGCAGCGGTTGGCGGAGGCGGGCCGCGGCCAGCTGGTCGACGCCGCCGACCAGGCCGCCCTCACGGGGGCGTTCCAGGCGGTCGCGGACCGGATAGCCACGGACCTGCAGGTCACTGCCCCCGTCCCGGCCGAGGCCGCCGGTCTGCGCGGCAACCTCGTCGTCACCGTGCCCGCCGGGCAGGATCGGCTGCGCACCACGGCCTACACGTCCTTCGTGGGTGCTCCCGGTGCGAGCCCGGGCCCGAGCGCGGAGCCGTCCCCGCCGCCCGCGCTGGCGTCGGTGCCCTCGGTGCAGGTACGCCTCTCCCCGGCCGTGGTCGCGCTCGCCGTGGCTGCGGTGTTCGTCGCACTCGCGACCACCACGGTCGTCGTGCTGGGCCTCGTACGCAGCGGCGGCGGCCCGGAGGCGCTGCGCCGGCGCAACCTGTCGCAGTACTCCTACCTCGGGGCGCGCCCCGGCGTCGCCCTGGTCGGGCGGGACCCCGCGACCTCGACCCGGCTCGGTGACAACGCCGTCGCCCGCGGCGCCGTCCAGCTCGCCGGACGGGTGGTCGACAACCGCGGCTACGGCGCACGGCTCGGCCGCCGCCTGGAGTCAGCGGACGTCCCGCTGCGGGCGGCGGAGTGGGTGGTCCTGCACGTGCTGGTCGCCCTGGGTGGGGCGCTCCTGCTCCTGCTGGTCTCCGCCGGGCAGCCGCTCGCCGCGCTGGTGGGTCTGCTCCTGGGCGTGGTGGGACCCCACGTGTACCTGGAGGTCCGGGAGACCCGGCGTCGGAAGGCGTTCCTGCGGCTCATGCCGGAGACGCTGGGGCTGATGGCGTCCGGTCTGAGGGCCGGCTACTCGATGCCGCAGGCGATCGAGTCGGTGGTGCGCGAAGGGCAGGAGCCGCTGCGCTCGGAGTTCAACCGGGCGCTGGTGGAGACCCGGCTCGGCGTCTCCCCCGACGACGCGCTCGAGGCGGTCTCCGACCGGATGCGCAGCAAGGACTTCCGCTGGGTCGTGATGGCGATCCGGATCCAGCGCGAGGTCGGTGGGAACCTGTCCGAGCTGCTGGACACCGTGTCGGCGACGCTGCGGGAACGTGCACGGCTGCACCGTCAGGTGGAGGTTCTCTCGGCCGAGGGTCGGCTCTCGGGCTGGATCATCGGCCTGCTGCCCGTGGTGTTCACCCTGTACCTGCTGCTGGCCCAGCCGGGCTACCTGCGCCCGCTCTGGCAGGAGCCGCTGGGCCTGCTCCTGCTGGGCACGGGCGGGGTCCTGTTCCTGCTGGGTGTGCTCGGTCTGCGCTGGGCCGTCAAGGTGGAGGTCTGAGGTGCCGGATGCCGTCATGCTCGGCGTCGGGCTGCTCGCCGTCACCGTCGGCCTCCTCGCGGCGGTCCTCGTGGTGGCCCTGCCGGTGGTGCGTGCCCGTAGCGGGGTCGGACGTTCCCTGGCGGCGGTCCAGCAGATGCGGACCTCACCGCGCTCCGTGCGCGAGCGCGCGCTGCAGGTCCCGTTCACCGAGCGGGCGCTCGGGCCTGCGATGGTCGCCGTCACACGGCTCGGGCGACGCCTGACCCCCCGGGACCAGCTGAGGAGAACCGAGCGCCGCCTCGACCTCGCGGGCAACCCGCCCAGCTGGGACCTCGACCGGGTGCTGTCGCTGAAGGTGCTGCTGACCTTCGCCGGCACGGCTGTCACGGTGCTGGTCTGCCTGCTGCTCGCGGTGGGGGGCTGGCGGAGCCTGGCCGCGGTCGGGGTCGTCGGGCTGCTGGGCTGGGTGACGCCGTCGCTGATCATCTACCAGAAGGGCTACGACCGCTCCGAGGCCATGCTCCGTGAGCTGCCGGACGCCTTGGACCTTCTCACCATCTCGGTGGAGTCCGGTCTGGGGTTCGACGCCGCCGTCCGGCAGGTCGCCCGCAACACCGAGGGCCCCCTGGCGATGGAGTTCTCACGGGTGCTGCAGGAGATGCGGATCGGCACGGGCCGCATGGACGCCCTGCGCGACATGGGGGCCCGCACCGACCTGGACGACCTCAAGACGTTCGCCTCGGCCATGGTGCAGGCCGACTCCTACGGGGTCCCCATCGCGGCGGTCCTACGGGTGCAGGCGGACGAGATGCGCTCCCGACGCAGCCAGCGCGCCGAGGAGGCCGCCCAGAAGGTGCCCGTCAAGATCCTGTTCCCGCTGATCTTCGGCGTGCTGCCGGCGCTGCTGGTCGTCGTGGTGGGCCCTGCGCTGGTCGCGGCCTTCACGTCGTTCCGCGCGTTGTGAGCGCGGGTTGCCCGGAGCGGAGGGCGGCATGTGGAACGGTGGGCCGGTGAGGGCGCAGCGGCTCGTCGACGGCCCGGTCCTCCCGCTGCTGGTGCGGGCGCTCCTGCTGCTGGTCTGCTCCGTCGTGGTCCTGGCCGAGCTCGGCCCCGAGCTGGGCCCCGACCTGGCCCGGGGCCCGGCGGTGGCGCTGCTCGTGGTGATCGCCCTGGGGGCGCTCCCGCTGCCGGGTCGCACCGCGCGGGTCATGCAGGCCTTCGCCGAGGTCGTCGTGCTGGGCCTGCTGATCGGCAGCATCCCCGGCTACGGCGCCAGCTACTCCCCGCTGCTGCTGGTCCCCGTCTTCAGCGCCGGCATGCGGGGCGGGCTCGCTCTCGGGGCGGGGAGCGGGGTCGTCGCAGGTCTCGCGTGGGTGCTCGGTCTCCTCACCACCCCGACCGCGGACATCCCCTCACGCGTCGCCGACGTGGTGCTGTGGACCGTGGTGCTGGTCGCGACCGGGCTCATCGGCGGCTGGGTGCGGCGACTGTCGCGGGAGGACCTGACGAGCAGCGACGGTGCCTACGAGGACGCGTTCTTCCTGCTCAGCGAGCTGCAGGACCTGACGCGGGACCTGAGCCTCGGCCTGGACCCGGCGACCTTGGGCGGGGCCCTGCTGGACGACGTCGCCCGGATCCACCCGCAGGGTCGCCGGACGGTCGCGATACGGACCTCCGACGGACGGCTCGCCCCGCTGGTCGCTGCCGGTCCGCTGCCGGCGGGAGACACCGACACCGATGTGGACGAGGCCGCCCTGTCCGCTTGGACCAGCGGTAGCCGCGCGTCGGTGGTCGTCGGGGCGGGCGAGGTCCGGGAGGCCTTCCCGGTCCGGATGGGCTCCGACGTCGTCGCGGTCGTCACCGTCCGCTCCGGTCAGCTGTCCGGCGCCGAGCTGACAGCGGTGGAGCGGCTGGTGTCGACCGCCGGGGCCCGGCTCGCCGCGGCGCTCACCTTCGACGAGGTGCGCCAGCTCGCGACGGTCGACGAGCGGCTGCGACTGGCGCGGGAGATCCACGACGGCGTGGCCCAGGAGCTCGCGAGCGTGGGGTACCTGCTCGACGACGTCGCCGACCGCGTGCCCGCCGAGGCCGCCGAGGAGCTGCACGCCCTGCGCGAGCACGTCCGTAGCGTCCTCGGCGAGCTGCGCATGAGCATCTTCGACCTGCGCACCGGGGTGGACGACAAGATCGGGCTCGGCACCGCGCTCAGCGAGCACGTGCAGCGGGTCGGGCAGCACACCGACCTGGTGGTGCACACGGTCCTGGACGAGCACGGCGACCGGCTGCCCGCCGGCGTGGAGGTCGAGCTGCTGCGGATCGCCCAGGAGGCTGTCACCAACGTGCGCAGGCACGCCGAGGCCGACAACCTGTGGGTCGAGTGCACGGTCGAGGCGCCGCGGGTCTGGTTGCGGATCGCCGACGACGGCCGGGGTCTGCAACCGCCCCGGCCGCAGTCGATGGGGGTCCGCGGTATGCAGGAGCGCGCCAGGCGCATCGGCGGGGACCTGCAGGTGCTCCCCCGACCGGGCGGGGGCACGGTCGTCGAGGTGAGCGTCGGCGAGTGGGACGAGGGGACGAGGGGACGATGACCAGCGACGGATCCAGCAGCCACGACGGGACGACGGGCGGTGCGGGGGCGAACCCGACGGCGGAGGACCGTCGACGCCGGGCGAGCGACCGGGGGCCGGGCCCCGAGGCACGACGCGTGGTGCTGGTGGACGACCACGAGCTCATCCGCCACGGCCTGCGCAGGGCCTTCGAGCGGGCCGGCGACTTCGTGGTGGTGGGCGAGGCCGGGTCGGTCGCCGAGGGCAGGGCGGTGGTCGCGAGCGAGCAGCCCGACGTCCTGGTCACCGACGTCCGTCTGCCCGACGGCAGCGGCATCGACCTGGCCGCGGCCGTCCGCTCCCTGGACCCGGACCTGGGCATCGTCGTGCTGACCATGTACACCGGTGACGAGCACCTGCTGGGCGCCCTGGAGGCCGGGGCCAGCGCGTTCGTGCACAAGGACGCCCCCAGCGACGACGTGGTCGCGGCCGCGCGGCACGCGGTCGTCGCGCCACGGTCGTTCTCGGCCACGGACCTGGCCGGCGCCATGCAGCGACGGCTGTCCACCCCGGCCGGTCCGTCCCTGTCCCCGCGCGAGACGGAGGTCATGCAGCTGCTCGCCGAGGGCCTGTCGGCGGGCCAGATCGGCCGACGCCTGTTCATCAGCGAGTCGACCATCAAGACCCACATCGGCAAGATCTACGACAAGCTCGGTGTCGCGAACCGGGCGCAAGCGGTCATGACGGCCGTGCGGCTCGGTCTGCTCCAGTCCGACGACCGGAAGTCGTGACCCGTACGGGGTCCTCCGAACGGAGGATGCACGTTAGTCCGGTCAACCGATGTCATGAGCGTCGTAACCGGTGAGACTCGGCCTCGGAGCATCCCTGGAGGGCCTCTCCCGGACCTTCACTCCTGGAAAGGACTGCAGCCATGGCAGCTCGACTACGACGCATCATCGACACCGGCGACCGCGGCGCCTCCGCGGTGGAGTACGGCCTCCTGGTGGCGGGCATAGCCGCGGTCATCGTGGCCGTGGTCTTCGCCTTCGGCGGGTTCATCAGCAACGTCTTCAACGACACCTGCTCGGCGATCGACCAGACCGCGACCGATCCGGGCTGCATCGTCCCGGTCGACAATGCCCTGGTCGACCAGAGGATCGGCACGGTGCCCGCCGTCTGAGGGTCCCGAGCCACCGCGGACACCCCCTGGCCCGGCCCCATACTCGCTGGGTGAACGACCGAGGCCCTGCCGCCGACGAGGCGACCGACGGTGCTTCGTCGCCGCTTCCGCCCGCAGGCACGGGAGGTACGGCGCCGCTGCCGTCCCTCCCACTGCTGCTTCTGGCCTGGGTCGCCGCCCGCGCGCTGATGGCCGTCGTCTACGCCTCCCGGGACTTTGCCGGTCGTTCGCTCGCCTGGGGCGACCTGGCGCTGTACGAGTTCTGGGCCGAGCAGATCCGCAGCACCGGGGCGATGCCTGACGCCGTGACCTGGATGTACCCGCCCCTGGCCGCGTTCGTCCTGCTGCTGGTCGGCGCGCTCCCCGGCCCGTTCGGAGCAGGGTTCGTGGTGCTCATGCTGCTGGTCGACCTGGCGGTGCTCGCCATGCTGCTGCAGGCGTGCCGGCGTGAGGGGGCCCACCCCGCGGGTGCCTGGGCCTGGCTGGTGCTGGTCCCCCTGCTCGGCCTGATCGGCTGGGCCCGCCTCGACCTGCTCCCGGTGGCCGCAGCGGCGGGCGCCCTGCTGCTCGGCGCTCGCCGACCCGTGGTCGCGGGGGTGCTGGCCGGTCTCGGCACGGCCGTCAAGGGCTGGCCTGTCGTGCTGGGGCTGCTGTTCCTGCGCAGGCCCCGCTGGGTGGGTGCCGCCGTGGTGACGGGGTCCGCGGTGGCCGTGGTGTCGACGGTCGCGCTCGCGGGCACCTGGGAGTTCGTCGCCAACCTATCCGGGCGCGGCATCCAGGTCGAGTCGGTGATGGCGCTGCCGTGGACGCTGCAGCAGGCCCTCGGCGGGACCCCGGAGGGCGACTTCGTCAACGGCACCTACGAGGTGCTGGAACCCGGCGCCGCCGAGCTGGCCCGGGTGGCCACGCTGGTGATGGTGGTCGCCGTCGGCGGCGCCCTGTGGCTGTCGCGACACCGTGCGCCGGCGCTGCGCTGGTACGCGGCCGTCACGGCGCTGCTGTGCACCAGCCCGCTGCTGTCCACCCAGTTCGTGCTGTGGCTCATCGGCGGCGTGGCGGTCGCGGCGGCGCTGCCCGGGCCGGACGGACGGGTTGCGCGCCGCTCGCTACCCGGGGTGACCGTCCTCGTGGTGCTCACCCACCTGACGTTCCCGCTGCAGTGGGGTGGGCTGGTGGGCGACGGTGCGCTGGCGGCGGGCACGCTGCTGGCCAGGAACGTCCTGCTGGTCGCCCTGACCGCCTGGCTGCTGCTCGCCGTGCGAGGCAGTCCGGCCGCGACGTCAGCACTACCGGCAGCGCCCTCGCCCTCGACGTCACCGTCACCGGCGTCACCGGGAGCACCAGGACCGGGCGCTCACCAGCGCGGGACGGACTCCCCCGCCAGCAACGACCCCAGCCGCTGAGCGGTCCGGTCCCAGGTCCACGCCCGCCGGACCCACGCCTGCCCGGCGTCACCCCAGGCTCGTGCGAGCGCGGGGTCCGACAGCACACGGTCGACCGCGCCCAGCAGGGCCGGCAGGTCGGTCGCGGCGGGCAGCAGCAGGCCGGTGCGCTCGTGCAGCACCGCGTCCGCCGTACCCCCGGCGCGGCCGGACACCACGGGCAGCCCGGCCGCCGCGGCCTCCAGCAGCACGATGCCCAGGGACTCCGTCACCAGCCCTCCCAGCCGGTCCGCCACGGGCAGGACGAAGACGTCGGCGGCCGCGTACAGACCCGGGAGCTCGTCGTGCGGGACGCGCCCGAGCACCTGGACCCCTGCCAGAGCCGCTGAGTCCCGCCTGAGCGCGGGCAGCTCAGGGCCGTCTCCTGCCAGCACGAGCCGAGCCGTGGGGTGCAGCTGACGTAGGCTCGGCCAGATCTCCAGCAGCCGGGCATGACCCTTGCGGGGCACCGCCCGCGAGACGCACAGCACGACGGGACCCGCGCCTGCGGCCCGACCGTCGGCCTCGGTCCGGGAGAACCGACCGGTGTCGACCCCGGGGGCGAGCAGCACCGACCGGGCGGCTGCGGCCGGGTGCAGAGCCCGGGTGATGGTCCGGCGCACCGACGCGGAGTCCACGGTCAGCACGTCCACCACGTCACCGATCCGTCGCAGCGCCGACCGGCTCCCCGGCAGCCGGGCCCACCACACCTCGTGGCCGTGCGCGCTGGCCACGACCGTGCGCACGCCCTCTCGGCGCAGTGCCGGGGCCAGCAGTGCGAGCGGGGCGGCGGACGGGAACCACACCGCCGCCACGTCGTGCGCACGCGCGGTCCGGCGCACCCGTGCCGCGAGACCGGGGCCCGGCAGCAGCAACCGGTCGGGGTCACGGACCACGGGGTAGGGCAGCAGCCGGTCCCACGCCTCGGCGTCGTCCTGTGCGCAGGCATGGACCACGATGCGGTCGGGGTCCAGCTGCTGCAGCAGCCGGTCGACGTAGGTCTCGATCCCTCCGGCCCGGGGCGGGAAGTCGTTGGTGACCACGAGCACCCGCGGGGCGCGGCCCACGGTCATCGGGTGCCGCGCCCGGGTGCGGCACGCGGGCTGGCCGGGCTCCCGGGGTGAGCGCTCACGAGGTGGCGAGGTCGACGACGAAGGCTCCCCAGCGGGCCTCGAAGGCGTCCCTGCCCTGGCCGGTCGCGGCAAGCAGCGCCGCGTCGACCCGCCCGCGCGCGTCGTCGGTGCCCTGCGAGGCGGCCGTGTACAGGCTGATGAGGCCCTCGGTGCCGAGCTCGTCCTCCAGCAGCAGCGCGGCAAGCCACGAGCCTTCGTAGGCGTCGCCGACGACATCAGGGTCGGGGTCGCCGAACTGCTGGGCAGCGGGCAGGGCAGAGGCGTCGACCGCGCCCGTGGCCACCCGCTCCAGCAGCCGGGCGGCGACCACCTCACGCTCGACGGTTGCGGGCACCAGGGCCGACCAGCCGACCAGGTCCGCGAACCCCTCGGCCAGCCACGCCTCCTGCTCGTCGCCGAAGCGGGCCCCGGAGGCGACGTGGACCAGCTCGTGGGTCACGGTGACCTGCCACGTCTCGGCGACGAGCTCGCTGCGTGCCGTCGGGTTGAGCACGACCAGGTCCCCGCCACCGTCGTCCGGGGTGTCGACGTCGGTCGTGACGGCTGCGTAGACGTCGTCGACCGCGGGCCGCGGCCCCGGCACCAGGGCGACGAACTGCTCGACGGTCGCCGGGACCAGCAGCAGGGAGACCCGCGGCCACGCGGTTCCCAGGTAGGAGTCGACGGTGACAGCGCCCGCGTCGGCCCAGCCACCGACCTGGGCGCCCCAGGTCGCCGCGTCCGCCGGGGTCCCCTCCGGCGCCACCCAGGACAGCACCACCGCCCGCTCGGTCACCGAGGCGTGGACGGGTCCGAGGTCCCATGGCGCCGCTGTCCCGAGCTCCCCCTGCTCCGGGTACGGCGTCCAGGAACGGACCTGCCAGGTGCTGTCGGCACCGGGGCTGACCCCACCGGAGACGGTCGGGGCGAGCGTCACCCGCGCGGAGGTGACCGGGGCGGAGGTGACCGGGGCCGAGGTGACCGGCTCAGAGGTCACCGGCGCGAGGGTGACGGTGTCGGTCCGCTCGACGACCGGGCCACCTGCCAGCTCGAAGACGGTCTCCACTCGCGCGCTCCAGGCCCCGGCGTCCCCGACGTCCCCGACGTCCCCGGCGAGGAGCGTGCCGGGCACCAGCGAGGACTCGAACCGGGTCAGGGGCAGGCCCGACAGCGCCGTGAAGGATTCCCGGCCCAGCACCTCCTCGGCCGTCGTGCTGGTCCAGTCGTCGGCGTCGCCGGTCGCGACGGCTTCGTCACGCAGCTCCAGCAGGTCCTCGAACGCCGACGTCACGGCGTCGGAACCCGCCCGCTCCGCCTGCTGCGGGACCGGGTCGTCGCGGGGCGGGGCGGGGAGCCCGACCGGTGGGGCGGGGGCGTCCGGCGTCGCAGGGGCACCGGCGTCGTCGACTACCGGAGCGACCCGGACCAGGAACGAGCCGGGCGAGGCGACCACCGCGACCAGCAGCAGCAGCGCCACCAGACCGACCGCGGGCACCAGCACCTGCGCGAGCGTGGGGTGCTGGCGAGGGGCGTCGGGCACCCGGTGCCGCCTCTGAACCACCGTGCCACGGTAACCCCCGGGTACTCGCCCGGGGCGGCGCCGCGACGACCAGGCGGTCGTCGCCGACCTGGTGCGGGGCACGTCACCCGTCCGGCGGCACTGCTCAGCCCGCCTGACTGCCGGCCGAGGTTGCCCCGGGGGCCGGAGCGGGGTGCCCACCGCGCCGTGCGGGCCCCGGTCGGGAGCCGGTGACCAGGCGCAGCGGCGGCACGAGCCCGCCGGCGGACAGGACGCCCACGGCCGCGATCTCCGAGGCGGTCAGGTCCGTGGCGGGACGGTCCGTGCCCGGGTGACCGTGGCCCCGCTCGCCGGCGGGGCGGGCAGCAGGCTGCACGGACAGCAGGTGGGTGACGATGCAGTCGCCGCAGGCGCGTGGCCCTGCGGTGCACGTGTCGCAGTCGATGAGCATGCGCTGGACGCTATGGACGACCCCGGACACAACTTCGGGCCGCGACTGCTCGGCAGCCCGTGCGGCCCGCCTTCCCGGCTCTGTCCACCCCCCGCCCTAGCGTTCCCGGCATGACCGCGTCCCCCCTCCTCGGCAGCTCCCCGGGGCCCCTGCTGACCGCAGGAGCCGTCTCGCCCATGGGGGCCGGGGTCCCGCTGCAGGTACAGGGCAGCTTCGAGGACCTGGGCCGACCGCTGCACGAGACCACCTTCGTCGTGGTGGACCTCGAGACCACCGGCGGCAGCCCCGGCACGGACTCCGTCACCGAGATCGGCGCCGTCAAGGTCAGGGGCGGCGAGATCCTCGGCGAGCTGCAGACCCTCGTGGACCCAGGGGTCGCTGTGCCGCCCCAGATCGCCCTGCTGACCGGCATCACCGACCGCATGCTCGTCGGGGCACCACGGATGTCGGTCGCGCTGGCGTCGTTCCTGGACTTCGCCGCCGGCAGCGTCCTGGTGGCCCACAACGCCGGCTTCGACATCTCGTTCCTGCGTGCGGCCTGCACCCGCGACGCGCGGGCGTGGCCCAGGTTCGAGGTGGTGGACACCGTCGCCCTCGCCCGGCGGTTGGTGAGCTCCGAGGAGGTGCCCAACCGCAAGCTCGGCACGCTGGCCCGGTACTTCCGCGCGAGCACGACCCCAGACCACCGGGCGCTGTCGGACGCGCGTGCCACGGTCGACGTGCTGCACAGCCTCCTCGGCCGGGCCCGTGGCGTCACCACCGTGGAGGACCTGCTCGAGTTCTGCCGCACCGACGACGGGCGCCGCTCCCGCCGCCACCTCCTGGCCGGGCTGCCGGGCGGTCCCGGGGTGTACCGGTTCGTCGACGCCGGGGGGCGGGTGCTCTACGTCGGTTCCTCCGTCGACGTGCGGACCCGGGTCCGCAGCTACTTCACCGCAGCCGAGAAGCGCCGCCGCATGACCGAGATGGTCTGCGTCGCCCGCAGCGTCGAGCACGTGTCCTGCCCCACCCCCGTGGAGGCGCACGTTCGGGAGCTCCGCCTCATCGCCGAGCACCGCCCGCCCTACAACCGCCGTTCCACCCGGCCCGACCGTGCGGCCTGGGTGAAGCTGACCGACGAGGCCGCACCACGGTTGTCGGTGGTCCAGCACCCGGGCAGCGACCACCCGGTGGCGGCCTACGTCGGGCTTTTCAGCTCCCGCGCCCGGGCGAGGGAGGCCGTCGAGGCCGTGCAGACGGCGTTCGACATCCGCCGCTGCACCCCACGCATCCCCCGCCGGGGCGGCGGCACGGCCTGCGCTGTCGCCGGTATGGGCCGCTGCTCCGCGCCGTGCGTGACCGGGCCGGACGACGCCTACGCCACCGTGGTGCAGCAGGTCCGCGACGCCCTGACCGCTGACCTCACCCCGCTGGTCGAGCACGTGATGGCACGGGTGCGGTCGCTGTCGCAGCAGCAGCGCTACGAGGAGGCGGCGGTGGAACGGGACCGGCTGGTGGCGCTCGTGCGCGGGGTCGACCGCGCCCAGCAGGTGCGCGCGCTCACCCGGACCGGGGAGCTCGTGGCGGCCCGGGCCCGGCAGGTGGGCGGCTGGGAGCTGGTGTGCATCCGGCACGGGCGTCTGGCCGGCACGGCCGTCACCCGCCCCGGTGAGCCGGTCCACCCCACGATCGACTCGCTGCGGGCCGCGGCGGAGGACGTCCCGGCGCCGACCGGACCGGCGTCTGCGGCGCTGCACGAGGAGACTGCGCTGCTGGTGCGCTGGCTGGAGACCCCGGCCACCCGGCTGGTGCGTTCCGACGACGGCTGGGCCCTGCCCGTAGGGGCAGCGGCTCGCTGGTCGCAGCTGCACCTTGTCGAGGGCGGCCGTCAGGGTGCCTCGCTCTGGCAGGTCCCGGGCGACCGGGGATGAGGCTCGTGTCTTGCCCAGACCTATCAACCTCTACGTCAGGTCCAGGTCGACGGTCATGGTCCGATGATCGGTCGGGTCAGGTCGACGGTCGGGTCAGATCGACGGCCAGGTCAGCGGCTGGACCTCAGCCGAGCCAGGCCGCGAGCACGCCGGCCGCTCGGCCGTCAGCCAACGCCGCGCGGGCTCGCTGCAGCGCGGGGGCGAGGGCACCCGGCAGGTCGGCGGCGACGTCCGCCGCGCTGCGCCTGTCCCCTGCCAGCTCCAGCGCCAGCAGCCCGGCGGCGGCGTTGAGCACGACCACGTCGGTGACGGGGCCATCCTGCCCCGCGAGCACCGCCCTGACCACTGCGGCGTTGACTACGCGGTCCCCGCCCCGCAGGTCCTCGATCCGCGCGGTACGCATCCCCACGTCGGCAGCCTCCAGGACCGTCTCGACGACCTCGCCCCGCACGACCACCCGAACGCTCGTCGGTGCCGTGGTGGTGAGCTCGTCGAGGCCGTCCTGGCCGCGGACCACCAGCGCGCTGGTCCCCCGGCCTGCGAGGACACCCGCGATGATCCCGGCGTGGCGGGCGTCTGCCACCCCGAGCGCCATCGCGACCGGCCTGGCGGGGTTGGTCAGCGGTCCGAGGGAGTTAAACACCGTGCGGATGCCGAGCGCGGAGCGGACCGGTCCGACGTGGCGCATCGCAGGGTGGAAGCGGGGGGCGAACGCGAAGGTGATCCCGTGGGCCGTCGCAGCCGCCGCGACCGCCGCGGGGTCCAGCCCCAGGTCCAGGCCCAGCTCCTCCAGCACGTCGGCGGTGCCGCAGCTGGAGGACGCGGCCCGGTTGCCGTGCTTGACCACCGTCGCCCCGGCCGCAGCCGCGACCAGCGAGGCCATGGTCGACACGTTGACCGTCCGGGCGCCGTCCCCGCCGGTACCGACGATGTCCAGGGTGGCGCCGGCCACGTCCAGGGGGACGGCGTGGAACAGCATGGCCTCGGCGAGACCGCCGACCTCCTCGACCGTCTCGCCCTTGGCGCGCAGACCGACCAGGAGACCGGCCAGCCGGGCGTCACCGGCATCGCCGCGCATCACCTCGTCCAGGGCCCAGCGGGTCTGGTGGCGGTCCAGGTGGTGGCCGGAGGACAACGCGTCCAGCACCGCGGCCCAGGTGGGTGCGACGACCGGCCCTGAGGGGGTTCCCACCGGGTCAGGACGGGCGGCGGTGCTCACGCCGGCGGCGACGCCGCACGACGCCGGGCCAAGGCGGCGACGGCGTCGGCGACGGCGCGCGGGTCCAGCGGGTGCGCCACCGCCGCCTCGGCCTTGGACCACGCCGCGAGCCAGGCGTCCTGGGGCCGTCCGGTCAGCACGAGCACGGGCGGGCAGTCGAAGATCTCGTCCTTCAGCTGCCGGCACACCCCGAGCCCGCCCGCGGGGGCCGCCTCGCCGTCCAGGACCAACACGTCGAAGCGGCCGGAGTCGACCGCGTGCAGCAGCGCGGGCAGCGTCGCGAACTCGCTCAGCTCCACCAGGGGCAGGTCGGCGGCCGGGCGGCGTCCGATGGCCCGGCGTACCTTGTCCCGGGTGGGCGACTTGTCGCTGTAGAGGGCGATCGCGAGGCGCCGCTCCGGCGCAGGAGGACCCGTGGTGGCGCCGCCGTGCGCGGCTGCGGAGTCGGCGGGTGCGGCTGCTGCGCTCATGCACGGGAATCTACCGGGCCGCCCGCCCGTCCTCGGGACGGAGCACCCGCCTGCGACCTGCCGGGGGGTGGCCTCTGCTTCTGCGCCGGAGCCGGTTAGCCTGACCCCGTGGCAGCAGCAACGGCACTGGGCACGGGTGCCCCAGCAGTGGTGAACCGTCCCAACCTCACATCAGTCGGGACCATCGTGTGGCTCGCGAGCGAGCTGATGTTCTTCGCAGCTCTCTTCGCGATGTTCTTCACGCTCGGCTCAATCCGACCGGACTCCTACGCCGCCGGGCAGGAGATGCTCAACATCCCCTTCGCGGCGGTCAACTGCATCATCCTGGTGTCGAGCTCGGTGACCTGTCAGTTCGGCGTCTTCGCAGCGGAACGGCTGCAGCCGGCCCGAACCGGCGGGCTCTTCCAGTTCGGCCAGTGGGGCATGCGCGAGTGGTACGTGCTCACCTTCCTGCTCGGCGCGATCTTCGTGTCCGGCCAGGTCTTCGAGTACGCCGAGCTGGTGCACGAGGGCCTCACCATCAGCTCCTCGCCCTTCGGGTCGACGTTCTACCTGACGACCGGCTTCCACGGCCTGCACGTCACGGGCGGACTGCTCGCCTTCCTGGTCGTCATCGGTCGCACCTTCGCGGCGAAGCGCTTCGGCCACGCCGAGGAGACCGCTGCGGTCGTCACGTCCTACTACTGGCACTTCGTGGACGTCGTCTGGATCGCACTCTTCATCTCCGTCTACTTCAGCTGAGGGGCACTGACACCGCTGTGAACGCAGTCCTGCGGCACCGCCGCCACCCGCTCGCCCTCGTCGTACTGCTGCTGGGCGGCCTGCTCGTGGCCGGTATGGCCTACGCGGCCGTGTCCCCCACCCGGGCGCAGGCGAGCGAAACCTTCGGCGTGGACACGATCGCGCAGGGCGAGGAGCTCTTCCTGGCCAACTGCTCCTCCTGCCACGGCATCGACGGCGCCGGTGCGCCCGTGACCGCCGAGGGGTACGCGGCCGGTCCGTCCCTGATCGGTGTCGGGGCAGCCAGCGTCGACTTCCAGGTCGGCACGGGCCGCATGCCCGCCCAGGCCTCCGGGCCCCAGATCGCCAAGCGTGACCCGCAGTTCGACCAGGAGGAGACGCGCGCCCTGGCAGCCTACGTCGCCACGGCGTTCGGTCCGGGTCCTGGCATCCCCGACGAGAAGTACCTCGACCCGGAGAACGGTGACCTCGCCGAGGGCGCGGAGCTGTTCCGGGTCAACTGCGCGATGTGCCACAACTTCGCCGGTTCAGGCGGGGCGCTCACCCGGGGCAAGTACGCACCCAGCGTGATCGGCTCCGAGCCCGTGCACATCTACGAGGCCATGGTCACGGGCCCCCAGTCGATGCCCGTCTTCGGTGACGACATCGTGACGCCGCAGCAGAAGAACGACATCATCGCCTACATCGACTACCTCGAGAACGAGCCGTCCCCGGGCGGTCTGACCCTCGGTTCCCTCGGCCCGGTCGGCGACGGCCTGTTCGTCTGGGTGGTCGGGATCCTCGGGCTCATCGGCTGCGCCGTGTGGTTGGGAGCCAAGTCCTCATGAGCAACGTCCACGGCAGCACCCCGGGCCCCGGCAGCGACGAGACCGCCGTCACCCGCTCCTCGGTCGCCGGTACGGCTCCCGGCGCCGACCGCAGCGTCGCCGGGACAGGCGTCGACACACGCAGCGGCTCCCTGCCGGCCCGGTTCGAGAACCCGGGCCTGCCCCCGCACCGCCCCCGCATGGCCGACACCGATGTCCGGGCGGCCCGTCGCGCGGAACGTCAGGTGGCGTTCCTCTTCCTGCTGTCGATCGTCGGTACGGTCCTGACGATCACGGGGTACTTCCTGGTCCCGCTGCGGGAGGACACCAGCAGCGGCACCGTCTTCCTGTCCAACGCCCTGCTCGGCGGTGGTCTCTTCCTCACCCTGTTCGGCATCGGCACCGGCGCGGTGCACTGGGCCAAGACGCTGATGCCGGACCACGAGGAGATCGACGAGCGGCACCCGATCCAGGACGCCCCCGAGCAGCAGGCGGAGGCCGTGGGCATCCTCTCCACCGGCATCGAGGACTCGGGCATCGGTCGGCGCCCGCTGATCCGCAACACCCTCGTCGGTGCGCTGGCCCTGGCGCCGCTGCCCGCGGTGGTGCTGCTCAAGGACACCGGTCCCAACCCCGAGGGCGTCCTGGCCGAGACGGTGTGGACGGCCGGCACCCGGCTCGTCACCGACCCCACCTACACGCTCATCCGGGCCGAAGAGATCCCGATCGGCGGTGTGGTGCACGTACAGCCCGAGGGCATCCAGGAGTCCAGCCACTACCTGGAGGACAAGGCCAAGGCCGCCGTGCTGCTCATGCGGTTGGAGCCGAACGAGCTCGGCAAGGGCTCACGACCCGGGTCGTTCGCCGGGATCGTCGCCTACTCCAAGATCTGCACCCACATGGGATGCCCGGTGGCGCTGTACGAACAGACGACGCATCATCTTCTGTGTCCCTGCCACCAGTCGACGTTCGACGTCCAGAACGACTGTGCGGTGATCTTCGGGCCAGCGAAGCGTCCCCTACCCCAGCTGCCGATCGACATCGACGATGACGGATACTTGGTGGCGACGGCCGGATTCTCCGAGCCGGTCGGTCCCAGCTACTGGGAACGAGAGCAGGACGAGAGCCGGATGACTGAGGAGTCCTGATGAGCTCGACGACGGCAGCACCGCGTACCGGTCCACCGGCCAGCGTCCCCGCCAAGCTCGGCGGCTTCGCGGACTCCCGCCTGGGCCTCTCGGCGGTCATCCGGGGCAACGCACGGAAGATCTTCCCCGACCACTGGTCGTTCATGCTGGGTGAGATCACCCTCTACAGCTTCGTCATCTGCCTGGTGACCGGCGTTTTCCTCACGTTCTTCTACATCCCGAGCGTTGGTCTCATCGAGTACGACGGCCCCTTCGAGCCGGCTCAGGGCCTGCTCGTCTCGGAGGCGTGGGCCTCGACGGTCGACATGTCCTTCGAGGTCCGTGGCGGTCTGCTCATGCGGCAGATCCACCACTGGGCCGCGCTGGTGTTCGTCGCCGCGACGATCGTGCACATGGCCCGGGTGTTCTTCACCGGCGCCTTCCGTCGCCCCCGCGAGCTCAACTGGGTGATCGGCGCGATCCTCGCCCTGCTCGCGATCTTCGAAGGCTTCGCCGGCTACTCCCTGCCCGACGACCTGCTGTCCGGCACGGGCATCCGGATCGCCGCGGCGATCATCCTGGCGATCCCGGTCATCGGTACCTACGTGCACTTCTTCGCCTTCGGCGGGGAGTTCCCGGGCGAGGCGTTCATCCCCCGCCTCTACACGATCCATGTGCTGCTGCTGCCCGCCATCTTCCTCGCGCTGATCGCCGCCCACCTGTTCCTGGTCGTGCTGCACAAACACACCCAGTACCCCGGGCCGGGCCGCACCAACGAGAACGTCGTCGGTTACCCGCTGCTGCCGACCTACATCGCCAAGGCGGGCGGGTTCTTCTTCATCGTCTTCGGTGTCATCGCCCTGATCGCCGCCTTCGTCCAGATCAACCCGGTGTGGGCCTACGGACCGTACGACCCGTCGCCGGTCACCGCCGGTTCTCAGCCCGACTGGTACATGGGCTGGCTGGACGGTGCGGTGCGCGTAATGCCGGGCTGGCTCGAGGTCAACATCTTCGGCTACGTGCTGTCGGGCAACATCCTCATCCCGGCCGTCGTGCTACCCGGCCTGCTCACCACCCTGCTGGTCGCCTACCCATGGATCGAGCGGCTCGCGACGGGCGACGGGCGTGAGCACCACCTGCTCGACCGCCCCCGCAACGCCCCCACCCGTACGGGCATCGGCGTCATGTCGCTGGTCTTCTACTGCCTGCTCTGGGCAAACGGCGGCAACGACATCATCGCCACCCAGCTCAACCTGGCCATCAACGACATCACCCGCTTCATCGGCGTCATGATGTTCGTCGCCCCGCCGCTGTCGTTCATCATCACCAAGCGGATCTGCCTCGGCCTGCAGCGCAGGGACCGGGAGCGCGTCCTGCACGGCGTCGAGACCGGACAGGTGTTCCGTCTGGACAACGGTGAGGTCCTCGAGCGCCACGCCCCGATGTCCAGCTACGACCAGTGGACCCTCGTGCAGCACAACAACTACGTGCCGCTCGAGCCGGGTCCGGCGACCGACTCCAACGGCGTCCGCCGCAAGGGCGCACTGCTCGGCAAGGTCCAGAAGCGCATCTCCTCGTTCTACTTCGAGGACCGCATCGAGCCCGTCACCCCGGCCGAGCTGGCTGCGGCGCACAACCACGGTGAGCACGATGCGATCGAGAGCCGTCACGACGACGACGACCACTCGGTCGGCGGCTCCGGCAGCACCGCCCGCGAGGTCGGCTCCGGCCAGGCCTGACTCACGCGCACCGAGAGGGCCCCGTCCGCACGCCGCGGACGGGGCCCTCTGGTGTCCCCGCGGTGCGGGCACCCGAAGGACGCGTCCACACCGACATGACACGATCAGTCCATGTCGAGCCCGCTGCTCGGCGCCCCCGGCGCCGACAACTCCGTCCGCCCGGCGCGCGAGCCGGACCTGGCCGCTATCGGCGCGGTGCACGCGCGGTCCTGGACCGGCCCCTACGCCGACGTGCTGCCCCCCGTCCTGGTAGCCGCGCTCACCCCGGACGTCCTCGCGGAGGCGTGGCGCACGGCGGTCACCACCCCGCCCTCGCCGCGGCACCGGCTGCACGTGGCGGTCGGCGACGGCATCGTCGCCGGGTTCGTGGCCAGCACCCCCGTCGAGGCCCCCGCCGCCGACCAGGGCACGGCAGCGACGGACGTCGAGGCCGCCCCGGCCGCGGTCGAGATCGTCGCCCTGGAGGTCGACCCGCTGCACCAGCGCCGGGGGCACGGCTCGCGGTTGCTGTCAGCCGTGGTGGACACCTCCCGGGCCGACGGTGTGGACGAGCTGCACGTCTGGGTGCACGTGGACGACGCGCCCCGGTCCGGGTTCTTCCGCAGCGCAGGGTTCGACGTCGACGGCGCCCGCCGACGGCGTGCGCTCGAGGCCGGGGATCCCCACGACTCCCGCTCGGTGTGGCCGGAGATCCGTCTCGTCGCCTCGCTTCAGGAAGCACCCATGGACGTGGAGGCCCTGACGTGACGGCCCCCGCGACGACGCTGCGGTCCCGGCCCTCGCTCCCCCGCTCCCGACGCCTGGTGGGGGTGGACGCGGCGCGCGGGCTGGCGCTGCTGGGGATGATGGCCGCCCACCTGCTGGAGCGCACCACGGCGGCCGGGGACCCGTCTGCGGCGTTCGCGCTCGTGAACGGCAGGTCGTCCGCCACGTTCGCCGTCCTCGCCGGTGTCGGTCTCGCCCTCGCCGACGGCGGGCACGCCGGTGGACGCACGCCGTACGCCCGGATGGTGGCGCGGACGTCGGTGCGGGCGCTGTGCATTCTGCTGATCGGTCTGGTGCTGACCGAGGCAGGGCCCCCGGTGGCCGTGATCCTGCAGTACTACGCCCTGTCGTTCCTGCTGCTCGCGCCGCTGCTGCGGCTGCCGGCAGCCGTGCTGGGCGTGGGCGGCCTCGCCTGGCTCGGCCTGGCACCGGTGGTCTCCCACGTGGTGCGCGAGTCGACGGGGCTGCTCGGTCCGGGCTCCCAGGTGGGCATCACGCGGCTGCTGGTCGACCCGAGCGGGTCCGTCACCGACCTGTTCCTGACCGGCTACTACCCGGTGCTGACCTGGTTCGGGTACCTGCTGGTGGGCGCGGCCGTCGGCCGGCTCGCGCTCGGGCGCCGCGGCGTGGCCCTGGCTGTCGCCGGTGCTGGGCTGCTGCTGGCGGCGGGGGCCGCCGTCGTGTCGTCCCTGCTCCTGGGCACCGCCGGCGCCCGGGACGTGCTCACCGGCGTGGACCCCGTGTTCGGTCGTGGCACGGACGGCCCGTGGTTCGGCACGGCCCCCACGTCCTCGCCGTGGTGGCTCGCCATCGACACGCCCCACAGCGGGACCGCACCGGACCTGATCGGGACCACGGGGGCAGCCTTGCTGGCGCTCGGGGCCTGCCTGCTGCTGGCCGGGACGGTGGCCGGCTGGGCGCTGGTCCCGCTGGCGGCCGCTGGCTCGATGACCCTGAGCCTGTACACGGTGCACGTGCTGGCCGTCCTGAGCGACCGGCCCGGTCTGGATCCGGGTCAGGACTGGACGGTGCACGCGGCCCTGGCGCTCGTGTTCGCGACCCTGTGGACGCTCCGGTTCCGCCGGGGGCCGCTCGAGGTGGGTGTAGCGGGCGTGGTGGACGCCCTGGCCGGCCCCAGCACCCCGGCGACGGCCCCGGACGGCACGACCGGGCCAGCGCGGGCGGAAGCGCCCGACGCGACGGGCTCGACGGGCAGGTCCGTGAAGGGCGGCAGGGGCGGACCCGGCTCCGGTACGGACGTCCACGGCGCCTGACAGGGGGCACCCGGGAGGTACGGCTCAGCCGGGAGGAACCGCTCAGCCCGCGCGCTGCTCCCCGCGGTGCAGGCGCATCGCGTGGCGTGCGGCCGCCCGTCCGCGTCGTCGGTCCCCGGCGCTGTCGTAGGCCAGCGCCAGGCGGAACCAGCCGCGCCAGTCCTCCGGCACGGCCTCGACCTCCTCGCGGTGGCGCGCGAACAGCTCGTCGGCCGCGGCACGGTCCACGCCACCCTCCGGGGTGCGAGGAACGGCTTCCGGCAGGGCACCCTCGGAGTCAAGCGTCCGCCCCATCCGCTGGGTGGCGAACCCGAAGCGGAGCTCGGCAGCGACCGCACCCACGCCGATGACCACCAGCACCACGATGCCGACGGCGAGCAGCCACCCGACGGGCCCGCCGTCCTGGACCACGGCCCAGGAACGCGCCAGCAGGCCGATGAGGTAGAACGCCAGCACCGCCAGCAGGACGACGACGACGACCTTGGTCCGCCTCACAGGTCGAGCCAGTGCTCCAGGCCGACGGTCAGACCGGGCCGCTGCGGCACCTGCCGGACGGCGAGCAGCACACCCGGCATGAAGGAGGACCGGTCCAGGCTGTCGTGGCGCAGCGTCAGCGTCTCGCCCTCGCTCCCCAGCAGGACCTCCTGGTGGGCGACGAGACCGCGCAGCCGCACGGCGTGGACGGGGATGCCGTCGACATCGGCCCCGCGTGCCCCTGGCAGGCAGGAGGCGGTGGCGTCTGGGGCGGGTGCCATGCCGGCCGCGAGCCGGGCGGCTGCGACCTGGCGGGCGGTGCGCACGGCCGTGCCGGAGGGGGCGTCCACCTTCTGCGGGTGGTGCAGCTCGACGACCTCGACCGACTCGTAGAACCGGGCCGCCCGGACGGCGAAGTCCGCGACCAGCAGCGCCCCCACCGAGAAGTTCGGTGCCACCAGGACACCGACCTCGGGATGGGCCACCAGCAGGCCGCGCACCGCCTCGAGCCGGCCGTCGTCCCAGCCGGTGGTCCCGACGACGACGTGGACCCCCGCCTCGACCGCTGCCGCGACGTTGCCGGGCGAGGCATCCGGGACGGACAGGTCGACCAGGACGTCCGCCCCCAGGAGGGCGGCGTCCAGGTCGTCACCGCGACCGATCCGACCGTGCAGGACCATGCCGTCCGCGGCGGCCACCGCTGCGCAGGCGGCGGTCCCCATCCGCCCGGCAGCGCCGGCGACGACGACGTCCAGGTGTCCGCTCACGCGCCAGAGGTCCCGAACCTGCGGTCGGTGTCGAACGGCCCGACGACCGCGAGGCTACGGGGCCGTGCGGCCAGCTCCGCGGCGAGGTCCCGCACCTGCTCCTCGGTCACCGCACGCAACCGGGTCAGCGTCTCGTCAAGGTCGGTGAACCTCCGGTGGACGAGCTCCGCCTTGCCCAGGCGCGACATCCGCGACCCGGAGTCCTCCAGGCCGAGAGTCATCCCGCCGGACAGCTGCCCGACGGCCCGCTCGAGCTCGCCAGGGGCCAGCCCGTCCGCGGCGAGGCGTTCCCACTCCCCCGCCAGCAGGTCCACGACGGTGTCCACCTTGGCCGGGTTGCAGCCGGCGTAGAGCCCGACGTACCCGCCGTCGGCGTAGCCGGCGGTGAATGAGTAGACGCTGTATGCCAGGCCCCGCTTCTCGCGGACCTCCTGGAACAGCCGGCTGCTCATGCCGCCGCCGAGGGCGGTGCTGAGCACCGACAGCACGTAGCGGCGCTCGTCGGTGGCCGCCAGCGCGGTCGTGCCCAGCACGACCTGGGCCTGCTCGATGTCGCGGTGGACCACGACGTCCTCGCCGGTGGCCGCGGCCGTACCCGCCTGGCCGCCAGCCTGCCCGTCGCCCGTACGCAGGTCACGGCCCGGGCGCGGCGGTGCCTGCCCCTCCAGCCAGCCCGCCCGTTCCAGCTGCTCGGACACGGCTGCCACGACGGTGTCGTGGTCCAGGCCCCCGGCCGCGGTCACGACGAGGGTGGGGCCCTCGTAGTGCCGCCCGTAGTGGGCCAGGACGTCGTCGCGGGCGACCCCCTTGATCGTCCCGGGCGTGCCCCCGATCGGACGGCCGAGGGGGTGCCCACCCAGCACGGCCTCGGCGAAGCGCTCGTGCACCACGTCGGACGGGTCGTCCTCCGCCATGGCGAGCTCCTCGAGGATGACCTCGCGCTCGGACTCGAAGTCGTCGGCGTCGATCCGCGAGCTCGTCACCATGTCGGTGATGACGTCGATGGCCATCGGCGCGTCCTCGGCCATGACTCGCGCGTAGTAGCAGGTGTGCTCCTTGCCGGTCGAGGCGTTCGCCTCACCGCCGACGGCGTCGAAGGCCTCGGCGATCTCCAGCGGGGTGCGCCGCGCGGTCCCCTTGAACAGCAGGTGCTCCAGGAAGTGCGTGCTGCCGTGGTGGCCGTCGGCCTCGTCGCGCGAGCCGACACCCACCCACATGCCGACGGTGGCCGAACGGAGGCCCGGCATGGACTCGGTGAGCACACGCACGCCCGACGGCAGGACGGTGCGGGCGACGACGGAACCGCCGTCGGCGGCGACCAGCACCGGCTGGCCGCCCCCGACGGCGGTGGCGTCGTCGATCGTGAGATCGACGGGTGTCATCAGCCCTCGAGCGCCCCGACGGACTGAACGGCGTCGGAGACGTCGACGTCGGCCGCAGCGGTGGCGGTGGCGTCGTTGTTCACCACCGACAGCGACAGCTTGCCACGCTGGTCGATCTCGGAGATCTCGACCTGGACCTTCTGGCCCACGCTGACCACGTCGTCGACGTTGTCCACGCGCTTGCCGCCGACCAGGTCGCGCATCTTGGAGATGTGCAGCAGGCCGTCCTTGCCCGGCATGAGGGCGATGAACGCACCGAACGTGGTCGTCTTGACGACCGTGCCCAGGTAGCGCTCGCCGACCTCGGGCATGGTCGGGTTGGCGATCTGGTTGATCGCCGTACGGGCGGCCTCGGCCGAGGGGCCGTCGACGGCGCCGATGTACACGGTGCCGTCGTCCTCGATCGAGATGTCGGCGCCCGTGTCGTCCTGGATCTGGTTGATGATCTTGCCCTTCGGCCCGATCACCTCGCCGATCTTGTCGACCGGGACCTTGACGGTGATGATCCGCGGGGCGAAGGGGCTCATCTCGTCGGGGGTGTCGATGGCCTCGGCCATGACGTCCAGGATGTGCAGGCGAGCCTGCTTGGCCTGGGTGAGCGCCGCGGCCAGGACCGAGGCCGGGATGCCGTCGAGCTTGGTGTCGAGCTGGATCGCGGTCACGAAGTCCTTGGTGCCGGCGACCTTGAAGTCCATGTCGCCGAACGCGTCCTCGGCGCCGAGGATGTCGGTGAGCGCCGCGTAGGTCGTCTCGCCGGCCACCGTGTCGGAGATCAGGCCCATGGCGATACCGGCGACCGGGGCGCGCAGCGGCACACCGGCGTTCAGCAGCGACATGGTGGACGCGCAGACCGAGCCCATCGAGGTCGAGCCGTTGGACCCGAGCGCCTCCGACACCTGACGGATGGCGTAGGGGAACTCCTCGCGGCTGGGCAGGACCGGGGTGATGGCGCGCTCGGCGAGCATGCCGTGACCGATCTCGCGGCGCTTCGGCGTACCCACGCGGCCGGTCTCGCCGGTGGAGAAGGGCGGGAAGTTGTAGTGGTGGAAGTACCGCTTCGACTTCACCGGCCCGAGGGAGTCGATCTTCTGCTCGAGCTTGAGCATGTTCAGCGTGGTGACGCCCATGATCTGGGTGTCGCCGCGCTCGAACAGGGCCGAGCCGTGCACGCGGGGCAGGATCTCGACCTCGGCGCCCAGCTGGCGGATGTCGGCCAGGCCGCGGCCGTCGATGCGGACCTTGTCGGTGAGCACGCGCTGACGGATCAGCTTCTTGGTGATCGAGCGGACGGCTGCGGACAGCTCGCCCTCGCGGCCCTCGTAGCCGGTGGCCAGCGACTGCAGGGTGCTGGCCTTGATCTCGTCCAGGCGGGCCTCGCGTGCCAGCTTGTCGGGCATCTGCAGCGCGGCTGCCAGGTCGGCCTCGGCTGCGGCGGAGACCGCGTCGAGAGCGTCGGGCTGGTAGGCCGGAAACAGCGGGTAGTCGCGCGTGGGCTTGGCGGCCGCGTCGGCCACCTTCTGCTGCGCGGCGATCAGGGACAGCAGGAACGGCTTGGCGGCCTCGAGGCCCTCGGCCACGACCTCCTCCGTGGGGGCCTTGGCACCCATGGAGATCTTCTCCCACGCGGAGTCGGTCGCCTCGGCCTCGACCATCATGATCGCGACGTCACCGGTGTCGGTGACCCGGCCCGCGACGACCATGCTGAAGACAGCCTGCTCGACCTGCTCGTGGGTGGGGAAGGCCACCCACTGGCTCTCGATCAGGGCGATCCGGACACCGGCGACCGGGCCCGAGAAGGGCAGGCCGGCGAGCTGGGTGGACAGCGAGGCGGCGTTGATGGCCACGACGTCGTAGGAGTCCTGCGGGTTGAGCGACAGGATGTCGACGACGACCTGGATCTCGTTGCGGAGCCCGTCGACGAACGACGGCCGCAGCGGCCGGTCGATGAGGCGGCAGGTGAGGATCGCCTCGGTGCCGGGGCGGCCCTCGCGGCGGAAGAACGAGCCGGGGATCTGGCCCGCGGCGTACATGCGCTCCTCGACGTCCACCGTGAGGGGGAAGAAGTCGAAGTGGCTCTTGGGGTGCTTGCTCGCCGTCGTCGCGCTGAGCAGCATCGTCTCCTCGTCGAGGTAGGCGACGGCGGAGCCGGCGGCCAGCTTGGCCAGGCGGCCCGTCTCGAAGCGGATGGTGCGGGTGCCGAACCGACCGTTGTCGATCAGGGCCTCTGCGGTGTGGATGTCTACCACTGTGATGTTCTCCGTTCTGCCCCCGTCGGGGGCACTCCCCGTTCCTCGGGGCTCTCGTCGGCGAGAGGGCGGCGCGGGCGGCACCGGCGGTGCTCCCCGCTGCGTGCGCGCTCTCTCAGGTGGTCCCGTGCAGGTGGTGCGGGTGCTGGTGCTCGTGGTGCTCGTGCGCATGCACGAAGGGCGGTCCCCCGAGGGGGACCGCCCTGTCGGTGTCAGCGACGAAGACCGAGGCGCTCGATCAGCGAGCGGTACCGGGCGATGTCGGTGCGCTGCAGGTACTGCAGCATCCGGCGGCGCTTGCCGACCAGGAGCAGCAGCCCCCGGCGGGTGTGGTGGTCGTGGTCGTGCATCTTCAGGTGAGCGGTGAGGTCGACGATCCGCTTGGTGAGCATCGCGACCTGGACCTCCGGCGAACCGGTGTCGGTCTCGTTCTCGCCGTACTCAGCGACGATCTGCTTCTTGACGGCAGAGTCGAGGGGCATTCGGTCTCCTTGGAGGTCGTTGCGCGGCGCACCGGAGGCTGGTCCACCCGGGCATGTCGATCCGCGGCCGGTTCACGGCGACCACCACAGTACCAACGCCCCTGGCCGCGGCCCTAATCACCCGACCTCAGGGACCTGCGACCTCGCGGGTCTGCTGGACGTCACGGGCCATCTGCTTCAGCAGGGCGTCGACGTCGTCGAAGCGGAGCGTCGGGCGCAGCCGCTGGTGCAGCTCCACACGCACCCGTCGCCCGTAGAGGTCCAGGTTGTCGCGGTCCAGCACGTAGGCCTCGACCCGGCGCTCGGTGCCCTCGAACTGCGGGTTGGTACCGATCGACACGGCCGCCACGAGACCTGCACCTCCTGCCCCGCCGTCCGTCTGCGGACCTGCGGCGTCGGCCTCGAGCAGGCGCAGGCGCCCGGCGTAGACGCCGTCGGCGGGCACCAGCCCCTCCAGGTCGGGGCCGAGGTTGGCCGTCGGGTAACCGAGCGCGCGGCCCCGGTGGTCGCCGTGGACCACGGTTGCGTCCAGGCGGTGCGGACGGCCCAGGACGTGACCGGCTGTGGTGACGTCGCCCTCGGCCAGGCAGGTCCGTACCCAGCTGGAGGACCAGCGTCGGCCCTGCGGGGCCTCCACGTCCTGCAGCGCGACGACGTCGAAGCCGTACCGCTGCCCCAGCTGCTGCAGCGTGGTGAGGTCGCCGGCGTTGCGGTGTCCGAACCGGACGTCCGTGCCGATCACCACCGTGGTCGCCCCGAGCGCACCGACCACGGTACCGGCGACCCACTCCTCGGGACCCTGACCGGCCAGCGCGAGATCGAAGCACTGCACCAGCAGGGCGTCCAGACCGGTGCCGGCGAGCAGCTCGACCCGCTGCGAGGGGCCGGTCACCAGCGGCGGAGCGATGTCGGGGCGCAGGACGTGCAGCGGGTGCGGCTCGAAGGTGATAGCCACGGCGCGGGCGGAGCGGGCGACCGCCAGGTCGGTGACCTGCTGCAGCACGGCGGTGTGCCCGCGGTGGACGCCGTCGAAGTTGCCGACCGTGACCACCGCCGGACCTGCCAGCCGGGGCACCTCGGGGAGCGATGACCACACCTGCACGCGGACAGGGTGCCAGGTGTCGACCGGCCGAGGAGGCGGCAGGGTCCTACCGTGGCGGTGTGACCATCTCCAGCGCCCGCACGGTGGCCGCGCCCGCCGCCCGCGTCGCCGACCTGCTGACCGACGTCGACGCCTGGCAGCTGTGGAGCCCGCACGTGGTGTCGGTGGACCCGCCCGGCGGCCGCGTGCACGAGGGCTGGACCGGTCGGGTGCGGCCGTTCTTCGGGCCGGCGACCACGATGCACGTCACCTCGCTGACGCCGGACCGCGGCTACCGCTGGTCGACCCGTGCGCTCTGGCACCGCCTGGAATACGTGCACACCGTGACCCCGCTGGACGCCGGGCGCTGCGTGGTGGAGTTCCGTGCCGAGGTCCACGGCCCGGCGGCGTCGCTGGTGGAGCGGCTCGTCGGTGCGCTGTCCGGTTTCGGCCAGCGTCGCCGGCTGGCGCGCCTCGCCGTGCTGGCCGAAGGTTGGCGGCGGCTCTGAGGCCTCATTCCTGCGACGCCCGGCGGGCCCGGTAGGCGGCGACGTTCGCGCGGTTGCCGCAGCCGTTCTCGCAGTAGCGCCGGGAGCGGTTCTTGGACAGGTCGACGTGGACGTCGGAGCAGTCGTCGGCCTCGCACACCTTGAGCCGGGCCAGCTCCCCGCCGCGGACCAGGTCAACCAGCGCCATCCCCACCTCGACCGCCATCCGCGTGGCCAGCGGCTGCTCCGGGGTCGTCGCGTGCAGGTGCCAGTCCCAGCCGTCGTGGCGGACCAGCTGCGGACGTGCCGCACCGTCCGCGAGCAGCCGGTTCACGCCGTCGGCGACCACGGCGACGTCGTCGGCCCGCCAGAGCCGGAGCAGCTCCGGGCGCAGCGACCGGACGGCCTCCAGCTCACCGGCCCGCCCGGCGGCCGTGCGCTCGCGGCTGCCGGTGTAGGCCCAGCGCGCCACGAAGTCGTCCAGCGCCCCGGACCCGTCGAGGGTGTCCTCGGCCTGGCCCGTGCGTCTGCCACGGGTGTTGACCAGACCGGCGGCCGCTGCGAGGGCCACCTCCGTGTCATGGGCGAAGAGCATGTTCGCTCCTGTCGTCCTACTGGGATACGGTAACTATCGACGAACACTTTACCCCTTACACACCCCTTCGGGAGAACAGCCGTGACCATCGCACCGCACGAGCGCACCGGGTTCGTGCCGGGCCTCTGGCTCGCCCTGCTGTCCGCGGCGGCCTTCGGCAGCTCGGGCCCGTTCGCCAAGTCGCTGCTGGAGGCGGGCTGGAGCCCGGGCGCGGCGGTGACGGCACGCATCTGCCTGGCCGCCCTGGTGCTCGGGCCGCCGGCGCTGGTGCTGCTGCGGGGCAGGTGGCACCTGCTCCGCCGCAACGCCGGGCTGCTGCTCAGCTACGGCTTCGTCGCCGTGGCCGCCGTGCAGCTGTTCTTCTTCAACGCGGTGCAGACCCTCTCGGTCGGGGTGGCCCTGCTGCTGGAGTACCTGGCGGTGGTGCTGGTGGTGCTGTGGCTGTGGGCGCGCCACGGCAGGCGTCCCGGGCGCTGGACCTGGGTCGGGATCGCCCAGGCCGTCGTCGGTCTCGTCCTGGTGCTGGACGTCCTGGGCGGAATGCGGGTCGACGGCGCAGGGGTGCTGTGGGCGCTCGCAGCGGCGGTGGGCCTGGCCGCGTACTTCGTGCTGTCGGCGCGTGAGGGCACGGGGCTCCCTCCCCTGGTGATGGCCGCCGCCGGGCTGGCCGTCGGCGGGGTGTCGCTGCTGCTGGCGGGCGCCGTGGGCGTGGTGCCGATGACGGCGACCACGGTCGACGTCCAGCTCGGCGGACGTGCCTACCCGTGGTGGGTGCCCGTGGCTGCGCTCGGCCTCGTCGCCGCCGCGCTCGCCTACGCCTCAGGCGTGGCCGCGACCCGCCGGCTGGGGTCCAAGGTCGCCGGCTTCGTCGGCCTCACCGAGGTCCTGTTCAGCCTGCTGTTCGCCTGGCTGCTGCTGGGCGAGCTCCCCCTGCCGGTGCAGCTGGTCGGCGGGGTGTTCGTCGTGGCCGGTGTGGTCGCGGTGCGATACGACGAGCTGCGGGGCGACGTCACCGCCCCCGTGCCGACGATCAGCCCCGCAGGAGCGCCTCCACCCCGCTGAGCACCGTCGGGTCCTCGATGGTCGAGGGCACCGCGGGGTGCTGGCCGTCGGCGATCTCACGCATGGTCCGGCGCAGGATCTTCCCCGAGCGGGTCTTGGGCAGCGCGGGCACGACGTCGACCCGCTGCAGCGACGCGATGCCGCCCACCTCGCTGCGGACCAGGGCCTTGAGCTCGCTGGTGAGCGTGTCGACGTCGAGGTCCTCCGAGCCTCCCTTGAGCACCACGAGGGCCCGTGGGACCTGGCCCTTGAGGTCGTCCCGGACCCCGATGACGGCGCACTCGGCGACGGCGGGGTGCCCGGCGAGCGCGGCCTCGATGCCGCCGGTGGACAACCGGTGCCCTGCGACGTTGATGACGTCGTCGGTCCGTCCCATGACGAACAGGTAGCCGTCCTCGTCCAGGTAGCCGCCGTCCCCGGTCACGTAGTAGCCCTTGAAGGTCGACAGGTAGCCGGCGACGTAGCGCTGGTCGTCGCCCCACAGCGTGGGCAGCGTGCCGGGTGGCATGGGCAGCCGGAGGCAGATCGCCCCCTCGGTGCCCGGTGGCACGGGGACCCCGTCGCCGTCGAGCACCTGCACGTCGTAGCCGGGCACCGGGACCGACGCCGAACCGGCCTTCAGCGGCATCTCCTGCAGACCGCGGCAGCCGGCAGCGATCGGCCAGCCCGTCTCCGTCTGCCACCAGTTGTCCACCACCGGAACGCCGAGGAGGTCGCCGGCCCAGCCGAAGGTGTCGGGGTCGAGGCGCTCCCCCGCCAGGAACAACGTCCGCAGGCTGGACAGGTCGCGGCTGCGGGCGAGCTCTCCCGTCGGGTCGAGCTTCTTGAGCGCCCGGATCGCGGTCGGCGCGGTGAACATGACGTCCACGCCGTGCTGCTCGACGACCCGCCAGAACGCCCCGGCGTCAGGTGTGCCCACGGGCTTGCCCTCGTACAGCACGGTCGTGGCCCCGACCAGCAGGGGCGCGTAGACGATGAAGGAGTGACCCACCACCCAGCCGACGTCGCTGGCGGTGAACATCGTCTCGCCGGGGCGCACGCCGAACACGTTCTGCACCGCCCACGTCAGGGCGACGGCGTGGCCGCCGTTGTCACGCACGATCCCCTTGGGCCTGCCGGTCGTGCCCGAGGTGTACAGGACGTACAGCGGGTCCGTCGCCAGGACCGGTACGCAGTCGACCGGCTGAGCGGCCACCATCAGCTCGTCCAGGTCCACGTCGCGACCAGGCGTCATGTCGGCGTGCAGCTGGGGTCGCTGCAGCACGACCACGTGGGCGGGGGCGTGCCGTGCCTTGTCGAGCGCGGCGTCGAGCATCGGCTTGTAGGCCACGACCCGGCTCGGCTCGATGCCGCAGGAGGCCGTGACCACCACCACCGGGAGGGCGTCGTCGATGCGGGCGGCGAGCTCGGTCGGCGCGAACCCGCCGAAGACGACCGAGTGCACCGCGCCCAGGCGGGCGCAGGCCAGCATCGCGACCACGGCCTCGGGGACCATCGGCAGGTAGATCACCACCCGGTCGCCCCGGTCCACGCCCAGACCGCGCAGCACCCCGGCGAAGCGTGCGACCAGGTCGAGCAGCTCGGCGTAGCTGAACGTGCGCACGGTCCCGGTCACGGGGCTGTCGTGCACGAGTGCGGTCTGCTCGCCCCGACCGTCACGGACGTGGCGGTCGAGGGCGTTGAAGCAGGTGTTGAGCACCCCACCGGTGAACCAGCGGTACAGCGGCGCCGCGTCGTCGTCCAGCACCCGGTCCGGCTCGGTGTCCCACTCGACCCCGCGGGCCGCGTCCCGCCAGAAGCCGTCGGGGTCGTGCAGGGAGCGCCGGTGCGCGGTGGCCCACGTACCGGTCGTCGTCTCATCGTCGAGCATGCCCGCATCCTCACCCCTTCCGGGCCGCAGGGGAACCGGCACGGCGGGTCCCGGGGCCGGACCGCGGTCGGCCGCGGTAGTTGCAGGCGATTACTTCTGCCGAACGTTTGACGACTTTTGTCAGTCCTGCGTACTTTGTGAGCGAACCTGACAGTCACCGTTGACTCAAGGAGAGCGCCCCAGTGACAACAGCCCGGACCTTTGCAGGAGGCGCGGCCATGACCGCGGGACTCCTCGTGATCGCAGCAGCGGTGGCCGCCCCGGCGCCCGCCGACACCACCGCGTCCCCGACGCGCTCCGCAGGCCAGGCCGCCGCGGCCGAACCGCTCCCGCCCGACTCCGCCTTCGACAAGGTCACCATCGACCGCACCCCGGGCGAGCCCATCGACCTCGCTGTGCTGCCCGACAACCGCGTCCTGCACACCACCCGTGACGGACAGGTGCGCCTGCACGACCCGCAGACCCGCCTCACCACGCTGGCGGCCCAGGTCCCCGTCTACCAGCACGACGAGGAGGGCCTGCAGAGCGTCGCCGTCGACCCGGAGTTCGAGGACAACGGCTGGGTCTACCTGTACTACTCGCCCCGTCTCGACACCCCGGCCGACGACCCCGCCACCCCCGGCATCAACGAGGGCGACGCCCCGCTGACCGGCACCGCGGCGGACTTCGCACCGTTCGAGGGCTACATCCAGCTGTCCCGCTTCCAGCTGGCCGGCGACGAGATCGACCTCGGCAGCGAGGAGCAGATCATGCGGGTCCCCGGCACCCGGGGCATCTGCTGCCACGTCGGCGGTGACATCGTCTTCGACGACGACGGCAACCTGTACCTGTCGACCGGTGACGACAGCAACCCGTTCGAGTCCGACGGGTTCATCCCGATCGACGAGCGCCCCGAGCGCAACCCCGCCTACGACGCGCAGCGCACCGCGGCCAACACCGACGACCTGCGCGGCAAGATCCTGCGCATCACGCCCACCGAGGGCGGCGGCTACACGATCCCCGAGGGCAACATGTTCGCCCCCGGCACGGCCGGCACGGCGCCCGAGATCTACGTGATGGGCTTGCGGAACCCGTTCCGGATCGAGCTCGACCGGGCCACGGACCGCCTGTTCATCGGTGACTACTCCCCCGACTCCCGCCAGGACGACCCCGATCGGGGCCCGCAGGGCACCGGTCGCTGGATGTCGGTGGAGGAGCCCGCCAACTACGGCTGGCCCTACTGCGTGTCTTCGACGGTCGCCTACGTCGACTACGACTTCGCCACCGACACCTCCGGCGAGGCCTTCGACTGCGAGAACCCGGTCAACGAGTCCCCCCGCAACACGGGTCTCACCGAGCTCCCTCCCGTCGCCGACAGCGAGCTGGCGTACAACTTCAGCGCCAGCGCGGAGTTCCCCGAGCTCGGCACCGGCGGTATCGGTCCGATGGCCGGTCCCGTCTACCACGGTGACGCCACCATCCGGCGTGACCGCACCGACGGCCGCCCTCCGGTCGCCTGGCCCAAGGCCTACGCCGACAAGCCGTTCTTCTACGAGTGGACCCGCGACTACACCAAGGCGTTCACCCTGGACCAGGCCGGTGACGAGATCACGTCCGTCCAGGACGTCCTGGGCAGCCTCGTCATGGACAACCCGATCGACATGGAGTTCGGCCCCGACGGCGCGCTCTACGTCCTGGAGTACGGCGACGGGTACTTCGCCCAGAACCCCGACGCCCAGCTGTCCCGCTTCGACTACATCGGCACGGGTCCGGCCGCCAACCACAGCCCCGAGCCGGCCATCGAGGCCGACGTCGTGACCGGCGACTCGCCCCTGACGGTGCAGTTCGACGGCAGCGGCACGACCGACGAGGACGGGGACCGGCTCCGGTACGCGTGGGACTTCGACTCCGACGGCACCGTCGACAGTCGTCAGGTGTCCCCCACGCACACCTACGAGGCCGACGGTCGCTTCCGCGCCACCCTCGTGGTCACCGACTCCGGCGGTCGCAACCGCGGCAGGACCGCGTCGACCTACGTGGACGTCGCGGTCGGCGGCCAGGCCCCCGAGGTGGCGTTCGTCCGCCCGGGCGACGGGACCCCGTTCGAGTTCGGCGACACGGTCGCCTTCGAGGTCACCGTGACCGACGACCAGCCCGTCGACTGCAGCCAGGTGCGGGTGACCTACATCGTGGGTCACAACTCGCACGGCCACCCGATCACCACCGCCGCGGGCTGCACCGGCACGATCGTCACCTCGCTGCCGGAGGGTCACGACCCCGAGACCGAGGACATCAGCGCAGTCTTCGTCGCCAGCTACACCGACGCGGGCTCCGATGGCGTACCGGCGCAGACCGGCACCGCCCAGGTCAGGCTCGTCCCGGCGGGCTGAGGCACCAGAACCACCGCGCGACAACCGCGCCCCCGACCGCACCCGCGGCCGGGGGCGCGGTCCGTGCGGGCCTTCCCCCGCGGGAGCGGGTACGTCAGGCTCCGGGCGTGCAGCGGAGCCGGTTGCCGGGCTGGGTGTGGGTCGCCGTGGTGTTCACCGCGGCGGTCGCGGCCCTCGGCGGCCGCTACGGCTTCCACCGCGACGAGCTGTACCTGGTCGAGGCCGGCCGCCACCCCGCCCTCGCCCACCCCGACCAACCGGCGCTCGTACCGCTGCTCGCCCGGGCCGCCTACGGCCTGGTGGGCGGGTCGCTGCCCGCGTTCCGGCTCGTACCCGCCCTGGCCGGCGGTCTGGTCGTGGTCGTGGCGGCGCTGACGGCCCGGGAGCTGGGGCACGGACGACGTGACCAGACCTGGGCCGCGGTCGTGGTGGGCACCTCCACGACGATGTTCGTGGCCGCGCACCTCTTCGGAACCACGGTGTTCGACGTCCTGCTGACGGCGACCACGCTCCTGCTGCTCCTGCGCGCCCTGCGGCTGGGAGGACCGGGCCCGTGGCTGGTCACCGGTTTCTGCGCCGCGCTCGCGCTGGGGGTCAAGACGCTGCCCGCGACCGTGCTCGCCTGCGCGCTGCTCGCCCTCGTGCTGGTGGGACCGCGCGCGGTGCTCCGGTCCCGCTGGCCGTACGCGGCCGCAGGGCTGGCGCTGCTGGGGCTGACCCCCACCCTGTGGTGGCAGCAGGCCAACGGCTGGCCGCAGCTCGCGATGGCGGCGGCCATCGCCGACGGTGGCTCGGGCACCTCGGTCGATCGCGCGCTGCTGCTCCCCCTGCTGCTCACCCTCACCGGTCCACCGACCGCGGCCGTGCTCGTCGTCGGGGCGGTCGCGCTGTGGCGGCGCCGCGAGCTGCGCTGGGCCGCCGTGACGGCCGGCCTGCTCGTGGTGGTGCTCCTGCTCACGGGGGGCAAGCCGTACTACCTCATGGGCGTCGTACCGCTGCTGGTCGCCGAGGGGGTGCCCGCCTGCCTTCGTTGGGCCGCCCGCCGCAGGGGCCGCGGCCGGGGCCTGGCCGCCGTCGTCGTGCTGAACGGGGTGGTCGGGGCGTTCGTCGGGCTGCCGCTCCTACCGGCCGCGCTCGCACCCGTCGCGGTGGTCTACGACCACGGCGAGCAGGTGGGCTGGGAGGAGCTGGTCGACACCGTGGCCGGCGCCGCGAGCGATTCCGACGCCGAGCTGGTGCTGACCGGGAACTATGGCCAGGCAGGGGCCCTGGACCGGGCGCGCGGGCAGGGGGTCGCGCTGCCGCCCGTGGTCAGCGGTCACAACGGGTACTGGTGGTGGGGCCCGCCGGACGGCGAGCCCGCCACGGTCGTGGCGGTCGGGCGCTGGTCGGACGCCGACCTCGCCCGCTGGTTCTCCCGCTGCGAACAGGTGGCGAGCGTGTCCAACGCCGCCGGTGTCGACAACGACGAGGCCGGGACGCCCGTGCGCACCTGCTCGGGCCCACGCGGCTCCTGGGCCGACCTCTGGCCGGACCTGAAGCGCCTCGGCTGAGGACGACGACCCCGAAGCCGCCCGCGCGGGCCCCGGGGCGACGGCCCCGCGTGTCCGGGGCCGACCGCCGCCGGTGGTGCCTACCGTGGCCCGGTGACCGGACTGCCCTCCCACGACCGCTACTCCGGGGACGTCCTCGCCGCCCGGCGCCGCCCCGCCGCAGTGGCGGAGGTGCCCGCCGCCGTCGGCCTGGTCGTCGAGGAGGTCACCACGGGCTGGTGCGGTGCCGTGCTGCGCTGCGAGAAGGCGGGCGGCATGCACGTCGTCGTGCTGGAGGACCGCAATGCCCGCACCCGGACGTTCCCGCTGGGGCCGGACTTCCTGCTCGAGGGGCGCCCGGTCACCCTGGTGCGACCACGGCCCGCGACCACCACCGCCCCGGCGCGTACCGCCAGCGGTTCGGTCCCGGTCGCCGGCGTCCGCGCCCGCGTCGCCCGCTCCAGCCGCATCCTCGTGGAGGGCAGGCACGACGCCGAGCTGGTCGAGAAGGTCTGGGGTCACGACCTGCGCGTCGAGGGCGTGGTCGTGCAGGCCCTGGACGGGGTAGACGACCTGGCCGTGGCCCTGCGGGAGTTCTCGCCCGGCCCCGGGCGCCGCCTCGGCGTGCTCGTGGACCATCTGGTCGCAGGGAGCAAGGAGTGGCGCGAGGCGGCGGCGGTGTCCCGCTCCCCCGAGCTGCGCGAGCACGTCCTGGTCGTGGGTCACCCGTACGTGGACGTCTGGCAGGCGGTCCGTCCGCAGCGCGTCGGCCTGGCCGCCTGGCCGGTGGTCCCGCGCGGGCGGCCGTGGAAGGAGGGCGTGCTGGCCCACCTCGGCTGGCCGCACCGCAGCCCCGCCGACGTCGGTCGCGGCTGGGCCCGCATCCTGGGCACCGTCGGGTCGTGGACGGATCTGGAGCCCGAGCTGCTGGGTCGCGTCGAGGAGCTCATCGACTTCGTCACCGGCGACGTGTCCGACCGCTGATCCCACTTGAAGCCTTCCGTCACAAGCACAAAGTGGCTTAGTGTGTGCGGACAGCACCACAACACGGGGAGGGCTCGTGGCGGCAGGACGCACCCCGATGGCCGTGCAGCACGCCACCCGTACCCTCGGCGAGCACCTGCAGGTCTGGCGCAAGCTCCGGCAGCTGACCGCGCTGGAGGTCGCCGACCGGGCAGGGGTCTCCCGCTCTACCGTGGTCAAGCTCGAGAACGGTGGCGGTGGCAGCCTGGAGAACCTACTCCGGGTCGCCCGGGCGCTGGGGGTCCTCGACGAGCTGGTCACGGCCGCGGACCCCTATCGCAGCGACGTCGGCAGGCTGCGCGCGGAGCAGGCACTGCCGGAGCGCGTCCGTCGACCCCGTCCCGCGACCGGACCCCGCACCGCGGACCTTCCTGCCGCCACCCCCGGGCCGTGAGCGGTGTCGAGGTCGTCGTCCGCTCCGGCGGGACCGACCTGCCGGCCGGCACGCTGTACACGCACCGCCGCGGTCGGACGGAGTCCTCGACGTTCGCCTACGACACCGGCTACCTCGCCGACCCGGCCGCCTACGGTCTGGACCCGGAGCTGCCGCTGCGCGCCGGCCCAGTGCAGACTCCGACCACCCGCAGCCTGTTCGGGGCGTTCGGCGACTGCGCGCCCGACCGGTGGGGACGAACCCTGATCCTGCGTCGGGAGACCGCGCTCGCCCGGGCGGAGCAGCGTGCGGCGCGCAGCCTGGCGGAGGTCGACCTGCTGCTCGGCGTCCGGGACGACCTGCGGCAGGGGGCGCTGCGGTTCCGGACCTCGCCCGGGGGCGGGTTCCTCGCCGACGCCGACGTCGGCGTCCCCGCGCTGGTCGACCTGCCCGCGCTGCTCGACCTGGCCGCCCGCGCCGAGGCGGACGCCGCCGACCTGCCCGACCTGCAGCGCCTGGTCCGCGCCGGCAGCTCCCTCGGCGGCGCCAGGCCCAAGGCGCACGTGCTCAACCGCGACGGCCGCGTCGCCATCGCCAAGTTCCCCTCCGCCGACCGGGACACCTGGGACGTGATGGCGTGGGAGAAGGTCGCCCTGGACCTTGCGCGCGCGGCTGGCATCGAGGTGCCTGCCTCAGAGCTGCTGCACCTGGCTGGTCGGCACGTGCTGGTCCTGGACCGGTTCGACCGGACGCCGGGTGGCGAGCGCATCGGCTACGTCAGCGCCATGACGATGCTGGAGGCCGTCGACCACGACCGGCGCAGCTACCTGGAGATCGCCGAGGTGGTCGAGACGACGTCCCCGCAGCCGACCCGGGACCTCGAGCAGCTGTGGCGGCGGGTCGTGCTCACCGTCCTGGTCCGCAACACCGACGACCACCTCCGCAACCACGGTTTCCTGCACGGCCGCGCCGGGCAGTGGCGCTTGTCCCCCGCCTTCGACGTCAACCCCACCCCGGTGCGGGGCGACGCGTACCTCAGCACGTCGATCTCCGCCGGCGACGAGACGGCCAGCCTCGCCCTCGCCCTGGAGGTGGCCGACTGGTTCCGGCTCGGACCGGAGCAGGCCCGCGCGGTCCTGGCCGAGGTCGCCGCAGCGGTGTCCCGTTGGCGCGACGTCGCAGCCGGCCACGGCCTCGACCACGCCGCACAGGAGCGGATGGCGCCCGCGTTCGTCGCGCTCGGTGAGGCCGCCGACGTCTGAGGACCGCGCCCACGTCACACCCGGCACGGTCGGGCGGAGAGGGGGAGCCGGGCCTAGCGTGGCCGGGTGGACGACACGACACCGCGCTTCGAGGGCTTCGGCGAGGACCTCCCCCTGTTCTTCGAGGGCCTGGAGGCCGACAACTCCAAGGCCTACTGGAACGACCACCGCGAGCTGTACGACACGCAGGTCCGGGGCCCGCTGAGCGCCCTGATCGCCGAGCTGCAGCTCGAGTTCGGCACAGGCAAGGTGTTCCGGCCCTACCGCGACGTCCGGTTCAGCAACGACAAGAGCCCGTACAAGACGCAGGCGGCCGCACACGCCCACGGCCGGGACGGCGAGGCGTCGCTGTACCTGCACGTGGACGCCGAGGGGTTGTTCGTGGCGGGCGGCTACTGGCGGATGGAGCGCGACCAGGTGCTGCGCTACCGCGCCGCCGTGGCCGACGACGGCACCGGGCCCGCGCTGGTACGTGTCGTCCAGGCCCTGGAGTCGCAGGAGTTCTCGCGCGGCGGCGAGCAGCTGAAGCGGGCGCCTCGCGGCTACGACCCCGACCACCCGCGGATCGACCTCCTGCGGCACAAGGGGCTGGCGACCTCCTGGCAGCACGACCTCGAGCCGTGGCTCTTCCAGCGGGGCGCGCTGGACGTCGTCGCCGAGCACTGGCGCGCCGTCGCCCCGCTCAACCGCTGGCTGCACCGCCACGTGGGCCCGACCGTGCCCGACGCCACCGACCGGGACGCCGCAAGCCGCCACTGACCTGCCGCCACCGACCCACGGTCACTGACCCACCGCACTGACCGAACGCACCAACCGAACGCACCGACCCACCGCACCGACCCACGCACCGACCCACCGCCGCTGACCCCCAACGCCGCTGACCCGACACCGTCTGCCCTAGCGTCTCCGGCGTGACCGCGCCATCCACCTCCTCGACGCCGGAGGCCGTCCGGGCGGCCCGCCGCGACGGCGTCGGCCTGGGCCTGCTCGGGGTGTACGGCGTCAGCTTCGGCGCGGTAGCCGTCGCCTCGGGCCTGTCCCCGCTGCAGGCGGTCGTGCTGTCGGCGGTGGGGTTCACCGGGGGCTCGCAGTTCGCCTTCGCGGCCGTCGTGGCCGCGGGTGGCGCCCCGGTCACCGGGCTCGCCGCGGCATGGTTGCTCGGGGTCCGCAACACCCTCTACGCGGTCCGGCTCACCGACCTGCTCCCCCCTCGCGCGGCGGCACGGGTCGCGGCCTCCGCCCTGGTCATCGACGAGACCACCGCCATGGCGCTGCGGCACGAGCAGAACGGGCCGCAAGCCGCCCGGGCCGGGTTCTGGGCCACGGGGATCGGGCTGTTCGGCACCTGGAACGCCACGACCGTGCTCGGGGCCTACGGGGTCCAGGCGCTCGGCGACCCGGCGTCCCTCGGTCTGGACGCGGCCGCCCCGGCGGCGTTCCTGGCCCTGCTGTGGCCCTACCTGCAGCAGCGGCGCACCGCGGCGGTCGCTACCCTCGCGGCGGCGGTGGCGGCCGTGGCGACGGTGGGGGCACCCGCCGGTGTCCCCGTCCTCGCGGGCGGCGCCGTCGCCCTGCTGGGGCTCACCCGACGGGGGCGCTCGTGAGCTGGGCGGTGGTGTGGCTGTGCGCGCTCGGGCTGCTGCTGCAGAAGGTGCTCGGCGCGTTCGTGCCGCAGGCCTGGGTGTCCGGGGAGCGGGTGCGTGCGGTGCTGGCGCTGCTGCCCGTAACGATGTTCGCTGCCCTGACCCTCACCCAGGTGGTGGGCGGGACCGACGGGCCGGTGCTCGACCTGCGCCTGGTGGGCCTCGGGACGGCGGCCGTGGCCCTGCTGCTGCGGGCGCCGTTCCTGGTGGTCGTGGTCGGCGCCGCCGCGGCGACCGCGCTGGCCAGGCTGCTGCTGTGATGCGCACGCACGTCGCCCGCGACGGCGCCGCCGGCTCAGGGGGCCGTGGCCTCGGCGCGGGCGACCCGCTCGGCGCCGGTGGGGTGGGAGCCGAACCACCACTGGTACCAGGGCGGCGGTGACGGGTCGGCCCGGTTGCTGACCAGCAGGGTCCGCATGGCGCCGGCGTAGGCGTCGGGGTCCCGGGTGAGCTCGACGGCGCGCACGTCGGCAGCCCGCTCGATCTGCCGACTGACCAGCGACTCGACCGGTGCCGCCAGGACCTGCACAGCCACGACGACGGCCACGACCGCGCCGGCGGCGGACGCCTCGCCGACACCCCTGCCCCACCGGGGGCGCCGAGCCGTCGCGGACACCGCCGCGGTGCCGAGCAGCAGGACGAGGGACGAGACGCCCAGCGCGCCCAAGGCGGTGCCGCGCAGCACGTCGCCCGAGGCCGCGTGCGCGGTCTCATGGGCGACCACACCGAGGACCTGCTCCTGCGGCATGGTCGACAGCAGGGTGTCCTGCAGCACGACGCGGCGGGTCGGGCCGAGGCCGGACACGTAGGCGTTCAGGGTGGTGGTCCGGGCGGACGCGTCAGACACCAGCACGTCCGCCACGGGGGCGCCGGCCAGCTCCGCCACCTGCTGCACCTGCTCCCGGACCGACCCGTCGGGCAGCGGGCGCAGCTGCGCCAGCGCGGGCTCGACCACGACGGGGTAGAGCAGCGACAGCACGACGACCGTGACCGCCCCGGCCCCGGCAGCCACGGCCGGCCACCAGCGCGGCAGCGCCCGGGCGAGGACCACCAGGGACAGGACGACACCGGTGATTAGGACGGCCTCGAACCCCGCCGACACCAGCCGGTCGCGGGCCCAGCCACCCCAGCCCTGCACCGACAGCCCCGCGTCACGGCGGACCAGCTCCGCCCACACCCCGAACGGCCAGCGCACGGCGAGCACTACCACCAGCACCACGAGGACCTGGGCTACGACCTGCGCGTGCAGGCCCCCCGGGACCCGGCGCACCGCCGCCAGGGCCCGTCGTCCGGGCCTGCTCGCGACGACCACGGCGGTCGCGACCAGCCCGGCCAGCAGCGACATGAGGCCCGGCAGACGCAGGGCGGCCGCGACCTCGACCACCGCCTCGACGTCCTGGGCAGGCAGGCCGGCGGTCGGGTCCACCAGGGCCGGTGCGGCGGTCCACGGCACCAGCACCCAGGCGAGGTCCAGCGCCAGCGACACGACCACGAGCAGCAGACCGACCAGCACGGGCGGCACCCCCTCCCGCCGCCCGGGCGTGGCGTCGCTCACGGCCCCGCGAGCTGCGGCGGCACGACGAGCACCGGGCGCGCCCGGCCCTCGACGTCGCTCACCAGCGCAGCCAGGCGACCCTGCGGGCCGACGGCGGCGACCACGTCCCCGCCCGTGCCCCAGGCCGGCAGCCGCCGGCCGAACCCGAGCAGCTGCGCGGTAGGGCCGTCAACGTCCCGCACGGGGAAGCAGCGGCGCGCGACCGGCACCAGACCCAGCAGACGGGGCGAGGTGGCCTCCAGCGCCCGCGCCAGGGTCGCGTCGTCGCTGCGACGGTCGGGGACCGTCACGGCCTCGGCGTCGGTGAACGGGCCTGACCGGGTCCGACGCAGGGCCGTCAGGTGCCCGCCGACGCCGAGCGCGACGCCGAGGTCACGCGCGAGCGCGCGCACGTAGGTCCCGGACGACACCTCGGCGAGCACGTCCACGTCGAGCACGCCGTGACCGGTCCCCGCCTCGGCCTCGACCGGACGCACGGCCAGCACCTCGAACCGGTGGACGACGACCGGCCGCGCCAGCAGCTCGACGTCCTCGCCCTCGCGGACGCGGGCGTAGGAGCGCCGGCCGTCGACCTTGATCGCGCTCACCGACGACGGCACCTGCATGACGGGTCCGCGCAGCGGCGCGCAGGCGGCCTCGACGTCGGCGGCCCCCAGGTGCGAGGCGTCGGACCCGTCGCTCACCTCGCCCTCTGCGTCATCGGTGACCGTCGCCTGGCCGAGCCGGACGGTGGCCACGTAGGTCTTGTCGTGGCCGACCATGTACGTCAGCAGCTTCGTCGCCCAGCCGACCCCGACGACCAGGACACCCGTGGCCATCGGGTCCAGCGTCCCCGCATGGCCGACCCGGCGGGTGCGGAACAGCTTGCGGCAGCGCGCGACCACCTCGTGGCTGGACGCTCCCGCAGGCTTGTCCACGACAAGGATCCCCATCGGGTCGCCCGGGATCGCCTGCGGCACCACGCTCAGGCCCGCTCGGGCGCCCCGTCGGAGCCGTAGGTGCCCTGCTCGGCCTCACCGGCCACGCCGGGCAGCACCCCCTCGTCGTCCTCCTCGTCCTCCTCGTCCTCGACCACGCGGGGCGTCTTGTACGGGTCGGCCTCGCCGGCAGGTGCGGCCAGCAGGGCAGCGGCTGCGATCTCGGCGTCTCGGGCACGGGCGACGGCGAGGACGTCGTCGATCCGGCTCGCGGCCTCGGGCACACCGTCGAGCACGAACTCCAGCGTCGGGGTCAGCCGCATGCCCGTCTGCTTGCCGACCTCGGCACGGAGCAGACCGCGGGCGGACTCCAGCGCGGCCGCGGTGTCGGCCGTGGCCTCGTCGTCGCCGTACACGGTCCAGAAGACCGTCGCGTGCTGCAGGTCGTTGGTGACGCGCGCGTCGGTGAGCGTGACGAACCCGACGCGCGGGTCCTTGATGCGCTTGTCCAGCGCCTCGGCGAGCACGACCTTGATGCGGTCGGCGAGACGGCGGGCGCGGGCGGGGTCGGCCATGTCGGTGCTCCTTCTCTGACGGGAAGGCGCCGCCGGGACCCATGTCCCGACGGCGCCTGCCGTTCACGGTGGTGCGTGCGCCGTGCCGCTCAGGCGCGCGGCATCTCCCGCATCTCGAACGTCTCCACGACGTCGTCGCTGCGGATGTCGTTGAACGAGCCCAGGCCGATACCGCACTCGTAGCCCTCGCGGACCTCGGTGGCGTCGTCCTTGAACCGTCGCAGCGACTCGATCTTGAGGTTCTCGCCGATGACCACGCCGTCGCGGACCAGCCGTGCGCTGGCGTTGCGGCGGATGAGGCCGGACCGGACGAGCGCACCGGCGATGTTGCCGAACTTGCTCGAGCGGAACACCTCACGGATCTCGGCGGTACCGAGCTGCACCTCCTCGTACTCGGGCTTGAGCATGCCCTTGAGGCCCTGCTCCACGTCGTCGATGGCGGCGTAGATGACGGAGTAGTAGCGCATGTCGACGCCCTCGCGCTCGGCCAGCTGGGTGGCCGGGCCGTCGGGTCGCACGTTGAAGCCGATGACGATGGCGTTCGACGCGCTCGCCAGCATGACGTTGGTGCGGGTGATGGCACCCACGCCGCGGTCGATGATGCGTAGCTCGACGTCGTCGCCGACGTCGATCTTGACCAGCGCCTCCTCCAGGGCCTCGACCGAGCCGGAGACGTCGCCCTTGAGGATCAGGTTGAGCGTCTCGACCTTGCCGGCCTGCAGGGCCTGGGTGAAGTCCTCGAGCGTGATGCGCTTGCGTGCCTTGGCCAGCATCGCGTTGCGCTCGACGGCCTCGCGCTTCTCGGCGATCTGACGCGCGGTCCGGTCGTCGGGCGCCACGAGGAACGTGTCGCCGGCGCCGGGGACGCTGGTCAGGCCGAGCACCTGGATGGGACGGGCGGGAAGCGCCTCGGTGAGCGCGTTGCCGTGCTCGTCGAACATGGCGCGCACCCGGCCGTAGGCGGTGCCGGCGACGATCGCGTCACCGACGTTCAGCGTGCCGGACTGGATGAGGATCGTGGCGACGGGGCCGCGACCCTTGTCCAGGTTGGCCTCGATCGAGATGCCGCGAGCGTCCTTGTCGGCGCGGGCCCGCAGGTCCAGAGCCGCGTCGGCCGTCAGCAGGACGGCGTCCAGCAGCTCGTCGATGCCCATCCGCTGCAGCGCCGACACCTCGACGAACATGGTGTCGCCGCCGAAGTCCTCGGCCACCAGGCCGTACTCGGCCAGCTGGCCCTTGACCTTCTCGGGGTTCGCGCCGTCCTTGTCGACCTTGTTGACCGCGACCACGATCGGGACGTCGGCCGCCTGGGCGTGGTTGAGCGCCTCGATCGTCTGGGGCATCACGCCGTCGTCCGCCGCGACCACGAGGATCGCGATGTCGGTGACCTTCGCACCACGGGCTCGCATGGCCGTGAACGCCTCGTGACCCGGGGTGTCGATGAACGTGATCGGCCGGTCGACGTCCTCGTGCACGTGGCGCACCTGGTAGGCGCCGATGTGCTGGGTGATGCCACCGGACTCCCCTGCCACCACGTCGGTGGAACGGATCGCGTCCAGCAGCTTCGTCTTCCCGTGGTCGACGTGACCCATGACCGTGACGACAGGCGGACGGGCGACCAGGAAGTCCTCGTCGTCCTCGGCGTCCAGGTCGATGGAGAAGCCCTCGAGGAGCTCGCGATCCTCGTCCTCGGGCGACACGATCTGCACGTCGAAGCCGAGCTCGGTGCCCAGCAGCGCGAAGGTGTCCTCGTCGAGGGACTGTGTGGCCGTGGCCATCTCGCCCAGGCCGAACAGGACACGGACGAGCGAACCGGGGTTCGCGTCGATCTTGTCGGCGAAGTCGGTCAGGCTGGAGCCGCGACGCAGCCGGACGACGAACGTGCCGTCGCCGCGGGGGACGTCGAAACCGCCCAGCGTGGGCGCGGACATGTTGTCGAACTCCTGGCGCTTCGCCCGCTTGGACTTGCGCGCCCGGACGGGACGACCACCGCCGCGACCGAAGGCGCCCTGGGTGCCACCGCGACCACGGCTGCCCTTGCCGAACCCACCACTGGTGGGCATACGACCCGGACCACCGGGCGCGCCACCGGGAGCGCCACCGGGACCGCCGGGGGCGCCACCGGGACGACCTCGACCGGCTGCGCCGCCGGGACCACCGGGGGCGGCGCCAGGACGGCCACGGCCGGCCGCGCCACCGGGACCGGGACGTGCCGCGACGGGACGCGGCGGCATCATGCCGGGGTTGGGGCGCGGCGGCATGCCGCTCGGGCTGGGACGGGGACCGCCGGGGCCGGCGGCGCCGCGGTCGGCCGGGCGGGGCATCCCCTGGCTCGGCGCGAACGGGTTGTTCCCGGGGCGGTTGCCACTGCCGGAGCGGGGCATGCCCTGGCTCGGCGCGAACGGGTTGTTCCCCGGCCGGTTGGGCGTGCCCGGCCGCGGCGCGCCACCGGGACGCGGTGCGCCCCCAGGACGGGTCTCGGTGTCGGGTGCCTGGGCTGCCGCCGCCTGTTCGGCGGGGGCCTCCGGGACCGCAGGGGCCGGGGCGGCCTCGGCTGCAGGGACCTGGACCTCAGGAGCCTGCACGGCGGGCGACTGAGGGGCGGGCGCCTGGGTGACGGGCGCCTGAGTGACGGGCGCCTCGGGTGCGGGCGGCTGGGGCGCCCGGGGTGCGGACGCTGCAGGTGCCTCTGTGGGGTCCGGCGCAGCGGGTGCGGCGGGCGTCGGAGGCCGCGGTCCGGGGCGGGGCCCGGTCCGGGGGGACCCGGCGGGTACCGGTGACGCCGCGGCGCCCGGCGCCGGTGTGGCGGCAGCGGCGGGGGCCGCGGCTGCGGGCGACTGCTGGGCCGGGGACGGCGTCTCAGGTGCAACGGTGGCCGGGGGCGCCTGACCGTTGGCGGCTGCCGGCGTCTGGGGGGGTGCGGGGGCGGCCGACACGAAGTTCTCGCGGACCTTCCTCACCACGGGCGCCTCGATGGTCGAGGACGCCGCACGGACGTACTCCCCGTTGTCCTGCAGCCAGGACAACAAGTTCTTGCTCGTAAGACCGAGCTCCTTGGCGAGCTCGTGCACGCGGACCTTTGCCACTTCTCTCCTGTCTTGGTCCGCAGCCAGGAGGGCACGGACCGGATTTACCGAGGGCTGTTCATGGCAGCGCGCTCATGGGGTGCTCATACCTCGTCGACCCGCTTCCGGTTGTCTGGTCGTGCTGTGGGCTGGCCCTCCTCACGCGGTCCCACGAAGGACAGGAGCACGTCTCCCGCATCCACGGGACCGGCGAGGCGGAGCGCCCGTGCGAACGCCCTGCGGCGGTCAGCGAGCTCCACGCACCCGCGGTCCCGGTGGACCCAGGCTCCGCGGCCCGGACGGCTGGCTCCGGGGTCGAGGACGGCGAGCAGCCGACCTTCGACCTCGGCACCGACGACCCGGGCGAGGACCGACCTCGGCGCGGTACGACGACACCCGATGCATGTGCGCACAGGTCCCACGGACACCGGGTCCGTGGGGTGCGAGCGCGTGCCTGCGGGAGCCGCCTCAGCGATCGAAGCCGTGACGAGTGTAGCGCCGTCGCGGCCCCGACCGGACCGCCCGGGGCTCACCCCTGCTCGTCGCGCCCGGCCTCGTCGGAGCGGATGTCGATCCGCCACCCGGTGAGCCGGGCCGCGAGGCGGGCGTTCTGGCCCTCCTTGCCGATGGCGAGGGACAGCTGGTAGTCGGGCACGACCACGCGCGTCTGCTTGGTAGTGAGGTCCACGACCTCGCACGACAGGACCTTGGCCGGTGACAGGGCGGCGGCGACGTAGCCGGCCGGGTCGTCCACCCAGTCCACGATGTCGATCTTCTCGCCGCGCAGCTCGGACATGACCGCCCGGACCCGCTGACCCATGGGGCCGATGAATGCGCCCTTGGCGTTGAACCCGGACCGGGTGGACATCACGGCGACCTTGGAGCGGTGGCCGGCCTCCCGGGCCACCCCCATGATCTCGACGGTGCCGTCGTTCAGCTCCGGCACCTCGAGAGCAAACAGCCGACGCACCAGGTTGGGGTGGCTGCGAGACAGCGTGATCTGCGGGCCCTTCATGCCCTTGGCGACCGACACCACGTAGCAGCGGACCCGCTCACCGTGTGTGAGGTCCTCGCCCGGCACCTGCTCGGCGGGCGGCATGATGCCCTCGACGTCGCCCAGCTGGACCCGGATGTAGCGAGGGTCGCGGCCCTGCTGGACCTCGCCGGAGACGATGTCGCCCTCCCGGCCGCGGAAGTCACCCAGGACGCGCTCGTCCTCGACGTCACGGATGCGCTGCATGATCACCTGACGCGCCGTCGCCGCGGCGACCCGGCCGAAGCCCGTGGGCGTGTCGTCCCACTCGCGCACCACCGCACCGCTGCCGTCGACCTCCTGGGCCATGACGGCGACGCGGCCGCTGCGGCGGTCGAGCTCGATCCGCGCGTGCGCCTCGGAGCCCTCGCTGCGCTGGTAGGCCAGCAGGAGCGCCTGCTCGATGGTGCTCAGCAGCACCGGCAGCGGGATCTCCCGCTCGGCCTCGATCAGGCGGAGCGCCTGCAGGTCGATGTCCATCAGGCCCCCTCCCGCTCGTCGGTCTCGTCGGTCTCGTCGGTCTCGTCGGTCTCGGCGGTGTCGGCCGTGCCCCAGGCGGGCTTCTTCCGGTCGGGGTCGGGCCTGCTGAACTCCACCTCGACGACGCCCTTGACCAGCGTCTCCCAGGCGAGCGTGACCGCTGCGCCGTCCACCAGCAGCACCGGTCCGGCGTCGGTGACCTCGCGGAGGCGACCGGTGACGGGTCCGGTGGCCTCGACCTCGGCGCGCACCATCCGGGTTCGGGCCCGCAGCCAGTGCCGGCGCTCGGTGAGCGGCCGGTCGACACCGGGTGTGCTGACCTCGAGGGAGTACTCCCCCGGGCCGACCTCCTCAGTGCCGTCCAGGGTGTCCCCGACGGCCCGGGAGACAGCGGCGACGCGGTCTAGGTCCACCGAGCCGGTCTCGTCCTGCGGCAGGTCCACGACCACCTTGACCAGGCGACGGCGCCCCACGGTCGTCACGACGACGGCCTCCAGCACGAGCCCGGAGCCGGTCACCACCGGGTCGATCAGCGCGGCCAGCTGCGCGTTGTGCGTGGGCACGGTCGTGGCCTCCAGTTCGATCGGGTGGGGGGCACACAGTATCCGTGCCGCACGGGTCGACCGGTACGAGAGCGACCCTGCTTCGGCTCCTGCGGTCCCCGGTCTGACAGCATCGGGCGGTGCCCGCCCCCGACCCCGTGACAGCCGCGCCGGGTGGTGCTCCCGCGGTGGCGGTGCCGGTGCCGGTGCCGGTGACCAGGCGCCACCTGCTGCGCCTGGCGCGAGCGGGCGCGCTGTCGCTGCCCGCCGCGCTGCTCACCGGCTGCTCCGCCGCCGACCGGGAGGCCCTGCTCGCCGTCGACCCTCGCGACGTGCGTCTGGACCGGGACGAGCCCGTCGCAGCGCGCCCGGAGCCGAGCGAGCGGGAACGACGTCGTCGGGCCGTCCTGGCCGGCAGCCTCGCGGCTGTGTCCGCACTGACGGCGGCAGGTGCGTCCGGGGGTGCGGCGCCGACCCCGCTCGGGCTCACGGGCGGGGTGCTCCCGACCGAGGAGGCCCTCGCGGTGCACAGGGGTCACGTCGACCTGCTGGGCGGCACCGTCGGGGCCGTCGGCACCGTCGGCCCCGGGACCGAACGGTCGCTGGGGGTGCGCCCACAGGACGGGGGCCCGCTGCTGCCGCCCGCCGCCCGTCCTGTCGCGGTGCTGGCCGCGGGGACGTCGGCGGCGCTGGCCGCCTCGCGCGAGGAGCGTGCCGCGGGTGATGCCGACCCCGGCCTCGCGCTGCTGCACGCACGCATAGCCGCAGCCCGGGCCGCGCAGGCGCTGGGCCTGGGCAGCACCCCTGGACCGGGCACGGGACTGCCCACCGCGGTCCGGACCCCTCCGGCCGGGGATACCGGCGGGTGGCCGGTCGACGCGGGTCCGCCCGCCGCCGGGGTCGTCGCCGCGCTGCAGGACCTGCTGGTGCAGGAGCACCGGGCCCGCTGGTCCTACGCCGTCGTCCAGGCCTGGTCGACCGACCGGTCGCAGGACGCCGGCGCCGCGCGCGAGAACCACACCCGAGCGGTGGCGCAGCTGCAGGCGCTGCTGTCGGAGCTCGGCGAGCAGCCCGGCGATGCGCGCAGCACCTACCCCACGGCCGACGGCGCGGCTCCCGTCGCGGATCCCCGAGCAGCCGCGGCGTTGGCGCTGCGGCTGGAGGACGCGGTCGCAGCCGCGAGCGCCGCCGTGCTCGCCGCCGCCGTGGCAGCCGACCCGGACGCCGCCACCGGTGAGGGGTGGCTGGCGGCGGCGGTGTCCGCACTCGCCGACGCCGAGCGGAGCCGCTGGTCCTGGGGCGGCCCGGCCGACGTGCTGCCCGGCGGCTGAGGCACCGCCGGGCCGGCTGCCGGAAGGCCCCGACCGGTCGGTGTGCGGCGTCAGGCCAGCAGGTCCCACGCGAGCCGGACCGCCAGGCCGCCGACCACGACGAGAAATACCACCCGCACGAAGGCGGACCCGCGCGCGATGGCGGTACGGGCGCCGAGCCAGCCGCCCAGCAGGTTGGTCGCACCCATCGCCAGCCCGAGCGTCCACAGCGGCGCCCCCTGCACGCTGAACACCGCGAGCGCGGCCAGGTTCGTCACGGCGTTCGCGATCCGGGCCAGGCCTGTCGCGTCCAGGAACTGGTATCCGGCGAGACCGACCAGGGCGAAGACGAACAGCGTGCCCGTGCCCGGTCCGAAGATCCCGTCCCAGGCGCCGACGCCGAGACCGATCCCCACCAGCAGCGCCGCGAACGACACGCTCCGCACCCGGTGCCGCTCCAGCAGGCCCATGGTGGGCTTGAACACTGTGACCAGGCCGATGGCGACGACCAGCACGAGCACCAGCGGGGTGAACAGGCCCGGTGGTACGAACGCGGCGAGAGCCGCCCCCAGCGCCGACCCGGCCGCTGCAGAGGCCGTCAGGACACCGACGGCCCGTGGTCGTCGCGGCAGCCTGCGGGCGTAGGTGATCGCCGCCACGGACGTCCCCCACACACCAGACAGCTTGTTGGTGGCCAACACCTGCACCGGGGCCGCGCCGGGCAGGGCCAGCAGGAGAGCGGGCAGCTGGATCAGGCCACCACCGCCCACGACGGCGTCCACCCAGCCCGCGACCAGCGCGGCCAGCAGCAGCAGGGCGAGCACCTGCCAGGTGATGTCGGGCAGGCCCGGCAGGCCGGTGAGGACACCGGCCTGCGGGGACGTGCTCACCCGGGCAGACCGAGCCGTGCCGGCAGGTCGTCGACGGCTACGTCCTCGCGCTCGCCGCTGCGCCGGTCCTTGACCTCTACGTAGCCCTCGGCGAACCGCTTGCCCGCCACGACGATGGTCGGGACCCCGACGAGCTCGGCGTCCTTGAACTTCACCCCGACGCTGGCCTTGCGGTCGTCCAGGATGACGTCGAGCCCGGCGGCGTCCAGCCGGGCGGCCAGCTCCTCGGCGCCCGCGGCGGTGTCCGGGTCCTTGCCCGCGACGACCAGGTGGACGTCTGCCGGTGACACCTCGGCGGGCCAGACCAGGCCGCTGTCGTCGTGCCAGGACTCCGCGATCGCGGCCACCGCGCGCGACACGCCGACCCCGTAGGAGCCCATGGTGACCGTGACCTGCTTGCCGTTCTCGTCCAGCACCTGCAGCCCCAGGGCGTGGGCGTACTTGCGACCGAGCTGGAACACGTGGCCCATCTCGATGCCCCGCGCGGACTCCAGGGCCCCGGTCTCGCAGGCGGGGCAGGGGTCGCCGTCGCGGACCTCGGCGGCCTCGACCGTGCCGTCGCCGCCGTCCTCGCCCGCGGCCGGGAAGTCACGGCCGGCGACGAGGTCGAAGACGTGGTGCCCGCGCGTGTCGGCACCCGTGACCCAGGCGGTGCCGGCCACGACGCGGGGGTCGAGCAGGTACCGGATCCCGGTGCTGCTGGTGCTGCCGAGAGCGCCGGGCCCGATGTACCCCTTGACCAGGCCGGGGTGGGCGGCGAAGTCCGCCTCGGTGAAGGGCTCCACCTCCGCGGGCTCCACGGCGGCCTGCAGCCGCTTGGCGTCGACCTCGCGGTCACCGGGGACGCCGATGGCGACCGGCTCGCGGCTCCCGTCGGGGTGGCGCAGCACGACGAGGACGTTCTTCAGGGTGTCTGAGGCCTGCCACGGCCGGTCGGTCCGCGGGTGAGCCGCGTCGGCGTGGTCGACCAAGGTCTGGATGGTCGGGGTGTCCGGCGTGTCCTCGACGTGGGCCACCGGCAGCGCCGCCAGCTCCTGGGCGGTGGTGGCGGCGGGCACCCGGGTCGTGACGGCCTCGACGTTGGCCGCGTAGCCGCAGGACGTGCAGCGGACGTAGGTGTCCTCCCCGGCGGCGCTCGGGTGCAGGAACTCCTCGCTCGCCGAGCCGCCCATGGCGCCGGACACGGCGGCCACCACGACGACCTCCAGGCCCAGCCGCCCGAACAGGCGCAGGTAGGCGTCACGGTGCAGGGCATAGCTCGCCTCCAGGCCCGCGTCGTCCACGTCGAAGGAGTAGCTGTCCTTCATGACGAACTCGCGACCACGCAGCAGACCGGCACGCGGGCGGGCCTCGTCGCGGTACTTGGTCTGGATCTGGAACAGGTGCAGGGGCAGGTCCTTGTAGCTGGAGTACAGGTCCTTCACCAGGAGGGTGAACATCTCCTCGTGCGTGGGCGCCAGCAGGTAGTCCGCCTGCTTGCGGTCCTTGAGGCGGAACACGTTCTCGCCGTACTCGGTCCACCGTCCGCTGGCCTCGTAGGGCTCGCGCGGCACCAGGGCCGGGAAGTGGACCTCCTGGGCGCCGAAGCGCTCCATCTCCTCCCGCACCACGCGCTCGACGTTGCGCAGCACCCGGTAGCCGAGCGGGAGCCACGAGTAGACGCCGGGGGCGGCGCGACGGATGAAGCCGGCCCGCACCAGGAGGCGGTGGCTCGCCACCTCCGCGTCGGCCGGGTCGTCGCGCAGGGTGCGCAGGAACAGGGAGGACATCCGCATGAGCACGACCGCGAGGGTACCGGCGGGCCCGGACCTGTCCTTGCCGCGCGGAGCGGGTGGGGTCGGGCGGGGTCGCGCGGAGCGGGCGGGGTCGGGCGGGACCGCGCGGAGCGGGCGGGTGGGGTCAGGCGGGCCGCGCGGAGCGGGCGGGTGGGGTCAGGCGGGGGCGGGGGCAGCCACGGATGCGGAGCAACGGCCCTCTCAGGCCACCGCGAAGCGGCTGGTCGCCCATGACTCCGCATCCCTGGCCCCGCCTGCACCCTCCAGCCCCCCACCGGCAGCACACAACCCCTGTGGGCGAACCGCACGGCGACCAGCGGGCCGGGGCCACGCTCTGGCCGTGCCCCTCGACCCGGTCCCGGTGCTCACCGCCATGCGCGGCACCGCGCCCTACCGCCGGTTGGCGGAGGTCTGCGGCCGGGCCAGGCTGCGTCGCGCCGTGGACCGGGGCGAGGTGGTCGCCCTCGGGCGTGGTCGCTACGCCCTGCCTGCTTCCTCGCAGGAGCTACGGGTCGCTGCCGCCGACGGCGGCGTGCTGTCGCACCTGTCCGCAGCGCAGGCGCACGGCTGGGCGCTGTCCCGCCGCGCCAGCCACGTCCACGTCACCGTCCCGACCCGTGCGCACCGGTCGAGGACGGTTTCGTGGCGCCGTCACTACGCCGAGCTGTCGTCTGACGAGCTCGGCCAGGGCGTCACGGGTCCGCTGCGGACGGTCGTCGACTGCGCCCGCAGCCTGCCGGTGCCGGAGTCCCTTGCGGTCGCGGACTCGGCCCTCCGCTCCCGGGCCGTCGACCCCGTCGAGCTGACGGAGGCGGCGGCGACGGTCCGGGGGCCGGGGTCCCGGCGTGCTTGTCTCGTGCTGACCCACGCGGACGACCGCCCCGCGAACGCCTTCGAGTCCACCCTGCGGGGCACCTTGCTGGCAGCCGGTATCGACGGGTTCGTACCCCAGCTGCTGGTCACCGGGGCCGGGCTGCTGGTGGCGGTCGACCTGGGGGACCCGGAGGCGAGGGTGGCCCTGGAGGCGGACGGGTACGGCGTGCACGGCACCCGGCGCGCGTTCGCCGCCGACCTCGCCAGGCACGACGAGCTGCAGTCGGCCGGCTGGATCACCCGGCGCTTCGCCTGGGAGCACATCATGCTCCACCCAGGCTGGGTCGTGGGCCAGGTCTGCAACGCGCTCGACCAGCAGCTGTTCGTTCGACCACGGTTGCGGAGCAACAGGTCCGTACAGCCTCGGATCGGCGCCCTGCAGGTCGATGGTCCGCAGCGGTGGCTGCCCGACCCGCACCAGCCCGCCCCCGCAGCCCGCCCCCAGCACCGATCCGCACCAGCCCGCCCCAGCACCGCCCCAGCACCGCCCCAGCACCGCCCCAGCACCACCGCCCAGCACCGACCAGCACCGACCAGCACCGACCAGCACCGCCCAGCACCGCCCAGCAGCAAGGCCCAGCAGCACCGCCCTAGAGCACCGCCCTAGAGCACCGCCCTAGAGCAGGACCGTCGCGAAGGCGCCGTGGCGCATGAAGCCCACCTGCTCGTACACCCGCACCGCGCGCTCGTTGAAGTCGTTGACGTACAGCGAGGACCGGGCACCCAGATCGCGGTGGACCGCGGCGACGACGGCCGCGACCGCGGGGGCGGCCAGGCCCTCGCCCCGCCGACCGGGTGCCACCCAGACGCCCTGGATCTGGGCCACAGCACCGGTCACCGCCCCGAGCTCGGCCTTGAACACCACCTCTGGCGTCCCGTCGGGACCGGGGCCCAGGCGGACGAAGGAGCGGCCCAGCCCGACCATCTCCGCGACGCCCGCCCGGTAGCCCGCCCCGCCGTCCACGCCGAGCGGGGAGTAGCCGATCTCCTCGGTGAACATGGCCACGGAGGCCGGGAAGAGGGTGTCGAGCTCGGTGGGACGGGTCCGGCGCACAGCGGGGTCGGGCGCCACCACGGGCTCGTCGCAGACCATCAGCGGCTGGGAGCGACGGACCTCACGAGCCGGTCCCCACGCCCCCTCCAGGCCCGCCCACAGCCGGAGCACGTCGGTGCGCGGACCGAACAGCGACGAGCTGCGACGGTTGCTGCGGCGGGCGCGGGCCGCGAACGCGTCGGCGGCGTCGTCGTCCGCCTCGACGGGCACCAGGTTGGCACCCACCCACAGCAGGGACCGGAGCTCACCGCGCTCCTCGTAGCCCCAGACCTCGGAACGACCGGCCTCGCCCAGCAGGCCGCCGACCAGCCGGGACGACACGAACGCGTGCGACACCGGGTCCACGGCGCACACGGCGACGGCCTCCTCGAGGTCCCGCGCCCCCAGGACTCGGACCGAGGCTCGCAGCACGCGCCCATGGTGACGCATCCGGCGACGCGGCTCCCGCCCCGGAGTCAGGACACGCTGACGACGGGGGCGCCCGACTCCTCGGCCTCGGGGTCCATGCCCATCTCCTCGGCGATGCGCATCGCCTCCTCGATCAGGGTCTCGACGATCTGCGACTCCGGCACGGTCTTGACGACCTCGCCCTTGACGAAGATCTGGCCCTTGCCGTTGCCCGAGGCGACACCGAGGTCGGCCTCCCGGGCTTCACCCGGGCCGTTCACGACGCAACCCATGACCGCCACACGCAGCGGCACGGTCAGCCCCTCGAGGCCGGCGGTGACCTGCTCGGCGAGGGTGTAGACGTCGACCTGGGCACGCCCGCAGGACGGGCAGGACACGATCTCGAGCTTGCGGGGGCGCAGGTTGAGCGACTGCAGGATCTGGTTGCCGACCTTGACCTCCTCCACCGGAGGGGCCGACAACGACACGCGGATGGTGTCGCCGATGCCCTTGCTCAGCAGCGCACCGAAGGCGGTGGCGGACTTGATGGTCCCCTGGAACGCGGGGCCGGCCTCGGTGACGCCGAGGTGCAGCGGCCAGTCACCGCGCTCGGACAGGAGCTCGTAGGCCCGGACCATGATCACGGGGTCGTTGTGCTTGACGCTGATCTTGAAGTCGTGGAAGTCGTGCTCCTCGAACAGCGACGCCTCCCACACGGCCGACTCCACCAGCGCCTCGGGCGTGGCCTTGCCGTACTTCTCCATCAGCCGCGGGTCGAGCGAGCCCGCGTTGACACCGATCCGGATCGACACGCCCGCGTCCTTGGCGGCTGCGGCGATCTGCTTGACCTGGTCGTCGAACTTGCGGATGTTGCCGGGGTTGACCCGGACGGCCGCGCAACCGGCGTCGATGGCCGCGTAGACGTACTTGGGCTGGAAGTGGATGTCGGCGATCACCGGGATCTGCGACTTCTTGGCGATGATCGGCAGCGCCTCGGCGTCGTCCTGCGACGGGCAGGCGACGCGGACGATGTCGCAGCCGCTGGCGGTGAGCTCGGCGATCTGCTGCAGCGTCGCGTTGATGTCCGTGGTCGGTGTGGTCGTCATGGACTGGACGCTGACGGGGGCACCACCACCGACCAGGACGTCTCCCACCTTGATCTGGCGGGTCGGGCGACGGGGGGCGAGGACGGGCGGCGGGGCTTCGGGCATACCGAGGCTGACAGCGGTCACCTGACCAGTATCGCCCCGCTCATCCGGTGAGCCGGACCGGGTTGACCAGGTCGGCGTAGATCAGCACCACGGAAAGCCCGAGCAGCAGGACGGCCACGCCGTAGGCCACCGGCAGCGCCTTGGCCACGTCCACCGGACCGGGGTCGGGCAGCGAGCGCAGCCGCGCCCAGCCCTTCTTGACACCTTCCAGCAGCGCACCGGCGACGTGCCCCCCGTCCAGCGGCAGCAGCGGGATCAGGTTGAAGACGAAGAGGGCCATGTTCAGACCCGCCAGGATCTCCAGGATCGTCGCGAACCGCTCCGGCAGGCCGAACGTGCCTCCGGGGTCCTGGAACGAGGCCACCTCACCGGCCAGGCGCCCGACGCCCACGACGCTCACGGGCCCCTGGGGGTCCCGCTCGCCCGCACCGAACGCGGCGTCGGCCACGCCGACCATGTACTGGGGCAGCCTGATCAGGACCCTGGCTGTGGCGACGACCCGGTCCGCGACCAGGCCCGGGACCACGGTCGCCGGCTGCGGCACCAGGTCCTGCGTCGGCCCGACCCCCAGGAACCCGCCCTCGGTGGTGGTGAAGCTGCCGTCCTCGGCCAGGACCGGCTGGCCCGCGGGGTCCAGCGCCACGATGGTCGTCTCGCTCGGCGTGGCGGTGAGCGACAGCTCGTCGGAGCCCCGCTGGACGACGAAGACCGTGGACTCGCCGCCGCTGCTGCGGATCAGCTCGCGGACGTCCAGCCAGGTGGGCGTGACGACGCCGTCGACGCCGAGCACGACGTCGCCGGGCAGGATGCCTGCCGCCGCGGCCGGGGCGGCCGGGTCCTCAGCCGTGCACTCGGCGGCCACCGGTGCGTCGACGGGCAGGATGCACTCCGAGACGCTGCCGATCGTCGTGGTGGTCTGCACCGTGCCGAACCCGACGGCCACGACGGTGAGCAGGACGGTGGCCAGGACGAGGTTCATGACGGGCCCGCCCAGCATGACGACGAGCTTCTGCCACACCTTGAGGTTGTAGAAGGTGCGCTGCTCGTCGCCGGGCCGCAGCTCCTCCAGCGACTCCGCGCGGGCGGACTCCACCAGCGAGGCGATCGGGTTGCTCGACCCGGCGGCCACCATGCCGTCCGGTGTGTCGCGCCGGGGCGGGAACATGCCGATCATCCGGATGTAGCCACCGAGCGGGACGGCCTTGACGCCGTACTCGGTCTCGCCGCGGACCCGCGACCACAGCGTCGGCCCGAAGCCGACCATGTACTGGGTGACCCGGACACCGAACCGCTTGGCCGGGACCATGTGGCCGACCTCGTGCAGGGCGATGGAGACCGCGACGCCCACCACGACCGCCAGCACGCCCACCGCGTACAGGAGCTGGGTCACGTCGTCCTCCGTCCGCGGCCCGCCTAACGGCGGGCCAGGTCCTCAAGTGTCGCAGCCGCCCGTCCCCGGGCCCACGAGTCGGCGGCCATCACGTCCTCGACGTCCCGCGGCGGGGCGAGGCCCTCCTCGTGGGCCTGCTGCAGGACATCGGCCACCGTGTCGACGATCTGGAGGAAGCGGAGGTTCCCGGCGAGGAAGCCCGCGACGCAGACCTCGTTCGCCGCGTTGAGCACGGCGGGCATCACGCCCCCCGCCTCGCCGGCCCGGCGGGCCAGGTCCAGGGCGGGGAAGGTGACCCGGTCCACGGGCTCGAACGTCCAGGTCGAGGCCACCGTCCAGTCGCAGCCCGGTGCGGCGTCGGCCACCCGGTCCGGCCAGGCAAGGCCGAGGGCGATCGGCAGCCGCATGTCCGGCGGGCTGCACTGGGCCAGGGTCGACCCGTCGACGAACTCGACCATCGAGTGGACGACCGACTGCGGGTGCACGACGACGTCGATGCGGTCGAAGCCGATGCCGAACAGCAGGTGGGCCTCGATGACCTCCAGGCCCTTGTTGACCAGGGTGGCGGAGTTCGTGGTGACCAGCGGGCCCATGGACCAGGTGGGGTGGGCGAGCGCCTGCTCGGGGCCCACGGCGTCGAGGGAGGCGCGGTCCCGGCCGCGGAACGGCCCCCCGGAGGCCGTCAGGACGAGCCGGCGGACCTCCTCGGCGCGCCCGCCACGCAGGCACTGGGCCAGCGCGGAGTGCTCGGAGTCCACGGGGACGACCTGGTCCGGACCGGCGAGGCGGGTGACGAGGTCGCCGCCGATGATGAGCGACTCCTTGTTGGCGAGCGCGAGCACGTGGCCCGCCTGCAGGGCCGCGATGGTGGGCCGCAGCCCGACCGCGCCGGCCAGGCCGTTCAGCACGACGTCGGTGTCCGCACCGGCGAGCACGGTGGCGGCGTCCGGGCCCGCCAGGACCTCGGTCCGTCGACCGGCGGCGCGGAGCCGGTCGCGGACCTGGGTGGCGACGGCCTCGTCGCTCACGGCCAGGACACTGACGTCGTGGGCGAGCACCTGGGCCAGGAGCAGGTCGGGGTCGCCGCCTCGGGCCGCGAGCCCCGTGACCTGGAGGTCGGCGGGGTTGCGCCCGATGACGTCCAGGGCCTGGGTGCCGATCGACCCGGTCGAGCCGAGCACCGTCACGCGTCGCATGGTCGGAGTCTGGCAGGAGGGTCCTGGACGACGACGACCACCTCATCCTGTCGTGACAGCAGCCATCGGATGACGAGATCCGTAGCTGCAACCCTTCTGGTCGGGTGAGCCCACCCCTACCATCACCGCATGACGACGGTAACCGTTGAGCAAGGCGCGACCCGGGGCGAGCACGCGGTGGTGGCGGGTGTGGAGCAGGTCAGGCGGCTGGTCACCGCCGTGCCCGGTCCGGCCTCGGACGCGCTGCGTGCCCGCCGGGCCGCGGTCGTGCCGGCCGGGGTCGGCATGGCGCTCGGCGCGTTCGTGGCCCGTGCCGGCGGCGCCGTGCTCGTCGACGTCGACGACAACCACCTCATCGACCTGGGCGCCGGGATCGCGGTGGTCAACGCCGGCCACGCCCACCCCCGGGTCGTGGCGGCCGTCCAGCAGCAGGCCGCGGCGTTCCTGCACACCTGCTTCATGGTCACCCCCTACGAGGGTTACGTGGCTGTCGCGGAACGCCTCGGCGAGCTGGCACCGGTGGACGGTCCGACCAGGACGGTGCTGCTGAGCTCGGGGGCCGAGGCCGTAGAGAACGCCGTCAAGATCGCCCGGCACGCCACGGGTCGCGACGCGGTCGTCGTGTTCGACCACGCGTACCACGGCCGCACCAACCTGACGATGGCGATGACCGCCAAGGCCATGCCCTACAAGAGCGGTTTCGGCCCGTTCGCGGGCGAGGTGTACCGCGCGCCGATGTCGTACCCGTTCCGCGACCCCGAGGCCATGACGGGCGAGGACGCCGCCGCGCGGGCGATCCGCAGCATCGCCACCCAGGTGGGCGCCGAGCGCGTCGCGTGCGTCGTGATCGAGCCCATCCAGGGCGAGGGCGGGTTCGTCGAGCCCGCACCCGGGTTCCTGCCCGCCCTGGCGGCGTGGTGCCGCGAGAACGGGGTGCTGCTGGTCGCCGACGAGATCCAGACCGGGTTCGGGCGCACCGGAGACGTGTTCGCCCTGGACCGCGAGGGCGTCCGGGCCGACCTGGTCACGGTGGCCAAGGGCCTCGCCGACGGGATGCCGCTGGCCGGGGTGGTCGGGCGGGCCGAGGTGATGGACGCCGTGCACGCCGGTGGTCTGGGCGGCACCTACGGCGGCAACCCCGTCGCCTGCGCGGCGGCGCTGGCGGCGATGGACGTCATGGTCGAGGAGGACCTGCCCGCCCGGGCCCGGTGGGTCGAGTCGGTGGTGCGGCCGGCCCTGGAGCAGGCCCGGGCCGAGCACACCAGCATCGGTGACGTCCGCGGCCGCGGCGCCATGCTGGCGCTCGAGCTCGTCCTGCCGGGCACGCACGAGCCCGACGCGGCCGAGGCCGGGCGGGTGGCCAGGGCGTGCCACGCCGCAGGCGTGGTGGTGCTCACCTGCGGCACGTACGGCAACGTCATCCGGTTGCTGCCGCCGCTGGTGATCGAGGAGTCGCTGCTGCGCGAGGGCCTGGACGTGCTGCTGCGCGCCGTCGGCGAGCGCGGGTGAGCGGGCCCGCCACCGGCGCGGGCGTCGACCCGGCCCGGGTGGCCGCGCTGCACGCCGAGGCGGTCGCGACGTTCCGGGCCCAGCGGCCCCGCTCGCGAGCGCTGCACGAACGGGCCGGTGAGGTGATGCCGGGCGGCGTACCGATGTCGTGGATGGTCAAGTGGCCCGGCCCGTGGCCCACGTTCGTCGAGCAGGCGAGCGGGGCGCACTTCACCTGCGTCGACGGCATCGACCACGTCGACCTGTGCCTGGGCGACACCGGCGCCATGACGGGGCACTCCCCCGCGGCCACGGTGGCCGCGGTCACGGCCCAGCTGTCGCGCGGCATCACGACGATGCTGCCGGGCGAGGACGCCGTGGTCGCGGCCGAGGTGCTCGCCGAGCGGTTCGGCCTGCCGCTGTGGCAGTTCACGCTGACCGCCACCGACGCCAACCGTCACCTGCTCCGCTACGCCCGCCACGTCAGCGGCCGCGCCAAGGTCCTGGTCGTCGACTGGTGCTACCACGGCAGCGTGGACGAGAGCTTGGCGACGCTGGACGGGGACGGGCAGGTGGTGGCCCGCCGCGGCAACATCGGGGCGCCGGTCCCGCCCTCGCAGACCACGGTCGTCGTGCCGTTCAACGACGTCGCGTCGATGGAGCGTGCGCTGGCCGTCGGTGACGTCGCGTGCGTGCTGCTGGAGCCCGCGATGACCAACATCGGCATCGTGCTGCCGGAGGCCGGCTACCTGGCCGCCGTCCGCGAGCTGTGCGACCGGAGCGGGACGCTGCTGGTCGTCGACGACACCCACACCCTGTGCGCAGGCCCGGGCGGCTGCACCGCGGCGTGGGGGCTGCGCCCGGACGCGGTCGTCGTGGGCAAGACCATCGGCGGCGGGGTCCCGGCGGCGGCGTTCGGGATGACGACGGACCTGAGCGAGCGGGTGCGGCGCTCGGTCGAGCTGGAGGACGTCGACGTCGGCGGGGTGGGCGGCACGCTGGCCGGCAACGCCCTGTCGATGGCCGCGGTCCGCGCCACCCTCACCGAGGTGCTCACCCTCGCGGCGTTCGAGTCCATGACCGCACGGGCCGTCCGCTGGACCGACGGGGTGCAGGCCGGGATCGACGCCGCCGGCCTGCCGTGGCAGGTGACCAGGCTCGGCTGCCGCGCGGAGTACACGTTCGCCCCGACCGCCCCGCACGACGGCGCCGAGGCAGCCGCAGCGGACGACTTCGAGCTGCAGCAGCTGATGCACCTGCAGGCGCTGGTGGACGGCGTCCTGCTGACCCCGTTCCACAACATGGCCCTGATGAGCCCGGACACCACCGACGCCGACGTCGACCGGCACAGCGAGTCTTTCGCCGCCCTCACGCGGGCCCTGGTGGGCTGAGGACTCCGGGCCCGAGCAGGGTGCGCACGAGCGTGTCGCCCAGCCAGGTCCGGTACCTCTCGTCGTCCCAGCCGGAGCGGGCGACGAGCAGGTCGTGCACCTCCGGGCTGGTCAGCGCCCACACCGCCGTGGCCGCGTCCGCCTCCGGCAGGAGCAGCGGACCGTGGGCCGCGACCCAGCCGACGACGGTGGCCATCGCCTCGCGGCGCTGTCGGTCCTGGACGTCGGCCCGCAGCGCGGCCACCTCGGGGTCGACGGCGGCGGCACCCCGCAGCACGGCGTCCATGGGCGCCACCCGTGCCATCTGCCCCGCGATGCCTGCGGCGAGCAGCCGCAGCTGCGTCACCGGGTCGGGCTCGGTGCGCAGCCGCTGCGGGTCGGGCCGGTCCAGGAGGGCGACGTCCTCGTCGTCGCCACCGACCACCACGTCCAGGGTCGCGCGCAGCAGGTCGCGCTTGGTGCCGAAGACGTGGAACACCGTGTCGGCGGAGACCCCGGCCGCGCGGGCCACGGCCGGGACCGTGGTCGCGACGTATCCGCGGGCGAGGAAGGACGACCGGGCCGCCTCGACCATGCGACGCCGGGTCCGCCGCGCCTGCTCCTGCCGCAGCGGGGAGGAGTAGATCCTCTTGACCGGCTCGTCCACGGCGAGGAGGCTACCGAGTATTCGTTCCACAACAACTCGGACCAATGTGAGGCTGTCATGACGATCGGCTACCGCGTCGCCTACGCGCTGCACGTCACCCCGTGGGAGCGGGCCGGCCGGGCGGGGGCCGGGCAGCTGCACGGCCTCGTGGCCCGGGCCGAGGCGGCTCACGGACCGCACGGGGCCGCCCTCGACCTGGGGTGCGGCACGGGGTCGCACGCCGTGGACCTCGCCCGGCGCGGGTGGGCCGTCACGGGCGTCGACACCGTGCCCCGTGCCCTGGGTGTCGCACGACGCCGGGCCGAGGAGGCGGGGATGCCGGTCCGTCTCCTGCACGCCGACGCGACCGAGCTGGACGGGGTCGAGACGGCCGGGGGGTTCCGCCTCGTCCTGGACGTGGGCTGCTTCCACGGTCTCACCGACGACCAGCGTGCCGCGACGGGCCAGGCCGTCACCAGGGTCGCCGCACCCGACGCGACCCTGGTCCTGATGGCGATGTCACCGGGGGGACGTGGGCCCCTCCCGCGGGGGGCCTGCCAGGCGGACGTCGAGAGAGCCTTCCCGGGTTGGCGGACGACCCACGTCGAGCCCGCCGATACCGCGGGGATGCCTCGCGCGCTGCGCCGCTCGAACCCCCGGTTCTACGTCCTGCAGCGCAACTGAGGTCCCCCGCACCGGTCCTCAGCCGGACGGGGTGCGCTCCTGCATCCCCCACGGCGACCCGTAGCCGTCGCGCAGCAGGTCGAGGAACGGCACGGCGTCGAACGCCTCGGGCCCGAGAACCCCGGCGCCGAACCACACCCCGGTGGCCAGCAGCTCCAGGGCCACGGCGGGGTTGACGGCGGTCTGCCACACCACGCACTGGGCGCCGTACTCGGCCATCGACCACTCGTTGTCGACCACGTGGTGGAGGTAGACCTCGCGCGGGTTGCCGTCCGTGCCGGTGCCCGTGACCCACATCCCCGCGCAGGTCGCGCCGTGCATCTTGTCGCCCAGCGTCGCGGGGTCGGGCAGGCACGCGGCGACGAGGTCGCGAGGCGACACCTGCACGCGGCCGGCCGAGGACGCGACGGTCACCGGCACCGTGGAGTCCAGGCCCAGCTTGTGCAGGGTCTTCAGCACGTCGATGAACTCGTTCCCCAGGCCGTACTTGAACGTCACACGCTCGGCATCCAGCCAGCGCGGCATGAGCAGGACCTCCTCGTGCTCGACGTTGACGCACTCCACCGGGCCGATCCCGCCCGGGAAGTCGAACACCTCGGGCTCGCTGAACGGCGCGGTGGTGAACCACCCCGTGCCCTTCTCCCACACCACGGGCGGGTTGAGGCACTCCTCGATCGTGGTCCAGATCGAGAACGAGGGCGCGAACTCGTAGCCGTCGACCGTGAGGTTCGACCCGTCGCGCGTCCCGAGCTCGATGACGCGGCTGAACAGGTGGTCCACGGCGTAGCGGGCGAACACGTCGGACAGGCCGGGCTCGACCCCCATCCCGACCAGCGCCAGGCGGCCCTCGGCCTCCCACTCCGACGCCACCGCGAACTGCTCGTCGCCGAGCCTGACGCCGGTCAGGGCGTGCGGCTGCTCCGGGTGCGGCAGCGACAACGACATCGCCATGTCGAGGTAGTCCGCCCCGGCGGCCCGCGCCCCGGTGAACACGCCCATGACGAAGCGCGGGTCGACGGCGTTCATGACGTGGGTGGCGCCGTGCTCGCGGGCCACGGCGGACACCGACGCCGGGTCGGACGCGTCGATGCGGGCGGCCACGAACCGGGTGTCGTCGGGGTGCCGCCGCTGCACGGCGGCGACGGTGCGCTCGGCGCGCGGCAGGTCGAAGTCGGCGACGACGCACCGCTCGAAGAAGTCGCGGCGGGCGACGATGCGGGCGAAGGCGTCGCCGACGCCACCTGAACCGACCAGGAGGATGCGCACGAGGGGACTCCGTTGTCAGGGGACGAGGGGGGTGGTTCGGGCGGTACGGGTTCACACAGCGGTGCGGGAGCGGCGGACCTGCACGATCCGGCCGGCAAGCACCACCAGCAGGGACAGGACGAACATCGCCGAGCCGATGACGTAGGCCTGCGCCGGGATGCCGCGGGCGGCGGCGACGTAGACGAACGTCGGGAAGGTGTCGGTGTTGCCGGAGTTGAAGTTGGTGATGATGAAGTCGTCGAAGCTCAGCGAGAACGACAGCAGCGCGGCGGCAGCGATGCCGGGCGCGAGCAAGGGAAGCGTCACCCGCCAGAACGTCTCGACGCCCGAGGCGTACAGGTCCGCCGCGGCCTCCTCCAGCCGCGGGTCGAGCGTGGCCACGCGCGCCTTGACCGTCACCACCACGAAGCTGATCGTGAACATGGTGTGCGCCGCGACGATGGTCCAGAACCCCAGCGAGGCGCCGACGTTGAGGAACTGCGCCAGCAGCGACGCCCCGAGCACGACCTCCGGCGTGGCCATCGGCAGGAAGATCAGGATGTTGATCGCACCGCGCGCCCTGAACCGGTGCCGCACCAGGGCGTAGGCCAGCAGGGTGCCCATGGCGGTGGCCAGCAGGGTCGCGACCAGGCCGATCTGGATGCTGTTCACCAACGCCTCGCAGACCCCAGGTGCGCCGCAGGGGTTGGCCCAGTTGGCCAGGGTGAAGCCCTGCCAGATGAGGTTGGACCGGCCACCGTCGTTGAACGAGAACGCCAGCACGTAGCCGATCGGCACGAACAGGTAGGCGAAGGCCAGCACCGCGAAGAGCACCAGCAGCGCGTCGCCCGGGCTGCGTCGCAGCGTGGTCAGGACCCCGCTCACAGCAGGTCGTCCGTGCCGGCTCGACGGACGTACCCGTAGACGATCGCCAGGATGGTGGCCATCAGGATGAACGACAGCGCCGCCGCGGTCGGGTAGTCGACGATGCGAAAGAACCGTGACTCTATGACGTTGCCGATCATCTGCGTGTTGGAGGTGCCCAGCAGCGCCGCGTTGACGTAGTCGCCGCTGGCGGGGATGAACGTCAGCAGCGTCCCGGCCACCACCCCGGGCAGCGACAGCGGCCAGGTCACGGTGCGGAACGTGGTCCAGGGCCCGGCGTACAGGTCCTGCCCGGCCTCGAGGTAGCGCAGGTCGAGCCGTTCGAGGCTGGCGTAGATCGGCAGCGTCATGAAGGGCACGAAGTTGTACGTCAGACCTGCGACGACTGCGAACGACGTCGCCGTCAGCCGACCGTCACCGGGCAGCAGCGCGAGAGCCTGCAGGGTCTGCACGACGACGCCCTCGTCGGCGAGGATCTGGCGCCAGGCGATGGTCCGCAGGATGAAGCTGGTGAAGAACGGCGCGATGATCAGCACGAGCAGCAGGGCCTGCAGGGTCGGCCAGCGGCGTGCCTTGACCGCGACGACGTAGGCGAGCGGGTAGCCGATCAGCAGCGCCAGGACGGTGGCGATCAGGCCGTAGGCGAACGAGCGCAGGAACGTGGGCCAGTACTGCGCCAGGGCCTCGGCGTAGTTGGCCAGGCGGAACGCGGGCTGGAACTGCCCGATGTCACCGCCCGGGACCGGGACCATGAGGGACGTCGAGAACAGCAGCGCGATCGGCAGCGCGAAGAACAGCGCGAGCCAGACCAGCCCGGGCACGGTGAGCACCCAGCCGGTGGCCCGACGTCGACGCTTCAGCCCGGGCGGGGCGGGGCGTGCACCCGGCGGGTCCTCGGCCAGCGCGGTGTCTACGAGGGCCGCCACGGCTCAGGCCGGGTCCTGCGCCACGGCGCGGTCGTGCACGGGCGTCCGGGGACCCTGGCCCAGCGCAGCCGTCTCGACGACCGGGGGCGCGTCCTCGTCGAGCCCGTGCGGGGCGAGGGGGCCGCGCAGCAAGAACCCGTGCTCGACGGCCCAGCAGAGGTTGACCTCGTCGCCCACCGTGGGGTCGATCCCACCGCCGATGTTCTGGTGGAACACCGACAGCCTCCCGGCACCGGGCAGGTCGACGAGGTACTGCATGCTCACGCCGGTGTAGGAGCGATCGACCACCCGCGCCGGGCCGAGCACGTCCGCACCTGTGGGCGAGACCGAGCCGTGGGCCAGCAGCGACACCTTCTCCGGTCGCACCCCCAGCAGCACCTCGTCGCCAACAATCACGTCGGCCGGGCTGCGGTAACGGGCCACCGACAGCCCGGACGTCCCTGAGCCGGCGACGGCGCCGGGCATGTCGGGGCGGACGTCGACGACGTCGTCGCCGACGGCCGTGACCGTGCCCGGCAGCAGGTTGCACTGCCCCAGGAACGACGCGGCGAAGGCGGTCGCCGGGTGGTCGTAGAGGTCCTCAGGGCGGCCGAGCTGCTCGATCCGGCCGGCGTTCATCACCGCAACGGTGTCGGCCATCGTCATGGCCTCCTCCTGGTCGTGGGTGACGTGGACGAAGGTGATCCCGACCTCGGTCTGGATCCGCTTGAGCTCGACCTGCATCTGGCGCCGCAGCTTGAGGTCGAGGGCGCCCAGCGGCTCGTCCAGCAGCAGCACCTCGGGCCGGTTGACGACCGCCCGGGCCAGCGCGACGCGCTGCTGCATCCCGCCCGACAGCTGGGCGGGGCGCCTGTCGGCGAACTGGGCCAGCTCCACCAGCTCCAGGGCCTCCATCGCGCGCGCCTTGGCGTCGGCGACCTTGCGCCGCCTGAGCCCGAACATGACGTTGGCCAGCACGTCCAGGTGCGGGAACAGCGCGTAGGACTGGAACACCGTGTTCACGGGCCGCTGGTAGGGCTTGGTCCAGGTGACGTCGTGGCCCCCGATCGTGATCACGCCGCTGGTGGGGTGCTCGAGGCCCGCGACCATCCGCAGCGTCGTCGTCTTGCCGCAGCCGGACGGTCCGAGCAGGGCGAAGAACGACCCCGCCGGCACGTCCAGGTCGACTCCGTCGACGACCGTGGCGTCACCGAAGACCTTGGTGACCCCGCTGAGGACGAGGCCGGACCCCGAGCCCTCGCTCACCGGCCGATCACCCGCTGGAACTCCGTGGTGAACTCGGTCTCCTCCCCCGCCTCGAGGCTGCGGAAGATGAACGCGTTGGCGAGGAACTCCTCCGTCGGGAAGATGAGGGGGTCTTCGGCCAGCTCCGGGTCGATGGCGGCCATGGCCTCCTGCGCACCCTGCACCGGGCAGATGTAGTTGACCCAGGCGGCGACCTGCGCGGCGACCTCGGGGTCGTAGTAGTAGTTCATCAGCATCTCGGCGTTGGTCTTCCGAGGGCTGCCGATCGGGACCATCATGTTGTCGGTCCACAGCGTGCCGCCGGCGTCGGGGATGGCGAACTCCCACCGGTCGCCGGACTCGAAGTTGATCTGCGTGATGTCGCCGGACCAGCCGATGACGGCGAGGGCGTCCCCGCTGACCAGGTCCTCCTTGTAGGAGTTGCCGACGACCTGACGGATCTGACCGCTGTTCACCTGCCGCTCGAGCTCCTCCAGCGCAGCACCGAACTCGCCGTCGCTCCACTCCCCGGAGATGTCGACGCCCTGCTCGAGCATGATGAGGCCGATGGTGTCCCTCATCTCGTCGAGCACCTCGACCCGACCACGCAGCTTCGGCCGCCACAGGTCGGACACGGTGCGCAGCCCGTCCGGAAGCTCCTCCCTGTTCCAGGCGATGCCCGCGAAGCCGGACTGCCAGGGCAGGGAGTGGGCCCGGCCGGGGTCGAAGTCGACGTCGGCGAGGTTCTGAAGGACGTTGGCCTTGTTGGGGATGTTGGCCTCGTCCAGCTCCTGGGTGTAGCCGAGCCGGATCATGCGGCCCGCCATCCAGTCCGTCAGCACGACCACGTCCTGGCCGATGTCGTCGCCGTTGGCGAGCTGGCCCTGCACCCGGCCGTAGAAGCTGTCGTTGCCGTCGATGTCCTCGGAGTAGGTGACGTCGATGCCGGTCTGCTCGGTGAACGCCTCGAGAGACGGGTAGCTGGTGCCGTCCTCGGCCAGGTCCAGGTACAGCGTCCAGTTGGCCCAGCTGAGCGTCGGGTCTTCCGCCGAGACGTCCTCCGGTGCCGCGATCGCCCCGCCGGCGGCCGACCCGCCCCCGCTGGACGGCGTGCCGCCCGTGCCGCACGCCGCGAGACCGAGCCCGACCCCCGCTGCGCCGAACCCTCGCAGCACCGACCGCCGGCCGAGCTGGGCGCGGACGAGGCGTCGGACCTCGGGGCTGAGTGTCGCCGGGTCCGGTCGGGCTCCGCGCGCAGGGCGATTGTTCACAGGGGTCTCCTCAGCTGCCGATGTTGGTCATGACGTGCTTGATGCGGGTGTACTCATCGAAGGAGTAGCCCGACAGGTCCTTGCCGTACCCGGAGTGCTTGAACCCGCCGTGAGGCATCTCCGCGACGAGCGGGATGTGGGTGTTGACCCAGACGCAGCCGAAGTCCAAGGCCCGGCTCGTGCGCATGCCGCGGCCCAGGTCCTTGGTCCAGACGCTGCTTGCCAGGCCGTACCGGGTCGCGTTGGCCAGCTCGACGGCCTCGGTCTCGTCACGGAAGGTCTGCACCGTGATGACCGGGCCGAAGATCTCCTCGACGGTCGCCTCGTCGCCGTGGCGCAGCCCGGACACGACCGTCGGGGTGACGAAGAAGCCGTCACCCAGGTCGGTGGCGCGCCCGCCGCCCGCGTCGAGGACCGCGTGGTCGGGCAGCCGCTCCAGCATGCCCAGCACCCGGGCCAGCTGGTCGGGGTTGTTGACGGGGCCCACGTCCACGCCGGCGTCGCGGGGCATGCCGAGCGTGGTCTCCCGGGCGGCGTCGGCGAGCGCCGCGGTGAAGTCGGCCGCGACGGAGGCCTGGACCAGGACGCGGGTGGCCGCGGTGCAGTCCTGGCCGGCGTTGAAGTACCCCGCCCCGGCGATCCCCTCGGCCGCGGCGTCGAGGTCGGCGTCGTCGAAGACGATCACGGGTGCCTTTCCGCCCAGCTCCAGGTGCACCCTCTTGAGGCCGTGGCTCGCGGCCTCGGCCACCTGCATGCCGGCGCGGACCGAGACGGCGACCATGTCCGGACGGTCGTGGGCGACGACCGCACGACCGGTGTCCCGACCACCGACGACCACGTTGAACACGCCGGGCGGCAGGAACTCGGCGGCGATCTCGGCCAGCAGCAGGGTGCTGCGGGGCGTGGTGTCGCTGGGCTTCAGGACGATGGTGTTGCCCGCGGCGATCGCTGGGGCGAACTTCCAGGTGGCCATGTTGAGCGGGTAGTTCCAGGGCGTCACCTGGCCGATGACGCCGACCGGCTCGCGGCGGACGTAGGAGGTATGCCCCTCCATGTACTCCGCCGCCGCGCGGCCCTCGAGCATGCGGGCCGCGCCGGCGAAGAACCGGATCTGGTCGACGGTCGGCGGGATCTCCTCCGCCATCGTCAGGTCGTAGGGCTTGCCGGTGTCGCCGACCTCCAGGTCGACGAGCTCCTCGGCACGGGCCTGCACGGCGTCGGCGATTCGCAGCAGCGCGAGCTGACGCTGCGACGGCGTCGTGTCCCGCCAGCCCGGGAACGCGGCGGCCGCGGCGGCGTAGGCGGCGTCCACGTCCTCCGCCCCGCTGCGGGGGGCGCGGGCGACGGTGGTGGCGGTGGCCGGGTCGACGAGGTCGTCCACGTCGTCCGTCGCGGCGGGGGTGTACGCCCCGGCCACGAAGTTCTGCAGCAGCGGCACGGTGGACGAGCGCCCGTCGGTAGCTGTCTCCATGATCGGGGACGATAGCCATCCCGGCGCGGATTCGGTAGAACATCACGCGTTGAGAACATGCTTCGGTCACTCGCATGCCCTCCAGACGACGCATTTCGTCGTCCTGGTGACTCTTCGCACTTGCCATCGGACCCTTCGGCACCCCACGATGTCGGTCGTGTCGAACCGACCGACGAGCAACGGCTCCCTCGTGCTGGACGACGTGTCCAAGCGCATCGTGGAGCTGTTGCAGGCCGACGGCCGCCGCGCCTACGCGAGCATCGGCAAGGCCGTCGGCCTGTCCGAGGCCGCTGTCCGGCACCGGGTCCAGCGCCTGGTCGACTCCGGCGTCATGCAGATCGTGGCCGTGACGGACCCGATGCAGCTGGGCTTCGCGCGCCAGGCCATGATCGGCATCCGGTGCACCGGGGACATGCGCCCGGTCGCCGAGCAGCTGGCCGCGATGCCGGAGGTCGACTACGTCGTCCTCACCGCCGGGTCGTTCGACCTGCTGGTCGAGGTCGTCTGCGCCGACGAGGACCACCTGATCACCCTGCTCAACGAACGCGTCCGCACCCTGGACGGCGTCACGAGCACCGAGACCTTCGTCTACCTGAAGCTGCACGGGCAGCGTTACGACTGGGGCACCCGATGACCGTCACACCACAGCAGACCGGGCAGCAGCCCACGGCGACCGGGCCCGACGTCCACCTGACGCCGCGGGGCACCCCGCGGCAGGAGGCGGCCAGGGACCACCTGTGGCAGCACTTCGCGCGCCACTCGACCTACGAGGACGGCGGGCAGGTGCCCGTCATCGTCTCCGGGGAGGGCGCCCGCATCACCGACGACCGCGGCCGGACCTACCTGGACGGGTTGTCCGGGCTGTTCACCGTCAACGCCGGCCACGGCCGGCGCGAGCTAGCCGAGACGGCGGCGAAGCAGGCCTCCCAGCTGGCGTTCTTCCCGCTCTGGTCCTACGCCCACCCGGCCGCCATCGAGCTGGCCGAGCGGCTGGCGCACCACGCCCCGGGCGACCTCAACCGCGTCTTCTTCACCACCGGCGGCGGCGAGGCTGTGGAGACCGCCTGGAAGCTCGCCAAGCAGTACTGGAAGCTCGTCGGGCGTCCCACCAAGCACAAGGTGATCAGCCGTGCCGTCGCCTACCACGGCACCCCGCAGGGTGCGCTGAGCATCACGGGCATCCCGGCGGCCAAGGAGATGTTCGAGCCGCTGGTGCCGGGCACGTTCAAGGTGCCCAACACCAACTCCTACCGTGCCCCGGAGCACCTGCGCGAGGACCCCAAGGCGTTCGGCCGCTGGGCCGCGGACCGGATCGAGGAGGCCATCCTCTTCGAGGGCGCCGAGACGGTGGCGGCGGTGTTCCTGGAGCCGGTGCAGAACTCCGGCGGCTGCTTCCCCCCGCCGCCCGGGTACTTCGAGCGGGTCCGCGAGATCTGCGACGCCCACGACGTGCTGCTCGTCTCCGACGAGGTCATCTGCGCGTTCGGGCGGATCGGGTCGATCTTCGCCTGCGACGACTTCGGCTACGTGCCAGACATGATCACGTGCGCCAAGGCGATGACCAGCGGCTACTCGCCCATCGGTGCCCTGGTCGCCAGCGACCGGCTGTTCGAGCCGTTCAAGCGGGGCACGACCAGCTTCGCCCACGGGTACACCTTCGGCGGGCACCCGGTCTCGGCCGCGGTCGCGATGGCCAACCTCGACATCTTCGAGCGGGAGGGCCTCACCGACCGCGTCAAGCACAACGCCCCCGCGTTCCGCTCGACGCTCGAGAAGCTGCTCGACCTGCCGATCGTCGGCGACGTGCGCGGCGAGGGGTACTTCTACGGGATCGAGATGGTCAAGGACAAAGCCACACGGGAGACGTTCGACGACGACGAGTCCGAGCGGCTGCTGCGCGGGTTCCTGTCCAAGGCGCTGTTCGACGCCGGCCTCTACTGCCGGGCCGACGACCGCGGCGACCCCGTCATCCAGCTCGCCCCGCCGTTGGTCTGCGGTCAGGCCGAGTTCGACGAGATCGAGCAGGTGCTGCGCGGGGTGCTGACCGAGGCCTGGGCCCGGCTGTGAGGTGAGCGGGCACCGGTCGTTGTCGCTGTGGCACGAGCAGGTGGCCGATGCGGGTGACCCGCTGGTGCCCACCGACGTGCTGGAGGCCGGCACCGAGGCCGACGTGTGCGTCATCGGCGCCGGCTACACCGGGCTGTGGACGGCGTACTACCTCGCCCGTGCCCGACCTGACCTGCGGATCGTGGTGGTCGAGTCCCACATCGCCGGCTTCGGGGCTTCCGGCCGCAACGGCGGCTGGTGCTCGGCGCTGTTCCCCGCCTCGGTCGCGGCCCTGGAGCACCGGCACGGCCGCGACGCCGCTGTCGCGATGCGCCTCGCGATGAACGGCACGGTCGATGAGGTGGGGCGGGTGGCCGCCGCCGAGGGTATAGACTGCGGCTTCCGCCGCGGCGGGACCGTCGTGCTCGCCCGCAACGAGGCCCAGCTGCGTCGGGCGCGCACCGAGCAGCGCGTCGACAGCACCTACGGCGGGATCGACGGCGTCGAGCTGCTGGACCCCCCGCAGGCCGCGGGCCGCCTCGCCGCCACCGGGGTGCGAGGCGCGACGTACACCCCGTACTGCGCCCGGGTGCAGCCCGCGGCGCTGGTCCGCGGCCTCGCCCGGGCCGTCCGCCGTCGTGGCGTCCGCGTGCACGAGAGCACCCGCGCGCTCGAGGTCTCCCCCGGGCGGGTCCGGACGTCCCGCGGCACCGTTCGGGCTCGCCAGGTCGTCCGTGCGACCGAGGCGTGGACAGCGTCCCTGCCCGGGTACCGACGGGCCGTCATCCCGGTCTACAGCCTGGTCGTGGCCACCGAGCCGTTGCCGTCCTCGGTGTGGGAACAGGTCGGGCTGGCCCGCCACGAGACGTTCAGCGAGCACCGACACCTGGTGGTCTACGGCCAGCGCACCCGCGACGACCGGCTGGTGTTCAGTGGTCGTGGTGCGCCCTACCACTGGCGCTCCGGCATCAGGCCGGCCTTCGACCGTGACGAACGGGTGTTCGCCCGGCTCCGCGCGACCCTGCACGACCTGCTGCCGCAGGTGTCGCCGTACGCGGTGACGCACAGCTGGGGCGGGCCGCTGGCCATCCCCCGCGACTGGCACGCCAGCGTGGGCCTGGACCCCGCGAGCGGGCTGGGCTGGGCTGGCGGCTACGTCGGCGACGGCGTCGGCACGGCCAACCTCGCCGGGCGGACGCTCGCGGACCTGCTGCTCGGCCAGGACACCGGGCTGACCCGGCTCCCCTGGGTGCAGCACCGCTCCCGGGTGTGGGAGCCGGAGCCGCTTCGCTGGGCGGGGGTGAACGCCGGGCTCGGCATGGCGACGGTCGCGGACGCCGAGGAGCGGATCACCGGACGCCCCGCACTGTCCGGAACGCTGCTGGGGCGGCTCACCGGCGGCCACTGAACCCGCCGGGCCGAGCCCGTGCCGCCGAGCCCGCGGCCGTCAGAGTGCGATGCCCACGTACTTGGTGTCGAGGTACTCCTCGATGCCCTCGGCGCCACCCTCGCGGCCGTAGCCGCTGGCCTTGACCCCGCCGAAGGGCGCCGCCGGGTTGGACACCACGCCCTGGTTGAGCCCCACCATCCCCGAGGCGAGCTGCTCCGCCGTGCGCAGGGCACGGGACAGGTCGCGGGTGTAGACGTAGGACACGAGCCCGTACTCGGTCGCGTTGGCCAACGACACCGCCTCGGCGTCCTCGGTGAACGTCATGACGGGGGCGACGGGACCGAAGATCTCCTCGTGGCGCAGCCGGGCGTGCGCCGGGACGCCGCTGAGCACGGTCGGGGCGTAGAACGACCCGGGCCCCTCGACCGGCTCCCCGCCGGTCAGCACCTGCGCGCCTGCGGCGACGGCGTCCTCCACCAGGGCGTGCACGCCGTCGCGGGCCTGGCGGGTGATGAGCGGTCCGACCCGGACACCAGGCTCCGTGCCCCGCCCGACCGGCATGGCGGCCAGCCGGTCCGCGAGCCGGCGTGCGAACTCCTCGGCGACGCTGCTGTGGACCAGGAACCGGTTGGCGGCGGTGCACGCCTCACCGATGTTGCGCATCTTCGCCAGCACCGCCCCGTCGAGCGCCGCGTCCAGGTCCGCGTCGGCGAAGACGAGGAACGGGGCGTTGCCGCCGAGCTCCATCGAGACCCGCTGCAGGTTGTCCGACGTCTGCGCCACGAGCCGCTTGCCGACCGCCGTGGAACCGGTGAACGTCACCTTGCGCAGCCGGGCGTCACCCAGCAGCGGCTCGACCAACGCGCCGGCCCTGGACGTCGGCAGCACCGCGAGCACACCGTCGGGGAGGCCGGCCTCGCGGAGCACCTCGGCGAAGGCGAGCGCGCTGAGCGGGGTCTGGGCGGCGGGCTTGAGGATCATCGTGCAGCCGGCCGCCAGGGCGGGACCGATCTTGCGGGTGGCCATGGCCAGGGGGAAGTTCCACGGCGTGATGGCCAGGCAGGGGCCGACGGGCTGCTTCATCGTCAGCAGCCGGCTGGCGCCGTCGGGGGAGGTCGACCAGCGGCCGTAGGCCCGGACGGCCTCCTCGGAGAACCAGCGCAGGAACTCGGCGGCGTAGGCGATCTCGCCGCGGGACTCCGCCAGCGGCTTGCCCATCTCCAGCGTCATGAGCAGCGCGAGGTCCTCGGCGCGCTCGGTCGTGATCTCGAACGCCCGTCGCAGCACCGTGCTGCGCTCCCGCGGCGCGGTGGCGGCCCAGCCGGCCTGGGCGGCGAGCACCGCGTCCAGGGCGTCCAGCGCGTCGGCAGGCGAGGCGTCGGCGACCTCGGCGATCACCTCACCGGTCGCGGGGTCGTCCACAGCCAGGCGGGCGCCGCCGCTCGCGTCACGCCGGTGCCCGCCTACCAGCAGGCCGGTGGGCACGGCGGCGACGACCGCGCGCTCCCGGGCGGCGTCGACAGGGGCGGCGGAGGCAGGCGTCGGGGTGCTCACGCCCGGACGCTAGCGCGCCGCCGCGTGGGAGGCTACGACGGTGGCCCTGGACCCGTGCGACCTGCCCGACGCGGCCTCGGCGTTCCTCCTCGAACGGCACCTGGCGACCCTGTCGGGGCTGCGCGCCGACGGCAGCGTCCACGTCGTGCCTGTCGGGTTCACCTGGGAGCCGACGACCCGGCTGGCCCGCGTCATCACGGGGGTGGGCACGCAGAAGGCCGCCAACGTCGCCCGGGGCTCCCGCGTGGCGATCTGCCAGGTGGACGGCTGGCGCTGGCTCACGCTGGAGGGTGTGGGACGGGTGGTCGACGACCCGGACCGGGTCGCCGACGCGGTCGCCCGCTACACCGGGCGCTACCGTCCCCCGCGGGTGAACCCGACGAGGGTGGTGCTGGAGATCACGGTCGACCGCGTTCTCGGGCTCGTGGAACGTCGCGGCTGAGAACGTCCGGCCGTGCGGAGCTCAGAAGGAGCCGCGGCGCCTCAGGGTGTCCACGACCCGGTCCAGGAACGCGTCCACCGGCGCCTCGCGGTAGCCACGCGACCCGCGGCCCGGCCGGAACACGGCGGCGCGGACGTCGTCGACCGTGAGCGTCACGCCGCCCCGCAGGTGCTGGTGGACCTGGGCGCACAGCTCGTCGACGTCACGCATGCGGTAGCCCTGCCCGAGGAACCGCCCGCGGGGGAACCGTTCGCCGTCCCCCTCCGCGCAGCGGGCCACGACGGCGTCCTCGACCTCGGTGCGCTCCACGGGCCCGGAACGGTCCTCGCGGGAGACGAACGCGTCCTCGATACGGTCGAGCGCCTCGTCGACCGCGCCGACCCGGTAGCCGTTGCGACGCAGGTCGAAACCCACCGTGCGCACGTGCCAGGACGTCACCGGGCCGGGCGGTCCGCCCTCGTCCCAGACCTGCTTGGCCCGGGCCAGGAACTCCCCCACCTGAGCACGGTCGTACCCCCTGCGCAGGCGACCGGTGCGCCGGAACAGGTCGGTGCTCACGCGCCCGCGCCGCCGTCCGCCCCCTGGCGGGGCTGGACCAGGTCCTGCGCCGCGAGCTGGCCGCAGGCGCCGTCGATGTCGCGGCCGCGGGTGTCGCGCACGGTGGTCGTGATGCCCGCCGAGCGCAGCCGACGGACGAACTCGTGCTCCACGCGCGGGTCCGAGGCGGTCCAGATAGACCCGGGCGTCGGGTTGAGCGGGATGGGGTTGACGTGGACCCAGCCCCTGCCGCGCCGGTTGAGCTCGTGGGCGAGCAGGTCCGCCCGCCAGCCCTGGTCGTTCATGTCCTTGATGAGCGCGTACTCGATGCTCACCCGCCGCCCGGTCGTCTCGAAGTAGGCGCGGGCGGAGTCCAGCAGCTCACCGACGTCGTGCCTGGTGTTGATGGGCACGAGGGTGTCGCGCAGCTCGTCGTCGGGGGTGTGCAGGCTGACGGCGAGCGTCACGGGCAGACCCTCGGCTGCGAGCCGGTCGATGGCGGGCACCAGGCCCACCGTCGACACGGTGATGTTGCGCGCGGAGATGCCCAGGCCGTCCGGGGTGGGGTCGGTCATCCGGCGCAGCGCCCCGATGACCGCGTTGTAGTTGGCCAGCGGCTCGCCCATGCCCATGAACACGACGTTGCTGACCCGCCCGCCCGCGGCGGCGCTGGCGCGGACCACCTGGTCCACGATCTCCGCGGTCGACAGGTTGCGGGTCAGGCCCTGCTGGCCCGTGGCGCAGAACGGGCAGGCCATGCCGCAGCCGGCCTGGCTGGACAGGCAGAGCGTGGTGCGGTCGGAGTAGCGCATCAGGACGCTCTCCACCAGGGAGCCGTCGAAGAGCCGCCACAGGTTCTTGACCGTGTTGCCGTGGTCGCCCTCCAGGGTGCGGACCGGCTGCAGCAGCTCGGGCAGGACCGCGGCGGCAACGGCCTCGCGGTCCCCGGCGGGCAGGTCGGTCATGTCCGCCGCGGTGGAGGTGAAGCGCGTGAAGTAGTGCCGCGACAGCTGACCGGCCCGGAAGCGGGGCAGCCCGGCCGCAGTGACAGCCGTCTCCCGCTCCTGCACCGTGAGGTCGGCGAGGTGCTGCGGCGGCTTGCCGCGGCGCGGCGGGGCGAGGACGAGCTCCAGGGGCACGTCCCCAGTGTGCCAACGATCAACCGGCCCCGGGTACCACGACCCCTTGTGCCTGCCGGGTGCCCGCGCTCTAGTGGGGCCATGGTGGAGCAGACCGTCCCCCCGACCGCGGAGCACACGACGGGAGGTCCCTACCTGACCGACGACGAGCTCGCCGCGCTGCAGGCCTGGTGGCGGGCGGCCAACTACCTGTCGGTGGGCCAGATCTACCTGCTGGGCAACGCGTTGCTGCGGGAGCCGCTCGCCGCAGAGCACACCAAGCCCCGCCTGCTGGGCCACTGGGGCACCACCCCCGGGCTGACGTTCGTGCACGCCCACCTGAACCGGGCGATCCTCGCCCGCGAACTGCAGGTGCTCGACATCACCGGGCCCGGTCACGGCGGCCCGGGCATGGTGGCCGCGGCGTGGTTGGACGGCACCTACAGCGAGGTCTACCCCGACGTCTCCTACGACGAGGCGGGCATCGGTCGGTTGTTCCGGCAGTTCAGCTTCCCCGGCGGGATCCCCAGCCACGTCGCCCCAGAGACGCCCGGCTCCATCCACGAGGGCGGCGAGCTGGGCTACGCGCTGTCGCACGCCTTCGGCGCGGCCTTCGACAACCCCGACCTCGTGGTGGCGGCCGTGGTCGGCGACGGCGAGGCCGAGACCGGCCCGCTGGCGGCGAGCTGGCACTCGACCAAGTTCCTGGACCCGGTGGGCGACGGGGCGGTCCTGCCGGTCCTGCACCTGAACGGGTACAAGATCGCCAACCCGACCGTGCTGGCCCGCATCCCCGAGGCCGAGCTGCGCGACCTGCTGTCCGGCTACGGTTGGGAGCCGGTCGTCGTCACCGGCCACGACCCGGAGCAGATGCACCACGACTTCGCCCGCGCCCTGGACGGCTGCCTGGACGAGATCGCCCGGATCCAGCAGCAGGCCCGGGCGGAGGGCCGCTCCGAACGGCCCCGCTGGCCCATGATCGTGCTGCGCAGCCCCAAGGGCTGGACCGGGCCCGCGGCGGTGGACGGCCTGCCGGTGGAGGGCAGCTGGCGCAGCCACCAGGTCCCCTTCGCCGACGCCCGTGGCTCGCAGGCCCACCGCGACGTGCTCGAGCAATGGCTGCGCTCCTACCGCCCGGAGGAGCTGTTCGACGACGACGGGACCCCGGTCGCGCTGGTCCGGTCGCTGTCGCCGGTGGGTGAGCGCCGGATGAGCGCGATCCCCCACGCCAACGGTGGCCTGCTCCGGCAGGCCCTGCGGCTGCCCGACTGGCGCGAGCACGGCATCCACGTCGGAGCCCCGGGCTCCTCCAGCGCGGGCGCGACCGGTGTGCTGGGCCGCTACCTGCGCGACGTCATGGCCATGGACGCCCCCCGCCGCTCCTTCCGGGTGTTCTCCCCGGACGAGAACGACTCCAACCGGTTGCAGGCCGTCCTGGAGGCCACCGGCCGGGCCTGGCAGGGCGAGCTCATGGACACCGACGTGGGCCTGTCCCGCGACGGCCGGGTGATGGAGATCCTGTCCGAGCACACCTGCCAGGGCTGGCTTGAGGGCTACCTGCTGACGGGGCGGCACGGGTTCTTCAGCTGCTACGAGGCGTTCATCCACATCGTCGACTCGATGGTCAACCAGCACGCCAAGTGGCTCAAGACCACGCGCGGGATCGAGTGGCGACGTCCGGTGTCGAGCCTGAACTACCTGCTGACCAGCCACGTCTGGCGTCAGGACCACAACGGGTTCAGCCACCAGGACCCGGGCTTCATCGACCACGTCGTCAACAAGAGCGCCGACGTGATCCGGGTGTACCTGCCGCCGGACGCCAACACCCTGCTGAGCGTCGCCGACCACTGCCTGCGAAGCGTCGACTACGTCAACGTGATCGTCGCGGGCAAGCAGGTGGCGCCGCAGTACCTCTCGACGGAGCAGGCCGACGTGCACTGCACCATGGGCATCGGGATCTGGGGCTGGGCCAGCACCGACGAGGGCGCGGAGCCGGACGTGGTGATGGCCTGCGCCGGTGACGTGCCCACCATGGAGGCCCTTGCGGCGGTGCAGCTGCTGCGGGGGTTCTTCCCCGACCTGCGGGTGCGTTTCGTCAACGTCGTGGACCTGATGCGGCTGCAGTCGGAGGGCGAGCACCCGCACGGGCTCTCCGACCGCGAGTTCGACAGCCTCTTCACCGCGGACCGGCCCGTGATCTTCAATTACCACGGCTACCCGTGGCTCATCCACCGGCTGACCTACCGACGCACCAACCACCGCAACATCCACGTCCGCGGGTACGTCGAGGAGGGCACGACCACCACGCCGTTCGACATGTGCGTGATGAACCGGATCGACCGGTTCCACCTGGCGATCGACGTCATCGACCGGGTGCCCCGGCTCGCGGTGGTGGGCTCCCACGCCCGGGAGGCGCTTCGCGCCCGGCTGATCGAGCACCACCGCCACACCCGCGCCCACGGCGAGGACCTGCCCGAGGTGCGCGACTGGACCTGGAGCGGCTGAGGGGGCCGGCCCGGCTTCCGCCGCTCGGACCGTCGCTCGGGCCGTCGCTCAGGCCGCGACCGGTACCAGCACGGTCAGCAGCAGGTAGCCCACCGGGGCCGCCGGCAGCAGGGAGTCCAGCCGGTCCATTATCCCGCCGTGCCCGGGCAGGAGGCTGCCCATGTCCTTGATGCCCAGGTCACGCTTGAGCAGCGACTCCGACAGGTCACCGATCGTTGCTGTGGCCACGATGGCCAGGCCCAGCGTGGCGCCCGCCCACCATGCCCCGTCCAGGGCCACGGTCACCCCGGCCACGCCGAGCACGACCGCGAACACCGCTGACCCGGCCAGGCCCTCCCAGGTCTTCTTGGGGCTCACCGAGGGCGCCAGCTGGTGCTTGCCCCACACGACACCGAAGGCGTAGCCGCCGACGTCGCTGCCGATGGCCACCATGAGGAACGCCAGCACGCGGTACGGGCCGTCGGGCTCGGCCAGCAGGAGCAGCGAGAAGGCCGCCAGGAAGGGGACGTAGGCGGCGGTGAACACGCCTGCGGTGACGTCGCGCACCGGGTTGGGCCCGTCCAGGACGCGCCAGAGCAGGACGAGGAACGCCGTCAGCGCGAAGGCGACGAGCAGCGCCTCGGCACCGGCGAGGAAGGCCACGACAAGCATGACGACCGACCCGATCACGACCGGCACGACCGGGATACGGATGCGTCGCGCGCGGAAGGCGTTGCTCAGCTCCCAGACGGCGATGACGATGGCCGCCGCGGCGAGGACGACGAACGCCTCCTTGCGGACGAACAGGCACACCGCCACCAGCGCGCCCAGGCCGCTGCCGACGGCCACCGCGGCCGGGAGGTTGCGCCCGGCCCTGCGGTCCCTGAGCCGGCGACCGGTGCGGGTGGCGGGGCTGCTCAGGACGCGAGCGCCCGACAGGGCACCTGCCGCGGCGCCCGCGGAGGAGTCCCTTGCCAGCGCGACCCGGCCCGACGCCGCAGCCAGCACCGGGGGCAGCCCGACATCGGGTGCCTGTTCGGCCGGCCCTGCGGGCCCGTGCATCGGGCTGGTCATGGTTCAGACCTCCAGCAGCTCGGCTTCCTTGCCACGCAGGAGCTCGTCGATCTCGTCGACGTGCCGGCGGGTGAGGACCTCGAGCTCCTTCTCCGCGCGGGTGCCCTCGTCCTCGCCGGCCTCGCCGTCCTTGACGATCCGGTCCAGCTCCTCCTTGGCGCGGCGGCGGACGTTGCGCACCGACACCCGGGAGTCCTCCGCCTTGCCGCGGGCGAGACGGATGTAGTCCTTGCGCCGCTCCTCGGTGAGCTGCGGCAGGTTGAGACGGATGACGGTGCCGTCGTTGTTGGGGTTGACCCCCAGGTCGCTGTCGCGCAAGGCACGCTCGATGGCGCCCATGGACGACTTGTCGTACGGGGCGACGATCACGGTGCGGGCCTCGGGGATCTGGAAGGAGGCCAGCTGCTGCAGCGGGGTGGGTGCGCCGTAGTACTCGACGAGGACCTTGTTGAACATACCGGGATTGGCCCGGCCGGTCCGGATGCCGGCGAAGTCGTCCTTGACGACGTCGATGGCCTTGGACATCTTCTCCTCGGCCTCGAAGAGTGCTTCGTCGATCACGTCGTCTCCTCCGTCTGTGCTTCGTCGCGCCGTCGTCGCCGACCTGTCGTGCCGTCCGGGCTGGCAGGCCTGAGGGTGCCGGGCCTCTCAGCCGGTGACGACGGTGCCGATCCTCTCACCGACGAGCGCCCTGGTGACGTCTCCCTCGCCCTCCATGCCGAACACGACCATCGGCAGCCGGTTGTCCATCAGGAGGCTGAACGCGGTTGCGTCGACGACCTTCAGGCCCTGGCGCAGCGCGTCGGAGTAGGTCAGCCGGTCGAGCTTCGTCGCCGTCGGGTCGTGGCGCGGGTCCGCGGTGTAGACACCGTCCACACCGTTCTTGCCCATGAGGACGACCTCGGCCTGGACCTCGAGGGCGCGCTGGGCAGCCACCGTGTCGGTCGAGAAGTACGGCAGGCCGGCACCCGCGCCGAAGATCACGACACGGCCCTTCTCGAGGTGGCGGATCGCCTTGCGCGGGATGTACGGCTCGGCGACCTGGCCCATGGTGATCGCGGTCTGCACGCGGGTGTCCCGGCCGGCCTGCTCGAGGAAGTCCTGCAGCGCCAGGCAGTTCATGACGGTGCCGAGCATGCCCATGTAGTCCGCCCGGGAACGCTCCATCCCGCGCTGGGACAGCTCGGCGCCGCGGAAGAAGTTGCCGCCACCGACGACGATCGCGATCTGGACGCCGAGGTCCGCCGCGTCGGCGATCTCTCGCGCGACCCGCGACACGACGTCAGGGTCCACCCCGACCTCGCCGCCGCCGAACGCCTCCCCGGACAGCTTGAGCAGGACCCGGCGCCCTCGGGGGTCCGAGGCCGCCGGGTCTGCCGCGGAGGACGCGGCGAGCTCCTCCGTCACAGGATCAGGCGCCGACGCGGAAGCGGGCGAACGCCTCGGCCGTCAGGCCGGCCTCGGACAGGACCTGCGCGACGGTCTTCTTGTTGTCCTTGCTGAAGGCCTGCTCCAGCAGGACGTTCTCCTTCAGGTAGCCCTTGACGCGACCCTCGATGATCTTGGGGACGGCCTTCTCGGGCTTGCCCTCGTTGACCGCGGTCTCCTCGGCGATCCGCCGCTCGGAGGCCAGGGTCTCCTCCGGTACGTCGTCGACGCTCAGCACGGTCGGCGACATGGCCGCGATGTGCAAGGCGACGTCGCGCGCGGTGGTCTCGTCGGTGCCGGTGACCGCGAGGAGCACGCCGATCTGCGGGGGCAGGTCGGGGCTGGTGCGGTGCAGGTAGGCGGCGACGTGGCCGGCGCTGACGCGGGCTACCCGCCGGACCTCGATCTTCTCCCCGAGGGTGGCGTTGCCGTCGTCGAGCAACGCCTGGACCGTGGTGCCGTCACCGGCGTCGGCGGCGCGGAGCTGGTCGGCGTCCGTGGCGCCGGAGGCGACGGCCGCGGCAAGCACCTTGTCGGCGAGCTGCGTGAAGCGCTCGCCCTTGGCGACGAAGTCGGTCTCGCAGTTGACCTCGACGAGGACACCGGTGCCACCGTCGACGTGCGCGGCGACGAGGCCGTTGCTGGCGCTGCGGCCCTCACGCTTGGTGATGCCCTTGAGACCCTTGACGCGCAGGATCTCGACGGCCTTGTCGTTGTCGCCTTCGGCCTCGTCGAGGGCCTTCTTGACGTCCATCATCCCGGCGCCGGTTCGCTCGCGCAGGGCCTTGATGTCGGCGGCGGTGTAGCTGGGCACGCGAAGCTCCTCCGTGTGGGGGTAGGGCCCCGTGGGCCCTGGTCGGTCGTACGTCCCGCCGGGCCGGCACGGTGGCCGGCCCGGCGGGGGTGGTGCGGGTGCCGCGCTCAGGCGGTGGTGGTGGCCTCGTCGGCCGGGGCGTCCGTCGCGGGTGCGTCGGTCGCGGGTGCGTCGGCCTGTGCGGCGTCCGCTGCCGGGGCGTCGGCCTGGGCGGCGTCTGCTGGCGAAGCCTCCGCTGCCGGGGCGTCAGCCGGGGCGGCGTCGGTCGGGGAGGCGTCGGTTGTCGGCGCGTCGACCGCCTCGGCGGTCTCGGTCGCCGCCTCGGCGGCAGAGGCCGAGGCCACCTGCTCGACGGCGGCCGGGTCGACCGGTGCCTCGGCGGGGGCCGGGGCGTCGCCGCCGGTGGCGGGGGCGGCAGCGGCGGGGGTGGCCTCGCTGGTGGCGAGCAGCTCGCGCTCCCACTCCGCGAGGGGCTCCTCGGCCGTGGTCGTGTCGCCGCCGCCCGAGCGGGCGACGAGGCCCTCGGCCACCGCGTCGGCGATCACGCGGGTCAGCAGGGCGACGGAACGGATCGCGTCGTCGTTGCCCGGGATCTTGTAGTCGACCTCGTCGGGGTCGCAGTTGGTGTCCAGGATCGCGATCACCGGGATGCCGAGCTTCTTGGCCTCGCTGACAGCCAGGTGCTCCTTCTTGGTGTCGACGATCCAGACAGCGCTGGGGACCTTGGTCATGTCGCGGAGACCGCCGAGGCTCTTCTCGAGCTTGTCGCGCTCACGACGCAGGACCAGCAGCTCCTTCTTGGTCATGCCGGAGCCCGCGACGTCCTCGAAGTCGACCGACTCCAGCTCACGCATGCGCTGCACGCGCTTGCTCACGGTCTGGAAGTTGGTCAGCATGCCGCCGAGCCAGCGCTGGTTGACGTACGGCATACCCACGCGTGCGGCCTGGTTGGCGACGGGCTCCTGGGCCTGCTTCTTGGTCCCGACGAACATAATGCTGCCGCCGTGCGCGACCGTCTGCTTGACGTAGTCGTAGGCGACGTTGATGAACTCCAGCGACTGCTGGAGGTCGATGATGTAGATGCCGTTGCGCTCGGTGAAGATGAAGCGCTTCATCTTGGGGTTCCAACGACGGGTCTGGTGCCCGAAGTGGACGCCGCTCTCGAGGAGCTGGCGCATAGTGACGACGGCCATGCCGACGCACTCCTTCCGGCGCCGCACTGGGCGCCCTGTCCGGTTGTGACAGCGGCACCGGTCGGCGCCGCTCCTGGCGCCCTGGGCGGTCCTCCCCGGACGGCCAGTGACGGACGTCCAGGACCGGGGACCTCCCCCGCACAGGTGCGGGCGAGGGCGCGCGAACTAACCGGGCACGCCCGGCTGCGGGCTCATCGTACGTCCAGCCGGTGGGCGGTCAAAACCGGCTCACCACAGCTGGGCCGGTCGCGGAGCCGGACCATCCCCGCAGGCGGGAGGTGCCCCCAGGCGCCGCCGCTACCGGTGCGAGGGGTCGCCGCGCGACACGGCGGTCCGGCAGGCGCGTCGCAGAGAGCCTCGGGGCCTCCTGCCACAGCGTGGCCTCCTGGTAGCCGAAGGGCGCCCGGTCGACGCCGACGATCTTGAGCACGACCTGCCGGGCGCCGACCTGCCGTGGACGTTTGCGCCGGAGCACCCCGGGTACTCCTGCCGCGATCTGTCGACGAAGGAAGTGATCATTCTGGACACCACCCGGACTGCACCAGCCGCAGCGCGCCGAGGGGCCGCCGCGCCTCCTGCGCGCCGTGCGCTCGCCTGGCCTGCAGCCGCCCTGCTCGTCCTGGGCCTGGCTGCTTGCGGCGACGAGGCGGAGGAGGTCGACGCCATCGCGGACGAGGACTCCGAGCTGCCCGAGCTGGACGCCAACGGCATGCTCGGGCTCGAGGTCACCGTGGTCGGCGAGGTCACCGAGATGCTGGACTCCAACGCCTTCCGGATGGACAAGGACGGCCTTGGTGTCCACGTCCGCCCCGGAGATCTCCTCTCTATGGCGTCCACCACGAGCACGTCGAGGTCGTGGACGGGCAGGTGACCATGGACCGCGCGGGCCCGCTCGAGCGTACAGCTCGAGCTACGCGGCCGGTCACGGCCGCCGCAGGACCAGCGACCAGGGCGGCAGCTCGACCCCGTGGGGCAGGTCGACGCGCAGGTCCCGTACGGACGCCATGACGTCCGGCGGGGTCCTGTCCGTGGCGGTCATGTCCGGTGGATGGCGTCGGTCGTGAGTCGACCGTCGACGCGGCGCAGCAGCCCGTCGGGGTTGGCGTCGCGCAGCTCGGTCGGGAGCAGCCCGTCCGGGGTGTCCTGGAACGTGACCGACCTCTGAAAGCGGTGCACGGCGGTCATGCCCACCGACGTGTGCGCAGGTGTCGAGGTGGCCGGCCACGGGCCACCGTGGTGCTGCGCCCACGACACGGCGACACCGGTGGGCCAGCCGTTGAACAGCACCCGCCCGGCCCGGTCGCGCAGCTCGCGCAGCAACCGGGCGGTGAGGTCGGTCTCGTCGGCCTCGGCGTGCACGGTCGCGGTGAGGCTGCCCTCGAACGCACGGGCGGCCGCGACCGCCTGGTCGGCGTCGTCGTACTCCACGAGCAGCGCCGTGGGCCCGAAGCACTCCGTCAGCAGCGCCTCCTGGTCCTGCAGAAGCGTGGCGACATCGGTGGCCAGCAGGGTGGGCGCCGCGGCCTGCTGTTGGTCGCCGCTGTCGCCGAGCACCAGGATCCGTACGCCCGGCCGGGCGGCCAGAGCGTCGCGCACCTCGGCGTGGCCGCTGTGGATGCGGTCCATGAGCATGGGGCCGGCCGGCGCCTGGCCTACCTGCTCGACCAGCCGCTCGACCAGACCGCTGTCGCGGGGCAGGAACAGCAGGCCGGGCTTGGTGCAGAACTGGCCCACGCCCATGGTGAACGACGCGACGAAGCCGTCTGCCACCGCCTCACCGCGCGCCTCGACGGCACCCGGCGTGACGAAGACGGGGTTGAGGCTGCCCATCTCGGCGTAGAACGGGATCGGCTGCTCCCGGCCGTTGGCGATGTCGAGCAGCGCCCGGCCGCCGCTGAGCGACCCGGTGAAGCCGCCGGCCTGGATGCGCGGGTCCTGCAGGGCCTTCACCCCGGCGTCCTGGCCGGTGACCAGCGCGAAGGACCCGTCCGGTAGACCGGCCCCGGCCAGCGCGGCGGACACCAGCGCGGCGGTCCGGACCGACGTGCGGGGGTGACCGGGGTGGGCCTTGACCACGACCGGGCAGCCGGCCGCGAGCGCCGAGGCTGTGTCGCCGCCGGCGACGCTGAACGCGAACGGGAAGTTGCTCGCCGCGAACACCACCACCACCCCGACGGGTAGCTGCGTGCGCCGCAGGTCCGGACGGGGCACGGGGACCGCGTCGGGGTCGGCGGTGTCGATGACGACGTCCAGCAGGGAGTCCTCCCGAAGGCCGTCCGCGAACATCCGCAGCTGGCCGCTGGTCCGCTTGACCTCGCCGGCCAGGCGGGCCTGCGGCAGGTGGGACTCCTCCTGCGCCAGCGTGACGAGCTCGTCGGAGGCGGCGTCCAGGGCATCGGCTACAGCCTGCAGGGCGACGGCACGGTTCAACCTCGAGGTGTCGGCGAGCAGGGCGGCGGCCGAGGCAGCGCTCGCGAGCACCAGCTCCAGGGTCGCGGCGTCGGTGTCGGTCGTTGCCTCGGTCTCGGTGCCGGTCATGAATCCTCCGGTGGGTCTGACGGGTGGTCTGGTCGCGGCCTGTGCGGTCGGGCATGGTCCAGCGTCGATCGGGCGCGTGAGGACGCCCCGGTTCCTACATGGGCACCCCTAGCATCCCCCCGCTGACCTGGAAGCCGAACATGCCGGCACCGTCGACGCGAGGCCGGTACCCGCCGGACACCGTGCGGACAGGCAGGTCGGCGAGCCCGGTAGCCGGATCCTCCTCAGCGTGGCAGACCTGGTCGAGGTCGTCGCGGCAGCGCGGCACGGTCGCGGGGTCCGAGGACACCTGCACCACGGGGACGAAGGGATGTCCCGGCACCGTCGCCAGGACGACGTGCAGGAGCACGGTGGTCGCTCTGCCGGCCACGAAGGCCGAGGTCGCCTTGAGGACGTCCTCGCCCGGCCCGGCCGTCACATACAGACCGGGAGGCCGTGTTCGCCAGCGACGACCCGACAGACGAGACCTCCGCGGCCTGGGCGGTGAAGGAGCAGCTACGTCACCTCCTGCGCTGCGGTGACCTGGCCGACGCGAACCATCACCGCATGCTGCTCACCTACTACGTCGCCATCGCGGCGATGTTCGAGACCACCCGGCTGCCGGCGACGGTGGACAGGTGGTGGAACGCGATCGAGGTCCTCGTCATCACCCGCGTCAGCAACGCCCGGACCGAGGCCGCCAACACCAGCACCAGCACCAGCACCAGCACCAGCACCAGCACCAGCACCTCAAGCGGACCGGGCTCGATTACCGCAGCCCCGCCCACTACCGGGCTCGTGTCCTCCTGGAAAGTGCCGCCCGACGCGCGGAATGAACACCCACCCCGATGCCCGACATCATGCTGACGTGCGAAGAGCCCGCAATCGCTGCCTGAGCCCTGCACCCGCAGACCACCTCGCGCTGGATCAGCGATCAGCGGAGTGCACCCTCCCCGAGCGCGCTTGGCCCACGTGCAGAAAAGCAGTCTCCACTCATCGCTCCTGGCCCTCGAGGTGAGCAGCGTTCCGGTCGCTGAGCGAGTCCTCGCGATCGACGCCAGCCACCAACCGATCGACGGAGGCGTCGACCGGGTCATCACCAGCCTGCCGTCGAGAGCGAGCGCTCAGGTCGGTACGGCTGGTCCAGAAGGCACGGTCAGCCGCAGCGGCTTCCCTGTCTCGTCCAGCTTGCGACCGGTCATCACGCGACGCCGATCGATCAACCTGAGCAGCCCCGCCGACATCGTCAGACCGCTCGTCTGCGGCGGTATCCCTGAGCTCAGCCATCCGGTCGCGTTCTGTCGGAGTCACGGTCACGCTCGCTGGCCCTCGCGAACACCTCCCGGGACGGTCCCCGCTCCCGGAGGCCAGCGGCGGCAGGCCGTACAGGACAGGAATAGTCGAGGCTGAGCCCCTGCCACGTTGTGCTCCGTGCTCAGCTGGTGCCGGTGTGGCGCGACCAGAGGCGGCCGGGGGTGCGCTTGGCGATGTACATCGCGGCGTCCGCGTGCCGCAGCAGCTGGTCTGGAGTGCCGGCGTCGGTCGGGGCCACGCTGATCCCGATGCTCGCCCCGACGCTGACCTGCTGGTCGGCGACCACGAAGACTGGGCCGAGGCGGACCAGCAGGTCCTCGGCGGTCCGTTCGGCGATCCCGGCCGCCAGGCTCGCGGGCAGGTCGGCGAGCAGCAGCAGGAACTCGTCGCCGCCGTGCCGGGCGAGCAGGTCGTCGGCTCGCAGGCCAGACGCAGCCGGCCTGCGACCTCGCGCAGCAGCTGATCGCCGGTGTCGTGTCCGTGCGCGTCGTTGATGGCCTTGAACGCGACGAGGTCGATGAACAGCAGCGCGGTGGCGGTGCCGGTGCGTCGGCCGCGGTCGAGCGCGTCGGTCAGCGCTGCACGGAGCCGTTCTCGGTTGGGCAGGCCGGTGAGCGCGTCGTGGTAAGCCAGGTGCAGCACCTTGGCTTCGGCCTCCACGCGGGCGGTGACGTCGTGCTGTACCCCGATGTAGTGGGTCAGTGCCCCGCGAGCGCGCGGACAGGGGACAGCTGCAGCTCGTTCCACCACGGCACCCCGTCGGCGCGGTAGTTGAGCACGCGGGTGCGGACCTGCCGGCCGGCGGCGACGGCGGTGCCGAGCTCGGCGATGGTGCGCCGGTCGGTCGCCGGGCCCTGCAGCAGCCGGCAGTTGCGCCCGAGGACCTGGTGGTCGGAGTAGCCGGTGAGCTCGCTGAACGCGGCGTTGACCCAGATCAGCGGCGCGTCCGGCCGGGTCATGTCAGCGATCGTGATCCCGGTCGAGGAGGCGTCCAGGGCCCGCTCGAGCAGGCTGAGCGACAACGTGTCGAGCTCGCGGGCCGGTCGGTTCATGCGTCCGACCGCCCGTGCCGGCCCGACCGACCCGGTTGTGACGTCGGCTGCGGCGGCCGGGGCGGGCAGCAGGAGGCCGCGGGGCAGGGGTAGCTGCGGCAGGTCGGTGGTGTGCGTCTCGGGCCAGACCCGTGACATCAGCGAGGCGGCGACCCGGATGGTGAGCTCGCGGTCGTGGGACAGGATGAACTCGAACCGGCGGGTCATGTCCGGACCGGTGTCGCCCAGGTCGCGGGCGACCAGGCAGGCGGCGAAGTGCGGTCCCAGGACGGCGATGTCCCACTCACCCAGCAGCGGGTCGCCGGGGTTGATGACGGCGCCGCGCAGGCCGGGCAGCGGTTCGGCGGGCATGCCCTGGCCGAGGGCCGCGACGAACGAGCAGGACTCGACCAGTCCGGTGTAGCGGCGGCGGGTGGCCGGGGTGAAGAAGGAGGCGTCCTGGAACGCGGAGAGCACGATGGCGCTGTCGCCAGCGGCATAGGCCATCGTTTCGAGCTGCTTGCTGATCTCGATCAGCAGCCGTTTGTTGGCGTCCCGGACCGGCCGGTCGGCCGCGGCGAGGTCGAACGGGCTCGGGTCGTCGGTGCCAGCGCGTCGGGGCACCACAGGCAGCGGCGTGGGGGCGGCGAACGTGGGTAGCGGGGTCGGCAGCGGGCCGGGGCGGCCGAAGTACCAGCCCTGGCCCACGGTGGCGCCGAATGCCCGCGCGGTCCGCAGGTGCTGCTCGGTCTCGATGCCTTCGGCGAGCACGATCGTGCCGGAGCGTTCGGCTTCGGCGTTGACGGCGTTCACGACGGCAGCGATGTGCGCGGTGGGGCGGTTCTGGATCAGCGCCAGGTCCAGCTTGATCACGTCGGGCTGGACCAGCGGCAGCAGCGCCAGGGACGCCGGGTCGGCGCCGACGTCGTCGAGCGCGACACCCCAGCCCAGCGCGCGGACCCGGGCGACGGTCTGCAGCAGCTGCGCGGGCTGGCTGATCAGGGCCCGCTCGGTCAGCTCCAGCACCACCGTCAGGGGTAGGTGCTCGTGCTCCGGGTTGGGCCGCCAGCCTTCCAGCGCTTCGGGCTCGGCGTTGATGAACAGCCGGTAGGGATCGCTCAGACCGGCGGCTCTAGCGGCCGTCAGCGCCGCAGTCCGGCAGGCGATGTCCAGGTCCCGGAGCCGGCGGGCACGGCGGGCGGCGGCGAACAGCAGATCGGGACGCTCCAGCGCCGTCCCGACCGGACCGCGGGACAGCGCCTCGTAGCCCAGCACCTGGCCACTGTCGAGCCCGACCAGCGGCTGGAACACCGTCCGGACCGACCGCCTGGCCAGCAGACGCTCCAACACTGCCTGCTCGGCGGCCTCAGCCGCGGGCTCCACTGCCGTCACTATGTACCTCCTTCGTCCGTTTCCTCTCGGCACGTCAGGCCAAGAACTGATGAGCTGGTCCGCAACCGCCTCTGCATTCGCCACTACCCCTCCGGGCACAACCGGGCACGAGCACTCCGCCAGACGCGGCTACCGTTGTCAGGTGACGACAGGCCCTCGACCCGCTCTATGCAGGCCGTTCCCAGTCGTAGCGGCCTTGCGGCAGTGCCCGACCATCTCCCCTTGGTACCACTGAGCGTGCCCGAACCCGTGGTTGTCCCCGAGCCGGCGCCGCCGGAGGTCCTGGACCGCGAGGCCGCCCGCGTCCTGCTCGTCGACGGCGCCGACCGGCTCCTGCTGTTCCACGGCTGCGACCCGGCCGACGCATCAGCCGGCAGCTGGTGGTTCACCCCCGGCGGTGGCAGCGACCCCGGTGAGACGCCCGAGCAGACGGCGCACCGGGAGCTGTGGGAAGAGACGGGGCTGCGGGTGCCGTCGCTGCTGGGACCGGTCGCGGAACGCACGACGGAGTTCGGTTTCGACGGGCTCCGGTACCGCCAGCACGAGCAGTACTTCGTCGTGCGCCTGCCGGGCACCGACGTCGTCGTCGCCCCCGCCGCGCACACCGAGCTGGAGCTGCGCGCCGTCCTCGGGTGGCGCTGGTGGACGTGCGAGGAGCTCGCGACCACCCGCGAGCAGGTCCACCCCGGATGGTTGGGTGAGTGGTTGGAACGCTCCGTTATCGAAGTGCTGACGAACCGTTACCCGGACGAGGCCTCCCCCGTTGGTGGCGACGCCTGAGGGTTCTTAGGCTTGGGGGGTGGACATCCTCCTGGCCGGCCTCGTCGCCCTCGCCGCCGTGGTGGTGTGGTCGACGTGGGAGGCCTCGGTGGCGGCCCGGCTGCGACGGGACACGCGGTCGCTGGTCCGCCGCAATGCCGCGGTCGCGGGCGCCCACCGCCTGACCGTCGTCGGTCAGCTCGCCCTCGTCGCGATCGCCGCCGCGCTTGCAGGCATGGTGGGGGTCCCGCTGTGGTGGAGCCCGATCGTGGTCGCCGACCCGGTGGTGGGCACCGTGGTCACCGCCCTTCTCATCGCCGCGGCCGCCGGTGCCGCCTGGTACGCGGCACGTCGTGGTCGCGCCCCCCAGGACCGTCGAGCCCTTGCTGCCGCGGTGGCCACGGCCCTCGCGACGGAGGTCGTCCTGCGCGGTCTCGCGCTGAGCCTGCTGGACGCCGCAGGCTCGCCGGTCACGATGTCCGTGCTGCTCGCCGCGGTCGCGACCGGGCTGCTGCAGGCCGGTCGCGCCCACCCCGGCAGCCGCGCCTTCGGCTTCGTGCTGGCGACGGTGCTCGGTTTCGTGCTCGGCCTGGTGGTGGTGCTCACCGGCAGCGTCCTCGCCGCAGCCGCGGTGCACGTCGCCCTGGTCGCGGTCGGCCTGGCCCGCTCCATCCCCGTCGCCACCTCGGGCTGCGCCTGCGGCGGTCACGACCACGACCGCGGCACCACCACGGTCGTCCCGGCGAGCACCGGGACCTCGGGGACCGCCGTCACCGTGTCGACGGCTGACGGCAACCGACCGGGCGCAGCCGAGGTCGTGCTGCCGGGCGCGACGCAGGCCGCGCACGCCAGGGCCGGTCAGGACCACGCCTCCTGCGGCAGCAGCTGCGACCACGCGGGCACCAACGCGTGCGCCGTCTGCCCGCTGTCGACCGCCCGGGTCTGAGCGGCCGGTGAGCGGTAGGGCGGTCGCCCCGGCGCCCGTCCACCACGCGGAGGGGACGCCCCTGCTCGACGCGCTGCGTGCGGCGCTGTCCGGTGACGGGCCCGCGCTCGCCCCGCACGCCGCGGGCAGTCCCCCGTCCCCTGCCGTGACCGCCGACCTGGGCCCCGGCGAGGACGACCCGGCCGACCCCGTCGCCGCGGTGGTCTCCACCACCGGGTCGACGGGGGCCGCCAAGCACGTCCTGCTGACGGCGGCCGCGCTGCTGTCCTCCGCCGCAGCCACCCACGACCACCTGGGCGGCTCGGGCCGTTGGCTGCTGGCCGTCCCCGCGCACACGGTCGCGGGGGTGCAGGTCCTCGTCCGCTCGCTGGTCGCCGGTACCTTGCCCGCCGTGCTGGACCTGGCCGGCGGGTTCGACCCGGCGCGCTTCGCTGCAGCCGCGGGATCGCTGGCCGCCGGCAGGCCCGGTCGCCGGTACACCGCGCTGGTACCCACCCAGCTGCACCGGCTGCTGGCCGCCCCCCCCGACGCTGGTGCCGTCGAGGCGCTGCGCCGCTTCGACGCGGTCCTGGTGGGCGGGGCCGCGCTTGACCCCGGGCTGCGCGGGCGCGCCGACGCCGCCGGGGTGCCTGTCGTGAGCACCTACGGCATGACCGAGACCTGCGGCGGGTGCGTGTACGACGGGGTGCCGCTGCCGGGCGTGCGAGTCGGGCTGGCCCCCCTGCCTGGTGCGGCCGTCGACGAGCCCGGCCGGGTTGTGGTGACCGGACCGGTCGTCGCGCTCGGCTACCGCGGCACTGCGGGCGACCCGTCGGCCCCCGGGACCGGCGAAGGGTTCGGCAACGGTCCGGACGGGGCCCGGCTGTTCCGCACCGCCGACCGCGGCCTGCTGCACGGGGGCCTGCTCCAGCTGCACGGGCGCATCGACGACGTGGTGGTCAGCGGCGGGGTCAACGTCGCCCTGGATGCCGTCAGCCGGACGGTCGCCTCGCTGGCAGGGGTCGGAGCCGTCCTCAGCGTGGCCCTGCCCGACGAGCGCTGGGGTCATGTGGTCGGCGTTCTGCTCGAGCCGACCCCCGGCGACCGCGGTCCTGATCACGCTCACGTGCGGGCGGCCGTCCGTGCCGGGCTCGGTCGCGCTGCCGTCCCGAGGCGGTTGCTCACCATCGCCACGATGCCCCTGACCGGGATCGGCAAACCGGACCGGCAGGAGGCCGTACGTCTGCTGACCGGGGCCGAGGACGCGACCACCCTGAGACTGCGAGACGATGGGTGGGCACCAGCCAACCCACAGGAGGAGCCGACCGCGTGAGACTGCTGATCCCGGGGCTCGTCCTGGCCGTCACGATCTACTGCCTCATCGACGTGGTGCGGTCGGAGCAGTCGGAGGTCCGTGGGCTGCCCAAGCTCGTCTGGGTGCTGCTGGTCCTGCTCTTCCCGCTCGCCGGCGGCGCGGCCTGGTTCGTCGCGGGCCGCCCCCGCGGCACCCGCCCGCCCGGGACCGAGCGGCTGGGTACGCCGAAGCCCCGCGTCCTGGGACCCGACGACGATCCCGACTTCCTGCGCACCATCGACAGGCCGCGCCCCGTCGCACCCGTCGAGCCCCTGGACGACGAGGTCCCGCCGCCGCCCGTCGTCGACGGCGCCGCGCCCGTCATGGAGCTCGACCCCGAGGACCGACCGGTCGGACCCGACGACACCGACGACACCGACGACACCGACGACGGCACCCCGCCCGGCCAGGACGACCCCACGGCCCAGGACGGCACGACCGGACGGGACGACCGCACGACGTGACCACCGCTCGTCAATGGGTCGCCGGAGCGCGACCCAGGACGCTCCCTGCTGCCGTGGCACCCGTCGCGGCGGGGACAGGCGCCGCCGTCGGCCTCGGCGCCGTCGACCCGACCGCAGCCGTCCTGGCGCTGGTCGTCGCGCTCGCCCTGCAGGTCGCGGTGAACTACGCCAACGACTACTCCGACGGGGTCCGGGGCACCGACAGCGACCGGGTCGGCCCGATGCGCCTGGTGGGCTCCGGCGCCGCCCCTGCCCGCTCGGTCCTGGCGGCCACCGGGTGCGCGTTCGCCGTCGCCGGGGTCGCCGGGCTCGCGCTGGTGGCCCGGAGCGGGCAGTGGTGGCTGCTGGCGGTCGGCGTCCTCGCCGTGCTCGCGGCGTGGTTCTACACCGGTGGCTCCAAGCCCTACGGCTACGCGGGCCTCGGCGAGGTCGCCGTGTTCGTGTTCTTCGGCCTGGTGGCCGTGCTGGGCACGACCTGGACCCAGGCGGGCGCCGTCGACGTCGGCGCATGGGCGGCCGCCGTCGGGGTGGGCTCGACGGCCTGCGCGCTCCTGGTGGTCAACAACCTCCGCGACATCCCCACCGACACCGCCGCCGGCAAGGGGACCCTGGCGGTGCGCCTCGGCGACCGCGGAACGCGCCGGCTGTTCGTCAGCCTGCTGCTGCTCCCCGCCGTCTGCGCCCTGGTCGCCGTCGCGGCCTCGCCCTGGGCGCAGCTTGCGCTGTTCGCGGTGCCGCTGGCGGTCACCCCGCTGCGCGTGGTCAACAGCGGGGCCACCGGCTCACTGCTCGTGCCGGCGCTGGGCTCGACCGGTCGCTACTCGCTGGCCTTCGGCGTCCTGCTCGGGCTGGGCTTGGCGCTGGGGTAGCCAGCGCCCCGGGCGGCACGACCCCAAGCCTGAGCCGGGGGCGCGCCGCTCCGCCCCCCGCCGCGCCTACCCTGGGGACATGCGTCCGGTCGCCGTCTACTCCGCCCTGCGGGTCGGGCTGTTCCTGGTGGCGCTGCTGACGCTGCGGTTCCTGGGGGTCTCGGGACTGCTGTCGGTGGTGATCGCGCTGGTCCTGGCGATGCTGCTCTCGTTCCTGATCCTGCGCCGCCAGCGCGACGCGGTGACCCGAGCCCTGATGGAGCGCCGGGGTACCCCGCGTCCCAGGCGCCGGACCATCTCGCAGCGCCTCGCCGATGACGCCGCCATCGAGGACGCCGCCACCGACCACGGCCGCCCAGCCGGAGGACCCAGCTCATGAGCACCGACGACATCCGCCGTGCGGACAGCTTCTACGCCGCCGTCGGCGGCCACGACACCTTCCGCCGACTGGTCGACGCGTTCTACGAGGGCGTCGTCCAGGACCCGGTGCTGCGCCCGATGTACCCCGAGGAGGACCTGTCCGGTGCCGTGCAGACCCGGCTGCGAATGTTCCTCGAGCAGTACTGGGGCGGCCCCACCAGCTACAGCGAGGAGCGTGGCCACCCCCGCCTGCGGATGCGGCACCAGCCGTTCCGGGTCGACGCCGACGCGCGGGACCGATGGTTGGCGCACATGCGGGTCGCGGTGGACTCCCTAGACCTGGCGCCGATGCACGAGGCCGTGCTCTGGGACTACCTCGAGCGGGCCGCGCACTCCCTCGTCAACACCCCGGGCTGAGCCGACACCGCCCGGGCCGACCGCCCTGCCACCAGCCGTGGTGACAACGCTCGCGGGGTTGTGCCACCCTCGTCGCCCGTGACTGAGTGGTGGCGTGACGCCGTTGTGTACCAGGTGTATCCCCGATCCTTCGCGGATGCGAACGGGGACGGGATCGGTGATCTGCCGGGCATCACGTCGCGGTTGCCGAAGCTCGCGGAGCTGGGTGTGGACGCGGTCTGGCTGTCCCCGTTCTACCCCTCGCCGCAGAACGACGCCGGGTACGACGTGTCGGACTACCGCGACGTCGAGCCCATCTTCGGCACCCTCGACGACGCCGACACCTTGATCGCCCGGGCCCACGAGCTCGGCCTGCGGGTCGTGGTCGACATCGTCCCCAACCACACCTCCAGCGAGCACCGCTGGTTCCAGGAGGCGCTCGCCGCCCCTGCCGGCAGCCCCGCACGGGCCCGGTACATGTTCCGCGACGGTGGTGGCCCGGACGGCTCCGCGCCGCCCAACAACTGGCGATCGGTGTTCGGCGGGTCCGCCTGGACCCGGGTCACCGAACCCGACGGCTCGCCGGGGCAGTGGTACCTGCACCTCTTCGACTCCACCCAGCCCGACGTCAACTGGGACGACCCCGACGTCCACGAGGAGTTCGCCTCCACGCTGCGCTTCTGGCTGGACCGCGGTGCCGACGGGTTCCGGATCGACGTCGCCCACTCCATGATCAAGGAGGCCGACCTCCCCGACTGGGAGGACGACGACAGCCCCATGGGCGGCACGGCCGAGATCACCGAGGACCGCCGACCACCGATGTGGGACCAGGAGGGCGTCCACGACATCTACCGCGAGTGGCGGCGCATCGTGGCTGCCTACGACGGCGACCGGATGCTCGTCGCCGAGGCCTGGGTGACCCCGTACGCGCGCCTGGCGCGCTACACCCGCCCCGACGAGCTGCACCAGGCGTTCAACTTCGACCACTGTGTCGCGCCGTGGCGGGCCGCGGACCAGCGCGCGGTGGTCACCACGTCCGTCGAGGGATCCCGGGCCGTCGGCGCCCCGGCGACCTGGGTCCTGAGCAACCACGACATCGTCCGGCACGCGAGCCGGTTCGGCTTCCCCCCCGCCTCGCGCGGGCTCGGTGGCATCGGCCCGGACTCCCCCCAGCCGGACGCCGTCCTGGGGCTGCGCCGCGCCCGTGCGGCGACGGCGTTCATGCTGTCGCTGCCCGGTTCGGCGTACCTGTACCAGGGCGAGGAGCTCGGGCTCCCCGAGCACACCACCCTTCCCGGCGAGGTGCGCCAGGACCCGAGCTGGTTCCGCACGGCCGGTGAGGACATCGGCCGGGACGGCTGTCGGGTCCCGGTCCCGTGGGAGGGCGACAGCCCCTCCTTCGGCTTCGGCACGACCGCAGATACCTGGCTCCCCCAGCCCGCCGTCTACGGCGAGCTGGCCCGCGACCGGCAGGAGGGCGTCGACGGCTCGACGCTGGAGCTGTACCGCAGCGCGCTGCGGCTGCGGCGCGATCACGGCCTGGGCCACGGCGACACCCTGGGCTGGGTGGAGGACCTCTGCGGCGACCAGCAGCTGGGCCTGCGTCGAGGCGACGTGCTGGTGGTGGTCAACTTCGACGGCGAGCCGTGGGCGCTGCCGGCGGGTGCGGAGGTGCTGCTGGCCTCGGGCCCGCTCGGCGAGGACGGCACGCTGCCCTGCGACACGACGGTCTGGCTGCGCGGCGCCTGAGACTGCCTCGCCCTCGCGTCGGGGGCACGGGCTCCCGGGTCAGCGTCCGCCGCGGCGGAACTTCACCGGGGGGCCCATCAGCTTCTCCAGGTACTCCCGCTCGGGGCCGTCGATGCGACGCGGCGCGGCCGCGGCGAAGGAGTACATGACCATGGTCGAGGCGGAGCGGGCGTGGACGGTGCGCCCGGCGCCGTCCCCCGCGTCCCCGCCGTCCGGGACGGACTCGTCCACGGTCGCCACCTCGTAGCCCAGGTCGAAGCCCGCCCCGCCGATGCGGGTGACCCAGACGTCCACCAGCACCCCCCCGGAGCGGTACTCCAGCGGGCGCAGGTACTCGACCTCGTGGCGCACCACGAGCGTGCCGGTGTCGGGGCGGGCCTTGACCAGCGCGAGCGCCTCGATCCTGGCCTGCTCGGTGTAGCGGAAGAACTCGGTGTTGTTGACATGGCCGTAGGCGTCCATGTCGGACCAACGCATGGCCACGGGGACAGTCACGGCAGACACCCCCGGATCCTGGCAGGTCCGACCCCGTCGGCACGACCACCGCTGCCACCCGCGCTGCGCCGCCGGTGCATGGACGGGCGCACCGATGGGTACCTCCCGCCCATGAGCGAGAACGTCGACCACCCCACCGGGGCACAGGGTGACCCCGCCGCGAACCAGGACCCGTCGCCCCAGGACGACCCCGCCGCCTACGACGCGTCGCAGGACAGCGACGCCGACCCGGAGATGATGAACCCTCGTGACCTGCGGGGCGAGGGCAGCCACGAGGACGACCCCGACCTGGACCCCGACTCCCTCAACCCCAGGAGCGACGCATGAGCGAGCCCGGCGGGACCATCGACCAAGACGCCGTCGCGTCCCTGGACCCCGACGAGATGTCCTACGACCAGGACCTCGCGCTCGGTGAGGAGGGAGAGGAGGACGTCGCGCAGCGCAGCTACGTCCCCAACGACCGCCCCCTGGGCTCCGGAGGCAGCAGCACCACAGCCGACGAGCAGCACGACGGCGGCAGCCTCGAGGAGCGCCTGGACGCAGAGCTGCCGGACGTCGACGGCGAGCGAGCCGGCGACGAGGTGCTCCCGTCGGAGCAGCCGCTCGAGGACGCGCTGGGCGAGGACGTCGCGGCCGAGGACCTGGTCGTGACGGGCGAGGACGACACCGAGGTCGGTGACACCCGCGCCGGTCGGCTCGTCGCCCCGGACGAGGGAACCCACGAGGACGCCGAGAAGGACCTGGTCGCGGAGGACGTCGGGCTCGACGGCGGAGCCGCCAGCGCCGAGGAGGCCGCCGTGCACGTCGTGGAGGACCAAGGCTACTGACGGGCCGGGCAGACCTGACCGGAGCGCGACCGCGGACCGGTCGCACGCGCACCCCCGCTCGTCCCGCGGTCACGCCCGGTAGGTTCCTGGTGTGACCGCGGACCGTCCCTCCCCCGAGTCCCTGCGCGACAAGCTGGTGCAGGACCTGCGCCTGGAGGCCACCGACGACCCGGACCGCTTCGTCGGACAGAACGTGTACCAGCCGTTCGGTCGGGTCTTCGGTGGACAGGTCCTCGGCCAGGCCCTCATGGCGGCCGGGCGGACCGTCGAGCCGGACCGGGCCCCGCACAGCCTGCACGCGTACTTCCTGCGCCCCGGCGACCCCTCGGTACCCATCGAGTTCGCCGTCGAGCGGTTGCGGGACGGCCGTTCGTTCAGCGCACGCCGTACCCACGCGCTGCAGCACGGTCGGCCCATCCTGTCCATGATCGCCTCGTTCCAGGTACCCGCCGACGGGGTCGAGCACGCCGACCCCAGGCCCGATGCCCCTGCGCCGGAGGACGTGCCCACCACGGCACAGGTCCTCGCCGGAGTCGACCACCCCGCCGCCGACTACTGGTCGTTCTCCCGCCCGATGGACATCCGGAACGTCGACGAACCGGTGTTCCTCCGACCCGCGGTCGACCGCTCCCCCAGCGGCTCGGTCTGGCTGCGCACCACGGCGCAGCTGCCGGACGAGCCCCTGCTGCACGCTGCCGTGCTGGCCTTCGCCAGCGACTACTCCCTGTTGGAGTCGTTGCTGCGCCGCCACGGTGTCGCGTGGTCCCACCCCGGGCTCAAGGTGGCAAGCCTCGACCACGCCATGTGGTTCCACCGCCCCGTCCGTGCGGACGGCTGGCTGCTCTACTCCCACCACAGCCCGTCGGCCTCCAGCGCCCGCGGCCTGGTGCAGGGCTCCATGTTCGACACCGACGGTCGCCTGGTCGCCACGGTGGCGCAGGAGGGCATGATTCGGCTGACGTCCGGCACCTCGTCCTCGCCCTCGGCCTGACCCGCGGCCTGGACGGTCCTTGCCGACTGGGGGCCGCTCCGAGGACGTCACGATCGCGATCGTGTCGTTCGGGGGTGCCGCGCACGCTGCTGCTACGCCTGGTCGGTGGGGGCGGGACGGTCCGCCACACCCGTCGAAGGCGGGAGGGTCCGCTACAGCCGTCGAAACGGTGACCTGCTGGTCAAGGGCGGGTCGTGCCGACACACCGGCGACCACGACGTCCCCATGACGGCCCGGTCGGCCCCCGGTTCAGCGTGCAGCTGTGCCCGCGCGTCGTGGCGTGAGACCGGGGACCCGGTCCCGCCGTCGGGGCAGCCGTCACCCAGCTGCCGCTCAGGCCGGGGCCAGTCGCACCCGGGTCGCCGCCACGTGGTCGCCCACCCGCGACAGGTCGCGGGGGTGCGGGTCGGTACGTCGGTACTGGTCCAGGAGCAGCTCGGCCTGCTCCAGCAGGTGACGTCGTGAAGCGGGGGGGGCCTCGTTGCCCACGCGGTCGAGCACCGTGATGGTGCGGTCCACCACGTCGGGGTGGTCGCAGGCATAGCCACGCATGGCGTCCACCAGCAGCTCGACCAGGTCGGCGAGCACGACGCCGGGGGCCACAACCCGGACCGCACCGTCGCCGTCAAGACGCGCGGGCGACGGCGCCGAGCGCCGAGCCATGGCGGCCAGGCCGTCGGACAGCTCATCCAGGGCGTTGAGCGCGGTGTACGGGTCGTTGGTACTGGGTGACAGGGCGCGCACGGCCATCTCCACCAGCTGCTGGACGGCGTACTCGACGTCCTGGTAGGGGCTCCGAGAGCTGCCCAGGTGGAGGCAGCGCCGCAGCCGCTTGGCGGTGGCGTCCTCGTCCTCCAGCCGTCCTCGCACGTGGGCCACCGCCCCCCGCTCGACCACGAAGGAACCGGGCCGGACCAGCAGCTCGACCACCAGCTGCTCCTCCTGGGCCAGCTCCAGCAACCGGTCGTCCTCGACCCGCTGCACGTAGCCGGCCTTGGCGGCGGTCACCGTGGCCGTGACGGGCCCGGTGAGTGCCTCGCGCAACCGGCCGGTCTCCGCGTGCGACGGCTCGTCGCCCAGGTGCTCCGGGTACAGGTCCTCGACCACCGCACGGAGCTCACCATGGACCCGGCCCGCCAGGGTCCACACCTGGATGGAGTCGGCGATGTGGTGGATGAACCACACGAGCACCCCGATGCTGACGATGGCCAGCAGCACCGCCCCGTTCACAGCCAGGTGGGGGACGAACGTCGAGTCGTCGCCCTCCTCCAGGCTCCGCACGGAACGGAGGACGAGCAGGGTGTAGACGTAGGTGGCCACGTAGGTGCCCAGGACGAGCTGGTTGCCCCGGTCGGCCATGAAGTTGCGGACCAGCCGCGGCCCGTACGTCGACGACGTCAGCGCCAGCACCGCGATGGTGATGGAGAACGTGGTGGAGGCCACCGCCAGCATGGACCCTGCGATGGATTCCAGCAGGGACCGGCTGCCGGCCGCGCCGACCTCGTACAGCAGCACCCCCGGCTGGGAGGCGTCGTCGTCCAGCCGGCGGTCCAGACTGGTGAGGCCCTGCGCTGCGACTGCGGCCAGGATGCACATCACGGCGGGGAAGAACCAGAAGGTCTCGCGCAGACGCTGCAGGTAGGACATGACCCCATCCTGACCGGTGCGGCGGAGCCCGCCGTGCCGCCACGCCACGGCAGGCGCCCGCCTCGCCCTGGGCGCCCCGCCCCCCGGCGGTGCGGTCACCGGCGCGGGGTCGAGGGCGGGGCGGCGCCGGGGCGGCAGGTCAGTCGCGGGTGAGCTTGCGGTGCGTCACCCGGTGGGGACGGGCCGCGTCGGGACCGAGCCGGGCCGTCTTGTTGACCTCGTAGGACGCGAAGTTGCCCTCGAACCAGTACCAGCTCGCCGGGTCCTTCTCGTCACCCTCGTAGGCGAGGATGTGGGTGCAGACCCGGTCCAGGAACCAGCGGTCGTGGCTGATGACCACCGCGCAGCCGGGGAACTCCAGCAGGGCGTTCTCCAAGGAGCCGAGGGTCTCGACGTCGAGGTCGTTCGTGGGCTCGTCGAGCAGCAGGAGGTTGCCCCCCTCCTTCAGGGTGAGGGCGAGGTTGAGGCGGTTGCGCTCCCCACCGGACAGCACCCCGGCAGCCTTCTGCTGGTCCGGGCCCTTGAAGCCGAACGCCGACACGTAGGCGCGCGACGGCATCTCGACGTTGCCGACCTGGATGTAGTCGAGGCCGTCGGAGACGACCTCCCACAGCGACTTCTTCGGGTCGATGCCGCCACGGGACTGGTCGACGTAGCTGATCTTCACCGTCTCGCCGACCTTCACCTCGCCGGCGTCGGCGTCCTCCAGCCCCACGATCGTCTTGAACAACGTCGTCTTGCCCACGCCGTTGGGGCCGATCACCCCGACGATGCCGTTGCGGGGCAGGGAGAACGAGAGGCCGGAGATCAGGGTGCCGCGCTCGTCGAAGCCCTTGTGCAGGTCCTTCACCTCGATGACCACGCTGCCCAGGCGCGGGCCCGGCGGGATCTGGATCTCCTCGAAGTCGAGCTTGCGCGTGCGGTCCGCCTCGGCGGCCATCTCCTCGTAGCGGGCCAGGCGTGACTTGGACTTGGTCTGCCGGCCACTGGCGTTCATGCGGACCCACTCCAGCTCGTCCTTGAGGCGCTTGGCGAGCTTCTGGTCCTTCTTGCCGGCTACCTTCAGCCGCTCCTGCTTCTTCTCCAGGTAGGTGGAGTAGTTGCCCTCGTAGGGGTATAGGCGACCGCGGTCGACCTCGGCGATCCACTGCGCGACGTTGTCCAGGAAGTACCGGTCGTGGGTGACGGCGAGCACGGCGCCGGCGTAGGCGGCCAGGTGCTGCTCGAGCCAGTTCACGCTCTCTGCGTCGAGGTGGTTGGTGGGCTCGTCGAGCAGCAGCAGGTCCGGCTTGCTGAGCAGCAGCTTGCACAGCGCGACCCGGCGACGCTCACCACCGGACAGGATCGAGACGTCGGAGTCCGGCGGCGGGCACTGCAGCGCGTCCATCGCCTGCTCGAGCTGGCTGTCCAGGTCCCACGCGTCGGCGTGGTCCAGGGCCTCTTGCAGCTCCCCCATCTCGGCCATCAGGGCGTCGAAGTCAGCGTCGGGCTCACCCATCAGCGCACTGATCTCGTTAAACCGGTCGAGCTTCGCCTTGATCTCGCCCAAGCCCTCCTCGACGTTGCCGAGGACGGTCTTGTCCTCGTTCAGCGTCGGCTCCTGCATGAGGATCCCCACGCTGTAGCCCGCCGACAGTCGGGCCTCACCGTTGGACGGCTGGTCGAGCCCGGCCATGATCTTGAGGATGGTGGACTTTCCCGCTCCGTTGGGACCGACGACCCCGATCTTGGCGCCGGGCAGGAACGACATCGTGACGTCGTCCAGGATCAGCTTGTCGCCGTGGGCCTTGCGGGCCTTGTACATGGTGTAGATGAATTCCGCCACGGTCCCCAGGCTAGGGGGTGGACCGGGCTGCCCCTGTCCGCAGCCCGGCCGCGACCGCCTCAGAACGCGGGCTCGGCCTCCCGTGCCACGTGGCCCGACGGACCGAGGACGCCCACCGTCGCACCGGTCCCCGGGTCGTCGGTGACGTCGCTCAGGCTGACCTCCGTGGCGAGCTCGTCGGCCTCGCTGCGGTCGATGTCGTCCCTGCCGTCCTCGGCCCGGCTGCGGCGGTTGCCGGTGAACGTCGACGTGCCCCAGGACAGGTCGTGGCCGACGTGGTCGGCGGTGACGTCGGCGCTGGTGCGCGGCTGGCCATCGTGGGTGAAGTCCCGCACCCGCAGCCGCCCCTGGACCATGACGCCCTGGCCCTTCTCGACGCTGCTGGACACGTTCTCCGCCAGGGTCCGCCAGCAGGTGACCGTGTACCAGCTGGTCTCGGCGTCGACCATCTTGTTGTCGGTGACGGAGAACCGCCGCGCGGTCACCGCCAGGCGGAAGCTGCACATCGTGGTGCCGTTCTGGGTCACCTTGAGCACGGGCTCGGTGGCGACGTTGCCCCGCAGCGCCACCCTGGTCTCGTTCAGCATGTCGAACCCCTTCGTCGCTGTGCCGGCGCGGCGCCGGCGACAGGACAGACCGTGCCCGGGGAGCGACCCCCGACACCGGGCACGGACCCGCGGCTGTAGACAGCCACGGCCCACCCACGCCTGCGGACGCAGCGGGCGGGCGGGGCGGGCCTCAGGCGCCGAGGAGCTCCCGGCAGCGACGGTGCTCGTCCAGGACACCCGCGACCGGCACCAGCACCCGGTCCTTGGCGACCTCGGCGACGGAGCTCCTCAGCCGGGCTTCCGCCCTCGCCGCGCGGGCCTGGGCCCGCGCGGGGACGACCGAGCCAGCCACCAGCGCCAGCAGCGCCCCGCCCAGCAGCCCGACGACCGCCAGCGCCGTGGGCAGCGGGACCGGGAACCACGCGGGCAGGCCGGGGACCCCGGGCAGGTCGGGGTAAGGCACCTGCAGGAAGTCGAGCGCGAACAGGGCCAGCAGCCCGAGGAGCCCCAGCACCGCCGCCGCCGCGAGGACGATGTGCAGGAAACCGACCAGCGCCCACCACCGCGGCCGGCGGAACGTCAGGTCCGTGGAGAGGACGGCCTGGTCGAGGGCGTCCCGGAGGTCGTCCGCGTGCACGGGCGCCTGCCGGACGGAGTCCGCCCACCGCTGCGGCAACCCGTCGGTCGCGTCGTCCAGCAGCCGCCGCTCGGCAAGGTCCACGCGCGCCAGCTGGGCACGGCTCGGCGCAGGTACCGAGGAGCGGGCGAGCCCCGTCGACCCCTCGGGCCCCTGCCGCTCCGACAGGCCGAGCCGCTTCAGGGGGTCCCGACGGAACCGGCCGACCCAGCGGGTGAGCGGCCAGCCGACGTGGGCACGGGCCTGGCGGCGGTAGCCCGCGCCGACGGCGGACACCACGGCGGGCACCGACGCGGCGCCGGCGAGCGCCTCGGTCAGCCGGGCGTCGCCCCGGTCGGGGTCCAGGACCGGCTCGGCGTCCGCGACACCGGTGCGCAGGCCGATCGCGACCTCGCGCAGCGCGGCGCGGGCGCGGCCCAGCGCCATGGCCTTGGACGCGACCGCGTCCGCGAACAGCCCGTGCAGCTGCGCCACGCCCTCACCGGTGACGGTGGAGGTGGCCATCACGGTCGCCCGTGGCAGGCCGTCCTCACGCACCAGCCGGCGCAGGTCCGCCAGCACGGCGGCGCGCTCGCCGTCGGGCAGCCGGTCCACCTGGTTGAGGACGACCACGAGCACCCCGTCGTGACCGCTGAAGCGCTGCAGGTAGTTCACGTGCAGGGCCTCGTCGGCGTACTTCTGCGGGTCGACGACCCACACGACGAGGTCGATCCGGTCCACAAGGCGTTCGACCTCGTCACGGTGGGCGGTCTCGCGGGAGTCGTGGTCAGGCATATCGAGCAGGACGAGACCGGCGAGGTCACGGTCGTCGGCACCGCCGTTCAGCGCGCTGCCGTGGGCGGTCCGGTACCTGGACGGCACCTCCAGCCAGTCCAGCAACGGGTCCGCGCCCTCGCCCCAGATGCAGGCGACGGGGTCCGACGTGGTCGGCCGTCGCACCCCGACGGTGCTGATGGCGAACCCGGCCACGGCATTGAAAAGGCTCGACTTGCCCGAGCCCGTCGAACCGGCGAGCGCGACCACGGTGTGGCTGGAGCCCAGTTCGGCGCGGGCGCCGGTCCGGTCGATCTCCGCGCGGGCGCCCTCGACCAGGCGGGGGTCCAGGCGGTCCCCGCCGAGGTCGACGGCCTCCCCGATCCGGCGGATGAGGTCCGGGACCTCGACTGCCGGGTCGACCTCCCGTGGTGTCCGGCGGTCCGCCCGGCGGGAGCGTTCGCGCCGGGTCCGGGTGCTCCTGTTCACCGCGACTCACCCAGCAGCTCCAGCGCGACCCGCAGCTGGGCGCCGGTGTCGGCGACCGGCGCCGCCTCGACCCAGCGACGTCGCTCGGACTCCAGCAGCGCGCCCACCCGGTCGAGCAGGTCCGCGCGCGCCTGCGCGGCCAGCGTGCGGACGGCCTCGTCACCCAGGACGGCCTCGAGCAGTCGCTGGCTGAGGGCCGCCGTGCCCCCGGCGATCGCGAACTCCCCGCCCGTCAGCCCGGCGGTCTGGCTGAAGACCGCGAGCATGAGGACGAAGCCGACGCCGTTGACACCGATGCTCACGGCACGGGCCTGGGCCTTCTTGCCCTCCCCCTGGCTGCTGACCAGGTCGATGACCGCGCCCTGCCAGTCGCGCACCAGCCGCTGGATGCGCTCGTCGGCACCGTCGGCCGGGCGCGCGAGGGACGGGTCGGCGGCCAGCAACGCCGTGCCGGCCGGCCGGGCCCGCCACTGCACGGACACGTCGGCAGCGGCCGAGGTGAGCTCGGCGAGCAGCAGCGCGTGGGTAGAGGACTGCAGCGCCTCACCCAGCTTCTCCACCGGCTCGCGCCTGCCGCGGACGAGCCCGACCAGGCGGTCGCGGACCCGAGAGACCCCCGCCTCGAAACCCCGCCACAGCTCACCGGTGCCGAGCGCCTCCTGCCAGCGGGTCAGCACCTCCCCGCGCAGCACGGACCCGTCCGACATGGCCGCGTCGAGGTTGCTGCGTGCCTGCGCGTAGCGGTCGCGGGCAAGCACCCGCAGCTCGGTCGCGGCGGCGTTCTGCTCGTCGGCGGCGTTCGCGATCTCGCCGACCCGGGTGTCCAGGGTGTTCAGCGCCCCGGTGACGGTGCGGCGGATGACGACACCGCGCGCGGCCTGGTCCGAGGCCAGACCGGTGAGCCAGGCGTGCAGCTGCTTGACCGCCCGGCGCGGCAGGAGCCCGGCCTCGACCGGGGAGTCCACGACGGAGAAGATCGGGGAGGCACCGAGGCCGTTGGCCCCGAGCATGCCCGCCAGGTCGTCGCGGACCTCCACCAGCGCGCTCTCCGGCACCCGGTTGAGCACGATGGCGAGCGCAGCGGCACGCTCGGCAGCCTCGTGCAGCAGCTCCCACGGCACCGCGTCGGCGTAGCGGGCGGCTGTGGTGACGAACAGCCACAGGTCCGCGGCGGCCAGCAGCTGGGCGGCGAGCGCCCGGTTGGAGTCCACGACTGAGTCGACATCGGGCGCGTCCAGCACCGCGAGGCCGCTGGGCAGCCCGGCGTCGGCGACCAGGCGGACGGTAGTGATGGGCCGGTCAGCGGGCAGGTCTTCCTCCGCCCCGGTGACGCGGGCGAGGCCCGGCAGGATCCGGCGGTCGGAGAACCAGCGGGCGTCCTCGGGGTGGTGCACGAGCACGGGTGCCCGGGTCGTCGGTCGCAGCACCCCGCTGCGGGACACCTCCCGGCGGAGCAGGCTGTTGACCAGGGTCGACTTCCCGGCACCGGTCGAGCCACCGACCACCACGAGCAGAGGGGCGTCCAGCGCCTGCAGCCTCGGCATCAGGTAGTCGTCGACCTGGCGGCGCACCGCGAGGACGTCGGCGCGGGCCTTGGCGGCGCCGACCACCTCGTACGGCAGGTCCACCGCGTCGAGCTCGGAGCGCAGCGCACCGAGGGCTCCGACCACCGTCGAGGCGTCACCGTTCGTCACGGGCACAGCCTGCCCCCCGCAGCCGTGCCGGTCGAACGGACTCGCTGGCGTCCCGGGGTCCGTCCGTTCACCGGGTGCCGGACGTGGGCAGGTCGTCCGGGCGGACGGACCAGGCCCGCATCGGACGGTAGACGCAGAACCAGACCGTCTTGCCCCCCTGCTCCGGCTCCCAGCCCCAGTCGTCGGCGAGGACGTCGAGCAGGCCCACACCACGGCCCTGCGTGGAGTCGGGCGCGGCATCGCGCCGCACCGGCGGGCTGGTCGAGCCGTCGCTGACCTCCACGCGGACACCGGGACCGGACGGCCTCAGCCGTAGCCGCAGCTGGGTGCCCGCATGACGGGCGGCGTTGGTGACGACCTCGCTGGTCAGCAGCAGCACGGAGCTGTCGAGGCTCTGGAGCCCGAGTTCCTGCAAGCGGGACTCCACCCAGCGGCGCGCGGCGCGGGGGGACGTGGCCGTCGCCGGCAGGACGATCTCGGGGGCGATCGTCACGAGTTCTCCGCGGGGGCACCGCATCTGAAGCACATCTCAGGATGCCCCTACCCCGTGAGAGCCGTCCCATGTGAGCGAGGGCCGCCTGGCTCGCGGCCGGGGGCCGGCGCCGCCCGCGGCCGGACCCGCCCGCCGGCCGGCCTGGCCTCCGGCCCGGGGCCCGGGGCCCTGGGCGCAGGGCGCAGGGCCCTGGGCGCAGGGCGCAGGGCGCAGGGGCGCGCCATCTACGACCGCCCGGTGAGGCCCTCGGCCAGGACGTCGGCTGCGCTCGCGAACCACCGGCGCCCCCGCTGGTCGCGCTCCTGCGCGGCGGGGGTCCAGTAGCGCGCGTAGCCGGCCTGGCCGCGCTCGGCCCCGGCCCGGACGATGTCGTAGCACCAGCCGTGGGTGGCACGGGCGGTCGCGACGACACGAGCCCGGTCCGCTGCCGGCAGGCCGTAGGCGTCCACCGCGAGCCGCAACCGCGCGAGCGCACGGTCCGCGCGGTCGTCGTTCACGTCCACCGGGTCGCGCAGCGGCACCCACAACCGGGCGAAGAGCGCGACGTCCCACAGCGCGGAGCCGGGGCTGGCGAGGTCGAAGTCGATGAGCGCGACCGCCCGGCCGTCGCGGAAGACGACGTTGTCAGGGCTGGGGTCGTTGTGGCCGACGAGGCCGTCCCGGAAGCCGGCCGGGACGTCGGAGCCCCAGGTGCGGCCCGTTGGGTCGAAGCCGGCCACGGCGCAGTGGTAGCGGCGCAGCAGGTCCGCGACGCTCTGCAGCGCCTCGTCGGTCAGCGCCCAGCCCGGGTACGGCAGCGTGGGGACGTCGCCCTGGACGTAGGTGAGCACCTCGCGGCCCTCCTCGTCCTCGCCGAGGTGGCGCGGCGCCCCCTCGAAGCCCACCGCCTCCAGATGGCGCAGCAGCGCGTGCACCGTCGGGCTGGCGCGGGTCTGCGGCCGCCGGACGGTGTCGTGCACGCGCACCACGAGGCCGCTGTTGGACGTGCCGCCCACCAGCACCTCGTCCCCGGTGGTCCCGTCGCGCCCCTGCGGGTGGGCGCCCTCCGCCTGCATCAGACCTGGGCGAGCAGCGCCTGGGCGACGCTGGTGTGGGTGACGACGCTCCCGATGTAGCCGCCACGGATCGCGGCCAGGGCCGCCGGGGCCTTCTCCACGCCGTACACGATGCCGATGACCTCCTCCATGGCGAGCAGGTCCGCGTGACCCACGCAGATCATGCGCTCGGTGAGCGGCGCGTCGACGGCCGCCCCGTCGCCGTCCAGCAGCACCCCGGACACGTCCACCCGGACCCCGAGGGCGTGCAGCTGCTCGCGCTCGGCCAGCGGCAGGGCGTCGTAGACCGTGGAGTACGGCGGGTCCCAGCTGCCGAGCCCGACGACGGCCTTGGTGACGGAGGCGAACTGCTCGAAGGCACGGGCGACCTCGGGCTGGGCGCGCAGCACGGTGGCCGTCTGGGCGTCGGGCACGATCATCGGGTAGTGGTAGTAGTACGCCGTCCCGTTCGCCAGCCGCGCGACGTCGCGGACGAGCTCGATGGAGCTGTCGTCGACGTCGGGACGGGACAGCGCCCCGGTCAGCTGCACGACCGAGCACGGCGCGAGCTGGGTGAGGGCGCCGTTCATCGCCAGCAGCGAGCGGGCCCAGCCCAGGCCGAGGACGTCCTCGGCGGTGACGATCTCCTCCAGCAGCTCCGCGGCCGCGCGGCCCACCTTCTGCAGCAGCGCCCGCGGGTGCTCGTCGGGGGTGTCCACGACGATCGCGTGGCGCAGGTGGAAGGCGTCCTGCAGCTCGGCCGACAACCCGACGGCGATCGCGCCCGGGTGGCCGATCTCGATCCGGACCAGGCCGCTGGCCAGGCTGTCGTCGAGCAGCCGCGCCACCTTGAACCGGCTGATCCGGAACTCGTCACCGATCTCGCTTTTGGACTTGCCGTCGATGTAGTAGCGGCGCGCGATGGACGCGGCGAGCACCGTCTTGGCGTGCCCTGCGACGGGCCGTGCGGTCATCCATGTGCCTCTCCGCTTGGGCCAGCCGGGGGGTCGGGCGGGTGGTGATTGTCGCACCGGTGACGGTGCGCTGGACCCGCTGCCGGCTCAGCTGCCCGGCTCAGCTGCCCGGCTCGACGACGACCTTCAGGGTGCTGGGGTCGCGGTCGGAGTCCAGGGCATCGCCGACGCGGTCCAGCCCGTAGCGGCCGGTGACGAGGGAGTCCAGGTCGACCTGGCCCGAGGCGACCAGGTGCGCGGCCAGCGGCCAGGTGCCGGTGTAGCGGAAGATGCCGGTCAGGGTGAGCTCGCGGTCCTGGATGGTGGCCACCGGGAGCATCATGTCGCTGTCACCGAGACCGACGATCACCGCGGTCCCTGCCGGTCGCAACGCCTTGATCCCGGCCACGACCGCCGGGGCGGCCCCGCTGGCGTCGACGAACGCGTCGACGCCCATGCCGGCGACGTCGTCCACGGTCGGGTCGACCGTCGACGTGGCACCGAACCGCAGCGCCCGTTCCCGCCTCGGTCCGACCGGGTCGGACACGATCACCTCGGCCGCACCGAACGCGCGGGCTACCTGCGCGACGATGACCCCGATCGGTCCGGCACCGGCGACCAGCACGCGGTCGCCCGGCACGGTGCCGGCCTTGCGCAGGGCGGCGATGCCCACCGACAACGGCTCCAGCAGCGCGCCGGCGTCGTCGGACAACGCATCCGGCAGGGCGTGCGCGAACACCGACGGTGCCGTCACGTACTCAGCGAACGCACCGTCGACAGGCGGCGTGGCGTAGAACCGCATGTCGGGGCACAGGTTGTAGCGACCTGCCAGGCACTGCCCGCACGTGTGGCAGGGCCGCTGCGGCTCGACCGCTACCCGCTCGCCGACCCGTGAGGCGGCCACGCCGTCGCCGACCGCGACGACCCGTCCGGACAGCTCGTGACCGAGCACCAGCGGGGACTCCACGACGTAGTCCCCGATCCGCATCTCGCGCCAGTAGTGCACGTCGGAACCGCACACCCCGACCGACGCCACCTGCACCAGCACCTCCCCCGCCGCCACGGCGGGCACCGGGCGCTCCTGCACCTCGACGTGGCCCACGCCCAGCAGCACGCTCGCGCGCATGAGACCGGGCAGGTGCGTGCCGTTGGTCGGGCTCACTTGACGGCGCCCAGGGAGAGCCCCTGCACGAGCTTGTCCTGGGCCGCGAACCCGGCGATGAGCACCGGCAGCGAGATGGCGAACGCCGCAGCACAGACCTGGGCCAGGAACAGGCCCTGACTGGTTGCGAAACCGGTCAGGTACACCGGGGCGGTGCCCGCGACCACCGAGGTGAGCGTGCGGGCCAGCAGCAGCTCGTTCCAGCTGAAGATGAAGCAGATGAGGGCGGTGGCGGCGATGCCGGGCAGCGCGACCGGGGCCACGACGCGCCGCAGGATGGTGATCAGCCCGGCGCCGTCCAGCTGTGCGGCTTCGAGCATCTCGACCGGGACCTCGGCCAGGAACGACCGCATCATCCAGATCGCGATCGGCAGGTTCATCGTCGTGTAGAGGACGGTCAGCAGCATGATGTTGTCGAGCAGGCCCGTCAGCCGGGCGAAGAGGAACAGCGGCAGCAGGCCCGCGACGATGGGCAGGAACTTGGTGGACAGCAGGAAGAACAGCACGTCCGTCCACCGCTTGACCGGCTTGATCGACAGCGCGTAGGCCGCGGGGATCGCGAGCAGCAGGACCAGGATGGTCGAGCCGATCGACGCGGTGGCCGAGTTGATCAGCGGCGGCCACGGGTTCCCGCCACCGGTGATGCCGAAGAACGTCCGGTAGGCGTCCAGGGTGAGCGGCGCGAACAGCGAGGGCGGGTTGGTCGCCGCGTCCACCTCGGAGTGGAACGAGGTGAGCACCATCCACAGCACCGGGGTGACGAACAGCAGTCCGATGACCCAGGCGAGGATGCCCCACAGGGGGCTGCCGCGCTTCTTCTTCTGTGCGCCGGTCGGGCGCGGGGCGCGCTTGAAGGACGTGGCCGCGACCGCGGGGTTGCTCGAGGTCGACGTGGGTTCGCTGACAGTGCTCATCGGTTGTTCTCCTCGTCGAACAGGGACGACACGACGCGCAGGGCGAAGGTGGCGATGATGATCGTGCCGATGACGACGACGACGCCTTGCGCGGACGCCAGGCCGTAGTCCTGCCGCTGGAAGAACGTCGCGTAGATGGTGTAGGGCAGGTTCGCGGTGCCGAGGGCGCCTGCGGTCATGATGAACACGGCGTCGAAGTTCTGGACGATGTAGATGGCCCCCAGCAGGCCGCCGAGCTCGAGGTAGCGGCGCAGGTGCGGGAACGTCAGGTACCGGAAGATCTGCAGCGCGTTGGCGCCGTCGACCCGCGCGGCCTCGACGACGTCGAGCGGCTTGGACTGTAGCCCGGCCAGGATGATGAGCATCATGAACGGCGTCCACTGCCAAATCAGAGCCATCTCGATCGACAGCAGGGGGAACCGCGACAGCCACGCGACCTGGGGCGGGCTGCTGGAGCCGAACAGGCTCCAGACCCAGGTCAGCACGCCGTTGAAGAGGCCGAACGACGGGTTGAGCAGCGCGTGCTTCCACAGCAGCGCGGCTGCAACCGGGACGACGAGGAACGGCGCGATCATCATCGTGCGCACAGCGCTGCGTCCGAGGAACTTGCGGTCCAGCAGCAGCGCGATCAGCGTGCCCAGGACCAGGCTCACCCCGACCACGGTGACGGTGAGCACGATGGTCGTCCAGACCGCCGAGCGGGTCGAGGCGTTGCTGAAGACGGAGACGTAGTTGTCGAAGCCGGCGAAGCCGCGCTGGTTCGGTCGTAGCGCGTTCCAGTCCATGAAGGACACGACGATGGTGGTCAGGAACGGCAGCTGCGTGGCGACGATGACGAGGATCAGCGCGGGCAGCAGAGGCAGACGTCGTCGTCGGGCCTCGCGCTTGCCGCGGGCGGCATCGCCCTGCGGGCGCTGGTAGGTCTTGCGCTGCCGGGGAGTCAGGTCCTCGGCGTGGTTCGTGGTGGCCTCGGTCGAGCTCATTGCACTCCTTCGTGACGGGTTCCCCACCGCCGCTGCCCGGTGAGGGCAGCGGCGGTGGAGGGCAGAACGAGGCCTGCAGGAGGACGTGCCTCCCCGGCGGGAGCGGGGTCCGTGGTGCCCGGTGCCGCTACTCCTTGTTGGCCTCCCCGGCGGCCTGGGCGAGCTGCTGACCGGTGTCCAGGGCTTCCTGGACCGTCGTCTGGCCCGCGATGGCCGCGCTGACCCCCAACGAGACCTCGGTCGCCATGCCCGCGAACTCCGGGATCGCGACGAACTGGATGCCGGGAGCCGGCCTGGGCTGCACACCCGGGCTCAGCGGGTCGGCGGACAGGATGGCGTTCTGCGTCGCTTCGTAGAACGCCGACGCGGCCTCCTGGTACTCGGGGTTCTCATACGTCGAGGCGCGCTTGCCGGCCGGCACCCGAGCCCAGCCCAGCTCCTCGGCGACGAGCTCCTCGTACTCCTGCGAGGACGCCCACGAGGTGAACTCCCAGGCGGCGTCCTTCTTCGTCGACGACTCCTGGATGCCCCAGGCCCAGCTGTACAGCCAGCCTGAGGAGTCGGTCTCCACCACCGGAGCCGCCACGTAGCCGATCTGGCCCTTCACCGGCGAGTCCTCGGCCTCCAGCGAGCCGGCGGCGGAGGTCGCGTCGTACCACATGGCCACGCCGCCCTGGGTCATGGCGTTGAGGCACTCGGTGAAGCCGGCGTTGGCGGCACCGGGCTGGCCGTGGGTGGTGACGAGGTCGACGTAGAACTCGGTGGCCTCGAGGAACTCCGGCGAGTTGACCTGGGCATCGAAGCTCTCGTCGAACCAGGTGCCGCCGAAGGTGTTGACGACCGTGGTCAGCGGGGCGAACACCTGGCCCCAGCCGGACTGGCCGCGCAGGCAGATGCCGTCCATGCCCGGCTGGACGCCGTCGACCTGGGCGGCGAGCTCGGCGACCTCGGGCCACGTCGGCTCCTCGGGCATCGTCAGCCCCGCCTCCTCGAACACGTCGGTGCGGTACATGAGGAACGAGGACTCGCCGTAGAACGGCTGGCCGTACAGCGACCCGTCGTCCCCGCGCAGGCCGTCGGCGATGGGCGGGAGGATGTCGTCCTGGTTGAACTCCTCGTCCGCTTCGATGTAGCTGTCGAGGTTCGTCAGCCACCCGTTGTCGGAGAAGAACGGCACCTCGTAGTTGGAGATCGTGGCCACGTCGTACTGCCCGGCCTGGGCCGAGAAGTCCGTAGCGATGCTGTCGCGGACGTCGTTCTCCGGCAGGACCGTGAAGTTGACGGTGATGCCGGTCTCGGCGGTGAAGTGCTCCTCGGTGAGAGTCTGCAGGTCCTCCATCTGCGGGTTGTTCACCATGATCACCGAGATCGAGTCGGCGAGGTCCTCGCCGCCGCTCGGATCATCACCGGCTGCGCCGCCGTCGGCGCTGCCGCCGCCGGCTCCGGCGCAGCCGGCGAGCGCGACGGCGAACCCGGCCACGAGTGCGACGGTTGTGACTGCACGTCGACGTGCTGCCATGCGTGTTCCTCTTTCTCGTCGGGGGCGCCGGCCTCGTGGCCGACGCCGTTCCTCAAGTGGTGGAGCGGTCCTGCTCGGTTGAGCCGCTGTTCCGCTCAGATGTGCACGGCTTATTCCTAAGCCGACGGAGAGGGGCTGTCAAGGGGTGTGCCGACGGCTGGTACCGACCCGTTACCTCGTCCCACCTGGGCCCGGGCAGCACCAGGGGTCGAGGACTGCCGGCCGCCCGGACGGGGTGGCCGGTCGTGGTCTGCGCGGACTAGCCGTCGCTGCCGACGAGCGCCTCCAAGGTTGCGCGGGCCCCCCGGGTCCGCAGCGACGTGAGCGCCTGGGCGTAGGCGGCGGTGAAGCGGGAGTCGTCCACGAGGTCCCCGAACAGGTCCCGGTCGCGCAGCAGCGACAGCGGGTCCTCGTCGTGGCGAGCCGCAGCGGCCATGACCTGCTCCTTGAGCCGGTCGACGACCTCGATGGGCTCTCCCTGCTCATCGGCGCCCTCGGCGTAGCGTGCCCAGGAGGCGACGACCAGCGCACTGCGACCGACCTCGCCGCCGGCGCGGAGGTTCTCCTGGATCACGGGGACCAGCCACGTGGGGATGCGGTCGGAGCTCTCGGCGCAGAGACGGGCCAGGGTGTCGCGCACCTCGGGGTTGGCGAAGCGGTCGACGAGGCCATGGCGGTAGGCGGCCAGGTCGACACCCGGCACCTCCGGCAGGGTGGGGCTGCCCTCGTGGGTCATGTAGCCGAGCAGGAACCGTCGGAACAGCGGGTCGGCGCAGACCTCGTGGGCGTAGCGGTAGCCGGCGAGGTGGCCGAGGTAGGCCAGTGCCTGGTGGCTTGCGTTGAGCAGACGCAGCTTCATCAGCTCGTACGGCTCGACGTCATGGACCAGCTGGGCACCGACGTCCTCCAGCGGCGGGCGGCCGAGACCGAACTCGTCCTCGACCACCCACTGCGTGAACGGCTCGCAGACCACGGGCCAGCCGTCGTCCACGCCGAACTCCTGCGCGAGCTGCTCGATGTCCGCAGGCGCGGTCACGGGCGTGATCCGGTCGACCATGGAACTGGGGAACACGACCTCGGCGAGCATCCAGTCCGCGAGGGCGGGGTCCTTCAGACGGGCGAAGGCGCAGATCGTACGGCGGGCGACGTCACCGTTGCCGGGGATGTTGTCGCACGACAGGACAGTGAAGGGCGGGGTGCCCGCCTCGCGCCGGCGGGCAAGAGCAGCGGTGATGAGGCCGAACGCCGATGACGGCGTTGCACCGGGGACCAGGTCGGCCGCGATCGACGGGTGCGTCGCCTCGAAGTCCCCCGTGACCCGGTTGACCAGGTAGCCACCCTCGGTGATGGTCAGCGAGACGATCCTCACCGCCGGGTCGGCCATCTGATCGAGCACGGCCTGCGGGTCGTCGGGGGCCAGCAGCGCCCGCGCGACGGAACCGATGACGCGAGGCTCCCGCCTGCCGTCGGGGTGCTTGATGACCAGGGTGTAGAGACCGTCCTGGCGCTGCAGGGTCTCGATGATGCGCCGGTCGTGGGGCAGGACGCCCACCCCGCACAGCGCCCAGTCCAGCGCGCGACCTCGGTTCATGAGCGCGTCGAGGTACATGGCCTGGTGCGCGCGGTGGAAGCCGCCGACGCCGAGGTGCACGATTCCCACCCGGAGGGCGGAACGGTCGTAGCCGGGGACCGGGACACGGCTGTCGAGCCGGTCGACGGTCTCCTGGTTCAGCGCGGGACTCATGCGTCGCCCCCGCGGGTGTGGTCGGTAGCCGCTTCTGGTCCGCGCACTCTCGTTCCCCTCACTGGGCGCCTCAGGCAACGTCTGCTCAGATGAGCAAGGCCGAGCGCACGTGAGCATATGACTGGGGTGGGTGGGTGTCAACGGACCGCCACGGTGCAGGGAGAGATCGGGTGGAGCGTCCGGACCCGGACGACGGGCGTCTCAGGCGTCGGCCAGGACGCCCCCGCTCCTCACGACCCGCATGACGGGGCCGAGGGCCAGCCAACCCATGGCCGGGACGGGCAGGGGCAGCAGCAGGTGCAGGGGCAGATCGGGCACGGGGCAATCTCTTGCTGGGTGCGGCAGCACCGGTAGCACCGCTCCGCTGAAAACCCGTGTCGGCTTCGACTCGGAGGGTGCCTGGGCGACCGCTGCAGCAGCTGTCCAGCCGCACGTCGCCGCTGCGGGGGCGTCAGCAGCTCGACCACGACGTGGACGACGGACCGCAACCATCCCGTGCGCCACCGCACAGGACCTGTGCGCCTTTCACGGGGAGAACGATGGTGGCGGCGAGTGTTGACACCGGGCGGTCAGCAGGAGGGGAATCACCCCCACGCCGCCGCCACGGCGCGCGCTCGCGCTCGCGCCATCAGGCAGGAGCGGGGCATGGACCTGGACTCGGTCTGGCGGAGAGCTACATGGTGCTGGTCCACGAAGGGCACTACGGCCGAGCGGCAGCACGCCTGCAGCTGACCGGTCCTGCCCTCACCGAGCGCATCCAACGGCTGGAGCGGCAGCTGGGGGCGCCGCTGCTGACCCGGAGCTCGGCCGGCGTCCTCGGCATGACGGAGAATGGCCGCCGCTTCGCGGAGATGGCCGGCCCCTTGCTGTGCCACGCCGACGCGGTGCACGCCGCCGCCCGTGCGTGCGACTCCCCGCTCACCGTGCGTGTGGGGGTCCCCGCTGGTGCTCGGCCCGCGCTGCGGGGGTCGGTCCTGGCGGACGCCATCAGGGTCGTACGCGCGAGGCACACCCGCACCACGTTCGTCGTCCTAGACGTGCCCTTCCCGGCCAAGCCGGTCAGCCTGCAGGAGCATCGGGTCGACGTCCTGTGGACCGACAGCCCCATCCCCCACCGGGAGGTGTGACATCGGTACCGCTGCAGCTGTCGAGCAGACGGATCGGGGTGGTGGCAGCGGGGCACCCGCTCGCAGCGGCAGGAACGGTCGACGTGGCTGTCTTCGTCGACGAGCCGATGCTTCTGGAACCCGTCGGCGCCGAAGGACTGGACACGGCCCTTCTGGCTCGGTGACCTCCGCCCCCTCTCCCAGGCGCGACTCGTCGCAGTCGACGCGCGCGACCACGCCGAGGTGTTCCGTCACGCCGCGGGTGGTCGGGCGGTCACCACCACGCCGGAGATGGTCAGGCCGTTCCTGGCGCGGACGATGCGTGGGCTCACGCTCACCGGGGCACCGGCGGTCCGGTTCTGCGTCGCACAGCGCCGGATCGACTCCCGTGACGCCGTGATCGACCTGGTCCGTTCGCTCGTGTCGGCAGGTACCCGCCCGCCCCGCCGTCAACCGACGAACGCGTCGCGCACGTCCCAGCCTTGACCCACCTGGTTCGAGGCGCTGAGCCAGGTGTCCGTGCCCGCAGCGTTGCCGCCGAAGTGGTACCAGAGCAGTTCGCCCGAGCGCGTGACGGCGTAGAGGATCGACTCGTCGAGGTCGCTGCCGGGACCCGGCCCGCCGTAGAAGACGTGCTCGAAGTCCCAGCCGTGCCCGACGGTGCTCTCGCCGTCCCACGCCTGCGGGTTGCCGCCCGTCTGCGAGTGGCGGTACCAGAGCAGGTCACCCCCGGTCGTCACCGCGTGCACGACGCTGCCCCCGCCGGAGAACACGTGCGGGAAGTCCCACCCCGTCCCCACCTGCTTCGGGGCCCCGCCCAACCGGGGGAGCCGTCGGCGTGACCGAGGTGCTGGTACAGCAGCATGTCGCCGGCGGTGGGCCGTCCGGTGGCGGGGTCTTTCGCGCCCGGTCCGAGCACCGCATAGATGGCACCCCGGCCCGGGCTGAAGACGTGGGCGAAGTCCTAGCCGTTGCCGATCTTGCGAGGGGTGGCCCACCGATCGGTGCCGTCGGAGCGAGCGTCGTGCCGTCGCCACCACAGGTCGCCGTTCTTCTCGATCGTGTAGACGACACCGTCACCTCCGGCGAACGCCCTGCGCCGGTCCCAGCCGCCACTCAGCCTGCGAGGGCCCACCCGCGCCGGCAGCCACGTTACGAGCAGACCTCCACGCTCAAGGCAGGGCCTCTATCAGCGGCCACTGGCATCCGCCGACCCCGGTGACAACACCCCCCAGATCATCAACGATAGGGGCGACAAGTCATGCCGTGGCCGGTGGCCTGCAACCCCACCCTGGGGCCACTAAGAAGGTAACGGGCGAACAGGTGGGGGCGGCTCGTGCGGGGGCTGGCGCATGAGCTGGTGGTCGGCAGGCCCCGTCGGGACCCTGGTCGCAACCACCTGGTGTGCCACGGTCCCGGGGCGCTCGGGCACACGGGGGAATGCCTGAACGGCTACCGTGACCCCGGAACCACCAGGTCTTGTCGGGTGCTCGATGCACCCGGGCACGTGCCGACCAGACCTCGCCCCGCCCCCCCGCCCCCGTAGCTCAATGGATAGAGCAACGGCCTTCTAATCCGTAGGTTGCTGGTTCGAGTCCAGCCGGGGGCACCGCACGAACGTCCTGGTCAGAGGCCTGTGGGGCGGGTGGGACCAGGCGGTTCAGGTCGTCTGAGGCCGACCTAGTCCGCACCTGGTCCGCACGGCTGCTCGTGGCGGCCTCGTCCAGGCGCCTGGCGAGATCGTCGAGGTCGTCCCCGAAGAGTCCTGCGTAGACGTCGAGCGTCATGGCCGCCGACGCATGACCGAGCATCCGTTGGACGGCCTTGATGTTCGCGCCGGCAGCAATGGCGAGGGACGCCGCGGTGTGTCGGAGCTCATGCGGGGTGAAGCCCGCGAGGCCGACTTCCTTCGCGGCGGCGTCGAAGACCTGCGACCGGAAGTTGCCGTTGCGGAGAACGGCACCCTGACGACTCGGAAAGGCGAACGCCTCGGGGTCGCAGCCTCGGACCTGCCCCTCCAATCGGTCACGCAGGAAAGCCGGCACGGGCACGGTCCTGCGCTGATGGTTCTTGGGAGTCCCGATCACGGCCCGACCGGACACCTCGGTCATCGACCGCTGGACAGAGAGTCGGCTGCGAATGAGATCGATGTCCCGAACTCGCAGAGCGGCGAGCTCGCCCCAGCGGAGTCCCGTGTAGGCCAACACGAGCACGACCAGGTCGTGCGGAGCCCCCACCGCCTCCGCCAACCGCGCGACCTGCTCGTGGGTCAGGAAGCGCTTGTCGGAACTGGCGACCCTGGGCAGCCGCACCCCGACCGCCGGGTTGCGAGGGATGCGCCCGTCGCGCACAGCGGCCCCCAGGATCATCGACAGCACCCGGTGAGCGTGCCGGACTGTCGACCCCGAGAGGCCACTCGCGGTCAGGCCCGAAACCCACGTCGCCACGGCCGAGTTCGTGACCGCTTGCAGGGGAACCGGTGCCCACGTCGGGTCGAGCTGCTGAGCAATCAAGCCCCGGTATCGTTCACGGGTCGTTGGTTTGAGCTGAGACTGGTTCGCAAACCACTGCCGGCCCCACTCCCCGACGGTCACCTTGCCGAGCGAGGGGTCCAGCCATTCCCCTCTGCCGACGGCGACTTCGACGGTCGCGAGCCAGCGCTGCGCGTCGAGCTTGCGCGAGAAGTGCTGCGATCGCTCACGACCAGCCGGGTCTCGGTACCGGGCGCGCCACCGCCCGTCCGGGCGCTTGGCAACGTTGCCCACGCTAGGCGCCCTGATCCGCGAGCCAGGCCTCCACGTCGGCCTGCCGGTACCTCAGATGCTTGCCGAGGCGGTACGCCCTGGGGCCTGTCCCGTGATGGCGCCACTGATACAGCGTGGCAACGGGGACGCCCAGAAACGCCGAGACGTCCGTGATGCGCCACAGGGGTCGGACCTCATTACCGACAGCCGTGCCGTTATCGCTCACCGTCAGGTCGGGCATGCAACACCTCCACTGTTCCTGTTCGTCGACCCAGCGGCTGGGCGCCGAGATCTTCAGCCATTAGCCGCTTCACTTCAACAAGGGCGACGAACGTCGCCTGGTGGTCAACGAACGGAACGTAGGGCAGAGACCCGGCCCGCGTGTCGAGCCTGCACGACGAACCGGGACGCCGTCCTTACCCACCCGCGTGCTTTGGCTGGCTCAGCGCAGTCCAGAGTGCAGTCGCGGTTAGAACCCCGCCGGTCTCGATCAGGCTCCTGGCCATGGTGGTCGGCGAGGGCACGCCTGGAGCGGCGTGCCTGATCTGGGTAGCCAGACAGTCAGCCAGCGACAGTCACCGCGCGGCCGCTTTCGCTTCGGCTCGGTACCAGGGGCGGCTCGGACGCCACATCCGTGTGTCCCGGGGGACCGGGCTGTCTGGGCCCTAGGGGTCGGGCGTCACCTGTTCGTGCGGCAGCCCCCCCGCACGCGCGCCTCGCCTCTTCGCTTGGGGTCCAGCTCCCGACGCCCGTGGTTCTCTGGGTTACCTGGCCCAGCCTGGTTCCGGAAGCGGGAGCACCGTTTGGACATGTAATTCCCCATGGCGCCGACTGTCGCGCGGGGCCAGTTCGGGGGTCCCTGGAAGGGTTCGGACGCTCAGGTCCAGACCTGACGTCGCGGACATGGCGGTTGCGGCCGCTGCGACGGAGGCGTCGGCGGCGGTGTGGATCGCCGCGGCCACCGAGGCCGGAAGGGGCACCAACGTGTTGTGAGTGAGCGCTCGAGGATCGACCGGACTCTCCAGACGTCCCAGGTGTCCGCCGCGGCGGGGCGGCTCAGCGTTGCCGGCGGCCGCCTCGGTAGCGAAGGCCGCGGCGAGAGCGGCTCGCGCCGGGACTGCGGCCGAGTGTTGCGGCGCCGCGTCCCGCAGGTGGTGGGCCAGGTCTACGGCGGCGGTCAGGGCCTGCTGTAGGCAGTGGGCGGCATCGGGCATGTCGACACGGGCCGCGATCAGCTGGGGGGGCGCCAGGACGGTCACGCCGTGCGTGATCTCCAGCAGGGCGGCGCGGGCCTCCGCGGCGCTGGCCACGAGGTCCGGGTCTGTCCGGGCCGTGCCGGCGTCGCTGAGCTGACGCCACCGTGCGGCCACGTCGGACCAGGCAGACTGCGTGGCCTCCAGGGCGGGTTCCGTCCGAGCACCTATGACGTCGTCGAGTGCACCGGCGGCAACGCCGGTTCTGATCACGCTGTGGGTGGCGGTGGCGATGTAGGCCTGGGTCGCGGCGGTAAGGGTCAGGTTGGCGGGAGTGGGTGCGTAGGCGACCGCTCGGTGGGCGTGGACGTCCCACCGGACCAAGGCCGCCTGTAGCCGCCCGACCCCGTTTACAGGGGGCTGGTGCTCGCCGCCCGCGGCGCTGACGAAGCGGCGTCCGATGTAGGCGCCAGCGAGGCGTTCGAACACCGCGAGGCGGCCTTGGGCTTCGCTGCCCCGGGGTACGGCACGGGTCTCCCGGACATCACGAGAGCCGTGGGTGCGGCGCAGCTCGTCGCGCACGTGCTGCCGGACGGCGAGCCCGGTGCCGTGGCTGGCCACGTGCAGGGTGTGAATGATCCGGGTTCGTGCGGCGGCGACGTCGGCGCGGATGACCGGCAGCAGCTCGGCCCTGGTCGTTCCGGTGTGGCGGCGGTCGATGAGGGTTGCGGCGCGGAGGAAGGTCTCCGCAATACGGAGCAACCGCTCCTCAGGTGGCCCGTCGCCGGGCCATCCGACCGTGAGGTGGCGGCGGTGCATGCGTTGGGCGTGGGATTGCAGGCGGGTCACGATCTCCGCGTCTGCGCGTCCCTCGGCGGTCAGGGTCGGCGCGGGCAGGCTTCGCCACAACTCGGCCGCCGCCTGGACCGTCTCGCCCCACGTTCGGAGCAGGGCCGCGGCCTGGTCGCCGTTGAGGTCGAGCAGGAGGTCGCGGGCGAGGTGGTCGGCGTCGCGCAGCAGCTCACCGACGCTGCGACGGTCGTGCGCCCACACGACATGCCGCTCCGTCCCTAGATCCGGCGGCCAGCGTTGCTCAGCCGGCGTCACAGCTGTCCCCCGACGGGCCTGCTTCGTCAGCACCCAGCAGGGCGGCTGCCTCCCCGATCAGGTCGCAGATCCGGATGACCAGTGCGGACATGCCGGCGGGGAACGCCTCGATCGGCAGCGCGCGGGTCAGCGTCTCCGCCGCGGTCAGGGTGTCGAGGGTCCCCGTGGGGACACGCTCCGGCCCGTAGTCGTCGCCGGGCTGCCCGGGCATGAGGTTGGCTGCCTCGTAAGCGGCCAGCTCCGCGCCAAGGGCAAGCGGGTGCCCGGCCGACGACAGGCCTTCGGCCTGCGCCTGCAGCCGCACCTGCTCGGCCGCGTCGTGCAGCAGCCACCTCACCTGCGCCAGCACGACCGTCGCCTCGCGATCCGTGCCGTCCCGCCTCGCAAGCAACCAGGAGCCGGGGCCCTCCACGACCCGATGATCAGCCGGGCTACCCGGCTGGAAGAGGCCGCCTGCGTCGTCGTCCTGACCGTCCATACGTCCCTCCTGCTCCTGGCCGCTGAGCCGCGGCATCGCGGACTGACGCCGTGGGTGTGCTGCGGGTTGGGTCATCGACGGCGAAGGCCCCTCCACCACCTATAAGGGCGTTCGCACCGCCCCGGTGGTCAGACATGCGTCAGATTCGACGAGACGAGCGCTTCCACACCGGGCGAAGACGCTCCGCACAAGCGGGCCTCGTTCAGCCGCACGCCCTGGCGCCACGCGTTTCCGCCTGCGGCTTATCGCTGTGTGAGCCGCCCCACTCGTCTGCGACCAGCCCACGCGACTGCGTTCCCGGCCAGCTCGACCGGGTCCCGGACGCCCTGAACGGAGCTACCCGCGCGTCGCGGAGCACCTCGTGTCAACGACGGCCGAAACCGAACCCCCTGCCGACGGGTGAAAACGGACCCCCTGCGGCTGGTTGTTGTCGGTCTGTTCGGTCGCGGGTAGCTGCTGGTGGGCGGCCAAGGTCGCGGTTCCTGAGGCGGTAGGAGTCGCCTTTGAGGGCGATGACGTCGGCTTGGTGGACGAGGCGGTCGATCATGGCCGCGGCGACGGTGTCGTCGCCGAAGACCTCGCCCCAGCGGCCGAAGAGCTTGTTGCTGGTGACGATGAGCGAGGCCCCCGTTCGTAGCGGCTGGACACGAGCTGGAAGAACAGGTTCGCGGCTTCGGGTTCGAGGGAACCACCGACAGCGGCCGGGCCTTCGCGACGACTGAAGCGTTGACGAGCAGCGCGTCAGTCGTCTGACTGGGTGATCCGCGCCGGCTTGCTCAACCTCCGGCTCCATTGCACCGAGATTCGCGCTGAGGTCCAGTTTCAGGGGGAGCAATGGCGACAGCCGGCCAGGGAGCACGTCAGCAGCAGGCAGCAGCCCAGAGGCGAGTGGAGGAAGCCGAGCGCAACCTCGCGAATGCTCGCACCACCGAGCACGCCTGGTGCGTCGGCGCCTCCGGGGAGGAGCAGGTCGCCGACGCCCTGCTCGGATTGGAGCAGCTGGGGTGGGTGATCATGCACGACGTCGCCTGGCCCGGACGTCCCCGCGCCAACCTGGACCACGTGCTCATCGGCCCCGGTGGTGTGCTGATCGTGGACACGAAGAACTGGTCCGGGACCGTCACCGTCGACACAGCCCGAGGACTGCGGTGCAATGGATACCGCAAGGCCAAGGAGGTCACGGGGATCGAAGCCGCCCGTCAGGCGGTGCTCCCCCTGGTTCCCGGGGTCGTCCCGGAGCTCGTGGCGAGCATCATCTGTCTGGCCGCTCAGGACCAAGAGCCCGTCAGGTTAGACGGTGGGACCGTGGTGGTCGGCCGCGCGCAGCTGCGGCAGCACCTCATCGACCTCCCGCCCGTACTGACTGCACAGGGTGTCGTCGAGGTGGCGATGTCGCTGGGGCCAGCTGTGCAACGGCTCGTCAACTCGGTGCCTACGCAGGCGACCCGTGGCAGCAAGCCGGCGGGCCGGCCGAAATCCCGTAAGCGCAAAGATCGCGGGCTAGGCCCAACAGCAGCCAAGCTCGCGGTCCTCGGAGTGCTGATCGGCGGCTTCCTGGTGTTCCCCGACCAGGTGCTGCGGGTCTACATGTCCGCGGTGACCGCCGTGGTCACCCCGATCACCGACGACCTGGTGCAGAACCTTCAGGACGGCGCCGTAGCCCCCGCGCCGGCCCCTGAGACTGTCGGCGCAGTCGCTCCGCTGGCGCCGGCTGCAGGAAGGACCGTTGACGACCTGCGCACACACGGTGCCAGCGGCCGCGCCCCGCACACGAGGGGCCGTTATCCGGACCGGGCACCTCTGTCCGACGTTGCCGCTAGCGTCACATCGTGGACACCGCACAAGTAGGTCGGAAACTGGAGCTCTCGGCAGACGAGGACTTCATCCTCACTGCTTGGCAGTACAGGATGATGCAGCGCGACATCGCCGCCTCCAGGGGCAAGCACCTGCAGTCCAAGCGCGACGTTCGCAACTCGTTCCGCATCGCCGCAGTGGGCGCCATTGCGCAGCGTCAGGCGGACGACTGGTCGCCTCGAGTCGCCGAGGTCGCTCGTCAGGTCACGCCCGACATTGACGCACCGGACCTGGAGGGTCTCGAGGACGCCGGGCCAGAGATCTCCTCAGTCGTGGGGAGGCGCTCCCGGGCCTTGCTGCTCCTCATCGACCTCTACGGCTTCAAACCCTGGGTCGAAGGCAAGTGGGACAAGCGCGCCCGAAAGGAAACCCTTGCTGAGGCCCACCAGGCGATGGACCAACTGCACCCCGAGGACCTGGAGGCCGTGGAGACGGCCTACAAGGACGCCCTCGATCAGTTATCGAAGGCCGACTCCTGGATCAAGTACGCCGTCCTAGCGGGAGCTGGCCTCGGACTGGGCGTTCTGACCGGCGGCCTCGCAGCCCCTGCCATCGCGGGTGCCTTCGGGACCTTGGTTCTTGGGTACTCGGGGGCGGTCGCCACAACTGCTGGCATGGCTGCCCTAGGGGGCGGGTCTATCGCCGCGGGAGGTCTCGGGATGGCCGGCGGGGCCGCCATCATCACCGGGGTCGGCGGCGCAGCCGGAGTCGGAGCGGCCACGCTTGGCGGTCGGGCGACTGGGCTCACAGCAGCTCGCGTTGCCGCCGACGCCATCCGGCTTCACGTGGTCACCCAACTGGTGCTGCGAGATGTCGAAGGCAACGAAGAGGCGGCCAAAGCCGTCATCGTCAGCCTCCGCGAGCGGGTCACGAACATCGGCAAGACGGTCGTCGCCCTGGCCGAGCAGATCGACACGCTTCGCGAACAGCTCGCGGCCAAGCAGGCTGAGGTAAACGCCGAACGCGAGCAGCGTCTGGAGGCTGAACACCGCCTCGCCCGCGTCCGCGTGATCAGCAACCGGCTCAAGGAGCGGGTCGCCGGCCCGGCGGACGAGGAGCTGCAGGCCCTCATCGCCGGGCTAGAAGGACGTGAGAGCGAGAAGAAGGTCGCCGAGACCCTCGCCAAGGGGGTCACCGTCCTGGCCGACGACCTCGACGTCGCGGCGTGACCACTAGCGGCGGTGAAGGCCGCAACCCGACTTCGCCTATCGATGGTGACTACGTCTCGAACCTCGACGCACTGTCGCGGTCCCTCGACGACATCGAAGCCCTCGCCACGGCGGCCCTCGACGGTCAGCTGGTCGATCAGACGGCGGCGCAGCACGTCGCCTCTGCTCCTTCGTCCCTGAGATACGACGAGCTCACGGCTTACAACCACGAGCGTCGCCAGGCTGAGGCTTGGGGTGAAGTCGAGATCGCCGACCTCCTCACCCCGGCTGCACTGCAGCAGCTCGACGCCTGGCGCCAGACACAGCGGCTCCCGTGGGAACGCAGCGACCTCCTGATCGTCGGTCTGTCAGGCCTGATCGGCGCAGTCGCGAACCTCTACGACACCCAGATCGACGCCGCTGTGCTCGACGGCCTCTCCTGGCTGAAGAAGAGCGACCTCCTCCGGCAGTGGGAGAAGGACGCAGCCCGGCTCCCCATCGACTACACAGGCCCGGACTTCGGCGGGCCCGCCCACCGCCTCCGTTCTGCCGGACACGACGTCGGACGGTTCTTCACCGCTCTCCAGCAAGTTCGCACCGGCACCTTCGAAGGCACCTGGTGGGAAGACGGCGGGCGCTTCGTCCGAGAGGTGACCACCACTTCATCGGGCAGGCCATTCAAGAGTACAAGTGAGCCGCACCTCGCCGTCGCTCTGTTGTTGAAGCACTGGGCCGCAGACTTCGTCACCCCCATGGGCCTGCCGCTCCCAGGCTGGTCCCTGCTGTACGAAATGCCCAACCGGGATCTGCGCAAGTTCGCCCACGACGCCTGCGCCGGCACGAACCACGGAGACGGGCTGAACCTGCGAACCGGAGTGCTCACGCCCGGGCTGGGGATGGTTGCCGCCGAAGTCATCATCCGGACCAGCACGCACCTGACGGCATACCGTGAGACCGGTAGCCCCCGCCTGGGGGCTTCCGCCGCAGCCAAGCGCGCCGAGATGCTCCTCGCCGCTCACGCCGCGGCCGGTGCGGTCAGCCTGTCGAAGACCGTCGCTGCCGGGATTGCCGGAGAGACCGCATTCGCTGTCCGTCACCTCAATGTGCCCGTGCTCATGAGGGTCGGCATGCTCGCTCTGCAGGTCCGGTCCGACACCATGGCCCGGGCCGAAGCCGGCGTGCCGTCGTGGGAACAACTGCTCCAGGACGAGGCGTCCACGTGGACGCTTCCCGAGGCCATCTCCATCGCCGAACTCCTGACGGATTCGGGCACATCTCGTTGACAGGTTGATCCCAGTTGGCCAGGACGTCAGAACGCAGGACGGGCCCAACAATGCGCCCCAACCGGCTGGCCGCCAAACCCTGGCGACGTGCGAGATCAACGGCTCGTCGACAGGGCTCCGTTCTACGCGTCGTCGACACTGATCCCCGGTGTCACCCTGGGCGCCTCGTGGTGGCCTGTCTTGAGCACGCGAGACCCTCCCCCGTCATCTTCTACGTCCGTTGTTCGCTATGGGCTCTGTTGCGAGCTGACGGCCGACGCCTCAGTTCCTGGGTCGTCTTGGGACGAGAGAGCAGTGGAGCTGAGCGCCAGTGGGGTCTCAGGATCCACCGGCGGAGGCTCAGGTCGCAGCCGTGGTGGGGTAGCGGACCATGCCTTTAGGTTCTGGATGACGTCCGCGTAGAACGAGTCGACACTGTCGAGGACGGAGTCGATGAAGGCGCCACGGCCGCGCCCTCGCTTGCTCCCCAACGGGTGGGTGTCGGCAACGCGGAAGGAACGGAGGTCCTTGGCGGGGTCGGCGATCAGGGCGGCTGGGTTCTCTCTGGCGACACGGAGGAGCTCGGCGGCTCCTGGCCCTCGTGAGTGGGCGGTGGTCGCCTCGACACGGACCCCGTCGGGGGCGTTCTTTAACTGTCGGATGAGCCAGTTGACTCGTGTGGTGGGACGCCCTTCTCTGGGTGCGTCGATGTCAACGTGGCAGCTGACTGACTTGGCCCTGAGGTCCGCGGTGACGACGAGGGGTCCGATGGTGTCTGGGATGCGGATGGATCCGCTGAGTCGACCGTCTTGGACGAGTTGGTCCACCAGCGCCTCGGTGCGAAGTGCTGGTTCGGCGAGTTCCTTGCGGCTGAGGACCGGGGTCACCTCGGTGCCGAGCTGGCGGCCGAGCTGGAGGCTGACAAACCGGAGGAGGGCGTCGAATCTCGCCGCGACCTCCTGTACGCCCTTGTCGGTCTTGCGGAGAGTGCCGGCGGTGACGGCGTCGCGAGTGCTTACCCAGCTGTCGCTCATGTCTTCGAACTCCATCGCTCCGGAGCGCGGGTGCTCGAGGTAGCGGATGAGCTCGCCGAGGATCCAGGCCTGGTCCGGGTCGGCGACGCCGCGGAACTCCTTCTGCATGACAGCTTCGGCGAGCACGTGGGTCCAGGACAGGTGGTGGAGGTCGACTTTGCGCAGCTTGCGCTTGTCGACCTTGGCGGGGTGTTGCCCCACTATCGCCGGGATCTCGTTGGAGATGGTGATGACGGCGTCGAATGCGTGGTCCTTGGCGATGTCGAGGTAGTTCTCGATCTGCTCAACAGCCAGGGTGTTGCTGGCTGTCTTGACTTCAACGAGGGCTGTCCAGGTCTTGGCGCCTCGACTCACGCGGATGACGCCGTCCGGGTACAGCCGCTTCTCACCGAGCTCGAAGGGCACCTCGATGTACGTCTCGACTGTGCCCGCCGGCGCGCCGTAGGGCTTCGTGAGAGTCCGACCAAACTCGCGGACGGCTGTCATCACGGCGAGGAGGGCGGAGGTGGCTCGCCGCTCCTGCTCTTCGGCCCCGTTGATCCCCGATGTGGGAATTAGACGCGCCGCGTGCCAACTGTCTTCCGACATGCTCCACCCCAACGTGATCGACGGTCACAGCACGCTACTGCGGGCTCGGGCTGAGGGAGGCGTTTTCGAGCTAACTTAAGCTCGGTCGGCACGCGGTCCCTAGCGACAACCACGAACGACGGCGCATGAGGTGGATTCGAGCCCCCGACCCCACGCGTGAACCAGGCTGTGACCTGGGCGAATACCTCCCACCACTGCTGGCAGGAATTGGACCTGCCGAAGTCACTCCGCCAGAGCTCGGCCGCCACCTGGACCGTCTCGCCCCACGTCCGGAGCAGGGCCGCGGCTTGGTCGTCGTTGAGGTCGAGCAGCATCGCGACGATAGGCCTTCGGCCTGTGCCCGCAGGCGCACTTGTTCGGCCACGTCCTGCAGCAGCCATCGTTCTTGCGCCAGCACCACTGTCGCTTCTCGATGTGTTCCGTCCAGACCCACCGGGCGACTTTCGAGGCTCCACACGAGCCCGTCCCCCCGCTGGCGCGTCGCGCGTGATGAAGCCACCGGCACCGGTGTCCTGAGCGTCCATGCGTCCCTCTTGCACCAGTCGTCCGACTCGCCGGCCGGCAAAGGTCCCCGAGAGCGCCCCGGTCCGCCCGGTCACCGACGGCGTGCGCACCCTCCGGGGTCGTCGCGCGAGCGGCCCATTCACCTCCAGCCCTATGTCACCCCACAAGGGACCTGCGGTGGCCCGGCGCTCAGGTGAGGCAGAGCATCCGGACAGCTCAAGTCCTAGGGCGTCGTGGGACGAGACACCCACGCGGAGCAGGAGTGGTAGGCCTTCAGCCGGCCTCGCCGGCTCAGCCCGTGCGCGGACGGTCCGGAACCGCCGCCACAGCGACCGCGACGGCCCGGCATGACCCTTCGTCCCCCCCGGGTTGACGGACCAAGATCATCTGCCACACACCTCTTGCACTTCCGGGGGGGACGTCCGCGAACTAACTGCAGGTTGACCCGCTCTTGAGTGACCTTCAGGGCGTCGGGGCGGCCCTTGTTGGGGTGTGATGAGTGTCCACAAGCTGACGGCCGGGTCGGGGTATGACTACCTGACCCGGCAGGTCGCGGCCCTGGACGCCACGGAAAAGGGCCACACCGGCCTGGCGAGCTACTACACCGCGCGCGGTGAAGCCCCCGGCCAGTGGGTCGGGTCCGGTCTGGCCGGGATCGACGGCCTTACGGCGGGCGATCCGGTGACGGCGCAGCAGATGCACGCGCTGTTCGGGTCAGGGCAGCACCCCCTGGCCGCCGAACGGCTGGCCGCGCTCGAGGCTCGCCACCTCGCTCGGCACGAGGCCGGCGGCTCCGGTGGTGGCCTGACGGCAGCGGACCGGCGGGCGGTGACGCGGTTGGGCCGGCCGTTCCCGGTCTGCAGCGGTGACGTAAGCCCGTTCCGGGTCGAGGTCGCCCGACGGATCGTGGCGTTCAACATCGACGCCGGCCTGCCCGCGGACTCCCCGGTTCCGGCCGACGCGCGGGCTCGGGTGCGGTCCGAGGTCGCGCGGGAGTACTTCGTCGCTGAGCAAGGCCGCCCGCCGCGTGATGCCCGCGAGCTTGCGGCAGAGATCGCACGGCGGTCCCGGCCGCGGACGACCGCCGTGGCCGGGTACGACCTGACCTTCTCCCCCGTAAAGTCCGTGAGCGCGTTGTGGGCCATCGCCCCACCCGACATCGCGGCCCGCATCGAACGCGCCCACCAGGGTGCCGTCGCGGACGCGTTGCGGTTCATCGAGACCCACGCGCTGTACACGCGCACGGGTACTCATGGGGTCCGGCAGGTCGACGTCACCGGACTGGTGGGGACGGCGTTCACCCACCGCGACAGCCGCGCCGGGGACCCCGACTTGCACACCCACGTCGCGATCGCCAACAAGGTTCAGACCCGCCAGCAGAACACGCTCGGTGGGGGTGGGCGGTGGTTGTCGATCGACGGGCGGGTCCTGTTCAAGGCTGTGGTGACCGCGTCGGAGACGTACAACACCGCCTTGGAGACCCGGCTGCGCGATGACCTGGGGCTGCGGTTCGCGGCCCGCGAGGAGCGGACGCGCACGGAGGACCGGAAGCGGCCCGTCCGGGAGGTCGTGGGCCTGCCCGCAGCGCTGTTGCGGGCGTGGTCGGTGCGGCGGGCGGACATCGAGGTCCGCCGCGGCGAGCTAGCCGCCCGGTTCCAGCGCAACCACGGCCGCCCCCCGACCCCGGTGGAGACGCTGCACCTGGCGCAGCAGGCGAACCTGGAGACCCGGGCCGCGAAGCACGAACCGCGCACCCTGGCCGAGCAACGCGCGACCTGGCAGGCCCAGGCCGAGCACGTCCTCGGCGGCCCGCAACCGCTCCGGCAGATGCTGCGCGACGTCCTGGTCAACGACCGTCCCGCCGCCCTGCAGGAGCAGGCGACCGATGCGACTGGGGCGTGGCTGGAGGTCGCGGCGGCGCGGGCGGTGGCGGCGTTGCAGGCGCGGCGTTCGACGTGGCAGGTGTGGCACGTCCGGGCCGAAGCACAACGTCAGGTCCGCGGCACGAGGCTCACCCGGCTGAGCAGTGAGCGGGCCGTGGATGCCCTCGTGGGCGAGGTCCTTCGGCGGCACTCGGTCACCCTCGCCGCGGTCGAGCGGGACGCCGACGGCCAGGAGGTGCACGAGCCCACTCAGCTGCGCCGGGGTGACGGCAGCAGCGTGTACCGGGTCGCGGGCGCCGACCTGTTCACCTCAGCATCCGTGCTCGCGGCCGAGCAACGCCTCGTGGCCGTGGCCGATCGCCGAGACGGGTGGACGGTCGACGCCGCGGCGGTCGAGGTGGCGTTGCTCGAGGCGACCGCGAACGGCACCGACCTGAACGCGGGCCAGGTCGCGTTGGTGCGGGAGATGGCGACCTCCGGGGCCCGCCTCCAGCTGGCGATCGCCCCGGCCGGCACAGGGAAAACCACGGCCATGTCCGCCTTCGCCTCTGCCTGGACCCACGGCGGCGGCACCGTCATCGGGCTCGCCCCGTCCGCGGCCGCCGCGGCCGCGCTCCGGGACCACATCGGCCGCAGCACCAACGCCAGCAGCGGAGACGAGGACGGTGGCGCTGAGGGGCGGGTGCAGACGGAGACTCTGGCGAAGCTGACGTGGTCGATCGCGCACGGGCAGCTGCCGGCGTGGGCGGCGCGGATCGACGCGACCACGCTGGTCGTGATCGACGAGGCCGGGATGGCCGACACCCTGTCCCTGGACGCGGCCGTCGACTTCGTCGTGGGGCGCGGGGGCAGCGTGCGGCTGGTCGGGGACGACCAGCAGCTCGCGGCCATCGGCGCCGGCGGGGTCCTGCGCGACATCCAGGCCAGCCACGGCGCGGTCCACCTCACCGAGCTCCTCCGCTTCACCGACCCCGCCGAGGGCGCCGTCACCCTCGCGCTGCGGGAAGGACGCCCTGAGGCGCTCGGGTTCTACCTCGACCACGACCGAGTCCACGTCGGCGACCTCACCACCCTCACCGACGAGGTGTTCGACGCTTGGCTCACCGACCGCAGCCAGGGCCTGGACTCGATCATGCTCGCCCCCACCCACACCCTGGTCAGCGACCTCAACCAACGCGCCCGCACCCACCGCCTCCACACCACAACAACCGGCCGTGGCGACAGCGGGGGTGGTGGGGGCGGGGACCCGGTGGTGGGGTTGGCGGACGGGAACGAGGCCAGCGCCGGTGACCTGCTGATCACCAGGACCAACGACCGGTCGCTGCGGACCACGTCGACGGACTGGGTGAAGAACGGGGACCGGTGGACCCTCACCCGGGTCCACGACGGCGGGTCGGTGACCGCCCGCCACACCCGCACCGGACGGACCGTGGTCTTGCCCGCGGCCTACGTGCAGGACTCCACCGAGCTCGGCTACGCCACCACCGTCCACAGCGCCCAGGGCGTCTCCGTCGACACCATGCACGGCCTCGCCGGCGGCCTGCAGGCGGGCCCGGGGCCGGGGGGTCTGTCGCGGCAGCAGCTGTACACGATGCTCACCCGCGGCCGCCTCGCCAACCACGTCTACCTCGAGGTCGTCGGCGACGGCGACCCCCACTCGGTCATCCGCCCCGACCTCATCCACCCCCTCACCGCCACCGACCACCTCGAAGCGATCCTCGCCCGCGACGACACCCCCACCTCGGCCACCACATCGCGACGTGAGCAGGCCGACCCCGCCGCACGACTGGGTGACGCCGCCAAGCGGTACGTTGACGCCCTGCACGTCGCCGCCGAAGACCACCTCGGCCCCGACACCGTCACCGCCCTTGAGATCGCGGCGGACCGCGTGGTCTCCGGGCTGGCCGGGCCGCAGGCTGTGCCGTTGTCGGAGGCGCCGGCGTGGCCCACGCTACGGGCGCACCTGCTGCTGCTCGCCGCCGCCGGCACCAACCCCATCGAGGCGGTGGAGAAGGCCGCCGCGGCCGGCGGATTGGATGACGCGCGGGACGTGGCCGCGGTGCTGGACTGGCGCCTAGACGACACCGGCCTCCGCAGCACCGGACAGCCCACTACCGGACAGCCCAGTACCGGACAGCCACGTGCCGGACGAGGTCCGCTGCCGTGGCTGCCCGCCGTGCCCGCCGCGCTGACCGCGGACCCGACGTGGGGCGACTACCTGACCGGTCGGGCCGACCTCGTCCACCACCTCGCCGAACAGGTGCGCCAAGAGACCCTCGACGACGAGGAAGCCCATGAGCCAGTCAACGGGGTGGGCGCGAACGTTCCCCCCAGCCGGGGGGAACGTTCCCCCCGGCCGGCCTGGCTCGATGTGGGGGGACGACGTCCCCCCACACGGGTAGTGGCGGAGGTGCAGGTGTGGCGGGCCGCCATGCAGGTCGCCCCGGCCGACCGGCGCCCCACCGGCGCCCCCCAGCTGCAGAAGGCCGCCCACACCTGGCAACGCACCCTCGACCAGAACGTCCAGGGAGACCGGACACCCGCGCTGTCCGAGTGGGGGCACCTGCTGAACCAGCTGTCCCCCGCCCTGAGGCATGACCCCTTCACTCCCGTCCTGGCCGACCGTCTGGCGGGCCTGTCCCGCGCCGGCATCGACGCCCGCACCCACCTCACCCACGCCGCGATCGAGCGAGCCCTTCCGGACGATCACACGGCGGCCGCCCTGTGGTGGCGCATCAGCCGCCACGTCTCCCCCGCCGTCGCCACCAGCCTCACCACCCGCACCGACCACGCCACCCCGCTCCCCGCCGCCTGGACCCACCACCTCCAGCAGGTTCTCGGCGAAGACCGCGCTCAGACCGTCATGGCCAGCCGCTGGTGGCCCGCCCTGGTCACCGTCATCGACCACGGTGTAGGCCGCGGCTGGCACCCGCAGGCCCTCCTGGCCGCCGCGGAACCCCCTCCCCCGCCGCCCCACACCGCTATCGACACCAAGACGGAGACGCAAGCCGGCGGTCGCTCGGCTGACGGTGTTCTCCGGGGTGACAGTGCTAACGGTGGTGAGGGTGGTGACGGCGATGTGTGCCTGGCCATGGTGTGGCGCGCGTCGGTGCTCACCGACCCCTCCCCCGCCGACGTGGACCACGACGCCCTGGAGGACCCCGCACCAGCCGATCTGTGGGCGGGCGTCCAACCGGACAGCCGCCACCTGGTGCTCGCCGCACCCGCCCCCACTGCTGCCCCGCACGTCATCGACGGCACGGACGCCGCGCAGCCAGACCGGCCCAACGATGCGTCCGACGACCCGGCCGACAGCGTGGCGGCCGATCTGGCCGTGCAGGCCCAGCTGCGACACGTGCTCGGGGCACCGGAACCCAGCGCGATGGACACCGAACGCGCCCTGCAGCGCGCCTTCGACATCGAGACGTCGCCCGTCACGCCCGAGCGCGTCACCGACATCAACGAGCTGTCCCTCGCCTACTTCCAGCAGGCGTTCCCCGGCTCCTGGGCCCAGACCTACCTCCAGCGCCGGTTCGATCTCGACCTGACCGGGCACCCGATGATCCGCCCCGGTTACGCCCCCACCGGGTGGACCGGCCTCGTCCGGCACCTGCGCCACGCCGGCGTGAGCGAGGAGGAGATGCTCGCCGCCGGCGTCGCGACCAGAGCCAGCACCGGACGACTCATCGACCGGTTCCGCAACCGCGCCATCCTCCCCCTGGCCCACGACGGACGCGTGCTCGCGTTCGTCGGACGCCGACACCCCGACCTCACCGACGACCACCAGCCGCACCAGCAGCACGGCCCGAAGTACCTGAACACCGCGACCACCGTCGCCTACAGCAAGAGCGCCCAGCTCTACGTCCCCGACCCCACCCTGCTCGACCAGGGAGCGACCCCCGTCCTCGTCGAGGGACCGATGGACGCCATCGCCGTCACCCTCGCCACGGCCGGCCGCCACGTCGGCGTCGCGCCGCTCGGCACCACGCTGTCCGACCATCAGGCCGCCCAGCTCGCCCACCACCACGCCCACGCCCACGCCCATCACGGCACCCGCGACGGCGTCCGCGGGGAACCCGTCGTCGCGACGGATGCCGACCTCGCCGGTCGCCTGGCCACCGAGCGCGCCTACTGGACCCTCACCCTGCACGGCATGGACCCCGCCCTAGCCACCCTGCCGCCCGGCACCGACCCCGCCGACCTCTACGCCACCGGCGGGCCCGCCGCCCTGACGCGGGCACTCGAGCAGGCACGCCCTCTCGGTGACGCCCTCCTCGAGGAGCGACTGGCCCACCTACCCCGAGGGCAGGCCGTCACCGCCGCCCTCGCCGTCGTGGCCGCCCGGCCACCCCAGCACTGGACCGTGGCCGCCCGAACGCTGAGCCAGCGCACCGGCCAGCCCCGTCTCGAGGTCGACCGGCAGCTGCTGGTGAGCGTGCAGGCCTGGGCCGCCGAACCGCGCCGTGCGACGGAGGCCGCGGTGCAGGACCTCCGGGCGGTGCGCGACCGTCTGCAGCAGGCCGCCAAACCAGGAGCCCAGCCCGGCCCGCGCTCGGCCGCGCAGCGCTGGCACTCGATCGCTGCGGCCATCGATCCGCGCCTCGTCCGTCAGGACGACTGGCCCGCCCTGGCTGAGGTGATGGACCGCCTCGACACCCCGCACCTCGACGTCGCAGCGACAGCACGCGACCTCATCCGCACCACCCCCCTGGGCGAAGATGCCGCCCAGGACCTCCGGTACCGGCTGCTCCATCCGGCTCGACCAGACGCCGCTGACGACACGCCGCGCCCGGTCCCCGGCACCACGACACCCGCCGCCACGCGGCCCCGCCGAGAAGTCCCGCTCGAGGTCGCGGTCGCCGACCGGGGGGCCAGGACCGCCGCGCGGCCCCGATAGCGTCGCTGCATGCAGCCTGCGCCCCTGCACCGCTCGCCGGCCCTGGCCTGGCTCATGGCCCACGCCTACGCGCCCAACCGGGCCCTCGCTGTCCTCGCCTACCCGCTCGCCCTGGCCGTCACGCTCACCTACCAGCTGCGCCGAGGTGTCTACGAGTCCGCCGACCACCACGGCATGGTTATCGTCGCGCGCTGGCGGCCCGGCCTGGACGCCGTCCTCGTCATCGGCCTCATCCTCGTCGGCTACGCCGCACTGGCACTGCTGGCCGGGCCGCTGTCCTTTCTCCACCCGCTCCTTGGCCCCGGCGTGTTCGCTGTCGCTGGCCTGCTCGGCTTCGCGGGTGCGTTCGTCCTGGCCCAGGGCCAGCAGTCGGCCACCCCGATCGCGAAGGACACCCCGCACGGCGGTGACCGATGGCAGGTCGCCGCTCTCGCCCAACGACCCGGCACCCGCCTCAGCGCCCTGCTCCTCACCCGACACGTCATCGCCACCGTTGTTCCCCCCGGTGACGTACTCGTCGCGGCCGCCGGCACCCAACGGCTCGAGCACCTGAGTTCCGCAGCTGGCTGGATGCAGAGGGACGCGAATACCCTATGTGACCTGCGGGAACGCGCGCGGGAGCAGTGACGCGGCGTGTCACTAGTCGGGGTGCGGGCTGGGGTGGTGGGGGTTCAGTCGGGGGTGGTGAGTCCGAGGATCCGCGGCGGCGGCATGAGGTCGAGCTGGGCCAGGATCTGGGTCTGGGCGGGGGTGGTCTGGGTGGTCTGCCGGTAGGTCCCGACGGGGCCGGTGAAGGTGCCCACGTGCAGGCGTTGCAGCTCGCGGCGCAGGTTGGTCCAGGTGTCACCGGTGGTGGTCTCGATGATCCGGATCAGCAGCAGCGCGAGCCAGCAGAGGATGACGTGGGCGCGGATCCGGTCTTCGAGGCGGTGGTGGACCGGGCGCAGGTCGAGGATCTGCTTCAGGTCCCGCCAGCCGCGTTCGACCTCCAGCAGCTGCTTGTAGCCCAGCGCGATGTCTTCCGCGGACAGGTGCGGTTCGTTGGTCCGCAGCAGGTACTTCCCGTCCAGCTTCGACTCGGCGTTGACGGCTGTGGCGTCGACGCGGAGCAACCCGCCTGCGGTGACGCGGAGGTAGCGGTTCAGGCCGGGCTTGGTGGAGATCACTCCGCGCAGCTCGGCCCGCTTGGTCGCCGACAGCTGGTCGGAGCCGGTGATCATCTCTTCGAGGCGGGCGATGAGCTGGGTGCGGATGGTGGCGTCGCGGTCGGCGGCCTCGGGGTTGTGGCAGATCACGAACCGCTCGTGCTCGCTGATCCGGACCTCCTTGACCCGCAGGTTCCCCGCCACCGCCTGGTAGCGCCCCGCCCTGCCGAGTGCTGCGGTGGCTTCGGGGGAGCCGGAGCGGAGCTTCTCGCCGAGGATGTAGCCGCCGCCGGCGCGCTGCAGGTAGCGGCGGTTCTGCGTGGAGGTGAAGCCGCGGTCTCCGACCCAGACCACCCTCGCGAGGTTCCAGTCGCGCATGTCGTCCTTGACCTGACGGATCAGCGCGGAGTCCGCGGTGTTGCCGGGCCAGGACCAGACCCGGACCGGGATCCCGTCGCGGGTGACGGCCATCCCGATCACGACCTGGGGCAGGTCGTCGCGGGAGTCCTTGGACTTGCCGTAGGTCCGGAACCCGGCCTGCTTGACCGCCCCGGCCGGCGGCCCGACCTGCCCGCCGCCGTCGCCGCTCTCTGCGCCGCCGTCGCCGCTCTCTGCGCCGCTGTCGTCGCTGGTCTGCCCGCCGGTGCCGGTGCCGGTCTCGCTGCTGGTGCTGGTGCTGGTGCTGGTGCTGGTATCGGGGACGGGGTGGCCCTGCTGGTCGCGCCAGAGGGGGTCGTCGGCGGCCTCGGTCTCGAAGTAGGTGCTGGTGGTGTCGAAGAACAGCAGGTCGACCTCGAGGTTCAGCAGGTCCGCGACACTGTCGTAGACGTCCTTGGCCAGCACCGGCTCGGCCTCGATGAGCCAGTCCATCGCCCGGTAGCAGGCGTCGTCGGTCGTCTCCGCCAGGCCGGGGATGTGCACGTCGCCCCCGACCCAGTCGGCCGCGGCCAGCTTCGACGACGGCGCCAGCGCCCGGTTCGCGACCAACGCGAACAGCACCCGCTCCGTCGCCGCGTCCCGGCGGGCGCTGCCCAACAGGGTGCGCATCGTCGCGGCGATGCCCAGCCGGGCCCACAACGCGTCCAGCACGTAGGCCCCGCCCAACGGCCGGGACTCGGTGAACTCCAGCCCAGGCAGACCACCACCGTCACCGCGACCGCCGTCGCCGCCGTCACCGTCCAGGCCCGTTGCCGGTGCGTCGCCGACCAGCCGTGACAGCGAGGCGATCAACCGTGCGACCGCGGCCCGGTCCAGGTCCTCGGCCCGGCCGAAGTTGTACAGCACCTTCATCCGCGACGTCTTCGCCGCCGCGTCCCACTCGTTGTGGGCCAGCTGCAGGTACCGCACCACCGTGCCGTCCTTGTTCCGCCGCGACGACGTCCTCACGAACACGTCACCAGACGCTACCCGCTCCACCCGCCCACACGCGCGCGGAACACGCCGAATCGTGTCACTAGGCGTTTCGGGCCGTGTCACCACCCCGCAACCCGGTGACCTGCACGTTCATCCCTGAGCATGCCCCCGCAGACCGATCAGCTGCGGAACTCAGGGAGCAGGCCTACATCCGCGCCGGATTCACCCCTGTCGGTCGCCGACGCCTCTACCGCATCGCCTGACGTGGCCCCCGCGGCCTGTGAGTCCCGCAACCAAGGTCGAAGTGTTTGCGTTCACCCGACGGCCGGACCTCAGCACCGATGGGCAGCACAACAAGGGGGCCGGGCAGCGTCGTCGCGATCGCTCCGTCTTCTGCGCCTTCCGCACGACCACGTCGTGTCGGTCCGGGCAACGTTTGATCAGCGGGCGTGAGAATGGCCAGCGCCGCGGTCGAGTCGCTGTCCGATGGCGCCGTGGTGCGACTGCTGAGGTTCAGCCGTTGGCGGCGTTGAAGGCGTCGACGACCTCGGCCTTGATGCGACCGCGCTCGGACACCTCGTGGCCGTTGGCGCGGGCCCACTCGCGGATGGTGCTGTTGCTGGCCCCGACCGTGGACTGCTTGGTCGCCGTGCGGTTGCCGCGCTTACGGGAACCGGACACACGACGGGCGCCCTGCAGCCACTCCTCCAGGTCGCTCCTAAGACGATCAGCGTTGGCCGAAGCCAGGTCGATCTCGTAACTCACACCGTCCAGGGCGAAGGTGACGGTCTCATCGGCAGGAGCACCATCGAGGTCATCGACGAGAACGACGTTTACGTGCTGAGCCATGTGTGTACCGCTTCCAACGTGGGATGAATGGTGGAGGCCACGATATCGCCTATCTCAGGTCATATGTCATCGGCGCCACTCGCTGTAGCACCGGGGAGCTGGACAGCAGAGCCTGATGCCGCGGCGGTGTATCCGTGATCCTGCAGGACCTCCCGCAGGGTCACGCTGTCGACCGGCCCACCCCGCTCCCGGCAGCATCCGATCAGGAGCGCATCGACCGGAGGCATCGGGATCTCCCACGACCAGCCCTTTGGCTGGAGCTCCAGCCCGCTGCCCTGGCGGGCGACGTCCTCCAGCCATGCGACCAGCACCGGGAGCGGTGGCACGCTCGCGTCGTAGCGCTGCGACGGCGGAAGGTTCGCCACAGCGCCGCAAAGGGCCGAGTGCAGCTGTTCGCCGGTGTGGGGCCGGACGACCAGCAGTCGTTGGGCCAGTCGGATCGAGACACCGTGGTGCTGCCGTCGCCTGTCCCAGGCCCGCCACACCCACTGCCGTTGCCCCCGCCGAACACCGGTGTTTCCGGCCGACTCAAGCTCGTGCAGCTGCAGTCGCCTGTCGTGGCCGACGAGGGCCGTCATCGCTGCCCTGCTTGCCCGCGGAGCGACAGCCTTACCCGTGCGAGGCGGCGTAGTCAGCTTGGCGACCGACGCGTAGGTGGGCAGCGGCACCGCGATCTGGTGACGCAGGACCAAGTGCAGGTGGTCCAGGTACGACCGCAGAGGCAGGTAGTCCTGGCCGGGGACCACGACCACGTCAGGATGGACCTGCCTAGCGGAGCCTCCAGCGCCGGTGGCGACGAGCCGAGTGGTCTGCGCCGCAGTCACGCCGAACAGATCCCCGATTTGAAGCAGTGACCGCACCGGCACCTGCCCCACGGTCAGACCCGACGTGAACAGGCTCGCGGTGATCTCGCCGCCCGTCCTGATGCCGCCGCGCCCCACCCGCCGCATGGCCTCCAGCACAGTCACCGGGGGCGGAACCGTACGCGCAAACGTCCTCGCGGTGTAGCTCAGGTACCGGACCCAGCGCGTGCTCATATTGAACCGTGCGGCGGTCCGCTCAACCGACGCGGGAGTAGTCCCTGGATCGAGCAGGAACGCCAACACAGCACCCTGGCGGCGGGCGTCCAAGGGGAGCGCGTGGGCCATGACAAGGCCCAGCGCTTCCTCGACGCGACCCGGAGCGGGCGTCTCGGGCACGGTCCTCACCCACGGCTGCACGCTCAGCACACGCGCCACTTCCCCACACGACGACCGTATCCGTCCCCATCCGCCATGGCGTCCCAGTGGGCGTCTCTTGGGTCCACATGGGAATCCTCTCGGACAGCACGCCCAGAGCCCGACAGCGCCGGGTCTCGCGTCGTTGTCCTGCCCCGAGGGCCAGCTGCGTCAGTCAGGAGTGGGTTGCTGGGACGTCGGCCCAGCGCTCCGGGCAGTTGTCACCGACTCGTGCAGCCGTCCCGCCTGCCGCGGGCGGCAGGTCCTACCGTCCCGATCAGAGATGCAGGGGGTAGCGATGGAGCCGCAGGACGTGGACGAGCCGATCGGTCAACCCGGCGCACGGGGCAGGCATGGCGCACCTGTCCGGCGCGGTCAGACGATCAACGAGCGGCCTCGTCCCCGCGTGCTCGTCCTCGGCTTCGGTGACGCGGCGGACAACGCCGCCGTCGCGGAGGTCGCAGCGAAGGTCGCGCCCACTGTCGAGACTGCCAGGTGGGCCGAAGAGGTGAACCTCCACGAGTACGACGCGGTCGTCACGGGTCGCACCTTCACCACGATCGACTCAGAGACCCACCCAGACGCCGCCCAAAGGTGGGACTCGGAGTCTCTACCCACCTGGTGGAAGTGGACTCAGGACCTCCCAACCCACGTCTCGGTTCTCTACCTTCCCTCCGGCAGCAAAGAGGAGCTGATCGACTTCGTCCCGGTCGAGGGTGAGGGCGAAGACTTTCCGGACGTCGCCCTCCTGTCCACGACCCGTGTCGTCGGCACGCACGTCACCTACGTGCAAGGGCTCCCGGGGCACCTGGACGACATGGTCAAGCGCCACGCCGCACCGCGGGCGCAGCAGCGGGACGACCACGTGACCTTCGACCGCCATGTAGCCGACGGGGGCAGCGACCGCCAGGATGCCTTGGAGATGCGCCCGCTGCTGTTGGGGCCACGCGACGCCGTGCTGGCCTTCACGTACCAGCGCAGCGCCGAGGCATCGGCCTGGGTCCTTCCCGTCGACCTCGTGGGCGACCTCGAATCGTGGGTCGTCGCGGCCTTCCGCGAGTGGCACGAGCTCTACCCGAAGCGATTCCCCGCCGTGCCGGATTGGCGGACACGGGGGTGGACAGCGCCCGCAGAAGACGCCGTGACCTCAGAACTCGCATCACTCGAGGCCGCCTTCGCTGAGGCGACCCGCGAATTCGAGGTCTGCCGGGCCGAACTGGACGACGCCCTCGCCGCCGCGGCGGCGGCCGTCGACCAGTACGAGCGTGCACTCCTCACCGGAACCGGCGATGAGCTCGAGCGAGTCGCCGCCCGCGCCCTACGCGATCTCGGCTTCCAAGTCGAAGAGATGGACGATAGCTGGCCAGTCGACGCTCGCCGGGAGGACTACCGCATCACCGACCCCGACGACGCCGACTGGATCGCGGTCGGCGAGGCCAAAGGCTTTAGCAAGGGCGTCAGCGAGACAGGGCTGCAGAGCCTCGCCCGCTGGGTCACGTACTACGTCCGCGACCACCGCTCAGTCCCATCCGCGCAGTGGTACATCGCCAACCAGTTCCTCCGCCAAGACCCGGCTACGAGACCAGCCCCGCTACACGGGCGCGACGACGTCGTCGCCGCCTTCGCCGAGGGCGACGGCCTCCTGCTGGACACCCGAGTCCTTTTCCGCCTGCTCGTCACGAGCCAGCAGTACCCCGGTCTCAAGCCACGGATCCGCGAGCTGCTCCGTTCGGCCCGCGGGCGCCTCTCAGAAGACGAGGTGGCGGCTGAACTAGGCATCGAGGCTCACGAGAACGACCAGGCGGTAGACGCCCCGTGACGGTCTAGCCCTTGCTTGCCCTCGTGGTCACAACGCTCCTTCGGTGCCTCCACGGCGTCCCGATCACCGATCGTCGACCGGGACGGGTAGGGGCGTGGTGCGCCTCCGGGGGCTCCCCCGGGCGTAGAGACCGTTGCGTCGGTAATGCGACGGACCGATCGTGGTCCGATGGCGTGGCAGCATGCCGATATGAAGCTCGAGTCAAGACTGACGGTCTATCGGGGGCCGGCGGGTGACCACAACGACCGGGCGATGATCGCGTGACTGAACTTGGGGCTGCGCTGGCGGCCAGGCTGGCCGTGCCGGCGCTCACCGTGGGACAGCCGCTGCCGTGCGACCCGCAGGGCTGGGAGGTCGAGCTGGAGCGCGCCAGGCCCGCTCTGGCATCGCTAGCCGCACGCCTCGACGACGTGTTCACTGCCGGTCTCGTGCCGGTGACAGCGATCACCAGGTGCGCGGTGGCCCTGGCGACGCAGCCGCGCCTGGCCGCTCACCACCCCGACGCGGTCGTGGTGTGGCTGGACGCGCACGGAGACCTCAACGCTCCGGCCGACACACCGACCGGCTACCTGGGCGGGATGGCCCTGTCCGGGCCGCTGGGCTGGTGGGATACCGGCTTCGCCGGGCCGGCCGTCGCCGGCGCGATCGTGGTCGGTGCACGCGACCTGGATCCCGCCGAGGCCGAGCACGTGCGTGCTGAGCGGGTGGTGCTGGTGAAGCCTGGCCCGGACCTCGCTTCACGGGTCGCCGACGCCGTCCACGGGCGCCCGGTCTACTTCCATCTGGACTGCGATGTCCTGGAGCCGGGGATCGTCCGCACCGACGACACCGTCCCGAACGGGCTGAGCCTGGCGGACCTGAACGAGTGCGCCGCAGCCGTCGCCGAAAACCTGGTCGGCGTCGAGATCGGAGAGTACGAGGGTCCCGCCAGCGCCGGGCTGGACGAGCTGCTCGAGGCCCTCGCCCCCGTCCTGAACGCCTGACTGCGCCCACGTCACCACCGACTCGCAGACGGTGGGCTGGTGGGACACGAACGCGTCGTTACCTGCTTGTGCAGCAACCCCGCTGCTGCGTCGGCTACCGACGCCGCGGGCGCGTGAGTGAGGCACCGGCGGACGCCAGCGCACTTTCCAGCGGCTGCGACTACCGGAAACTGGTGCGCCGCCCAGATGGCGAACCCTTGGGGATCCTGGATGCCTGGCGACGACGGAGGTAGCGAGTCCTGTGGTCCGCCGAGCAGCAGACCCAACACCACGAGACAGGCGAGCGTCCCTCCTGCCCACAACCCCCAGACCGGGAATCGGCCGCTGACGAAGGCAGCCACCGCAGCCATCACAGCGGTCCAGATCAGCAGCGCCTCGCTGTTCGGGACACCCGTTGTGTAGAACGACCAGTTGTTCTGTAGCTCGAGCAGGAGCACGACCGCGAGCAACGCGGTGACCACGCCGGTCGCTGCGACACCCCAGCGCGGCCGAGCCCGGGTGGTCGAACGGTCAGTGTTGGTAGTCGCCAAGATGCTGCCCTCCATCGAGAGGGTGGCACCCAACCTAACGGATCTGCCCGCGGCACCCTGGCAAGGGTAGGTGCCGCTATCTGCCCGCGGCACCGTTGAGACGGTAGGTGCCGTTCTCCGCTGTCATCCGGCGTTACCGTCGGCCCGTGAACTGGTCAGCGAGCGCGAGTCGAGTCTGCGACTCTGCCCGACCGATGGGGCAGCGCGTCGTGGCCCTGCACTCGCTCCTCGCCAACCACCATGCCCCCGTCGGCTTCGAGGCAACGAGGAAGCGCTTGCGCCTTGCGGTCGGTGTCGGGCGCCCCGGCAAGTGGACCGAAGCGCAACTGTTGCAGGCATTTGCGAATGTAGCGTCGCGCACGTCGAGGTCTTCCTGGCTGGGCTGGTGTAGGAACCCCCATCCTCAGAAGGCCTCGACGCCTCTCCGGGACCGACACGCTCACCTCATGCCGCGGCGGCTACACCCTTATCTGTGAAGAGCCTCATATGTCTGAGCAAAGTGAACTCGCGGCAAGTCTTACACAGCAAGAGCCGGGCCTTTACAAGGAGCACGCGGTGAGTGCGGAAGTCGTAGACCTGGTGAAGCAAGGACGAGCCACTGCAATCGCGACCAAGGTTGCCGATGTTGACGGGCCCGGCGAGGTCGGACTCCAGCAGCGCGAGCAGGCCGGCGACGAGGTCGTCGACATAGCAGACGCTGCGGGTCTGCGCGCCGTCGCGGGCGACGGTGATCGGTTCGCCTGTGGCGACCCCGAGGCTGTCGCTCAACCCGGCAGCGGCGAGGCAGGCCTGAGCTCGACCATCACCTCCTCCGCCTGACGCAGTCAGTATGGGGCGCAGGCAGCCAGGATTTCGCCAAGTCGCTCGGGCTGCTCGCCGAACACCGAGTGGTCGGAGGCGATCTCCACGATCGTCGCGTTGACCGTTCCGGCCATCGTTCGTTGGTCGTCGGTGGAGATGAGCGTGTCGGCGGTGGTCAGGACGTAGGTGATCGACCGATCTGCCGGCAGGGTTCCGCGCCACAGCTCGCGCATGGCGGCAATGCCC